>BNJU01005566.1_pt1 | contig 221783 bp, 257 predicted proteins | sample 8539281 | NCBI WGS metagenome assembly BNJU01 (sample SAMD00202456, study PRJDB9452) | human saliva metagenome | isolation source: human saliva | place: Japan
CAAGACCAGCTCCTTAAACCACTCGGACACCTCTCCATAACGGTATTATTATATCAGATTGGTCTAATAATAAGCAATAACGTAATAGTTAAGCAAGCAAAAAAGCTGGCTCATAGCCAGCTTTTTTCATGTGTATTTAATGCTTCCATATGTACTTATGGTCGCCATATATGTAGTGTTCCCCTGTACAGTTGATATGAATTCGAAATTTCAACTGTTCATCATCATTAGAACAAGTCTTTTTTCCACATACCAAAGATGGCAATAGCGGAGCAAATAACAGAAATAATGACAACTTTCACAAAGCCGTCTGGATCATCTTGAAACGGCAAGTGTACGTTTGTCCCCCACAAGCTGAATATGATGGTTGGCACAGCCATGGTAATCGTTAAGGTTGCCAACATTTTCATAACCATGTTGAGGTTGTTAGAGATGATAGACGTGAAGGCGTTCATCATGTTCATCAAGATATTGGAGTACATTTCAACCATTTCCATGGCCTGTTTATTCTCGATGATAACGTCCTCTAGTAAATCCTCATCCTCTTCGTACATTTTGAGCAAATGTCTATAAGAGCTATGACCACGTAAGCGCAATAGACGCTCCATAACTGTACCATTCGTACGCAATGCAGAGGTAAAGTATGTCATGGATTTCTGTAATTCCAACAATTGGAAGAAGTCTTTATTCTTTGTGGTATGACGCAATTGAACTTCAATGTCGTCTGTACGACGGTTGATTTGTTGCAAGTAACGCAAGAACATAGTCGCTGTGCGGTACAAGATTTGGAATAAGAAACGGGTCTTTTTAAACGTATAGAACGTAGAAATCTGATTGGAAATAAACGGATACAACACTTCAGATTCTTCGAGGCAGACCGTAATAAAGAAGTCCGGCGTCAAGAAGATACCAAGCGGCACTGTATCGTACATATCGTTACCACGAACAACTGGAATGTTGATAACAACGAAGATATAATTGTCCTCTAACTCCACGTGAGAACGTTCTTCCATATCGAGGGCTGTCTTTAAAACGTCCGTTGGAATTTCTGTCAAAATATTGATAAGGGATAACTCATCGGGGTCTGGATTCACCAAATTTACCCAAGAACCTTTTGTGGCATCTGATACAGTGCAGTCTGCAAACTAACTCTTCTTCTATGTGTTTGTACACCGTGATCGTACTATCCCTCCTTCCAACGAACTTTATAGTAATCATCTAATAAATTATATACTATTTTTATAGCTATTATTCAATTCAATTGTGAAAGTTTTTGTGTATCTAGAACATACATATACAGCTTTTATGTCTATTTATGATGTACAAATGTATATAGTAAAAAGTATCGTAAATATTTAATCCACACAATAAAATAACCTCTAAGTTGAGTTAGTTACTAACCTAGAGGTTATTTATATCTGCCCTAATTATTCAGATCAGGATAATGTAATTTATTTCGTTCCTCTACAGAGCTATAAACTCTGCTTTCACCTAATTGCGGCGCAAGATACGAACAGAGTTCAAGATACAAAGGATGGATACGCCAGTATCACCAAATACTGCCCACCACATGGATGCATAGCCCATGAGGCCAAAGCGCCATGATAAGGATTTTTTTACAGCAATAGCGAATACTACGTTTTGCCATGCTACGCGCAATGTCGCTTTGGACAAGTCAAGGATATGTGCAATAGCAGTCAAGGACGGACGCATGAATACAACGTCTGCCGCTTCGATAGCCGCATCAGCACCGCTACCCATGGCGCCACCAACATCAGCACCAGCAAGTACTGGAGCATCGTTGATACCGTCCCCTACGAACATAGTTGGACCATATTCAGAGCGAATATCTTGTACTACGGACAATTTATCTTGAGGCAACAATTGAGCGCGAACAGCACTGCACCAGTTTCTTTAGCGATGTAATTTGCACTTGCTTCAGCATCACCTGTAAGCATAACAGTTTTAATATCTTGACCATTAAGATCAGCAATCGCTTCAGCAGAATCAGGACGAGCTTCATCGGCGATGATGATGCGACCTAAGTATGTATTACCTTCTGCGACTAGAACTTCTGTGCCATATTCAGCAGCTTCTGTTGGATAGCCTTGAACCGCATAGCGTTCCATAAGACGACGGTTACCAACAAGAACTTGTTGACCATCAGTCATACCTACCATACCTTCGCCTGCCAACTCTTGAACAAAGTCGGATGCCTCTACAGTAATGCCTTGTTCTTTTGCTTCAGACACGATGCTTGTTGCGATTGGATGAGTAGAAACGGCTTCGATAGCTGCCGCCATGGACAACAATTGAGTATTGCTCACATGAGAGCCTACAGTTTCTACGTTTTGTACTTTAAATTCACCAGATGTGATAGTACCAGTTTTATCAAGAGCTACTGCTTTCACATTAGCCAACGCCTCGATAACGCGACCACCTTTTAAGCAAGATACCGTGTTTAGACGCATTGCCGATACCGGAGAAGAATGCAAGTGGCACGCTAGCACCAATGCACATGGGCAAGAAATAACGAGGAATGTTAAGGCTGTGTAAATCCATTTATGCCATTCACCTGTAATAAGGGATGGAATAATGGCAACAGCAAGAGCAAGGAATACAACGATTGGTGTGTATACGCGAGCAAAACGCGTAATGAAGCGGTCGATCTTAGGTTTAGAAGATGCTGCATTTTCCACGGCATCAAGAATTTTAGTAACCATGGATTCTTCAAGAACCTTATCAACGCGCATCGTAATGCGACCAGATTCATTGATGCAACCAGACATGAGTTGAGTGCCAGGTACAGCGCGAACCGGTACAGGCTCACCTGTTACAGGAGCTGTATTTACGCGAGTTTCACCTTCAAGCACTGTGCCGTCTAACGGAATCAAATCGCCAGGGCGAACCTCGATAGTCGAGCCTACCTCAACCTTTTCAGGAGCCATAACTACGATTTCACCACCGCAGCATGTATCTACAACCCGTACCTCTTGAGGGCGCATATCAACAGCGTTCATAATTTCTGTACGACTACGATCTGTTGCTTTTTCTTCAAAGAACTCGCCGATACGGTAGAACAAGATAACGCCTACGGCTTCAGGCAATGCATCGATAGCAATAGCGCCCAATGTAGCGATAGACATCAAGAAGTTCTCGTCGAACACTTGGCCTTTTAAGATATTGCGACCTGCGATACGCAATACAGGGAACGCAAGAAGAATATAGGCAATATAGTAAATTGGAGTTTCGATAGACTCTGGCAAGCCGATAGACGGCACAACTGTAGTCAACCCTTCGTAGGCCATGAATAACAAGCCTGCTACGATAACTGCAATTGTTACTGCATCACTGCCGTGATCGTGATCATGACCGTGGTCATCCATAGCCGCTTTAGATTTACGCTCGTAATCGGCTACTGTTACGCCCTCTTCGATGGAGTCACAAATAGCTTGAATATCGCGTTTTAATGCTTCACGGTCTTCCCAAGCACCAGTTAAACGCAATTGATGTGTTGCTACTGTGAAGTTAGCAGATTCAATACCATCCATTTTACGGATGCGATCTTCAATTTTTGCTGCGCAGTTCGGACAGTTCAAATCCTTCAACAATAATGTTTCTTCCATGATATCTCCTTTGATAATAGTGAAAGCTTCTTTCCTGTATTATAAGTTAATTTATTGTCTATTTCTAATACTTATTAGACATATCTTGTTTCATATCTTGTTATATATGTTCCTAAACATTTTTTTCATCAGATATTTTTATTTATATGAATATCTGTTCATATGTTTATATTACATTAAAGGAGATTAAATGTCAATACAAAATCATATTTAACATATATTAAATTTCATTTACTTTAGTTCTAACTATATTCACCTTATATCAAATCTCGTTCTACCAGGAATTTATGTGCTACATCAGCTGGCAGTTGATGTTCTGTTTCAACGGCGTAATTCATCTTCGCCATCTCTTGATCTGTAATCGTATGATCCAAACTTTCTAATACAGGGCGCAGTTCAGGATGAGCAATCAACACTTCGCTACGCACCACATTACCAGACATATAAGATGGATATAAATGTTTATCATCTTGTAACACCGTAATCGGTGCAATACTTAATTGACCATCAGTCGTGAATATCGGCATTGCATCCACCTCATCACGACCAATAGCCGTATATTTTAGCCCTATATCCATATCTTTAGTAGCTTTAAAACTCATGCCATACACGCGTTGTAATCCAGCATAGCCATCTTCACGTCCAAAGAAATCATATTCCCCTCCTAATGTTAGGGATGGTGCTATACGAGCAAGATCAGAATACGTTTTTACGCCATAACTCTGAGCAATTTCATTACGCACCCCTATGCCATAGGTATTATTAAAACCGTACATGCCGACCCACTCAAAATTATATTTCTCTTTATAGGCCTGTGAAAGCTCATTAAATAGACTTTCATCATACGCATCCGTACGTTTTAGCACAGCAGACCAAGCCGTACCAGTATATTCAGGATATATATCAAATTGGCCGGAAAGCATAGCTGGTTGAATATTTGATGTACCACCACCGACACCTTCTGTAACCTCTACGGTTAAATCAGTCTTCTTCTCGATTAATTCTTTTTAAGATATTCCCCAAAAATAAGCTGTTCCGTCATAGGTTTCGTTGCAATATGAATAACATCGGTCTTCACATGACGGTAATGCATAGCCCAGCCACCTATACCCATCGCAATTATCGTCATAATCGACACAAATATAATCGTATAGCGCTTCATATGAGGGCTAATACGCGTTACTCTTTCACCTAGAGAAAAGAGAGCATCAACAGTAATAGCTAATAGGGCAATCAGTAGACTGCCTGCAATTGTCAAAGCACTTTGATTTGTTGTAATCCCCCTATAAATCGCCACACCTAAGCCACCAGCACCAATAAAAGATGCAATACCTGTCAAGGCAATGGTCATAACGAGCATGGTCCGTATACCAGCCATAATAGTCGGCATAGCCAAGGGAATCTCTATATTCCACAAACGTTGAATCCGCGTGAGCCCTAACGCAATTCCCGCTTCACACATAGCTTGATCAATTTGGTTAAGACCAGTAAATGTATTTCGTACCATCGGTAATAAGGCATAGATAACCAATGCAATGATAGCGGTCGTATTACCAACACCCGATACATACAACAAAAGGCCTAACATCGATATAGATGGAATCGTATATAGGAAATTAACTACTACCATAACGGGCGCAGCTAGCCGTTTATATTCGTATATAAACACACCCAATAATCCACCGATGATGGTAGCAATAACAGAAGCTAATACTGAAATTTCTATATGTTCCCATAACAACTGGAGGAAAAAATCATAGCGATTGATAAGTAATAATATGACCTCATGCATTACAGATACCGCCTTTCTCATAAAACAATACAAAGAGTATATATAGTCATATAACAGCTAATCATATAGGGTATTTTTTATACGAGAATATAATTAAATTACAACCCTTTTCATCATTGTATACCGAATCACACCTTAACTCTAGCTCTTAAAACCATATATAAAGACAACTCTTTATATTGTCATATCATACAGATTCAATTCCTTAATAGATCTAAAGGGAATATCTATGCCTTGAACAGATATAATTTGCATTTGCGCACTAATCATATCAACCGCCCCTATAAGCTCTGTATATCTTTGTTTATTGTAGTAAACAATTCGTAGCCATTCTCCGCCATGTATAGTCTGTAAAACCTTATTTAACTCATCTATTTGATCCTCTGACAACTCCACACGCGCCTCCTTAGGCCTTGCAACAGCTGACAATAAAGTCTCAAAGCCCTTCAATGCCGCAAAGGGCATAAATTGTTTCGCCCGTTGTAAACGAGACATACGATATTTCATTAATGTATACCTCCCCTTATGCGACTAATCTATTTTCAATTGTATTCTTCGTTCAATTGCCATTGTATCCATTACACTATTTATTCCCCATTATGGCCACCTACCAAGGTATTTCTAAAGCACATGGTCCCTTCCTCTTGCAAGCTAGAGGCGCGCAGAATAGAGTTTTTACCGAACTGTTCCTTGATGGATAGCATTGCCTCTTGTACTTGTCGCTCCTTTTCCTCTGTATCTGTCGTAAGAGCACTAAATAAATCCTCCTCTTGAGGGATTGCGGAACGATTTACTAAATCCTCAAAGCTTATTCCAATACGACGGATGAGCTCATTTATGGCAATGCTGCTCATATAATTTAATAACAGCCGCCGTCAATGTCTGTAGGGAATCTGTATATTGTTTAAGCTTCTTAGAGCCTCCTGTGGAGCGCACCATTTCGTCTGCATAGCCGATATGAACGTGAATATGGTTCGTAACCCCTTTGATTTGTAAAAGCTCTAGTACCAAGGACTCCACCATTTCCCGCATAGGTACGTACGCCTCTTCGTACGTATAGTTACGCAATAAAATCTGACTATGTGAGATAGAATGCTTAATAGGACGATACGCATGGATATCTGCAATCGTACACGGCTCACGGCCCCAAGCATGATCGATAATGAGCTCTGCATTAATGCCAAACTCCTTATATAACTTAGCCTCTGGCACCATGGTGATACCATGCAAATCATACGCACCATACTTGTGCAAACGATTGGCTATGCCCTTACCAATCTGCCAAATGTCAGTCAAGGGCTGATGATACCAAATTTTCTCTTTAAAGAGGCTTTCATCAAGATATCCTATAAAATCAGGCGCATGTTTTGCGAGAATATCGAGGGCAACCTTGGCGAGGAATAAATTCGTGCCAATCCCAACAGTAGCATAAATCTTGGTCGCCTCTAGCACCGCATCAAGTAGCATCTGCGCCAGCTCACGAGGCGTTTTCTTGTAGAGAGGTAAGTAAGGCGTAATATCGATAAAATACTCATCGATAGAGTACACATGCACATCCTCAGGCGCCACATACTTGAGCAAAACCCCATAAATCTCAGCAGACACCTGCATATACCGCTTCATATGCGGTTTCACCGTCAAATACTCAATGTGCGGAGGGATCTCAAAAAGACGACTGCGATTCTTAACACCTAACTTTTTTAAAGCCGGTGAAATGGCCAATGTAATAGCCCCTTTGCCACGAGACCCATCGGCCACCACCAAAGGCGTCGTAAACGGATCCAGCCCCAAATCGGCGCACTCCACAGACGCGTAAAAACTCTTCAAATCAATGCACATATACATTCGATCCGTATCAGCTGAACCCATACAAACACCTCCTCAAACCGCTAAATAACTAGCCTCTACAAGAAATATAAAAAGAAGAATTTCTATGATTAGTATAACAAAAAAATACAGAGTATTTTCAAACATATGTTTGTTATTATGAAGGTAATTTATAGAAAAATAAAAAGCACCTAACACTAGATATATAATCTAATGTTAGATGCCTATGTATTTAACACATTATTAAATATAGCTATTTATTTCTATCTAACAAAATCCAACATCCCCAAAAAAATACCCCTAGTCCTAATGCAATTGAAGCAAGGCCATACACAATCGTTACCCTTACATTATCTATACTTACTTCTCCATTTTTTGCAAGCACACCTGTCGGACTAAATAGAACTACAGGTCCACCGATTGGTCCAAAAGGAATATAAAACTCTACACTTTCAGCAGTATGAGTCTCACCATTCAAGATATACTTAATATCATAACCATAAATATATTTATCCATACCACGAGCTAATGGTAGTTCCTTTATAACTCGTGGAAGTACAGACACAATCGTTACCGGAGTTCCATTGCGACGTAATACAAATCGTTTGATAATTAAATACAACCCACTAAGTATTAACCAAAGAGCCACACAACAGAAGTAAAATACAAAAAAACTCCATGCCTCTACCCATCACGCGCTCCTTTCCCAACAATACACTGAAAACTATCTAGTTCTATTATATATTGATGGGACTTATTTTGCTAACGTAATACAAAAAGAGCACCACCTATCGAGGGGCGACTTACGCGTCGTTTGGAGCCACGAGATAGGTGGTGCTTTTTTGTAACTAAGTTGTCGAAATAAAGTCGGGCCCCATCAATATATAGGAACTAACCGATAGTTTTCATTATTGTTCCGGCCCCATGTCTCGGAATTCCACGTCTCTAAATTGTGTTAATTCCCCAACAAATTGGAGTTCCACGGTACCGACGGAACCATTACGGTGTTTACGAATGAGGACTTCTGCATTGTCCCCTTTTTCAGAGTTTTCATCGTAATATTTATCGCGGTACAAGAAGATAACGATATCCGCATCTTGTTCGAGGGAACCAGATTCACGAAGGTCAGACAGTACAGGCCGTTTATCTGGCCTGCTTTCAACACCACGAGACAACTGAGACAAGGCAATAAGAGGCACATTGAACTCACGAGCGATCAATTTGAGGTTACGAGAGATTTCAGATACCTCTTGTTGACGGTTCTCGCTGCCCTTGCCGGAGTTGCGGCCTTGCATCAACTGAATATAGTCGACGATAACGAGATCGAGACCATGTTCCACCTTAAGACGGCGCAATTTAGAGCGCATATCTTGTACGGTAAGGCCCGGCGTATCATCGATAAAGAGCTTGGCTTTGCTCATGCGATCCGCTGCGGCAATAACCTTTTCCCAGTCAGTAGGGTCCATGTTGTATGCACGGCGCAGTTTTTCAGAGCTCACGCCTGCCACGGAGGACAGAATACGAGCAACGAGCTGTTCCTTGCCCATTTCTAGGGAGAAGAAGGCTACCGTCTTGTCGTACATCATCGTTACGTTTTGGGCGATGTTCAAGGTGAAAGCCGTTTTACCCATTGCAGGACGGGCTGCTACGAGGATGAGGTCAGATTTTTGTAGACCATTAAATACATGGTCTACATCTTTAAAGCCTGTTGGAACCCCTGTAATAGCACCATCATGCTGTTGCAATGCGTTCAATCTATCTAAGTTAGATAATACGATCTCACTAATTGGAGCAAAGGAAGATTCAGATTGAGTTTGACCACTTACGTCTAGTACCATTTGCTCTGCCTTGTTGAGGATAGCCGTTGGTTCATCTTCGCCAGCATACGTCATGCCTACGATTTTATTCCCTGCATCGATAAGGCGGCGCAACTGAGCTTTCTCGCTAATGATCTTCGCGTGTTCCTCCACATTGTAGGACACCGATTCATTAGCAAGAGATGTAATATAAGCAAGACCACCTACCGCATCGAGTCGCTTTCGACGGTCTAACTCTTCACCAACAGTGATAAAGTCCGCCGTCTTATTAGCATGCACGATTTCTAAAATAGCATCATAAATAATACGATGCGCATCGCGGTAAAAGTCTTCAGATTTTAAAATGCTCGTCACTGTATCAACAACAGCGCCCGAGTTCGATCCATTGGTTAATAAGGCCCCCAAAACGGCCTTTTCCGCATCTAGATTATGCGGTGGAATGCGTACATCCATGATAATCCCCTTCACACAACCACTATGGATAAAAGAATTCACCATACTCAAAGAGCATGGTGAACACTATTATTCAGCTACTACATTAACCTTGATAGTACTTGTAATCTCAGGATGAACACGAACTAAAAACGTCATGTACGCCTAATGTTTTCAATGGTTCTTTGATTTTCGATTTTTCTTTTTATCGATATCTACTTTGTACTGAGCTTTAGCTGCATCGGAAATGTCTTTTGCAGTAACAGAACCGAATACGCGACCTTCTTCGCCCATGCGAACTTTTTACAGTTACTTCAACCTTAGTCAATTGAGCTGCCAAGATTTTAGCTTCATCGTTCGCTACTACTTTGTGGTGAGCAATGGAGTCTTGTTTTTGTTTTGCATTATTTACGTTCGTTGTTGTGCCTTCAAGGCCAAGACCTTTTTTAATCAATACATTACGACCATATGCGTCGCTAACTTCAACGATTTCGCCTTTTTTACCAACTTTTTTAACGTCTTCTAACAATACTACTTTCATTGTTGTTCCTCCTCTTGTTCAGCGGAATGAAGAGCTTCTAGAGCACGCTCTAAGATGGCCTGCTTCGCTTCCTCTACGGTCATACCTTGTAATTGGGCACCAGCCACAGTTCTGTGACCACCGCCACCCAAAGGCTTCCATTACAACTTGTACGTTTACCTTGCCTTTGGATCGAGCGCTAACGCCGATACCGCCGTCATTCAAGGAATACAATACAAAGGCTGCTTCAATATCTTCATTACTGATGAGCATATCCGCACTTTGTGCAGCTAATGCCATCATATCTTTCAAACCTTCAGGTGCTACGGAAATAGCAATCCCTTCGGTACGATTGGCTTCAAATACTATTTTAGCACGCAATTGAACAGAATCGAAGGTTTCAATAAATAATTGTTTCACCTTTTCGATATCCGCCCCTGCACGGCGCAAGAATGCAGCTGCTTCAAAGGTACGCGCACCAGTTTGTTGAACAAAGTTCTTCGTATCTAGAACGATACCTGCATAGATGCCTGTAGCTTCCGCTTTTGAAAGCTTCACAGGAACACCTGCATATTGTACGAGCTCTGTAACGAGCTCAGATGTGGACGATGCAGTAGGTTCCAAATACGTAAGTAATGGATTTTCTACAAAGTCCGCTGCGCGACGGTGATGGTCGATAACGATGCGTCGTTCAGAAATTTCAAGCGCCTCTGGGGCTGCTACCAGTTCTTGACGATGCGTATCACACACAATAGTGAGCGTATTCGCATCTACCCATACCTTTGCACCTTCTAGGGTGATAAAATGCTCTTGCCAGAACTCAGATTCATTGAGAACGGCCACCATTTTATCGATAGCACTCGATTCTTTTGAAAGTACAACACGTACGTCTTTACCAAGTGCTCGAGCAATAGAGGTGACACCTATGATGCCACCTAATGCATCATAGTCTTCCCGTTGATGACCCATCACAAGAATCTTATCAGAGTCGATCATGAGCTCATGCAAGGCTTGAGATACGACACGAGCACGAACACGTGTGTTCTTCTCAACACCTGCTGTATTACCACCGAAGAAGCGGGTACTTTCACCATCCATAATACACACTTGGTCACCACCGCGACCTAATGCGATATCTAAGGCGGCGCGAGCACGACTAGACACATCTTTTACAGAGCCTACGTTCTCACTAATACCGATAGAAATCGTAGCTGGCACCTGACGCGGAGAAGGTAATTTGCGAATTTTCTCAAGGATTTTAAAACCCTTTTCCTCCATCGCGCGAAGAGCGCCACGAGAGATGGCAAAGGTGTACATATCATCTTGGAAGTTACGAACGAAACCTTCATGGCCGTCGATTTCATCTACGATGATATTGTTAATATCGGACCAAACGCTTGTATATTCTCGGTCACTAAGACCTTTTGTCAACTCTTCAAGATTATCGATTTGAATCATGCCCCATACAGGCTGATCCTCTTCGGCCTTAATACGCGCCTTTTCTACTTCTGTAATGTTTTTGAAGTATAGCGCCATTACAGCATGTTCAGCTAGTTCATCTTCACTATGAATCTCTGGACGTGTATCACGAGGATCAATAAATTTGTAAATGATTTGGAAGTGCTTGTCTTCGTACTGCTCCGTCATATATCCGGATTTACCCCAGATTTTATCAATGCGGAAGCCTGGTAAAAGAGCAGACATTTTTTGAAGTTTATTCCAATCTACTTTAATCCAGTCTGCAAAGACACTGTTATTCCATACTAAAGTGCCTTGTTTATTAACAAGAGCAATGCCCATTGGCAAGTTTTGTAAAGCAAAGTTAGATGCTTGTGTGACGTTTTTCATCATCGCCCCAAACTGCTCCCTTGCCAAACGACGGCGGTTATGAATGGTATTATAATTAATCAAATACGCCGCTACCACGATAATTAGTGCTAAAATTGCCACAGCCCAGTTTAAATAGGGCCAACAATAATAACAATACTACGATAACGGTGATAATGGTAATTTCTAAACCTTCCCATTTTCCGTTGAAAAGGATTTCATAACGGCCTCCTTTCTATTACAAGCTACGTTTTTTGGAAACGTGCTCGCATATCTAAAAAAACATATCAAAAATACCATAAAAACAAGACCATAAGGACTCATTGTATATAAGAAGAAAAAGAATTAAAAATTGAAAGAATCCATTTACTCCGTAAGTTTTTCATAACAGCCATTAAACAGGTAATACCATTAATTAAGCAAATGAAAGAACCTGCAAAAAGCAATATTCATTCCGATGTCTTTAAGTAAACTATTATCATATCCAATATAGGATAATCCATAAATAATAATAATCCCTATAGCTAAAACACCAGCACCCCAAATTGGCATACGCCATGTATCCATTGGCGGTAATTCTCTATGAACTGTATTAGTCCGACGACCAATATAAGATACTAATTTAGCCATGATATACGTTATGACAGAGCACGCACAGAACCACAATGACAACATCATACGTTCTGCCTGAGCAAATGAATAATTGAGTTGCTGAATCATCGTATCAATCTGTTCTTGCGGTATCGATTGTTGTCTTATAGACTCAATCATAGCGTCTTTTAACTCATTATTTACATTTTGTCCTAAGGTAATAAAATCTACAGATGCAAAACTATTAGCAAACACTAATTGTAAGAGGCCCATACTAAGCAATACAGCGGCAGGCACTAATATTAACTTTCTAAAAGACCAGTTTGCTCTAAAAGCTTCACCCAAAAATATACTCGGCAATGAATATACTAAGACTGTAGACATAGCAATTAATGGACCAAGAAAAGAGTGCTACTAACATGAAGGCTACTATTGAGGAAGTACAGCTATATCTACTACCCCAACGGATACCAATGATAGAAATACCTGCTGGAGCTACCATAGTTGCTAGAAAAGCTGAAAACAGCATGACTGCCCCTAATTATAGTCAACATAGCGACAATGGTTGATACAAATCCAGTTTCTACCATTGCTCTTGTATTTGTTTGTTTCATAAATCTCCATTCTATATATAAGAAGATAGATTAATTGGTATCTTTTAATTATAACAGTTTAAAAGGGTAACTTCAAATACCCCATATAGTAGCTAAATACGATAGCATAGCTGATTTATAGTAATTTTTAAAAGCCCATTTTTAAATGTCAAAAAGTACCACATCATACGATGCGGTACTTTTTGTATATTGTATGTGATTATACGTCTTGGATAATCGGCAAGATCGTAGGACGGCGGCGAGTTTTTATCGTAGAAGAATTTGCCCAACGCGTCACGTACGTTTTTGCTAATCGTAGTCCAATCTTTAATACGTTGAGCTTCGCAATCATCAAGAACTTGTTCTACTCGACGTTCTGCAGCAAAGCATGAGCTCTTCTGCATCGCGTACGTATGCAAGCCACGAGATACGAGGTCTGGACCAGCTACGATTGTACCAGAAGCTTTGTCCATCGCCATTACAACGATAACCATACCTTCTTGTGCCAATTGTTGACGGTCACGAATAACGATGTTACCTACGTCGCCAACGCCAAAGGCCATCAGCGAAGATAGCGCCAGCTTGCACACGACCACCTTTACGCCACCATCTTTATCAAATTCAAAGATTTGACCATTGTCGCCGATGAGGACTTTCTTGGGATCTACGCCCATAGCAACACCAAGTTCACCATGGCGACGCAACATGCGATACTCACCATGAACTGGAATGAAGTATTCTGGACGAACAAGGTTGAGCATAGTTTTAAGCTCTTCTTGGCTCGCATGACCAGATACGTGGATGCCACGGTCTTTACCGTAGACTACGTTACAACCTAAACGAAGCAAGTTATCGATAGTTCTACCTACAGCACCTTCGTTACCTGGAATTGGTGTAGCAGAGATGATAACTGTGTCATTCGGCGCCAATTCTACGGTGCGGTGGTTGCTTGTAGCCATACGGGACAAGCCTGCCATCGGTTCACCTTGAGAACCAGTTGTTAAGATCATGATTTGGTCATCTGTGTAGTTGTGCATTACATCTACGTCGATGATTGTATTTGGCGGAATGTTCAAGTAACCGCGTTCTTGTGCGATTTCTGTAACATTTACCATGCTGCGGCCCATAACGACAACCTTACGGTTGAACATAACTGCCGCATCAACAGCTTGTTGAATACGAGATACGTTAGATGCGAATGTTGCCAAAACAACGCGGCCTTTTGCTTCGCCAACAGCTTGTTTAATAGCAGGACCTACAGAGCTTTCAGAACCTGTAGTGCCTGGTTTTTCAACGTTTGTAGAGTCGGACATCAAGGCCAATACGCCTTTGTTGCCGAGCTCAGCAAATTTATGCATATCCATCAAACGGCCATCAACTGGTGTTTGGTCGATTTTAAAGTCCCCTGTATGAAGTACAGTACCGATTGGTGTATCGAAGTACACAGCGCAGGAGTCAGGGATGGAGTGGTTTGTTTGGATGAAACCAACATTTACAGAACCAATTTGAACTTCATCACCTGCAGCAATCGTGCGGAGACATTTTGGAGATACCTTATGTTCTTTAAACTTGCCTTCAATCAAGCCACAAACGAGGTTTGTTGCATATACTGGACAGTTAATTTCTTTCATAAGGTATGCCAAGGGAGCCGATATGGTCCTCATGACCATGAGTAATTACGACAGCTTTCACGCGATCCTTATTCTCGATGATATAGCTCATATCAGGAATAACGATATCTACGCCAAAGCATATCTTCACTAGGGAACGCAAGACCAGAGTCGAGAACAATGATTTCGTCCTCATATTGGAAGATGGTCATGTTTTTACCGATTTCACCAAGACCGCCAAGAGGGATGATTTGGAATTTACCCTTGTTAGCGCCATTAGGGTGTACGACCTACTAATTCCACTTGTTCCTCTTGATGATTGCAGTTCGTGGAACAGTTATTTGGACGGTTGTTGTTACGGTTTTGACCATTTTGGCCATTGCGACCAGTATTATTAGTACGCGTGTTGCGCGTATTTTTCACTACGTTCACCGCGTGGTGCACGAGTTTGGCGTGGTTTACGTTCTGTACGTTCTTGACCTTCACCTTGCTCGGCATTGCGACGAGTATTTGTACGGCGTGTCGTATTAGTACGACCACTATTTGCATTTGTACGAGTATTTGTACGGCGTTGGCGTGTTGTGCCTTCGCCTTCGCCAGTTGCTTGTTGACGAGTACGACCTTCGCCAGCAGGACGGCGTGTATTAGTGCGGCGGCGAGTCTGTTTTTGTTCGCCTTCAGCCGCAGCTGCACGGGTAGCCTTTCTTGCTACTGTCGGTTCTGCTTTCACTTGCGCAGTAACCTGATTATCTGTTGTATTCACAGTTCCTCCTAAAATTTTGTTCATTATTTTATTTAACATAGTTTCTTTTCTCACCTATCACTTGAATTGATCTATGCTACGGAGGCCACACAAAGAAAAAGGCGCTAAAATACTAGCGTCTCGTCAAATAGGCGCAAAGATGCGCTATCGATTTTTGCCGTTCCTAGTGTTGTTGTGACCATTTGCCATAGCAAATGAGTATATTGCCCTCATTAGATATGTCAGCCGCGACGGGTACGTTCTCTTCGTCCCTATCCAATGGGTCTTGCAATATAATCCGATCGATTTTGATGAAAGCCTCGCTTTCATACGTTACTCCTATTGTAACATAAAAATAGCGCTAACAAAAGAGGGAACCCTTATGTTAACGCTATTACACGAGCTTTACACGATTGTTAAGTGCTTTAAAATCGCACCAAATCTAGTAAATTCTATAGATTATATGATTGAAAAATTATTTATCATTAGGATCTTTTTTGTAAAAGCCTTCAATATGCCATGCCCCATTTTCTTCAATAAGGGAAATATAGCGTTTTCGTATGTGTCCTTCTACGGCACCTTCACTAGGTTTTGTCATTTGCAAATTCGCCTCGAAGGTAATACGTTTCAAATTACCTACGCGGCTCACTGAGAAACACCTAAAGAGACAACGTCTACCTTAGGACCATTCTTCATTGACTCAATCCACTTTTGTTTCTCTGTTGGGTTCGCCTTAGCTTGATCGATAACATAGGTAAAAGCCTTGTCATAATCTTTGTTATTAACGGCATTAAAATATTCTTTTACCGATGCTTCCGCAGCTTCTTCACTACCTTCACCTACGACAGCATTCGCGAACCACCCCATGGATATGGTCTTATCAGAAGGAACCATATAACGCATAGAAAGGCCACAAACACCAAGAGCACTGCACAATTACAGCGATAAGTACTTTCGTTGTTAAAGAGCTACTAGTAGGAGATACTTTCATAATAGACGCTAAGCGCTTGTCGATCGCGATATGTTGTAAGCGCTGCCATATTGATTATCCTGGGAGTTTGCCCTTTTTACTCAATAAACCTAATAGAGATCGATGGGCCTACAAAGGAACGAAGAATAGTAATAATGTGTCACTACCTTTTCCCGTATCATGGAGACGACGGACACAGAGTGCAACCATAGGCACAAAAGAAACGAGTCCCAAAATCGAGATAATCATCCATGCTAAACCAAGTAAATAAGGGCCTGTTTTAAATATAGCAGTCAACGCGAAGAACACTGCTAATATACAGATTATTACAACATTCCACAAGAATATAAATTGGAAAAACTCCCTACGGGAAGCACGTCCATCGGTATCCATGAACTTTTTCCCCATTACATAAAGGAACGTATCCTTATAACTCATTTGGTAATGGGCGAAAGGATAGATTACATCGCCTTCTGGTGCGATACGCTCCACCTCTGTTGCCACTGTATACTGCCCACACGTAGGGCAAAACATAGCCTCCTCATCACAATAATGACGGCAAGTATCACATAACGTTTCATAAACTTCTCTCGAAACTCTCAATCTTTTTATTATTTTAACTATCTCAATTACTTATTATTTTAATAATCTCAATCACCTATTATTTTTAAATAGGTATCTACCGCCTCAGTAAATCCTTGTCGATAGAGATTGGCGCCACCGTTTGCAGGATGACGCAAACCAATGGCAGATAGACCAAATTTCCCATCGTATCCGCAGACTTTTGCCCTACTGCGAGCACGAGAGGATCTGTACCGCTCCTAATTCTGTATGGGATCCAACAAGCGTTTTGTATATTCCCAACCTAATTGTTGCTCTTTTATCCGTAGGCGTGCGATTCGTCAGCGGGATTTCCTTCTCATGTGGATGGAAGGAAATATGTTCCACAACAATGTATCATAGGGATCGATACCCTTTTCAACAATAGCACTCCATACTACAGTGTCAGTAGGTTCATTAAAACCATCCTTTTGCTGTGTTCCTTTTAATAAAGAGCTCAGTAGGTGAACTAGTACCGTTCTAAGCGAATAGGGTGTTACGTCCTTTGCACGAATAATTTTTGTGCTTATCTAGTAGCATTCTTTCGACAAGTAATAGCAATACCTGTAAAGCGTCCCCCTTGATAACCTACGGCCTCCAGCCACCACAAAGACCTTAGCTCGACCCTAAGCGCGGCATAAATAAGCGACTAAATTATCTCGGCGCACCTGTGCCGCATCAAAGACCTTTTGTGACAATCTCTAAATCAGGATTTACCTCACCCCAAGGATTATGAACAAGACTACCAGAATACTGGGCGAGCCAATCTACAAAACCGCGCACCTTCTCTACACGCGCTGTATCAAAGGACCCTAAATATTCATCAAAAGACAAGGTCTTCTCTAACTCAAATAAAGACATATAGCCTCAATTTAAAATTTCATACGTTATTACCGATATATATCTACTATACATTGATACACGAATTGCATAAGAAATATATAGTTATATGTACTACAATCAAGATGTCACCACTCCGTTCTGGGGAATCAGGTACAGAAAAGGAGGTGCAACAGTGAAAGATATTCTTATAATCCTTCTAATTCCTATCATGGTAAATGTGACTAGCTATCTCATTTGCAAAGTGGTTAGATAGGAAATTTCATGATGATTAACCCCGTTAGCTTAGACGAGTCGCCAAAGCAATAAAAACTCCCTCAAGTATTTCGCTGTTCTTGAGGGGTGATGCTTACTGAGTGAGTCTTACAATCCTTCAGCTACTTTCATAGTATACATTATTTTAGGATTTTGTCCATTATAAAACACCCAAGCAGAAAAGTTCTTGGGTGTTTCTTTTGATATGTATATAACTGATATATAAAACTAAATATAGAACTCGATTTTGTCTTCTTTTGCTAGTTGGAATTGTTCGAAGATGTGGTTCCGTATATTAACAAAGTTAGCCGATGTACGATCGGTTCTGTCGATGATATTCACAGGGATGATGGTTTGTACACGACCTGGATTTGCAGATAGTACTACAACGCGGTCTGCAAGAACTACGGCTTCTTCAATGTCGTGCGTAACGAATACAACTGTTTTACCTTCTTCGCGGCAGATGCGAGAGATTTCGTCTTGCAAGTTGATGCGTGTCAACGCATCAAGAGCGCCTAGTGGTTCGTCCATAAAGATAATATCTGGATCCACCGCTAGTGCACGGGCAATGGATACACGTTGTTGCATGCCCCCAGATAGTTCTGCAGGATAGCGATTGCGAGCATGATCAAGGCCTACCATTTTAACGTATTTGTCGATGATAGCAGGACGCTCTTCTTTAGGCACCTTTTTACTTTCAAGGCCTAACTCAATATTGCTTTCTACCGTACGCCACGGCAATAAGCCATAGTTTTGAAATACCGTTACATATCTGAGTTGAGGGGCTTTCACCTCTTCACCATCGATAGTGATGGAACCAGATGTAACGAGCTCAAAGCCCGCCATAGCGTTTAATAGCGTACTTTTGCACCGGAACCAGAAGGGCCTAAGAGGCAAATAAACTCGCCCTTTTCAATGTCTAAGTTGATATCTTCAAGAATGGTGAGTGGTTCCCCATCTTTCATAAATTCCTTGTGTGCATTGCGCACCGAAATATAACCCATGACGCCACCTCCTATTTCTCAATACCCCAACGTTTGTAAATCCATTTTTCGATGAGGGACACGCCCCAATCGAGTAAAAGCCCAACGAAACCGATGGTCAAAATGGCTACCATCAAGAGATCGTTACGCAAGTTATTTCTCATATCGATAATGAGGAAGCCAAGCGCTGTTTGAGAGCTACCATTTCCCCTGTCTACGAGAATATCCGCCGTACCGAGAGCGATGTGAAGACCGGATGCAATACCAGAATACAGCGGGCAGCGATTTTAATAACGTGTCTGGCTGTTTAATACCAAAGTTGCGCGCTACCTTGATGTACACAGGGTCAATATTTTGAATAGCAGACACGGTGGACAATAGCACCGGGAAGAATGCTGCGATAAAGATGATAACGATAGCCGGTGCTTGACCGATACCGAAGAAGAGAACGATAAACGGCAACCACGCCACAGGAGAAATTGGTCGAATGACTTGAACGATTGGATTGATGTAGTTCCAAATCCCCTTGTACCAGCAAGATAAGGTCGAAGAATACACACGGATGCAACTGAAAGCCAGATACGATAGAAGCGTGCACGACTATCTGTAATATCGCTTAAATAGAGACGCCATCTCCGATGAGTTCCCCAAACCGATTAACACCTTTATACGGCGTTGGCAATAGCGCTTCGTTAAAACCGCCGAGGCGACGATTAACTCCCAAATTAGCCAAGCTGCGATAAATGAACCTGGCACATATGTATATTTCTTCATGAGTCCCCTCCTGCGGTAACAACGATGTATCTAGAAACTCTGAATAGGCCGGCACTTTTTGATTAAATCAATGTGCGTCATATGCATGTACGAGCGCATTATAACGGTCCTCTGTAAGGGCTAAATCTTTAAATCCAATCACTTTAAGGGAACGTTCAATAACTGAGTCATTAAACTTCATGTACTTTAAGGAAATCTCCTCTTGTGCCTTTGGATGCTCGTCTAAATATGTGCCTGCATCGAGATGAGCTTTGTGAAAGCTTTCGCGAAAGTCATGATGTTCATCGACAAATTGACCATTAAACACGAGGGCGCCACAATATTATCATGCCATGAAGTGGTCAGGATCTTCAAAAACTTTACCATAGCCCATTTCTAAAGTCAAATGGGCAAATTGGTTCAGCTACATATAGCCTGCAATTTGGCCTACGGCCAGATGCAGATGGCATTTCTGGAGGCTCATTTCTACGATTTGTACATCTTTTTCAGAAAGACCCGCTTGTTCAAGCATGAGGTCTACGAGAATTTTTTGAGTAGATTGTTTATGAGGGATGGCAAAGGATTTGCCTTTTAAGTCTTGAACGGATGATATCCTATTGACGATGATAATATTCCTCTGTGTGACCTAGTGCTGCAGCACGAACATCAATGCCTTGTTCACGAGCCTTTACACCTAGCTCAACGAGTACCGATGCAGCATCTACCTTGCCTGTATTTTAATGCATCCATAAGCTCTGGCCAAGATCCCATTTAACAAGCTCTACATGTACAGGACCATCTGCCGTTTCTGAATTCTTTTGTAGCGAAAACTGGCAATGCATGGTCGGTGGTAAATAGGCTACGCGTGCAGTCTTTAATTCTGTGCCGTCTTTTGGTTTATGGTGTTCATGATAACCTAGGCTATGCAGCCAACCAGAGAAAGCCACTCCAGACGATTAGATACCATATGTCTTCATAACTTCCCTCTTTCTACTCTCACCAACAAGGGCGTTTTTGACACATGTCTCGCACTTTTCAAAACCTAGATGAAGTCTGGTTCTAGAACACCCTTGTCTTCTAAACTTTTTACCCTACTATCTATCAATATACATTAATTATGTCCAATAAAACACAGTATATAGGTATTATTATTTGGGTGCGAGAAACATCTATATACTAAAAATAGGTACTTTTAAAGTTTTCTATTTGCAGTCGTTATTTACTTGTTAGACTTACTTGAATATAGTCTTTTATTCAATACATATACCTCTGATGTACCAGCCCTAAATTCTGATACATTTGGGTAAATAGAGTTGACGGAAGTGCTTAATTTCGCCTTTTTGGAACGATTAACATCACAGGTTTACCAGACGCGATAATCTTGATAAACTCTTCTTCATTGACTTGTTCGCCAGATATTTTTGCCCATTCAGCACTGCGTTTTCTTAATTTATCTCGATCGTCCAGCGACTTTCATCACCATTGATTTTTAATCTTATGACCTGTGTAGTATACAGTTGGCTCAGTCTATAGCCGTTATATGTGTCATCGCCATCGCAGAATCTGCACTGGTACTACATCAATATTACTACGTTGTTTTAATAAATGGCTCTAAGTCTACAACAACGATAGGGGATATCACCATCGTGCCAAGGACGATAATGGTGACTAAACGATGGCCTCTTCTTGCAAACCATGCATGCGACAGCAAATAGTAGTACCGCCTAGCTTCACCGACTGCGATGAAACGAAATAGCAGCCCACGGGCGAAGAATGTCCCGCTTACATGGGCAAAGCCACAACAGCGGCGTCGGCATCGATAATCCCGTAAAAGCTCTGGACTTGCGACTGCAGATAGAGCCATGCGCGCCCATGGCACCAATAGCACTTCAAATGGAGACAGGGCTAACAAAGGTATATAAAGGATATTTAGTAGCCATCAAGGTGTGAGAATAAAACAATGCTAGGCTACAAGTCATATGTGTCAGCCTGTATGACGTTGTTTTCGACCATCGATATTACCGTAATAATGAGCGGGCTCGTCACAGCGCCAGAAGCGCCGTAGCCAGATGAATGTACTGCGACGTATCTTCTGGACAGCTCGGACTGTGTGGCGTACGGTGCGGAGACCTAAGCAAACGGGCGATGTCTGTGTGACGCTGCTTTACATGTGCGCTGTGCCACGGGAACTGCTGCGATCTTACTGGAAATATACTCAAGCTGGCGTCGCGTGGCAAAGGCGGTTGGTGCATGAGCCAGTGATATGATCGTAGCTGGGATTTCCGGTTGTAGTGATGCCTAGCTATTGCAAATACATGAGGCTACAAATCACTTAGCATCTGGACTGTCGCATCCCTTGTAGTACGTCATGACCATCAATGTCGTATATGGTAAGACCATATCTGCCATCATGCTGCAGGCGGTCCAGATCGTGAGAGATGGCAGAACAGAACCAACTGATGAACCCGCAAAGCCACTTACCGCTTATGGTGCGCGTCGATACGGTCTGGTCGCTTTTACTGACCGGCGCAAAGATAGCACTTAGTGAACCGAACCGCAATCAGCGATACCAAAGAGTTTAAACACAAGGGCGATAAGCCAATAAATCATAATCGGTTTAGTCGTGCAATAGGTACCATAAAGTGAGGAGCAGCCAATCACCAGAAAGAACCACATTTCGTCGCGGTTAACGCGTAAGTATAGATCAACAGGATGGATAGGCAACACGTCTGCCGAACACTTATAGAACACGAGCCACACAATAAAGCATGGCTGGTGTTAAGCGAGAGGTTTGCCATGAGCTTATCGACGATTGCGATGATATTTCGGCTGATACTGCAGCCTGGCCAGCAACGGCAGTCAAAATTTCGCGGTTGCTGATGAATCTTTTAATTTTCGCAGTATAACCAATTAACGATAAGGTATTGAGGATAGTGCCAGGCATTGACCAGCGATGCCATTGGTTGGCAGGAAAATGAAGATTACGAACGCAGGTAAAGGCGACCACAAAAGATACGTGCCTGTATCTTTATTGGGTATCTTTCTGCTAATTCAGAACTGTTCATTAAAATACCTTACTGTTTTAATAATGAGGACAAACCTGCTACCCATCAGTAGGATATGCAAAATAACAATCCCACCAAAGTACCTACGGCCATCAATATCTGTCGTACACCTTGAGCGATGATCATCCTGCATTGAGGACGTTCACTAGAATAGGAATATTTAGCATTTTCCAAAACCATTACAGTGACATGGCTCACCATCATACATTCCATAATAAAATAATACTTCCACTATTTTGCCTTTGATATCTTTGATTAATTGGGCATATTCATTATACATATATTTACCATAATAAAAGCCCTCACCTAAGGTGTGCTACAATCTGGTGTTTAATTCAATGGTTATTCTTGACGTAGTAAATACATGATTCATGCAAGTCAAGTACATGTGCTTCTAGCGCATTAGCCGCTGTTTTAGCATCTTGTAGTAATTCCTTTGAGAGCACTAATTGTGACTGGTACTTTCTCGACCATTTTCACATTTTCATGGTTATGATGATCGATCGCGCTTTGTAGCTCTGGCTCTGCAGTTCTGTAATTACACTATTACACACCGTACACCTAATTACTTGATTAATATATCTATCTGATTCCTTATTAAGATGAATGTGTGGACACGTTGCCACCTTGGATGTACTGATCAATTTAGGATGTGTTTAGACACTAAATAGTGGTAATCTGCAATTAATATAAGACCACGTCGGACAGCTGTGGTGTACAAATAGCGCATTACCAGCAGTTTCCATTATCGTCAGACTTCTTCTACCCTTTGATATGGGTTACGTCTTTGTGTAATCTTAATTGCCGATGTTAAAACACCTTTTCCATTAGGTGGGTTTAATATTATCCATCTTTCTTTCACCCTATATATATTCCTAAATTCCTCTTAACCCCACTGATAATTAATTAGTATTTGGTTGATTTAAAACTAACTATTATTGTTAACAATACGACTTTTATAAATACAAAAAGACAGCACACCAATTCCTAGTTATACAAATATAATAAGATTGTTAAAAGTCTATAAACCTATAAAACTTCATTAACCTTAATAGTACCAGTGTGTGTTAAAACGGCAATTCAACACTATTCGGTTTCAGTGGCATAGTATAGCTGCTTCTCCTAAAATGGAACAGTTTGCTTCTGACAAGAACTTAAAGACATTCGTGTTTGCGGCAGTTTCTTTGTACATATCACGTGCTGTACGGGCGAACTATAACATTCATCGGCGTAGATAAGAAATCGGTGGGTTGTCCTCACGCAAGTAACTGTAGACAAAGGTAGTGATCCCAACCTTGCGTTCGTTCGGTAACGACGACTGTTCTTAATCTAGTAAGGTAATCTTATCCTTAATGGATCGCGGTGGCGCCACTTGCTTGGCAGGACCCATGGGGTGACGATCGTATAACTGACCTAAGGTCTTTGATCACAAGATATGTGTTGCCGTATCATCAAACTATCGTCATCAGGATGTTGCGCAGGCAATTGACTATAATAGGATAAAGTATTACCACGCTGATAACAAAGTAATGTTTATAAAGCCTGCAATCGTTGGTGCCGGCAACATATTCACAAAGGGAATTTTATAGAACTCATAATCAAAAGAAGCTCTAGGGCTGGCTTAATCCAACTAGAGCGATGATTACTAATACTTGTTTTACACCAATATTTTTAGTTATTAAATTCTACAGGAAAGCGAAATGGTCTTTCTCGGTGATCGTCCGATCGATATATTCTAATAACATATCATTCATTATATCCTCCACCAACAGCATAATAATGTTAAAATCCCTTTTACATAATCGTTCATAAAGTAGACGTTCTATATACAACAATCTCCCAATGTTATAAGTTCTGTTACAAACCCCGCATTATTGTAGTTTATGAACTGACGCTGTCTCTTGATGTGTCATATAAGTGTATGCAATCAATATACTCATTATAATTTATAATTGATGTCAAAACCAAATTGTTATAAAACCATTATTTAATAGAGAACCCTAGCCTAAGCTGGGGGGTTTCTTCTAATGATATGATATTGGTTTTAGATATAGGACAATGCTAGGACCAACGGGGTCGTCTAAATCAAACGAATTAACCTACGAATTTAGTCACTGCTTTTGATGTCAGTTAAGTGACGTTTAGGCATCTCATTTCATCAGGAGATGCCAAAACAAGACCACTAGGTAGGACATGTGCAAAGTTGGCATATCTTTGCTACCAACAACTGCCCTTCTTTTGGAACATATCAGTGCATTTGGCAAAGTGGGCGAGGTACTACGCAATCTACTTCTGTACTTCATCTTTGTTGATAAGGCCAGTCATTTGCATTACGGAATCATGTGCAGGGTATACAGCATGGAAACCGCAGCAATCAAACTTACAGGAGAAGTCGATTGGTGGCACCGATAGCGGAAATCAATTCTGCTAGATGGGCATTTTGATAAATCTTCGAAGCCCAATTCAGTTGAGACGAAGAATATAGCAACCATAGTATTCAACTGCATCGTAATTAAGGATTATAACTGCTTTCAATTTGTCAAACCGTAATCGGTCAATGCAGAAATGAGTAATATCGGTTGTACCGCGGTATTGTTTCAAACTGAGCTAATTTTGTTAACTTCGTTCTTTTCTTTTCGTTTTATCAAGCTCGTTTTAGCAGCTTCTGAAGCATCATTAAATGTACATACAGTTAAAAGGTTCAAACCTTTTTAACTGCTAATGCAATGTTACATTGCATTTGTAGTGTAATTTCTGGAGCGATATCTTGAACATGGGACGCTGCAGTCGTCGTCAACTCTTCCAACTCGATGCCTAATTTTTAGCTGCAGCAACTGTTTGTAAGTAATCTTCTTTAGCAGCACTTTCAAGAACGCAACCTGGGAAAATGCGTATTTCATTGTTGCCTCCTCAGCTGCTTTTGCAAATTGAACACCATCAATACCGTTGGGTTTTGAGGTACTAGTTCAAATGGTTGATTTTGCTGTGTTTACAAACATAAAGCATGAATGCTTATTTAGCGGAATCAACAACGCCACCATCAATTTCAAGCTCTGAATGCTTCTTTCAAGCGACTTCGGTTTTGTAAAGGTCGTCTTTGAAAGCAACCGCATAATAAAACGCCTTAAATAAGACCAACTTTAGTAGCTTCTTTACGCAAGTTAGAAATATCACAGCAGGTTTTAAGTGTTTTCGGACAACAGAATACAGTTCATGCAGTGAACGCATTTCAAAGACCGTTGCTCAAATGCAGGTTAATATGAGCCATGGAGTGCATCATCACGGCTATCCAATACGAAACAGTTGCTTTTGGCGAATATATGGTTCTAAAAGTCAAATATGACGTGCAGTAATTTGTTACACATTCAGATGCTGGCAACCGCAAAGGATACATTCTGTACCAGCAACAATTTTTTGAAATCAGCTAATTTGGCGAACAATTTGTCACCTTCGTTGAATTCAGCTTTGGGAAGATCGGAGCAACCAATTTCAAACATTTGACTTTTGCTTCAGTCAACAACTTCAAGTCACAGCGGATAACGCGGAAGTTGCCGATGGGTGCAATTGTTAATTCATCAGTACCATAACGTTTCTACATCAGTTCGTCAGTTTTAGCTTCGCAACTGTTTAACTTCGCCATTTACGCGAACAGACAAGCGCCGCAAACTGCCGGAACGACAAGCTGCCAAGAATGTTAATGTTGGATCTTGATGTCACTAATTTTTGAAAGGCCCCAAAGGAATTGTACGGTCAGCTTCGGTCGAATTTGAAGTCTGCAGCACAAACGCGCGACCTTGTTGGTAACGGTGGATATGATGGGTGATTTGTCTCATCTTAGTACTTCCTTTCTTGTGGACATATTTGTGAACACTACGTCGTTCTAGTTCATACTCTCATCCTTTTAATTTGATCAGTGTTTTAAGTATCTTTCATCATTACGTTTTGGATGCTTCACGGATACTGGGCCTGCAGTTCACGACGGTGTAAAGCGCCCATAGCAATAGCTTTCGCTACTGTTAACATGGAACCGATTTCACAATAGTTTACGAATGCCATGTTGTAAGTACGTTCAGGGTCACCTACATAACAAGTTTTGTAATCTTCCATCAATTGGTCGATTTCTTTTTAAAGCTGGTGATGCCTTGCTCGTTACGGAAGATACCTCGCACATTCACATTGCATCAGCCGTGCATCGCGGATTTCAACTACAGGACGAGCCGCCTTCACAGTGGTCACTTAGTTGGCTTCCCAGCTTTAGCAGCTGCAATGATTCTGCATCTACGTTGGGTTGTTCATGTGTTTCCAACATAGTCAGCTGCACCAGCACCGGATACTTTACCGAATACTACGCCGTCAGCCAAGGGGTTACCACCTAAGCGGTTAGCACCGTGGATGGAGATACAAGAAGCTTCGCCGGAGGAGAACAAACCAGGCACTTCACATGCACAAGTTTTGTAGTCAACTACGTCGATACCGCCCATTGTATGGTGACATGTTGGACGAATAGGTACTGGTTGTACTAATGGATAACGTGTTCATAATAGTCTGCGGATACCATGAAGTTTTTGATAACTGGACCCACAAGTGACGAAGGTCCAGCCTGCGTTAGACCAGAACCGAAACCCACGACCTGATTTCATCTTCGATTGCTTTAGCTTCGTCACGGGATGCCAATTCCATTACATTGGGCGCATATTTTTTCATGGAAACGTTCGCCTTCAGCATTAAGAAGGTAACCACCTTCTACGAACCACTTCAGACATCAAGATACCGGTGACCAAGACCAGTTGGGTGGGTGGATCGTTTCCATATTTCAATGCGGCCACCAGCGCGGAATGCTGCTGCCATCTGCATCGCCTGTAGAAAGGAGCTGGGTTTGATACGAGGTCAATACGACCTGCCACCGGTAGACAAATAATTGCTTTTGCTTTAATTTGCTCTACGCTACCTTCTTTCCGTAGCCCACACAACTGCGCCACCAACGTTGCGTCTTTGCCAAGATCTAAAGGTACCATTCTTGTAAAGTGTACGCCTTTAAGCATTGTTCATAATGGTGTGCAAAATTATGTGACCAGTTTTGTCCGCAGAGTAGCAGTACGTGGATGAATTGACCACCGAAGTTACGTTGGTAATTTTGTTTTGCTCTGTACGAGAGAATGGAGCACCCATGTGGTCCTTCAAGTACCTTCTGGACAACGAGCGGAAAATTCGATCATCTGGTACCAAGATAGTCAGAGAACCTTTTACTGTATCAGTATGCGTTTCAATATTGTCTTCAGCTGCCGTTGTTCAAACATACGTAGCCTGCCTTGTGCCATTGCTGTTTGCTGAACGGGTTGGAAATTTAGTAATAGAGCTGCGCCCAAGCCTTTGGGCGACCAACTTCAGAGCCGCGCGTTGACCAGCGCCGCTGCCTACTAGAACGTAAACTGTTCCATAATATCTCATAACTTCCTATTAATAAGAAAACTTGTTAGACTATATCATTTCAAAAAACTTGTAAAAATTTTGATAACCTAATCATTTTCTTTCCAGAAAAACCTCATATATACGATTTTTCTTATTTCTTACCTATAATTGAGCATTTTAGTCGTAATCTAAACCCTATTATGCATAATTAATTTTGATTAATCCCTAATTGATAATTTATTTCACTTAATGTTTTTAAGGTAAATTATGAGAAAAAAAAATTATGTCAATAATTTTCACAAGAACTTAAGGATATTACAGCTTCGTTCGGTTCCGAAATTTTTGTATTTTATTTCTCTAACACATGCGATTCCCATAAATACTAGCTTTTACTTTATCTCAACTGTTCATAATAATTAATATCGTTAAATTCCTACTAAAACTATAATTTAACCATCGAATCATCGTTTTTTTTCACCCATAACAAGTATTTATCTCTGTGATAATAATTATCACAAGTTTTTTCTGTGATTTCTTTTACATCATCCAAATCAATAAAATCTTAGTCATCTATGCGCCTTGGCAATCTTCGATATAGTTCATCTTCATTCATTAGTAAATTCATTAACTTTCCAGTATTTCACCATTTTTAGGCTCAAAACATGAAGAAGAAACATAAACTCGCATACATTCATCTTTTGCTCATTCCATTGTATAAGGTATGATAATGACTAAATAGTTATATAATATTATATATATAGTCATATATGGTGTTGTGGCTTTCACAATAAAGAAACATATATATAATGACTATATTATATTGGAGAGCTATATTTAACTCGCCCATAAGAGAACAAGAAATGAAAATTTTACTTGTGAAGACGAAGAAATGCTGAATAGCATTACAGCTAAATATTTGCGTGCTGGAGAATATGACTGTTGATACATACTTCAACGGTCAACAAGCGATTGATTATGTTACTTACATCCAGCTATGACGTTATCGTGGACATTATGATGCCAATCGCCCGACGGCATTAGCGCTCTTGCACAAATGCGTAACGATGGCATTACCTTTACCTGTGTTGTTAACAGCAGATTCCTTGCAAGATAAGTAACAGGCCTTAACACTGGCGCTGACGACTATCTCGTAAAACCTTTTGATGGCGGAAAATTGACAGCTCGTGTTATGCATTGGCTCGCCGTAACGCGCGTCATGCAAAACGACATCCATGGTCCTCACCTATCAATGTTCCACAACAACGTACCGTTCAAACGCGATGGCGAAACAATTGACGTGACAGCAAAAGAATTCGACCTCTTATTCTGTTGTAGTAACGAAAATATCCTTGTCCGTCAACAAATTCCATCCACGTTTGGGAATATGATTATGAAGCTACTCTAACCTCATCGACGTATACATTAAGATTTGCGCAAAAAATCGATACCGATGAGAATGTAAACTCATTCAGGTTCGTGGGTAAGGTATGTCCTCCGACTGAAAACTAACGATACACCGGGATTTGGACACCATGTCGGGGCATACAGTTTATTCAATCAGCTTTAACCTTCATTATGTCTTGTTATGCCATCTTTTTATACATCATTTTGATAGAACACATGGTTATGCATATACACGAGTCCGATAACAAGGAGTACGAGAACGTTTGCAGCAGCAAGCGATTATATTTTGGATATTCAGTTTAACCCTATCAAGATAATACATTCTTCTTCGTATCCGCAGGAGCGGTTATATATTATTAAAGGCGCCTTGGATGGTTTCCCTAATCAAACAGTCCTTTCATGGGACAGGTTGAAATCGCTGTTGGTGATGACACCTTCTACTACTACGATACACGGTTAACGAGCGAATTATCGTAATTGTTGTTGCGTGCGCCGTTACAAAAGTAAAAACAGCGTCTAAAAGACTGAAAACCTTTTATACAGCTTACTGTTAGGAGATGTCGCTATTCTTGCTAATCTCCTCACTGGGTGGTTTATCTGTTTATCGAAAGGACTTGACCAGTTCGAACCTTGACCAAAACGGCTAAAGTTATCGGTAAGAACAACGACTTGAGCCGCCGTATCGACATTTCCTGATCGCTGCGAAGGATGAAATCTATGAACTAACTACATTCAATTATGATTTCAGGTCTTGAATTCTTCAAACCGTGAAAGGTGATTTAATTCGACGTTTCTTTGAGTTGCGGACACCGATTGCAGTTATTAAAGCAGAAAGTGAATTTGCTTTAAAATATGGACGCACCGAAGACGATTTGCGGAAGGTTTGACACATATCTTAGAACAAGCTAAGTTTGTAACCGACCTCGTAAACCCAGTGCTTGTGTAGTAGCCTGGAGAATGCCTGAATCTTACCTTCGCCCCTATTGGTATCAGGGGATGCTGGCGAATATGGTTCATAATATACTCGACTTTGTGCAGCTTACAGAAAAAGCAAATCGTAACATCTCAAATTGAGCCAAATTTACATGACGGCTCACGAAGTATCACTTGCGTCGAGCTATTACAAACGGTGGATAATGCTATTAAGTTCACAAATACTACCATCGATATTTCAGCAAAACTCGTAAATCATGAACTCGTTATTACCGTGTCAGATAATGGCATCGGTATCGAGCAAGAAAACCTAGAGCACATTTGGGGTTGCATGTATCAAGCAGAACAATCCGTAATAAAAAAATCAAACCACGGTATCGGCCTTGGCCTGTACTTTGTAAATAAGTTGCCAGCTTGCACCACGGCACAGTCACAGCCGCTAGTGAACCTCAAGTAAAACTACGTTTACCGTGCGATTACCGTACAGTAAAGTGAAGAATAAACTAAAGGGACTGACCAATGGTCGATCCCTTTGCCTATTATCTAATTTTTATCCTACAGGTGTTGCCAGAATGGCATGTACACATATTCTAGGAATGTCCATACGAGCAGACCTGCTACAGCACCAGCCGCTTTCATTGATGCGAATCATGAGGTCGTCCTCTACTGCCGTTCGATAAATCATCAACTTCTGTGCTAAGGCCGCCGAGCGCAGCGTATGATGAACTTCAATGAGGTCGTAGCCTTGTTCAAGGACATAGTCCCTATAACAAGTGATAACCAACTTCAATACGGTTTTCTAGGTCTTCAGATTGACCGTATACGGTCCACAATTCAAGGCGATATTAACTAACACTTGAGCTGGTGTTTCCCATTTTCCTCCCTACAAGCAATAGTTCTTCTACATGAGCATAAATGGTTTCAATGACAGATTCCCAGTCTTATTCGCGAATCAACGCTCCCGCTTCATCAGGCGTACAGCTTCGATTATCTTCAATATTGCGAATCGGATCTGCCATTGAAGCCATACGGTCGGTCAGGATATTTGGTCGCTTCAGTTTTCAAGCATAGCATAAGCCTCTTGAACGATAGCCTGTGCCAACTCTTGATGATTACCCATCGGTCGCTTCAGACATGGAGACCAGGGAAATCAGACCAAGCCTTTTCTCTTTTCTTATGAGCCTCCTGCACCAACTGCTGTAATGGGTCCACCATAGCCGGATGGTTGATACGTTCTTAACTACATTTTCAACACCTGTACAACCATGCCTTCCGTGGCGATTATGTTCACATAAATCGAGCAATACGTGTTTAACACGGTACGAGAATGTTTTCTGTAAACCGCAGATGCGTTTGCCCCACTGTGCCCATTCCTCACTCGTTTGAGATTTCCATAATAGATGCAACCTTGATGGATAACGAGACGCTGCCCGTTGCCCTTCCGGTGATGGCAAGAATTTTTCGAGCAATGGAACAAATTCCACATTGTTAATAATGCCGCAGCGATCGTGGTAAGCATCGCGTCTCGTAACCAATGCTTACCATTGATTAGGCGATGTTTGTTTCTTGGAATGAGCGCCCGGCTGGTATGGAAACCGAGTGGCTTACAGGTTAAAGCAGTTACGGCAAACCAGTCGGCCACGCTACCGATAAGGGCAGACTGTACAGCCCAATAAAACCCGGCGGTACCAGCACAGAACCAAAAAAATTGACCTACGAAAAGCAAAACAGTACAATAGAGCAGTCAAACCAAGAGAATACCATTTGCGCGCTGCCGCAGGTGAGGATTTCAAATAAGCTAATCATTTGAGCACCTCTACAAAATGGTCAAACCGTAGAAGATGCCGCCTAGGATAGCCCCTACGAGAGAGCCGTTAATACGAACCATTTGAGGTCATAAGTACATACCCCACGCGTACAGTTGGTGAATTTCCCTCAGGTGAATAACGAGATAGTTCCTGCCCACCACCTTATCGATAAGAGGTTCAATTTTGTAACCACAGAATCTTAAAAACAAGAAGAACCATTCAAATGGCGCCTGCTTATCTGGATTCAACAATTTCCCGCTGAAACACATTCATGGGTCGATAACGATGTCCATGAAGTGATCCAATCTACAGTATCGCCGTCGATGCCTTCCCATTCTTCGAACCATTCGGATCAAGTGGTCTTTATGTTCCTCGATAAATACTTGCCATTCAACAGCCAGTTTCCAAATTATTGAAGAATCAGTGCTTGGCTATACGTAACGATAGCGCAGAATCAATGGACTCATTTTTCCTTGAAATTGAACGGCCTTTTCTGCTCGTTTCCTGTCGTTCTGGTGGCCCATCACCACAAAAGCAATAGCCAGCTGCCGGAAAGAATCCTTCATGCGGTTTCCATAATGTCCAGCGACACGATACAAATAAGGTACCTGATTCGATGCGATAACACGCTGACAGGTACGGTTCGTAGAGCCAGAAAATACTTGCTGTTTGGCGTTCTAACACAGCAGCCAAACAAGATAACGAGAGCGTCGCCTTCAGTTCGCTTAACACCTTTATAAACAGCCTTGTTGATTTCTTGACGCATAGGCTCCAATATCCATATGGGATAAACGATTACACCATTACAGATTTCATAATCTGACCTTGTCCCTACATCACTCATGCCGTATTCGATAATACGGACCATGACACGATTCTTTGTTGGCATAATACATCTGCAGCACGCGCAACGACTCTTCACTGAGCATGGTACGCCCTATTTGAATAAGACGCTCCTTGCTACGCGGCAAGATAGCTGTCTTAAAGGAATACCAAAGGCTTCGTAAAAAGTGCCGTTGCCATACCAGTCCGCCAAGCCACCAATCGCGCTCCGTTTGTGCATGATAAATGCCCCAGAATCATCCTGTCGTTGTGGATGAGTTAAATATAATAGCCATGACAACCAGCAGGGGTGGTTGCCACTGGTTTAGTTTCATCATCACTTGATATAACGCAGATTACGTATATAGACTCTCCCATATGTAGTGACCTCTAGTGTACGGACTTTCTAGGCTTCTAAACGGTGAAAGTAGATTTAGAATATTACGTCGTCGCCATCTTTTGACGCCCAAATCAGCACATTCCCAAGGGCCTCAAATACACGGACAGAGTCCCATAATGGACCATTGGTGCACATCGGAATAAAGCTTTTCACGTCTACGCGGCGTAAAAACTCAATGCCCACTCCATAGCGTCTTCCGAGACGATTATCGACAGGAACATCGCCACATCTACAGACAAGCCCTTCCTAGCTCCTTAAACTCACGCCAAACCGCCCACTTCCATCCATTGACTTTCTGGTGTATCCGCAAGCCAGGCGCCGCAGACGGTCGCCTGCGCTGGAAGATAGAATCCAGAGTCGATGTTAGCCGTATTTGTCTTTACGTGAAAGAACCTTCATCGGTGCTACCATACATATAGATGCCTACATCATCCGTGTGGCATCTTGGCAGGGGCGCATATTATTACATTTCTTTACCTTGCCCTCTAATGGTACATCGATGGCAAATATAACGAGTTTGAGGACCATCAAACTCCGTAATAGACTGGATTGAAGTGGTCCCCATGGTGTGGCTCACAAGGAACCAAAGCGCTCGGCCTCGTTTAGCTAATTGCCAAACTATATTATTAGGATAACATAATAATCAAATACATAGCAACTTGCCATCATCTACGGCAAAGCCACTATGAGCTAAAAAAAGTAACATCTAACATTATTATCAATGCCTCTAGTTTATTGAAATTTATATCATTCGTATTGTTATTATATATATTTTTATAAAGACCAGGGCATGAATAATAGCGATAGTTTAAACAATTCTCTTTAAATACGACGGAAGATTTCATATAGTCCAATATGTGGATTCCCAAGTTTTGGGGATACTGGAACTGTTTAAAACCTGCCCCCACTTCAGTAGGCTATATTCAACCTTGGTGGAATCGTACCGTATACTTCACGGTGTACAAGGCCATCATCCTCGTTAGCGCTTGCTCTAGTAAGTGTTGCTTGTGTAATTGGGTATAAGCGGCGCTCTAATTCACGAAACTTTGTTATGGATAATTCGTGCATGATCAACAAAGACCATTTGCCGATAACTTTGACTCGTTGCCAAAGTTGACGTACTAAATCATGAATATTTTACGAGTTGCTCTGCCATTTAATTCTCCTTTTCTATATAAGCAAGTAGCTCGTTATAACAAGCTAAACCTCTATAGCTAAGCTCAACTATGTATAGCTATACTACTATTTCCATTTCAAGATTAGAAATATGTTTTCTAATGAGACAATCATATCACAAATTTATCATCATACAAGCATTTTATAGTATCATTTTTGGGGTACAAAAATTTTTGAAAAATTTTTAGTCAGTAATATCATAATTCTATCACACTTTTTGATACTATCTGAAATAATTCTACTATTAAAATAGTAGCTTTTGCTATATAATGAGGAATATCAAGTAACAGGAACGCCGTGAAGGCGCCATCAAAACTTACATCCAACAGTATTTGTAAGCCTACAACTCGGGCTCCCTATCATTGTGAGTTTATTTTGAGATGCAGAATGCTTATATACTAATACCTAAAATCTATACACACACAACAGCTTGTAACTATACGTTGCAAGCCGTTTCTGATATTTTTTCAAGGTAAGTTTAACTAATCCGATATGTTTTTCTCCTTGATTAAATTATAGCAGTTCATTGATGAAGTTCCATTTCAGCCGGTTTTAACAGGTTCAAAGCGCCCTACTGCCCTGCCTTGCCGGTCTATGATAAATTTAGTAATTCCACTTTACTTCATCATCATTAAGATAATTGGGATGATACCGATAGATAATCCGCCAGCGTTCCGTCTTATCACCTGGTGGAAAACCTTGGAATTTTGTTCTTAGATCATATGTTGAAAGATCAATACTTTCACCGCGCACATCTGCCTTTCCCGCGGGAAGGTCACACACCATCAATTTAATTCACAAAACATTTGGATTTCCTATTAGAACCAGGTTCTTCTTCCCAAATTGGTTAGACGGAACAGCAATAATTTCTAGACCTTGGTCTTTATATAGCACCTTGCTCGCGCCTCTAACCCATCCTTGATGGTAAACCACATTTACTGTATTATTAACAATAACAAGCACTTTACCTTCGAAGTCTTTTAGCTTTATACCAACATTGGTGAAATGATATACAGTCATGATATGCCTCTAAAAATAGGTGTATTTGCTTATGAAGGACAAATACACTCTATATCTCTAGATAGAGCTTTTAACATATTACAATTATTATACTAAAAAGTTTTATTAACCGATACTATCCCAATAATGTTTTTCGTCATAGCTAAATTTAGCTGTGTTTGCAGCTGTTTTTGCTCATTCTGTAGGTGCTGTGCCGTCTTTCTCAAGGAAAGAAATCGAGTCAAGATACGGATAATAATATAGTTGGAATCTTTTTGATCAAAGCCATTACCCCGACTAAAGTCAATGCCATGACCTGTATTGCGCGTTACAATAGCCTCAACAAAGGTATTGTGATGGCATTCAAGTGATTTTCATATCAGGAGAATCAAACATCTTTTTAAGGAATGAGCTAGGCTTTTTCTTCCTTGTATACTAAAAAGCTACTAAATCGTGCCATTAGATGCACACATACGCGGCGAGTTTCATTAATGGGAATATCTACCTTACCATTAGAAATAACGCCGTTTTTAATGGTAATTTCTCGTTTACCCATGAAGGAAGAGTCTAATGGCAATCAGAGTATCCAGGTTGCAGGAAAGTCCGCTGTCAATTTATGACAGCGCAAACGCGGCATCATTGCTTTTTGTTCCACGAATGTGTCCAGCATTAGATTCTCATGCGGTCCGTATCTAAATCTTGGCCTTCAATATCCAATTGATCTCTAAACATAATCGTATAGTTACTGTTTGAATTTAGATATCTTGTGAATGTAAGCTCCATTTACATCTTCAAAATTAATGTCAGTGATAACGCATCATTAGCATCTTTGCAAAGAGTACCATTGTAACTGTAATAGTTAAGGTACGATCGGAACCTTCAAAAACAACGGGATTTGTGTCGAATACAGAAATCATAGCCCTCTCCTTTTCACAACTCTAAACACATTACACTTACATCATCAAGTGTATTCATAAGCATTGATTAAATATATTAATCAAATATTAACTAACATCATACACCTTCTATAAGTTTAAACAACTACTATATTTTTCTGACAATCTATATTCTAAAATATCTGACAAACACTAGATGCTTTCTCACCATATATTTTACAATAGATATCAAAACAATATCAGATAAAACATAGCTGATTCGGAAGAATCAGCTTTAGTGTCATTGAAGCACTGAATGAAGTTTTAGTTGAAATTAGATGCTTTCAACAGCGGCATTGCAGCAACTTACAATGTCTTGAGCGGAGCAACGGCAGGGAAAGGTCATGGATAGGAGCAGCCAAACCTTGAATCAATGGACCAATAGCTTCAGCGTCAGCGAAGCGTTGAACCACTTTGTAACCAATGTTAGCAGATTGAAGATCGGGAAGATCGGTGTTAGCTTTACCAGCCACCTCAGAGCCAGGAGCTTTTCTTTCTGCTGGAAGGAACGATGGAAGCGTCCAGTGTAATTCGCCGTCAAATTTGAGGTCACATTACGTTCTTTCAAAAATGTTAACAGCTTCTACTACTTTGTCTGCTTCTGGAGGTGGAAGCGGAACCTTAGTGAGAAGGACAACATGGATACGCGAGGATCAGCCATACAACAACTTTGCGAGCTTTTTCCAGAGTGGATTCTGCAATATCAGCTAATTGTTACTAGTTGGGTTGAGCAATACGCCACAGTCGGGAAGATGAGCACCATCATCACCATATTCTATTTGTGAACATAACCATTGTGAGAAAGCAGTTTTAGGCTGGTTTAGCACCACTACTGCGTAATGCAGCGCGCAATACGGATGCAGTTGGGTTGCAGAACCAGCAACCATGCCATCTACTTCGCCAAGACGAACAAGCATAGCGCCGAAGAATAAGCAGTCGCCTTTCATAGTTGCGTCAGCTTTTTCAGGAGTCATACCTTTTTTAGCGCGCAATTCTACGAATGTATACATTTCTTGGTAACGAGGCGTAGTTAGCCGGATCGATGATTTCAGCACCTTCGATGGATACGCCAGCAGCTGCTAGCGGCTTTCAGCGATTTCAGCTGGTTACCTACTAGTGCAGGTGTCTTGAAACCTTCTTTTAAAAATAGTTTCGTAGCTACCAGACGCGTTCGTCTTGGTACTCTGGCAATACGACTTTTACCTAATGGGTTTTGCTTGGTTTTTCAAATTTTGAATTAAATCCACGATTTTTGCCTCCTTGCGTGGCATTAGCCATATCAATACTATTATTATAGCAAGTTAACGAGTCTCTAGCAACCATTTTACAACGATTTTCGTTGTTGAATTCGTCATAATTTGCATTTTATTTAGTTCATCTAAGGTAAGCAAAAACTTGGGATATTGATGGTGATAGCCTCTAGAGCGCGAGTTCACGATTTAGCATTTGGACATATGTCACTAACCTGATAATATTCAGTATGCAAGCTTTTTCTGCGACAAATCAACTCACCCTTAGCTAGCTGACCTACATACACAGTATATCCACGACGTATGAGTTCTAGAAAAACAATATTTTTCTATTATATGACCTGTATCGCGAGCCTGTACTGCCAATCAATCTATAGGTTGCGTAACACTATAATATCTCATTAATCGTAGTAATTCTTTACCTCGTACATCATAGGGTTCACCTTGTATAGTAACAAACTATCTTGTAATCCTTAAATATCAATTCTTACCGTTTTATTATCAATCTTTTCGGCTAGCACTGACAAGAGATTTAGCTACTTTGTTTGGTGAAAAGCAAGCTTCACATTTGCCATAATATATCGCAATATCTTGTAAAATCGTAACATCATATTTTAATCGAGTACTGCATCATGCATATGACAAGGTATTAAACAGCCCTCAGATATTCTCCTGAATATCCAAAATCTTCGCCACCAATTGTTTGTGTATAAGGGGACGGCTTTCACGAAGATACGCCTCGTAGGCAGGAATCAAGGATGCTGCTGTTCATATTTTACTATAGTAAAATTCAGCAAGGACACGGTAACATCTGAATTTCTACCATATCGACCAGTCAATAGTGTGGCAATATCAGAAGACATAAAATATGCATTTGAACCTGTTATATAAATATCTGTGTTCTCTTTTGCAAATAAGCTATCTACACTCGATGAAATCGATCGACATGTTGAATCTCGTCAGAAAAATATAGTTCATTTTGATTAGGCTGCATTTGATTTAATATATATTGATACAGCGCATGATACTCCTCAACGAAAAGGTTCGTGATCTAACTCCTCAAAATTTATAGATATAATCTGTTTCCGGTTTTACTCCCTCTGCTAGTAGTTCGTCGTCAACAGACGAAACAATGTCGATTTTACCAGCAACGACGTGCGCAAAACGACAACAATAGACCGTTCACGATTCCGTCTATAAAAACTCTATATACCCATGGCGCTGAATCAACGTCATATGGGGCCTCCTCATCATGTACGTGCCATAGATGGAACCCGAGTACTATTATTGTCAGTCATCATATCGATCCTGCAAAACTTGGTTCCATTCCAACTTTACAATAATATTACCATAAGTTGGTTCTGTTCAAAGTTTTATCATACAGATATATAATTTGGATTTCATTCTATAATTAATGTCTGTGCAATATCCATATATTCGTTCATACCAAGGAAGATATAACTGTACTGAACTCTAATCTTATAAAAAGATGCGCAATATACAGACCATAAATCATTATCGTAATGAGTCTTTGACTTCTAATAGCTTGGGGGCCATTGAGAAAGTCGTGAATACTCAACTGTCCTAGTCCATTGACGACTCTATAAATCGTGACCATCTAGGGTCGATGGCACCACTTTCAAGATCGCTTATATAAGATTGAGCTGAGACCTGAGTTTATCTGCTAATTGATCCTGTGCATCCCCAATTGTCGCGCCAAAAGCAAAATCAACACCAAGTTTGTGAACTTTGTCAAGTTTGTAAATCTCGACAACAAACGATCAGATTTGCGACTCTATCCACTCACACTCACATGCTTATGACCCTAACGACTATAACCGTTGGCGCTGACTAGTAGCAGTTGAAAAGCGATAACGTAAAAGCCTTAATAAAAACTAACATCCACAGTGGTTCTATTGAAAGAGCTTTTTCAGTCTATTAAAGTTATGTCCGATTTCATCAATTCGTGGAATTTTGTATATCTGAAAAGAGTTAGACAAAAATACAGGTATTGTACGAACAAACTCAGTGTTTATACATTTATCATGACTTCTATACATTATCTATACAGGAAAGGCAATTTGAATTTAATATCCTGTATTAGCCACATCATAATAAATATATATATGCATTTTCAGCACTTTTACCTTAATCTGACAGATAAACACTGCTACAATATAAGAGTTAGGACCTTATAGTAAAAATATTCAAATCCTTGCAGTAAAAAGGGCCTATACTAAGTATAGACCCTTTAGATTATCTCTATAAGATTATTCAGTAATGCTATCTTGCGCTTTTTGATTTCCATGTATTTAACCATGCCGATCGCTTTACCCACGCTTATAGCGAGTACTACAGTAGCAGGTTTATGCACGTCACCGCCAGCAATAGCGCCTTTAGTGCGGTGTACCATAGTCCTCTGCTGTAATGATGCCTTTAGTCGATACTACTTGTGGTTATTACCTTCACCGATGAGACGAGCATTTTGGTTTATGACCAGCAGCGATGATAATTTTATCTACAGGCATAACTTGGAGTTACCTGTGCCGCGGATACCTGCATCATCGTGTAGCGCCATGACTTCGTATTTGAAGCCTTCTGCTTTATCTTTGCCTTCTACAGCTACTGGAGAAGCGAACCGTGAAATTGAACGCCTTCAGCACGTGCTCTTCGTATTCGAACAATAATGCTGGCATTTTGTTCATTCACGACGATACGCTAGATTACGGATTCACAGCCTAAACGTGCACGTAACACGAGCGCATCCATCGCTGCGTTACCACCACCGATGATAGCGGCGTACGCTTTTCACAGGAATTAGGAGCTCATCAAGATCGCCGTTTTCTACTAATTGTGCATTCGTCAACAAGTACATCGCTTGAATACGCCGGTATACTCTTCATCATTTTCCTGCGTGCATCTTGAGATATGCGAGCTCAGTACCGGGATAAAGATGGAATCAGCCTTCGCAAAAGATCGTCCAATGTTTTATCTTGACCGATAAATATATTACATACAATTTAACCCTAAACCTTCAAGACGAGCGATTTACGACGTACAACAGATTTAGACAAACGGAATTCTGAATACCGAATAAGGTACGCCACCTGGTTCCGTTAGCACTTCAAATACAGTTACATTATAACCAAGTTTAGTTATATCACCTGCTACGGACAAACCTGCAGGACCAGAACCTACAGCTACTACTTTACCAAGATTTTTGTTGGATTTTCTTAGGTTTGCGAAGTTCATTGATGCTTTTCAGTCAGCAACAAAGCGTTCCAATTTACGATATTGATAGGCGTTTTTCGCTTGTTCATAATAATTGCCTTACATTGATTTTTCCACGTGGACATACACGACCGCAAATGGATGGCAAGTTGGTCCGTTCTGCCAAAATATCGTTGGCTAAAACCAAAGTTACCGTGTGCGATGGCTTGGATGAAACGAGGAATTTTCGTTTTCAATAGGACAACCATTTGGCACAATGGTCTCGGACAATTGAGACAACGTTTCGCCTCAGCGAAACGCTTCCTCCATCATATCGTCACATCAAAAATGAGTGGTTTAATTGTTACTCATGGCACATGCCTCCTAACAGGATCCAGTACATACTTTATACAGCGTTGCATCACCTAAGTATTCCGATGAGCCCTCTCACATAGGAATGCCGCCACATGCTGCTAACATTTATCTTTTGTAACCATTCGATAGACGTGTGGTCACTGGTCAGACACACACTATTCTATAGTATACTTCTAAATTGTGAAGTCGAAAACCGTCAAGCAAATCTCATAGGTTGTGTATACGGATATAGGCCCTATGCGTGCAGGATTGCACAGAAAAGAGCGCCTCAGGCACCTCTTTACATAGCGATGTGAGTTCCGATTTTAATCGTTTACTATTTGCCTTTAAGGGTACGATCGAAGGGTCATTAATGATATTTACCAAACTAGTGTCAACTTTGCATAATCCCGTTAACATGTATACTAATAAGGGGATACATAAATGAGAAAGCAGTCCTATATTGGCTTGAGAAGAAAAACAGCTATTAAAAGAACAGCTCCACATGTAATATTCCTATAGAATTCATTATTCTAATGAATTGACATTTCAATGAATTAAATATTCTTTATACGAGATACGAGGCCAACTATGAATCCAGCCGAATTTACATCTACTTATTATATCGATCGCCGTGGGTCGCACTCCCGCAAATGGGACGGCCAACATTTAAAATTTAATCGCACTGACCTATTGCCTCTATGGGTAGCAGATATGGATTTCTGCCACCTCGGTATGCAGAGGCTATTTGTACCTATGTGAAAGCAAATCCTTTAGGCTACACCATGACAAATCCTAACTATCTTGAAGCAGTGATAGATTGGTATAAGCGGTGCCATAACTGTATACTTTCAAAAGACTGGCTCACCAGCGCTCCGAACGTCATTACAGGCATTATGTGGTGTATTGGAGCTTTCACAAAAACAAATGATGCCATCGCAGTCCTCACGCCCGTATAGTGGTGCATTCGACACGAGCGCCAGCGATGCACAGCGCCGAATCATCACTATTCCTATGAAACACAGTGACGATAATCGCTACACCGTAGATTACGAGGCCTTTGAGCGGCGATTACCAAGCATGATGTTAAACTGTTCATTCACTGCAATCCACATAATCCTGTAGGTCACGTATGGACAGAAAATGAGATGGATCGGTTATTTAGCATTTGTGAGCGTCACGGTGTACTCATCATTAGCGATGAAATTCATCAAGACCTCGTTGCGGGTCCTCTTCCTTTTACCTCTGCCTTAACCGTATCTAACGGAGCTTATGCAAACAACATCATCGCCATGTCTTCTTTCTGTCAAAATCGTTTAATATGGCTAGTTTGCACCATGCAGAGGTCATATCCCCTAACGAAGCTCTACGACGCCAGTACAATGCGATACAAAAAGCCTTGTTTACCATACTGATTCGGACGTCATTGCCGAAACAGCTATTACAGCGGCCTACACACATCCTGAGGCAGAAATGTGGCTAGCGGATTTGCTCACCTAGTGAAAGAAAACTATGAGTATATGTGCGGCCAACTCCTGCAGCGCTGCCTAAACTCCGCATCAGCCCTATGGATGGCACCTATTTAGCGTGGATTGATTTTTGGCGCCTATGCGAAAGCCGAAGACATGCATAATGTATTTGAAAATCAATGGTATCGCCCCTAGCTTTGTGCGAATGGTTCGGTGGTAAAAGGTACGTCACCTTTGTGCGGCTCTAATTTAGCAACGAGCCTAGAAAAATATTAAAATAGCCACAAATGGTATACTTCAACACGTACCTCCGAACGACTAATAGTATAATTCAGCATAGTACATCCATAGGATGTACACTATAGTGCATGCTAAAAAGGCTGCTCTAGCATCATTCAATGTTAGAGCAGCCTCTTCTTTATTAGTTAATACTATTAGTTTATACAACATATCGATATTGCAGTTCACTATGTTTGTATTCTTCACTGTGTGCACGATTGGCATTACATAGATTTTATTTAATTCTTGAAGTGTTCCTTAGCAAATTGATATCTTGTACTAGTTCTAATGTGCCAAGGTAGTTATTGTTTTGATCGCGTACAGCCATGTAGTTTACATAGAACGGACGGCCTACCTTTTCAAGCCAAACTGCCACGTTATCACGTTCACCATTGCGGAAGGACTCGATGATACCACGTACAATTGGCTCCACCTTTGGAGGATGACAAGAGAACACATCTCTACCGATAGCTGTTGTGCGTTTGAATACCTTTTCACCATCACTGAAATAACGGTTAATATCTACATGGTCAACGAAAGTGATTTCATCGGCATTGCTGTAAAGCATAGCGTCTAATTGCTCTCAGCGTTGCTACCACCAATTAAAGCAATAGTATTGCTATCACCACTTGTCGGTGCTGCTTTAGCAGCTAGTGCAGACTCAGCCTCTGCCCAAGCAACGCGTTCTACGCCGAAAATCTCTTCGTATTGTTCAGTATCTTTGTAAATTTGGTACCATTCTTCAGTACTAAAGTTCTCTGCAGATTGGGAACAAGATATTTTGCTCTTTGTAGATCATCTCTTGAACACGTGTGAGAAGACCATCAAACTCTTCGTACCAAGCATCATCGATAGACTCAGCACGAGCTAGGCGACCAAAGCCATCGCGAATATCGCCATCAACAGTCCACATAACCAGGGATGGACCAGAGATATCGTAGCTACTTTCAAATGAGGGATATAAAAAGGTCGCCCTTCTTAGCGTAGGTGAATAGATACTTAGCGTACTTCGTTTACATCATCTACAGTAGCTGTTTTTGCTAGCCACTTTAACCTTTGTAGCTTCAATCAAAGCATCGAGAGCTTTGTTTTCTTCTATTAAGCGGTTAAGCGGATGCCCTACCGTTTCCACTAAAGTTACTACGCTTTGGCTTTTTTCTTGTGCTTCTAGTACAGCTTCTACCTTAGCGTGTTCCGCATCCATTTGTTCATGGATAGTGGAGCCATGGAACAAAGCAGAGTGAAGGTCACATAATTGTTGAACCTCAGCCAATGGCGTACCTTCACGCATGGACCCTGCTCAGCTTTCATGATTTCACTAGCCTCTACATGAGCAAATTGACTAACAAAATCTTCACGAACCGCACCAAGCTCCTCACCTGTACCTAAACGTTTCAAGAAGCTTTTTAATTTGCTCTACGCGCTCGCTATCTTGCACTGTATCTTGAACGGAATCGTCAGTTTATTTTCGGAGTTTTTCCTGAGTCTTAGATGCTCAGCATTAGCAGATGTTTCTACAGACTCAGCCTTCACAGCTGTAGCAGCTGCAGTAAAGGTGCAGTAGATGCAGTAGATGCAGTTTGCAGCAGCTACACCGCTGGGAGGCATGCTCGCACCTGAGTGTCATCGCCAGATAAGTTTGGCATTTCACCAGTCAAAGTAAAACCAGCTTTCATGAAAGCGCCTACGATATCGACCATGGATACGCCTTTTCATCTTAGCGCCCTTTCGGGATAGTCATGATTTTACCAACAGAGTTCAACATCACCTTATTTGTGATTTCGCTGAACCCTAATTCTTTCATAATATCTACTACTTCAGGATATTCTGTTACCAAATCATATACAGATTTGGATAAATCTAATTCTTTTCCATTTGATCCCTCGTGTCAAAAACTCTATTCATATACTAATTATAAGCCCTATACGATACGTATATAAGGCTGTTCTAATATCATGTAACAGGTCTATATTCATAACCTATGACTCTATAATAAACGATATCGATTATTAAATCTGTATCCATGGCTATACTTTTTGAAAGCAATTCCTAAAATTTCTATAAAACACATAAGAATATCTTAAGATATCGATAATAGCTGGATGTTGTTCCATCCAGCATCTAGTGATTGTAAAAATAACGGATAGAGGATACATCGCCCCTTGAGAGGAGATTAACCAACTATCCGTTATATATTAAAATTAGTTTTTCTGTTTCTGTTTCTGTTTCTGTTTCTGTTTCTGTTTCTGTTTCTGTTTCTGTTTCTAACAAGTATATCACTTAATCATGATGCAGTTTCAATGCTTTTTCGTAGTTTTTCAGAAACTTTATCCCAGTTAATAACGCGGAAGAATTCCTTGATATAGTCGGGCGACGGTTTTGGTAATGCAAAGTAGTATGCATGTTCCCAAACGTCTAAGCAAAGAATGCTGTTTTACCTTCTAATAAAGGATTATCTTGATTCGCAGAGGATGTGACTTCAAAGATTGCCTTCTTGGTTTACTCATGCCAAGCCCAACCAGAGCCAGCGTGTAGCTGCTGCAGTGGAGAAGCTTTCAACGAAAGCATCATAACCGCCAAGTTCAGCGTCGATAGCCTCTTTCAGGCCTTGCAATTTGGAGGTATCTGGTTTTGTCATGATTTCCCAGAACATAGTGTGGTTCTTATGACCGCCACCGTTATTGATAACAGCTGGCGGATATCCTCTGGCACATTAGCGATGTCGCCAAGGATACAGTCTACACAACCATATGGAAGATCGAGGGTATTTTCGCGATGGCAGCATTCAAATTATTAACATACGCTTGATGATGCTTGTCATGATGCAATTTCATTGTTGCTGTGTCGATAACAGGCTCAAGATAATCGTAAGCGTATGGTAATGGTGCAAGTTCGAAAGGTTTCATAATAGTCACTCCTTAAATTTAGGGCATGGAACGATATGTATCAGTACGTATCGTTCTAGTGAAAGTTATTCGATGCACCTGCATCAGTTATTTATTGTTGATGAATTATCATTCTTTGTTTATTGTACACTCTATAGAAAAATCGTCAATGTAAGTCCCCATAGAAAAGGCTATAGGATAGCCTATAGCCTTTGAGGTTCATTTACCAATATAAAATTCTAATTCTCAATGGTATATGTTTACTATGCATCAATAATATATGTTAATCACTATACACCGATGTAATTCAATCTACTATAGTGATAATAAGATAATTATTCAACGATACATTGGCACATTTTCATTGTTGTTAATGCTGCTGATGGGATTCTTCCGTAACGCCAGCACAGCAGCTAGAATCTACGTAAACAGGGATTTTCTGGCAAACCTGCTAGTATAATCGCATTAGAAACAACGCAAATATCAGTACACTAAACCAACGAGCGTGATAGACTCAATGGGGTTCACCGAATTCATGCCTTCCAAACGAGATAATAGTTCAAAGGATCCGAAATTTGGCTTATCGATAAAGGATACAGGGCTCATGATAGGACGCCCTTCTGCAGCTTCGATTAAACCTTTCACAATATGCCAGCCCTCTGTGTTTTTTTACGCAGTGCGGCACTGGTAACATTTTTTCCCTCTTGGTGCTCAAGATAATCTATACCATGCGTGTCGCGGGTGAAAATAATTGGCCCGTCAAAGCTTTCAATTTTTTTACGCACATTATCTACAATCATCTGTGCTTGCGTCGAACCAAGGGCACCATCTACAAAATCATTTTGCATATCGATAACAACTAGAACTCTTTGCATAGTTCCTCCTGTATATAGTCTACAAAAACACGTTAATTATTCACTACACTACTAGTTATACTCTTAATTCTTGATAACATCAATAGCAGTCATTTATTCTTTTTCTTCGGCCAATGCATGGCGCACTCGATCGGGTTTATTATGGGCTAATTTACCTGCTGCTGCGGCTGCCACGGCGCCCACTAAATCATCGAGGAATGTATTACAGTGACCGCCCTCTTCACTATCTAGTTTTTTAATAATACCCGGCTTTACCTTGTCTAAATAGCCATAGTTCGTAAAGCCTATAGAACCATACAGATTAACGATAGAAAAGGCCAAGATTTCATCGATGCCATAGAGGCTTTCATCATTAGCCACTATGCGTTGCAAAGGCTGAGACAATTTATTCTGTTCCGTTAACTTGTCGAGCTCAATGCCCGTAATTATCGCATTGTGTACCTCTCGTTTTGAAAGCACGGATGCCACATGCTCACGGCACTCTTCAATCTTTAAATTCGGCATATACGGTTTTTGAACATATAAAACGAGCTCTGCAATATCCTCTAGCGTAACACCACGCTCCGCTAGTAGGTCGTAAGTATATTTCTCTAAATCTTTTGTAGATTCCATAAGTGCTCCTTTATTTTTTCTTAGGCTTATCACCGGATAGCATAACAATACTAACTGGAATGGTTATCACCCAATTCTTCCTCTGTATCGACATGCTTTGTATTTCCAAGCCGCCTCTTTGGCAGCCTCTTCAAAGATAGGGTAAGCCTCTCGATCTAATTTCCAATTATTAGGCCCCGCTTCAACGGCTACAATATTTCCTTTATCGTCTGTTTTTATTTCTACGGGCACAATCAAGGTACCGTCAGCACTCGTTTTGAAAGCCTCACTAGGAATGATGACATTATAAGAGATTTGTTGCTGTAATTCATAGGTACGCTTATCTGTAGGCTTTAAATCAGCCGCTAAAGAACTAATAGTTCCCATCGTAGAAGCCAATAAGGCTAGTAACACAACACGTTTTAACATAGTTTCCTCTCGACTAAATACTCTCACGCAGTATACGTTGATTATACCACGAAAAAATCCCTACCGATGTATATCAGTAGGGATTTATTTATAGTTAGATTTTCTTAACCATTTCGGATTTCAATGCCATCGCACCGAAACCATCGATTTTACAATCGATATCATGGCCATCGCTGGCACCAGTGATGAGGCGAATATTTTTACGCGCGTCCTTGTTTCAAGATGCCCGCACCTTTTTACTTTGAGGTCTTTTACAACAACAACTGTATCGCCATCAGCTGGCTCGTTGCCGTTAGCATCGCGAATGATACCTGCTTCAGCTGCAGCTTGCGCGTCAGCCGCTGTCCATTCATTGCCACACATAGGGCAGATAAACATATGACCGTCTTCGTATGTGTACTCATCGCCGCACTTAGGGCAGTTAGGTAAATTTGCCATTTTAGATCTCCTTTTCTCACTACATAATGAAAGTATTATACCATATAAAACTTTATTCCACTAAAAACATTATAACTACTCTATAAAAATAGTTATATCTCTATTAATCAATGCTTATTGCATCGCATATTAGTTCGCATTATAATAATAGTGTAGCCGACGAGGTTGGGCCTCTCTTCTTTTTAGAAGGGGTGAAACTATGAGTGATTTTTGAAATTTTATCAATTGTCATAGATATTTTTGACAATTCTCATTTCATTCGGCTCACTTATTGCCCCTTATTTGCTTTACAAAAAGCAAATAGCCCATCTAGTTACAGCTCGTAGCTAGATAAAAACGAAAAGGCCATTTCCTGATTTTTCAGTTTTTTGAGATGAGCCTGACGTCTCTACTCGCTCGGCTATCTACTCATATTATAGGTTGAATACCATATATCGTCAAATTATGATTAATAGGAGGTACTCTACCTCACATTGATACAAGTGCTATATACCATCTACAATAAAAACCTAATCAATCTCATTTCTCTTTATTAAAGTTTCATACAACTCTAACTTATCTTCTAAATTATTCTTATAGCCTTCCAATCGTTTAATTTCGGCGTCAATAAACCGATAATGGTCTTGTAACAGTGTCATTCTTTCATGGACCGTATGAGATCCGGCATACCTTAAATCCGCATACCGCTTGATATTCGCAAGCGGCATTCCCATGTCTTTCAAGCGTTTAATAAACTGTACAAAACCCACATCCTCCGTATGGTAATTGCGAATGCCGTTCTGCCGCTCGATATGAAGGAACCCTTGATCCTCATAATATCGTAATGTAGAAATAGACAATCCTACCAATTTTGAAAATTCACCGATTTTCATACTTTCACCACCTTGACCTCAAGTATACTCGAGCATATATCATACGTCTAGACGGAGGTAATAATTATGAAAGAAACACGTTTTAACATCGGTATGAACACATTGAAACAAATTGACGGGCTGCACGGCGAGGAGGTGTATAACACAATTCAAGAGATTTCACCGGCCATAGCCGATTTATTGGTTGAACTATTTGGCGACATCTACACGCGCCCCAACCTGGATTTCAAGGAACGGGAACTAATTACGCTCGCGTCCCTGCTAACGCTGGGCGGTTGCGAGGCACAGCTGAAAGTACACACCAATGCGGCACTCAATGTCGGTATTGCGCCCGAGCAAATCGTAGAGGTCTGTACCCACTGTATCCCCTATGCGGGATTTCCACGAGTACTGAATGCACTATTTACGGTGAAGGCGGTCTTTGAAGAACGAAACATACTGTAATTAAGGAACGACAGTAATAAAAATCTATTAATAAATATTAGTCTATTTAAAACTAACAAAGGAGACTCTTGATAAAGTCTCCCTTTATTCGTGTAAAAGTTGTACGAAATTAATTCGTATTTTTCAATATTCAAAATCCACTATATACTAATAACGAAAGAGCCATTAACGTGAGTTAGGTTCATCTCCGTCTTTTTCGAGGGAGGTGACATTATGACTGTATACGAAGCATTATCATTAATGATTTTATTCGCTACCCTCGTAGTGTTAATTCTTAAAAAGTAACTAGTAAATAGTTACAAAAATAAGATAAACCTAACGTTTAAGACTAAGTACTGCAATACTTAGACACGTTAGGTTTATCAAATTCAACATTCTTTTGATGAGCCTAACGCCCTAGAACACGTTAACTGGCTCTTTTGTACTTATAGTATAGTCTGAATTCTAGAGGCTGTCAATTTACATCGTCCTTAGAGGATATTATAAAATGAAAAAGGAACATAAATAACAAAGATCTTCTTTAACATCAATATACCCTATATTCCAAACTGTATCTTTTGCAGACTCTACTAATTTTGAATATATCTCATCATTAGATATATTCTCATTTGAATCTAACTCAACAGAAGTAATACGTCCTTGAGAATCCGTTCTTATCATTAATGCAAAAACTATAATCTTTATCATTCTTCGTTCTAAGGACTTCAGCCGGAACCTTTAACTGAGAATGTATCTGCTCATTAAGAGAGGCGTTGTATATCAAACGTATCCCTCTGATAATCAGCAAAAGCATTAATAGGACTCAAAACAACTAGCAATAAAAATAAATATAAAACTCTAACCATAAAACTTCACCAATCATAACACACAACATAAAATTATTATTGAGTTTTATATTAACAAAACAAATAAAATATGTCCATTCAGTCCAAGTTCCAATTAATTTACAATGATGTCATATTTACTTATCTAGTTCGAATTGACTATATATGATAATCCCTCTATTAATTAATAGATAGATAGTCGACGAGTGGTTCCGTCAGGCTCATCCCAAAACATTATAAAACATGCAGAAATGGCCTTTCGTTTTCAGCTACCAGTTGGTAACGAAGGGCTATTTGTCGTTATTACGACAAATCAGCACTATCAATGCTCCAAAGGAAATAACTACAAAAGGGAGACTCACAACGGAGTCTCCCTTTATTCATCTATACTAAATCAACTAAACATCTACAATCCTTGCAGAAGTTGTAAATAATCTTGCCGTTGACTAAATATATTATATCTTCCATAACTATTCGGCCTCAGCTAACAACTCTTCTATGCTGATAAAAGTATCCTCAATAGGACCCATTCTACCTTTTCGTTCGTCTTCCTCAGCCAATGCAATAGCCTCTAATAATTCGATCTGTGCTTTCAATTTATTATAGGTTTCATATCCCATACATACCGTATCACCACGACCATTTACCGTCATAATACAAGCTTCATCCCCTGTTTTCAAAACTGTAGAGATTTCATTATATTTATTTCTTAAATCCGACGATGGCCGGATACTTTCACGTAATAACCCCATAAAAGCACCTCCTCATATACAAATTATATCATAATTTGTATATGAATTGTGAATCACTAATCCTATCCCAATCGTCTACGCAAGATAGCATAGAGAATCATGCTAATAATAACGCTCATAACGGCTTGAATGGTATTGGTCACAATACTAGCAATGGCTACGCCTGGATCGAATACAAAGTATTCGGCGATAAAGTAGCCTGCTACGATGACAATACCACCTACGATGGTTGCCACCAAGGCAGAGGTAGTTGTCTTATTGTTATAGACAGTACCGACAAGATAGCCTTCAATGCCTTTCACCACGAAGGTGATTGGTACAAAGACTGCGTAGCCGAGGAATAAATCAGCTAGCGCCGGGCCAATAGCACCAATATAGGCGCCATATTTTCGACCTAATAATAGAGCTGACGTCATAATAACGACATCTCCAACATTGAAATAGCCGCGAATGCCAGGTACTGGAATTTTCGTGTACATGGTAAACAGTGTTGCGAGGGCAATCAATACGGCTGTGAGTACTAACGCGGACGTAGTACTGCAGGGTTTGAACGTGTTGCATAGCGTCCTCCTTATAAAAATAGACATGTGACTATATCCATCACATGTCTATACTATATACCTTTATGGTAACACCTGCAAATAGAAGGAATTAACTATGATTCTTACCAAATTCTATCATCATTTACTTTCAAAATAGATGCTCTTCACTAGACTTTAACTTTCTATAGATACCATTTTTATTATACAGATTCTCTCAAGCAACGATGATTAATCAGAAAGGAACTAGCCATGAACATTTTAATCATTTACACCTATCCTAATTATCAAAGTTTTAATAGTGCTATTCTGAAAGTAGTGCAACAGAATCTTTCAAAAGACCACAATGTAAAGACCTTGGATCTATATGAGGAGCAATTCGATCCCGTATTGCGATTTGATGACACGCACAAACGTCGAGATTTAAGCACTGTGCCAGACATGGAAAAATATCGCAATTTGATTACTTGGGCGGACCATATCATCTTTATCTATCCTATTTGGTGGGGAGGTATGCCCGCAATGCTCAAAGGCTTTATCGATCGCGTATTTACAGCGGGCTTTGCCTATTCATATGGTAAAAGAGGACTCATAGGTCATTTACAGGATAAATCTGCTTGGATTATCACAACCCACAACACTCCCGCCTTTTTGACACCGTTTATTCAGGACTATGGCAAGGTATTGAAAAATCAGGTTCTGAAATCCTGTGGCATTAAACCTGTTACACATACCCAGTTAGCGGGCACAGAAAACAGCTCAGATGAAAAACGCCGGCGCTTCTTAGACAAAATCGCTAATATCGCCGGCAGCATTTAACATTTCTAGTATACTATGATTTTTTACCAACGATTACTTGGTTGCCAAAATTACAAATAAATTTACATTAGATTGCTTACAGTTTGCTCTAAGTCAAAACAAGCTGTATACGAAAATCTCCCCAATTACATAGATATTACTCTTCAAATCTCTCTTCTACATTGTAGAGAACCTCACAATCACACCCACCACCTTCGTTGATAATCCAGTCTAGTACGCTTTCAACATCTACCTTTTGTTTTTCTAAAAACTCTCTTGTGAAAGTCAGACTATGATCGCAACCGTCATTTGTTTCTAATTTCTCGTCTACATAATCAAAGAGATTCCAAAACAATTCTTCGTCCATAGGCAAGCTATCTTGAAAACTCTGTTTTTCTTTAGCTTTATAGCCTTTCAATAATTCCTTTTTACGCGCTTTGTCCATTATGATTACTCCCTTTTATGTCTTATAAGTTATAGCTCGTGACTTATATCTCAAGCCTTATTTCTCATATAATTCTGGTCGTTCTAAAACTGTGCCATATTTTAATTTTGGTAATTTAACGAATTCAGGATACAACTGCTTAACCTCTTTACAAGATTTTAACGTAAGATGTTCTAAATTATTGAGTTCTAAAATGGGAGAGTAGTCTTTATCTATCACCTTTGCCGTTAAAAAGCTAAAAAAAGCGCAACTGTTTCATATGGCGTAAAAATTCTAAGGATTGAACCTTAAGAATTTTAGGAGCGGCGAAGTCACCTTCTAAGGCAAGACTTTCAAGATGTCTTAGATTAGCTAATGGCGCATAATCATCAATTTTTTGAAAGTTTTCAATCGACAGCGCTACTAAATTTACTAATCTTGAAATAGGCTCTAAGCTTGATACACTTCTTCCGGACCCAATATGTAGATATTCTAGCTCTTGTAAATTCTCAAGTTTTAAAATATCTGGATAAACACCCCATTTTATATGTAACCTTTTAAGTCTACGCTGGGCACATACCGCATCAAATAACTCCTGTGGCATTCTTGTACAAAACATGAGCTCTGTAAAGATATCTGGATGTTCAACTAAAAAACTACACCACTCCTGTAAAATTCGTTTTTTATCTTTAGCAGAATAGTCTTCATCTAGCTGTGTGCAATTAATTATCAGCTTGTCTTCACCATCATATTCAGAAACCTCAACTACAGATTTTAGTTGTTTCTCATCCTTATGATAGTAGTCAAAGCCATATTTAATTTGCTTTTCTGTTAACACTGCCATTTACAATTCCTCATCTTCGTCAGTCCTATAATTAGTTTATCTATAACCAGAGCCATGTCCAACAGATTATAACGGGCCTAACAAATTGATACAAGCACATGCCCCTTCGCTTCTAGCACTTTTTTATAGAACACCTTCATCTGCTCGAAATCGTGGAGAATCTCATCTTTGATTTCCTCCTCTTCCTCATCGTAGTCCCAAATATTTGGGTAAAGCTCTGCGTCTTTACAAGCAGTCATATCAAAAGATTCGAGTGCACTTTCAATATCAAATTGATCTAGAGCTGCCACGATATTGGCTAAATAATTGTGTTCTGTATATGCTACATAGTCTGATATATCCTCAACAGCCATTACGCCTAGTACCGCTTGGCTAAGAGGATTTTTATCGTCTTTATGGTCAGTGCCCACACCTGTTAGCACAAAATGGAGTACATCCCACATCTTGTCAATATCAAGCAATAACTCATCGTCGTCATTCCACTCTTCAACACTTTCAAGAATTTCCTCTTCTTCTGAGCCCATGGCTTTTAAGCTCTTTTTAAATTTACATCGCTTAAACAGCTATAATTAGCAATTAGTCCCATAGTCTAAACCCTCCGTAGATAACTAGTAATCTAGAATCTCTCTAGATATTTAATAATCCATGATTTCTATAAACATTTAATAGAGTATAACCTCCATAGATTATTAGTGGTCAATCTCTGTCAGTAGTTCTAGCAATTTTCCCTCTTCTTCATTAGCTTCATCCAATAATGGCTTACCAAGTAAAAGCACTTGCAGTGAGTAGTAATAGAAGCTAAAAAATAAATCAGCAGGGAATACTTCCTCTTCCTCATATCTGAGAACATCTTCGTCTTCATCGTACTCTTCAGACCAAAGATACTCTTCGTTGAGCATATCCGCAAAATTCGATAGTGGATCTGCATGTTCTAGCATAAGCCCATCTCTGATACACTCAGCAATCACAGTAAATAGATCTACCAATTGTTCTACTAAATAATGAGCTACTTCATTCTGAGTTCTCTCTTCTAAGGCTTTCTTAAAAATACGAAGCAAGAAAACCATAGCAAATGGTGTAGCATGCCATAAAGTCGATTGATGCTCAATATTTTGGGCCAGCTCTTCACCTGCCGCATCAATGGCATCAACGTTCTTCATATCCCACAACACCTCAAAATGAGCAGGAAAATCTGTGGCACGGCCGTAAGTTGTGGTCAAACGATGCCAGGGTATGTCACTGACTTTCACAGTTTCTATATATTGTTTCGTCATAGTATCCATTAAATTTACACCTTTATAGTAACGCATTCTCCCGAAGATTATTTCTGAATAACCTCTTTCACCAGTTCATAGGTGTCTATGAGACGCAGTTTTCCTAGCCTAGGATTATCTGCAATCTCCTCATAGATATCTTCCAACGTGCCTGCTGGTGCTAGTTTCCACAATTTACACGGATATAGTTCAACAGCCCCAATGATTTCTAAATGGTCTAGCAATAGGCCTAGATCTTTATGATTAAACCAACAGTCGGTATCGATAGCGAAATTTGTATTGTCTTTCCGGCAGGCGATTTTACTATTTAAAAACTGCTCCATTGTAGGTTTTTCTTTTTGTAAAAGCCGCGTACAGGCCAAATGGTACTCGATTTTCCGCGGTGATTGATCCACGTCAGATACAAAAATAGCTCCATACTCGTTTTCAAACTTAACAGCTAATACGTCGCCCACCTTAAAATGAGGTTCTCGCTTTGTTTAGATTTACGAACCTTTAGAGGCTTTGGATTTTCACTTTGTAGTTGTACGGCTAACTTATCCAATACCTTTTGACGTTGTTTGAGCGCCTTACTATCAATTTCTAGCCAAAACTCATGAGCACCCTTAGCGATTATGTCTAATGCTTTCTCTTTGATATCCTGCGGCAGATAACCTATCTTCCACAGCGAATAGGCTACGGCAGTCCAATAAATTTCTGTATAGAATTCGTCAGTACAAAAATTCTGCTCTTCACCCAAAATTTCTGAAACAATGGTATCAATACTAGTGCCATCTCTATAGAGCTCAACAATCAAATTATAAATATCATGGCCATCATCACTATCTATGATTTTTACTCCATCAATAGCCATATAATTCTCCTTTTAAACAATACGTCTAGAAAAACAGATTATGTGATTCTGTAACAGTTCCATCATCTTCATGGAAATAACAAATATATAAAGGAGCTCGATGTGCAGCGTCATAGAATTTTTGTAATTCAGCAGCCACATTTGCTTCTAAAGGCATGCCTAGCGCCTGAACAACGGTTCCCCATACATCCATTTCTGTATAAGAAGCGATTTCATCATGACGCTCATTGGCATAGGCTTCGAGAGTAGATATGTCCGTATATTGGCTGGCGTCACAATAATCATGCCAGCAAATGCTATACACAAATAAATGGATTAAATCATCTACACTTTCAGCTATACGACCACATTCCCCCTTCGCTACTCATATACCCGATAGAGCCATCCTCTAATTGATGATATTCGCCACCGGCACCATCTCGAGCAAAGGCTTTGCCGGGTAAAGAAAATGTGCATCGCCCTTCAGCAGTATCTCGTTCTTCCAGCCCGTCTAATAGGCAGAAATCAAATAGCATATCAAACTCTTCAGCTAGCTTAGCGTCATTTCGTAATGTTTCTAAATAGTCCATATTAATAACCTCTTATTCTATCAGCTCATTACCGGTTATTTCATCTATTATTTTCTCGTAATTCTAATAATGCAGAAACTTCATCCATGTCGAGATTAAACATGTTACTTTCAAGATTGATAGGCTCGAAATAGTAACTAACTGTATCTGCACCAAATTCATCTTCTAAATTGGCCCATTCTGCCCCTGAAAGCACGGTAAAGCCGAGCGTATCGTTTCCAAGGCTTTCAGCAAACCAACGCACCTCATAATCAGGCTTAACGAAGTCATTGAAATATTTGATGGTCACATCTCGATCTTGTTCATCGCCATAAGGAATTTGTAGCTCTTTGTTGCCATTCTTCAATACAATATCGTCACCATAGGGCTTGCCATTACTAACGGTTTGAATATCGATAGGCTCATCCATCATATCATTAAAATAATTCACCACATCTTCGTCGTACTCACGCCAATCAATCCAGATAATAGCCTCAGAATCAAATAAATCAACTAAATCCATATCATGACTAAAGAAATCTTTGACTAGATTATACATACCTTCCATCGTCTCTCTCCTGTTTATTATTTATATTGAAAGTTAAGCCTTGCCATACTAACATCCAATAGACTCTCTGCTTAGCTCAGCTATACAAACAGCTCCATTGCTAACAAGTACGCTAAAGCGTTTCATATATAACATCTTGTCGAGCCGTAAAGTTTTCATCAAAAGATACTAATACATATAGTTGTCCCACCGGAGATTCACCCACATCATAACCTAGTGCAAATGCTCCATAGCAGCCGGATGTATCTAACATAATATCTGTTAGTTTTTAGCACCACAGACTCATCTGAGGCATCTCCTTTTGGATGATTTCCTGTGCCACTCGGTCTAATTCATCTAATTTAGCATATAACTGTAGCCAAAATGTTAGTGAAAGCATCTCGTCCTCTGTATAACCAGAGCAGCTAATATTGAGGCTATTGAAGGCTTGTTCTACATTTTTCTACTTGAGTCTTTACTGTATCCTCTACAAGATTTTTTTACTTGAGTCTCTATTGTATGATCTTCGTGATTTGCGACTCCATCGGCCACTAATTGACGGGCTACAAAGTAAACCCCATACGGTTCTACAGTCCAGCTTTCAACGTTCCATAATGTCATTAATTCAGATTTTTATCATTATGATACCCCACTAGTTCGCCACACTCCACTAGTTCATTATCCTGCAATATCCGCACTAACAGGGTTCCCATCCGCATCAATATTGGCTATAATGCAGTGTCCCCAGAAAATATCGTCATCGTCATAATAGACCTCTATGGTACCATCATTGCGGAACGCCAATTCGCCCATAGTAATACGCTTGGCAAATACGTCCGCCGTAATCGGATCTTGGTCATCATTGTCGAGCCAATCATTAGCAAGATCTAATAAGGTCTCACTAATATAGGTACTAATTCGTTGTTCAAATTCTTTGAAATTATCGATTTTATTGAAGGCCTCCAATGCAACGGTGCAGCTTTCATCAGAACCCTCGTCCACATCAAGAGTGAATGCATAATCATCAATTCTCGCTGTGTAATATTGATACTCTCGATTTAACAGGAAGTCACCTCGGTCAGTATGAAGGTATTTAGGGGTTTTCAAATACGCCGACAACGCCTCTAACTCGCTATGTTTAGCGTGCTCCTCTAACACCTCGAGCACATAATAGCGATTATTCCAAGAGGGACGCATATAGCCTAAATCCTCTAAGGGCTTAGCTTTCTTAACTAACAGTTTATAGACACCGTGTGGCTCAAAAGAATAACCCCATCGATCATCAAGGCCCTCAATAATCCACGTCAAAATGCCTTCGCTACGGTCAAGCACGCCAGTTCGAGTATCTAGGATAGCATCGGTAGACACCAGTGGTCTATGGTACTTATCTAAATAAGGACTAGCCCCATTTGCATCACTACGCGGCAATGCATAGATTTCAAACACTTCCGGCTCAAACTCGGCTTCATATTCTGGTAGACGTACAATACTCATAATACTCTCTCCTATTCATCACATTTATACAGTGCAAACTGTTTACAGTTAAGAATTACAGCCTTTTATAGATACGGCCACATTATAATCGTGCCACTACATCATAATTTTCGTTACATCACAAACGTTCAGCTACATCGATTCTATGTAATAATTCTTTCGCTAGTTCTTGGGCTCTTTTAAAATCCTCATTTGAAAGTACCATAAGCACCAAACTATCTGTACCGATATCCATGCCTACTAACTTATATTTTTTCCACGTGGAATTAAGATGTGCGCACCAGTCCCCAATACATTGACTATCATCGAATGCAGCCGTATCAATAAATATATCTCCAGTTAAATTTTCACCTGTAGATAAGATCTTTATTATGGATTAACTTCTGCACATTATGAAGAAAATCCTCTAATTCAATTTTCAAAGATAGCTCTACAGCACGACCAGTAGATAACAATTTCTCATAGAGATTCCACCAGCTATCTTCTAGATTTTCCATGGAGTTTAACTTTGCTTTGGACATGAGTGATTTAGCTTGTTTGGCATCACCTAGCAACAACGTTGCTAACTCTGTAAATGTAGATCGCATCTGATCGATATCTAGATACGCTACTTCTACACACAAACTACAATCAGGTACTCTGCGTTTTTTCACAAAAGCCCGCATCATCTTCACTGCGTCAGGATAACTTATATCAGCCATACGATAGGTCTTGCCATCTATATCTAAGAATAAATCTACTGCATCCCGCGTTTTACCTACACGGGCTTTCATGGCTGTACATCCATCGATGGCATGAGGTGGGTATAATTCAACATACATGAAATATCCATCATGCATAGCCTTTAATGTATTATCGATACCTACTATATTAAAACCATTTCGATTATAATCAGGGCTCTTCATACGCCATTCTTCGTAATTATCAAACAGTTTTTCTTGAATCCAATTGTAAAAGCTCATATATACTCTCCACTATATACTGCAACTTATATGTAATACATATCTTAATTAATGTCTTAATATATATCTTAATTATAGCATTATTAAGGAATACTTATAATAAAAAGCACCGCACTTTTTACATTTAAAAAGAAATACATATTATAAAGACACTGTACTTTCATATTTAATAGAAAAATACCCCTACAAGATACGTCTTGTAGGGGTATTAATCACACTATTTAGATTCTTATTTAGGTTCTAATTTATTTAGATTCTAATTCTGCCAATTTTAGCTGCTAATTCATTATATTTTTTTCAGATAGGTCTTTCATATCTTTCTTGAGTTGTGCCGCATCTTCAGTAGTTACCTCTTCAGAGCTTTTACCAAATTTGAAATTAGCACCTAAGCTGATCGTGTTACGACCATTACCAACGGTAGTAGCAGCATTAAACATTGTGTTTTTATTAGGACGATAGAATGCACCTAAGGCCGCGGCATTAGCATTTTTATAGTTACCAAAGCCAACAGAGTAAGACCATTTATCATGTTTATCAAAATCTAATGGATGCAAACCAGCTAGTGCTGCAGAAGCTGCACCCACCTTAGCTACTTGAGAGTCAGTGTAGTTATTAGCTTGATTCAAAGTATCATGACCAACGTCAATAACTTTATTTTCTAAATCACCGATACGACCCTCATGATTTTCGATAGCTTTTTTATTATCGACAGTAAGTTGTTTAACTTCTTTCAATTGAGATACATTGACAGCATCAGTGTCTTCTGTACCAGCAGTAACACCATGAATTTGTTGACCACCAACATTAACGTTACTAACAGAGAATGTCATTTCTTTTAATTCGGTAGTGTCATCATTATCTTTATATCCCCATACATCAATACCACCAGCGTATGCATTCATACCTTGATCGTGGTGTATTGTAGAAATACCATCAACGTCTACATCTGTCTTATAATCACCAGCTCTACTAAATGTAATTTTCTTACCATTAATAGCAGTTAGTTGTTCAGGTTCTCCGTTTACAGCTGTATTGTGAGTTCAATAACACTGCCATCAATCTTAGTTTCACCACGCTTATCCGAATGACTCATTGCAGGGATTTCAGCCAAATGTTTAAAATCGCTCCAGCTAGTGGAAGTATCTTTAAATACAGCAGAGTTCATATTTGTTAAATTTTTTATTAACATCAACTTTAAATTCTTTGCCGCCATTAATATTAACAGATTCAGACACTGTTGTGTTATCACCATTAACTACGGTAGGGAAATTCAAAGAATTAATAACCGCATTTAATTGACTACCGTTAATAGCATCAGTAGAAGTTGCATCGATACGACCAGCTGCTACGTTGGTAATAGTTCTTTCTTTACCAGTATCACCAACAGATACAGTGCCTACTGGAGTACCACCAGCAAAAAAATATGTGTTTCACCGTTAATTGCAATAGAAGCAGTACCAACTACATCATTTGTTTTTGCATTGTTACCAAGAGCTACAGAATTATCAATGATAGCTGTTGCATTAGAACCAATAGCCACAGTGTATTCACCAGTTGCATTAGCAGTATGACCAATAGCTACGGAGTCTTTTTTAGTTGCACTAGATAAGGTGCCAGCTGCAAAAGCTGAATCACCAGAAGCTGTATTTTGAACACCAACTGCTGTAGCTTGTGAATTTGAAGCCGTATTTTTATAACCAATAGCATTACTATAATCAGCACTAGTAGTATTGTTAGAACCTAATGCAGATGCGTTATGACCAGCTGCTTCATTTTCATATCCCAAAGCAGAACTTTGATTACCAGATGCAGTATTCATATAACCTACTGCTGTAGCGTAATCATTTTTTGCTTTTGCATTATAGCCAATCGCTGTACCCATAATGTTATTGGCCTTTGCATTATTACCGATAGCCACAGTATTTTGAGCAGTTGCTTCTGATTTACGACCAATTGCATATGCATCATCGTATGTTGCTTTAGCAGTATCACCAAAGGCGATGGAATTATTACCTTGAACCTTAGCACCAGTACCACCTACTAAAGCATTATTTCCTTTAATGGTATTATTCTTACCTAAAGCCACAGAGTCATGTCCGTCAATACTATTATATGAACCAACTAATAAAGAGTTAATCGCATTGTCATTATTGGCATGGCCAAAGCCGCCTACGATATTATTAGTACCACCAACAGTATTGCTAGTACCTACTACCAAGCTGTGAGTAGCAGAGTTTGTATTATACCAACCTGCTACGATACTGCCCGGACCAGATGCAGTATTATTCATACCAGAAGTGATACTATTCGAAGCAGAAGGTCGAACTGTATTGTTGTCACCACCGAGCAATATATTATTTACAGGGGAGAACATACCATTCTCAACTTTGTTATTTCCACCATAAGCAATAGAATTCTTCATGCTTAATGGAGCAGTAGTTGTAGCACTAATATCTAAATTGGATGCTGCAAACCCTGTTGTAGTTATAGTTGCAGTGATCATGGCTGTTAACAGCAATTCTTTTTTCATGTGTTTTCCCCCTTTTAAGACAACACAAACAATAAACCTAAAAAAAGATTCAAAGCTATCTAATGGAACCTGAATCTTATTGTACCTCTCTATACACTATTCATTGTCAAAATATGAATAAAATATGAATATTACCCTAATATTATAATTCTAGCTCATAAGAATTGCAAGATAATACAAAAAGAAGGCATAAGGCTTATAAAAGCTGTATACCTTCTTTTCTATACTGGTGCGCCTAACCGGAATCGAACCAGTGACACGCAGTTTAGGAAACTGCTGCTCTATCCTACTGAGCTATAGACGCATGTATACTTTATTATATCGTTTTTAATAAAGTATACGCAAAGGCGTCCTTATTGTTGTAGGTATTGGTTATTTACTTGTTTTTTTGTTCTTCTGGGCTGAGGTTTTGGTAGTCTTTAGCTAATGCACTTACCCAAGATCCATAAGCAGGGTTTGGGAATACTACAAAGGTAGTACCAAAGTCTTCTTTATGCGCATCGATGATGCCATTTCTTTCAGCTAGTGTCTTACCTTTTTGTGCCGATTGGGAAATCACCAGCGTTATCGCCCATGTATAAAACGACATAGTATTTTTTTAGCAATCGCATCGAAGCGAGGTTGTTTGTCAGAGTCTTTTTTTCGAATAGTAGTACATGGTCTTTATCGACGGATGGGAATCCTAGTTCCTTAAAGTTTTGTACTGTTGCATCATAGTTAACAGGCGCATAGCAGTTTGAAACATAGAATATTTCTACGCCTTGTTTATGTACTTCGTTTAAAAACTCAACGGCACCTGGCATGGCTTGTGATTTACCTTGATGTACCGCTTGACGCCACCAAGGAGCATCGAAGCGACCATTGCCGTTAGCGATGCTTTCACCCATCAGTTTTGTATTGTCTACTACTGTTTCATCCGCATCAAGAACGATAGCTAAAGGTTTTCTTTGATGCGATGGATCAGTAACAGCCATTTTAACAAGATTCATCGCCACATTATACCCCTGATATGCCAACGCTCTGTACTCAGCAGAGGTGCGCATCCATAACAAGCCCATCGTCTCAGTGTCAGCTTGGTACTGCTGCTTTTGCTTGAGTGCTGCCTGTTCCGCCTGAATCGTAACAATAGTAGGAACTATGCTACTTGCTTTCACCGTCGTCGGAGAGTCCGCCTGCACTACAGAACCGACGCAAAGGCTACCACCAAGGCAAGCCACCGCTACATACCATGCCAAACTACTACGTTTCATAATTGCCTCCTAACCACATGTGCTCTCTATATAAATACAATACACAATGTAATTCTACATAATTATGCTAAAATCCTCTATAAATTTATATACTATCAGTATATGTTGAAATCTATCTATACGAGAACTATGCTATAATACAACTGTTGATAGTATTAGAGAGTTCTTATAAAAAGAGGTATATGTAATGCAATTATGTAAACGTTCTATTATTACCAGTTCACTATTAGCTATATTGGCTATATCGTCTGCGTATGGAGCTACCCCTGTACAAGCAAGTGAAAGCACAGACACTGCAGTGGTTGAGATGGATTATTCTAATATTCCAGAGTTAAAAAAATCTATCGAAAGCGCAACACCTGCTATGGTGCAATCTACGCTTGATGCTTCTAATGGAAAACCTACTAAAGATAAGCCCATCTATTCAACGGTGACTATGTCTGGTAACCGTGTTGTATCCGTAAAAACTTACAAAACTAAAGAAGAACAAGAAAAAGCCATATTAAAAGAGCGTAAACGCTTAGACAAGGTCACTGCTGAACGTCAGGCTAAAAGAAAAGATGAAACACGCACAGATATGCTAAAAGGTTTAACACCAATACCGTCCTATCCACCGGTAAGCGAAACACGCGTATTACAAAGTGAAATGTTCTCTAGACCATTCGGCAGACAACTAGATTTGCGTTTAGTAGAGGCCTATACACAAGATTATGACAAGGCAAAACCAGGCGATATTTATGTCTATGCAGATTATGTGGACTACACATCTAAGCAGCTATTAGGTGAAAAAGATGGTACCACTGCTATTTCAGCTATGATACTACGTGTAATCATGAGAAAAGACGAAAACAAAGCTTTCAGCATCGATGTAAATGCGTACTTCATAAATCCAACAACACATACCATTTCCATAAGTCGGTCCGAAGATGTAAAGGGTATCGATATCAAGAAAGAGGAAAGAGCTGAAGCTGTATTTAAACTACCATCACACCAATTACAAGCCGGCGATCCGCAGTATGAAATTGCTAAGCTTATGTATCAGGACTTAACTAATAAGAAATTTGATTAGCAATATTTAAATACACTCACATGACAAAAGCCCCTCCTTACTATGAGCTACATAGCAAGGAGGGGCTTCGTTTTAATTTAAGGAAGTTCTTTTAATCGTCAGTGTTATTCAGAGAGTATCTCTGTTATGTAAAAAGTATTTATAATACTATTTCACATCACTAAAATCAATGTCCATACCCAAAGCTTTAGCAATGCCTTCACCATAAGCTGGATCACATTGGTAGCAATGTTTTGCATGACGTTCTTTGATGAAATCAGGTACACCATTCATAGCCGCTGCCGTATTGTCAAACAAGGCTTGTTGTTGTTCAGGGCTCATGAGGCGGAACAATTTACCTGGTTGTGTAAAGAAGTCAGAGTCGTCTTCATAGAAGTCATATTGGTAGGCTGGACCAGATACGTCGAGAGGAGGATTTTTGAATTCCGGTTGTTCAGCCCATTCACCAAAGCTATTTGGTGCGTAGCCAATGTAGACCCATGGTTTCCATCTATACGTCCTTGACCATCGCGATGATAGATATTTACAGGACATTTAGCGGCATTAACAGGGATTTGATAATAATTTGCTCCTAGACGATAACGTTGCGCATCCGCATAGGAGAACAAACGACCTTGAAGCATTCTATCAGGAGAGAAAGAGATACCAGGAACGATAGTAGTCGGTGCAAATGCAGCTTGTTCTACATCTTGGAAATAATTTTCTGGGTTGCGATTAAGTTCCATCACACCAACTTCAATCAATGGGAACTCATCGTGATACCATACTTTAGTTAAGTCGAATGGATTGTATGGCATATTGTTAGCTTGTTCTTCCGTCATCACTTGGATGCATAATTTCCATTTAGGGAAATCACCTTTTTCAATAGCCTCAAAGAGGTCACGTTGGTGACTTTCACGGTCACTAGCTACCACATTAGCCGCCTCAGCGTCGGAAAGATTTTCAATCGGCTGTTGGCAAATCCAATGGAATTTAACCCATACGCGCTCATCGTTTTCGTTGATAAGACTGTATGTATGACTGCCAAAACCATGCATTGTGCGGTAGGATTTAGGAATACCACGGTCACTCATGACGATTGTTACTTGGTGGATCGCCTCTGGCAAGCTAGTCCAGAAGTCCCAGTTTGCTGTCGCATCGCGAAGATTTGTTTTCGGATTCCGTTTTACAGCGCGGTTCAAATCAGGGAATTGCAATGGATCGCGGATAAAGAATACCGGTGTGTTGTTACCTACGAGGTCCCAGTTTCCTTCTTCCGTATAAAATTTTACGGCAAAGCCACGAATGTCGCGTTCTGCATCGGCTGCACCACGCTCACCAGCAACGGTGGAGAAACGCACGAATAACGGCGTTTGCTTGCCTACTTCAGAGAAAATTTTTGCTTTCGTATATTTTGTAATATCGTTAGTTACTGTGAAAGTACCAAATGCACCGGATCCTTTAGCATGCATGCGGCGTTCAGGAATCACTTCGCGCTCAAAATGAGCTAATTTCTCCATGAGCCAAACATCTTGCATCAGTACAGGACCACGTTTACCTGCTGTAGCAGAGTTGCGATTATCTGGTACGGGAGCGCCAAAGGCGGTTGTTAGTTTCTTTTCATTATTCATATTACAAACTCCTACTTAGAGATCAAAATGAAAGTAATTTACTTTACATAATTTTTAGATTATATATCTCAATTAAGATAAATGTTATTAACGGATAATTATTATCTATTAATCTGTAATTAGAATATCACATTTTTTTTAACAGAACAACCCTAAACCTTTATAAATCTTGTATACACGATATCATTTACAAGAACCAAAATGAGAATTGTGGCATTATATATATTTAAATGCGAACTAAATCTCTCTATCAAAATAAAAAACACCTTGCTTCTATCATCAACGTGTAGATCACAAGGTGTTTTCATTCAATTTATGCTGGACGGCTCCAGTCGACTTGTACGTCGATAGCTTCCCACATGCGTGTTAAAGCTAATTTTAGGTTATCCAAAGATTCTAATGGTTTTACAGTCAAGCGTTCATATGTATCAAGACCTGTAGCATGCTCGATGGCATGTTCGTCGTTCAAGTAAGCGATAACCTTATCAACCCACTCTTGTTCAGGTAAATCTACGGACACTGTTTTTGCTTCTGTGTCATAGGACAAGAAGCCATTGCTGTTGATGCCATAATGGATGGCTACGCGAAATAAACTCATATCTATACCTCTCTTGCGGTAATTTTTAAACACTATATCCATATTGTAACATGAATAAATATATTAGCGAAAGTATTCAATATAAACTTTATGAGTCTATGTATCGAGTTATATGTCTTCGTTAATGTCGCCTACATCACTATTCTTATATAGGTCACAGCCCTTATCCATTTTAGTAGATTCCACATCCTCATTAGTAGATTGTGCATCTACTGCGGCCTTTAGCTCCGATCGTTTTCTACGCGTTCCATTGTCTCCGTGAAAGCGCTGCCATAATGCGCCACTCATAACGGCCGTTTCACCAAATTTAGATTCTAATGAATCTAATACGCCAGCTAGTTTATTTTCAGTCTCATATTTAGGTGATTCGAAAAGACTATCTTGCATAGGCATCTCTTCATCGAGACCACTCACAGTAAGGCCTAATAGTCGTATAGGGCCAGGAGGATCTATCCATCGGGTTTCCTCAGAAGAATACATAAAGGCTTTAGCCTGTACCTTAGTTGTAGCACCTAAGGATTCAAGCTCTTTTGCTTTTCCTTTAGGTTTCTTGCTCGTCTTATCTTGCATGAGCTTGTTCCAAAGGAGCAGCGCAGTTTCGAAGAACACATGCTCATGGTCTGATGGTGTATCTAACCGCTTTTGGCGGGATACGGTGGTGAAATCATCGTACCGAACCTTAATGGATACGGTATGACCTAAGAGATTACGTTTTCTCAATCGTTTTGATAAGCGGTTCGCAAAGTATCTAAACTCTAGTTCAATGGCACTACCATCCGTTAAATCTTCTTCGTATGTCTCCTCAGCTCCGATAGATTGTATTTTGCGATCTGTTTCCACCGGTCTATCGTCAATCCCGTTCGCTAGTTCCCATATGCGCCGCGCCTGGTTGCCCACGAGGGGAATTAAACTGCTTTCATCAGGCAACGCTTGAATATGACGCATCAAGTGAAAGCCCCCTGTTTTCAAGATTTTTTCGGTACGAGGACCTACGCCCCAAATGCGTTTAATCGGTAATGGAGCTAAAATCTCTTTTTCACGACCATAAGGTATGACTACAAGGCCGTCGGGCTTATCTAAATCGGATGCCAATTTGGCAAGGAATTTATTCGGTGCTAGCCCTGCAGAGATAATAAGACCAGTTTCCTCAAACACTCGGTCTTTAATGGCTCTGCCCAGTGCTTTTGGTCCACTATACATGGTAGACATACCGCTAACCTCGAGAAAGGCTTCGTCGATAGATAGAGGCTCAATGTGAGGCGTAAATTCTTTCATAATAGAAAAAATCTGATGAGATACCTCTTTGTAACGATCCATACGCGGATACACATAGATGCCATCGGGACAGAGTTTCTTAGCTCGTGAACTAGGCATCGCCGAATGAACACCGAATTTGCGAGCCTCATAGGAGCAGGTAGCAACGACGCCACGTGAAGAAAGACCACCCACAATTACGGGGTGGCCTTTATATTCTGGATGATCCAATTGTTCGATGGACGCGAAAAATGCATCCATATCAACATGCATAATCCATCGTCTCATTGTTACGCTTCTTTTTCGTGCTCAGAAATACGGCAGTATTTAATTTGCGCGCAAATACACTCATCCTTAGATTTATATAGTTGAGGGATGATATCTAAAATATCGCTAAATGTAGCTTCATTAATGGAATAACGAGTCCATAAGCCATTACGTTGAGAGTTAACTACACCTGCATCAATTAAGATTTTCATGTGGTAGCTCAACGTAGATTGGGACAAATTGAAGCTAGCTAAAATATCAGCTGCACATAATTCATTGCAAGACAACATATCGATGATGTGTAATCTTGTTTCATCGCTTAATGCCTTGAAAAATCGTAGCTAAACGTTCGTAAGAAACTTCAACCATATCTTTAACTCCTCAAATCCGTATCAAAAAATGTCAATCTACTTTATTGACTCTATTATATACTATTTCTTAATGTAAATCTATTTTTTTCTTTATATTTGTATCTTAATAATTTATTATGAATATCAATTTTTACATAGATGGGTAATTTTTACCACATTATAAACTAATTTAAGCACGTCATATGTTGTATATAGTGAATATTTTTAAATAAATTTTTCATCTCATAGATTTATTTAGTTATACATAATTCTGCATATATAAAAAGTTGTATAAAATATTTCTTTCTATAGAATTTTTCGATATATGCATTTTTCTGATAACCTTATAGCATACTTCGATATACCGCACCACATTAGCGACCGAAAAGGATTAGATGTATTATACTTTTTTTGTAGTCTAAATCATTTCATTACAAAAGGCTCCTCTTAGAGGAGCCTTATCTGTATAATTCTATAAATCGATTGCATAGCACTAAAAATTTGAGAAATTATACTGCTACATCGACGCTATCGAATGTAATCATTTATATTATATCAAATTAGTATAGCTTAGAATACGTTTACCAAGTCGATAGTTTGGTTACGGTTAGGACCTACGGATACGATGCCCAAAGGTACACCTGTTACTTCTGCAATACGTTCTACATATTTGCGAGCATTTTCAGGAAGATCTTCGTATTTACGGATACCAGAAATATCTGTTTCCCAACCTGGCAATGTTTCGTACACTGCTTCGCATGTTTCAAGGTCTTTCAAGTTAGCTGGGAAGCCTTCTACATCTTTACCATTCAATTTATAACCTACGCAGATTTTCAATTCTTTGAATGTATCAAGAATATCCAAACGAGTGATTGCAAGGTAATCAAGGCTGTTAAGACCTGCCGCGTATTTTACAACCATAAGGTCTAACCAACCACAACGACGAGGGCGACCAGTTACAGTACCGAACTCATGACCAAGTTTGCGAAGGTTATCGCCAGTTTCATCAAGAAGCTCTGTAGGGAATGGACCTGCACCAACGCGTGTTGCGTAAGCTTTTACTACGCCGAAGATATTTTTCAAGTAGTTTGGACCAATACCAGCACCTGTGGAAGCACCACCAGCGATTGGATGAGAGGATGTTACGAATGGATATGTACCATGATCAAGGTCAAGCATAGTTGCTTGAGCACCTTCGAACAATACCTTTTTATCCTCTTGAACTGCTTTCAAAACAGCGATGTTAGTGTCTGTTACATATGGTTTCAATGCTTCAGCATATTTGATGTAATCCGCTAAGATTTCATCGTAGTTAACAGGTTCAGCATCATAAACCTTTGTAAGCATTTTGTTTTTGAATTCTACATTGTATGCTAATTTTTTTGTTTGAATGTATCCAAGTCATACAAATCGCAGATACGGATGCCGATGCGGTTAATCTTATCAGCATAGCAAGGACCGATACCGTTTTTAGTAGTCCCGATTTTAGCGTCCCCTTTAGATGCTTCCTCTGCATTATCTAAAGCGATATGATATGGCATGATAACATGCGCACGGTCGGAAATGTGAAGAGATTTAGCAGATTTACCTTGTTTTTCAAGGCCTTCAATTTCTTGTAACAAAACTTTAGGGTCAATTACAACACCAGTACCAACGATATTTTGTTTGTTATCGTACAAGATGCCACTTGGTAACAGGCGAAGCGCAAATGCTTTGTCATCTACTACAACAGTATGACCTGCGTTATTACCACCTTGACTGCGCACAACAACGTCCGCACGTTCCGCGATCCAGTCAACAATCTTACCTTTACCCTCGTCACCCCATTGAGTGCCGATAACCATACTTGTTGCCATATCTATATCCTCCATGTGAAAGTCTAAATAATTCATTATCATTATACAACAATGTTCGGACTCTGTGAAAGTATTTATACAAATTCAATCTTTAGTTTCTTGCCGAATGCATGAGCTATTTTCTGTAAAGTCTTCAAAGATGGATTGCCATTTCCATTTTCAATCTTACTAATATCAGACTGAGTAATGCCGGTTAATTCAGACAGTTGCATTTGTGTCATATGAGCAGCTAATCGCGCCTCAACTATATTCTGAATGATTTGGTACTCATCATCTAACGCATCCCACTCTTTTTAAACTTCGGATTTTTTTAATTGTTTCTCAAATATTGATCAACGTTTCCATATTATATATACCTCTCAATATAATCGTTCTTATATTTAACAGCTAATTCAATAGCACTTTTTAGGTGTTTTTCATGGATTTCTTTTACAAAACCATTTGTTAAAAACAATTCGTTTTTCCCACAAAGAAGAAAGACAATATCATAAAAAAACAACAGAAAACGTATCCATCATATTCCTCCTAGTACTAGAAGAAATCTTTACTTAAATTATATGTTAAAACATATATTCAGTAAAGATATGAGATATAGAGATTTAAAGTCTTACTATATCCAATATAAGTATCTAATCTCTTAAAAGTAAAGAAATGGGAGGTGACCATTAGTCACCTCCCATTTATTGACATTTTATCTAATCAAAATATTCTATTTTTAGTTAGTCGAAATCTCTATGTTTTTTTATTCTTTTTTTATTATACTAGTATTACTTCGGTTCTTTAAGCCATAGGCTCATTAGGAGCCCCATAAGTCCTACAGGTATCAAGGTCATCAAAGCGGTTTGCACGTCATAGATATCTGCCAAGTGTCCGATATAAGGTGCTACAAGGCCTCCTAATGTAATGCCAAGGCCTAATGTAACGCCTGAAGCAAAGCCTGCGTTTTTAGCAAGGTATTTTTGACCGAGTACGGTAATGGGTCCATATTGTGAGAATACGCCAAAGGCCATCGGTATCATAGCACCGAAGAAGCCCCATATATTTGGTACAAAGATAAATACTAAAACGGATGGCAAGAAGATAAGATTACCTAAGCGCACCGTTTTAAGGAAGCCTAATTTATCGGATAAAGCCCCTCCCATATAGGTAAGGACTGCTCCCATTGCAAAGTACATGGTTAGAGCCAAGCTAGAGGCGCTGGCTTCGCCGTTAATAACGGTAATGTACAGGATAGGAATAAAGATTGATAGTACTGAGAACAATATAGATCGTGAAGCGATTACAAAGAATAGCTTACCGAAGCTCGCCCAATCATTCGTACCCGTATGAGTAGATGTAGCAGAGCTTTTACTTTCACCTGCATTAGTCGTATCAGCCTCGCCCGTAAAGGCATAGAGATATAGCAATACACCGAGCAAAGCAATGGCGGTGAACACCCAGAGAAAATGAGCGCCAAAGACGTAGACACCACCCAGCGATGAGAGGTCCCAATGCAAAAGCCCAGCACTACCGCCCACTGCAAAAGCGGCCCCATGGCGTTGCCGATCTCATTGAGATTGTGTACGATTCACAAGGAGGGCCGCCTCAGGATGGAATAGTGCCGCCCCTACGCCGGCTAAAAGTGACAAAGCTAGAATCATTTCATAGCTCGTAGCTAGCGCCATAGTACTAATAGACACGAGAGTCACCGTAAAGCCTGCAGGAATGAACCAAGGTACGCGCCACCGGTCGGCCACGTAGCCCAATGCAGGCTGCGCAATAGAGGCCACCACGGTATTACAGAAAATAATGGTAGCCGATTGGTAGTAATTAAGGCCAAAGTTAGCAATAAAGAACGGAATCAATGCGGCCAACGAACCTTGACCGAAATCATTAATACAGTGAAAAATAGGCGGTCCGTACTTTCGTATAATACGTTTCATATAACCTCCTAATAAAATAGCTAATTTTTCCTAAGATACAGAGATACTCACGAGGAAACTAGCTCATAATTGTGCGCAAAATAGTGTAAATAACAGATTACGTTCAAAATAAAAAGAGTAGATATAGCCAACACCTAATGTATGTGCCATAGGCTTGTTGGTCTATACCTACCCTAGTCTTTCATATGTTATATGGGAAGTACCCTACAATTATAGGCCAAAGCGAGCCATGATTGTATCAACATGTTTCAATAATTTATGAGGATCGAAGCATGCATCAATTTCTTCAGCAGTCATATATTTCTTGATGTTTTCATCAGATTTAAGACCTGTCGCGAAATCTTTGCCTTCAAGCCAGCGTTCCATAGCATATTTTTGAACCCAACGGTATGCTTCGTCACGCACTGCCCCTTTGTCTACAAGGTGAGTCAAAATTGTTTGGCTGAATACAAGACCACCTGTAAGGTTAAGGTTTTTAAGCATTGTTTCAGGATATACTAACAATTTGTCGATAGTGCGGATTGTTAAATGAAGCATGTAGTTCAACGCAATTGTTGCATCTGGCAAGATCACCCGTTCTACAGAGCTGTGGGAAATATCGCGTTCATGCCACAAAGCTTGGTCTTCGTAAGCGGATTGAGCATAGCCGCGAAGCAAGCGTGCCATACCGCAGATTCTTTCACACGTAATCGGATTACGTTTATGAGGCATCGCAGAGGAACCCTTTTGTTTAGGGCTGAAATATTCTTCCGCTTCGCGCACTTCTGTACGTTGTAGGTGACGAATTTCTTTGCCGATTTTATCTAATGTGCCGCCTACAACAGCGATTGTGGACAATAATTCAGCGTGACGGTCACGTTGTACGACTTGCGTAGCGATTTTAACAGGTTCAAGACCTAATTTTTCGCATACATATTGTTCTACGAATGGATCGATGTTGGAGTACGTACCAACAGCACCGGACAATTTACCAACAGCTACGCTTTTACGAGCATGCTCCATGCGTTCGATATCGCGTTCTACTTCAGCCATCCATAACGCCAATTTCAAACCAAATGTAGTTGGTTCACCGTGGATACCGTGAGTACGGCCAATCATAGGTGTGTATTTGAATTCAGCTGCGCGACGACGCAATACTTCGTGCAAGCGTTTCAAGTCAGCAATCAAAATGTCGCACGCTTGTTTCATCATGTAACCAAGCGCTGTATCTTTAACATCTGTAGATGTAAGACCAAGATGGATATATTTAGCCGCTTCAGGACCTACGTATTCGCCTACTGCTGTTACGAAGGAAATAATATCGTGGTTTGTTTCTTTTTCGATTTCATGAATGCGTTCAACGTCGAAATTGCCCTTTTCACGAATGGCTTTAGCCGCTTCTTTAGGGATAACGCCCAACTCAGCTTGTGCCTCGGATGCCAATGTTTCTACTAATAACATTGTGTCGAACTCGTTGCGTTCGCTCCAAATATGGCCCATTTCTTCTCGTGTATAACGTGGTATCATGATGTCTCCTTTGCATGATAAAAGCTAGATTTCTTATACGTTAATTGTACCATATGTGAAAGCTCCATTCAACGAAAGACCAATACATTTCCGAATGATAATTACATTAAATTTACTAATCGTTCGTGTTTATGCAGCATTCACTATATTCAAACTTCTATTTTAGTTTTATATAGATTAAGACCTCTATTCGGCTCTATTGGATACATTTAGCTTTTCTTATCATTCGGTCCCACAAGAGACTTTGTTTCAGTTCGTATACTTCTATACCTTCATCGATACGTTGAATACGTTTAATCATTTTCGGATGGGTAATAAACAGACGACTGAAGAAGCCCGTACTTTCACGATCATATAATTCACCAGTTTCAAGCATACCAATTTGTTCAGTGGCAAGGCCTAATGCAACAAGGCCCTCTCGCAACTCTCGCCCTAAACCGATAGATACGGCGTAGGCATCTGCAGCATACTCACGACGGCGGCTATCAAAATAGTAGGTAATCCACTTCGGCAAACGCAGTACATACTCCACCACCGCAATCATAACAAGAAGAACTATTTGGATTATGCGAATGACGATATTAACAATAGGAATCAGTGCCAATATATTTAAGGCTCCATTTAAAAGTATAACGAGGTTTAATATTAATTGTCCTAATCGGTCCATAGCGTAGGTTATGGTCAAGTAAATCGTGTCTCGGTTTCTTAAATGCCCCAATTCATGCGCCAAAACGCCAAGCAAATGTCGTTTATCTAATCCACTCAAAGCGCCTGTATGAATGGTAATATGATTGATTCCTGAAGCAAAAGCATTGATATCCTCATCAGTGCGCATACGCAATGTCAATGTATTTCTTGATACGCCACTACGTGTACATAATTCTTCTAAGAGTGGTTCAATATATTCAGCTTCTCCAGCACTTGGTTTTCTTTCACCTTGTAACAAATGGGCTAGCCAACTAAAAGGTGGCAAAAATAATCCAATCGCTACGATAATAGGTAACGCAATAGACAAAACGATATACACATCTAACTTATCCGCTAAATGTAACGGTTTTATAAACCAATCCCAAGAAAAGGGGTACACCAATTGCACGGCAGACTCTAAAATTGGGAAAAAGACAAATACAATAATGACATTAACGATATAGGTAAGAATAACTTGAATCATAGGCGCTCTCTTTACGTTCTTATAGGCTTATATAGCTATATACTAATATACTAATAAATTAATTAAAGTGTATCATAGCTGTACATTGTGATATATAATAAACATACAGACTAAACCTATTATGAAGAATAGCTTATTTATAACTGAGCTTTATGATAGTAGTAAGACTAACTATGTCCGTTATGGGGAGGCTTTCATGGCAAATTTAAATCGAAAAGAGCGTCGTGCACAGCGCAACGAATCAAATACTATAGGTATATTATTACGCTTATTCTTTGGACTCAGCTTTATCGGCTTGGCTGTAGTTCTATTTGGAGAGTTTGATCTCAACTATGTATTCTCCATCTTTACAGCAGATATCATTGTATCCTTAATTTATGTGATACTCAACAAATCTCGCATCACTACATCCTTAGCTGTTAACACCAATGTACGCGTTATCATTGCATTCCTCATCATGCTAGTGACTATGTTCTTCTACGCTTTCGCGTTATGGCGTGTGGATCAATTTAGTGCACCTATGCAAATCACATTATTTATCGGTGGTGCCATCGTATACCTTGCGGTGTTTCAACTCTACTAAAACAATGCTTACAAACCAGGATTAATCTCATAGTCGTCAAGAGCAAACCTATAACGATAGCTCCTATAGTAAAAAAAAAGCAATTAAATAATAGAAAAAGAGGCATATCTTACATACATTTGTATGAGATATGCCTCTTTATTGTCCTAGAATAACGGGAACCGCTAAGTAAACAGGTTCACCCCGTCGATTAACGATAGATCCACTGCTTTTGATGATGCGCAGTGCTTCGTCTCGTACAGCTGGTGGTACATCGTCCACGATCAGTGGCGTATGTTCGCCAACAATGACATTGCCGTTAACATCAAAGTTAACTCGTACTACCACCTTGCCTGTTACGACAGATGCTCGCCCCTGTTCTTGCACAGTCCGTAAATAGTCATGAGGATTAATATCTGGTTTTTGTAAAAGCGCTTGTTGTCCTGGCGTCAATAGACTCAATGCCAAATCAGATAAGAAGGATAAGTCACTAGATTCAAGCAATCCATTTCCAGTTGCATTCGGATCCGATGTCAGCTCTTTTCCAATAGGCGCTTTACTATTCTTAGAAGATTTTCCATCTTTAGAATCTGCCCCGTGCGTAACTACAGCTTGTTCACTGCTACTCGTTTCCGATTCAATAGCCTTTGGAACGGCCCATTCTCGGCGTACACTAGATGCTGCTGTACTTTCACTTAACGCTTTAGTACGTTCCTCCTCTGGCTTGCGCTCATCCACCAAAGAATTCGCCTTAGGTGCCGCGCCTTCTGGAGTTACATTCTGTGGTTTTTCCATAGGATCTTCCACTGGTTTCGGTGCAGTATCAACAGTCTCAACCCCTGTATCGCTTTCACCATCATCAGGCAAATTAAAACTAATTTCCGCCGCATCATGGGTAGGCCCAGTACCAGCCATCCCACGCAAAGAAAGGCCCATACCAGAGATGAGGATAATTGTAATTCCCAAGGACACCATAAACGGTTTCAAATAATGCGATTCAAACATAGAATCACTTCCGTTCCGTAGCGACGCTAATATACTTAGCGCCATTTACCTTGAGCATGTCCAATAGGGCGATAACCTCGCTGTAGTAAACATCCTTAGATGCGCGAATGACAAAAGCTTGTCGAGGTGCTTGTTTCACGATAGATTGTACCTCTTCGGCCAAGCGGTCGGAAGAGATTTCCTGATTATCGATATATAGCGTGTGCGTTGTGGTGAGCGTAATCGTAATAGGCTCAATAGATTTTGCTGTAGATGTCGATGCAGATGGCAAATTGAGCGGAATTTGTTGCTCTGTATTCATGTACAGCGTGCCCACCATGAAGAATACCAATAAGAAAAATACGATATCAATCATGGGGATAATCATGATGGTCGGTTCTTTTTTAACCCCTAATGTGCGCCGTCTCATATATCATGTTCCTCGTTGTACGCATCGAGGATGTTGCCGCACTCATGCTCTAATGTAGTAATAGAATCATTTACCTTTGCCGCACAGTAACTGTGAAAGCCAAGCGCTATAATCGCTACAGTCAAGCCTGTAGCCGTTGCCACTAAGGCTTCAGATACACCGCCTGTAATGATGGTAGGCGCTCCAATATCACCGCCTACTACTGCGAAGGCGCGAATCATACCTAGCACTGTCCCCAACAGCCCTAACAACGGTGCCATCGTTACAATCATGCTGAGCCAGCTAAGGCCGCGTTTTAAACGCTCATCGGCATAAGATACTACGTCTTGCAAACGGTTTTCTAGACCATTATAGTTCTTTGCACTGCGCATAGCGCGAGCAAATAACGAGCCAAGCTCCTCTGTGTCGCGTTCCAGAACACTTGGTAACATAACCCAAGATTGATTCTTCTCTAACACCTTATTAAAACGACGCAAGTCTTTAGTAAACTTGCGATATAACACGATACGCTCAATACCGATCATCAAAGCGAAAAGCAAAAAAATCACTAGTGGATACATAACAAACCCACCAGCTACAAATAAATGCGCTATACTACTCATACTAACCTCCAAAAGCCTTCTACCCTTTAGGCTCTATTAGGGTTAATTATACCACGATTTCCCCTATCAAAAAATAAGATATGCGACGTAAAAGCCACATAAATTAAGGATTAAAAGTATATAAAAAGGCTGTACTAAAATGATTACCATTCTAGTACAGCCTTTTACATCGTTAATTTTTTAAATCGTTAGCCTCTGAACTTGATTAGCCTCTGAACGTGATTAGTCTTTTTTAATGATGTTTACGATGAAGCCACCTACACCTAAAGCCAATCCTAAACCGCTACAGAACATACCGATAGAATACCACAAGGTGTAAGATTGGTTATTCGCAGAAATAGCCTTAGCCGCTGCTTGCGCATTAGTCGCATTTCTTGCAATTTCCAAATTAGCCGCCGCTGGATCTGGATTTAACAATAAAATGGCAATACCAATAATCAGAATGACTACACCAATTGGTAATAACAGTTTTTTGTTCATTTGAATGTCCCCCCTCTTAACATTAAACGGTGAGTATACTTTAATTATACACCGACTTTAGTATTTTAAAAAGATAAACTTATAGATTATCTAACTTTCATTAGCTAACCAATAGCAATTATTCATTAAAATAAATGTATGGATAAACTAATAAATTAAGTATTAAAATACAGAAAAAGGCATAGTATACAATGCCTATTGAGCAGAACGCAACAGGAACATTGATACTATGCCTTTTATGTTATCGTAAGGACTTATCAAAGATTGTAATTAATTCTTCTACGGCTTGAGATTCACTCATCTCACCGTCTAAGACAGCATTTTCAACTTCGCCCATACGACCTTGAATGACTACATTGTTAAAGAATAGGTTGTGCAAATGTTCGTCAATCATATCACGTACCCAACGGAGGGATTGTTCTTGACGTCGTTTTAAGAATACCCCATTTTCTTTACCTTGTTCAGCAAATTCTTGGATCACATCCCACAATTCGTCGAGACCATCCTTCGTAACGGCTGAACATGTGTAAGCTTGGGTCTTCCATTTTTCCGTAGCTGGACGAATGTAATGTAACATCCGATCGTAATCGCTACGAGCGATGAGAGCACGCTTGAGGTTGTCCCCATCAGCCTTATTGACCACAATAGCATCAGCCAGCTCCATAACGCCTTTTTTGATGCCTTGTAATTCATCGCCTGCACCAGTTAAGACGATGAGCATAAAGAAGTCTACCATGGAGCGCACAGTAACTTCGCTTTGCCCAACCCCAACGGTTTCGACGAGAATAATATCGTACCCAGCAGCCTCGCAAAGTAGCATGGTTTCTCTACTTTTACGAGCCACACCGCCTAGTGTACCACCAGCCGGCGATGGACGGATATACGCTTCAGGATGTTTCGTCAACGTTTCCATCCGCGTTTTATCGCCCAAAATACTGCCTTTTGTGACTTGGCTCGTAGGGTCTACAGCAAGTACGGCAACCTTGTAACCAGCTTCAATGAGCATGTTACCAAAGGCTTCAATAAATGTACTTTTACCGGCCCCAGGCACACCAGTAATACCGATGCGCAACGCCTTGCCCGTACGAGGCAATACGGCTTGCAATACTTGTTGAGCTAGTTTGAAATGGTCCTTATTATTACTTTCTACTAATGTGATAGCCCGTGAAAGTATAACGCGGTCCCCCTGCTCGATACCGCGTACATAATCAGCGACAGTTAACTTCTTTCGCCGCTGTACGGGACGTACCGACGGAGCCAGATGAGCGGAGCTAGACAAGAGGCCGTCGTGCATTTCCTTGACGCCTTTCATCACGTGACACGCAAAGGTATCATCTTTTTTCGCATCTTCTGGCACCCAATCGGGACGATAGGTATCAGTCATCAGATTCTTCTTGAACGTGGCTAGTCAATGTTTCTAGTAATTTTTTCGCCGCTACTGGCAAAACTGTACCAGGGCCAAAGATAGCCACTGCGCCATGTTCGCGTAGGAACTCATAGTCCTGAGCAGGGATTACGCCGCCGATGGCAACTAAAATATCTCCACGACCTCGCTTGTTGAGTTCTTCTACAAGTTGAGGTAACAATGTTTTGTGACCTGCCGCAAGAGAACTGAAGCCAACGATGTGAACGTCATTATCCACAGCGTCTTGTGCTGTTTCTTCTGGAGTTTGGAACAAAGGTCCGATATCTACGTCAAAGCCCATATCTGCGAAGGATGTAGCAATAACTTTAGCACCGCGGTCATGACCGTCTTGACCCATCTTAGCAATCATGATACGAGGACGACGACCTTCGAGTTCTTCGAAATCATCAGCCATTTGGCGAACTTCCTTGATTACATCATCATCTTCATATTCGCTGGAGTATACGCCGGAAATAGAGCGGATAACCGCTTTATGACGACCACATACTTTTTCAACAGCAAAGGAAATTTCACCTAAGGATGCACGAGCACGAGCGGCTTCAAGTGCAAGAGCAAGCAAGTTGCCTTCCCCAGATTCTGTAGCATTTGTAATCGCTTCGAGACAGGATTGAACCTTATCTTCGTCACGGTTAGCACGCAATTGTTCGAGACGACGAATTTGCGCTTCTCGTACAGCTGTATTATCTACGTCGAGGATATCTAATGGATCTTCTTTATCTAGACGGTATTTGTTGATACCGATGATTGCTTCACGACCAGAGTCGATACGAGCTTGGCGACGAGCCGCAGCTTCTTCGATACGCATCTTAGGAAGACCTGTATCAATCGCTTTCGCCATACCGCCAAGGGATTCGATTTCTTGGATATGACCCCAAGCGCGACGGATCAATTCATCAGTCAATGCTTCTACATAATAGGAGCCGCCCCATGGATCGATAACTTTACATACTTTAGTTTCGTCTTGGATGTAAAGCTGAGTATTACGAGCAATACGTGCAGAGAAGTCCGTAGGCAACGCAATAGCTTCGTCAAGCGCATTTGTATGTAGGGATTGAGTATGGCCCAAAGCGGCACCCATCGCTTCCATACATGTACGAGCTACGTTGTTGAACGGATCTTGTTCTGTTAAGGACCAACCAGAGGTTTGGCTATGTGTACGAAGTGCCATGGATTTAGGATTTTCAGAGCCGAAGCTATTAATAATCTTAGCCCACAACATGCGAGCCGCACGCATTTTTGCCACTTCCATGAAGTAGTTTTTACCGATTGCCCAGAAGAAGGACAACCGTGGGGCGAATTTATCTACGTGAAGGCCTGCATTTACACCTGTGCGGATGTATTCAAGGCCGTCGGCCAATGTGTAACCTAACTCGATGTCCGCAGTAGCGCCCGCTTCTTGCATATGGTAGCCAGAAATGGAGATACTATTGAACTTAGGCATGTACTGGGATGTATACGCAAAGATATCGCCGATGATGCGCATGGACGTAGCTGGAGGGTAAATATAGGTATTACGTACCATGAACTCTTTCAAGATATCATTTTGGATTGTACCAGCCATAACCTTTTTATCAACGCCTTGTTCTTCACCAGCTAGGATGTAGAACGCCATAACAGGCAATACGGCGCCGTTCATTGTCATAGATACGGACATTTGGTCAAGAGGAATACCGGAGAATAGAATTTCCATGTCGAGGATGGAGTCTACCGCAACGCCCGCTTTACCAACGTCGCCCACTACGCGAGCATGGTCGGAGTCATAACCACGGTGTGTGGCAAGGTCAAAGGCGATAGACAAACCTTTTTGGCCCGCTGCCAAGTTACGACGATAGAACGCATTGGATTCTTCCGCAGTGGAGAAACCAGCGTACTGACGTACTGTCCAAGGACGAGTTACGTACATTGTGGAATAAGGTCCACGCAAGAATGGAGGTACACCAGCCATATAGTCAAGGTGTGTCATCCCTTCATAATCCATCTCTGTGTAGAGAGGTTTTACTTGGATTTGCTCCATTGTTGTATTATATAAATCTTCAAAGCTTTTTCCTGTTTCTTTTTGAAGTTCAGCAAGCCATGCATCGCGAGATGTCGGTGACTGCGTTCCCAAGCCAAGAGAGGAGAAGTCTGGATTTTTAAACATGAGCTCACATCCCTTTCTTATCTTGTAATGTATTCAAGATTTCGTAACAATTTGCACGAACAGAAATGAAGTCGTCTACGCCAGCTTCACGGTATACAGGCTCGAGATCCTTAGGCGGTGCCCCTGCCAAGATAACCGTTACATTCGGCATAGTTTCTTTCAATTCTTTCGCTAGTGGCGGTACTAATTCTGGATATGTATCATCTGTGGAACAGATAACCACAACATCAGCACCACTTTCACGAGCAGCCTTCGCAGCATCAGCCGTAGTTTCATGGCCGTCATTTTTAATCACTTCAAAAGCACCTACTTCGAAGAAGCCTGTGGAGAAGTCCGCACGAGGTTTGTGTTGAGGAATTGGCCCCATATTAGCCAAGAATACCTTCACATTATCTTTCGTACGTTGTTTATAGTTTTCAGTGCGCATGCGAAGTGCTTCAAATTGTTCAGTCCAGCGATGAGCCGTAATTGGTTCGATCGTTTCAGAAGAAATATCGCCAGCGTCTAAAGACTTACGGATTTGACGGATCGTCAATTTTTGCAACGCCCCAAGCTCGATGAGACCAATCAAAGCGCCAGGCTCTGTCGTACCTGCTTCTAGGGTAGCCTGTGCTTTAGTAATAGCATCTGGCTCCGCACTTGCCAAGTATTCTTCTATGTGAGCAACACGTTTTTGACGCAATGTTTCTTGATTTTCTGGTTTAGGATCTAATAGCTCTTCTGTCATGTTCGCATACATGTTGTTACCTACAGCCACATCTCTGCGGTATGCAAGGTTTTTGAAGCGTTCATCAAGAATAGCCTTAACTTGAGCTTGTGGATAGCCTTCTTTCAAAGCCGCCACGATGCCACCTTTAGATTCGATTGTTTGGAACTCAGCCCAGATTTTTTCGCATAATTCAGCAGCCAATGTTTCCACGTACCAAGAACCGCCTACAGGATCCACCGGTTGACGCAACTCAAATTCTGTTTGCAACATAACTTGGATGTTACGAGCAATACGGCGAGAGAAGTCGTCCGCTTTGCGAATTGGTTGGTCGAATGGGGATACTTCAAGGCTGTTCAAACCGCCAACGACGCCAGAGAATGCTTGTGTTGTATTACGCAACAAGTTTACATATGGGTCGTATACAGTTTTTGTGAAAGCCGATGTTCTGCCGTGTACATGAACAGCACGGTCCTCTTCTTCAGCACCAAAAGCTTCCATGATGCGCGCCCAAAGTACGCGCAACGCACGCAATTTAGCGATTTCCATGAAGAAGTTAGCACCCATGGAGAATGTGAACATCATGCTCTTAGCGATGGTGTGTATATCGATGTTCCGTTGTGCCAATTGACGCACGTAGCAAACGGCTGTTGCCAATGCGTAAGCCACTTCCTGTACATCGTTAGCGCCGCCATTAGCGTATACATCGCCAGATACGAGTACTGTTTTAAGCTCTGGAGCTTGTTCTTTAGCCCACACAACAGTATGTGCCATTTCATCAAAGGCTGTGTCTAAGGAAATATGCAATGCACCGTCTTTAGCCCAAACGCCAACAGGGTCTGCACCAACGAGACCTTTCAAGTCAGCTGTTTGTTTTTAGAGCCTTTCACAGTGGCTGCCAGCATACCGAGCAAGATAGCCGCAGAAGCACCTGTTTCAATGTATAAAGGATTTTCTTTAAGATTGAAACGTTCGATTAATTGTTTGCAGTCATCCATGGTGGACAAAGATGTACCACCAACGCCAACGGATGCGCCTACTTGCACATCTTGATCATGGCGCGTCGCTTCATCAAGTCGGATGTTGTGGATGGTGCCGCCTTTTACAATTTCGTATAAACTTGCATGATTGGCATCTTTAGGCAAGGAATCGTCTACGTACTGGGATACGCCCCAAGACTCTTTAATATAACCACTTGCCTTAGTGCCACGTAGGAACTCGCCTGCCCCAGGGTATACACCTTTTGGAATTTTTTCTCCATGCAGTGCAGGTGTGTAAATTGGCTGCAACGTAATACCTTCATAGGTTTTAGTGAACATCTTCTTGTGGAAGTCGCCACCTTTTAACGCCTTTTCAACTTCAGCCTGCCATTGTTCATACGTAGGTTTCTCAAATTCGTCAAAGGATACAGGTGCTAATAGATCGCGTTCTGCGTCCTTCGAAGTCTTTTTGTCAGACATATATGTGCCTCCTTTTCAACTCGAAACCATACCGAGAAACAGCGCACCGTACCTGCGAAATGTTATATCTATGAATCACTCGAGCTTTCCTATACTTGGATTACATCAACCTCAAATCTGTATCCATTAATTCAATAATTATAAAGCCTGATTCATATGCTAAACAGCCACTTTTAAGGGCAACAAAAACGTGCCACCCAAAAGTGACACGTAAGGTTTCTTATTGAAAGGTACACCAAAAAAACACTGAAGCCAGCATACCCCAATCCCCTTCCTATCGCTCGTAGGTACATAACGGTGATTATCAAATAGGCAGTTCTCCTGGCTCGGGCTCATCACCTCGCTTTCGCCTTCCCAGATTTCTCCAGTGACATGAATGAAAGCAGGCTCGTCCTTACAGTGGCGGGACCGCATCGGCTTCTACCGATTTCTCTATTAAGTCTTGTGACACCTATTCTCTATATTCGTTGTTCTAAGTCCAATATAGTGTAAGATTATGCACAAAGTCAATGAACATAACAGTTAATCATAAGTACCAAATTTTAGGTTATAACTGAAAGTCATGTGCAATAACTAAAATGCATAATTCTGTTTTAAGTATTCATTGAATGGTTAAAAGTAGGTTTACTATTATCAACACTATACATGCTATCAGCATGATATAATGATTTTATCAATACGAGGAGGTTACATCATGAATGAAATAAGCAAAAAAGGGCTCAGTACGACTTTACTCTGTTGCTTAATCTGGGGATTACTCCCCCTATATTGGGCACTACTTAATCAAGTTTCTTCCTTTTCAGTGCTATCACACCGCATCATCTGGTCCGGTGTTTGGATGTTTTTCCTTGTTATCATCACCGGTCGCCAACAACTACGCATCGATATCCACTATTTACGCACCAACCTTACTCAATTAGGACTATTATTACTGGCTGCTATGTTGATTAGTATCAATTGGTTCACCTATATTTGGGCTGTTACCAACCAACACGTTCTCGATACTAGCCTCGGATACTATATCAATCCACTACTCAATGTATTACTAGGTATCGTCATCTATAAAGAAACCTTGCTGTGGTCACAAAAATTAAGCATCGCTATCGCCGTGCTAGGCGTATCTATCATGACCTATGAGCTAGGCTCGTTGCCGACCGTTTCCATTGCACTAGCCGTAACTTTCAGCCTCTATGGAGCCGTCAAAAAACGACTCACCATCCATCCATTTTCGAGCATTGCCTTGGAGGCGTGGCTTATTACACCTATAGCTCTATGGTATGTACTAACAGTAGATACTACATCATGGTCTTTTATTGAAAACATGACCCCCACTGGTCTACTACTCGTTTGTTCAGGCCTTACTACATCCGTGCCCCTAATCCTTTTTTCATATGGGGCTCGTTTATTGCCACTTAACGTGTTAGGATTCTTACAATACCTCTCTCCAACTATGGGCTTTTTCTTGGCCATCTTCTACTTTGGTGAAAGCTTTGGCACACCACAAATGATCGCCTTCGGTTGTATATGGATAGCATTAGTATTATTCTCGTTATCAAGCCAAATTACAACGCGCATTAGCCTAAAAAAGTAAAGTATATCCTATATTATCAACTAAAAAGCTGTATCAAATGCACTCAACATTTGATACAGCTTTTTTTACATTATTACATTTACATGTATCCAAATATTTTCTTATCCTATTAATTCGATTTATTTATATTCATACTGTTCATTTTTAAAACTATATTGTCAAGTGACTAATAGGAACCTAGGTGACCAATGGTCACCACTATATAGCTAAAAACGGTGCTAGAATGCAGATGAGATAAGTAATACTTCCATCAATTGTTTTACACGTATATACGTGTTACTATAAAGGAGAGCCTATGAAGGACAAAGATTTACTTAAACTACTGTTAAAATGCCATTTTGAAAAGAACAGGACTAAAATAAGGAGGACTTATGAAATTTATATATCCTGCCATAATCCATGATGACGCCGATGGTTTCTGGGCTGAGTTTCCAGACTTAGCATATACAAGTAGTACGGGCTCAACATTAACAGAGCTTGTAACTAATGCACAAGAAGCAATGGAACTGTATATTTTAGGAGCCTTAGAGGACGGGGAAAGATTACCAACCCCTACATCTATTCGCAACTTACCATGTACGAATACAACCTATCCTACGCTAGTACAAACAGACATTGATTTAGCTAAAAATAGTAAATCCGTAAAGAAAACCTTAACAATTCCTGCATGGCTTAACGATAGAGCACTAGCGAAAGGTATCAATTTCTCCCAAATTCTACAAGAAGCATTAGTAGAGAAAACAATGTAAATTTACACCATCAATTACTTAGTAAAATTAGAACTACGGTCCATGCAATAACTGCTAAGGTGAGTAATATGATACAAAGCATCCACAGAATTATTACGAAATAGAGCAATAATTTTAGTACATATAATACATCAAACCATATACTATGACGATCTTCTAATCGCGCCATATATTCGGAAAGATGGCGCACCCCAAATGGGGCTTTCGCATTAGGATTCAGCTTCTTCCAGTACAGCATAATATACGGAGTTACAAAACAACCTACAAATACTAAATATGTAAGGAATAGAGGTGTTTCTATATTATGTTGGGACATAAACCCTGACCAGTCTACGACCATTAGACCACCAAGGTATAGAAAAACAAACCAATATATAAATCCTGTCACCTTTATAACAAGGCGAATCATCTGTTTTACATCCATATCTATAATCCAACTAATGTTTTAAATCGCGCATTATTGTGAAAGCGCTCGAAATGGTCTTGTTCTGCGGCCACAGCTTTTACAGATGGATTAATGTTAATCGCCTTTTCAAGCCAATCAAGGGCCTTAGTATCATCCCCTTGGTCTGCATAAATGGTAGCAATACCATAGACGGACCAAGTATTACTAGGGTCCTTTTCTAATACCTTTTCAAACCATTGTTTAGAATCGTTTAACTGACCTTGTAACTTGTACACCATGGCCATATTATAGTAATTAGCTACATTATTTGGATCTAAGTCATATGCCTTTTTAGTGTCTGCTAATCCTTTAGCTGTATCGCCATGTAAAGCCATTGCAAAGCCTCGCACAGAATAGGCTTCAGAACTATTAGGGTTATCTTTAATAGAGGCTGTGGCCTCCTCGATGGCTTTAGCATAATCACCAGAGGATAGAGCTTGCTTAGCGGCAACTAAATGATTATCTTGATAAGTCATTTTACTACTGTCTTGAGAGGGTGTACTAGAACTCGTAGTATTGCTTTCTGTATTACTATTATTTGTATTCTGATTTACTCCACAACCACTAATAAATATAAGTAATGCAAGTATAGGCAAAATTCTTCTCATATCATATATTCCATTCTTAAATAATCTCCAAGATACATATCATAATGATATAATAAAAATACCTCCAGAAAGGAGGTGTTATATTGGAGGAGTTGTTTCATACACTCTGGGGTACCTTGCTTGCCCCTCTTATTGTCGCCCTAGCAGTAACTACCTACAGCTATTGGCTCAACAATAAGAACAAAAAATAAGCAAGAAAAAGGACGAGCTGCCACTCGTCCTTTTTTGTTATATTGTAGGTAATTTCATACACTCTACTACCTACGTATAGTATATCATACTTAATAGAAAAATAAACCCCTAATAGATAATACTAGAATCTTATTCAAGTAATATTATTTTTTAGCTGTAGAACAACGGTCTAGTAGGAATGCAACGCCTACGAATGGGATGCCACCGCTTTCACCAAGACCAATTTCACATGTGGAGCTGGAGCTTACGCCTAGTGTAGCGCCGTATTCAGCGATTTCGCCAGCCAAGTCTTTTGTAGCAGATTTGTTAAGTTCTGGTGTGAAGAAACCTTTTTGACCAGCAAAGCCGTCGCACGCAAAGGATTTAATGTTGAATACATGATCGGTGCAGAGGCGCGCCAAGTCTTCAATGTATTGAGATTTGTTCAAAGATTTAATCTTACATTGTTTGTGTACGATAACTCGTTCATCGCATTTTTCAATATCGAGATGCGGCACAACATATTTGCACAAGAATTCAGAAATATCGTTAATTTCTAAGTCTGGCATATGTTTGAAAGCATGGTTGAAGCATGCACTATGGTCGATTACAATTGGGTATTTACCATTTTGAGATGCTTTCATCAATGCATCGTGCAAGTCTTTTACAGCCCGTTCATGAACGTCGTCGTAGTTTTCAAAGCTCAAGCCACAGCAGAGATTTTCGATATGTTGTGGGTAAATAATATCGATATGAGCCTTGTTGCAGAGGCTTTCCACGACTTGTTGTAAGCTGCGATCATCGTCATAACCTTGGTTTGGTTTGAAGGCACGGTTCGCACAAGTACTGAAGTATACAACCTTTCAAAGTTAGTTGGTTTAATGCGATTTCTCAATCTATAATGGTTAGCCTTAGGCGTTGTCTTAGGTAAGTACGGTGTAATACCTGTGACGCCATGTAAACCGTCGGTAATCTTAGAAATTGCCTTTTGCGTAATGATAGAACCAGCAATGCCTTCGAGGCTTACGCCGGCACGAGCCATTTGAAGTGTTGTGGAGAAGTTGTCGTAAATCTTCTTAGCCAATTCTGGTGCAGGTGGATCGATGCGGCGCATGGACAATGCGATTTGAGCAGTGTCGATGCTGAGTGGGCAAAGCCCTTTACACATAGAGCAGGCTGCACAAGTTTCCACACCGTAGTATTCGTAGCCCTTTCTAAGCTCAGATGCCAATGTGAAGTTACCTTCGTTTTCAAGGCGTTTCGTTTCGCGCAACAACGCAATACGTTGACGTGGCGTCAATGTTAAATTACGGCTTGGACAATGTTTTTCACAGAAACCGCATTCCATACAGATTGTGAAAGCATCATCGATAGCACATTGTGCCTTAAGGTTTTTCTTGTACACATCTGGATCATCTGTGATGATTACATCAGGGTTCAAGATATGAGTAGGGTCAAAGATGGCTTTGATGCGACGATTGATTTCGTACGCTTTTTTGCCCCATTCCATTTCAACGAATGGCGCTACCATACGGCCTGTACCATGTTCAGCTTTCAAAGAACCACCGAAACCAGATACGCGCTCGGACATTTCTTTTACTAAATCGCCAAAGTTCTTAGTATCTTTAGGATCGCTGAAATCAGGTGTGATATTAAAGTGAACATTACCAGACAGAGCATGACCGAAGATTACACCACCGTCTACGAAATCATATTTATGGAACAATTCCGTAATCATTTCGATGCCCTTAGTGAAGTCTTCGATTTGGAAGCATACGTCTTCAGTAATAACAGTGGTGCCTTTTCTACGTTGACCGCCAACGATTGGCAAGATACCCTTACGGATAGCCCACCAAGAATCGTATTCTTTAGGGTCTTGAGAATAAAGACTAGGGATAGCTGTAGGAATATCTTTCAATTGGTCTTTAATGAAAGCCAAGTTTTGATCTACTGTTTCTTTCGTGTAGCTTTCAGTTTGGAACAAGATGGCACTTGTACCTTCAGGCACCTCACGAACGAATTCAGGTACGTTTTCAAGGCTTTGAACGGCGCGCAAGGACTGATAGTCCATCATTTCTGCGGCGATAACCTTTTCGCGGCCCATATTAGCGAGCGCTACAACTGCAAGGGATGCATCGTTCAATGTTTTGAAGAACATGAGGCCACAGCCTTTATGAGGCACGTCTTCAACCGTGTTGTACACTACTTCAGATACGAAGCCCAGTGTACCTTCGGAACCGATAAACAAGTGGTTGATGATGTCGATAATATCTTCAAAATCAACGAGGGAGTTCAAGCCGTAGCCTGTTGTATTTTTAATTTTATATTTGTGGTGAATTAAATGCGTCAATTCTTCGTCAGCCAAGATATCTTTGCGCAATTGCAAGAGATCTTCTACCATTTGAGGTTTTTCTTTGAGGAATTGATCGATGCTCTTTTGGTCGGATGTATCAAGAATAGAGCCGTCTAATAAAACGACGCGAATAGAGCGAATTGTTTTATACGAGTTCTGCGCCGTACCACAGCACATGCCAGAGGAGTTATTATTCAAAATACCGCCTACTAATGCTGTAGCAAGCGTTGCAGGATCTGGACCAATTTTACGATTGTACGGTTTCAATAAATCGTTCGCGTCAGAACCGATAACACCGCACTCACATTTTAAGGCTTTGCCATCGTCGATAACTTCCATTTTTTTGAAGCCATCATTACATACGATGAGCACGTCTTCACTGGAACACTGCCCAGACAACGAAGAACCAGCTGCACGGAATGTAAATGGTGTGCCGCATTGTTGGCACAAACGAATAAGGCGTCTTACTTCCCGTTCGTCCTCAGCTTTTACAACAACCTTTGGTAAATAGCTATAGCAGGACGCATCAACACCATATGCATAACGACGTAAATGATCGGTATACACGCGACCTTTACAAATCTCTTTTGCCTCCTTGGCAAAACGTTCATAATCTCTAATAAGCGTACTCACTTGTATTTCCTCCTATCCTCTCATAAGGAATATGTGTTACTTTTAGTATACGCCGTTCTCATTCTCACTACTATAATTATGCATAAATTATATGTCTTCTAATAATTCTCGATATGCATCGCTTTTTTATTTCTTTACTTGAAAGTGCATCTCAATGGCATTATCATGTACTCATTTCTTCACATATCCAATCAAGAATCCTTATTTATTAGGATTAATCGATATATCTTATAGATATATACGAAAACCTAGATAAACTATGATTTATACTGCATATAATTCTATAGGAAATAGATTGAATAACTCATGCATAAAACTATTATGATTTACTAATTTTTAATTTTTTTCCGTTCTCAATTACAAAGTCCTATGACTTTTAGTTATACCCTTTTAAAAAACGTCAGAAATTCAAAAAGCCCTCTAGTGATACAACTCTTACGAGCTACCACCAGAGGGCTTGTATTAAACTATGCTTATTACAGATATGGCTCGTCTTAATGAATTAATGCCATGAACCTTATCCTAGGTTGATAGCATGAACCTTATTATAGATTAATACCATAAATCTTATTATAGATTGATACTATGAACCTTATCCTAGAATCCCCGATTTAAGGATGAGTCGTACAGCCAACGCAAACACGGCTACGCTCATAAGGGCAAGGATTGCTTTTGCCTTGAGGCGTTTGGCAATGCGCGCACCAGCTTGAGCCCCAAAGATGGCTCCAATACTAGTAGGAATAGCAATGCTAAAGACGATATGATTCTCTATTAAATGTGTAATAACACCAACCGTAGTAGATACGGCGAGGATGGATTGGCTAGTGGCTGTCGCCATATGCGTAGGGAAGCCCATTAAATAAATCAAGGCCGGTACGTGAATCAGCCCGCCACCAATACCAAAGATACTGGAAATAAAACCTACAACGATGCTAATGCTAATACCAACGGGCTTGCTATAGGTTAGCTGATCCAAGGTAAGGGATTCTTCCTTGCGCTCTCCTTTACGGAAGTTCTTGAACCCAATCAAGAAGGAAGCACAGAGCATAAGCAACCAAAGGCAAACATAAAGCCTTTACCAGAGAACCACCCCGACATTTGAGCCCCTAAAATAGCCCCTGGGAAGGTAGCAACACTAAAGACGAGAGCCGCACTGATATATACTTTTTTCTGTTTAAGATACGCTATAGATCCAGAGATAGCATTACACATAACAGAAAAGAGTGACGTCCCTACAATCATAGACGGAGACCATTCAGGGAACCAGTACATAAAAAGAGGTACAAATATAAGGCCTCCACCAGCACCAATGATAGTGCCTAGCATAGCCGCTAAAAAGCCAACTATAGTAAAGAATATATAGAATAATACTATGTTATCTAACATGGTAAGCCCTCCCTTTAATTAGACTGGAAGAATGCTTTTGCATCTTTCAATCGACCTCGTTCACACGAAACTTGTAGTTCATCACCTGGTTCAAGTTTTACATCCCCTAACGGCACAATGTATGTTCCATTGCGACGAATACTTACGATGAGTGTCCCCTCTGGTAATGCCAAGTCTTGTAATTGTACATCTGTATAGTTTGCCACTACAGGCACCTTGGTTTGGAAGAAGGTTTGTACAGATTCTAGATTGCTTTGCCCACTCATGGCTTGTAATAAGGAATCGTAAATCGGTGGTTCTTTTAAAAGATCTGCCACAAGATAGGCCACCAATGTAACGATACCGATAGCGTAAATATTAGAAAAACTATTCGTCATTTCAAGAACGAGTAGAATCGCCAAAATCGGGGTTCGCATAGCAGCTGCTAGCATACCACCCATGGCACAGATGACGAATTGAGGTACAAAATCAGGAGAAATGAGGCCTAACGTTGAAAGTACGCTTTCACAAAAGGCCCCTGCTGACGCACCGATAACAAGCATGGGCAAAAAGATGCCCCCTTGAGCACCACTGCCATAACAGAAGGTAGTGAGCAACATCTTGCCTATCACGATGCCCGCCAAGAGCAACACGCCATGAGATTGAAAGGCGAGCTGACCTACGAGATCATTGCCACCACCTAAAAGAAGTTGCGAGTCATATCCGATGACGGCCACGGTCACAAAGGTGAGGGCTAGTTTCAAAAATCTCGAGCATTTTAGCCACTCAAAGAATTTCTTGAATCCAAAAATCATGCGGCAGAAGAGCACCCCACAGAGGCCCATGATAACGCCCACCATAAGCAGTACAGGAAAGTACTCAAGAGGAACCCCTGAGGTTACCGAAAATCCAAGAGCTGGGTCGAGACCAAAGATACTAACTGTAATATAGTTAGAAATCAAAGTGGCCACAAAGGTAGGTACAACGAGGTACGGATAAAAGCTTTTATGAACCTCTTCAAAAACGAACATCGCCCCCGACACGGGCGCACTAAAGGCAGCCGTCAAGCCTGCCGCGGCACCGGCAGAGGTCAAAATACGCTGCTCCCGTAGACCAGAATTCATCCAGTACGATACGATTTTCCCTGCCGAACCACCAATCTGTACGGCTGGACCTTCACGCCCTACGGAAAAGCCCGCAAATCCAGTCAGTACGCCACCAATCATCTTAGATACTAGCGTCCGATAAGGCTTCATATCAAAGAGACCTAGCATCTCCCCTTCGATTTGAGGAATCCCAGAGCCGCCAGACAACGGCGCCCAAGTCAGTAATCGATCTACGATAAAGGCAAAAACGACCATAGCTACGAGCCAACCTAACGCCCACTCCAGCGTAATGCCCTCCATCAACTGCCAACGTAAATGCTCCGACTCTAAGATTAAATAGCGATATGTAGCCCCGCAAAAACCTGCCACAACGCCAACGACAGCGCCCTTTGCGATGAGCCCCGTTAAGAGTACGCGATTCATGGACATATCTGCCAAGGTAGAACTGCGCTTATTAAATTTCCATAGTTTCATAAGATTTCCTCCTCAGCATATATAACGATTATGTACCTATTCGAGTTACTATCATGACCATAATTATCTATTAATATCCTTAGTATACTTATGTAAATTATGATTTTCAAGAAATGATTTATCTGAAAACTATATAAACCACAAAACAAAACTAGACATCTCTACAGCAAAAGAGATGTCTAGTCTTGTTTAGCAAGTGTTTATAGATGTTGTCTTTACATAATCGGAGGCATACAAGCGGTGTAGAATCTTATTTGGTTGTTAGTATATAGATTCGTAGATGCCAATGATTTCTTCTAAGGATACATCACGTGGGTTACCAGGTGTACATGCATCGTTGAAAGCAGATTCAGCGAGGAATGGAATGTCTTCTCGTTTTACGCCTGCTTCGCTAAGAGATTTAGGAATACCTACGTCATCAGCTAATTTTTGAATTACGTCAATAGCTGCTTGACGATAGGCTGCTTCATCCATAGCGTCTACATTAGGAACGCCCATAACGCGAGCGATTTCACGATATTTCGCCTGTTGCAGGAGCATTGAATTTCAATACTGCTGTTAAAAGCATGGCACAAGCCTTGCCATGAGGGATATCGTATACAGCACTCAATGGATGCGCCATGGAGTGAACGATACCGAGGCCAACGTTAGAGAAGCCCATGCCCGCAATGTATTGACCTAAGGACATAGCTTCGCGGCCTGCATAATCGCCAGCTACAGCACTGCGCAAGGAACGACCGATGATTTCAATAGCTTTCAAATGAAGCATATCAGTAAGTTCCCACGCACCTTTTGTGATATACCCTTCTACAGCATGTACGAGAGCATCCATGCCTGTTGCCGCACAAAGGCCTGTCGGCATAGACGCGGACATATCAGGATCTACGATAGCTACGATTGGGATATCATGCGGGTCAACGCAAACGAATTTACGATTCTTTTCAACGTCTGTAATAACGTAGTTAATAGTAACCTCTGCAGCCGTACCAGATGTAGTAGTAACAGCGATAATTGGCAAGCAAGGGTTCTTAGTAGGCGCTAAACCTTCAAGGCTGCGCACATCGGCAAACTCAGGGTTCGTAATAATAGTAGCAATCGCCTTACTTGTATCGATTGGGCTACCGCCACCAACAGCAACGATAACATCGGCGCCAGCTGCTTTACAAGCATCAACACCAGCCGTTACGTTTTCGATTGTAGGATTTGGTTTAATACCGTCATAGATTTCATAATCGATGCCTGCCGCATCAAGTAAATCTGTTACCTTAGTAGCCACTTTAAATTCAAATAAATCTGGCGTAGATGTAACGAGGGCTTTTTTGAAATGGCGATTCTTAATTTCATTCACAATCTCCTGAATCGCTCCTTGTCCAAAATAGGACGTACCGTTCAACATAATTCTGCGAGCCATATACTTCACTCCTAACAAAACAAACTATACAATAAAAAATAAACCGACAGAGAATCACTTTACTTATTAATTCTCTATCGGTTTATTAAAATCCTTGATAGCTCGTTATGTATACACTATATATTTTTATACAGAATGTAGAGTATAAATTTAGCACACCTTAGCGTGTAAACTTACTTCAATGTAGGCTATAAATATATCTCCCTTACATACCTCTACTCATTTTCATAAGCAAGATTCGTTTCACAGATTCGTCGAGTCTCTCTTTAGAGATACGACCGTCTTTCACGGCTTTCATAAGGCCATTGTAGGCCTCTTGCATGTGTTCGTATTCGTGGCATACGAGCAAGATATCGCTGCCGGCTAGAATGGATTGCACCGCCATATCGCCGAAGGTGTAATGTTTCGCGAGGGCACCCATATCCATATCGTCCGTTACGACCACGCCGTTATAGCCCATATCCTTACGCAACCAATCCGTAATGATGGCCTTAGACAAGCTAGATGGATGATTTGGATCGATTTGTGGGTACATCGCGTGAGACACCATGATTGTATATGTATTCGGTTTAGACTGTTTAATGAGTCTACGAACACCTTTGTGTCCTCTGAAAGCAGCGTTTCTTTAGATACAGGAACGATACTTGTGTCTGCGTGCAAGTCTACGTCAGTCTTACCAATGCCTGGGAAGTGTTTATAGGAATACCACAGGCCCGCTTCGTCGTAAGATTTACCAACAGCACTAGCATAGCGAACCACTTCATCAGGGTTCGTACTATAGGAGCGGCCATAGGTTAATCCTAAGTCCGCTACAGGAGCAAAATTAATATTAAAGCCTAACTCTTTTAACTCAGTGCCTACCTCTTTCGCCAAAGCTGCAGCTTGCTCTACAGGCTCCTTACCTACCTCTTCCGCAGGGGGAACCTTGATGAGCTTATCATCCATGCGCGCTACGGCACCACCCTCTTGGTCGATGCCGAGGAACAATGGTGTTAAGCCCGCGCTTTTACCGGCCTTGTTAATATCTGTAATGAGCGTCTTAACTTGATCCTTTTGGATTCCATGTTACGGTCGAACAAGATAATGCCGCCCACCCGGTACTCGTTGAGCATGAATTTAGCATCATCGTTCAAGGACTTGCCGTGAATACCGATCATCATCAATTGACCAACCTTGTCCGCATCGGACATATTAGCCACTAATTTATCTACCTTTTGCTCTGGTGAAAGCTCGCTCTGTGCTACGGATTCATAGGTCACAGGCTCAGCCTTTGAAGTAAATGGATTATGTAAACCGCAACCCGTGGTGATCGCTAAGGCGCCAATCATCGTAGCTGCTACAAAACGTCGAAACATATATACCTCCAAAATCTCTAAAAAGTATTATGTATAGTATATCAAATAATCAGCCCCAACAAACTAAGATATTTAGTTTCCCCATAATACTAAATACTATGAATAGTACGATATGCTATCACATCCATCAACACAAATTCTAGTTAATACTGCAAAATAATAGGTTATAACGAAAAAAGACTATTACCCAAAACCTACGTATACCGTATTGGTTCGAAGTAATAGTCTTTATATGAGTTAATGTTTAAGTTAACGTTTGAGTTAACTGTTTCAGTTAAATAGTTAACTTAAATTTTGCCTTGCTCTTTCATTTCTGCTAAGAGCTTTACGATGCGAGGGCCACAGCCTTTACCACCGCAAGCACCTGTGCCAGCACGAGTTGCTTCTTTTACCTCAGGAAATGTATGAGCACCATTCAAAATGGCTTCTTTAATCGTTTTACGTGTAATGCTACGGCATGTACACACCTTTGTAAGCTTGTCCAGAATAGCCTCTGGCACTTGATTATCTTCAAAATTCATATGTAATTCCTCATCTATTCACTTGAATATCTATATACTGTATCGATTTAATATATCGAAAATTTACGATTTCCGTACTTAGTATATCATATTTTTACGAATTATATCGATACTTTTTTTAATATAGTGAAGAATCTAACATAAAATTTAAAAGATAGCACTTGCCATAAAACGTTTATTATATGGTAAAAGCTACATAGTGTTACCATGTAGCTTTTACCATATTAGCCTTACGCTAAATCCCTATAAAATAATGCTCACAATGCGTTCAAAGAATTGCAAAATAGTTTGTTGTAATGGAATGAAGATCTTACTTGCAATTGGTGTATTAAGCACTAAGATAAGTACAATCAAGCTGACAAAACTTAACCGTTCCAATGTAAATTGCAAGTCTCTAGGCAACAAGCTTGTAATAATGCGACTACCATCAAGTGGTGGTATGGGCATCATGTTGAGAATGGCAAAGTTAATATTATATACAACAATCAGTGTCAGTACTAACTCTAATGAGTCATTTGTCAACAAGCCGTAGCTTCCAAGAAAACGTAGTGCTAAGTAGCCTAAAAAGGCCATCAACACATTAGACGCCGGTCCCGCAATAGATACTAAGGTATAGTCTGTGCGAGGATCGCGGAAGTTAGACGTATCAACCATTACAGGCTTAGCCCATCCAAACCCACCGATAAGGAAGGCTATAGAGCCGATTAAATCAAGGTGTGCCACGGGATTTAAAGTCAAGCGGCCCATGGAGCGCGGCGTAGAGTCGCCGAGCATATCTGCTACCTTGGCATGAGCAAATTCATGCCCTGCAGTTGCAAGGATAAGCGCCGGAATAGACGCTAAAATCATAGTTAAACTAATACCAGAAAATAACATAAAGCTCCTTTATTGTTTCGCTTCCCATGCGGTGTAGCCATCTTGAATGCAACGAAGGGCATTCAATGTACGTGGATAGCCGATGTACGGCACGCATTGAGATGCGATGTTAATCAAATATTGTTTACTGTTGCCTACGTTCAAGTTGCCTTCTACGTGAGCCTTTAATTGAGGTTCACATCCACCTTGAGCTGCCAAGAAACAGAAGGTAATCATTTCACGGTGAGCCACACTCAAGCCTTTACGTGTGTAGTAGTCGCCGAACATATTAGCAAGCCACTTTTTGATGTGACGTGTATCTTCAGGGCCTTCTTCGTAAGAATGACGCACAGATTCACCAAAGATTTCCACCTGTTTCTACGCCCTTTTCAAGACGAGATGCAGCAGTAATTGTACTGCGAGATGAATCCGTAACAGTTTCCCCACGATAGTCAAAAATCTTATTTGTAACCTTAAAGAATGGGCGTACACGACCAATGCCAAGATATGGCACAGCTTGATAAATAAGCTCGATTACTTCATCGGGAATCAAGCCAAAGTTAAGTGCTGCCGGTAGCATCAACGCATATTCATCGACAGCAGATACACCCACTAATGTAGCAAGGATGGCCAAGAAGCGATCCTTGGCAGGTACATTACGACCCTCTTCGGTGATAACTTCATCGAACGCAAAATTATCAAATAAAACTTCAAACTCAGGGTCAATATAACCTGCAGGGGCCGCAATATCAGGGAACATGCGCTCCGTATAAGCTTGAGCAAATTCAGATTTAGACATAGGGAAACCTCCATAAACAACACTGGTGAAAGCCCAAAGGAGCTTTCACCAGCAATAGTTATGTAATTATTACGGCTTGCGCCATCAAATTATAAAGCTGGGAAAGAGAAGTCAGTACCGTATACTTCTTTCCAAGCAGCCAAGAACATATTGTATTCATTAGAACCAGGAGTGATTTGGTACGCTTGACCATCTGGAGAGAAACGATATACAGTATGCAAGCTTGGATGAACAATATATTTGAATAATGTAGCTTCGCCATATTGATTGTTATGCATGTTCACTACATTGATGCCGAATACATAGTTACGGCTACCATCGATACCACTGAATTGGGATGCTTTATCAAAGAAGTATGTTTCAGAACCATTTGCACTGTTTGGGACCTCTGGATAGTTAGCTAAACCATTCCAGTTTGCTGCATTAGCAACACCACCAACTAATAATGTACCGGCTAATACAAATGCGCCTAATAAATTTTTATTCATAATGCTCTCCTTTTTGCCTTTACGGCATCTCACGACAGGTCATGCTCTCACATGACCTCAGCACAATATGTTATATGTATAGTATATCACATTTTATGAAAATATTAGATATATTAAATTACAGAATGTATGCATATGAGATCTTACTAGAGTACGCTACATCAGCGCTTAAGCTTCTCTGCTGTTCTAGCATTAGCGTTATCGATTGCTTCTAACAATTTGTTAAGCAACATACGCATTTGACGTGTTTCTTCAACGTCAAAAATCGGGCCTGCAGCTTCAGACAAGCGGCGTGGTATATGAACAGCTTCGTCACGTAATGCTTTACCTGTATCAGTAAGGGTTACCATGACTACACGTTCATCTTGACGACTGCGTTTACGCTTCAAGAATGCTTTTGCTTCTAATTTCTTTAAAAGCGGTGTTAACGTACCAGAATCAAGGCGCAATACTTGGCCTAGTTCTTTAACGGACAAATCACCATATTGCCACAATGCCATCATTACGATGTATTGAGTATATGTCAAATTCAACGGATCTAAGTGACTGCGATATGCATTAACAATTTCCTTCGCCACTACATAAAGTGGGAAGCTCAATTGGTTTTCTAATCTTAAATATTCAGAATCTGGAACATCTTCTTTATGTTTATATCCTTCGAGTACGCCGATCTCTGCCATATTCTACCTCCATATGCACACAATTATCTACTAATTAATTGTACACAATTTTACAGTAAGCAGTCAACGATAAACCCCTACTTTGTATAGATATTTTTAAATTTGTCAATTAATTAATATTTTTTCTTAAATTGCAATATGAAATTGAACACTCTGTAAATCCATAACTTTATTAACTTCTTCAATGAAGACTTCTTGAGGCGTTTTGTAATTCAACAGCTTACGGGGTAAATTGTTGCACCAATGTAACGCCCGCTGAATCGTTTCTTCTGACACAGCCTTTATGGGCGTTCCTTTTGGGATAAAGCGGCGTAATAGTCCGTTATGTCGTTCATTTGAACCGCGTTCTCCAGGCGAGTACGGGTGAGCAAAGAAAATAGATAAATCCTCTGTTTCTAATGTACTTATGTCTGCAAATTCACGGCCATTATCAGCCGTAATAGTTTTACATAACATGGATACATCGGAAACGGCCTTAAGAGACTCCAACCAATTTTCTAATGTCATTTTTACATCCACAGCTTTAGCGGATAGACAACGTAAGGCTACATATAGGCGAGACTTGCGTTCTAACAATGAAAACAATTACTTCATCGCTTTTTATTCTTTATTCCTCGGACCGTATCTAGCTCCCAATGACCAAATTCTTCGCGGGTAGCAACAGATTCATCACGCAGATCAATGGATTTACCTAACTTGCGTTTGTGTTGCCTGTTATGTCGCTTCTTATGAGAATGGCGAATAACACAAGGCAAATCCATTGGTTTAAGACCCTAAAAATGCCTTGGTAAAGGTAGTTATATAAAGTTTTAGTACACACCATTTCATTGCGTACAAACAAACCCTTACGTAAGGCGTAGCCAACAGCAGCATCTAAGGACCATTTATCGACTCTTACCTTGTTTTTCAACCCAAGATAAAAAGGGCTCAATAGAACCTGCTTTCAAAGTGTTGAAAAGAACCTTGGCGGGTTCTTTTCATAGGCAAGCTGACCGCAATCTGCTATATACATAAGAACAGCCTTGTTTTGTTTAATTTGAACCACTGTTCCACGCTTTTTTTCTCAGCATAAATCGTAGTTCTAGAGCGTCCTAATGCCTTGGCAATAGTATTGATAGGATCACCAGCAAGAAGGCGTTTTTTTCAAGATAAAAAGCGCTCCTCTAAATTTAAGTGTTTGTTTGTGCGCAATGATGTGATAAGATTAGAGCAGTCCATATTAGTACCTCGTGATTGATTGCGAATTTGATACTCTAATCTTATCACTTGTACTAATATGGATTTTTTTATGTGTTCAATTTCAATTTACAACTAAGCATTAATATTTTTTTCTTATTCGTTAATAATTGCCAATTTCTATAGAATTTATGCTCAAAAAAATCTTACCATAAAAACTGTGAACCTAGTTATAAATTTTTTTGATATTAGACTTCTATGCTGCACGCTTTCGTCGCTTCTTCAAGTCGCTTTGCATGGTCTAATTCTATAATAAGCTATATAGATTTAAAAACTTTAAGTAGCTACTCACATATGAGTACTACACAAAACCAAAAGTTACAAATATAATTTTTATACAATTAATATTGTAAACTCTATATCTATTTTTTTGTCAATATACTTGATTCAATTAGATAGTTAGTAAAATATGGCCTCTTCTAGTTTTTTCCTTGTAGTATAATATACTCGCATAATTAGATGTTTACTAAAAATACGCCCTCCGTTCCCTTCTAGGTTCGTCCTTGTAGTATAATAAAAGAAACTCTATATCAAATCTCATTTGTCATAGGAGGCCCTCATGAATACCTTAGAATGTATCAAAACTCGTCATAGTACGCGTAAGTTTAAAGCTGATCAATTATCTCGAGAGCTCATTGATCAAGTGCTCGACGCTGGTCGCCGTGCTCCGTCTGGTGGCAATACACAATTAACACATTTCATGGTTATCACGAACCAAGATGTGCTAAGCGAACTAGTAACACTCGTTCAGGAAGAATACGGCAAAATGCCGATTACAGAAAACACATTGCCATATATGGTGAATATCATTAAAATGTCCGCTGAAGGCAAGTTTGTATTTAACTATGGAGCGCCTGTACTCATCGTATTGGCTAGCAAACCAAGTTATGCCAACAACTTTGCTGACGTGTCATGTGCAATGCAAAACATGATGCTCGCTTGCAACGAACTAGAACTTGGCAGCTGCTGGGTTAACCAAATCCGCCATCTTCAAGATAACGAACGCATTCAAGCTAAATGCGTGAACTAGGCCTTGGAGAAGACGAAAAAGTCTACGCTAGCCTAGCAATCGGCTATCCAAATTTGCCAAACGGCCTGAACCGCCGCGAAATTGAGCCAAAAGGCTACAAAGTGACATATGTAGATTAATGTAACATCAATAGCTTCGCATATACACAATAAAGCAAAATAAAAGCGCTATCAATTCCACTACTCATGCAGAGTTGTTATCAGAATTGATAGCGCTATTTTAATTACTATATTACTTTCTAATTTACGCGACTCACGTTAATGTATATGAGTCATTGTAATTTACGCAACGCACAAAGAGCCGTCTAATACTTTCAGATTATACACGAGACCAAGTCGCACCAAACCATGTAAGGCAACCGCCGTTACAGGATTAATGGAACCGAACACACCAGCACCGATGATCCCTATATGGAATAGAACGGACACGATGAGCAGGCCCAAATGACACTGTTTTGCCTCTTTTGAAAGCTCTGCCGTCGGGGAATTATTATCCACAAGAGATCCCATCATGAGCGCCACGAGAATGAGCTCCAAAGAACACGGGCAAAGCACTAATAACAAGGTCGCCGTATGCATGAAATCACCAGTTAATGCAAAGGATCCCATGGACAGCAACATAACGACTACGACGATAACCGATGAATAGTTATTGATACCCTGACGCAATGCTACAAGCTGTGTTGGCATAGTCGGTAACATATCAACATCCAAGGTGTAATGCGTCTCACCTGTAATGAGCTGCTCCAAGAAGAAGCCAGCGTGCACCATGATACCCACATAAGCCGCTGTATGATAATCACCAACGGCGATGAGCGCTACCATAGCTACAACAATAAGAAAATTAGCGTGAATCTCTAAATTATCCCAAATGCTCTGCACACTATTAATCAGCAATGGCAACCCGCAAACGATAACAGTGACCCAAGCCAAATCAATGACTGGATACAAAGGCTCTGTGATTAAATCTAATAGTATAAACAAAATACCTAGCGCCAAAATGCCACCTTGCGTACGCAACGACACCTGCGCTACTAATGATTGTAAAAGCTTCATAAATACCTCTCTAGGTACTAGAACCGGCCAAACTCGGTCCGGAAAGAAATACAAAAACAAAACAATACCCATAGGGGTATATCTACAGTACAAATATTATACATAAAATACGTAATAAATACAAATTAGAATTATTGATAAGTAAGAACGCTTTATTGAAGATTTAAATTTCTTTATTAGACGTAGAAAGAACAAGTCCCTAAAACGACTTAGCTCACTTTGGAGACCTTTTAATATGTCTTAGTTGAAGATACTAATTTCATATAAAAAGAAAAGCCCCTATCTCTAAAAATGACTTAACTCGCTATGGAGGCTTTTAGAGATAGGGGCTTTGACCCAAGGTTATGAAATTAGAGCTTCAACGCCTCAATCCATTCTGCTTCTTTAAAGCCAACCAGAACTTTGTCTTTTAGAACCAAGATAGGACGTTTTACTAACATGCCATTAGATGCTAATAAAGCTACTTTTTCTTCTTCGCTAAGGTTTGGCAATTTATCCTTTAATTGTTGTTCCCGGTAGATCATACCAGATGTATTAAAGAATGCTTTCAAATCCTTGCCAGATTGTGGATACCAAGCAGCGATTTCCTCAGCTGTAGGATTTTCAGCTTTAATATCACGAGCAGTGTACTTAACTTTATGATCATCTAAGAATTTCTTTGCTTTTTTGCATGTTGTGCATTTAGGGTATTCAACGAATAGCATAGGTTCTCCTTATATCAATATTCAATATTATAACAACTTACTTATATATTAAGTATACCAAATATATCGAAAATTATCAATATCTTATTGGCAATCTACAGGTTCTAATGCTTCACAATGCTTAATAGATGCTAGCGCTTCTTCCATACCTGCACTAAGTTTTGCCGTTCGTAAATCAACATCCATCTGCAAACGTAAAAAATAACCTTCTGAAACGCCAAAATATTTTGCCAGACGCAAAGATGTATCTGCAGAAATAGACCGTGTGCCATTCAGAATTTCTTGGACTCGTGAGACAGGCACATGTATATCCTTAGCTAATCTATACGCAGATAACCCTAATGGCTCCATAAACTCTTCCTTCAATATTTCACTAATGGTAGGTGTCGAAATAAACTTATCCATATATATTCCCTCTCTATCAATGATAATCTATAATTTCTACATCATAAAAACTATTAATGTCTTTTACTTTAAAACATAGCCTATACTGGCTATTAATTCGTAAACTATACTGACCAAAGCGATCTCCTTGGAGCAATTCCAATCGGTTTCCCGGTGGCCAACGTAAATCTTGTAATGAGTCAGCATTATCAAGCAGCATTAATTTACGAAGTGCCAAACGTTGTATAAACGGAGAAAATCGTTTAGAAAAAAACTTTGATGGTAAATCTTTTCTGTTTCCTTATCCTTAAATCCGATAATCATAGAATCTCTCCTTTGATTATACCTGTTAAACAGGTATAATTCAACAATATATACCTGAATAACAGGCATATTGAACATTAAAATGATTCTGCATGCCATTTCGGTAAAAGATTTCTAGATAATACCAGTCAAATCCTACTTTAACAGTGACTCTATTGGTCACCTATTTCGGAACGTAAAGATCTATATCTATCAACTTACTTGAATCGAAGAATATCATCAACTTGATTAAGTTGAGAAATATCATGAGTTAATTTATTACGAAATAATTTTAGAAAATAAAAAGACCTATATCCTCCACCGTTTCATGTACAAGGTGTACATCAAAGGTTTAGAGGATATAGGTTTCTTATAATGATATTTGTAGTACTATTTACAGCAAGAATGTTAGGCCCATAGCCACGAAGATAGCTGGCAAGAGGTTAGCGATACGTATTTACCAGGCCAGATAAGGTCGATACCAACGCAGAAAATTAGGATGGATCCCACGTAGGACAGGTTATCGATAGCACTTGGTGTCATCAACGGTGCTGCAATGTGTGCCATAGCAGTGATAATCCATTGGGTGATCCCTACAGGAATAAAGGAGAACAGCGCCCCTTTGCCCATGGAGGATACCATAACCATAACGATGATACCGTCGAGGATGCCTTTTAGTAATAGCGTCTGGTAATTACCAGTAAGACCATCTTGAATGGAACCGAGTACGCCCATAGCACCTACGGTAAAGGTAAGAGATGCTGTAATGAAAGCATGGGTAAACTTTGGATCACCAGCGTTACCTGTGCGAGCTTTCACCCAGTCACCAAACACAGTAATCCATCGATTAAGATCGATGACCTCGCCAATAATGGCGCCAACCACCATGCTAATAATCATCAGCATAGGTCCCGTCGTTTGCAGCGTACCGTTCACGATAACGAGCATATACTGCATGGCGCCACTCATCCCAAGGAGTAGCACGATGATGCCGCTCACCACCATGAGCGTCTGTTTTAAATTTTCTTTCATAAACCGACCAAATGCGAGGCCGCAAAGGCTGCCGGCTATAATAAGGCCAATGTTAATGGCCGTTCCCAAACCAATCATATATTTCCCTTCTTTAATTGTGAAAGTAACTGTGTTAAACCATGTTTAGTATAGCAACTACATCGAAATAAATCAATTCGCATGATATGCAACTAAATGAACACAAAAAGCCTCTATCCACTTAAGGACAGAGGCTTTATGCAGATTTATAGCGTTTGAGAGAGAAGATTATGAGAGTTCCGCTTTGGAGAGAGAATGTGTTTGTATATAAAGCGGACTGACATATGATGAGTCGCTATCACCTCATCGACTTTAGTGTACACCCGACTCTATAGAATAACAAATTCACCTTTGTAACATCTACTATGCACGAAAATTATTGTTAACTTATAATACAGCAATTAATGTGCTATCACCCTTCTTCATCGGCAGGTAGTCGCACTATATCTGCACTTTGATTGATCTCATCAAAGCAAGGACAGTCTTTACCGTGATCGTTGATAAGACCGCTAGCTTGAAGATGCGAATAGATGGTAACAGGTCCCACAAACTTGAAGCCCCTCTTCTTTAGTCTTTGCTAATGCGCGTAGATAGGCCGTTCTTAGCGGGTACCTGCCCTTCAGGATGATTTTCATAGATAATTGTCTTGTTATCTGTGAAAGCCCAAATATAATTGCAGAACGAACCAAATTCAGATTGAATACATTTAAAAGCGGAAGCATTACTTATAATTGCTGCGATTTTAGGACGAGATTTGAGCATCCCCTCGGTTTGCAGAATCCGGTCAATGTCGCTTTCACCATAAGAAGAGACCGCCTCAATATCAAAGTTATCAAAGCAGCCTCGAATGATGTCGCGTTTATTTAAAATAGTAAGCCAGCTAAGGCCACATTGGAGGCTTTCAAGACAAAGATGTTCAAATTGAAGCCTATCATCATGAATTGGTCGGCCCCACTCATGATCGTGATACGCCTGATACAAAGGTGTCGTCGGCCATTCACAAGTAATCTTATTCATTATACACCTCCATGGGCCCATACGAGGACGTCATACATGAGCGCCACCACGAGGCCCATCACAAGATGTCCGCCTACGTAAAATGGCACGAGATAATAGATGAATAACAATAGAGAATGCAAGGTTTTGCGGAGCCATACAATCGGTGTAGACGTACCGCCACCCACCTTGCCGTCGAGCCAATTATGGACGATGTAAATCGGCGTACCCAAACGATGAATCCAATTTGGTACGCGCACTCTAGGATTTAAGCCAGGGCAATAGAAAATCACTAGCGGCAAAGCCACCGCATCAAGGATGAGCAAGACGGTTAACATCAACGCAAACCAGTCAACTTCGCCTTCCCACGTGAGAGGATGTGCCACAAAACGAGCACCCCACAAATAGGCTTTGTATACGATATACGGTTCTAATAGCCATAATAAGGGCTTCACTACACTCATGGGACTACCTACGCCAAACACAAAATAATAAAAACTACGCATCTGCGTAGTCGTTTCAGATATGCAACGTTCCGATCGCATCGATTTAACTATAAGAACTACAGATATTTTTAGGCCCAAAGGTGAGTCTAAAAACATCAATTCACACACACGATTTTTAGTCCTTTTTATACATCGATTTCTGTACTATTATTATATCAGATTTTTGGCCTTTTTGTGGGGCTATAATTCACAAAATTTTGCTAAAATATACAATTTATAGTAGTTATCAACAAAAGAACCCACTATATAAGCCATTCTGCACTAATAGTTCATATATGCTTATTTATCATCAAATTTATGACTTATTTTGATAAATCTTTTAGAAAATACAGCATCTAATGTAATATAAAAAAATCAAAATAAAGAACTAAGAATTCATATCAATACTATGTGGCATTTTATACCCATATCCTATGTTATTATAAATACAGGTAGTAAATACCGTCTCACTTTCTACGTTAAACAACGGCAAAAAAGGCAGCCACTAGGGGCTGCCTTTTTTGTATGCCAAAAATCGTTTTAGCTATATTTTTAATTTTCATCTGTTGAGCTATATTTTGTTAATCTATAACTTATTTCTCTATAGCCTCAACGACTTCGCCGATGTACATATAGTGCGGTTCCCAGCGATCCTTACCAGCTTGAGTGTACACGGATGGATTGGCTGCATAATATTCCTTTACACTATCTGCCAAATGAGCTTCATCAAATTGGTGTTCATACAGTTTTCTACATACAAATGTTAAATCTGCTTCTTTGAAAGTCACGCCGTTCCCTGCCGCTACTGGTGTTAGCTCAGAGTTAGCCACCTTATCTTCATTGCGACCAGAATGAGAACCTAAATAACCAAGCGCCTTACGATGGCTTTCAGGGAAGAAACTAACTGTAAAGGTATCGTATTTCACCATAAATTCTTGTGTATAACGAGCTGGATGGATGTACACGGTCACCGTGGAAATATCGCCGCCATTAGGCCCCCATACGTTGCCCATACTGCCCCAACTAACTGTACACGTATTAAAATCATCAAGCGTACCCGCCGTAACAAGAGCCCAACGTTCCTCAAACATGGTAAATGCCTTATAATCCTTCGCTTCAAATGGTTTCATAATAACCTCCGCACATAGAATTTAATTAACAATAACCTCATCAAAATGTTCTTTATACATTTCATAATACACCGCATCAGCGATATCGTAAAACTCTTTATTTAGAGAATCTTTCACAACAGGTCTGCGCAAAAAGGCACCTCGATCGATAGGCCGAGGCGTTCCGTCAAAATTAAAGCGACTGATTTCCTCTTCATCGCGCATAATACCTGGATTAGACCACATATCTTCATTCATATTTGCATCCGCATCAGTAGTAATCGCCGTTGTCCCTTGCTGTTGCGCTCGATAGATCTTACTAGCTGCTGAATTACTACTATCATAGGTGAAAGTCATGTCCTTAACGGTAATCACTTTCTCATCATTCCACTGATACGCTTTATATACCGTCGCCTTAATCGTATAAATAGGCGGCTCAAACCCGATTACCTTCACCGTATTCACGTCAATATAGGACTCACCACGCTCGTCTACATTAGGAATATCCGACACAAACTGAGATACCTGCTTAAACTGCGGCTGAGACGTGAGCTCCTCAATTGTGATTGCTTGGGCTGGGATGGTGAAAGCTAGCATAAGCCCTAGCGTTATTAAAAATCGGTGTAACATATATCCTCTCATCTTTCTAAACTTTTACAAAATAAATAAACACAACCTTATAAGCATAAGTATACTATGCAAACAAGGTCGTGCCTATTATTAATAATTTTATAATTTAGTATATAGGATTTACTTCTAATTGATATGTATAAGATGTATCTCCATTTGACGATATATATCTTTATCCCTATAATATAGGTAGATAGTCAGACGAGTCGCAACGTCAGGCTCATCTCTAAAAACAAAAAAGCTTGAGAAATGGCCTTTCAGTTATCGAATCATCTAAGATAACGAAGGGCTATTTGTCTTTTGTAAGGCAAATAAAAAACAAAATTTCTTATTGAGCTAATATATTAATCCATCCCATATACCACTGATTAAAGCTTAGATCCGTATCAAATTTCTTTTTATGGCTATTATCTATACGCCACTGTGTTTTTTTTCGTAAGCTTTCAGCATTATCAAGGCCTATATACTCAACCATATCGCGCAATTGTTTATGTTTATACAAAGATTTGCTTTCATCATAATCAATGCGATAACTATAATAATATTCAGAATCCTTTGTAAAATGGCGCAAATAGGACTCACCATTAGGTTTATATCGATCAATTAAGAATCCTGGAAGACCATTATTCCAAACTGTTGCATACTGTGTAGGAACCTCAAGGTCACCATATTTATTCAAAAAGAATAAAATTTGTTTTCTTGCAAGGCTTCTATCGGAAAGTTTAGGGTCTATTTTATATCGTAAAACCCGAATCTTAATTCCTGTATCTTCATAAGTACGAACCTCATATTTATTATCTTCCAATGCTTCGCTCACAAGCTTAGCCTTTTTAGGAATACGATAGATGAAATTGTCCCAATGCTTAACATGGCTATAATTGTCTAGCCCAGATAAAGACTCAATAGATGGAATAATATAATTACTCATTACTACTTCTGCTATTTTATCTTGGAATGGTTCCTTCACATCACCGCCTCCAAGATATGTAATTCCATAGGTAGTGTTCGTGTTCTTAGGCGTAAACTCTGTATATATCATATGTATCTTATCTTTAAGAATTTTCCAAGATGCATTTTCTAGGCCTGGATATGTGTATACACCTTCATTGTGCATATGTTTACTAAATTCCTTGCCATGTGGTGGTCCCACCATTAAGATGCTTGTAAAACCACGAACTACAAATAAAGGGCCCTCACTCGATTTAGATTCAACTGTATCTCCACGCAAGCTGATATTTGGTACAGATAAACGGATATTCTGCTTTCCTTCATGAAGTAAGATAACAGTAGATTGTGAGTATTCTGCCAGTTTATAAGGCTTAACAATATCTGGTTTTGCCTTAAAAATCTTATAGTTATCTGCTTTCGGCTCCTCCTCCAAGCTCTGTACTTCCACGCTAAAGGCTTCAGCTTCTTTTTTGGCATTTTCATTAATATGGGAATAATTTTCGTAAGCATTAGCAGGAATACTCACATCCGCACCTGGAACGGGTGGTTGCCACTTTGGCACTTCAATTTGTACAGCGTTGACATTCATGGTGAAAGCAGCTGCTAATGCCATCATGATTATACTTTTACGTAACATAAAACCCTCTTAAAATTTACAAACTAAATACACACAACCGTATTATATTTTTCGTATTATATTTTCGTATTATATTTTCGTATTACATTCTATCTTGACTTTGAATGCGGATTACCTTATTTCTCAATGTTTCAACATTTGCAAAGTCAGAATATTCTACCGTATTGCGTAGCTGAATATGAGAATATGATATAGCTCCATCAGTATAAACTAGACTCATAATATATACATGCTTGTCATCGTATAAGAATCGATGCATTATAGAGTTTTTTCCTGGTTGATAATTATCTACTAAAAGACTAGGAACGCCATTATTCCAAACAGATGCTGCCTGAATAGGCGCATCACCTATTATCTGGCGCTCTGGTTTTACTTCTACAAGTTCGTTAAAAAAGGAATACATGTATTTATCTTCTACTTTTACTGGTTTCTTGGCCACAACAAATCGTATACCCGCTCCACGATAGTCCCTTATTTCAGTAGAGTCCGTTAGCGATTTCTGTGCTATTAGTGTAAGCCCTTTAGGAATACGATACATAAGATTATCCCAGTTGATGCTTTCACTATACTGATCCATATCATCTAAAGAGTGAATCGATGGAATCACATAATTACTCATAACGCGCTCAAGCTTGTCGGTAAGGGGCTGATTTTTGTAGCTAAGCCCTATTATATATTCTTGATTTGGCTGATTATCTAAACCAACTACGGCAACCATAGCAGGCGTATTTTCGCCAAAAGACTCTGTTTCAATAGCCCATTTACCATGTGTGATACCGGGGTATATAAACTCCCCTTTTCGGTCCGTTTTTAGTTTGCCTAATGCATTATCATAATTCTGTTTCGTGCCGATTGCAAAAAATACGGAATGTTCTCTTACAATAGATAAACGTTCACCATCACTGAGTTTTGGATAGTATTTACTTGCTAATAGTAGTCCAGGAACAGAGGCTCGGATGTTAGTACGATCATCATGCAATAACACAACTGCAGACTCATTAACGATTAAATCCATCACCTTTTTAGAACCACTTGCTATCTCATTAACTTCATCTCGTGTTAGCCCCCAGTCGGTTATAAACATTTCCCTATCCTTTTCAGATTTAGAATCTAACTTTATAACATCACTAGTTCCTATATTACTCAAGCTACCGGCCCGATAATTCTCATATGCATTGGCAGGAATGCTCGCATCAGCACCTGGCATAGGTGGCTGTCCGGCTGGGACTTCGATCTGCACAGCGCTTACATTCATGGTGAAAGCAGCCGTTAATGCCATCACGATTATACTTTTACGTAACATACAACCCTCTCTTCTTTTCTTCTCTCACATTTACAACATAAATAAGCACAACCTTATTAGCATAAGTATACTATGCAAACAAGGTCGTGCCTATTATTAATAATTTTATATTTAAGTGTTTATTCTATTCATATGAATCAGATATGTAAGATATTTAAATGAGTAGAGATCGGAAATAAAATATGTAATGAAATATAGCATATATAAAGTAAGGAGTTAATGCAAGCAACGTTCCAATGGCGATAATAATATATATCAAAAGACACAATGCTAGTAAAACCACCAGACTATTAATGATGACTTTATAAAGCAGTGACTGCTCTTTCTTAGATTGTATCCACGCTTTAGCCCTATAATATATTGGAGGTTTATTAAAGGCTAGTGGTAATCGTTTACACCATAGAACAAGCCAAGGAATAAAGAGGATATTACCAGAGAGAAAAATCATTTCTAAGTCATAACTCCCTAAGGGGTATAAGTACGGCGTTAAATCAGGGTTCTGTAATCTATGAATAAACGCCTCTATGGAGCCTATCCATAGAGAAACGAGCAAATACTTAACGTAAAGCACTAGTATAATTTTAAAAATGTATTTAAATGTACTCATTTGCTATTCTCTATCTAATCATATACATAGTAAAAGTAACTTAATAGCATAAGTATACTATGCAAATAAGACTGTGCCTATTATCTATTTATATCTTAGATTGTGTAGGAGTTTTCTCTAATTAATATATATAAGGTTTATCTTAATTTGACGATATATATCTTTATCCTTATAATATAAGTAGATAGTCAGACGAGTAGTGACGTCAGGCTCATCTCTAAATCAGTAAAACATTAGGAAATGGCCTTTCAGTTATCTAGTTACACTAGGCAACGGAGGGCTATTTGCTTTTTGTAAAGGCAAATAAGGGCTACTAAGGCTCCAAAAGCAATGACAATAGCCAAGACTTGTAAGAGGAGCATGATTATTTCATAATCACTCATAGACTTATCCCTCCCTTCAAAAACGAAGAGAGGCCCAACCTCGTCTAACTATCCTAAGTCTATTATAGAACGAACTAATATACGATACAATAAGCATTACATTATACAAATATACGAATTAACTAATAAAAAGCTGAGCTAATTCTATAACTAAATAGCTCAGCTTTTTTGTGCCTGATATTCCAATATAATTATCTATAAATCAAAATTTTGCTGACTTTATCGCCTTTTTGTTCAAATTGTATTCCATGCATAATATCAGTCCGATAGCGATATTTCCCATAAAACCATCGATTGTTAGAATCCACTAAATCAGGTCTACCATATACATCGAGAACTTTTCTCATAGAATCGCCTACGGCAATACCTCTATGTGTAACGGCATCACGATTCTCAATCATCATATATGTAACGATTGGCCCTACGCCATCCATTTTTAAATTTCCAAATGTAACACCACCATAAGTAATTCCTCTACTCGTCTCTTTAGTTGGTTGACCTAGACTAGCTTTCACGCTATCAAATGTATTGCCTAAAGAAACCCCCAGAATCATCATATCCTCTTCTGGCAAGGTATCCCCTACAATTTGCCCACCCGCATAATGAGTGTATTGCTCAGCTTTTGGCCAATCATTAGACTGCTTTGCTGCATTTGTTTCAAGACGGTCCCAAGTTTTGCTCAGCCAACTTGCATCTGCCATATAACTATAACCACTTACCACTTGCATGCCTATAACAAGCCCCATAATATACCTTAGGCGTATCAAATGCAGGGTATAGCTTTTTACACCACAAAATAAGCCACGGCAAAATCCAAATATTTCCAAAGGTAAATATTAATACGGGAAGATAATGCCCTAATGGATATGCTTCTAATACATATCGATCATAGAGTAATTCATAGAAAACCCAAATAGAGACTCCCCAAATAAACAAAAGTATAAGTTTTAACAAGAGCCCAAAAACAAGTTTAATTATCCATCTGAGTCTATCCACTATTTTAACTATTCCAGTATTATTCATAAGCTATCACGGCTCATCATCGTAAGCTATATCATATGCTTTTTGATAGAGCAAATTCGGCAATTTATATTTTTCATCACCAAAATCAGCAGGTAGAATCATAGCTTTTAGATTTTCTGCATAGATTCGTTGTTGGCGAATCTGTCCATCATTATAATAGGTACCGCCATCATTAACAGTTCCAGTGATTCCTGAGTTCCCTTGTTTTGCACGCCAAATAGAGATATATGGCGTCTTATCACCTTGTTTTAAACTTTTATCATGAGCATTAATCAAGTGGCGCAAAGAACGATCCATTTGGTAATCGTATTGTACTGAAAGTCCTTGAATCATATTAGCAGCAGGCATAGAAACATAAATGCTAGCTTCGATACGACGATGACCATTCGGTGCCGTTACAGACTTAACAGATGAAAGGTCCAAATATTTTCCATCCCCTCGTCCAGAGTCAGCACTCGAATCGATATGCTCAAATCGCTCTGCGTTTAATAAGTCAGCCTGTGCTACGGCTTGACCTTTCATAGGCAATACGAGGCAGGCTAATAACCATAGTGAAAGTAAATATATGCGTTTCATCGTCCACCTCACTGTACCACAATATCATCAAAATGCTGTTGATACACGGACATAAACATAGCATCCGCTATATCATACATAATAGTGTTATTACGATTAAGTGGGAACTTACGCGTATCATTCACATAATGCATTGGCTTCGTCTCCCCATCAAAGGTATACTTCGCCACATCTACCTCTGTCATAGCCAAGCCAGATTTACTTTCACTAGCCTCAATCAGAGCCAACGTAGACGGGCTAGGATTCATCATATGAGACGAATGGATTAAAGTAGCTAGAGAATAGTTTGTATCATAATCCACAGTAAGCTGTTTCTCTTCAATCGTAGATTGGTAATCTGTATCTATTACGACATAATAGGTACCACGCAAAGAATACTGTGGGGGTGCATAATGAGTCGCCTCAATAGAATAGGTGTTCAAATAGATATATAAACCACCGCGCTCCATCGTAGGATTCATCGCCTGAACATGAACTAATTTGAACTGTGGCGATGTCTGTAATTCTTGTAATGTAATCGCCTCTGTGGGCATGGTGAAAGCTAACAACATAAGGGCTAGCATTAAAATACGTTGAATCATAAAAACCTCTCTCAAACGAAATAGTCAAATACAGCTTATTTACTCAATAGCTTAACCCATTCCATATACCATGGAATAAAGATTGAACTATTTTCAAGACTCTCCTTATATGTCCCTTCTTGTCTCCATTGTGGTTCTTTACGTAATCTTGTAGCATCATCAAAGTCTACGTATTCGATCATATCTCTTAGCTGCTTATGCGTATACGATGTTTTACTTTCATCATAATTAATACGATAACTGTAATAGTATACAGAATCTTTCACAACATGACGAAGATAGGATTCACGATTGGGCTTATAGGCATCAACTAAAGAACCAGGAATTCCGTTATTCCACACTACGGCGTACTGTGTAGGTGTATCCAAATCATTATATTTATGTAAATAATATATTATTGGAACCTTAATCAGCGTGTTATCTGTCTCTTTGCTCATAATTGCGCTACGTATTACCCGTATTTTAACCCCTGTATCCTCATAAGTTCTCACCTCATGTCTCTCATTTTCTACGGCTTCACTGACTAACTTAGCCGTCTTAGGAATGCGATAGTGAAAGTTCCCCCAATGCTCAATCTGACTGTAATTATCTAATCCAGATAGGATTCTATGGATGGAATAATATAATTACTCATCACCACTTCAGGTGCTTGATCTTGATATGGATCTTCTGTATTAACCCATCCCCCATAAGTAACTCCATACGTTGTCTTTGTATCATCCGGAGTGAATTCCGTATACATTATACGAGAATTGTTTGACATGAACTTCCAAGATGCATTCCTCAACCCTGGATAATTATATTTTCCTTCACCTTCAGCATATTTACTAAGCTCTTTACCATGAGGTGGTCCTACTACTAAAAACGAACTGAGACTACGAACAGCAAATAATGGCCCTTTTCCAGGCTCAGTTTCTATCACATCACCACGGAAGCTAACATTTGGTACGGATAATCTGATATTTTTATCCCCTTCATGAATCAATACCACTGTAGACTGCGAATAATCTGCAAGCTCCAAAGCCTTAGAAAAACCAGGATGTTCCAGATTTAGCTTATCAAGCGTAGATGGCGGATTTTTAGGATTCGATTTTGCAAACTGACTATATGACTCTGCCTCTTGCTCCGCAACTTTATTAATATGCCGATAATTCTCATACGCATTAGCAGGAATACTCGCATCGGCCCCAGGCACAGGTGGCTGTCCTTTTGGCACTTCGATCTGCACAGCACTTACATTCATGGTGAAAGCAGCCGCTAATGCCATCATGACTATACTTTTACGTAACATAAAATCCTCTCTCAACTTACAACATAAATAAGCACAACCTTATTAGCATAAGTATACTATGCAAACAAGGCTGTGCCTATTATTAATAATTTTATAATTTAGTATATAGGATTTACTTCTATTGATATTTCTAAGATTGATATTTATAAGGTTTATCTCTATTTGACGATATATATCTTTATCCCTATAATATAGGTAGATAGTCAGACGAGTAGTGACGTCAGGCTCATCTCTAAACTAAATGAAACATGTAGAAATGGCCTTTTCGTTTTATCTAATTTCCGAAGAAACGAAGGGCTATTTTGCTATTTCTAGACAAATAAGCGCCACAAGTGCTCCAAAGGATATCATGACTGATAAAATCCCAAGGATAATCATAATGATTTTATAACCACTCATAAGCAACCCTCCCTTCAAAAACGAAGAGAGGCCCAACCTCGTCTAACTATCCTAAGCCTATTATAAAACGAACTAATATACGATACAATAAGCATTACATTATACAAATATACGAATTAACTAATAAAAGCTGAGTTACGCATCAATAAGTAACTCGGCTTTCAGATTCTTAAATAATTAAAGAGGTAATAAGAGACAGTATCCCAAATAAAAATGGAAGGCTTACAGCAATACAGTAGCCAAGTAAAATAGCAAGATAAATTACTAAATATACTTTTACTAAAAATACCTAAGCAGAGAAAAATAACCTTATAAGTAAATGCTTCTTCTTTCTTGGTGCGGATCCAGTCTTTAATTTTTATAATATATTTTTGGGTTTATTAAAGGCTGGAGATAATCGTTTACACCATAACACAAGCCACGGAATACAGCATATATTACCCAATAAGAGAATTATATATAATTTTAAATCCCCTAGTGAATAGGGCTCTAATGCGGGATTATAGGACATCGTAGAAAAAAAGACCTACGGAAATCCCCCACATAATCACAAGCAAAAGCTTGAAATACAGCACTAGTATAGTTTTTAATGACGTATATAAGTTTACCCACTGAATCTAACCAATCTTTAACCAACTTTTAAGCAATCTAATAGGCACAATCCTATTAGCATAAGTATACTATGCAAGTAGGATCGTGCCTATTATTTGCTTTTTGTAGAAACAAATAAAACCGAGCTACTAATCAAATAGTAACTCGGTTTTTTTAGTGTGTTTAAATTTTTGATAATAGACTAATCATTTATCAATGGAATACTTAAAACAGTAGAGACAGTGATTAAGATATACACTACAAGACATAGTTTTTAGCAAAAAGCAGTAAACTGCCAAATAGGACTTTATAGATTGGTGCTTCTTGTTTCTTGGATCGTATCCAGTCTTTAATTTTTATAATATTTTTTTGGTTTGTTAAAAGCTGGCGGTAATTGCTTACACCATAAAACAAGCCACAGAATACAACATATATTACCAAAGAGAAAGAATAGAAATAGGCCGAACTGCTCCAATGAAGATACTTTCAATATATAAATATAATAGAGCAGCTGAGTAAAGGTCTCTACAAAGTTAATCCATAGATAAACAAGATAAGCCTTAAACAAAAAGCACTAATATAATTTTTGATGTACTTGAGTATACTCATTGCCTCTCTCCTATCTAATACCATAAAAAAACTTTAACACTAAAGTTCTTATTGAGTTAATATTTCAATCCATATTCAGTTTCATGCCTATTATTTATCATTTATATTTTTAGATTGTATAGAAGTTGTCTCAAATTAATATATAAGATTTATCTCCATTTGACGATATACATCTTTATCCCTATAATATAGGTAGATAGTCAGACGAGTAGCTGCGTCAGGCTCATCTCTAGTTACATAAAAACATGAAGAAATGGCCTTTTCGTTTTATACTAATCTCCAGATTAGTGGAAATGAAGGGCTATTTGTCTTTTGTGAGACAAATAAGCGCTATTAAGGCTCCAAAAGCAATGACAATAGCCAAGACTTGTAAGAGGAGCATGATTATTTCATAATCACTCATAGACTTATCCCTCCCTTCAAAAACGAAGAGAGGCCCAACCTCATCTAACTATCCTAAGTCTATTATAGAACGAACTAATATACGATACAATAAGGAACGAATAATAGAGATATACAGATAAATGCAAAAACGCCCGTCATTAACGGGCTATTTTTTACTCCTACTATATATACATTCTCCAACGCGCCAAGAAACTCCTCGTTGTAATTTCCCCAGTTTTTAGGGATAATAAAGTTATACTTGCGTACGCACCACAAGTAGGTAAGGGTGATTTAGTATATGTCTCTAACTAGTTTGTAGTTTAGGAGGTGGCATATGGATTCTTTAACTATTATATGGGTTATTGTTTGTGCCTATTTATTACTGAATTTATTGGTCGGCGTGTATTGTCATATTCGTGTAAAAGATAGTACTGACTATCTACTCGCAGGTCGTCGTATTGGGGTTCTTATGACGGCAGGCACGTTAGCAGCTACGGAGATCGGTGGCGGGAGTACCGTTGGTGTAGCCGCGAAAGCGTATGGTTCTTGGGGTTTATCTGCAGGTTGGTACGTAGTCTCTGCAGGGATTGGGGTTATTCTCGTTGCTTTCATCGCACCGCTTTTACGTCGTGCTATGGCAACAACAGTGCCAGAGATCATCGGTCGTCGCTTCGGTGGCTCTAGCCATTTAATTACGTCTATTCTGTCCATGCTTGCTACAATTACATTAGCAGGCGTACAGATTACAGCGACAGCAACTATTATTAGCGTTCTCACCGGGCTTTCAACAGAACTCGCCATCCTCATCTGCGGCGCGGTTCTCGTAATTTACACCATGTCCGGCGGCATGTGGAGCGTAACGATGACGGACGTTATCCATTTCTTCGTTCTCGTTGGGGGCTTCTCCCTCGCTGTGCCGTTCGTATTGCACAATGTGGGCGGTTGGGAATCGGTAGTGACAAAATTACCACCTGAACAGCTTGGCTTCACTAAGGTAGGTTGGAAAACCATCATCGGCCTTATTATCATGTACTTCATGACCTTCTCCACCGGCCAAGAGTCCGTACAACGGTACTTCGCCGCGAAGGACGAAAAAACTGCCGTTCTTGGTTCCATTATTTGTGGTATTATCATGGCTCTATTTGCCTTCGTTCCTGCCGTATTGGGCCTCGTAGCATTAGCTGAGTTTCCGAACATCGAAGCGAACAACGCGGTGGCAACGGTAGCACTTAACCTCATGCCTCCAATAATGGCTGGCTTCGTTATGGCCGCTGTCGTATCGGCCACGCTTTCATCAGGCGCAGGCGATCTATTAGGCGCCGCTACTGTATTTACCAAGGATATTGTTGAACATCATTTTGGTAAAAGCCTCACTGATGCACAGCTCACAAGTTATAGCCGTCTATGCGTGCTATTCCTCGGCATCATCGCCATCGTTATCTCTCTCGTAAGTAAAGCCATCATTCCGATGCTCGTATTTGCTTTCACCATGAGATCCGCTGGCCCATTCGCTGCATTCCTACTTGGCCTCACTTGGAAAAATGCAACAGCTGGCGCTGGCATTTGGTCCATCGTACTCGGCTCTATCGCAGGCGTGTACTGGGAATTCGTGGGCAACCCATACGGCATTATGTCCATCATCTTTGGTTCCATCGTCAGCCTCATCGTCTTTGTGGCTGTGGTGTTCATTGAAAGATCTATGGGTAAACCACCGGCTCCACCAGCAATTCCTGATCATTTAAAAGAATAATGTAAAAGAATGTTCTAAAAGAATACACTAAGTACACATAAAGAGAAACCTCCTATCGGTTAAACCAATAGGAGGTTTTCTTATTATATAACAATATCATCAAATTGTGTGCCATACACACATTCATCATAATTTGACGATATATCATAACCTTATTATAATATAAGAAGATAGCCAGACGAGTCGTAACGTCAGGCTCATCTCTAAAAGCAAAGAATCTTGAGAAATGGCCTTTTAGTTATCGAATCATCTAAGATAACGAAGGGCTATTTGTCTTTTGTGAGACAAAATACGGGTTATAGGACAAAACGTGTTGGTTTTATAGGCGATGGAGTCAGTAAATTACTGGCTCCATCGCCATTTTAAGTTCTTTTGATAAACTTAGAGGGTGGACAAAATGTGTTGGTAAAAAGTCCCACAACCCTTGATTTTACTGGCCTCAATAAGGTTATATCTTCTTAGAAAAACTGTGTTCTAAGTGGAGGGAATAATCATGCTGGTAAGATGTATAAATTGTGGATTTTCTTGTCAAAAATATGGGAAAACTAAAGCTGGATCACAACGATGGTATTGTAAGCAGTGTAACATCACTTTTACACAAACTATTGATAATACTACTAAATGTTTTCATCGATTTCTAAATTGGTTATTTAGTAAAGAAACACAACAGGATATGCCTGGGCAAGGCCGTACATTTCGTAGACAGATAGCTGATTTTTGGCAAATATGGCCTATGCCTCCTAAAATTGAAACCTCGAGAGATGTGGTATTTGTTGATGGTATTTACTTAGCTAAAAAAGCTTGTGTTTTGATCTGTTATGATGGTGAACATGTATTAGGGTGGTATTTATGTAGGTCAGAACAATCGCGCTCATGGCAAGCTCTTATGCAGCGAATAGCGACACCCATTGTAGTGGTTTCTGATGGTGGACCTGGCCTTAGAAAAGCATTAAAAAAAGTTTGGTATACGGCCAAACTTCAACGTTGTATTGTTCATGCTGTATGGCAAGTACATCGCTACACTACTAGACGGCCTAAGACATTAGCAGGCATTATGTTAAAAGATTTAGCAAGCGATTTATATAGTGTAAAAACACAGGAAGATGCACAAATATGGATTCAACGATTATTTAATTGGAGACTAACTTTTAAAGAGTTTCTAAGTGAAATGACACGTGATAGTAATGATAATTTAAGAGCTACGCATGAACGCTTATTAAAAGCCTATAACTCTCTGGTGATATTAATTAATACAGAGACAATGTTTAGATATTTAGATGAAACATTGGTGTTGGATAAAAAATGTCCGAGGACTAATAACCCTATTGAAGGTGGAGTAAACGCACAACTCAGACGTTTATTGCGTTACTATCGAGGGATGTCTGTAGAAAAACGCATAAAAGCGGTCTTCTGGTGGTGTTATTTACACTCACCAAGACCGCTTTCTGCAAAAGAAATACTTGAGGTAATGCCAACTGATGCAAGTATTTCTAAAATATATAGATCTATGAATGAAAGAGCCCAACTTCAAGGCATAATTCCAACTTGGGGGGATGCCATTTCTTGGGGTGATTTGCATAACTATGACAAATTATCTTTCAATGATTGGGATTAAAGTACCAACACGTTTTGTCCTATAACCCCAAAATACAAAACTCCTATCGGTCAAACCAATAGGAGTTTTTCTTATTTTACAACGATATCATCGAATTGCGCGCCATACACACGTTCATATAAACGGTTCGCCAATAGGTATCCTGCGAATCCAAAGTCTACAGGGGCAGTTGCCATTCGTCTGTCTCGCGCTTCGCTTTGTGTATCATACCGGCTCCCATCTATATGATATTCTTTGAAATCAACAACACTAGATGTGATACCTGAGTTCTTTTGTTTAAGCAGCCATAGGTCTTTATAGGATCCTAATTGATGGGACTCTAGCTTCTTGATAAGACTAGCAAAGGACTGCTTTGTATCAAAGGTATACAGAACCTGCTTTTCCTGAATCACATCACCAGCAGGCATGAGTACATACTGTGTGAGGGCAATTTGCTTGGTTCCATTCGGCCCGTTAGAGGCCTTGATGGAGTCCTTATCTATATAGGTGCCATCACCGTTTCCGCTTTCACCAAAGCCATGAAGCATTTCAAAGCGACTCGTATTTTGTAATTCCTGCATAGACATGCTGTGCGCGGGCACCACACAAGACAGTGCCAACGCTATTGCTATATATAGTACTTTCATTATGGGCCTCATTTCACTACTACATCTTCAAAATGCATACGATACGCTTCATAGAATAACGTATCTGCTATATCGTAACGCGTCGTATTCGGTGCCGTACGCAAAATAGAACGAGTCGAGGCTTTCACCTGAATCGGCAGCGACTGACCATCAAAGGAGAATTTACCCAATGGTTCCTCAGTGCTCGTCATACCTGTTTTCGTTTTTGCCGCATCAATAACCGTCGTCAACGAAGTTCCTGCCTGTTTCGCACGGTATACCTGACTTGCTAAGGACTGACGCGTATCATAGGACACAGTCCAGGCATCACTAAAAATGACATGTTTCCGAGGCGACTGATACGCATTGTACACAGTGGCCTTAATCTTATACATAGGCGGCGCGTACTCTAGCACCTCAATAGAACTCGTGTCTAAATACCATGTAGTATGCTCATTGGCATTGGGAACATCAGGCGTTACCTCATTAACCACCTTAAACTGCGGTGATGACTTGAGCTCCTGTATCGAAATTGCTTGGCTAGATATGGTGAAAGCTACCATCAGCGCCATCACCATGAAAAATCGTTGTAACATATATCTCTCCTTAAGCCTCATAAACTATGATATAAACTATACTTATTATACATCATATGTAAGATCAATTATCTACATAAATCTGATACAATGATACTCATTTATCACAATTTGACGATATACAACTTTGTCCCTATAATATAAGAAGATAGTCAGACGAGTAGCTACGTCAGGCGCATCTCGAAAAACATAAGATTTTGAGAAATGGCCTTTTCGTTTTATACTAATCTCCAGATTAGTGGAAATGAAGGGCTATTTGTCTTTTGTAAGACAAATAAGCGCTATTAATGCCCCAAAGGCAATAACCACAGTTATTACCTGCAATAAGAGCATGATTAATTCATAATCACTCATAGGCTTATCCCTCCCTTCAAAAACGAAGAGAGGCCCAACCTCGTCTAACTATCCTAATGTTATTATATGACGAACTAATATACGATACAATAAGGAACGAATAATAGAAATATATAGATAAATGTAGCAAAGACCGTACCAAAAGGTACGGTCTTTTTCTTATTTCTTTATCTTCTTTTCTATCTTGCTTCTTAACTGGTTAACATTTTTTTAAAGTCTAAATATTCCATCATATTGCGTAACTCTAGATGATTATATTTAACTTTACCATCTACATAAGAAAGTATAATAAAATATTCATTCTTATCATCTTGTATCAAATGGTAAATTCGAGATAATTTACCTGGATTATATCGATCTAGAAGATATGAAGGAACACCATTGTTCCATATTACGGCACCTTGAATGGGTACATCTTTCAATAATACATCACCATTTTTTTATGTATTATACTACTCAAAATCGTATGAGTATATTGAGATATTGGTTTATTTTTTATGAGCTAAAGGTCCTTGTACAACAACTAAACGCATATCATTACTAGTATAAACTCGTCTCAACACTTTATTAAGTTTTCTATCTTCTTTTAAAATCATTCCCTTAGGTAATCGATAGGTAAAATTATCCCATGTAATAGCATCACTAGTATTATCTAAGTTCTCTAACGATTGAATAGATGGAATGACAAAATTAGCCATCGTCGACTCTAGCTTTTTTGTAACAGGCTGATCCCTATTACTTAGAATCGCTATATAATGCTGTGTTGGATATTTATTAAAAGTAACAGTGGCAAACATAATAGGTAAATTCTCATTAGTATACTTATCTGTTATTCCCCAGTACCCTTTACTAATTCCCGGATATATAAACTCCCCTTTACGTTGAGCAGTTTTATAAATCGATTCATTCTCAACTTTTTTAGTAGTTCCAACGAGTCCAGCAACGACATTTTTCTCGCCCACATAAGCTCCAATTGTCTCTTTATCAATTTTCTTTAAATAGCCATCTACTACCGAAATAGGCACTGTCATTTTAGCCTTATAATCACCCTCATGTAACATAACAATGGTAGATTCATAAGAAATTAAATCCAAATACTTATCATATGATTTTTCCCACTTCTTGGCATCTTCAACACTACGCTTATTTTCATTAATCTGTTGCTCTAATTTTTTGTGAACCTTATCTTTAAGCGCAATATACCCAGCAGTAGGAATATTACGAGTCTTATCATAACGATAGTTCTGATATGCAGTATCTGGAATACTAGCGTCAGCCCCTGGTACAGGCGGCTGTCCTTCAGGAACAGTATACTGCGCCGCATCAATAGGCATGGTGAAAGCGACTGCCACAGCCAAGCTTAACAAAATACTTTTTAGTTTCATACAACACCTCTCAAACAATAATAGGCACGTTCTCTCATTAGCATTAGTATAAGTATACTATATCCTCGAGAACATGCCTATTTATGCTTATTGTAATTTTTGTAACGCTGCTTTAATTTCGTTTACTTCAGCGCGTAGTTCTTCGTTGTCTGCGCGCAGTGATGCATTGTCGGCTTGTAGGTCTTTGATTTGTTTCGCCATTTCAAAGCGGCTTGTTTGAGTGTCGGATCTTGTTCGCCCACTTTGAAAGAAGCACCGATGTTAAACATGCTTTCACCACCAACGGTAACGCCAGCGTGAACCATGGAGTTTTCGTTTGGCTGATAGGACGCACCGATAGCGCCAGCAGTGGAGTGTTTATAGTGGCCCAAGCTAGTGGCAAAGGACCATTTATCATTTGGATTGTAGTCGAGATAATGGAGGCCCGCTAATGCCGCAGAGGCAGCGCCCACCTTGGAGACCTGACGATCCGTATAGGACTTGGCGTTGTTGAGCACCTTGTCACCAATGTTAGCCGTGTTATTCTCAAGCGTGGAAATCCGATTCGTATTGTTATCGACCTGTGTTTTCACTTCGTGCAACTGACTGCCGTTGATAGCATCCGTAGACGTCTTGGAGACCTCGCCCTTAGACACATTCACGATTTTATGGTTACCGTTATTGAGACCATTATCTGTTAAAGAAACAATAGTCTCAGTATTATTATCCCCATCAGCTTTTTCAATAACAATGCCATTAGAGCCATACGTTGTTCTATTAATCTGATCTGTATCGCTTTCAACAACTAATCCATCTAAGGTTAAGCTAGAATGTTTAACCCCATCATTATGAGATACTTTGATTTCATTACCATTAATTTCAACATATTTATCGCGTCCAGCTGGATCATCCGACACCTCAATAGATCGAAGACCTTGAACATCTTCGCTCAATCCAACAGTATAACTCTTTTGGCCATTCTCGTTTTCAGTTTCGTCTACCGTAATATTATTAAGACTACCTACAATAGTTCTCATATCTGCTTCTGCCATCACGTTAATGCTCAACACAGACAAATCCCAGCTAATACTAACAACTTCTTATTCATTTAAACTCTCCTTATGTTTACAATTTAGACTATATCCATACAAGCCCTATATCATATGGATCTAATAATACACAACTATTACTGCTTTAATTACTATAAACAGTCAATGAAATCTCTTTACCACTGAAGAATATGTACTCACCATGGCCAATAGAGAAAGGACCTTGGAATATATCCTTTGAAAGCTCAGATGGCATTCGATTAAATTGATAAAAGTTATAATACTCAATCATAGATGCATCAACACCCAATCCAGATTTATCAAAATGACTGCCTTTTCCTGTAATCGTAATAACTACAACCATATTATGGTCAATATCAATACTAAGACCTAAGTCCTCATATCGTAATGTCTCACGTCCACGAACATCACTGGAACTTGGCATACCAAGTAAATCGATTACCTGTTGTCGGGTCATTCCTAAATGCACACCACGAACAGATTCATAATGCTCCTTTTGCAATCGATTAGTTAATTGGTCCTTTTTATTCATAATTAAGGTTCTATGCTCACCATTACCCAACCACTCCAGGTGAATGGCTTTTCTACCTTGAGCCTCTTGGATGATAAAAACCCCTGCCCCGGGATAACCACCTACAAAATCGGCACCTCCAACAATAAGGCAACCATTAATATAGCCGTTTGAAATGGTTAATACCTTATTTCCACGTGCATCGTACCATTCACCAGACACCTTTTGAGAAGCCCGAACAACTGAGTCTACTGACATTTGTTGTGCTTCAATCGTCAACGATGAGAACAAACAACTGATACCTAAAGCCATACCTATCATTAACTTTGGGCTGCGTTTCATGTTATATCCCCCTTACAATCCACCCCAGACTAATAATTCCCACAAGTGATTATGATTAATAACTGTATAATTATGACAAATCTCTAAGAATATCACATACTTCAATTATAAGCTCAGCTTATTTTTTTATTTCAATAATTAACTTCGATAAATTTTTCATCATTTACTCATCTTCAAAATAGCCAGATGCGTGGATACGTCTGGCTCATCTCTAAATCTATAAACTCTCTCGAATTTCTGCTATTTCACTAGCATATAATTCATATTCATCAACATCTATAGACGCTTCGTCTGGCTCATTATTTACGCTAGATGTATAGCCTAATAATTTACCTTTCATAGTATCTCCATCAACGAATATGACTTCAATATTTTCTGATTTGATTTCATCATATCGTCTACGCAATTCTTTTTCTGTCATCTTCATTCACTTCCCTTTAGTACTATATGGTTCCTGCAGATGGTTTCAATACCGTAAACGATTACCATTAATCTATTTAGTTAATTAACCGGCTAAGTATCGTCGCTCCACCCATTCGCATAAACATGGAGGGCCGATTATATTGAAAGTCCGCATCTATCTGTATACACAATCCCACTTGCTCAGATTGAGTGAAGATACTTTCATAATTAGCTAAACAAAACACACCACAGTTTTTCTGTATTGCCATATCTGGTCCTAGTTCATATAGATTACCTTCTGGTGTCACATAGATCATAGGCTTTATATGTTCATTCTCAAATAACAACTCCAATACATCTAACACTGTTTTTAATTTACACTGACGTACATACAAAACATGATACAAGAAACTTTCACCAGCATCAAAAGTGTGATATACCTTATCATAAGGCACATCAAGAAATACTAGGTACTGCTGCATCGTACGACCGTGTACCACATGGGTGAGGTCCGGCACAAATAAGATATGATCAGCTCCTAAATGATTAGAAAGCTGTCCAAAGTTCTCTAAATGACTGCGGTCACAATGGGGTGCGCGGACCTGACGATACTCATCTCTATGGACTTACACACATATACCTGATCTATGCTATGCGAATCATCCACTAACATCTGTCCGTACGTTTCTATATGCTCAGCCTGGAACGAACCTAATGTAACATGACCAGTAATCCGATTATCCTCATAATTCCAGATTTTAGCCTTGCTCTTTAAGGATATAAACAGAACTTGGTGAAAGCCATATTCCTGTACATACCACGCCGCAACCACTTGCAAATCATCTAGCCTATCCGGCTGCCAACAAATAAGCTCCATTCCAAAATCCGCATCACCTACTAGTCCATGAATACGATGCCGACACCAATCACGACCTGTTGTGTAGGAATAGGGCAAGCCCTCTCGTGTATTGCTCCCTCTATGATTGCCTTTGACCACAGCCCCCTCTTGTAACGACTGACTAGGAACTAGAATCATCAAACTCTTGCCTATATATGATGCTATAACACGATCAATTTGTGACTTTACGTTACTATTCATACAACCCACCTCATCTAACAGTAAACTATGCTAAAACGAGAACTCTACATATTTACTATAACAATAGCAATGAGTAAAATATTGCGCATTTGACAAGTGTGAAGTATATGTAATGAGACTACTATTAGTTAACTATAACCATTACTATATCTTTATTTCTTTATAGAATATGTCTCATTCTCAATATTGCTCAATATGCATAGTATACATATTGAATATTAATTCTAAGTATGTTTTAATGAAGGCAAATACTATTCGATTATAAAAAAACAATAAATATCTATCCTTTATTAGAAAAAAATTCACTATATTTACGCTACATAATAGGTCTTTACTACCATGCTTATATAAATCTTAAACACATCATGGTAGCTTTTTTATTACGTAAAGGAGTATAGATGTATGAGTAAGGAGAAATTAGAGTTTGTAGAACCAGTTGATACAAACACAGATAATGAGTACTCGAGAGAGCCTGTGCCGTTAGGGGCAAGGAAGTCCTGTTTTTCTCTCACCATTGTTTGGACTGGATTCGTTTTTCTTGTTACTAGTATGATGGCTGGTGGCGGCTTAGCTGCGGGGCTAACTTTCAATGAGTTACTATTAGCCATGATTCTAGGTAATATTTTCTTATGTATCATTGCAGGGTTAGTGAGCGTTATTGCCTATAAAACAGGCCTTACCTTCGCCCTTTTGACTCGATACAGCTTTGGTCAGGAAGGATCTAGAATCGCATCTCTCTTCGTTCCTATCGTTAACCTAGGTTGGTACACTATTCAAGCGGCTTTATATGGACATTTTATTGCTCAAGTATTCAACCTTTCCTACACAGGCGAAGTCATTGCGATGATGCTCAGTGCGGTTATTATGGGTATCTTTGCAGTTCTCGGTATTAAATCTCTCGCCGTATTCGGCTATATTGCGATTCCGTCTATCGTATTCCTTTCACTAGGAACAGCGGCTCGTTCCGTTCAAACAATCGGCGGCTGGCAAGAACTGTTTAACTATGTGCCATTGCAACCTATTGATTTACTGTCAGGTATTACTATCGTTATTGGCACGTGGATTCTATCTACTGCAACATGTATCGCCGATATTATGCGCTATGGTAAAAGCAAGAAAGATGTTATTACAGCCAGCACCATTGGTCTATTAGGCGGCAATACATTGATGATTAGCTGCGGCGCTATAGCAGGCGTAGCTATGAATGATGGTGACCTAATTAACGTACTCTTAAGCTTTGGCCTCGTATTCCCAAGCTTACTATTGTTAACTACAAATATCTTCACCACAAATGGTGCTAACCTCTATTCCACATCATTGAACCTAGCTAACTCTTTCAAACTAAACAGAAATATGATGCTAGCTGTACTCATCGCAATTTCTGCATTAGCAACAATGACACAACCATATAAAATCGATTCCCTCTTTGTATTCTTAAGTACATTAGGTATTATCGTTCCTCCACTATGTGGTATTATCTTAGCGGACTTTTACCTAGTTCATCGTGGAAAATACATCGATTACCACAAAGCGACTTTCAAAAAATGGAATCTAGTTCCATGGATCACTTGGGCCATCGCATTAGTGTGCGTGAAATTTATTCCATTTGGCCTTCCATCCTTGAACGGAATCGTAAGCGGTGCCCTATTATACGCACTCATTACGTATATTGTGAAACCTAATGTCGTTAGTGAAAGCAAAGGGTGATTATCATGGCAATTCATAAACTATCTGCTATACTAGGCACAATTATTATGGGTATCGGTTCCTTTATGACCTGCCTAGCCACAACCGAAAGCACCATTACCCTTGGTAATGGCATGCTCGTGGTAAGTATTATCATGATGGGATTTGGGTACTCTAAATGGCAACCTTAATTTAATAAATTTATATAATATAAAAGGAGACTGTTTTAACACAGTCTCCTCTTTTTATGCCTCTATCCTCACTTTATTATCTATTTTTTATAATATTTGATCTCTACCTCAAAGTATGATCTAATATTTATAAGGAAAGTATTTAATGTATATGGGAGGTAGTAATATGGGGATTATTAACTCAAATCTAACAAAGCTAGGTTCTTTCTTAGGGAATGAAAAATTGTATATTCCAGAGTATCAGCGGGGTTATTCTTGGGAAGAAACTCAACTAGATGACTTTTGGCTAGACTTGGAACAAATTTACGAAGAAAATACACATGATGAACACTTTCTTGGACAAGTTGTTATTCACAAAAATAAGGAAGATGGTAAACGCTATATTATTGATGGCCAGCAACGTATCTCAACCACAATTATCTTCCTAGATATCTTGCGAACAAAATTTAAAGAAATTGCCGAATCAACAAACAATAATGATGCAAATGATGACTCCGAGGATATTAATGCTAAATATATTGGCCGCATATCTGAAAGCAAGCGAGAACAGTATTTATCTATGGGCGGTGTTGATAAAGAGTTCTTCTTTGAATATGTACAAAAACGTGGAGCCATTGATTATACTGACAAAAAATTTGATAAAAAGAAACTTAAACCATCTAACTATAATATCTTCTATGCAAGTAAATTCTTTAATGGAAAGGTAAATGAATTTCTTGAAAAGAATGAGTCTAATCAATACAAAGCACTAAACAAACTATATCAAGCCTTAATTAATCAGTTTATTCTTATGACAGTTGAAACTGATGATATCAACGAAGCTTATATTATCTTTGAGTCCCTCAACGCTCGTGGTAAAGCACTAGAAACCGCTGACTTATTAAAGAATCATATCCTTCGCATGGCACAAAATGACTTACCTAGTGCTACTGAAACTTGGAATACTATTATCGACAATCTAGATAATATAGATCCAACAAAGTTCATTCGCTACTATTGGAACAGTACAAAGCGCTTTGCACGAGAAAAAGATTTATTTAAAGCATTACGTACAGATATAACATCACAATCTGATGTTAATACATTATTAGCAAATCTACGCTCTTTATCTAAGGTATGTGCAGCTATACTACATCCTGACGATAACAAGGACTTTGATTTAACTGAGCTGAACGAACGTCTTATTGAGATGCAGAAACTAGATGCATCCTCATATATTCCTATAATCTTTGCTCTAAGACTACAGAATTACTCTGAAGAAGATATAAATGAGGTTTTAAAAGCGATAGAAACACTAGTAGTTCGTAACTTTGTAGTTTCAGGACTTGTTGCCAACAAGTATGAGCTTGTATTTGCACAAATCGCTAGAAGTATTAGCGATAAAACTTGGCCACCTAATAGTGATAGTGCATTCAGTAAAAAACCAACAAAAGATGATATCCTAAAAAAACTATATTCTCTTATGGTATCAGATGAGGAATTCATCAATAACTTCAGAATTTTCAACTCTAAGAAAAACGCAGTTATACGCTATTTACTTCGTAAGATAAATAACTTTGATATCAACGAAACTAAAATTGTAGATGACTCAAACCGAGTTCATGTTGAACATATTCTCCCTAAGAAGATTAATGATGAGTGGATCAACTTCAATGATGAAGACCACGAAACATACTTATGGCGTTTAGGTAACCTAACTCTATTAGGCCAAGAATATAATAATAGAGCTAAGAACAAAGGCTTTGATAAAAAGAAAGAAATCTATAAGAAATCCGAAATCAAAATGACTCGTGACCTTGTCTCTATTGATGATTGGACTACCTTTACAATCGTAAAACGACAAGAAGACTTTGCTGAAATAGCACTAAAAAAATTTGGCCAAGAAATTAGAAACAAAAAAATGCTAGCAATAATTCCTTATGGAAATATTGCTAGCATTTTTATTACTTAATAGTTATAACCTATATAATCCTTAAACAGTCTCACAAGTATACTCTTCAATCCATTCAGTTATTGTAGACTTGACATGTTCACGACTCACCTCATTATTACCATTACATAAATGTGATAAAACATGTTCAGAATCCAAATAATACATTAATCCTAAAACACTTCTGGTTACCTTTCTACACTCATCAACTGAATATAATGGCTCTGTAATAGTAATCCTTCTTGCACTCTCTTGTGTATGACTATATCCATTCAATACTAATTTATACACAGAACGCTTAAAAAAATTCTCTTTTTATTAGTATCTTCAACTCGATTTAATATAGCTTCACTAGTTAATATTCCATCTATCCCCATTCTATAAAAGGAATGAACAATAAAATTCTAATATTCTTCTAAGAGAATTTCCAACTTTAAATTCATTTAATTCTAAATCACAAGCAAATTTATATACTTCTTTAAGTAAAATAGAGTATTCATGTTCTTTTTCCATAATCACGTTTGATTAATCCATCTTTTTGTTAACTCTTTATATTGTACTTTAAATATTTTATTTATAAATGTTCTTAAATCATATACTACTTGTAAATCATGCGTTAATACAATAATACGGCTTTTTACTGTTTGATAGCTTAATAATTTGTTGTAATTCGCCTATTAGAAATGAAATTAATCCTAATTTATTATCAAAATCAAAACTAGATATTGGATCATCAATAACAACTAAACTTGGTAAAAGTATAGCGTTTATTTAAAGATAAGTTCTTTCCTATAATTGTAAAGAAATAGCATAAAGCTATTATATTTCTTTCACCTGTAGATATTTTTTTAGGCTCAACTTTTTTTCCATTAACTCTTAAAATATTTTTTTCATCCACTACTTCAAGTTTGAGTCGATTATTATCAAAAAAATCATTTGTAAATATTTATTAATCAAGTCTATCGCAATCTTAATACTAGCCTGCTTTAGCCACAAGATCTGACTTCTCATTATTTAATTTAGCTAAATTTAAATCAAAAATATTATAGCTCTTTATTGATCGTTCTTTCTTATCATGAACGCTATCGATTAAATCTATATAAGATGCTATTTCACTTTTAGCTAATTTTTTTATTCGAAGTCATTAATAAATTTCGGGTTTTTTTCTCGATTATCAATTTGTTCATTATAATTAGTAATTTTTCTTATTTAATTTACCAATGCTGTCTTTTTATGCTTTCAATAGAATCACAAATATTTTCTCTTTCAAAAATACAAGTTTCGTAAGGGTTATTATATTTAGAAAGTATATATTTTTTTAACTTCAAAATCTTTGTATTAAGCTCCATCACTTGAGACTTTAAGGATTTCGTTAAATCTTTATCCAAAAATTACATAATCACTTAACTCTATATTTGTTTCTTCTAATGCAAAACTTTGTAAATTAGCTTTAAGTACTTCAACCTCTTTTGTTAAAATCCTCTTGATGTTTTCACACAATTCTTCTTTATAAGATTTTTGAGATAGGCTGTAAACAAAATGGACATTCATCTACTTGATCTTTTAGAAAATTCACTATTAATATACTCTAATGAGAATCCTTCTACTCTACCTACTAAAGATAATAGGTACTGTTCCCGCTTATTTAGTTCCGGTTTCTCAATATGTGTTGATAATAAACTATATAATTTTTTTCTTCTTCTATATCAGGCAACTTAATAGAAATAAGCTCAAGTTTTTTTACTATCCTCCTCTAACGCTTCAAAAATGACATAGATTGAAATCAAATCGCTCCAACTCAATATTATAATTATAGTTTTTCTTCTATTGGATAAGACTTTATACTGGAAATTAAAGTTTCATTAACAGTAGATTTTTCTTATGTGTTTTTAAAATTCTACGCTCACGCTCAGCCCAATTATTTTGTAACTTTTTCCTTAATTTTTACTCTCTATTGAATTTATATTAGAATTATATGCATTTATTTTATTATAAATATTATTTTTTTATTTTTTTCTCGTTTTTGCTAAAAGTCGATCTATATAATCAATTTTTTTAATTTGAGTTTAACATTTTTCCCCAAAATAACAATAGATTCTACACTATCTGTATCTACATTAATATTATCTTCAATAAAATCTTCATTGAATATGAAAATTCTATTTAACTCCTCTGTGGATAATTCAATACTGCTATCATCATGATTATATAAAAGCTCACCCTCTCCCCAATGACCAACTTCAATATATCTATGAATAGCCCTAGCTATTGAGCTTTTTACCACTTCCATTGCGACCATACACAACACAAGCACAATCCTCTACATTATCAAAAAAAATCTAATTTAATAATATTATTTTTCTCCTGGTTTGTTTAATTTTAACCCTTTAATATTACTAAACATATATACCCCCTAAATAAACAACAATATAACTCACTACAATTAAATAAGTTCTCCATATCGTATCAAAATACCTTTTACTCAATAAAACTTAAATTTATATATAAATAGAACCACCCCTATCAGAGGTGGTTCTTCTTGGAATATAATCAAGTGTTTGAAACGTATTGTGTATTTATGATCACCTAATTTTATTTCTCCCGTATTTTGTTTTCCCTATAGATTCTCCTCCTTTTTCTCTCCCCTATTACTTCATCTCCCCCTACTTATTCTTCTCTCCCCCTAATGTCTTATCTCGTTAGGTCTCTCCAGGCGATAAATAGTTCGGCCACGACTTGTGGGTTTTGACTGAGTTTGATGCGGGCTAGCATTTTGCGCACGTAGTTGCAGTGTTCTAGCATGGCTTCGTTCAGTTTGTGTTTGACGTGACGCGGGGATTGGTACACCAAAATCGGTGCGAAGTTCCCCACGTGAATATAGCTCGTATCGGGTTCTGGACCTTCCGTAACGATATATTCATAAGGTATAGCCACGTTAAAGAGGCCGTACACCACGTCTTTGCCGACAGGGCGCCGACATTTGATATGGGCAAAGGTCAGATGCGGACCATAGGTCTTAGGCGATGTATAGCTACTGCGCCGACCGTCGCTGGTCATAATGTAATTGGGCCTGAGCCCTTCCTGTACCGCCAGCTCCCGCGTAATAGTGCGCATCGGCAGACAGACCAGTTCTTCACGGCCATCTACGAAATAGCACTTCGTACTGTCACCACCACCAGGCTCATAAGTAGGAATAAAACAAACAATGTGGTTCTTTGGATTCGTATAGATCAAATCCAAATCCTCTCCCTTAGATAGCCGAGCGGCCATCAAATCTGTTAATTCATCATGTGTTATCATAGGAATTCTCTCCCCTCTAATTAGGAACATTCCTTTCAACAATACAATGAACACGTGTTCTGTGAAAGCAGATTCGCATGCTTTAATCTGCTGCTGATTTAATTGTATACTACGTTGAATATTTTGTAAATATATACACAAAACTATAGAAATTTATGTATAATTAAAGACTTTATGATCTTGTAAAAGTTATGTATAGCTTGATGTGTCAATATTTTTCTCATTTAAATTGAAAAAAATGCATATTTTATGTATATCTATTAATCTAGATTAACAGAAATATACAGTTTTTCGGAATATAAATAAGAAATTAAATTATATTAACACATGTACATTATACTAATTCCCCTTAGGGCTAATGTATTTTATGCATTCTAGGTAGACCTAGTTCAATAGACTAAATTTGGTCTAATGCACTTTTATCTTATTAAAATCTGTGGTCAAGTATCTCCGCAGTTTTCGTATGGCTCGTTCATGGCGTCGCTGGATGGCTTGGCGGCTACAGTTCAGTTCTTCACTGACCGCTACCAAGCTTTGGCATTCTCCATAAACGCGACGCAATAGGTCACGCTGATCTGAAGATAGTCTGCCTAAAGCCCATACGAGACGGGCTCGCAGCCTTTGTTCTTCATCGGCAGTCATGATCATATCTGCTATATTCTCGCCAGATGCGAAGATATCCATGCCCACTGCTACGTCTCCATCGTCGGTAGTCCGGTCAGGTATATGAATCTCACGATGATTGCGCAATCGCTCTCGCTTCCAGTACCGCATGTAACCGTATCTAACACCAGCTTTCACAAAGCCAGCAAATGGTACGGGCCCCTCCAGGTCAAAGCTATAGATGGACTCCATAAGGATGGCCCATAAATAACTCTCTACGTCCTCACGGAACTCGCGGTTTCCTGTGCGATTGGTGTAATGCAATATGAGTGGTCGATACCTGCGGCAGAGCTCGATTTGAGCCGCATCATGACGCAGCTCATCAATGGTCCACGGCTGATATCCCACCGTCTGGATCCGCATATTTGGCTTTTGACAGATGGACACGAGACTTTTGTCCGACAAGGACGATAAGACCTGATGGCCACAAATGAGAGTTTGTAATTTCAGTTCCTCCGGAGGTAATGATTTTGGTCGTAACCCCTCAGGAGGTAACTCCTGTGTTTCTAGTTTGTCTGATGTGTTTATATCAGATTGTAAGTTTGCAGTTTTTATACATGTTCTTTGTACTAAAGGTTCTTCGTTTTGGTATAACATAAATCTCCTTTCCTGCCATGGCATAGCGCTTAACTACACAATAACGCGGAACGGGGATTTTGACAAATCGGCAATTCCTTAGAATTTCTGTACATTTAATTGTATCTCTGACGTAATTTCTATCCATACTATGTCATAACTATACGATTAACACAGTAATTGCTAAAAATAGAAAAATTACTAAAAACTAGTTACTAAAGGCTAGCAGTGAATACTAGTAGATAAAACTAGTAGTAAATAATAGTAGCAAAAAAATACTAGTAAATACTACAAGCAGTAAATAGTACTAATAAAGAATAGTAAATATAGCATTATATACAAAAATAACACCACATCCTATGATGTGGTGTTATTTTATAAGAGGAATATAGTACTATCATTGGGTAATAGTACGCAATCAAAGATTGGCAAATATAAACAATCTTGGATTAGATACCTATGCACGCCGCTTGCACAAAGTCTTTGAGCTGCGGTTTTACATGTGTGTGGTACACATCAGCGCCGTTACCGCGCACGATGTCGCCCCAGTATTTATACACATAGCGGTACCAGAAATGGAACATGCTATTGGTAAAGTGGTAATCTGCGTATTTGGCAGGTCCACGGCTATTGGCTTGAATGCGACCTACGAGCCCATGGACATGAGATCGTTCAAGCGGGATGTAAAGGTGCCGCTTTTAATTTGGCTTGCTTGTAAAAGCTCCACGTAGTATGGTCTTTCAAGGGTAGCAAGGCCAGACAGGATAGCGTTAGCACCTGTTATATTTTTCATATCTCGATGTAAGATATTCTGTGTTTCTTCAAATAGAGCGCCCGATACGGAGAAGAACAAATTAATGATATTCGTATCGATGCTTTCACCATTATCAAAGTACTGCACGTACGCAGGCAAACCGCCTGTCACGGCGAATACAGTGCGCAAATCGTCCTTGGCATAGTGAAGGCCCAAGGATTTCATATCCACCAAGGAGAATGGTTTCACCTCGAAGTATTCGGATACGAACGGACCGATGAGGCTGCGTTCGCCAATGATGCGGCCATCAAGTTGTTCCAAGCCATTTGCAAACAAAATGATGTTCAAACGACTCGTATCTTTATAAGTATCTAATAAATCACGCAAGTGAATGGGGAATTGCGGCACCGCCTCCACCAAGGAAGGATAGTCATCAATCACCACGGTTTGCGGAGTTTTTACACTGCTTTCAAAAAGCCCTACAAAGGCTTGATGCAAGCTATCTACAGGCTCGAACTTGTCCTGATCATCAGTCGGAACAAAACGTGCCTCCAGAGCTCTATTCATATCAGCCACATGGACTGATTCATTAGCCATGCGCCCCGCCAAATATAACGCCTTATGACGGCGTACAAGCTGCGAAGCCACATAGGATTTACCACTACGATGAGGACCGTACACAACACACAAGCTCATATTGCCCTCAGCGATACGGGACTGGATACTCTCTATAATCTCAGCACGTCCCACAAAATTCATATACTCTCACCTCCAACTGTCTATGGAGATTATTATATCATAAATTTAAATCATTTTTAAACTTATTTTCATATTATTAACATGACTTTTTGATTATGTTAAATTTTTTTACGCATAAAATATACTTATTTTTATGGTTCATTTTTACGCATACTATTGTAAAAAGTATCGATATTTACTACATTTATATAGGTATATAGGTATTGAAAGAGCATACGGGGTACGGTATATAATCTGTATTTTACAGTCAACAATCATAAAAAATGACGTGCCTTCTAGAAGGTAAGACACGTCATTTGCATTTTACTCATATTTAATTATTGTTGAATTTGTGCTTGCATTTTCATGAATAGAATACGCTTAACCGCTTCGTTAAGGCGTTCATTCGTTATCGTTCCATTTGCCACCGCCTGCGTTAACGCCCGATGGACTTCGTCGATATGAACGGTGTCCGCATCAACGAGAATGAGATCGCTACCAGCCACAACGGAGGCTACAGCGTAATCCCCTATCTTTTGGTTCGCCTGCAAAGCGCCCACATCGATACGGTCCGTCATGACGATACCGTCATAGCCGAGGTCTTTACGAAGCCAATCTTGAATAACTGGTTTTGACGCACTCGCTAGGTGCTGGTTATCAATAGCTGGAATTTGAATATGACTCATAACGAGCATATAAGTATTGGCTGTCGTCTGCGCGATGAGTCGTTTAAAGACGGCTACATCATTATTGTTGAGGTAGTTTTTCGCCTCATCAGCGGTGTTAAAGGATACGTCTCCAAGTGTGACCGCTGGGAAGTAGTTATAACCAAACCACATTTGATTGATTTGGTAACGCTCCGCCATGGCTAGGTCCATATAGCCTGCCCAAGTCGGGTCAGATGTGTAGGACACATTTGGCACACCAAGGTTCGCATTGGGCCCAATCACAAGGTTAAAGCCCATATCATGCATTTCAATGGCCGATCGGGTCGCCAAGTTAATAATACGCTCCATCGGCAATTGACCTAATCGATTAGGTTCTGGCAAGCGCAAGAAACTATCATTAGTGTGCAACACTTTATCGCGATTCACCGCTATGTACGGCGTCACCATGCTGGCAGTCATCGCCGTTTGCATGATATCGTTGTTGAAAGCTTTCACTTGGTTTTTATTATGTATATTTTCATTGGTTAGCATAACGCCGCTCACACGATATTTACGGATTACATCCTTTTGGGATTGCCCCAATGTGTTGCCATGGAGGCTGATCATCATCAGCTGCCCTACCTTGTCCTCTCGTGACATGGCTCCAAGCCAAGTGTTCACCTTTTCAGGGACGGGCTTGTTCGATTCCATGACGGCGCGGTACGATACGGTTCGTACCGTCTCTTGCTCTGCCTGACTCTCATGTTGGCATCCAGTTGTACCAACGGCAGCAACTATCAAGGCTATGCCGCACAAGGCACGCCGAAAAAACTGGTTCATCTCTCCTAGAAACTCCTTACTGCTTATGCAATAGATAACTATGGGCCTCTCTATGTATTTCTCTCCACACACCCATAGTTCTCCCTTTGATCCAAATAGTATGATTCTATATTATACACTATATAATTCATCTTTTCCTCATGATAAAAGCAAGTTCTTATACTGAATTCTCATAATAGGGTTATACAGTGAGAATAGTTGAATCCTATATAAATAAAAATCCTACGAATCGTTTGTAAGGTGATGCTAACAATAGCCGAAGCTATTAAAGTATCAAGTCACTCATGACTCGTAGGATTCTATTTTTATATTATTCTACCCAATAATTAGCCTTTAAATTTAGGGGATGTTGGACAAGTTTCAGGCGTTACGTCTTTGCGCTCACCAAGAATCGCGCTGCGATCTGTATAATGTGTATGCAAGAGTTCATGTGCCTTGTGGCCCAATGGTTCACCCAAGAAATCTTTGTACAATGTTTGGATTTCTTCATTTTCATAGGAAGCCACCCATTTGTAGTTTGCATCAGCTTCGTAAAGACCGCTGATACGAGCTTCCTTAGTTTTAACTGCTTGAGGCAATTTAGTGCGCGGTTGACCGCCGCCACCAATACAGCCACCAGGACAAGCCATAACTTCGATGAAGTCATAGTGTTTGCCATTTTCTTTCAAAGCATTCAAGAAATCACGAGCATTTTTACCACCGTGAACTACAGCAACGGACAATGTTACATCATCACCTAATTGTACAGTCGCTTCTTTTACACCTTCCATACCACGAACTTCCTCAAGGTGAGTCAATGCGCGTGGAGGTGGCTCATTGCCAGTCACGAGTTTGTAAGCTGTACGCATAGCTGCTTCCATAACACCACCAGTGTTACCAAAGATGATGGATGCGCCAGTTTCCATACCGATCAAGTCATCGAATTGGGAATCTTCAATAGCATTGAAGTCGAGGTTTCCTCTTGGATCCAACGGATGAATTCACGAGTTGTGATGGAAATATCTGTATCCATGCCAATGGAATCGTCGTTGTGGAAACGAGCTGCCGCATTTTCTTCTTCCCGTTTTGTTTCTGCTTTTTTAGCAGTACAAGGATTTACAGATATGGCCACGATGTTATGAGGATCGATGCCTTTTTTCTCAGCAAAGTATGTTTTAATCATAGCCGCTTCCATAGCGATACAAGAACGTGTGGAAGACAAGTTAGGAAGCAATTCTGGGAAGTAAATTTCCGCAAAGCGTACCCACGCTGGGCAGCAGCTTGTGAACTGAGGAATTTGGCCGCCTTTGTTAAGACGATCTACAAGCTCAGATGCTTCTTCCATGATTGTTAAGTCAGCACCAAAGTTAGTGTCTACTACATAATCTGCACCAAGTGCACGCAATGCGCCAACCATTTTACCTTCAAGGAACGTACCTGGTTCATAGCCGAAGCCTTCACCGATAGCTACACGAACAGCTGGAGCTGTTTGGATAACAACGATTTTTTCAGGATCTGCAAGAGCTGCTTTCACCTTATCAAGCTCAGATTTAGCATGCATGGAGTCGAATGGACATGCAGCCGCACATTGACCACAGTGGATACATACAGGCACGTCACCATTTGCATCGAGATCGTAGTAGTCGAGTACGCTCATTACGTCCGCACAAGCGCGACGGCATAACGTACAGTTTTTACACTTTAGAAATGTCGTGATAAATGGATGGATTGTTGAGTGCAATCGGTACACGTTTATCGATTAATTGATATTGAGACATGAGGACCTCCTCTAACAAACTATAACTACTAAACTTTTTCGGACGAAATATGCTAAACTACAGAGCACTTCGCCCTAAGCGTACTTCTTCATCATATCTATAGTATACGCTATAGTGAAAGTTTATACTATGTATAATTGTTACACTTTTACAAAAAATCTATAATATAAATCACATTTTATCGCGAATAGACAAATAATTCATCTTTTTTTAGGGAATTAATAGGTAACGCACCTTTTCTTTACTTAGCACTCAAGATACATATGTATGTTACACAAAAAATCGTACAATTAATGAAAAGCTACCCACCGGCTTAGCCGGTGGTTCTTCTTTACGCCTATAAGGCGAATGCTACCGGCTGCGCGTGGGAGCGCATGTCGATCCGTCATCTGCAATCTAATACTAACTACCCGTTAAACGGGTCTTGAAAGTCTAAAACTAATTGCTCTGACATCTCGTCTTGCTTTAATTGATTCGAAATATACTCCGCTATCTTTTTCTCATTTTTTCCGACTGTATCGACGTAATATCCTCGACACCAAAATTGTCGGTTTCGATATTTGAATTTCATATTCCCCCATTTCTCATATATCATTAAACTACTTTTACCTTTTAGAAATCCCATAAATGATGAGACTGACATTTTAGGTGGAATTGCTACTAATATATGAATATGATCTGGGCATGCTTCTGCAGACAAAAGCTCTACACCCTTCCATCTACATAATTCACGAATTATACCTCCGATTTCAAATCGCTTTTGTCCAAAAAATACTTTTCTTCTATACTTTGGTGCAAATACTATATGATATTTGCAGTTCCATTTAGTATGTGCTAAACTCTGATTGTCATACATTATATGGCCTCCTTTAGGGTCTTAATTGCAGTTGACGGACCGCAATCTAATCTTACCCTAAAGGAGTAACTTTTCGAAGACGCAACGCTAAGCTTTTACTGAACCCCCGGACTATCCGGGGGTTTTCTATATACAAAAAACGCACGCCCTCCATAGGAGAACGTGCGTGTGTGAAGCTTTCACAATAATCATTAATCTAAACGAGACATGACTGTTCAAGAGTGTATTCCGGCTAAGCCCTGTGCTCGTCTATAAGATTAGATTATTTACCGCCCCAGATAAGTTGGAATACTGCTTGTGCAGGAGTACCTGGCTCAACCTTACGGCTGTTTTTGCTAGGTTGTTCCTCTTTCACAACATAACCTTGTGGATCGTAAAGAGTAACCTTAAGATCTTTTACTTCCTGTTTTTTATGATTGAACTCTTCAGTCACGATGTAGTGGTAACCTTCGTAGTCCATAGCTTTAATGTCCATTACAGCTTTTTTATCATCTTTCTTAACGGAATCGTTATCGATAGACCAAGTGATACCATTGCTGTCAGTACCTACAGTGTACCAGTTAGCAGCATCAACACTACCGATGCCACCAATCAATAAAGCGCCTGCTGCCAAAACAGCTGCTAATGTTTTTTTCATATTTTACCTCTCAAACTTAAATACAAGAATATGAAATCTAGTATATTCGATAAAACTAAATATTTTATGAAAGACAAACGTGCTCAACCTTTATACCTTCACATAATAGGTAGAACGTCCGCCCCCCTTACGACTAATTATACCATTCTTCACAAGCGTACGAACTGCGCCCTCGATAGAACTATCGCTGAGATTTGGACACCATTCCCGAATGTTTTGCTTTGTGAAAGCTCCTAAATGATTGTCGATGGCAGCTTGCACCTGCTCCATGGCAGGACCGCTATGTACCAGTAAAGAACTACGGTCCTCAAAGTCATGATACGCAGCTAATAACATTTGTAACCAATACCGAATGAAAGCTGTAGGACAAGAGCTTTCATCATACCAGGCATCACTAGACTCGCGCAAAGCAGCATAATACATATCCTTGTTCGCGGCGATTTTAGCCTCTAAGGACACATATTTACCAACCATAAAACCACTACGATACAACAACAATGTCGTCAACAATCGACTCATGCGACCATTACCATCGTTAAAGGGATGAATGCACAAGAAATCATGAATAAATATAGGAATCGCCAATAGCGGCTCCACCTCACCATTGCCGACAACGCGATTATATTCCGTGCAAATCTGATCTAAAGCCTCCGCCGTTTCATATGGGGCCAATGGAGTAAACAAAACCTCAGTACGACCATCTGGATAGGTGGCGCTAATATAGTTCTGCACACTCTTTAACTGCCCTCCACGAGCATTAAACTGGTACTGATAGAGAATCTTATGTAACTGCAAAATATGATTTCGTGACAACGTTATGGAATCATAACTATCATGGATGATATTCAACGCATCACGATAACCCATGATCTCTTGCTCATCCCGATTTCGAGGCGTCGTCTTATCCGCCACCAACTGCCGAAGGCGTGTACTCGTCGTCACAATCCCTTCAATCGCATTCGAAGCCTCCGTACTCTGCACCTTTGCCAACTCCACAAGAGACTCCAACACCGCAGGACTCTGAGAAAGCAAAACCTCCTCCTTGCCATTTGCCCGATAAATCCCAGCAATAAGACTTAACATATCCATATCCCATGACAAAGACTGAATCCGACCATACTCAAAACGACGCATATACACACCTCCATTCCGTTCTAATCCCTTACAAATAAAATTATTCCCTTAAATTATATCATAAAATAAGGGAATAATTTATTCACCTGCGCCGTTTTGGATACATTTCCTCATCAGGAAATGAGAAAACGGGTAAATATATCTCGTAGGACGACTTAGCTCGCTTTTTCCCGAACGCAGATATCTTAAATTTCCTCATTAGGATTAAAAGAAAACGGGATATATCTCGTAGGACGACTTAGCTCGCTATTCCCCTACGCAGTTTTGAGTAAATTTAATCATACGTACAGAAAGGGTTCTATCTCTTTGAGACCGACTTAGGTCACTATGGAGGTCGATGAGAGATAGAACCCTTTCTACTAGTCGAGGAAATTTACCAAATCAAGTGATACACGTGATCTAAATTACTTCCTTCTTGTATTTGTATTTCTGTATTGTCGTATGTTTGGCCACCAATCATATAGCCTGCTGGATTGTATGCTTTCATCTCGAGCAGTTTCACAGTCTTTGCAGCACGATTGAATTGCAAAGTATAGATAGAGTGATCACCACTAGGGTCAACAATCTTTAAATTCAACTTAGCCTGTGCATCGTCTTTCTCTACCGTATCGTTATCGATGTAACCAGTACGACCATCCGCATCAGTATTAAGAGGATACCAACTTTCAGCATGAGACACGCCCACACCAGCACTGAATAACAAACCTGCTACCGCTAAACATGCAAACCATTTTTTCATAACCGTTCTCTCCTGATTAGAAAATCTAAACAACTATGCATTTCGCATAATACAATTCACTATGACTTCATTATAACACCATAATTGTATAATACTAATAAAAACTCTATTAAATGCATAAATTATATAGACCCCTCTAGGAACGTCTAGCGAGCCCCCTATGGGATTAAATAATCGTATTGTAATAGGGATGCCCATACTAAGATTAGTGTAAATTAGAAATAAGAAAGCCCAGCACTTCTATGAAAACGACTTAACTTATTCCTCTAGGAACGTCTAGCGAGGCCCCTATGGGCTTTAAATAATCCAATAGATTTGAACGCTGATATTCGCCCTGTAAGATTGGTAAGAAAACAGAAAGCCCCGAACTGTTCTGAAAAACGACTTAGGTCACTATGGAGGCTTTCAGGATAGTTCAGGGGCTATTTATACGTTCTAAATATCTAAATAGACAGAGCGAATATCAGCTTCTATTAAATTGTTGGATTATTTACCCCATAGGGCCTTCATAACTTCCGCACCCATGGTATCATCTTCAATTTTCGTAGGTTTTTGTGTGTCTTTGCTGGACAACAACGCTACACCAGATGCACTGTATACTGTTGTATCAAGTTCTGTCCATGTTTTTTCTTTGCGATCGATGCGTACTGTGTAGATGTATGTGAAGCCTTCTACATTGTTAATTTTAACAAGTACTGTAGCCGCATCATCTGTTTTATATACAGAAGAGTTGTCGATAAACCATGCTGCATCGTCAGCATCAGCATCAATATAGTACCAATCAGCCGCACTTGCTTGGCCAAAGCCACCTACAAAGAACACCCCTGCTGCAAACATAGCAGCTAACCATTTTTTCATTTCAAAACTCCTTAACGCTAGAGACGACCATCTAAGATGGCCGCCCATAGTTATTTACATATTTGTATCTTAATTACTTAATTATATTATTCTTCAGTTGCGTCTTCTTCGATTTCAGAACCTGGAATAACAGCAATGCTAGCTACTTTATCACCTTCGTCGAGGTTTTGTGTTTTCACACCAGAAATAGCTTTGCCTTTTTTAACAGCAATATCGTTCATGTTGAAGCGAATAATCTTACCTTGTTCAGAGATAAGCATAACTTCGTCATCGTTATGAACAACCTCTACGGATACAACATCCCCAGTTTTGTTCGTAATCTTGAAGTTCTTAGAGCCTTTACCACCACGTTTTTGCAATGTGTAAGCTTCCGCATCATTGCGTTTACCGAAACCTTCTTCGGAGATAGTAAACACTTGTGCTTCGCTTTCATCAGCATTAAGAACACCAGCGCCTACAACCACGTCGCCTGCATTGAGTTTAATGCCGCGCACGCCGTGAGCCGCACGTTTCATGAGACGAACGTCATTTTCGCTGAAGCGAATAGCGATGCCCAATTTAGTACCTAGCAAGATGTCTTGGCTGCCATTCGTTACGTTAACGGAAATCAAGTGATCCCCTTCGTCAAGGTTAATGGCGTTAAGACCAGAACGACGGATGTTGCGATATTCTTCGATAGCTGTACGTTTAACAACGCCAAACTCAGTTACCATGAATAAGTTTACATCTTCTTGAACCCGTTCAAGGTCGATCATAGTCGTAACGGATTCTCCTACAGCCAGTGGCAATACGTTAACCATAGCAGTACCGCGAGAATTACGGGAACCTGCTTCTGGCACTTCGTATGCTTTGAGGCGATATGTACGGCCTGTGGACGTGAAGAATAGCAATGTATTATGCGTGCGAACATGCATAATTTGCGTTACATAGTCGTCTTCCTTCGTCTTCATGCCGATAACGCCAGCGCCACCTTTATGTTGGTTGCGATATACGTTCGCGTTCATCCGTTTGATATAACCTTGTTTAGTCAAGGTAATAACCATCTCTTCGTCAGCGATGAGGTCCTCTACATCAAGGTCAGACGTATCGATTGTGATTTCAGAACGACGAGGGTCGCCGTATTTCTTCTTCATATCATCCAGTTCGTCTTTGATGATTTGACGTTGACGCGCTTCGCTAGCCAAGATAGCTTTCAAGTCTTCGATCAATGCCAACAATTCCTTATATTCGTCTTCGATTTTCTCGCGTTCCAAACCTGTTAAACGGCGTAAACGCATATCTAGGATGGCTACTGCTTGTTTTTCTGAAAGCCCGAATTTTTGCATCAATGCGTTACGTGCGATTTCGTCAGTTTGAGAACTGCGGATTGTAGCGATAACTTCATCGATGTGGTCGAGAGCGATCAACAAGCCTTCCAAGATGTGAGCACGCGCTTCAGCTTTGTTAAGCTCGAATTGAGTACGACGTACGATTACATTGAGACGATGATCTAAGTAGTAACCCAATACTTCTTTCAAATTCAATACGCGAGGATGACCATCTACGAGGGCCAACATAATCACGCCAAAAGATTCTTGAAGTTGAGTGTGTTTATATAATTTGTTAAGAACGATATCTGGTTGCACGTCAGCGCGCAATTCGATAACGATGCGCATACCTTGACGGTCAGATTCGTCGCGAAGTGCTGTGATGCCATCAATAACCTTGTCGCGGCTCAGGTTCGCAATCGTTTCAATAACGCGAGCCTTGTTAACTTGGTATGGGATCTCAGTCACTACGATTTTATGCTTGCCCTTCGCCATTTCTTCAATGGTTGCACGAGCGCGCATTTTTACGCTGCCACGACCTGTGGAGTATGCTTTTTTAATGCCTTCCCGGCCCAAAATGAGCGTCCCTGTCGGAAAGTCTGGACCTTTGATTTGCGTCATCAATTCGTCCACAGTTACGTCTGGATTATCGATGAGCATGGTAAGGCCATTACATACCTCGTTAAGGTTGTGCGGCGGAATATTTGTCGCCATCCCTACGGCGATACCGCTAGAACCATTGATGAGAAGATTTGGAATCTTCGCTGGCAATACGGTAGGTTCTTGCAAGCTTTCATCATAGTTCGGCATGAAATCAACAGTTTCTTTGTCGATATCAGCGAGCATTTCTTGCGTAATTTCGCCATACGTACTTCGGTATAACGCATCGCAGCGGCGCTATCGCCGTCGATGGAACCAAAGTTACCGTGGCCGTCTACCAAGAGGTAGCGCGTATTGAAATCTTGCGCCAAACGAACCGTTGCGTCGTAAACGGAGATATCACCATGTGGATGATACTTACCAAGTACGTCACCGACGATACGAGCGGATTTCTTGTACGGTTTATTTGGCGTCATGCCTGTTTCGTGCATCGCGTACAAAATGCGACGATGTACTGGTTTCAAGCCGTCACGCACATCTGGAAGAGCACGCATTACGATTACGGACATCGCATAATCGATATAGGCGTTCTTCATTTCTTTATCAATCTGAACGGGATGAATATTCCCGTGGGACCATTGTTGGTCTGCCACAATCTCACCTCATTTTACTAACACTGATTATAATACATCATAATATTATAGCATTTTTAAGGGCTAAAGGCTAATATTATAGGCATTTTTGTGAAAGCTACTTCACCTATTCTAGTAGCCAATCTAAAACATTCTTTTGCTCTATACCATTATGATTATCTGTTTTATGTAACACATCCATTGTAAGTAAATATTTAGGATAGTTATCATCAAGTTTCTCTAACGGTGATAATTCACGTCGTAACGTAGTATCTTCCATAACGCTATAGCTTACTTGATAATATTCTAAACGATGTGGCTTTTTAGCTACAAAATCTATTTCACCATTTTGTAGATGCCCTACATAAACACGGTAACCACGTCTAATTAATTCCAAATATACAATATTCTCGAGTATATGACCGCGATCCGTATCTGTACGACTTAATAAAAACTTACGGAATGCACTATCTACAACATAATATTTAGCATTTCGCTGCAATAACGCTTTTCCTTTTACATCAAATCGGTCAACTTCATAGATTAAAAGACCATCTTTGAGACCTTGTAAATATTTCTCAACCGTCTTATTATCCGTTTTGCGACCATAACTAGTAAGAGTGTTCGCAATTTTTGTAGGATTAATCAGACTACCTATATTAGCTAACAAATATTTAATAATATCCAATAATAATGGTACATCTGTAATTTTTAATCTCGTTACAATATCTTTCAGAATAACAGTGTTTAGAATACTTTCTAAATATTCATCAATACTTTCATCATCTTCAACATGTACAAGCCTAGGGAAAGAACTATGCTCGATATATAAATTGTATATATCCATATCTGACAAGTTTTGATGACTATATGCACTATGAAATTCTTTAAATGAAAGCGGTAGCATCTCAACTTGCACATATCTACCGGTTAATAATGTGGCAATATCAGAAGACATAAAATATGCGTTTGAACCTGTAATATAAATATCCACATTAAGTTTGATAAATAAACTTCCTACGACCTTTTCAAATTGTGGTACATGCTGCACTTCATCTAAAAATACATACATGGGAGTCTCTGGAATCAATCGTTCTACTATATACTCATGGAGGGCATGATACTCCTGTAGCGGTTCATACTCTAAATCTTCAAAATTAATAGAAATGATTTGATTTGCTTTTTATACCACTAGCTAATAATTCTTGTTTAAACAACTCAAATAATGTAGATTTGCCGCACCGACGCACACCTGAAACGACTTTGATTACATCTTGATCTTTATGACGCCTTAAAAATGCTAAATATTGCTCTCGTTGAATTAAAGGCATTATAACCTCCTTATCTCAACAATATTAACTATTATTGCAACAAGTAGAAACACATTTTAGGATAGCAATCCTAATTCTAATATTTTTTTAACTTAAATAGGGATTATAATCCTTATTTATAATAATTATATCATATTTTTAGGATTACAATCCTTATTCATTTTAACTATACTAAATTTTAGGATTATAATCCCTAAATAATCGCTTTATCATCTTATCAGCCAAATCAAATAGACTGACGTATCATATGATCTAAAACTTTAACAAAGTCTCGTTCTACAGCTGACGTATCCTTACCAGTACTGCCAATGCCTGTTAGCATAGTTTCTTTCCAGTCATTTCTTGCCATATACCTAAAACCTATCAAATACTCAGCTTTCGTTTTGTCCTCTTCTCCGTTTGGCAAATAGTAAATGCCAACGTGTCTTTCAGCGCGAGGATGCAATAAAGCTGGGTTATCTTGCGGTTTATATTGGCTATATATGGATTTCATAAAGGTTAGAATATCCTCACCCTTTACAGACTTATCTACAAAGATAATCTCATTGGACCTGAATAGGGGTATCTTATTAGTACCTGCTACACGTGTGGCGCTAAGTTTAGATAGTTCTAGGACTTCCTCATAGGGAGCCATCCGCAATCCATACGGCTTGGCCTCCTCCACAAGCTTCCCGTTTAAATGAATTAAATATTCTTCGGAATAAACAAAATTCGCATTTGTATCTCGCTCTCCACCAGGCACTGGCAAGGTTGGACGATGCACCACAGAATTGGTGGTAAAAGAAACCGTTGCTTTCATCATAAAAAACATACACATTGCGCTGGAAGGGTTTCTCCTTCTCCACCACAGCAGATTGAAGAACTAGACGCGGATGAACAACGCTGAACTCCTTTTCCACACTAGCCTTGATATCCTCTGGCGTGGCAGGATCACCGTTCTCCGTAGTCCACACAAAAGAACAACCGCTCAATAAAAATGTACAAATACACACAACAACTAATGATATATACCTAATCAACTGCTTCATAGATACACCTCTCCCTGACCTATTTTCCTCGCACAGCCTGTTGTATTTCCCGATCAACAACGGTAATTATGTCTCGTTCAATCTGCTCAGAACTCTTATCTTGATAACCAACACCACTCATTAAGGTATCTCGCCAATCTTCCCGCCCTCTAATTTTGAAACTTATTAGGTACAGAGCCTTGCTCTTGTCTGTTTCACCATTTGGTAAATAGTAAAGCTAACCTTACGGCCATACACGCTACTTACTAAGGTCTCGTCACCATTAGGTTTATATAGAGAATATATGTCTCGTAACATACCCACTACCTCAGCACCATTAGATGTTTGATTAAGAAATACAAAATCCCCTTCATCAAACAAAGGCGCTGTACTTTTACCCTCTGGACGCATGAGTTTAGCACTGATGAGCGCCTTACGCTCCTCATCATTAGCTATGTGAAAGCGATATTTTGTAGCAAGAAGAGCCACCTCACTATTTAAATGATTTAAATACGTATCTGCATACCAATACTCAGCCATCGTTTCTCGCTGACCACCTGGAATAGGTAACTCAGGAGTCTTCACATACACACTGGTAGTAAAGACAAAACCATTATTCTCATCTAAAAAAGTATACTCATTATGTTTATTGGGCTTTGTAGAGACAACCCTAGAAGACTGCAACACAAGACGGGGATTATAAGCCCTAAAACGCTCCTCAACCATTTCCTTCACATCATTTGGCGTATACGGATCCCCATCAAACAGCGTTATCCGAGAAGAAGTACAACCACCTAATACAACACTACAAACACACACTAAAACCAACAACACAAACCTAGCAAACAAAGGCATACACAACCACACCTCTCTCCTTTTCCCCATTTGTATCAAGTATTCATATCAAATATGCAGACACAATCATTGATAACATCAGCTGATTGTTGATACTCTACTTCACACCCTTTCCCCATCAGGGGCCTCGCCCCATGCGAAAGGAAAAGTGCTTTTGTTGTTGGGACTAGTCCACATATAGGGTTGTAAAAAAGTTAGACACTTATGAATGAGCGACTTAGGTCACTATGGAGCGAAGGAATAAGTGTCTAACTTTTTTTAACTAGTAAACCACTATGTGACCGGGCCCCAACAACAATCACTTAACTAGCGCATCCAATGTATTCATTCGATAGTTCTCTATTACATCCATGAACGCTTTGTTATGAATAGGATTTTCCGTCATCCCAAATAGGTGGCTTTTACAGTCACAGTCGGAAGATCCAAATTTAGGCACGTCCCATTCGGCAACGCCACGGACCGCATCAGCGAGAGTGCATTCCGCATCATCTAAACTAGTTCGAATCGGCAGACCTGCTATCATTTCGCAGTGACCGCGGAAGTAATCTAAATGCCAGTGCATTTTCTTTCGTTTTCGCTTATGGCGCTCAATGCGTTTCGTTAAATTCGCCTTCGCAGAGCCTACATACATATAGTAGCCCGCCTTGAAATGCATCATTCCTTTAGAGCCGATCTCAAGGTCTAAATCATGGTCGAGATGCATGACCATCACGTACACGCCACTATCGTGAGCCTCTGTGTCGAGAATGCTACTCGGATAGGAACATTCATGGGTTACAGTAGGCATGGTAAAAGTATCATCCCACGCTACCGCAACGGCTTTCCAGTCTAAGGAAGGGGCTACCTCTTTGAAGGTTTTAGCAAATTCCAAATCTGTGTGGTAGTCTGGCAAGAACCACTGCGCTTGGTCCCATTGTACGAGGAATAAAACACCTGTGTGGTAACCTTCATTTTGCAATTCTTTCAAATGTAATAAATGCTTGCGCCCTCGCTCCGTAATGGCATCAGGGAACATAGCTCCCGTTTTGGAGAATAGCGTACAAGACTTAACCTCTAACAGGAACTCATCACCTTTATCATTGGTGAGGAGCAAGTCAAAACGTGATGATGTGCCATGTAGTTTAACTGTATACTCCCGCCTTACAATGCGCCACTCTTCCCAGCCAGGGATGAGTTTATTTTCAATCAAATGCTGCGCTACATCATTACTGTAGTTTGTATCGAGCATAATCACTACGCCATCGCGCTCGATGCCGACCACGCGATATTTTGTTTTCGCATCAGGCTTATCGTGAGGCACGATATACATCGTTACACCTGTAAACAAAAGCTCCCACATGCGACCAGGATTTGGCAAATGAGCGAGCACGCTTTCACCATTTAAATCTAAAGTCACCACAAAACGGTTCGGGCGACCTCTATATTTCGCTTTTAAAATTGTATCGTAAAGGACTTTCATTGGTACTCCTACATCAAGAATATTCTATGTGTCTATTATACGCTATTTTGTTACAGGATGAGAGTCCTACGGATTATACTTTGAAAGTCCTTACAAATTGCATGATGAATGCCCTAAGAAAAGTCTAAGAAGTAACACCTTACATATTTACAAAATCTGAATTAATAATTCACTACAGTTACAGGATCATTATTGCGGTATTTGCGATTACTACGTTGATAATCTCGTTCTACCAAATTCTGTAGCGCTTCGCCTAATAACGTCCAAAAAGCATCAGAATCTTCCGTTGGTATACCAAGAACAATGGAGTTTCCTTTGGAATAGGTAATACATGTAGAGGTTATGTTATCAAGAATTGGTAAATACACAATAATCACACCACATGCTGCTAGCATATCCTTAAGAGGCTCCTTCACACCAATTAAAGGTTCGCTAGAAAGATCCTTAATTTTAGGTATAAATGTTTCTAGTAACTCTGCATTATAAGGATTGACCTCTACAAAACGGGCCCTTCCTTTCGTAATTTGTACCAATGTATAAATTGCACTCTTTTTATCAGGCTCCATATCCTTAATATTTTCATATATTAAGGGCATAACCATGTCATTAGCTACATTTTTTAAAGAAGCTACCTCAAAAAACTTTTGTAGATTATTAACCTGTTCAGCTGCCTTTTTTGTTTCTGGCACAATGCCTAAACGTGCAAGTTTGGCATAACCAAAAGGCTTGGCAAAATTGATTTCTTCATCAATGGAGTTTTCATACTCCACTTTTAGTATCTTTTCTCTGTAATTAGCTTCTAATCCATTCCAAAAACTTGCCTCTACACCAAATACCCGTTCAAGACGCATTGCCACATCCTGCGTTAGTGGTACCTCTCCATTAATAAGCTTACTTATGTGTTTCTCACTCATATCCATTCGTGTAGCTAATTCTTTTTGGGACATATGTCTATCTTCTAAAACCTCTTTTATTGTCATTCCAGGCGGTATAGCAATAAAAGTTTTACTCTCATATATCTTCATATGTATATCTCCTATACTAATGATAATCAATAATTTCTTGAATCTCCACTACGTGAAACAGCCCATCAACATGTCACCGACTCTCTCAAATCATAGTGAATGGTTGATACAATATAAATGGCCATTTATAATAATTTTACCTAGTAGGTTAATTCTATTATACCTCTTCAAATACAAATGTAAATAAAGAATTTACCAATTGGGTAAATTTAATAACACTATGTAGTATCAAAAAAATCATTTATGCTATTAATAATTAATATTGAAATTTTTCATTTTTGTAGCTTAGGTTACATTATTACATGTTAAAATAGTTTATACTAGGAACATCGGGTCAGTATTTAATACCCGTACTGATCGTTACGCCGGGTTTTGATGAGGCATCGCCTAGTTGATCTCATCACGCTGTTCGTATACGTGCGAAGCTTTCACAAAACCCAATGGCGTATATATTTACAAACAAAGAATCATATAGATTAACTAAGTAGTTTTAGCCACAATTCTCTGCAGAGAGGGCTCGAGAAAGGATTTAATATGGCACAAATTGCAGCAAATTTACAACGCATTAAAAACGGTCAACGCCGTTATGCAATTACACCTCGCATTCCTGGAGGTTTCATTCAACCTGAACAATTACAAAAATATATCGACGTAGCCAATGAGTTCGGCGCCGTTCTAAAATTGACTGCCAGCCAACGCATTATGATTACAAATTTGAAAGCAGAAGACGTAGATAAAGCTTGGGAGATGCTCGGCATGGAGCCAGCGTACACTGTATCTAACCGCGTGCGCAGCGTAAAAATCTGCCCTGGTACTACATTCTGTAAACGTGCTAAACAAGATAGCGTACATCTTGGCATGCAAATCGAGCGCAAATATTTGTCTCAAGAAATGCCAAACAAAATGAAATCGGCGTGTCCGGTTGTCTTAATTCTTGTACTGAAAGTCGCCTGAAAGATGTGGGTATTATCGGTACTGTAGAGGGCTGGAATGTATACGCTGGCGGTAGCGGCGGTGCACACCCTCGCATTGGCGACCTCATCGCTGAAGTAACAACTGAAAAAGAAGCTCTTGCATTGGTAGATCGTATCATTGCATACTATAAAGAAAATGCTCAAATTGAACGCATGGGCGAATTCATTGATCGCATTGGTTTAGAGGCTTTCAAAGCAGCTGTATTGGGCGACCTTGAAGGTGCTCCAGCTGAAAGCAAATCCGAAGAACCAGCTGTGTTCTTGCCTGGTCAAGGTAACGATCCTGAAGTCGAAGCACCTCGCCTCGAAGTAGGTTCTCCTATTACTCCAGACACAATCATTCGCGACATCGTGGAAACATATCCAAATGTTGTGCCTGTATTGCAAAGCATCGGCATGGGTTGCTTAGGCTGCCCTTCTGCCACAGCTGAGCCATTATGGCAAGCCGCAGAAATTCACGGTTTTAATGTATACGATTTAGTAGAGAAGTTAGAAACAGCACGAAAAGGAGCTTAATATGTCCGCATTCTTAGGTCACATCCATTACTGGTTATATCGTAAAATTCAATTGCTCGTAGAGCGTGAAAACTTGATTTTAGAAAAAACAACTAAAGTTGTTGATGATTTAGCCGAGGAATTACACTCTATCTCCGTAGATACATACGGCGAACCAATCAATCCAAGCATTCCTCTGGAAAACATCATCGATCACGGCAATATCCACGGCTGGTTGGCTAACCAAATCAACATTGCATCCGTTCGCGAAGCAGCTTTCATCAGAGATTTGCTCGACACTAACTCCGGCGATGAAGCGGTGAACGTAGTAACAGCTATTCTCGATGCATTTGCTGTACAAGGCCAAGCATGTGGCGTTGTGGCGCAAGACAGCCTTGAAGAACACACTGCTCCAGCGATTTACAATGCGTTGCAAAACTTCTACGTAAATGGCATGCCTTGCGATGGCGGTGACCAAGTGGTTTCTGAAAGCCCAGATGAGTTCACATGGGTGGGTGACCACAGATTACAAGCAGGCTACTGGCGTACAGCGGGCGTTGACCCTAAATTCATGTCTGTAGCTTACCAAACATGGTTCGAAGCTTTTGTGAAAGCTATTGATCCAGCCTTTGAACTTGTAACAACTGAAGAAAACGGCACACGTTTATATTCTATTCGTAAAAAATAATCAATGACTATCTGATTTCTCAATGACTACCTAATCTCAGATATATGTACTAAAAACGAGCGTAAATTACGCTCGTTTTTTTCATGTCTGAAATTTTTCTATATATTTTTCAAAACTGTAGCTATAGGCACAGCATTGATAAGTAATATCATTTATAATGTAAGCATAAGGTAATTACATAAGTTCATTTAATTAAGTGATAGCGTCAGCTTTCAGAATATAAAAAGCTAGAATTAGGAGGTCTATTATGGCAGGCACAGTTAATCAAGAATTAGGTTTATTATTCCAAGGTCCTAACTATGTAATCGTAAAAAAAGGCGGCAAAGCTGGTGAACAAGTTGAAAAACACAACCACCCAGAAGCAAACGTAATTTTTACAGTAGTAAAAGGTAAAGTACAAGTATTCCTTAACGAAACTGAAGAACATGTACTCGTACCAGGCCAAGTATTAGAATTCAACGGCGACAACTACATCCAAGCAACACTTGTTGAAGACAGCGAATTCGTAGTAAATCTTATCCACAAACCTGAATAAAACACTAAAGGACAGTTGAGCTAATCAACTGTCCTTTTTATATGTACTAACTTATCTATGTACTATCTAATCTGTATACTATTTAATCTATATACTATCTGATCTATGCACTATCTAATCTATGTATTATCTATTCGGTATCTTTCAACTAGAAGAACACATGATAAGCCCTATCAAATGCATAATGTGCCGCTGTATAAAACGGGTCACCGTACTCAAAGGCACCTTCATGCTTTACATTAACATTCATAGCCTTAAGATCTGTTTCTAAGTTACCATCAAAATCATAATACTTAGTCGCTCGAGCAATCCCTTTTATACCAGATTCTTGTTCTTTATGTTTAATAATAATTGGTTTAGCCTGCTCACGAGAATAGTCTTTTAGGTTTTCCTTTTTACAATGGAACTAACAGAATACTCATAATCATAGTCTGCCGTAACAACCCATTCAATAGTATGTTTCTTTTTATACTCTACAAGATACATATTAAATTGCAAGGTATAGTTTGGAGGATTATGCTCCACACTTCGTACAGAATTTAAATCAATAAACATCGCTGACTCGTCAGTTGATGAGGCACATTTAAAATGCTCAGCATGTTGTAGTGCATATAAAGATAAAACATTTGATGTCTCAGCACCTGTAGACACCGCTTCTGATGATCCAAAGAATTTTTTTACTAAATTTTTTAACATATTCTCTCTCTAACATACTCTATTCTTAATAATAATACATTATATAAACGATTAGGATATAAATGATTAGGGTACTAAAACAATACCGTATCATTTAAAAGGAGTTATAAATCGTAAAATCACTTACATCAAAGCGTTTTGTATGGCCTGGGGCAGGTACGCAATCTGGATGAGGATAACCGATTGGGAATATCGCTACAGGTATGATATTATCAGGCAAAGCATAGGCGGCTCGTACTTTTGCAGGCTCAAAATGAGCAATCCAAGTTGTTCCTAGACCTATATCCGCCACGGTAAACATGAGGTGAGAACCTACAATACTAGCGTATACAACGCCCATATCCGCATCATCGTATTCCCGTTTCCAACTCACTGTATTATCATAACAAACAATAATCGCCAACGGCGCATTGAAGTGGCCATTAGTGCAGTCTTTTAGTTTATTAAGACTATCTGTCGTATTCAGCACAAGTAAGCGTTGCGGCTGATAATTATGAGCCGTAGGTGCTAATCTCGCTGCCTCTAACAAGATATCTAATTTCTCTTGCTCAACGGGCTTCGTATCAAATTTTCGAACTGAATACCGCTCTGTGGCTAATGCTTTAAAATTTTTCATTAGATCTCACTCCTTATTTGAAATAAGCTAATCTATTTTAAAGAAAACACCTATATACTACTTACAATATATTAATTTGCTACTATAGATCTTCTTTTACCACTTGAACAACTTCACTAAAATCTTCTGAAAGAGCATCAAATTCTTGGTCAGAATATAAAAAATAACCTTCTAAACCTCTGTGAATAATTGCATTTACTGTTGGGTGAAACTCCTCATCTGTCGCATCAATAACGAATTGCGTCATTTGATAAGCTACTTCCTCTGAATAAGTAAGTTTATCAATACCAATATGAACCATCAAGGCTTGGACATCCTCTTGTGTAAGGGACTCCTTTTGAGCCGTCCCATTTACCATTCCAAAAATATATGCTGCCGCTAACTGTCTATCAAGCTCATCCTCTATCGTAACTAAACTAAGGAATGTATCGACCATTTCCATAACTTCATTCACAATACTATCTTTCATAATAAATCCTTTCTAGAATGGCTTACACATTATCACAAGCAATAGCTATTGGATATAAAACTGACAAGTCTCTCTCCTTAGTTTACGTGACAATATAAAATGTAAGCTACTATATTTTATCTCTATACAGACTACTTCTGTTAATATATTTCTCTATCTTACTATAAAAGTCCTTTAAATCATAACCACCCGTAGAACGGGTGGTTTGCTCTGACCCTATAAGGGTCTTTCTCTAGTGGTGGCCCTCTAAAGAGGGCATTGAATAATCTGACAACCACTCTTTACCACTGGCTGCCCCCTACTCAGGGGGCTTTTTATTTTGCCTATTTTACTGGCTCACCCGTAAACGGGTCCGTGTATTCTTTAAAGTTTAATGTATCTTGCGCTATATCCTCTTGTAGTTGATTGCGAATATACTCTTTTATCGCTCCTTCATATCGTCCTACCGTATCCACATAATATCCTCTACACCAGAAATGTCTATTTCCATACTTATATTTTAAATTTGCGTGTTTATCGAATATCATGAGGCTACTTTTTACTTTTTTTAAATATCCCATAAAACTCGATACGCTTAAATGTGGTGGTATCGTTACTAGCATATGAATATGATCCGGACAGCATTCCGCTTCTATAATCTCTACATTTTTTTCTCTTACATAAATCTCGTAAGATTTTTACCTACATCAGCTTTTATCCGACCATAAATTATTTGTCTTCTATACTTTGGAGCAAAAAAACAATATGATATTTACATCTCCATTTACTATGTGATAAGCTTTTTACGTCATTCATTGACATTGAACCTCCTATGTTGAAATGTTGTGGTTGCCAGACCAACTTCATTCTATCACTAGGAGGTTCTTTCCTTTTCTCTAAGAATTTTTTACCGACCCCCAGTTTAACTGGGGGTTTAGTCATGCCTATTCGGCGTACAATCAAAAAGGCCCTTATCTGAAATCAGACAAGGGCCATTTCATATTATTTTTTAAGACGGCTAATTACTTCGTTAGTAATGTTCTCGATTTTGCTGTTAGCATCAGCCGCACGGATTGTGTATGGATCATCCAATACTACGTCCATTTGTTTCAACGCGAATAGCTTCCACAGTGTTGTGAATTGCTTGCATCATAGGTTGAGCAATTTTGTTGATTTCTTCGTTTTCTTTTTGAAGCAATGGAGCTACAGTTTTGTTGAATTCAGCTTCTGCTTGTGCAGAGTCTTTAATTTTTTCAATTTCTTGTACTTTTTTCTCAATTTGTGGACGGTATTGAGCGTCTACTTGTTGCATTTTCATATCTAATGCACCATAGCCAGGGTAGCTATTTACTACTTGGCTCATATTTACTAAGCCAATGTTAGCAGCACTTGCTACTGCAGCAGTAGCAGAGATAGCACCAACGATAGCTAAGGTAGTCAATTTTTTAGATAATTTCATCTGAAATCCTCCTCGATTAAAAGTGTCACTATACAATCCAATAGTGTACTATTTTTACTATATCAAATCTCGCTAACTTTCACAAGACTCTGTTACATAGCATAATAAAGCCCTATGAAATGCTTATGAATGTCTATAGAAGTTAAAACAATACCCACAGGTATGCTCTGAAGCCCTTAGGGCAGTCATGACAGACATATTCAGAACACACATGTGGGTATTGAGGCTTTCACCAATTATTTATAATTCAGTAACGAATTATTGTTCATCGTTAATATAGATGTATTTATCGGATTTCAATTTGGACACAAGGTCAGGTACCAAACCGATAAGACGATCAAAGCTGCTGCTGTAAGGGTTACCCTTAATGTTGAACAACTCAATGCGGTCCCCTTTGATAACGAGGATAGCGCTTGGTTCCATTTTGGCACCGCCGCCACCGCCGCCACATTCGTGGTTTTTGTTCGCCGTGTTGTGGTTTGTACCAGTACCGAAACCAAATGTTACGTCAACGAATGGAACGAGCGTAGTATCGCCGATTTGCACAGCTTCGCCTACTACCGTTTCTACTTTGATCATATTTCTGAATTTCTCGAATAGGACTTCCAAATTCTCTTTTACATTACTGTTTTCCATCACAGTACCTCCGCTTTTTGTGAAAGTATCATAGCTGTACGTTCAATACTTAGGTTTTCATACTATGTATTTACTTCTATATGACATATACATTATTTGTAGACCTTATATATTGTCTTAATACAGCTCATTTACTTAGTTTGACTTAATATATCCTTACGCTGTTTGGCCTTGTGCGGCTTTCAGCTTTTCTAACTGTTTTGCTTCTTTCCGTTTAACCCAGAAGACGCGAGCGCTTTCACCCAATAGGGAACGCATTGGTTTAGATACCAAGAATCTAGTACCATGCCAAGCTAATACAGCGAGAATTATGCGCCCTTTGATGTGACCGCTACCTTCGCCGGCCCAGTTCACATAATCTAGTTCAATATTCTCAGCTTGTTCAGGCCAAATGCTGTACAACATAGATGCAATAATCCCCATGCGATATGGGTCACCGATACCAAATCGACCTTCTATGGCCACATCCCGTGGTTTAGAGTGGTCATAACATCGTTTTGACACAAGGAATAGCTGACGCCACAATTCTGTATTTCGTACATGTTTCATGAACCAGAATGTAGGAATTTCAGACTTGAATGATGCTACCGGATCGTTTGGATCTGGCTTTGCAAAACGACTTTTCACAGTTGTTTTGATATCATTTACCTTCGTAAATACCTTTTCCTTGATGGAACCGTCACTGTTGAAAGTAACGCGACTTACCACTTCGTCATCGTCTTGAATATGGGCCGTTGGATCTTGCTGAATGGAGTCATATCGATCAGCACGAGCCTGTGCATCCATATCTTTAGAACCTGGTGCAGGACGTTCAACGCGCTCATTTGGATTTTGGGAGCTACCCGCCCCTGGTGATTCTTCGTCACCAAAGGTTGTAGTAGAACCTTGAGAGCTCTTCAAATCTTCAAAGCTAGTGCCATTAGAGCTTGCAGAAGGACCTTGTCCGCCCCCTTGCATCGCCTTAGCAAAAGCCTCTGCTTGTGACATATCATCATCGTCCATTACTTTTTGGTATTCTTCGTCAACGCGATTTTCAAGCCATTCTTCATAGTCTTTCACAGGACCTATCTTGAGCATGCCCAAAACGTATAATTCCTTAAAAAATGGTTTACCCTGTAAGTATGCTAAATGAAGTGAAAATATACGCCATAGCCATTTAACGCGCACCTCGCCACGATAAGGCGTGCGGCCGTCAACCTCGATGCTATATGTGATTGGTGTCAGTAGGATAATCAAGATGAGTGCTGCAATGATGGCCACGATAACGAGGGCCACAATAGCCACTGTACTCAACCACATCACCTCCTTAGGTGTTCCTATGATTAGTTTTCAATACCTTTTCGAGCCATTACGCCTTGAAGGTAGTAATGTTTAACCTCTTTCATTTCCGTTACAAGGTCTGCCTCATCGATCAATTCTTGAGGAGCCCCACGCCCCGTAAATACGAGTTCCGTTTCTGGATGACGAGCATCGAGCAACGCCTTTGTTTTATCCCAAGAAATGAGTTCAAAGAAGAGTGCCATGTTGTACTCATCAAGAACGACGAGATCGTAATCACCACTGCCGATAGCAGCTAGAGCACGTTCGTAGCCTTTTTCAATGAGTGCTACATAATCCTTAGGAGGATTGCCAGATTCAAAGACAACGACTTCATCGCCCCATTTAGCGAGTTCGTCCTTGCTCTTCATCCCTTCTTTTATGATAAAGAATGGCTTGCCCACAGTTTCTAACGTTAAATTAGTTAAGGTAGGTAAAATAGTATGTTCACTATATACTTTAGATTTCATAAATTGCAAAAAGAGGACTTTCTTGCCAGCGCCGATGGCACGGATTGCTAGACCAATAGCAGCGGTCGTTTTGCCCTTGCCTTCGCCGGTATAAACTTGTACATAGGCCTTCATAGATATACCTCCGTTCATATACTTTTATTTTACAATATATATATGCAAAAAGGAAGAAAAAGAACTTGCTATAGTGCATTTGCACGTATAACAAGTTCTTTTTTATTAAGTCTATTAGATTATTTACTCAACAATTAGAAAATTACATCATCGTCGAGTCCTAAATAATGTAACGATTAGTTACTAATTGGCAAGAAGATCATAGGGTCTACAGGAGCGCCATTTAAACGTACCTCGTAGTGAACGTGAGCACCCGTACTTTTACCAGTACTACCCATCAAGGCGATAGTTTGGCCTTGTTTTACACTCATACCTACCGTCACAAGTACAGCACTGTTATGGCCATAACGAGTTACGAAGCCATTGCCGTGATCGATTTCAACGAGGTTACCATAACCACCGTCAGTATAACCAGCGAACGTAACTACACCAGCTGCGGTCGCCACGATTTGTGAACCATAGTCATCCGCGATGTCGATACCTTCATGGAACGCACCAATAGCACCTGTCACAGGGTCTACGCGGCTACCAAATGGAGATGTAATAACGCCCTTGCTCGGCCAGATGCTTGGTGTCGTACTGTTCACAGCACCACCAGAACCAGCGGAGAAGTTGATGGATTGCAATGCCATCAAGTCTTGTGCACCACCATCGCGAAGGATGTTGCGCATCGTATAGAAGCTAACGAGCAATTTTTGCGCGTCTTTGTCCATTTTAGATAAGCGAGCTGATAATTGTGCCGCTGTTAGCGTCTTTACTTCGCTTTCATCAGCGGCTACCGCCTTTGGGTCGCTACCATCCCCGCCACCTTGAGCCGGTGTGCCAGATTCAGCGCCTTTTAGCATTTGCTTATTCTCTTCGCTAATTTGATTTAAGTTTTGGATTTTCTTATCTAGAACCTCTGTTTTTTGTTGTAACAATTTCAGTTGTTCTGATTGCAATTGCGTTTGTTGCCGTAATTGCACCACCTCAGCTTGGCGCACGATGCCCCAAATGCCGAGTACCACTGCTGCGATGATTAGGATAGAGCCAACAATAGCTGCTATCTTCGCCTGCTTTGTGGTTAACGTCAATATGCAGTTGTCACCATTTCTTTCAACTTTGTTTGAAATGAATGCCGGTAAATTCAATATAACCCTTCCTTATTTTGAAACGATGGCGCTCGTCAACGCTTCCTCATTGGTACGTTCGCCCAACGCTTCGTTCAAACTTTCTAATTCTTCTTGTGAAAGACTAACAAGACTTTTACCTTTCACAATTGGTTTACTAAAAATACGGGATTCGCTACGACCGTAAATACTGGAGATACAGATACCGTTATTGTTGCCATCGAGCAAGGTAAGCGCAAAGGACAAATCATTACCGATATTTTCAAAGGCGTTATATTTAATAAAGCCAATTTTTTGTATCGTATTGCTCTGCGTATTGCGGATAGCCGCTTGCTCAGTCAACAAGGACTCAAGGCCCTTCGCAGCATCGCGAATTTCGCTAACCTCTACAGATAATTTACGCTCTAGGCTCGCACCATTGTCCCCTTGCATAAAGAAATCGTATTTCTTTTTCAAGCTGCCTAGTCGAATGTGTAAGATTACACAATACACCAATACAGCTATAACAAGAACAATAGTGGCCATACCAATCCACGGTTGAATCGATTCGAACATGTATATTCCTTCCTATACAATCATCAAAACTCCAACACTTGATTATACCATTCTAATTGTGAAAGTTAAATGACTGCATGCAATTTAATTTAATATGCGTAATGATAGATTAATTATATCTACCCTTTTATTTCGTCAATAAATGGGCTTATTGCCCGTTCTAGTATACCATGTAGAGCCGCTATGAGTACACCGTAATTTACGATTGGTGTACCTTGTACAACGGCACATTCAATACGTCGTAATACTTCGCGGCGTGTGAGCATACAAGCACCACAGTGGATGATCAAATCATATTGTGATACATCTTTAGGGAAAGCTCCCCCACTGGTGAATTCCAGCTGTAAATCTGTATGACCTTGCTTCTTAAGGAGATTAGGAATTTTACAGTCCCAATATCATCACATTGACGGCGATGTGTACAACCTTCGCTAATAAGAACCTTAGAACCTGGTTTTAAATTCTTAATGGCATTAACTCCAGCTACTAAGTCCTGTAATTTACCTTTAAAGCGAGCCATCAAAATAGAAAAAGACGTCAACGGAATTGTATGCGGTGTCAATTCATCGACACGATCAAAGGCTTGAGAATCACAGATAACCATTTTAGGTGGATGTGAGAGAGAGTTAATCATAGACGGTAACTCTTCTGTTTGACACACCAAGGCTAAGCCTTTATAATCTAAGATTTCACGAATCGTTTGTACTTGTGGCAAAATAAGGCGACCCTTTGGCGCTGCACTATCAATAGGACACACAAGAATGATGGCATCCCCCTCTTCCACAAGACCTTGTAAAAGGGTTTGCTCCCCTTCTACATCAAGAGGCGTTAAACCACCAAGTAAATCTAACAATTCAATCCGTTTTGCATTAGAAGTAAAATCAGCTGAACCAATTACGGTAGCAAGATCACTTAATCCCTTATGAGATTTAATATACACAGATGTATTTGATTCAAGTTTTTCTTTATCAGCTGTATTTAATTCAACTTTATCTGTATTAGCTGTATTTAATTCAACTTTTTCTTTATTTTCTACATTGATTTCATTTATATCGTTTATTTCGTTTATAAATAACGCAATAGGCACATTATTTTGTTTTAAAAGCCCTAACCAATGCATATCATCAGAGGTTGGTTCTTCATCGGTACGAAGCACATAGACGGCAAGGTTAATCTTTTTTACAACCTCTTCTGTCTTTTCCATGCGCAATGCACCGAGTTCAGTTGTATCATCAATACCTGCTGTATCAGTAATAACAACAGGACCTAGCGGCAAGATTTCCATAGACTTGCTCACGGGATCTGTCGTCGTGCCTGCCACATCAGATACTAAAGACACAGGCTGATCAGTTAACATATTAATCAATGTAGACTTACCAGCGTTACAACGGCCAAAAAAGCCTATATGTACACGGTTTGCTTTAGGTGTTTGTTCCATAGTCTATCCTTGTAACTTAACATATATCTTACAAAAAACCTCTAGTATTACTGAAATTGTTTTCTTTTTACTAGAATTATTTTTCTTGTGCTAGAATTGTTTTTCTTTTGCTAGAATTATTCTCTTGTGCTAGAATTATTTTTCTTGTGCTAGAATCATTTTGTTTTACTAAACCCTTAAATACAGTAAAAGCGCAGCCCGTAGACTACGCTTTTACCGTGGATTGTAAATTGTATTTACATTATACAGAAATATTATCTACTTGTCATTACTAATTTCACATAGGCTAATGCTAATTTTAGTATGTAAAGTATATTATACGCGGAACTCCATTACTTCTGTATCTTCAGTTTGATCTTGACCATCCATGTATGCGATCAGTCTTTCCAATTCAGCTTCAGAGGAGAAAGCAATTTCAATCTTGCCTTGTACCTTTTTACCAGCACGGAACTTGATATTTACAGGAGATCCTAAGCTTAATTTCAAACGATCCATCAAGGCACGTACTTCTGCCGTACTTTGTGGTTTATTTGTTTTAGTCTTAGGGGATTTATTTTGCATAGACTTAACAAGAGCCTCTGCTTGACGAGCACTTAATTCGCCCTCTTTAATGCGCTCAGCTGCTTCGATTTGTTGAGCAGCGCTACGAAGTGCCAACAATGGACGAGCTTGACCTACTGTTAAGTCCCCTTCAATAAGATCTTTCTGTACAGAGTCACAAAGTTTTAAAAGACGAACCATATTGGCAATATAAGAACGACTGCGACCAAGACGAGCAGAAATCATTTCTTGCGTTTGTTTATACGTATCCATTAAACCTTGGTAAGCCAAGGCTTCTTCAATTGGATCTAGTCCTTCACGTTGCAAGTTTTCAACGAGGGCTACTTCAGTCATCTCTTCTGTATTATATTTCTTCACAATAACTGGAACTGTTTCTAAACCAGCAATAATAGCAGCGCGGTAACGACGTTCACCAGCTACAATTTGGTATTTATTCTTTTGTTTACGTACTACGATTGGTTGGAAAATACCAAGATTTTTAATAGATTCAGCTAATGTAGCTAAACTATCTTCATCAAAACTTTTACGAGGTTGATCTGCATTCGGAACTAATTCAGAAATCGGTAATTCATGTATTTCCTTTTCAGGCAATACAGACTCTACAGAGTCAACTTTCATCAAATTACCAAGGCCCTTACCCAATCCGGACGCTTTGCTTTTTTTACTTTTAACTTCTCTAGGCATATAACTAACCTCTCTCACCTTACATATTGCATTTATTAAGACTTAGATGCTTTAATAACTTCTTTGGCTAATTTAGTATATACATCCGCACCTTTGGATTTTGGATCATATATAATAATCGGTTCCCCATAACTTGGCGCTTCACTAAGTCGTACATTACGAGGAATAATTGTTTTATATACTTTACTGCCAAAGAATTTTTTAACTTCATCAGCTACTTGAACAGATAAATTTGTGCGACCATCAAACATAGTCAACAACACACCTTCAATTTCAAGGTCTTTATTAGAAGTTTGCTGTACGATAGTTATAGTCTTAACTAACTGACTTACCCCTTCTAGTGCATAGAATTCACTTTGAATTGGAATCAATACACTATCTGCTGCTGTAAAAGCATTTAATGTTAGCAAACCAAGGGATGGCGGACAATCGATGATAATAAAATCATATTCATCACGCACTGGTGCCAAAGCTTTTTTCAACATTGTTTCACGTGAAACAACGGAAACCAACTCTACTTCTGCACCAGCTAATTGAATCGTTGCAGGCGCCACAAATAGCTTTTTAAGCATTGTAGGCTGAACAATATCAGCAAAAGGTTCACCATCAATTAGAACATCGTGTACACAGAGTTCTAAATCATCCTTTTCAATGCCTAAACCAGAGCTTGCATTACCTTGCGGATCCAAATCAACAAGTAATACTTTCTTGCCTGCATCAGCTAAACAAGCACTCAAATTTACTGATGTTGTAGTCTTACCAACACCGCCTTTTTTTGATTAGTAATAGCTATAACTTTGCCCACTTAATTCACCTCGCATATTCGTTCAAAAATATTTCTTTTTTTCATTATAACATAAAACAACTGTAATTATGGTAATTACAAATCAAATTCTTAAAAAAATTAATCTATTTATATATGTAATTACATTTTTAAAAACTTAATTTTTGATCAGAATCAGTTAGCTTATATGTGAATAGCTAACTGAATAATCTATTTTCATTTACAATTACAATTGTTTCACGTGAAACAATAATTCTTTCTATTAATAAAAATCAGAATATTATTTTTTTACAAAAATGTTTCACGTGAAATATTTAATAAACTAAAAAAAGTAGAAATTATAATAGAAATAATACTAGTAAACATAACTCTAGAAATCATATGAGAAACAGTTGTGGAAATTATACTAACAGCAAAAAAATAGTAGAAACAAAAAAATTTTTTAAAAAAATCACAAAAAAATATTAGGTAAAAAAATATGATTTTAATATAAATGTATACGCAACAACAAAACTTGACTAAAAATTTTTTTTATTGATACTTAGATCGCATTACTAACTCAACACACGATAATATTATAAGCAAGATTTTTATATAAAAGTATAAGAGTATAGGTGTGTGAGAGCATAACTATAAAAATATAAAAAAACATAAGTGTATAAGCGTATAAGTGTGTAGACGTTATGCGTATAAATGTATAAGCGTATTAGTGTATAAGCGTATAAGTATATAAAAGAATATAAGACAATACAAACAAATAAATGACAATTCATATAAATGTTTCACGTGAAACAATTATATGAATTATATTTATTTATATTAAACTTTAGATATTAAACTAGAATAACTAATAAAAATAAAGATCTTATAACTATAATATCTAATAAAGTGGAGATATTGTAACTATAAGATCTAATTAAATTATAAGTAATGCAACTCTAACTATGTTTATAGTAAAACTGTAATAGTTTTGAAGCCTTAATTATGTATTAACAATATGTATTAAATATATCTATTACTATATGTAGTGTATATATACCAATAACTTTTTATTATAAAACTACATATAGATATAGCTTAAAGCTATATCTATATGCTACTAAATTATATGAGAATACAGGCCCTATAAGCTTTGACAGGCTTTCATCATATCTATATACTATTAACTAGGTAGTAATTAGATTGATAATTTTTAATATAGTTAAATTGATTATATTATATGATCTAAAAATACAAATAATAGTAAGCACACACGCTCTACGGATACGCAGAGCTTTTTATTTTGAAGAGGAGGCGTTTCCATGCCCATCTATAACGGAATGCTTCCTGCCATCGATAAAGCAGAAGTAAAACGATACGCAGGACTTCGTCACGCTGAGGATTTCCCACAAAATTACGTTGACGAAGCATGTAAGGAAATCCAGTTATTAGCTACACCTAAAGGTGTATACCAAGAATACGATTATGATGCAGAAACTAAAACAATTTTGAGTAATCCACCGCTTAAAATTGAAGGTTCTATCATTGAAAAACACTTAGAAAAAAATCTACAAAAAGTCTATGTACTAGGCGTAACAGTAGGCGAAGATGTAGAAATTCGTAGTGAACAATTGTTTAAACAAGGCAATTATACAGTAGGCTTATTACTTGACGCAGCTGCAACTACAGCAGTAGAGCAGGTAGCGGATCAAGTAAACGAAGTAATCAATACAATCGCTAAGAAACAAGGTTATAAACCAACATGGCGCTTAGCCCTGGTTATGGCAACTGGCCATTAGAGATTCAACCTCAATTAGCTAATATTATTAAAACAGAGCTAATCGGCTTACAAGTTACGGAGAACTATTTATTATTCCCACGTAAATCTGTAACGGCGATTATCGGTTTAATGCCAGCAAATGAAGACCTTAAAACAAAACGAGGCTGTACTTCTTGTTCACAACAAGACTGCGCATCTCGTAAATTACCTGAAAAAGCAACTACTAACGACCAAAATAAGGCAGAGGAAGATAGTAGTAAAACTACTGCTGATGTATCAGGTATCGCTATGAAAGGCCAACCAACAGAATAATGTTTCACGTGAAACAGTTCGAATTTTAGGATGTTAAAGGAAGATGTTTATGTATATTTTTGATGGTGCTATGGGCACAATGCTGCAAGCAGCAGGCTTAGAAGAGGGCTATTGTCCAGAGCTATTTAATGTAGAGAGACCAGAAGTTGTAAAGAATATTCACGCACAATACTTACAACATGGTAGTGATATAATTACTACCAACACCTTCGGTGCATGTGGTCTAAAATTAGAAGATTACGATTTACAAGATCGAGTAAGAGAAATTAATATTGCAGCCGTAAAGGTAGCAAAAGAAGCTATTGTAGAGGTTAAGCCATCTGCGCGTGTAGCTGGTTCTATGGGTCCTACAGGCCGTTTTTTACAACCACTAGGCAATATGAGTTTTGACTCTATTTATGACACGTACCGTGAACAAGCAGATGCATTGATTGAAGGCGGCGTAGATTTCATTATCATCGAAACTATTATCGACGTACAAGAAATGCGTGCCGCATTATTGGCATCTCTTGACGCGCGTGAAGCAGCAGGGAAGACAAAAGAAGATGTACAAATCATCTGTCAGTTTTTCTTTCAGTGAAGACGGCCGTACTATTACAGGTACACCGCCTGCAGTAGCAACTGCTATCGTGGAAGCTATTGGTGCTGATATCATCGGTATTAACTGTTCTCTTGGACCTGAACAAATTACACCTCTTATCGAAGAGATTGCCAGCGTTACTAATTTGCCAATCAGCTGCCAACCAAATGCAGGTATGCCTCAACTGATTAATAAACAAACTGTATTCCCACTCACAGCAGAAGAGATGGGCCCATTGATGCTTCCAATCATTGATGCAGGAGCTAGCTATGTAGGCGGCTGCTGCGGTACAACACCAGCTCATATCCAATCTATTTCCAATGCTGTAAAAGCACATACTCCTAAGGAGCGTGCTCATATTGAACCTAAAACAATCATTACAAGCCGTACTAGATTGTTAGAATTAGGTCACAATACAAAAACCACTTATCATTGGTGAACGTATTAACCCAACAGGACGTAAAGTTCTGGCCCAAGAATTACGCGATGGTTCTTTCATCCGTGTAAAACGCGATGCATTAGACCAAGTAGAAGCAGGTGCAGACATCCTCGATGTAAACATGGGTGTAGCTGGCATGGACCAAACTCCATTGATGGAGCGTGCTATTTTTGAATTATCCATGCTCGTTGAAACTCCATTGTCCATTGATACATTGGATCCATCAGCCATGGAAGTAGCTCTTAAAAACTACCCAGGCCGCGCCCTAATCAACTCCGTAAATGGGGAGGAGGAGTCCATCACTCAAGTTATGCCTTTGGCTAAACGTTATGGTGCAGCATTACTTTGCTTGCCAATATTTAGTGGTGACCTTCCTGAAAAAGCAGAGGACCGCGTTGCTTTAGCTGAAAGCATCGTAAATCGCGCTTACGGCTATGGTCTTCAACCACATGACTTATTACTTGATCCATTGGTATTAACACTTGCCAGCGGTGAAGATAGTGCACGTCAAACATTGCGTACATTACAGTTATATAAAGAGAAATTTGGCTTCCCAACAGTAATGGGTTTGTCCAACATTTCCTTCGGTATGCCTCAACGTCCATATTTGAATGGTCAATTCTTAACAATGGCTCTTGCTTGTGGCTTAACAACACCGATTATGAACCCATTAAATTATCCAGCTAAAAAAGCTTTTGTATCTAGTACAACGCTATTAGGTTGGGACCCAGGTTCTGCTCAATTCATCAAAGAATATGGCTACGAAGACGAATCAAGCGCACCAGGGAACTCCGCTCCGAAAGGTCCAGAGAAAAAATCCTTCGACAGCAATGATCCATTAGCAAATATCCGCGCTTGTGTAGAACAAGGGGAGAAGGAAGCCATCGTCGAGCTTGTAAAAAAAGCCTTAGCAGACGGCATGGACCCATTAGATATTACGAAAAAAGGCTTATCTGAAGCGATGAACGTAGTAGGGGACAAATTCGGTTCTGGTAAATTATTCTTGCCACAAGTAATGCTTGCTGCTGAAACAATGCAAGCTGCTTTCAATACGATTAAAGAAATTATTCCTGCTAGTGAAAGTTTAGATAAAGGTACAGTCGTTGTAGCTACCGTTAAAGGCGACATCCACGATTTAGGTAAATATCGTAGCGGCCTTACTTGAGAACAATGGTTACAAAATCGTCGACCTCGGTAAAGACGTTGATCCAGAAGTTATCGTTCAAGCTATTAAAGACAACAAGGCGGCTCTCGTTGGTATCTGTTCCTTGATGACTACTACAATGCCTCAAATCGACAATACTGTCGCTGCAATCCGTGCAGCAGGCCTCAAAACTAAGATCATGGTAGGTGGCGCCGTAGTATCCCAAGACTACGCAGACCAAGCGGGCGCAGATATCTACGCTAAGGACGGTATCGCAGCCGTTAACCACGCTAACGATTTCTTTGAAACTTTAGAGAAATAATTTTTAATAAAGAGGTACATGATGACATTAAGAGAGAAACATCAACAAGGAAAGTTCACTATTACAGTTGAATTAGATCCACCGAAAAGTAGTTCTGCAGAAAAGGTTTTTGAACAAGCAGCTCGTTTAAAAGGGAAGGTTGATGCTATCAACATCGCTGACAGCCCTATGTCCAAAATGCGCATGAGCCCAATTTCCTTGTCCTACTTGTTACAACACAACAAAGAGATCGAAACGATTTTCCACCTTACTTGCCGCGATCGTAACATCATCGGCTTACAATCTGAATTGCTTGGCGCTGCAGCACTGGGTGTAAATAATATCTTAACCCTTACTGGTGACAAACCAGATAATGGGGACCACCCATTTGCACAATCTGTATTCGAAGTAGACTGTATGGGCTTGCTCAACATCGCTAAAACACTGAATGCAGGCAAAGACCTTGCAGGCAACGACTTAGATGCACCTACAAGCTTCTACATCGGTGCTACTGGTAATCCTGGTGCTCCAGATTTAGAAATTGAACGCCAAAAATTGGCTGCCAAAATCCAAAATGGCGCGCACTTTGTTCAAACACAACCGATTTATGATTTAGAACAAGCAAAACGTTACATCGATACAATGTCTGAATTCGATGTGCCTATTATGCTTGGCTTGATTCCACTTAAAAGCTTCAAAATGGCTACATACCTACACGAAAAAGTGCCTGGGATCAACCTTACTCAAGAAATCCTAGACCGTGTAGAAAAGGGCGGTAAAGAAGCGGGTACAGAAATCGCTATCGAAACATTAGAGCAAATCAAGAAAATCGCTGCAGGCGTACATATTATGCCTTTAAACGATATCGATACAACATTACATATCATTGACCACGTATAAGTCATTATAAGATTAACATAGAACACCTTCCCACGGCCTCCATAGTGAGCTAAGTCGACCTTATGGAAAGAGAAAGAGGATGCAAAACTATGATTTGCATCCTCTTGTTATTTATATGGGACAGTATTTGTTTATATTGTGCTTACAAGCAACTATATTCCCCTTTAAAGATTACACTAGTGGCTTGTCTTTAATGTCTTTTGGTTTGCGTGGGTATTGCTTCGGTGTTTTACCTGTTTTCTTGATGTACAGGATAGCTCGTTTATCATCTAAGGTTGGCAGCGTAACGGTTCGTACTTCTTCAAGCTTAGCTTTTAGTGTACTGAGCGCCTTATTGGATTCTCCCACTTCTTCTTCGTAGATAGCACCTTTTAAAGCCACCACGTAGCCACCTTCTTTTACGTAGGGCACAGTCCATTCCAAGAGAATAGGTAAACGTGCCACTGCACGGCTCGTAGCGATATCGAAGCTTTCACGATAATCTTGATGACTAAGATCCTCGGCGCGGCCATGTAAGGTCGTACAATTCGTCAGTTTTAGCTCATCCATAATAGATTCTAGGAAGGTAAGACGTTTTTTCAAGGAGTCAAAGAGCGTAACCTTAAGGCTACGGTCATAAATTGCCAACGGAATACCAGGGAAACCAGCGCCAGTGCCAACATCGATGATAGACATGCCGGGTTTAATAATATTAGAGTCATAGCAGGAGAGGGAGTCGATCATATGCTTTACTACAACCTCTTTCATATCTGTGATGCCCGTAAGGTTGAGGTATTTATTTGTTTCAATCATGCGCGCGCGTAATACACATAAAAGTCTTTTGCTTGTTCTTCTGTACATGGCAGACCAAATTTGGTCATTTGCTCCATCATGTATGAAACAAATTCAGACTCCGGTGCGATGGGCACATCGTATTTCTCTTTCATAAGCACTCCTAATAAATTATTCGATATTTATATAATAGTAAAAGTAATCTACATATATGTAACAAAACTCATGTCATATAGGTCATCATATAAATAAATCTACGTAATTAACAATGTAATTAACAATATATGAAATAGTAAAATAGTATTTCTAATTTCAAATGCTATAAAAATTCAAAAAAATTTGAGCTATACAGCTCACTTGATCCATTTTATATAAGTTTATATACAAAAACTAATAAAAAGACCATATAAGCTAAATATTTAGGTGTTATTTCTTTATATTATAGCATATTCTCAACTTATTCTCATTTACAAACCAAAAATATGACCTGCATAACACAAAAATAAGGTATGGAAGAGATGTTATATCTGCATTATCATTTAAAAATAATTAATTGAGAAATCACTCCATCTTTTTGACTTATCTTTTTGTGTATTTTTATCCTATTTCAATGTACATCTAAATTTCACAGTTTATTTCTAATTTAACACCATGAACTTTTTCTTCACTTACAGAATATATTGTCTATTCTGAATATACACTTAATGTATTTTTCCTAGTGTACGTATTTTTAGTTATATAATACTATGTATTTTATAAATATACATACTAGCTACTTAATAATATGTATACAAAATTATACCTTGTTAAAATATATATCAAGGTATATACTTTTTATTTACAAGGAGGTGATATGTATGACCACAGCAAAGCTATTTGAAAATGGCCGTAGCCAGGCTGTACGATTACCAAAGGAGTTTCGATTTAATGGTGATGAAGTAATCATCAACAAAATAGGAAATGTAGTCTTACTTATGCCAAAAGATGATGAATGGGCAGGATTTGTAGCTGGTTTATCATTATTTACAGATGATTTTATGTGTAACGGACGGGAAGATATCGATCATCAGGAGCGTGAAGCCTTATGAAGTATATGTTAGATACAAATATATGTATTTATGCCATTAAGCAAGAGCCAGAAGTTGTACTACAAAAAATTTTAAAGCATCATCCTTCAGATATATGTATATCATCAATTACATATGCTAAGTTAATGCATGGTGTAGAAAAAAAGTCAATCAAAAGATAAAAAAATAGATTAGCTTTTAACACTTTTATTATCACCTATCCAAATTATTGATTTTTGATAGTCACGCTGCTGAAGAGTATGGAAAAATAAAAAGCCGATTTACAATCACAAGGAAAAATTATTGGTCCTATGGATTTACTCATTGCTAGTCATGCAAAATCAAAGGGTCTTACTATTGTGACTAACAATACAAAAAGAGTTTAAAAGGGTTAATCAATTAGAAGTGGAAGACTGGTCTAAACCATTAAACTAATTAAACCTATTAAATATTTACTAAAAAAAGCTAGTTAATCTATTGATTAACTAGCTTTTTTTATATGCAATCACATATTTTATTTGCTTCGGTTATATTGTTCCAATTGAATTAGCAGAACAGATACGTCCGCCGGGGATACGCCAGAGATACGGCTTGCTTGGCCGATGGAGTGAGGGCGAATTTTGTTGAGTTTTTGTTGTGCTTCAAGAGAAATGCCCTTAATTTCTGTATAATCCCATTCTTTGGAAGAATTTTTTCTTCTAGTTTGCGAACCTTATCGACTTGGTCCATTTGCTTTTTGATGTAACCTTCGTAAGTAATGGAGATATCAATAGCTTCTTCAACGTCAGGTGTATAGCGTTTCAAACCAAATGCTTCGGCTACGACAGCATAAGAAAGTTCGTTACGTTTTACTAGATCGTAGGCGTGGATGCCCGTTCTAATAGGGGTTGTACCTAAACTTTCAAGCAAGGCTTGCGTTTCTTTAGATGGATTTACAGGTGTGTTTCGTAAAAGCTCCATCGCTTCTTCGATATTAGCTTTTTTAGCTGTAAATTTAGCCCAACGATCGTCTTTTACAAGACCGATTTCACGGCCTTTTTCAGTCAAACGCATATCTGCATTATCTTGACGAAGTAATAGACGATATTCACTGCGGCTTGTCATCATGCGGTACGGTTCATTTGTACCTTTTGTTACGAGATCATCGATAAGAACACCTATATACGCTTCGGAGCGAGCGAGGATGAAAGGTTCTTTACCTTCAATCCACAAGGCTGCGTTAATACCAGCCATAAGGCCTTGAGCCGCTGCTTCTTCATAACCAGATGTACCATTCGCTTGACCTGCAGAGTAAAGGCCTTCAATATGTTTCACTTGAAGCGCTGGCGTCAATTGCGTTGGGTTTAAGCAATCGTATTCGATAGCGTATGCAGGACGCATGATTTCAACATTTTCAAGACCAGGAATGGTACGAAGGAACGCATATTGTACATCCATAGGAAGGGACGTACTCATGCCTTGTACATACATTTCGTTTGTACCAGTACCTTCTGGTTCTACAAATAATTGATGACGTTCTTTGTCGGCAAAGCGCACTACTTTATCTTCGATGGAAGGGCAGTAACGAGGGCCTACGCCTTCGATTTTACCGCTGTACATTGGAGCGCGGTGAATATTGCTATGAATAATTTCATGAGTTTTCTCATTAGTATACGTCAACCAACATACGTCTTCATTACGGTTGATCCACTCGTCCATATAGGAGAAGGAGTGATGGTGAGCATCGCCTGCTTGTTCCACCATGTTTTCAAAGTTAAGGGTGCGTTTATCTACACGGGCTGGCGTACCAGTCTTGAAGCGCATCAACTCAATGCCATTGTCGAGCAAAGATTGAGAGAAATGTTCTGCTACGCGTTGACCATTTGGGCCACCTACGTAGTCGATATCGCCAATGAGGATTTTACCTTTCAAGTAGGTACCTGTACAAAGAACAACAGCCTTAGCGCCATAGAATTCGCCAAGTTCTGTAACAATACCTGTTACCTTACCATCCTCAACCTTAAGCTCTGTTACCATAATTTGCTTAACATTGAGGTTCTCTGTATTCTCTACGGTTTGTTTCATCAAATGTTGGTATTTAACTTTATCCGATTGACAACGCAAAGAATGCACGGCAGGGCCTTTACCCATATTGAGCATACGCATTTGGATAGCCGTAGCATCCGCATTGATACCCATTTGACCGCCTAAGGCGTCAACCTCTAAAACAAGATGGCTTTTACCAGGACCACCCACGGCGGGGTTACACGGCATAAGCGCAATATTATCTAAACTGATGGTCGCCATCAATGTGCGATGACCCATGCGGGCAGCGGCAAGAGCCGCCTCACAACCAGCATGACCACCACCGATGACGATGACATCATAATTATCTACTGTGTACATATCAATTGAATTCCTTATATTTGTTACTTATCTTATTGTGAAAGTTTATTTTATCTAAATCACGAGGCCGTAGGCCGAGTTCCCCCTATTCTCCATAGAGTGGCAATGAGGGCTTTCAAAAAACGACTTTACCTTCACTGTGGATTTCGTTTCACGAAATCTTACGTTCAGGACTAAGTGATGTGTGGGCCTCATACGTCGCAAAGCTCCTCTGCTGCCTCACACCCTACTTATGGCCCTTCTTAGTTAGACCTGGCCAGTGGAGGCTTTTTGGAAGTACTCATTGTCATAATCACTTACCTAAACAGAAACGACTAAATAGTTCGTCGATCATGGATTCACGGATTGTATCGCCCGTGATGTCGCCTAGTAGTTCCCAGGCGCTGCGTAGGTCGGTAGCTACAAAGTCTACTGGCATGCCCATGTCGATGGAGGAGAGGGCTTGTTCTACTTGAGCTTTTGCTTGTTCCATGAGGCTGATGTGGCGCACGTTACTGATCATAGCGCTGTTGTCTTGTTTTACGCGACCGCCGTAGACGAGTTCTTGTACCCATTTAGAAAGAACTGTAGAGCCTTCGCCTTCTTTGGCACTAATGCGCTCAATAGCTGTAAAACTACCGTGTTCTTTAATATTTTCGTCTGTAACGACTTGTGCCACATCGGACTTATTGAGGAGTACGATGGTGTTCAAACCGCTAACAGAGATCAAAATTTCGATTTCTTCAGGGGTTAATGGAGTAGACCCGTCGATAACGCAGAGCACAATATCCGCTTTATTGATATAGTCGCGAGCCCGTTCCACGCCGAGGGCTTCTACCGTATCTTGTGTGTCTCGAATACCTGCCGTATCGATGAGACGCAGAGAAATGCCTTCTACGGTCATATATTCTTCAATACTGTCCCGCGTCGTACCAGGAATATCCGTTACAATAGCGCGGTTTTCGCGCAAGAGAGCGTTCATAAGGCTCGATTTACCTGCATTTGGACGGCCTACAATAACCGTTGTAATGCCATCGCGAATAAGGCGTCCCGTATTCGCTGTGGACAAGAGTTCATCCATAGCTTTCAAAATAGGCTGCAATTGATCGCTAACCTCTTGGCTCGTTACGTCCTCAATATCCTCCTCAGGATAATCGATAGTTACCTCTAAATGAGCAATCATAGCGATGAGCTGTTCACGCACATCTTTTACAAAGGACGAAACGGTCCCATCTAGCTGCGATACAGCGAGGGAGAGGGAGTCCTCTGTTTTCGCTTCAATAATATCAATGATCGCCTCTGCTTGAGTGAGGTCGATACGTCCGTTCATAAAGGCACGCTTCGTAAATTCGCCGGCTTCAGCCATACGCACATCGTGATTTACGAGCAATTTCAAGATTTGTCGAACCGGCACAATACCGCCGTGACACTGAATTTCTACCACGTCTTCTGCCGTGTAGGAATGAGGGCCTTTCATTAATAACACAAGAACCTCGTCGATGGTCTTGTTCGTTGCTGGATCCACAATGGTCCCATATTGAATCGTTCTATTTTGGCGGTCCATCAAAGGAACGGTGCCAGCGCTCTTGAACAGGCTATTTACAATAGGAAAACTATCCTTGCCGCTAACACGAATAATACCAACCCCGCCGATGCCGGGCGGCGTCGCAATGGCCGCTATTGTATCATCTATATACATAAAAAAATCTCCGTATTTCGATAATCTATTATACATTTCATAAGACATATGAAATCAAGATTCATCGTTTTGATTTACTGTTTACAATATATGTTTTGGATATATCCAATATTTATGTCTTCGCCTGTGAAAGTTAAACTAAACTAATCTTACCCGCGCGAAGATTAACTTAGGTTAGCTTTCACCATAACCTAAAAGAATAAAGGGGCAGCCCCCAAATAACCGAAAAACCCAGTTACTCGAAAGCTGCACCACTATATTATTTTTTTGTAAGAAATCACAACGTGACGGAACGGTTCGTCCCCTTCGCTGTTCGTTACAATATGTTTGTCCCCTTGAAGGGCAGTGTGAATGATTTTACGTTCAAAAGCATTCATCGGTTCTAAGGAAACCTTTTGACGATTGCGTTTTTACCTTAGAAGCCAAGCGTTTCGCGAGATTAACCAATGTTTCTTCTCGACGAGAACGGTAATTTTTCCACATCCACAACGATGTGGCAATGGCCGGATACATCCTTGTGAGCCACGAGATTAGTTAAGTATTGGATAGCATCCAATGTTTGACCATGTTTGCCGATCAAAAATACCTAGCTCTTCGCCGTGTACTTGGAATGTAATTTTATCTTTCGTCATCATTTTTTTCGATAACTACTTTGAGGCCCATTTGAGTAAACATATCATCGAGGAATTGTTTACCTTTTTTTCAGCAATTTCTTGTTGATCTTCTTTTGAAAGTTCCTTTTTAGAAGGTTTTTCTTCTACTTCGTCATCAAAAGTTTCCACAGTTGCTGTTTCTTGCACTTCTGTTTCAGTCGTTGCAACCGGCTTGGAAGCAACAGCTACAGATTGTTCTTCTGCTTCAGCTACTTCTTCCACAGTAGCAGTTTTTGCCATAGATGTGAAGAATAAGCGCACAACTGCTGGTTTACGACCAATGCCCAAGAAGCCATTAGAAGGTTGTTCTAAAACCTTAGTTTCAACCAATTCTTGGCCATCTACAGCCAATTGAGCTACACCTTTGGCAATGGCATCTTCAATGGTTTTAGCAGATACATCGATAAATTCCATAGTGTCTCCTATTTTTTAGCTTCTAAGCCTTTGTAAATGAAATGTTGTTGCACAAATTGGAACACATTGGATACGATCCAGTAAATAACTAAGCCAGAAGGGAAGTTAAGGGAGATGTAACCAATGAATAAAGGCATAAAGATTGTCATAATCTTTTGTTGTTGCGCAGCAGCACCAGTTGCACCGCTACCAGTTTGTTTAGACATAATCCAAGTGGACGCCGCACTCAATACTGGCAAAATGTACATTGGATCTGGTTCGCCAAGGCTAGGTAGCCATAAGAATTGTACATAGTTTTGATCGTATGGATAGCCTTGTAAAGCGTAGAAGATAGCGATCAAGAATGGCATTTGCACCAATAGAGGCAAGCAGCCAGCTAGTGGATTAACGCCCATTTCTTTGTACAATGCACCCATTTCCGCTTGCAATCTTGCAGGATCGTTTTTGTATTTGTTCTGCAATTCTTGCATGCGAGGCTGTAACTCTTGCATAGCCTTCATGGATTTAATTTGTTTAACAGTAAGTGGTGCTAAAATCGCTTTAATAAAGATTGTTAAAAGGATAATAGCTACACCGTAGCTTGGATAACCTACCATTTGAGTTAATTGGAACGCGTAAGTTACCAAAGAACTCATTAAATCAACGATAGGTTGGAATACACTACTTAAAAATTCCATTGTTTCTCCTTTTTCATACAGTCCGAAATCGTCCTTTGCGCATCTATATATCGTTATGGTATGGTCTAAATTTCATCCATACAGATGCTCAGGTATTTCCAAATCTGTGCTAAATGGTAATGGTGAAAGTTGCTTTCACACAACACATAACCAGCCTAATCCCAAATGGGTTAGGGAACTGGATCGTAGCCACCCTTATGGAAAGGATGACAGCGAAGAATGCGTTTTAAACCCATCCAGCTACCTTTCAAAGGACCATATTTTTCGATGGCCTGCAGAGTATATGTGGAACATGTCGGATAATAACGGCAACATCCAGGTTTTAAGGGAGATATGGCAAGCTGATAGAACCTAATTAAAAGTCGTAAAAGCATTGTTATATAGCGTTTCATAGAAATCTCCATATATACAAAAAGGACCAAAGCCTCTAACTTGTGGTCCTATTTATCATTTTGTACCAATAATTTGCTTTTTCGCAAGAGATACAAAATCTCCTTTTCCGCTTTTTCGTAGGTAGCGTTTTTCAGAGGGCCACGTCCAACAATTACGATATGATATCCTTCGCGAATGGAATGTTGATTGAGGCGATACACCTCTTTCATAAGGCGTCTAGCTCGGTTGCGCTCCACTGCACAACCAACCTTTTTGCCTGTTACAAATCCAATGCGAGTAGATTGCTTCGCCACGGGCATACGATAGAGTACACACATACGGCCTACTTCGTATTTACCGTGCTTATACACAAGGCGATATTCATTATTGTGCGTCAGTCGTCTTGCTTTATCGAGGCAAAAATTCATATGCATTGTCCTTAAGTCCTAAGAATAGAAAAACTTGGCAGCAGCGCCAAGTTTTTTCTCCTGCCTAACAGCTATTATATTATGCAGATAAGCGTTTTCTGCCTTTTGCACGTCTTCTTTTTAAAACGAGACGGCCACCGATAGTTTTCATGCGTTCACGGAAACCATGGGTACGTTTTCTCCAAAGAGTATTTGGTTGGTAAGTACGTTTCATTAGTAAAACACCTCCTCGTCATTTTGTATTGTTTTACTTATACCATAACAGGGTAATTATAGAGTTAAAACGTAAATTTGTCAATATTTTAGGGCTATTCTGAAAGACTTTTATATGGATTTTACTTAAATCCGATAGAACTTAAAACTGATACTACTTTTATAGGGGGAGGAATAGATGTGGTTTTCTCCCTCCATACGACACGTAAGTCGGTCAAAAATCCACATCTATTCCTGCTCCTAACACATTCTAATGACTACTATAACACCTACCACCAGTATAAAAAGTAGTATCAGTTTTTATAGCAAATCTAAAAGTCTTTCAGAATACGGATCTAAGATTTAACAAATCTTACCTTTTAACCTCTTGAAGGGAAAGAGAAAAATTGATGTTACGTTTCCAAAAGAGGACACCTTCATCGCTCCATACGACGTGTAAAGTCGCTCAAAAGGACCCTATATTCCCTCCCTAAGACAATCCTAATCTATCCTTACACACCACTACATAATGTAAACGTAACATCAATATCAACAACACAAGAACTCACAACTCTAATCTTTTTATATTAGACAAATTTATATTTTGATCTCTACTTGGAGGAGGGAGGAATAGATGTGTTTTTTTCTCACTTTCTCCCTCTACTCTCATATGAAATGTACAATATTGTTTTTATGAACAGGTCTAATGTAGATTAGCTAAAAGGTATATCTATTACTTTTTCCAGTTGTATGTATAGAAATTATAAAAATTATCTGGTTAGAGGAGGGAAGTGAAAACTACTTTTTGAGTGACTTACTACGTCGTATGGAGCGATAAAAAGTAGTTTTCACTCCTATCCCCAAAAAGTAATAGATATACCCAAAGATGAAATAATTACTGAAATTATACATTATAAAATCAGTTTATCAAAAAGTTATCCACAGAATAAATGACAAACTAGTGATTTTTTTGGTACAATCATAACTGAAATTAGGAAAAAAAGTATATATTTTTATAAGTTTTTTTGTTGGATAACTTTTTCAAGGTTATCCACATTTTTTCTCTTTTGACCTGTGTAATCTATAAAGTCAGTTATTATCTGGTTGGAAGAGAATTTTATTTTCACTTATTCACAGGTTGTGCACAGGTTATTCACAGGAATAATATGGTTTTCCACAGCTTTTACAATAGTTATACACATTATTCCTAAAGTTATACACATTTATCGTAATAGTTATACACAAGAGGCACGTCATGCAATCATTTGATTTGAATAATATATGGGAACATATATTGCAAGAGGCGAAAAAGAACATGCAACATTTGCCTGACGCATTGTACTTGCGCGTTACGTCATCGTTGATTCCCATGTCTCTCGACAGTCATTCGATCCATATTGGGGTCATGCAAACATTTCGTTAAAAACTTAATCGATCAGCAGCCGCAGATTAGCAAGGCTTTGCAGGATGCTATTACTACGGTTATCGGTTCTCATCGGGATATGGTGTTATTCGATTTCAATCAAGAGAGTATAGATACTACCTTTGTTGATGAAAAGTCTCATCGATGATGCTCCTGTAGTGGCTCCACCGATGCCGTTACCGCCTGTGGTAGAGGAAAAAAAGCTCAACAAGATGAGTTCTACACACCGGTGTATCAGGAGCCTGTCTATATCGACCGCACACCAGCTCCTGTGAATATTCCAGATGAGCCAATGGTAGCGCCTAGTAAAACAGTTGAAACTACAACACCTACATTACAGTCTGATAATGTACCTGTAGATTTGTCCTTATCTAACCTCAATCCAGCGTACCGTTTTGATAATTATGTAACAGGCAACGCCAACCGCATTCCATTTGGAGCTGCTCAAAATGTAGCTGAATTCCCAGGTGGCGACTATAATCCGCTCTTTATCTATGGTCCATCAGGTCTAGGTAAAACGCATTTGATGCACGCCATCGGCAATGCCATCAAGGAAAATCATCCACACATGAAGGTTATGTCCATTACGAGCGAAAACTTTATGAACATTTTCGTCGAAACATTGCAACGTAACCAAGGTAAATTATTCCGCAACACGTTCCGCAACATCGACGTGCTCATGATTGACGATATTCAGTTCCTTGAAAGTCGTGAAAGTACGAAAACTGAGCTATTTAATACGTTCAATGAGTTATTAAATAACAACAAGCAAATCGTCCTCACCTCTGATACGATGCCAAACGATATGGAGCAGTTCGAAGATCGTCTTCGTTCTCGTTTCCAAGCTGGCTACATTGCCACTATGGAAAATCCAGATTTAGAAACACGCATTGCCATCTTTAGATCTTTGCTAGAACGAGAATATAAGAAAAATCGTATTATCCGCATCGATAACGACTCCATCAACTACGTGGCCTTACAATTCAGTGAAAACGTCCGCGTATTGCAAGGTGCTTTCACCAAATTAATCGGCACCGCATCCATCGATCAACGTCTTGAATCTATCGACCTAGAATATACAAAACAAGCCTTGGCTGGCCTCGTTCACACAGAAGAGGTGAATATGGTTAATATTGAAAGCATCCAGAATTTTGTAAGTTCTTATTTCAATATTAAAAAGCAAGACTTACTCGGCAAGAAGAGAAAGGCTCAATTCGCATTCCCACGCCAAATCGCCATGTATTTATGCCGCGATATGATTAACGAAAGTTATCCGCAAATCGCAGCTGCTTTCTCTCGTGACCATACAACAATTCTCCATGCGTACGATAAAATCACGAAGGAAATTGAAAAAAACGAAGAAACAAAACGCATAGTAGCAGAAATTAAACAGAAATTAACAACCTGTGGATAACTCTGTGGATAGATGGTGCATAACTTTGTGGATATCCAAAAACTCGCACTTATCTGTTAGTATGTGGATAAGTATGTACAAACTATCAACATAGTTATACACACCCCAAAAATCACACAACCAGTGGCCCCAATTCACTTTTACACATATGAACAGGCCCCTACTATTACTACTACTAAAACTAACAAACAATCAAAAAACCAGTAGAAACAGATCTATCGCAGAATATCTATAGAGCATCTACGGTAGAAAACATAGAATATTATAAACAAGACACATATACATTAAAAAGGAGTTACATATGCATATTACATTCCCAAAAGCAAATCTCCAAAAAGCAATCAACGTATTGCAAAAGGTATCTCAAAATAAAACAAGTTCAAACTTACCAGGTGCTATCTACATGACAACAAAAAATGGTCAAGTAGAATTGCAAGGTAACGACTTTGAACTCGGTATTCGTTTAACCATCGATGGCGACATTAAAGAACCTGGCACATTAGTAGTAGGTTCCCGCTATTTCCAAGAATTAATCCGCAAATTACCTGGCGATACTATCGAACTTTACAAACCAGAAGATGGCAATTCTTTAACAATCACGTCTGGTTCTTCCGAATTCAACCTCGTAACATTGCATCCAGATGATTTCTCATTAGTTGAACAAATTCACGACCAAGATCATGTAAACATCGATAGCTTTGCTATGAAAGAACTCATCGATTTAACAAACTACGCAGCTGCAACAGACGAAGATCGTCCTGTATTTACTGGTGCTCTTCTTGAAATTAAAGAAAACGAAGTAACAATGGTTGCTACTGATACACATCGCATGGCTGTTAAGAAAATTACCATTGATGAACCAGCAACTACACCAATGCGCGCTATCATTCCTACAAAAACGTTGGCTGAAGTATCTCGTTTATTACCAACAGATAATCCAGCGATGATCAACATCATTTGGAATCGCACACAAATCGTATTCAACTTTGAATCGATTTACATTATTTCTCGTTTAATTGAAGGCACATATCCTGAATATGAAAAGGTAATTCCTTCCCAATTTGACTCTAGTGCTGTGATCGACCGCCGCGAATTCGCTGGTGCCGTTGACCGCGTATCCTTATTAGCTAAAGACATCAGCTATAACGTAATTCGTTATGATTGGTCTGAAAGTAATGTAACATTGTCTACTCAAAATACTGAAATCGGCATGGCAAAAGAAGACGTAGCTGTTGAATTTAAAGGTACACCTTTCACAATCTCCTTCAATGGTCGCTATATCTCTGATATCTTGCGCCACAGCACAGGCGACAACATCCACTTGTTCTTAAAACAAAATGGTCCAGTTGTCATTCGCCAAGACAATAATCCGAACTATACATACGTAGTAACACCAGTTCGCACGAACGCTTAACTTTTAATACAATAGTCTACAATTGGTTTATTGATAATATAATTACTACATTGTATATTTTACTGAATTAATATACAACTCTATATTAGGTAATGATGATTAAAAGTTATCGTTACCTAATTCCCATATAGTTATAAATTGTCCACTATAGGAGGACGTTATGAAAGAGCAACAGCAGGTACCCATTCATACGGAGTACATTCAAATTGATCAGTTGTTGAAGTTAGAAGGCATCATCGAAACAGGTGGTCAAATTAAATCCTTTATCGATGAAGGCATCCTTACTTTGAATGGTCAAGTTGTGACAGAAAAGCGCAAGAGTGTCGCGTTGGGGACGTGATTTCTTGCGAAGGTCTCGATGTAGATCTCGTAATTACTCAAGAGGAGGCATAATCGGTGAGAATTGACTCACTGCAATTATTTCAGTTTCGTAATTACAAGGATGTACAGATTCAGTTCAACCCGGAGATTATCGTTTTGCACGGCACCAATGGGGCTGGTAAGACGAATATTCTCGAATCAATCTATGTAGGTACCATTGGTAAAAGTCATCGGACCAACGATACATCGGATATGCTCATGTTCAATGCTGAGGAAGCAGGCATTGTTGTTAAGTTCGAGAAAAAGGATACACCTCAAAAGGTAAATATTAAGTTATTCCGCCAAGGTCCTAAGGATATTCGGTTAAACGATACTAAAATATCGCAAAAGGAACTGATTGGTACATTAAATACAGTTATCTTCTGTCCAGAGGATTTACAGCTCATCAAAGGAACGCCGTCTGGACGTAGACGTTTCCTAGATATGGAAATCTCTCAGACGAGTGCTACCTATTATCATCAGTTGATGCAGTATAATCGGCTATTACAGCAACGAAATGCAGTTCTTAAGGAATATAGAGGAAAGCAAAACATTCCTCTTGAAGAATGGGATTTACAGCTAGCAGATATGGCGAGCTTTATCGTAAAGAAAAGGTTAGAAAGCTTGAAGAAAATTAACCTTCTTATCGATTTGATGAATCGTAAATTGACGGGTGGTCTCGAGAATTTAACCATCGGTTATGAACAGCCTTACATGGAGAATGGTTCCTTAGAATATACAAAGGAAGGCTTTTACGAGCGCATTAAAGCAGCGTTGCCACAGGATCGTCATCGATTAACGACCAGCGTAGGTCCTCATCGCGATGATCTTAGATTTTTCTCTGATGCGATGGATTTAAAGAAATTTGGATCCCAAGGGCAGCAACGAACAGCTGTATTATCCTTAAAGTTGAGTGAGCTTGAGTTTATTAAGTCCGAAGTAGGGGAATATCCAGTTCTTTTGCTAGATGATGTATTGAGCGAACTTGATGAATCGAGACGAGCGAATTTATTGCAGTTTATTCATAAACGCATTCAAACATTTATTACTACTACAGATATTCACGATTTTAAAGATTTGAAATCGGTTCAATTTATTTCTTGTGAAGGGGGAAAGGTTCAGTATGGATAGCCTTGATCTTTGTTTACCAAAGGCCTTAGCAGAACTGAATTTACTGGAACAATATAAATTAAATACCCTCGTTCACAAGTGGCGTCATGTAGTGGGCGATGTCATTGCAGACCATACGAAATTGTGTCTATCAAGCCTCCAGATATGGTGATTAGCGCAGATAATTCCATGTGGATGCAGGAACTACAGATGCAAAAACGGCGTATTATCGAGGCGATTAACAAGTATTACCGCCAAGAGGTTATCACCGATATTCGCTTTATTATGAAACGTCAGAGCTATGTGAAAGTAGACACCAATACGTCTATATCTCTTCCTGACAAAATAGGGGAATCTAAAAAGATTAATTTTGCAGATATCGTGCTTTCAAAAGAAGACGTAGACGCCATCGATAAATCTTTAGAACAAACAGATAATGAAGAATTACGAGCTGCTTTCAGAAAAGTACAAATTACGGCTCGAAAGCGTGAAATCTATTTAGAGCAGCATGGCTATCATCGTTGTGGTCGATGCGGTATGCATATGGAATCTAAAAAAGAAATCTGTCCGACTTGCGAATACGAATTGCATCGCGCTCATATTAAGGACATTAAGGCAGTTATTAGAAAGTATCCGTATTTTAAATACAGCGACTGTCAGCAGTTTATACAGTGTACCTTTCCAGACTTTGCAGAAGCCATGAGGGAATCTATATACTTTTACTTAGATAAAATTTATAAAGGATCCATCAATCGTCGTCATATGTATATGGTGGCTATGCTCATCACTCATAAGAAGCCTGATGAGTTGACGGATCAGCACGTTATTAATTTGTGCAATAAATATCGATCTAAGTTCCTTGCAGAAGAAGAACAGCGCAAAATTGATTCATTAAATGGGACATTAGAAAAGTAGAGGAGGCATTCCTATGTACGTTCATATTGGAGATACCGTTTCCGTGCCTATCGAATCCATTATTACTATGGTGCACGCCAAGGGCGGAAAGTCCCATAAAAGTCCTATTCATCACTATGAAACGCTAGAGTATATCGCCATGGTACCAGAGGAGCAAATCAAGACGTATGTGGTCACTGATGAGTGTGTTTACGGATCTGGTATTAGTATTAAGACTTTAATGAGGCGAATTGATGAATTTTATAGTATAATAAAGAGATAAGTTTAATCCTGTACATGTGTTGTTACATTTCAATCGAGTACAGTGTGATAGATTGTTAGGAGGAGTTTGTTTCATGCCTGAACAAAATTATGGCGCTCAGAATATTCAGGTTCTTGAGGGTCTCGACGCGGTGCGTAAACGCCCGGGTATGTACATCGGTAGTACATCTACTCGCGGTTTGCATCACCTCGTATACGAAGTGGTAGATAACTCTGTAGACGAAGCGCTTGCAGGTTACGCTACACATATCGAAGTGTCCATCAATCCAGATAACAGCATTACTGTTGTCGATGATGGTCGTGGTATCCCAACAGGGATGCATGAATCCGGTATGTCTGCGGTAGAGTTAGTATTAACTAAATTGCATGCAGGTGGTAAATTCGGCGGTGGCGGCTACAAGGTATCTGGTGGTCTTCACGGCGTAGGTATTTCCGTAGTAAATGCGTTGAGCGAATGGACTAAGGTTCAAGTAGCTCAAAATGGTATCGTTCAAGAAATTTCCTTGCTCGTGGTCACAAAACTTCTGAGTTGCACGAAATTGGTAAAGCAGAAGGTACTGGTACTACTGTTATCTTCAAGCCAGATGCTGAGATCTTTGAAACTACAGTATTTAGCTTTGATACATTGAAAATGCGTTTACAAGAATTGGCATTTCTTAACAAAGGCCTTCGCATTACATTGAGCGATTTGCGCCAAGAGGAACCTCGTGTTGAAAGCTTCCACTACGAAGGTGGTTTGAGTTCTTTCATTACCTTCTTGAACGAAAATAAAGAAGTTATTAATCCAACTGTTATTAACATCGAAAATACAAAAGATGACGTAGTAGTAGATGTAGCTTTGCAATATAACGATAGTTACAGCGAAAACTTGTTGTCCTTCGTAAATAACATCAACACTATTGACGGTGGTACACATCTTTCTGGCTTCCGTGCTGCTTTGACTCGTACCCTCAATGATTATGGCCGTAAATCTGGTTTGATCAAGGAAAATGAGTCCAACCTTTCTGGTGAAGACGTACGTGAAGGTTTGACAGCTGTTGTTTCTGTAAAAGTATTGGAACCTCAGTTTGAAGGTCAAACAAAAACTAAACTTGGCAATAGCGAAGTTAAGGGTATTACAGATGTTATCGTATCTGATGGTCTTAAAACATTCTTTGAAGAACATCCGCAAGATGCGAAGAAAATCATCGAAAAAGCGACTATGGCAAGCCGTGCTCGTGAGGCAGCTCGTAAAGCCCGCGACTTAACTCGCCGTAAAAATGCTTTAGAAGTATCTAGCCTTCCTGGTAAATTGGCAGATTGCTCCGAAAAAGATACATCTATGACTGAAATTTATCTAGTCGAAGGTGATTCTGCGGGCGGTTCTGCAAAACAAGGTCGCGATCGTCGTTATCAAGCGATTTTGCCGTTGCGCGGTAAAATCCTTAACGTAGAAAAAGCACGCCTTGATAAGATTTTGGCGAATAACGAAATTCGCTCCATGATTACCGCTTTCGGTACTGGCATTGGGGAAGAATTCGATATTACTAAATCCCGTTATAACAAGATTATCATCATGACCGATGCGGATGTTGACGGTGCTCATATCCGTACCTTGTTATTAACATTCTTCTACCGCTATATGAAACCATTGGTAGAGGAAGGTCATATTTACATTGCTCAACCTCCTTTGTACCAAATCAAGAAGGGTAAATCCCATTGGTATGTATACTCTGATGCGGAATTAACTGCTAAGCTTGATGAAGTAGGCCGTGATGGTATCACTATCCAACGTTACAAAGGTTTAGGTGAAATGAACCCTGAACAATTATGGGAAACTACTATGAACCCTGAAAATCGTACGATTTTACAAGTTAGCTTGGAAGATTCCATCGAAGCTGACAAAATCTTTACCGTTCTCATGGGCGATAAGGTAGAACCTCGTCGTAAATTTATTGAAGATAACGCAAAATACGTGCGTAATCTAGATTTGTAAGAGGTGCACCATGGCTGATAATCAAAATAATAACGTAGAGTTTACGTCTAATAAAGATCAACATCTAAAACGTACCCTGAAAGCGCGTCATATGAATATGATCGCTCTTGGCGGTGCTATCGGTACTGGCTTATTCGTTGCCGGTGGTGAAGTAGTAAGTACTGCAGGCCCTGGTGGTGCTCTTGTAGCTTACGGCCTCATTGGCCTCATGGTTTACTTCCTCATGACTTCTCTTGGGGAAATGGCTACTTACTTACCGATTCCAGGTTCCTTCGGGACTTATGCAAAACGCTATGTAGACCCTGCCTTTGGTTTTGCCTTAGGTTGGAACTACTGGTTTAACTGGGCTATTACCTTGGCTGCTGAAGTATTAGCAGGGGCGCTCATCATGAAATATTGGTTCCCTGATGTGCCTGCCATCGTATGGTCTGCTCTGTTCTTGCTCATTCTATTCGGCTTGAACTATTTATCGACTCGTTCCTTTGGTGAAAGTGAATATGTGTTCTCTAGCATCAAGGTTATTACTGTATTCGTATTCCTATTCTGTGGATCCATGCTCATTTTTGGCATTGGTGACACATCTCCAGGCTTTACAAACTGGACAATAGGGGAAGCGCCATTCGTAGGTGGCTGGGAATCCATCCTCGCTATCTTCATGGTAGCTGGTTTCTCCTTCCAAGGTACTGAGCTTATTGGCGTAGCCGCTGGTGAAGCAGAAGACCCTGAAAAGAACGTGCCAAAAGCGATTAACTCTATCTTCTGGCGTATTCTATTGTTCTATATCGGTGCTTTCACAGTTATCGGTTTCTTGATTCCGTATACTGATCCAAATCTTTTGAATGCTAGTGTGGAAAACGTTTCTATTTCTCCATTTACACTCGTATTTGACCGCTTTGGTTTTGCCTTTGCTGCTAACTTTATCAATGCTATCATTTTAACGGCAGTACTCAGTGCTGGTAACTCTGGTCTATATTCTTCTACGCGTATGCTGTACGCACTCGCTAAAGAAGGTCAAGCACCTCAAATCTTTGCTAAGCTTAATAGCCGTGGCGTTCCAGTGCCAGCGTTAATTTTAACAACAGCAATCGGTTTATTTGCATTCCTTACAAGCTTCATCGGCGAAGGTACTGCATATACTTGGATTGTTAATATCTCTGGTCTTTGCGGCTTTATCGCATGGGTTGGTATCGCTGTTTCTCACTATCGTTTCCGTCGTGCTTTCATTGCACAAGGCAGAGATCTTAGCGAATTGCCTTACAAAGCATGGTTATTCCCAGTAGGTCCAATCTTGGCGTTCATTCTTTGCGTCATCATCATCGCTGGTCAAAACTACTCCGCTTTCACAGGCGAAACAATCGACTGGTACGGCGTATCCGTTGCATATATTGGCTTGCCAATCTTCTTTCGCAGTTTACCTAGGTTACAAATACATCAACAAAACTAAAGTTGTGCCGTTGAAAGAAGTTAACCTAGACCGCGACTTTGATAGATAACGAGGAGAGAATTATGATTATTACAACAACTTTTCATATTGAAAACAAACCTGTACAAGAGTACAAAGGTATTGTATTTGGTGAAGTAGTAGAAGGTCGTAACTTTGTTAAAGACTTCATGTCTGGTATTCGTGACATCGTAGGTGGCCGTAGTGGCAGCTATGAAGATTCTTTGATGAGTGCCCGCCAGGCAGCTCTCGATGAAATGTCTCAACGTGCTTCTAAATTGGGTGCTAATGCTATTATTGGCGTATCCTTCCAATATAGCACTGTAGGTGCACAAAACGGCATGCTCATGATTACATGCAATGGTACAGCTGTAGTAGTTTAATAGGTAATAAAAGAAATCCCCTAATCAATGTATAAGCTATATAGCTTTTACAAAGATTAGGGGATTTTTACTAAGGAAATAAAGTTCCTAGTACATATTAGATTTTACAAATATAGGTATATTTGTAATTATTTAATCTTATACCAGCTTGCATACATGACTGGTAGTACGATAAGTGTTAGCACCGTTGCCACTAATAGGCCGCCGCTGAAGGCGATAGCAAGTGGGCTCCAGAATACAGATCCCATGAGAGGAATCATACCTAAAATCGCTGCGAGAGCGGTGAGCATGATAGGGCGGAAACGAAGTGTAGCGGAGTTGATAATCGCTTCACGAGGTTTTTGGCCTTCTGCCTTGTGGATTTCGATTTGGTCTAACAAGATAATGGAGTTACGAATGATCATACCCGATAGGGCGATGATACCTAGTATGGCCATAAAGCCTAACGGCGTTCTCGTAATATTCAGTGCTAATACGACACCGATGAGGCCTAGTGGGGCTGTGAGTAAAGCCATTATCATGAGGGCGATACGCTTCAATTGGAACATGAGGATTGTCATGATCACAAGAGCATAATAGGCATTGGTTTTAATAATCTTTGAACCGCTGTTACGCTCTTTTCAGCAGCACCGTCTAGCTCAATCGTATAGCCTGTAGGCAAGGAATCGCGAATGTCTTGTAAGGATTTATAGACCTCTTTCGTTTTCGCATTGCCTAAGACGCCAGGTTTTACATTAGCATACACACTGATGGTAGGCATCATATTACGGTGCCAAATAATACCATCCTCTTGCGTCATCGTAATGGTAGCAATTTGGTTAAGTGGTACGTAGGAACCATTGCCTGTTTGAATCGGTAAGGACGAAAGAGCACTTAAATTGTGCTGTTCGTTGCCGCCTAAACGGAAGGTAACAGGAATGGTTTGATTGCCTTCGTAATATTCGCCAGATTTTGTACCAGATAATAGACTTTGTAAGTGCAAGGATACAGCGTAGCTATCGATACCTAGTAGGCGTGCCTTGTTTGAATCGATGTGAATATTGGCTACTGGTTCCGTATCTGGCCAGTCAAATGCAATATTCAGTAAATCCTTATCGCCTTGCATTTTGGCTTTTACTTGATTTGCAATGTCTTTTACCACCTTTTGATCAGGACCTGCTACGCGGAGCATAACAGGATACTTAGATGGAGGCCCGATTTGTACAAACTGAGCATTTACAAGAGCTGATGGGAATTCTGTATTTAAATAAGACGTTAATTCATTATACAGTTTATCTCTGTCCTCTAAGGATTTTGTAACGATTACATATTGTAAGAAATTGTTTCGTTGCAATTCAGGTTCCAAGGTGAGTACGAAACGAGGAGAACCTTGTCCAATATTGGATGAGAACGTTGCAATGCGTTCGTCCCCTTGCAAATGTTCATCGATGATCTTTGCTTGGTTTGCGGTGTACTCAATGGATGAGCTTTGAGGGAACTGCATGGACACGATAATTTCATTACGCGTTGATGACGGGAAGAATTCCTGTTTGATCAATGGTAGTGAAAGTAGAGATAATACGAATATGATTAAAGTAGCTAGTAATACTACTTTGTGATGACCTAGTGCCCAATGTAAAAGCTTTTCAAATTTTGTATTGAATGTAACGCTTAGCTTGTGCATGATATGGTCACGTTTAGTCCATTCTGATTCAGGTTTTGGAGCCTTGTTTTCGATGATTTTATAACCGAGAACAGGGCTGACGAGAACAGAAGCAAACCAGGATAGGATGAGAGCCATAAATACAACGATGGATAGAGATTTTGTAAATTCTGCTACCATCCCTTCTGCTAGTGCTAATGGCAAGAAGCCGGCACAGGTAATAAGCGTACCGGATAGCATAGGGAACGCCGTCGATTGGTAAGCAAAGGTGGCCGCTTTAAAGTGTCCCCAACCTTCTTCGAGTTTAACGCTCATCATTTCTACAACGATAATAGCGTCGTCTACGAGTAGGCCCAGTGCTAAGATGAGGGCACCTAGGCTAACCTTGTGTAAGTAAATACCGTTTTCATACATCAAGATAAATGTCGTAGACACAACGACTGGAATGGTGAGGGCTACTACGACACCTGTTCGCAAGCCAAGGGATGCAAAGCTTACGAGTAATACGATGGCAATGGCTTCAAATAAGGATTGAGAAAAATCGCCAATAGATTCTTTAACAATGTGAGGCTGATTCGATACTTGACTGAGTTCGAGGCCTGCAGGAATGGTTTTCTTTAATTCCCCCAGTTTTTTATCGATCGCTTCACCGAATTCGATATTATTCCCCCCTGCATCCATAGAGATGGCAATGCCAATAGCTGGTTTACCTTCAAAGTAGAACTGAGGATTGCTAGGGTCTTGATAGGTCATAGTTACATCAGCCATGTCGCCGAGTCGCAACGTTTGATTATTGATGCGAATTGGCATATCTTGTACCGCTTGAGGGCTATCGAATAGGCCATTAACGCGGAGATATACATTGTTTGTATCCGTCGTAATCATACCAGCTGGAACCATCATACTTTGCTGTTTGATAGCCGTTAATAGCTGTTGCGTGCTGATTTGATAAGATGCTAGCTTATCCTTGTTGATCGTTACATTGAGGGTTTGTTGTTGTACCCCAATGAGGCTGATTTTTTTAACATTAGGAACTGATAAAAGCTGACGTTTCAAGTCTTCTGCTTGTTGCCGCTTTTCTTCATACGAATATTCATCACCACTGATGGCGTAAATGATGCCGTATACATCGTCGAATCGATCGTTGATGGTAGGGCCTTGAACGCCTTGGGGCAGTGATTTCCATTCGTCGTTGATCATATTCCGCGCTTCTTCCCAAGCGGGACGAATTTTATCAGATGGTAAATCTTCTTTCAGATTAATATAAATTACCGATTTGCTGCCATCTGTGAAAGATTTCGTATAATCTACGCCAGGTAGGTCGCGCAGTTTCTTCTAGTTTGTCCGTTACCTGGTCCGACATTTCTTGCGGGGAAGCCCCTGGCCAAGCAACGCCGACTACCATGGTGCGCATCGTAAAGTCCGGGTCCTCCATACGGCCCATTTGGGAGTACGAGAAGATACCAAAGGTGAGGAGCACAGCCATGAAGTAGTAGATAATGGACTTGTGTTTGAGAGCCCATTCGGCTAAGTTAAACTGTTTCATTGACTAACCGCCGTCCCTTCTTGTAACTGTTGGGTACCTGCGGTGATGACAATGTCGCCTTTAGCTAAGCCAGATGTGACGATAACTGAGTTTTGACCAAAATCGCCTGTTTTGATAGATACGAGATGAGCCTTTTTATCGCGGATGATATAGACTGCATTATTGCCGTTCGAGTCTTTCACAAGAGCCGTCAACGGAATCGTAATATTGCTCGTATCTGTTGTAGTTAGATTTACGTTTACTGTCATACCTAGTTGTACTTCACTAGGCGCATTTTGTAAGGCGATTTTTACGGTATACGTTCTCGCCACAGGATCTGGAACTGGTGAAATTTCACGTACAACGCCTTGGACCTTTACATCTGGCAACGCCCAGAAGGTAATAGTGGCAGGGCTTCCTACGTGAATTTTACTCAATTCTTGTTCCGGTAAAGCGATAACTGCTTCTGGATCACGACCAGCCGCTAAGGTACCTACATTTTGACCTGCTGCGACCACTTGGCCAGATTCAAGATTAAGAGCCGTTATAATGCCCGTATCTGGAGCCGTTAAGCTAGTATAGCTATTTTGATTGCTACTCAAATTGAGGCTTGCTTGGGCCTGTTGTAGTTGAGCAGCTGTCGCATTCAATTGGTTTTCCGCTTGGTCTAATTGCAATTTACTAATCGCTTGTTGCGCATAGAGTTCGCGGTATCTGTTAGCATTGGTTTCTGCTAATTCGTAAGCCGATTGAGCTGCTTTTACGGCGCCTTCTGCATTTTGCATTTGTGCTGCCGTATCAGAACCGTTGATTTGAGCAATCACTTGTCCTGCTTCTACTACATCACCAACATTAACAAATTTGTTGATAACGCGGCCTCCAATTTGAAAGGCTAGTTTAGTTTCCGTCTTATTGTGGATGGTGCCTGCATAACCAGCACTGGTAGTGTCTGATTCTTGACCGATGGTGATGGTGCGCACCTTGAGGCTTGTATCCTCAGGGGGCTTTTCTGATCCACAACCACTTATGACGGCAGTCCCTATTAATAGGGCCCCTATGGTTGCTATGACTCTTGGATTCATAGAATCTCTCCTTTTACTACCACACATAAGCCCTATGAAAGGTGCAACATATTCGTTACAACTAAACATCATAGGACTTTTATTGTTAGCATATTTCTAAATACATACACAAGATAAGGAAATAGAAATACTATTCTACTTATATATTTTTATACAATTTAATAATACTATATTTAAATATATAATTCTACCCTTTATGCGGAATATAAAAGAACTATATACTTATTTGACATATTTATTAGTATATTTTAAACATATGCCTTTTTTTATTTTAAAATCATAGGTTGTTAGGTTGTTAGGTTGTTAGGTTGTTAGGTTGTTAGTAATAAAAAAAGTGAGTCCTCTTTAGAGAACTCACTCTTTTACACATGTTTATAAAGCTTTATATACTGTTTTTTTATCTTCTTAACCCTAAATTATTAAGGCTTAATTATCTTTAAATACCCTTAATTATTAAGGTTAATCGTTAATAATAGTAAGCATGTATATGTTATTATTTTTCTTCTTCTTGTTCTACAATAGGTTCTTCATAGGTAACAAGGATTTTGTCGATACGGGTATTGTCCATATCGATGACTTCAAAGGTATAGCCATTCCATTTTGCCTTGTCTAGTTCTTTTGGAATGCGACCGAAGAGCAGATTCAAAAGGCCACCCATAGTTTTGTACAAGTCATCTTCTTCGCCTGGTAATTCTTCATCGATGTGGAAGAATTCTTTAAATTCATCTACGTCGAGTAGGCCGTCTACGAGCCATGCACCATCGCGTTCGATGATTTTATTTTCTTCTTCTTTGATTTCGTCTTCACCAGAAGGCATAAGGCCTACGATTTCTTCCATGATGTCATGCAAGGTTACGAGACCTGTGAAACCGCCGTACTCATCGAGGATAATGGACTCGTGAACACCTTCAGTACGAAGTACGTTCAATAACTTCATAAGCGGAATGGATTCTGGAACGAGGACAGGTTCCTTGAGACAAGACTTGATGATATCTTGAATGGAACTTTCACTAGGACGTTGCATAATTTGAACTAATACGTCAGATACGGTAACGAGACCATTGAGTTCGTCCAAGGAATCGGTGCCAACAGGAATGCGATAATGGTTGGCATTTTTGAGGACATCCATGATTTCGTCCTCAGTGCCGTTAAGGTCAATCCATTTGAGCTGTGTACGCGGCGTCATCACGTCGCCAGCGTTCATATCTGCAAGGTGGAAGATATTTTCTACGAGAATTGGTTCCTCTTCTTCGTAAGCACCCATAGCAACGCCTTCGGTGAGCATTTTGTTGATTTCAGACTCTGTAACAGGAGCCTCTTCTTTCACAGTCACGCCTAGTAATTTTAAGAGGAATTCTGTGGAAACACCGAGGAAGCTAACGATTGGCTTTAAGGCTACAGACAACCAATAAATCGGTTTTGCCACTACTACAGCGATGCTTTCAGGACTATTTAAGGCTAAACGTTTCGGCACGAGCTCGCCAATAACGAGGGATAAATAGGTGATAACCGTAACAATGAGTAAGGAACTAATGGATGCTGCATAGGGCTCAATACTTGGAATATTAGCTACTAAAATCTCTTCTAAAGGACCAGAGAAGGTCGCACCAGAATATAAACCAGTTAAAATACCAACGAGAGTAATACCAATTTGAATAGTAGAAAACATATTATTTGGATTCTCTGCTAATTCAAAGGCTTTTTTAGCACGCTCGTTGCCTGCTTCGGCCATTTCTTCGAGTTTACGTTTTTTAGCATTGACGATGGCTAACTCCGTCATGGAGAACAAGCCATTGGCGATGATTAATACGACGATAATTATAAAATCTAAGGTCAGATCACTGTCCATGTAAGTAGACACTCCTTTTTATATAATTCTGCACATGAGAATATTGAAATATTACTCTTTAGTATACCATATTAGCATCAATAAATGTTTGGATACAAGAAAGGCACCCAAAAGGGTGCTTTTGGTATATACTATAGGTGTTACCGCCCCAAACTGGTAACAGGAAGGGGGTGTATTAAAATGCTCGAAATATTTATTTCCTTCACAGTATCTATCGTAGCAAGTATAATTGGATATTATATTTGCAAGTGGCTAGATAGATATTAGGCCGGTAACTAGCACAAAAAGAGGAGGGCTGCCACCCTCCTCTTTTTGTTTTGCATGCATTAAAATGCTAGCAAAATATTTATTTCCTTTATCTATAATTATATTACACAATTTAGTATTATTTGTAAATAATATTATATGCATATACAATAGTTGATATAACTAGATATTACTTAATATTACTTAATATATTACGATTGATATAAGGTAGAAAATAGACATATGACAAGTGAGCAGGAATGGGAACAGGTTTTACAAATAAAAACAGCAGGCCGCGATGATAGTCGGTCCGATACGGAGCATCATCCGTATGAGCCGACCGATTATTGCGTCCTCGAGCGCTTGGCGAACAGCGGTCATATTCGCAAGAAACATACTCTCATCGACTATGGCAGTGGCAAGGGCCGTGTCAGCATTTTTATGGCTTACCAAACGGGCTGTCATTCCATCGGTATCGAATATGATGAACGATTATATGAAAAGGCTCTTATCAATAGTGAAAGCCCAGCAGCGCGCAATCGGGTGAGTTTTGTGCACGGTGATGCGGCGCTCTATGAATTGCCAGCTCAAGCAGATCGATGCTTTTTCTTTAATCCCTTTGCGCTTCATACGATTAAGCGCGTATTAGGGAAATATCTTTGATTCCCTGTATCATCATCCGCGTGAAATCAAATTATTTTTCTACTATGTTAACGAAGAGGTAGAAAACTTCTTAAATAACCATGTGCGACTCGAACAGGAAGAACCTATTGACTGCAGTGATCTCTTTGAAGAAAAGGATGCAAAGGAGCGAATTCTCGTCTATTCCGTTAATCTATTTTAAATAACTATACCTCGATCTCAATGATTCTTTAGTAAACCTCGATTTGAATGATCTTTAATAGTACTAATTTACAGTACCAAGGATTGTTTGAATCGAGGTTTTCATTTTTATTTTTATTCTAATTTTATGGGGCTTTCACCTATATTATTAAGGAAAAAGCCTATAAATTCTGCTATAATAATATATTAGAGATTATAAAATCAATTCATTTTTTACAGTTCTATACATTGATTCGTATGCGCTAGTTTAGTGGGTAGGGATGAGTGTATTGAATACAGGAGGTACGCATGGAACTCATCGATACAGTATTGATTGAACGCATTCGCAAGGCCTTAATTAAACGTTACGACCGAGATCAACAAATTCAACAAATGATTGAAGAAATCGGCGCCGAAGAGGGCCTTAATGAGTCTGAACTGGCTATCGTTTACCAAGCCTATTTAGAGGTAAAGGAACGAGTATACTATACATCTACTCTCGTTGATTTGTGGAACCAAATAGAAGAGGTTCAAAAACGGATGTCCTTGTTGCATACCTACGAATCTCTTGAGCAAGATTTGTTTGGTGATGTACTTGGCGACGATAAGGAAGACATCATTCTGTCAGATACGTCGTATCTTGGCAAGGGTGTTAGTCATAACGACGACGTGTACGCTATGGAACAGGTGCAATTGTCCGATGTGCCAGTGCAACATGATTCCACAGTGGGCATGAACCACATTAAATTGAACGAATTGAACTCTATAGGTGGCCTTTTCACAGGCTCTGGTGAAAGCTCCGTTAAGGAAATCGTTGATCTTGAGGATGCGACTATTGAGCACCTTGACGTAAATCCACTAGATGGCGTTGAAAGCTTAGAAGTTCATCATTTAAACGAGGAAAATCCTTTTGATAATGATGATTTAGAAGCAATGTTAGCATCTAAGAACAAAGATAAAAAATCTAAAAAAGATAAGAAATTAGAGGAAGAAGATGTATTGGATGAAGAGGATATGTCCTCTATTGATCCATATACAGCGGTAAATGCATTGTTATTTGGTAAAGCTGGTTTAGAGTCCGATAAAGCAAATAAGAAGCTAGAAAAGATTCTTAAGAAGCAATTGAAACGCGTTGATGATGAATGGGCGCGGATCAACGGCTCTGACGTAAAGAAAGCCAAGGACGAAAAAAAATCTAAAGAAGATAAGAAATCTAAAGAAGATAAGAAATCTAAAGAGGATAAAAAGTCTAAGGAAGATAAAAAAGAGAAAAAACACAAGAAGTCCAAGGAAGAAAAACAGGCTAAGGACGAAGAAAAGTTAAAGCAAAAGAAAGATAAGGCTGAAAAGAAGCTTAAAGTCTTGAACGATAAGTTAAAAACAGTATTTTTGGCGGATACTTTCAAGAAAAAAGATAAGAAGAAAGATAAGAAAAAGGATAAAAAGTCCGAAAAGGATAGATCCGAAAAAAAGCAGAAACGATAGTTTCCGTATGGAATAGTAAGGCCTCTGAACAGGGGGCTAAGGAGAGTACTAGTGCAAAGAAATCAGCAGGTGCTGGAACTATCGACCGTGGATGCGGTAAATGCAAACGATGTAAGGGGCCTAAATGTAAGAAATATCCAAGATAATTGATAGTTATGTAATTAGTAGAATATTACATGGCATATGTGCATGGTTTATGATGTTTTGGTAATCATTTAGGAAGTATAGTTATTAGTTTTGTTATATGTGTGACAATATAGTTGAATCATGTGATATAACAATTAGGTTATAAGATACAACAGTTAGGGGTTAATGATGAACCGATGGCAGCGATTATTTGAAGGCATACGAACAGAGATTAAGGTGTTTATCTTTTTCTCTGCTTTGTTGACTGCATTTAGAATCGTGTTTCTTGTAGTATTTCAATCACAACTGGCTTCTGTGACGATGGAGAATATCCTCACGTCTTTGTGGCTAGGCTTTAGATTGAGCCTCAAGACCATCGGTTCTTTGTGTTTACTAGGCTTTTTAGGAGGCACGTTGGTGCATACCTTTGTACCTAAATGGCCATCCTTGCGTATTAAACAAGTTCTCTATTCCATAGCGACTGTACTGTTGACCTTCCTATTCTTAGGTCGCATTCCGTTTTACAAAATATTCAACTCCTCTTACAATGCGATGCTCATCAATGGCAAAAACGATGATATCAGCGCCATTGTAAATACGGCGATTAACGAATATAACGCCCTCATGTACATCGTTGGGGCCGTAGTATTGAGCGCAGCTCTTTGCTGGTTCCTCGTTCGCTTCTTAGGATGGGGCGCGAAGAAATATAGCGACTATGTTGGTAACGAACCGAGTGGTAGTGATCAACTGAGTGCTAGTGAACAAGTTAGCTGTCCTACTTGGTATCCAAAGACGAAGAAAACGCAGTGGATGACGGGCATTGGGCTCACTGTAGTAATCGCTGTACTGGGTTTATTCTTTAGATTTGGCGGTGCTTTCAGCTATACGAATTCTATTAACTGGGAAAGTGCGGCGCGCCTAAGCTCTAATTTATTGAACGAAAATATCCTCGATGATGTGCAGGCCTTGTATCGCGTTAAAAGCATTGCGAAACGAACGGCTGAGCTAGAGGTTATCAACTTAACACCTCAGGAGTTAAACGAAAAAATCACTGCTGTAGGTGGTAAACCTAATGGCACTAATTTTGATGGTTCTTTCACGAGAACTATTACGATAGAGCGATTAGCGGAGCAACCGCAGTCCATCAATATCGTTCTCGGTGAATCCTATGGTTTGTGGCCATTCCTCAGTGAATATAACGAACCTGGTGCATACCTCGTTGAACAAGGTCGTAAATATGCTGCCAGTCCTCAAGCGATGAGTACGCAGCTAGCCCTTGCTCAAGGTACGGGCACCATGCCGGCTATCAATGGTTTACTCACTGGTATGCCTGACACAGGTCTATATCCTAACTATGAAGGTGAAAGTTTCAAACAACCGTACGGTTTAGGTATTGGTCCTGTTATGAAAGCTAGGCTATAAAACTGTATTCTGGTACGGCGGCTTTAGTACATGGCAAAATGTTAAGAACTTTGCTCTATCTCAAGGCTTTGATGAATTCCACGATGCGTCCGAAATGTCTAGCGAAGACGGTAATGCCTGGGGCGTAGGCGATAAAGACTTGTTTAAAGCAATTTCTGCGTATATGGATCAACATAGAGGAGAAAAAATCCTCAATGTCATCATGACTACCTCTAATCATCCGCCGTATAGTATCAATGTAGCTAAGGAAGGCTTTGATGCGAGTAAGGTAAAAGGTCATGTACCTGATTCCATTTCCGATGATGAAAAACAAATAAATGAAATGGGCCATATTTGGTATGCAGACCACGTGATGGGGAACTTTATCGGTAACGAAGAAAAAGCAGATCCGTCTGCGCTCTTCGTCATCACAGGTGACCATAGCGAACGATTTAACTTTGCTCGTGAAGTAGGGCCTAATGTGGCATCTACGATTCCTATTATCTTCTACGGTCGAGGCATCCATAAAGACTGGCTCGCTCCAAACGCCTTTGGCATGAGCATTCAAATCATTCCAACCTTGGCAGAACTAGCGGGACGACCTGGTCAAACCTATGAAGCGATGGTGCCAAGCTTGTTTACACAAGAGGAATTTGTCTTTAACCATAGATTATATCTAGATAAAAACGGAAAAGTCTTAGAACAAAGTGCGAGTATGCCTCAATCCTATGGGGATATGATTAAAAACATGCGCGAACTCGCGGCATGGCGTATTAAGCACGGGGATAAGATTAAGTAAAAGATAATATTAGTAAGAGATTTTTAGTATGTATATAAATAGGGAGTAGTATACATTGCATATCTTAGATATTATTCAATCTGTTTTCAATTTACAAAATACTGATATAGAACTTATACCTTTAAAAACAAGGTATGACGAATAATTCATTTATCTTTAGCATTAATAATGAACGATATATCATTAGGGTTCCAGGGGTTAATACAGAAAAAAAATAATTAATAGACATCAAGAATATGATGTGTACCAAGCTATAAAGGATGAAGAGTTTGTAGAACCTTTAATTTATATTGATAGAGACAAAGGCTATAAAATTTCAAAATTTATAGAAAACTCTCATACTGTTAACCCAAAGGATTGGAACGAAATTAATGCGTGTTTAAAGCGATTGAAAGAATTTCACAATCAATCACATCGAGTAGAGCATTATTTTTGATGTATTTGAGCATATTAATTATTATGAATCATTAATGCCAAATGCTAGTAAATATGAGGACTATAAGGAAACAAAAAAGAATATAGAGTCTTTAGAGCCTATCATAGAGAACTTGGTAAAGGATTGGACTTTGTGCCATATTGATGCGGTATGTGACAATTTTTTAGTTACCGAAAATCAAGATGTATATCTCATAGATTTTGAATATGCTGCTATGCAGGATCCAGATTTAGATGTGGCTATGTTTATTGTATATTCCTTGTTTAACCGACAAGAGATAGATCGAATTATCGACATATATTTTGAGCATCAAGTAACATCGCTAAAGAGATATAAGATTTACTCCTATATTGCTATTGTTGGCCTATTATGGAGTAACTGGTGCGAAGCAAAACAAGATACAGAATTATTAAATAGTTCTTATGCTCAGCAACAATACAATTATGCAAAAACTTTCTATCAAATTGTATTCGATGAGGCACGAAATGTATCAGAATTTCGTGAATTGGTAGATAGCTATGCTTAATGCTCTTCTTTCAGGTATATTTTGGGGTGCTGATACTAGTTTTATGGGATATTATTTTTTTCGATGTATTCCATATATTTTATGGTTTCCTTATTATTTCCCATATTTATAACATTCATCCATGATATGGTCAGCGCATTACTGATTAATATATCTATCCTTGTTACGGGACGATTTAATTCTGTTATTGAAGATATAAAAAAAGCAAAGTCAAAATATATTTGGTTTGGATCACTCTTAGGTGGACCTATCGGGATGTGTTCCTTTATTTTAGCCATTGAATACACTGGACCTACTATCACTGCTATTATTAGTTCGATTTATCCAGCAGTAGGCCTTTTCTTTGCTTATATATTTTTGAAAGAAAAGAGGAAGCCCTATCAAGTTGTTGCCTTATTTATAGCTATTGCTTTTATTATTGCCCTAGGTTTTATTGATGAAGGCCATACAAATAGAAGTATAATAGGGATAATTTTTGCCTTAGTGTGTGCTTGTGCTTGGGGTAGTGAAGCCGTTTTATGCTCGTATGGTATGAAATCAGGAGAAATATCAAATTTAAGCGCCATCTGTATTAGACAAAATTTATCTATGATTACCTATGGTACGCTGATGACTTTATATTTTATTTTCTTTCATTATGGTGAAAGTATAGATTTTAATTCTAGTCTTGCTTATATAGGAATGGCTGCAATATTTGGATCTACATCCTATTATTGTTACTACCGAGCGTTAGCGACCATTGGTGTTAGTAGAGCGATGGCGTTAAATATTAGTTATACTGCTTTTTCGGCGATTTTCTCCTATCTCTTATTTGGTATTGAATTGACTATAAGCCAAATGTTGATAGGATTTTGTATAGTAGTAAGTGGGTTAATTTCAGCATATGATTTCGAAAAGTGAATTTAATGAGTATGTAAATCATAAGCAGTATGATTACATTGAACAACATAAAGTAACCAATGCGATTATTTTGGCAGCTGGTAAATCTAAGCGCTTTAAACCTATTAGTGATTATTGTCCAAAAGGGCTTAGTATTGTTAAGGGTGAAGTCCTTGTAGAGCGACAAATCAAACAATTACAGGCTGTTGGTATAACTGATATTACCCTTGTGGTGGGTTATAAAAAAGAGATGTTCTTCTATTTGGAAGATAAATATAATGTAAAAATTGTTGTGAATGAACAGTATGATACGCAAGATAATATTTCATCATTGCGGTTAGTGTTAGATCGACTAGATAATACTTATATTTGCTCTGTAGATAACTATTATCCGGAAAACCTATTTAATGCCTATGAATATCGAGGCTTTTACTCGACTATCTATGTAGAAAGTAATACTGATGAGTGGGTTGTAACAACTGATGAATATGGCTATATAAATGATGTAACAATAGGAGCACCTAGTGGCCATATTATGTTAGGATTTGTCTATTTTGATCGACAATTTAGTGAGAACTTTAGACAAGTTATTCTAGATGTAGAAGGTATAGATGAATATAATCATCATGTTTGGGAATATCTATATATGAAACATCTAGATAGACTAAAATTAGAAATAAAAAGAATTTGATAAGACTAGTATATTAGAGTTTGATACTGTAGATGATGCTATTAATTATGATAAAGAATTCCTAATAAATAATAAAGATAAGTAATGACCAATTATTTTTAAGAGGGAATAGTAAATAAAATTAGTTTTGGTCATTTATATTTATCTAAATAATTACGTTCATAAGTGAAAGGTGAAACTATGGCAACTGTATCTGTAATAATCTTAGCGAGAAATGAAGAACATAATATTCATGATTGTATCGAAACGGTACAATTTGCCGATGAAGTACTCGTAATTGATGATTTTAGTACCGATGATACGGTAAAAATTGCAGAAGAAATGGGTGCCCGTGTTGTGCAACATGCTATGAATGGCGACTGGGGTGCGCAACAAACTTTTGGTATTGAGCAAGCTAAATCTGATTGGATTTTATTCCTTGATGCGGATGAGCGCATTTCTGAGCCACTAGCTAAAGAAATACAAGCTATTATTGTAAATGAACCAAATAAAGCCTATTGGATTCAACGTCGTAATAAATTCCATTATAATAAGGCTACTCATGGTGTATTGCGTCCAGACTATGTACTTCGCCTTATGCCTAAAGAGGGTAGTTATGTAGAGGGTTATGTACATCCAGCGATTATTACGCCATACCCAACAGAAAAATTACAACATCCGATGTACCACTATACCTATGATAATTGGCAACAATATTTCAATAAATTTAATAACTATACGAAATTGGCTGCTGAAAAATATCGTGATAATGGTAAAAGCTGTTCCTTTATAAAGGATATTATATTGCGTCCTACATGGGCTTTTATTAAAGTGTATTTCATTGACAGAGGATTTCTAGACGGTAAATTAGGATTTATATTATCAGTGAATCATTATTTTTTTATACCATGACAAAGTATGTAAGATTATATTATTTACTGAAGTCTAATGGGAAACTATAAATATTAAACTTACAAGAAATATTGAGTAATAATATGCGAGTAGCAATATTAGAGAGTATCGTTATGCCAGCAGGGCATGAAGTAGAATTTGATAGAATTTTAGTAAACGAATTAAAAAAACAAGGCCATGATCCTGTATTTTTTGTACCACCTAATTTCCCTTTTAAGTTTGATTATGGTGCCGATATAGAATACCTCGATGGTGGAGAAGCTATTTCTTACGCAGGATTAGGTCGTTTAAAACGATTGTGGGCCTCTATTTTACGAGAAAAAAGAAGAAAAGCTTGGTTTAACTCTGCATATCAAAAAATTTTAGAAGGTAAATGCGATGCATTAATCATACCTACTGCGAGTTTTAGATTTGCAAGGACTTTATATAAAACTGCTCTTAAAGATTCTCCAGTTCCTGTTATTTTATTATTTCATGGCATTATTGATCATGAAAGAGAACGTTTTGAACTGCAAGCTAAACGTTGTGAACCGTATAAAAATGTGCATTTAAAAGTACTTACTTTTAGAGAAGAATATAAAGATGGTAAAAAGCCTAATATTTCGGCTGTAGTACCACCTGTATACGAACCTAAAGACGGTGTAGAGCAGTCTAAGGAAAGTAAACCACTAACAATAGGATTCTTTGGTCAGTTTAGAAAAGAAAAACAACTAAATCAATTCTTAGATGCATTTATTGAGGCTAAATTTAATGTACCTGTCAATTTATTGGTACAAGGTGCAACGGTAACAAAAGAGGATTCTGATCTATTTGAATCGATGATTAAGGACTATAGTAAATATACGAATATACAGTTTCTACATAAAAAAATTTAATTGGTAAAGAATGGGATGAACAATTAATCAATGTAGATGCTCTTTTTATTGCCATATGGAGCTGAACGTTATCGTTATCAATGTAGTGCTATTTTATTTACGGCCATTGGTTTTAATAAGCCTGTATTAGTATCTAAAGAAATTAATCCAGAAGTATTAGCTCAATATAGTATAGGTATGACCTTGGATTTAACATCTCGTGAAACAATTGTACAGGGGTTAGAGGCATTTATAGATACTATGGCTAATAGACCAGAAGTTTTCAAGGAAGGCTTGAAAGCTGCTAATTTAGCGTATAGCCAAGAACGTTTGATAAAAGAAATTTTAGATGTATAAGGGAGTAGCTATGTTTACATATATTAAAAAGCATTGGAATATTGGTAAGCAAATTTATGGCACTCATTCATGACGTGAGTTTCATCGTGATATATTACATACAACACGTGTGTTGCGTCGTAAAAAAGAAATGGAGTTATTTTGCTTCCTACTCTGTAGATCAAACTTAATCCTGTTCATTTTTGCTAGACATCATTTTGAGACCTCAATGGGCCTTCTTTAAAATCTATATTTTACAAAGAGGTTTTTTAGACGGTAAATTTGGTTTTATATTATCTTTATACCACTATATGTATACTGTTACTAAGTATGTAAAACTGTATTATTTGATTAAATCTAATGGAAAATTATAAGCATATCTTTTTTCTATTATTGATATAAAAAGCACGTCCACCTGTAAATTTAGGCTATATAATGAGTGAACAATTTTATTTATCTATACAACAAAAATATAAAATTAATGATTTGGGCACCTATATTAGCAACCATTTTTTAGAATTATCTTTATGATTGTCTATAACCCATACTCCTCTTGGAAAAGGAAGATGGCAGGCCGCTATAGGTTCATTACGATATGGTTTTTGGTGGGGCATGGATTTTGATGCGTATATATTTTTAATTTCCTTAGTTTTAGTTACTATTCCTGCATTGTGGTTTGATACATACCACCAATATGAGGATGTAATTAGAATTATTGAGTTAACAATCTATTCTTGTGTTCTCTACGCAGCCTTTGCAGGTAAGATGATATTCTATAAGCATTTCCATGATACCTATAACTATATGGTTCACTATGGCAATCATGCAGAGAAACGCAATTTGATAGATGTATTCTTTAATCAAGATCGAGGCGCACTTGTATTATTAGGTTTTATTCCTATTGCTATTGCATCTTGGTATATGGGAACACTATTCTTATCCTTGCCGTCCATTCCATATCCAGAGTCTTATTTGACAGATACGTGGATGATAGTTGGGTGGAATATATTATTAGTGGCTCTATCTGTAGTAGGTTTTTATTGGTTTCGCTATGGTGGTACTTTATCTCACGATAATAAACCTGAATGGGATACAATTCCTACAGTGGTTAAAGAAGATATCTTCTTTGCTCGTGCTACAGTACCAGATCTATGTGCATTGGAAACCGTTTACAAACATCCTTTACGCTCTGAATACACTGCTTCCGAAGAGGATATTAATGATGCCATACACCGTATTGTTCCCAGTGAATATAAACACGTGGCAACAACTCGATAACCCTCTATATGCTTTCAAAAAAATAGCTAAAGGGCCAAAGATTAAGAAACCTAAACATATTTTCTTTATTGTTGGTGAAAGTATTCCTCAGTGGTCCTTAGACGAAACACATAAGCTTCTCAATATTTGTCCAGGGCTTTGGGATTTTAAAAGCCAGCCGAATACTGTACAAATTCCAAATTTTTTACCTGCTGGCAATGTTTCAAGACCATCTATTGTTAGTCTTATGAGTGGTATCTATGATGCCGGTTTAGAACTCAATGAACGAGAGCAATTTTGGAATGGATCCTTTCCTACATCGTTTGCCTATCAAATGAAGCAGCTGGGGTATCAAACCATATATTGGTATGGTGGCAATGCGTCATATGGTAATTTTAATCATTTTGGTAAGGCTCAAGGTTTTGATCGAGTAGAAAGTGCATCTATCTTCTGTGGACCTGATGCACCAAAGACGTGGGTTGGTGTCTATGACCATATATTCTTAGAAAATATTGAGCAACAAATCAAAGCTATTGATACTCCAACCTTCCATTTTATCTATACGACATCAAATCATAGTCCATACAAGATAGAGGATTCTTTACTTGATTATGATCCTAAAAAGTTATGCCTCATGTAGGTGAGGATCTACGTTCTAACAAGACTCGGAACAAGGAACTGGCTACATATCGGTATAGTGATAAGGCTCTCTTTTCGTTTGTCGATTCTATGAAAAAGGCTTATCCAGATAGTTTATTTATTATTACTGGTGACCATTCAAATTTATTTGGAGATTTGAATAATACGTCTCTCATACATCGTGACTATACATTACGCGATACGTTCTGTACTGTTGCGTTATTACAACATCCTGATTTAGATAGTAATATGATAACCACTCAAAAAGGGACTCATATGAGTTTAATGCCAACTATTATTGAGGCAATAGCACCAAAAGGGTTTGAGTATTACTCGATTACGCCCTCTTTGTTTGATGACCAACCAGAAACTTTGGTGACTCCCTATCAATGGATTACCGATTCACTTATGGGGGATATTCGATCTTGATTATGGTGAAAGTAATCAACCATCAGCTGAACCAGTAACTCAGATAAGACCTATAGATAATCATGCTAAAGAAGCACGAGATTGGAGTTTATTAACAACTTGGTTAATTAACCATGAAGAAAAGCTATTTTCTAAAAAAGATGATTAACATATGTTAATCATCTTTTAATGAATATTGTATAGATAGGGGATTTAGTTAAGAGATTCGTTATTTGAGGTGATAAAGGTGTTTCAATATATACAAAATCAATGGGCGAAAGGCCGAAAAATATATGGTAAGCGCAGTTGGAGAGAAACGAGACGAGTTGTATTGCACACGGCTCGCTCCTTAGGTCGCCGCCAGCATATGAAACGATTAGAAAACTATTTTGCTAATTATAAACCAGATCCAGAATTACTACACCGTCAAATTGGTTTATATGAGTTGATGACGCGGATCTTTTTCTTTAAAGAATCCACTGCAGATGAGCGTTTAGATGCCATTATCAATCATTTTGATTATATACAAAATGTATTTACTGATGAAGCCATTCAATCCATGTATTCTGTTGACGAAACTAATATCTGGGATGATGTAAGCCGTATTAAGCGCGGTTTTATTGTTTGGGAATCAGAAGAGTTAAACATGAAAGCTCAACTCTATTATGGCCCAGGGCAACGTAAAGAAGGCTTGTTAACGTTATTACTAACATTAGAATCAAAAGGTGTATATCATGCTAATTTCCGGTTTGGTAAAGGTTTTAATGGGGAAAAAGCCATGTGGATTGGTACGATTCAAGGCTATAAGGATGGTTTAGATAATGCAAAAATAGCTACCAAAAAGATGTTTGGTTATCGACCAAAAAACTTTATCATGTATTTACTTAGATTGATTGCTAAAGAATGCGGTGTAGAAACAATCTATGCTGTATCTGATGAAGGTTTTTATGCAAATACACATTTAATACGTATTCATCGTGCTAAAGTGGCGGAACTCGATTCTTTATGGCAAGAAAGTGGTGGTGAACTTTCACAAGATCCTAGATTTTACAAAATTCCACTAGAAGAATATCGCAAGCCAATTGAAGAAATCAAATCACAAAAACGAAGTCAATACAGAAAACGCTATGAATTACTTGATGAATATATGGTACAAGTTCATGAAAATTTAAAGCCATACTTAAAATAATTTAGGGGTAAAAATATTTTAAGGCATGATAAAGGGATTCTTATGTTATGAACAAGATGTGTAGTAATGAAATAAAGTCTGTACTATTAAAAACATTAATTCGATTTAATGATTTTTTTGTGAAAAAAATGATATTAAATATAGTCTTGCCTATGGTACAGCATTAGGAGCCATACGACATAAAGGATTTATTCCCTGGGATGATGATATTGATGTTCTTATGATGAGATCTGAATATAATAAGTTTGAAGCTGCTTGGAAAAAAATTATATTAAAAAGTCATAAGGATCATTATAAATTATGGTCTGAACTAGATGAGGAAAAATTATTTCATCGTATATGTAGCTAAATTTTTTTGATACAGATACGGCTTTATATGAATATTTTTTTCTAAAGGGAAAGTAATTGAATATGGTATTTTTTTATTGATATTTTTTTGTATTAGATCATATTCCTGTTGAAAAAAAAGTGAACAAAAAATTATTTTTTTGGATATTCGTTTTTTTACTGGAAGTGGATTCAGCATTTTTCAACGACATTTTTAAAAAGTGGAATCAGTTTGTAAGAAAATATAATTTGCCATTACCATCCTTAGATACGATGGTCAATAAATTAATGGACCGTAAAAATCGATATAATCGGGAGTTAACACCACTAGTTTCAATGATTCAAGATTATCAAAAGAAAAAGGATATTAATCTATCTATTTTTTAAATATGAATGGTTTCACGATTATATATTAACGGACTTTGAAGGACATAAATTTCCTATTATTAAAGCGTACGATGAAATGCTAAAAAAATAGTTATGGTGACTATATGCAATTACCACCAAAGGATCAACAAGTTGGCCATAATATAGATGCCTATTGGCGATAAGTATGACTTCTACTTAAATTTTTATAATAATCAGTTTTGAATAGTATCAAAATAAAAGACTAATGCTCGAATGTAATTATTTGAAGCATTAGTCTTTTTATTTATAGACATATTTTTATTACAGCAATATTTTATTTATATAAGTAGTCTTGTATGTATGGCTTATTTCTTCATTTATTAATCTAAGAAATAGGTAAGTTAAATAAAATAATTACATTTAATTAAAAATGAAGAGTTCATGAAAGTTTTATAACTTTTATGTAGAAATTTTAGAATTATCATGTATACTATCAATATCGAAATTATTGAATATCAAATACTAATATTTGGGGTTAGTATAATTCGGATTTGATAAATATTGAGGAGAAGATATGAGTACTACATTTATGATGATGAACAATCCAATGGATTTGATCATGAATCTAGTGGTAGACACTACTACTAATAGCACTCTTACTACATTAGAAGGGGCTATTGAAAAAAATATAAAATCGATTTTGATGCAGCATCTAAACAAGCCATCTTTACTTTTTTAAAATGTATGGTGATTCTAAATACTATAAATTGCGTATGATCGCAGATGCAAATCATGATTTAGAAGAGTTAACTGCTACAGAATATTTCTTTTAAGACTGTAAACGTATTAGGTCTTGCTATTAATATGGCAAAATCTAAGAAAAAAATCTTTAGGTATTAAAGTAGACATGGAAAACTCTTATGTATACTTAGAGAATTTAGATTCCAATGACGGTACATCTCATAAATTCCGTGGTTGGTTAGAGCATTAATAATACAGAATTTAGAGTGTTTAGCTGTATTATTAGAGGTGCCAATATATAAGCTGTTTTATGAGTAAAAAAATGTAACATTTTATAAATAGTTTATATGAAAACTACATGAGAATATGGTAAAATTAATATAATGGAATTAAGAGAGTTTAGTATCATTATATAAAGAAAGAAGGTTGTTTTCTTGATGTTGTGTTGAGAAAAATGACCTTTTTTTATAAGTATAAATAATGAGAAAGTTATTATACATCGAAGATAACTAATATAAGAGAGTTTAGATTTGAGAAATAAATGAGCGTTTTATTTTAGAATGGGGAGATTAGTTCTAGGATAAGCAGCTTAGTGAAATAGTTTGAGAAGGCCTTTCATGATCAGAATACCAATCATAGAGCCTGTTGTATCAAGCAGAACATCGCCAATTGTTGCTGTCCTACCTGGTGTGTAAATTTGAATGACTTCATCTAATGAAGCGATGCAGATTGCCAGTAGGATACTTTTTTTGGCTATATGGGTTGTAAAAATTTGTTTGAATGTATAGTAAATAACTGCGCCGAGAGCCATAAACTCTGTAAGGTGAGCCAGTTTACGCACATAGGTATCTAGAATATTTACATTTGGATGTAATCCAAGTTCGATTAATAGGGGTTGTATATTTGTAGTAAAGAACATGCTGAGCTGAACGGAGTCAGTCTTTGCTTGATATGAATTACTCCAGATAAAAGCAATAATCAAGAGAATGATTACTGTGCTAATCGTTTTTTTCATTAATTATAACCTCTTGTAGTGTATTCGTATGATTAGTGTATTTATATGATACATATTTGATGTATTAAAAAAATGGGAAGTTAGATTAATTAAAATAACTAGTTTAGTAGTTATGAGGGAGTATATATGAAAAAAATACATACGTTAATTCTAATGTCATCGTTAAGACCTTAATGGTAATTGTCGATTATATTTCTGTTATTTGCGGCATTGTATCCGCTTATAATTTGAGGTTGCTTTTACCATTTAGTGAAAGTGACATGGTATTGCATATCGATTATTGGTATGCCTATATTATAACACCTCTTCTTTTTATAACAGTTCTCTTCTTGAACCACGGTTATAAAATCGATACAGCCTACTGGGAAAAGGTAAAAATCATTTTCCGCAGTATTACTATTGGTATCGTATTGTCTATCGTTTTAATGTACGCAGGTCATATTTTAAATAATGTATCCCGCTTGTTCGTGATTTTATCTTATGGGTTTATATTACTTTATATCATTGTATTCCGTTATATCTTAGCTCGTACACTTATTAAATTGAACATTTTAGCTATTCCTGTATTACTTGTAGGGGCTGGTAAAACAGCAGAGCTCGTGGACGTTCATTTCAGCAACATGCCGCTTGCGATGTACAAAATTGTAGGTTTTGTAGATGATCATCCTAAATCCTCTGTATTAGCTAACAAATACGAATGCCTTGGCAAATTCAACGATGCTGAAGCAGTAATTAAGAAATATAATATTCCAAATGTTCTCGTCTGTGCGCCAGGCTTGGAATCTCACAAATTAGTCACTTTGATTAATAAACTGCAAATTCTTGTTGAAAAGGTAACCTTCGTTCCTGAGTTATTCGGTATTCCTGCAGCGAATATTCAAGCACGGGGCTTGATGAATGAACAAACCTTGATTTTAGAGGTAAAAAATAACCTCGCTCAACGACGCAATCGTCTCTTTAAACGAATCTTTGATATTACAGCTACAGTGATCGGTGGCCTTTTGATTTTACCTGTAATAGCTATCGTAGCCATCTTAATTTACTTAGACTCTCCAGGTCCTATCGTATTTGGTCATAAACGTGTAGGCCAAGGGGGTAAGGAATTCCCTTGTTACAAATTCCGTTCCATGGTGCCTAATGCACAAGAGGCTTTGGAAATTTATTTGAAAGAAAATCCTGAAGCCCGTGAAGAATGGGAACGTGATTTCAAATTAAAAGATGATCCTCGTGTTACAAAAATCGGTAAATTCCTTCGTAAAACAAGTCTTGATGAATTGCCACAATTGTGGAATGTATTGATTGGTGATATGAGCCTTGTAGGCCCAAGACCTATCGTGCGTGCAGAAGTTGAAAAATATGGCGAATATATTAACGACTTCTACCTCGTACCACCAGGGATTACAGGGGTATGGCAAGTAAGTGGTCGTAGTGATACGACGTATGAAGAACGAGTTCTTATGGACTCTTGGTATGTACACAACTGGTCCGTATGGATTGACATTGTGTATCTAGTGAAAACTGTGTTAGCAGTTCTTAAGGGTAAAGGTGCGTATTAATATATAGGTGCAAACATGAAAAAGGTTATTACATACGGTACTTATGATTTATTTCATGAAGGCCACTATAATCTCTTAAAAAATGCAAAAGCATTAGGGGATTACTTAATTGTTGGGGTTACATCCGGTGACTTTGACAAAAATAGAGGCAAGTTAAATGTTCGTGACTCCTTGATGACTCGCATTAAGAATGTTGAAGAAACAGGCTTTGCTGACGAAATTATTATCGAAGAATACTTCGGTCAAAAAATCGATGATATCAAGAAATACGACGTTGATATCTTTACAGTAGGTTCTGACTGGAAGGGCCACTTTGACTATCTCAATGAATACTGCGAAGTGATTTACTTAGATAGAACGAAAGGTATTTCTAGTACAGAAATTAGAAATACAAATACTATTAAATTAGGCTGTCACGGTGTTGAACAAGTAACGGCGCGCTTCTTTAGAAGAGTCTAAATATGTATCTGGTATGGATACTGGTGCTGTTTACGTCGAAAATGAGCCTCATAATTTAGACCAACTTGTAGAGGACTATGAGCTCAAGGTCTACAAAGATCAAGAAGAGTTCTACAATGCTGTTGATGCGGTATACATCGTAGTGGAGCCAAAATATCAATTCCAAGCGATCATGGATGCTTTGAAACATAAAAAGCATGTTCTTGTGGAGTTCCCAATCCTCGTAACAGATGAGCAACTTCAAGAGATTACAGATTTGGCAGATGCTAATGGTTGCATCTTCATGGAAGGTTTGAAAACAGCGTATACGCCAGCCTTTGGTAAATTAATTGCCTTGGCTAAGAGCGGTATCATCGGCAATATCTTAAGCGTAGATGCCAACTTTACTCAAATTTTAGGAAAACAATTGGCAGAACAAATTCGTTTAGTTGATGGAGGGAGTGTAAACGCATTAGCATCCTATCCATTCTTAGCTTTTGTTAAGTTCTTAGGCCTAGATTATAAAGACATTCAATTCTTTAGTCGCAACGACGATAAGGGTCTTGATATGTTCACTAAGATTCTAGTTTCTTATGAACATGCAGTGGCTACCTCCAATGTAGCCATCAGCGGTAAGAGCGAAGGGGACATGATTATCTCCGGTGATAAAGGATATATCTACGTTCCTGCGCCATGGTGGAAAACAGAATACTTTGAAGTTCGCTTTGAAGATCTTAATATGAACCGCAAGTATTTCTACAAATTTGATGGCGAAGGCTTGCGCTATGAAATCGCTGAGTTTATTCAGTGCATCTTGAATAAGAAAAACTCCATCCTCTTAACAATTGAGGAAATTAGAGCGATTACGAAGATGATCAATCAATTTAACGTAGCCAATAAAGTTGTATTCTAAGTAACTTACAAGAAGTAGCTTATAAGAACGATTTTTAACATAACTATGGTGCTACATATTCACTCAATAAATATATTTTTCCTACATGAGAAATCCCATTACATTAATAGATAGCAGGAGATGGCATTATGTACATTAATCCATTAATTGAACAATTGGAACGCAAATACCCAGGTGGTAATCGGGAAGGTATTTTGCGCTTAGATATGAATGAAAACCCTGGTGGCTTGCCACTAGAGGTGGTTGAATCTGTTAAAAGTAAAATGACGCCAGAGTTCTTCTCTACGTATCCAGATAAAGATCCTCTCATCAATTCTTTGGCTACATTCCACGGTGTATCCGTAGATAATATCGCAATTACAGATGGTTCTGAAATGGCTTTAAAATATATCTTTGAAGCTTTTGGCAAACCAGGTTCTGACTTTGTTAGCGTATTCCCAACCTTTGAAATGTACGGTGTATATGCGAATATGTACGGTTTAAACCATAAAAAGGTAGATGTAACAAAGGATTTTGATATCGACTTGAATCGTTTGCTAGAGTGTATCGATGAAAACACAAGCATCGTGTCCATGTTGAATCCTAACAACCCTGTAGGTCGTCCTTACACTGATGAAGAGTTCCGCCTTGTAGCAGAAAAAACAAAGGCTACTGGTTCTCTCTTAATCATTGATGAAGCGTACCATTACTTCTACGAAGGTACACAGATGCCATTGTTGAAAGAATACGATCACATCATCGTAACGCGTACGTTCTCTAAATTATTCTCCATTGCTGCGTGTCGTATCGGCTATGCCGTATCTTCCGCTAAGATTATTAAAATGATCAACAATGCGAGACCGACTTTTGATACAAACTCTATTGCTTTGTTGTTTGCTAACGAGCTTATCAATAATAAAGAGCTTACTCAAAAGCTTATCGCTACGGAGTTAGAAGGTCGTGAGTATCTCATGGCTGAGCTAGATAAGGCAGGCTACGAATACGTATTCCAAGGTGGTAACTACGTGACAATTAAGGCTAAAACAGACGCTGAAACAGTGGCTGAGCGCTTGCTTACAGAGAAAAAGATTTCCATCAAAACATCTGGTTACGACATTCTTAAAGGCTATATCCGCGTAACTACTGGGGATGTTAAATATATGAAACTATTTGTAGAACATTTATTGGAACTAGATAAGTAGTACAACCATGAATCTACGAGAACTAAAGAATAAACTTCGCAAGGTGAAAGCAGTCTATCTAGCCATTAACTTTGGTGGCTTATGCGCCCAAGTAGCGGCAAGAACTGTCTTTCGAGGGATTGCCTTCTTTATTCCTGTAAAGAAGAACCGCATTCTCTTTAGAGCTTACGAAGGTCGAGGCTACACTTGTAGCCCTAAATATATTAGTGAGTACATGAAGAACGATAATACGTACGAAATCGTATGGTCGTTCAATAATCCTGAGCCTTATGATGAGTTACGCCGACAAGGCATTATCACTGTAAAACAAGGCTCACTACAGTACTTTTACTATTATTTGTCCTCTAAGGTCATCGTTTTCAATGACCTATTAGAAGCCTTTTTGCCGACTACTGGTAATCAAGTGTATATCAATACGTGGCATGGAGGCGGTGCCTATAAGAAATGGGGCATGTTGTTAGATTGGAACTGGATGGGGCGCGTGCGTTACCATATGACACATAAATTTAACTACTTCCTATCCTCTTGTAAGCTCTTTACGTACTATGCAGCACAAGCCTTTGATGCAAAAGAAGAACAATTTATCGACTCTGGCTTGCCACGAGATGATATATTCTTCGTAGATAGTACAACTATGGATGCTAAGCGTTTGGATATACTTCCAAAAATGAAACTAGATCCAAAGTACAACTATGTATTGTATGCGCCTACGTACCGCGAGTTTCAAGGAAGCAGTACGTACGACATCGATTTCCCTGCATTGAAACAGAACTTGGAAGACAAGTTTGGCGGGGAGTGGAAAATCTTGTATCGCGGTCATTATTATTTGGAAAATGATAGTAATATCCCTGATTACGTGATCAATGTATCTAACCATGACGATATGCAAGAGGTATTGCTCGTAGCAGACGTGCTCGTTACGGACTACTCTAGCTCCGTATGGGACTTTGGTCTCTTAGAACGGCCTTGTTTCCTCTATACGCCTGATAAGGTGGAGTATGAGTCTGTTACGAATTACTGTACACCTTTAGAAGAGTGGCCATATCCATTTGCATTGACTAATGAAGCATTAGGCTTGCTCATCAAAGAGTACGATAAAGAAAAATACTTAGAAAGATTACATGCTCATCAAGAGCGTTTAGGTACATATGAAAAAGGACAAGCTTGTCCGATTGTAGCTGATTTTATAGCTAACATAATTAAGTAAAAGGAGCTTGAATTCTATGAAATTAGTTTGTCATGCTCACACTAAATATTCACATGATAGTATGTTGCCGTTTTGGTTGCTTCATATGCTTTGCCTCAACAAAGGGATTACGCATATTACCATTACAGAGCATAACAATTTAAAGGGGCATTGGCCTTTAAAGAGTATTGTGAACGAAAAGGGAATAAGCTTCATGTCATCTTAGGGGAAGAGGTTATGACTACGGCTGGGGAAATTATAGGTTTGTATATTAACGAACATATAAATAGCGGTATGTCACCGGAGGAAACGGTGGCTGAAATCAAGCGACAAGGCGGTGTCGTCTACGTTCCACACCCTTATGATGAGAAGCGATATAAAACCGTTTTGAAAGAACCATACATTGAAAAGTTACAGTCTCAAATTGACTGTATCGAGGTTCACAATGGTCGGAATATTAGCACTGACTATGATATAAAACAAAATGAAATAGCAGAAAAATATAATTTGCGCAAGGTTATTGGCGGCGATATCCATACATGGATTGAAATCGGCAAGGACTATATGGAAACTGATATAGCTCCAGAAACGCCAGAAACCTTTATTGCTGCCATAGAAAGCGCTACTTTCACTAGTTCACCATGCATTCCAATCGCCCATAAATTCACCATTCTAGACCGGATGTTATCGTTTATCCAACGGGGAGATTTTTATGGATTGTATCGAATTGTCGTTAAACGACTTACAAAAAAGAAGCTATGAACTAGCTGATCTTGTTAAAGAAACGTATGAGCCGGATTTAATCATCTTTATCGCTAAAGGTGGTTACTTAATCGGTAAACATTTAGGTGATCGACTTGGGGTGCCTATCGTACCTGTTTACGCAGAGCGCCAAGCGAGCGGTTTAAAGACTGCCGTAGCACCACTATTAAAGATATTGCCTAAATCCGTAAAGCTTATGCTTCGCAAAATGGAGGTAAACTCTGGTGTTCATAACAAAATTAAAGAGCGCCAAATTTCCTTCCCTAATGACGCTGTTGTTGAACAAGTGCGTAAAGCACAAAGAATCTTAATTGTTGACGATTCCGTAGATACTGGCGGATCCGTCGTATCCATTATGGATGCTTTAAAAGAGATAGATACTTCTTTGGTAGATATTAGAGTGGCACTACTTAATGTGTTTACAGAGGCAGCAGATAAATTGCCTACACATTACTGCTTATTCCACAACACCATTATGATTACGCCTATGTCTAATGATTCTAAGGAGAATAGTCAGTTTATTTCTTTATACAATCAATATCTTAAAGAAAATGGAATGATGTAATGAAAGATTTAATCGTAAAAGAATTAACCATAGAAGAACTGAAAGAAGTAGAGCTCAATATTTTAAAAGACGTAGCTAAGTTCTGCGAGGAGCACGATATTAAGTACTTTTTATGCGGCGGTACCTTGCTAGGCGCCATCCGTCATAAAGGTTTCATTCCTTGGGATGATGATATTGATATCGCTATGCCGAGAGAGGACTACGAGCGGTTCTTCAAACTATACAATGGCTCTAACCCTCGTTATCATGCGGACTCCTTGGAGAATAATCCGAATTGGCATATGTCCTTTGGTCGTGTAGGCGATACGGAAACAGTTCTATACGAACATACGTTGAAAGAGAAATATAGAGAATACCATGCTTTTATCGACGTCTTCCCAGTAGACGGTATCCCAGCGTGTCCGTTGCAAGAACGGTTGCACGTATTCACTCAAAAAGCATTGGGTGTTATCGGCAATGCCTCTGCTTTTACCTATACGCCAAGCAAACATTTTGCGGATTCTAAAGAGGATAATATTGAGTTAAAGAATAAAATTAGAACCTATATCAAATACGCAATTATTACATTATGTGCAGGTTTTAATACACAAAAGGTCTTCTCTCTTGTAAACTCTATTGCTAGGAAATATCGCATTAGTGAATCTAAAATCGTAGGCTTAACAGTCTATGTTTGGAACTGGGATTTTGAAAGCTTACAAAAAACGTCTATCGACGGCTATGTGAAATTGCCCTTCGAGGACACTGAGTTCTACGCACCGCAAGGATATATCGAGTATTTAGAAAATACCTTTGGCGACTACATGACGCCACCTCCTGAGGATCGTCGCGTCAGCCATCATAATTTTAATGTGTATTGGAAAAACAAATGATGAATACCATGGAACAACCGCTCGTTAGTATCATCATTCCTGTCTATAACGCAAAGGCTCACTTAGAGGCTTGTGTTCAATCTATATTGGATCAAAGTTATAAACACTTTGAGTTGCTTTTGATTAATGATGGTAGCTCTGATGGATCATCGGAGCTATGTGATGAGCTTTCACAAAAGAGCGAAAAAATACGGGTCATTCATAAAGAAAATGGCGGCGTTAGCACGGCTCGCAATAGAGGCCTCGAGGAAGCATGTGGAGAGTTTATTATTTTCGTCGATTGTGACGATGTGATTTCTCAAGATTATGTGGAATCCTTTATTGAGTCTAGTCGTGATGCGGATCTCGTCATCGGTTCTATCGAAGATGTGTATGTAGATGGAACTGGCAAGATTTATAAAACGGATTTGCGTATCCACAAGGCACCTATAAAAGGGGTCTTAGCCGAAGAGTACTACGATCTTATCGATTGGATTCGAGGTCCTGTAGCGAAGCTCTATCGAAAAGCCATAATCGACGAGCATCATTTACGATTTGATGAGAATTTATCTGTTGCAGAGGACCAAGTTTTTAATTTCTCCTATTATAGATTCGTTACATCTTATAAAATAGAAGAAAGAAGTCTATATCAATACTTTCACTATGATACAAAAATATCATTGAGCACCTTATATACAGAAAAGACCTTTTCTGATGATGTGTTTAAGATGGATATAGAATATACGTTTTTAAAGGAGTATTGCCCAAATAGTTACAATACGATTTACATTCACCAAGTTATCGGTTTGCTCAACAAGTACACTGCATTGCAAGGTGACTCTAGTGCATCGTCGTATTATGATCGTGTGAAGCGATTGGCTACATTACATCCTTTAGTAATAGATCCGAGTTTAGGCAAGAAGAAGCAACTAATAGTGCGCTTGCTGCAAATGAAGCTCTACTGGGCCGTAGTAGTCTATTACCGATATAAAAATAGGCACAATTAGATTGTTCAAGTATTATCAAAGAAAGGATTAGTATGGGACCGAAAGTTATTTCCTATCAGCTTATAAAGGATATTATTAAAGAGTATAAGAAATTACTCCTTGTTTTAATGGGAGGCATCTTTGTAATATTCCTTTTATTAGCATTCTTGCTGCCAAAGCAGTATCAATCTAGTGTAATGATCCAAGTAAAACCAAAAGCTGGAGCCTTTGGTGCGTTGGCGAATAACACTGCTTTATTAACTCTAGCAGGTATTTCCAGTGGTGATTCTGTACTAGACTATATGTCCGTACTTAAGAGTGACAAGGTTATCAATCCTGTTATCAAAAAATTAGGCAATGAAGATGCAGAAAAAGAAAACTTCGATGCTGATGATTTTGTAAAAAAATACATGCAAGTAGATAACCCTCGTGGTACTTCTATCTTGTCCTTTACTATTACTGCAGACTCCCTGAAAATGCAC
>BNJU01000270.1_pt1 | contig 221765 bp, 270 predicted proteins | sample 8539281 | NCBI WGS metagenome assembly BNJU01 (sample SAMD00202456, study PRJDB9452) | human saliva metagenome | isolation source: human saliva | place: Japan
GAAAGTCATCCTCTCCATCTGTGTGAGCTCAGCACATATGGTGCGAACATAAACACCATTGTGCTGTTGTTAGATTGCTCACTATACATAACCATGACGGAAAAAGAGTTGTATTATCAGTATATAACACCTACTTCATTCATCTAAGTAATCATTACCTTTACATCTAAATAGGCTAAACTTGAACGATATAGTTACATCATTGAAAAGACATAACAAGGTGGCGGCCTGCTAATAAAAGCGATAAAAGCCTAATGCAAGAGAGGCAATGATGTAAAGGAAGAAATCATAAAAACCATCCCTCCCTTTAATAACGTTGCATGCTCATTCATGAAAAGTTGAAAGTTGTAAAACCTCCACAAAACAGTAGTAAGCATAAGGCGGACAGCTGGATAACTCCTCCATGATCACTGGATAATGAAGAAGAGCACCTATAAAAACAGCCAAGCACAGTAACAACCATTGTTCCCAAGGAATGAACCTGCTACGACGAGAAGTTGTACATATTTCGAGATAACCATTCGAGACTGCCGCAACGAGCTCCCAATACCTACTAAGAGAATATCCTTTATCATGCCAAACGAACAATTACATTTTATCTATAGGCTTAGAAAACCAGTTAAAACCAAATCGAATACCATTCTTTTGATATACCAGGAGCATGCGTATAAATGAGTCGACGAACGTAATCTACCTCAAAAACTTGAAGATATATGTGTGCTCGACAACAAACTCCATATAAGGTCGTGCGTCATAACACGTGTATCAACAGGAACTTATACAATTCTGTATCATTCGCATTCTGCTTAGGTAAGTATGGGTTGTATCTTATCGTCAAATGTCCCCACATTCCCTTAAAAGCAACATGCTCACGCCACTTCAACTTCTTAATGAGTGAATGGGTTGAAAATCTTACCTTCTAAGTCCCATGCAGTTAAACTGTGCATATCGGTCGTTAAAATTCAAGTCCTTTTCATAAGGTTGAACGTTCCTTGATGTTCAAAAATAAGACGTATTACGGGAGGGTGATAAGGGTGGAATGGCACCTTATTCCATTGTACCACCTTGTGCACGTGTATCAATATATCACAGCTACCTAACGAAACGTTTATAGATAGAGATCTCCGTAAGATTAGTATTAAACTCGCCACCTAAGAAATGCTTAATGCCCATTGTATGCGAAACATTGAACTACGGTGCATCGAGGTTCACGGTCGTACGCTGTTGCTTTTGAGTTAACATAAGTCTGTCCGAGGACAGTGAGTAAGTCCAGACCTCACTCCACGCAGTTTGTTAACCAACGTACCATCCATTTTCTCATAGACAAAGCTTACCAGTTGGCCTATTACTCTCTGTACAGTTCAAAACTTGTAAAACCATAGTCCGTCTCCCACTTAAGTTTATCTTCGACGGTTAACAAAATACATCTGTTCAACCTTTACAGGACGGAAAGTCATGAAAGATATTATCCTTATTGTGTTTCAGATACTTGTCTGATGGAGACTCATCACTTGTTGATTCGAAAGAGATGGTGCGAATAGGGAACTCAATAGGCTGATGCTCGGGCTTGTTGAATGGTACGTAACCTAGCATCGTAATAACTGCGGTGTGACTTTTGTGCCATAAGCATAGTAACCCTCAAAAGAACCAATGAGGTTAAAACTTGTATCGTGCAGGCAGAGCACGCAAAGCGAATGCCATCAACAAGTTCTTTTGAGATAAATAGTAACAGGACCAATATCAAACTTACTTGGTTTATCTTCTGAACCTGTTTCAATGAGTTCTCTATCAATGCCTTGGATACAAACATCACCCACTTTTGAAATGCTTAGTATTTGCCATTCGCTTGATAAACGAAGTCATCCAGCCTCACTCTTCGTCAGATTTGCATTGTTCGTGTGCTGCTTAAAAACTCATTATCCGCATCTTAGCATGAGCATCGTATATAATCTTTTGCTTTACCCTTAAACTGTTTATCCTCGATAGGAGACAAAAGGCATAGTTTGTCATACCGTCGTAGCGAATGACAACAGCACGTTTAGCAAGAGGTCTGTCAACTTCAACTCTGCAATCATATTGTCTGTTGTCAAAACCCATTCCCCATTGCTTAACTTCGTGAATTCCTGCTAAACTTCATAGCATCAACAAAGTTAACACCTGTATTAGTGAGCGGCTGTCACGATCACCTTCTTTCACATGAAACGAACTATCATTCAATACATATAACTCTACGGAACCCAAAGTCCTGCTGGTTGGCTGGCATAAACTGCAAACAGATACACTGATCTGATTTACATAGACCGTATCATCAATATGAAAATGATAGAGATGAAAGTCGCTGTAGAGCCAATTGGAGAAGCGCAGCTTCTGAAGAAGATCAATTTGGTCGTCATAAGATTGATATCATAAAGAGATCCTTCACAATCGTGTTCAAAAGCCTCACCCGTCTGTATCAGTTTTGAAATACCCTTAGTGAGACTGTCCCAACACAATATCCTTCTCATCACGTGGACTCTTACGATAAAAGATGCTGCTAAGGGTCTCATCTACTGAGATTGGAAGAATAAGTTTGTTATTATAAGGACAAGTCTCCACTTGCTCAAGAAAGCCAAGGAGCCTTTCTTAAACACAGACCCTTCCAGTTCGTCGGGTGTAAAGGTTATTAATAGCCATTGTCACCTTCTGATACTTATCATACTGATAGTAATCATGGTTTTCTAAGTTAGTCTGCTTCTTCGCAGCAATAACACGCCTCATCAACTCTACCGCTGGGTTATCCTTACGTGAATATTTATGACGACGTTTAGCCTTCACCACAATACCCTGAAGCTGCTTAGAGTCGGCAATAAGCGTCACCTTCAACTCTCTTGCTGTATGGGCTGTTATCTTAATATTCCGTGGTTTATAGCCAACAGCAGTGATGGTAAGTTGTTCTCCAACCTTTCGTGCTATGGAGAAATGACCATTCGCATCACTTGAAGCACCTAACTTCAAACTCCGATAGACTGCATTCGCATAAAGGAATACTATCTCCGTTTGCCAATCAACCACATAACATTGAAGTAGCGTACTATCTATAACAGTTGGTTTAGCGGCTATCTTAGCTAATGAGATCCATCATTTGCAACAGCGAATCAGTTGCTATTCCCATCGAGTCAGCTGCTGTCAACAAAGAATCTTTAACTACAAACGAAGAGTCTTTACCCGCCAACAACGAATCAATGTGCATCACATAAGGCTTTGAATTAAAGTACAAAGATTCAAATGTATATGCATGTGCTGAAAATGATACGAACAAAAAGAGAAGAGAGATTATCATTCTCGTCTTTATCATTCGCAATCCTTCTCTTGTCTTATCAAAGACAAAAGATGTATGATTCGGCTTATTTAGACTCATTAATCTATTCATATCTTACTTTAGTTTTAGAATCATGCAAGACAACTTACTCTCGTCATTTTGCATTCAAGAGTTCTCCCATCCCATAAAAAGGGCTTGGAGGACTTCTCTGTTAATTGAGAGTTACTAATCTATCTCCTCATCAGCTTCTAGCCTACCCATTTCTCGAATGGCATTCTTCAGCATGTGTATACTGTTCAAAGATTATTGACAGCTTCCTCACCACGAGTGAAATCGTGCATTGGACTCTTAAAGGAGAGATACTCAAGAAACGCTGAATACCATAACGACCAGCCCCTCGCAGCAAGATCAGAGACAACGTAAGGTCAAGAGCAATGGTGCGGCAAGGATGGGAATCACGGCAAAGGAAATTAATCTTTATCTGCATTGGGTACCCCATCCAGCCAAAAATATCAATATTATCCCATCCTTCCTTATCGTCATTACGAGGCAGGATAATAGATTGATACGCACTTTATGACAGATATTACCATAAAGATCGGGCTGTTCATCAGCTCTACAAATTGTTTCAAGTGTCGACGACGTACTACTTCCTTTGTGTGGAAAGTTAGCTGGTTCATCCAGGACAGCCATCCGATTACCCGTAAGATGTTCGTTGAGAACCAACCTGCAAGACCAAGGTTGCGTGTCTTGATAATGAGGCGCAAAAGCCCGAGCTTAACCAATGTCTGACCAGTCTTAAAGTCCTTACCAGCACGAGGGCATACGTGTCTTCTCAGCTAACTCCCACATAGCAGGTATATCAACCGTTGTGATTAGGAGCACCATACAAACGGACAACCTTCTGTCAATGCCGCATAAGCATAACACATAGACGAACAATATGCTCTCTGTCATCTGCCTTCATAGCCGATTCCAATTGATCAAGTGTCTTATGATGTTCCTCGTCGTATGGTACATAAATTTCGGTAGAAGCTGCCCAAATAACAACTACACGTTCACAGCCATGCTCTTTCTTAAAGTTACTGGATGTCTTTCTGCAATTCCAACACCATACCCAGCGTGTCTTGCAGTCTTTAACTGATTGTCACCATCAGTCGCTTGCTATAGTTTCGATCGAAAGCTGCCTTCAAAAGCTTGATAGCCATCAGTTCCTCACGTACAGGTTCGATATCCTTTGCCTTCAACACTTTCTGCATATACAGCAGCTTGATAAGCATTCTGAGGATACACATCCCATGTTCCAAAGACAATATCGTCAATTTGCCAATGGAACAGTATCTTTGTAATGAAGATGTTTCTTATCTGCTCGCGTCCCACACAGGATTTTATCTATTGAGTCATAGAGCCGATGAGGCTTCGCGAAGATCCTTGCGTGCCATTAACACTCCAGTCATGAAGGGTCGTGGCAACAGCGCCGCAAACCCAACGACCATTATTCTAATCTGCCTTCTGGGCTTTACGTTTGTTTGCTTCATAATTATTACTGCAATATTTAATTAACGCATTAAAAGCGGCGTATATTGTCTTAATATAGGTTGTAGTTCAACTAAATGCTTAATAACATAATCTGCCCACACGTTGTTGGCTCTTCCAAACGTCCATCCTTCACCCTTTAACCAAATTGTGTAACCCATTTCATGAGCTGAAGTATATCTTTTGTGTAGCTATCACCAATCACTACAACGTTTTCAGCCTTCTCATCAAAAGATTTCAGCTCAAATTAAATATCTGCGAAATCAGGCTTTCGAACACCAACAGCACTTTCCGTTACTGTTTCAAAATAAGAAGATAAAATCAAACTCCTCAAAGAACAACCGTCATATTCCCATAGAAGTTTGTTACTGAAGCCTAACCTATGGTTCTTTCTTTAACTCAGATAGAAACTCGCCTGCTCTCTGACATATTGGTTTTACCTTCTCATAAATATCATTCAACAGAACTCTTTGCATCTGTTCAGCCTCAACCTTATCCACCGATAACCAGCTATCAACTAAGTAAGTATTCAAACTCTATTCTAACTTATTCGTTAACATTGAGAGGAGTGTGCCATGTGACTGTATAATGAGCTGCTTTCTCAAGGTACGCTCTGCATGTACATCAGCTTCACAGAAACTCTTTTTCTGTCACAGGAATTTCATTCCTCGTAATGCATACCATAGAAACTTGCCCCCAATGACAGCCGCAGTATCAAGTGTACCACCAAAGTCAAAGAGAAGAGTTAACCTTCCCTCCTCACTACATGAGGAAGCGTATATTGTTTCTGCTTTTAAAGATATCGTTTAACTCTTTGTTCATTCTAAAAATGATTTAATCTACATTAGACTTGTAATAGACTGTTATTCAATACTAAAAGATAAACTTTAAAAGTATTTCTTCAACATATATTCAACCCTAATTATAGTCTAAAACATATTATTTTACCTCCTTTGGCATGAGGCTCTTTACATAAATCTTCATGCCGTTTGTGCATATAGATGTACAACAAACTATATAAACTAATCTCAAACACAAAGTATATCCACGGACAATTCAACAAGCAAGTGACGTAGATAAGAGATAGCACGACTGTTGAAACGAAGAAAGATTTGTAAAAGAGCATCAGCGGTCTGCTACCAGCTAGAAGCGGTCTTTGAGTTCCTGTGGTACCTTATCTATACTCGTACTTCTCTATCAATGCTGCATGAAACTACGAAAACAGGGGTTCTGCTCCTGACTTCTACAATAACGTTGATAATTACTATGAAAAGCACGGTCCCAAAAAGACGCCCTTCTTTCCTTTCAAACTCTTCAACAATAGCATGTTCGCGTTCGTATGAGTCAAGTTCTGAACCTTCTTTACCCTTCAAAAATAAAGATGAATCTGTCGATAATAGTCACTCACGAACTTTGTGGAGTGACATAACAGCTGCAACAGCTGCCAAACCCTAATCCCGCAAAAAGCCCCACACCTCTGATGTGCCGGGCATTGGCTGATACCAGAGTCGTAAAACAATAGCAAGGTAGATTGAGAAGAACCACACATCACCTGCAAAACCATCTAAACAGCGACCTTTCATGAGATTGTTGACGAGTAAGCCGTGTCAACTGTCCGTCTGTTGAATCACAAAAGTTTGCTAACATCAAAGAATAATTCCGACGATATTATACAAGGTATCTGTAAAGTAAAAACATTACACCACACCAATTTCAAGGAAGATAGAAAGGATGGTGATAGTATTAGGTGTAACACCCTAAAGCGATGCGAGAACAAGGGCAAATGCCAAACCTATGGGACAGTAAAAATAAATATCAAGCCATTCTTCCGTGTCCATAGACTTGAAAGAGAGCACAGTAAGACTGAAAAATCCCATCTTACCATCTTGCCCTTCTCCCAAATAAGGCGAAGGGCTGAGCTGCAAAATGAGCGTTGTCCCTTGTTTGCTGAGCAGATGCTCTATTATTTTGTTCTTCTTTTTGTCATTGTATTCTGATTGTTTATAAACAATTCGAGTTGAGGAATAATTGACTATCAATCAACTACGACTATTCATATCGTCCTTACACTTCTCGTTTGAGGAGGTTTTGAGAAAAGCCTCAACCTTCTGTTTCATCCGTCCAACGATAGCTTTTGCCGCTTCTTTCCTACATCTTGAGAAACTGGGGAAGTCATTAAAATCAATGATAACATAACTGCCGTCTTCCTTACTATCGCATCACCACCATAAATAGGCGTCTGTAATAAACAAGCTAACTTCTCCGCATCAACTTGCAAGTTAGAAGATGAAAATGGATAATATTGTGGTTTACCATTCCTTTCTTCATCACCAAACTTTGTTTCAGTATCATCACCTGAATAATAATAACGGAAAAAGCCAGTACCTTCAACACCATAAAACTTCACAACGTCACCTTTTACGTGTGCTTGCGTCACAACATCTGTGATACCACGCTGCATAAAGGTTGATTTTATCTTTTCGACTTCTGACCAATCATGACAGAAACAGACGTCTTCTTTGCTTTGAGCGGATAGCATCAGCACGCTTTTGCAATACCCATCATCACCCTTATCAGGTGGCAAATGGGAGATGGTTTTCACGCATCACCTTATCTACATTACTCCTTTGACAAGCCCGAACACCAGCCGATGGATTAAGAACTCGTATGCCACTCTGCTCCAACTGCTCAAGACAATCTAACGCTTTTGGACTGCGAGCCATAGAAATAATTTGGTAATACGACATTTACAGAGACCTACTGATTCAGATGAAATTAACTGATTATAAGTACTAAAACGTTTTGACAACAATTCACCTTCACTCAGTATCGTAGCATCGTCAAAAGAGCAACAACCTCTTGCAAGACAGCTAAGTCTTTCTCCTCAGAATTGGGTGAATAGCAGGCTGCACGTTGTATTAACAGGGTTTTCCCTCTTACAACAAGAAGATAAGTTTGTTTACTCCCTTCATCAGCCTTTCTTATATCTTCTTATGGTCGATATCAAACACCTTTGTCAACGGACAAAGCTTCCATTCGCAAGCCAGCTGCAACCAATGCACGCTGAAAATTACGCATCCGACCCTCACCTTTTCTCTATGCAAGCTTCAAGAATATTAAGCAGAGAGCTGTCAAACCCATATATACCTGCAGAAATAAAGTGAGAATCGGCTAGGTGTATCATAATAGCCATTAATACGCATGACATTGTCTACACCAACATAAAGTGGTTTTTCATCATCAATATAATCTGTAACACCCATCAAAGCGGCTGTCCCATGTGCTATCTTATCTTGAAAGGATAAGACATAATCATGAAACTCACTTTCATCAAAGATAGTATCGACAGTTGTTAGAATAAAAGGCTCATCACAGAAAAAGTGCGCAATTCATAAAAACTATGCATTGAACTCGGTGTTGACTTTTACGACAAAACGCAACGGACATGGCTAAACCATTCAAATCCTTTGTCTTGTATCATCTTCAGATGACTTGCCACATCAGACATCTGCTCATTACAGAATAACAACAATCTCCGTGGCATTATTTTCATGAAAATCCTTATTAATCTGTCTATGAGCCGTTCTCCCCTACCTTCACCAATGGTTTGGGTTCGGTGACACCTTCTTGAGCCAGTCGTGAGACCATCGCCAGCTGCAATAATTGCGAATTTCATCCCTGCAAAGATACATAATTCTAGGAGATAAGCCCTTTCTCGGTAACGTTTTTCTACTAAATATACCCCCAAAAGACTTTTATAATACTTTTATCGACTTACGAAGCCTTAATACTTAACTAACCCTCTGAAAGTGACAGAAGACAAAACTAAGATAAATAAAATAATAACAGCCTCATTGGGTACATAGAGCACGAAGAAATTTTATTACAAAAACAAGAGAAAAAGAGACTTATATAACAGTCCTAAAACAGTATTTTTCAACTACTCTTGTAACCAAAAGACTATCAAACAATTACAAGACCGTAAAGTAAAAAGATGCTTAATTGGACTTCAAAAGGGCGTTGGTTAGACCTCAAAAGGGCATCTTTTACAAGTCAATTAGAGCGTCTTTTCAGAAGCATAAAGGGCACTATATTAGCTTTCTCAAAGGTTTGAAAATTCATGACAAAATAACAATAGATTAGATTACAAACAACAACAACTATAAGTTAATATTGACTACAGAACACTATAATTTTCTTAAACCAAAAATAACATGCTGAAATAAAAATAGAGAAAATAGCGTTTTAGACATAAAGAATAGTAAAAATGGTAGAAAACCAAACAAAACAACGAGTTTGAAGACCATTATAGTTAATTTTATGTTAAAAGCGTGAGCAATCTAAACATTTGCTTGTTTGAATATTATATTCTATCTTTGCATATATGAAAATTAGAGGATGATAACAACAACATAGCACAAGCTGCTTTAAAACCAATAAAAAGATAAATCTCATGAATATCGATAAGTCATTTTAACATTATAAATTGATGACTTATATCAGAAAGAGGTTATAAAGAACTATTTTACTAAGGACACTAAAATATACATAGCTACTTAGTTGCGTTAACCACGCAGGATTAATTCACGCAATGCAAGAGATTGAAATACATAGGTTAGTTTTTAAGGTGAAGGATAACAAAAATTGTCACGAGTCCTACACAGCATATTGCTGGGATATCGAAGACATTCAGCGGTCCTGATTTCACGTCGGTGAAATCAGAGTTTTTATTTCAAATATTTTGTTTTATCCGTGAAAGTACCTAAATTTGTAACCATATATGTTTAAGAATAGATACAAAGCGGTTTGTCTGTCTGCTGCTTTTTCATCCTCCTTGTAGGAGGCTATGGCACAACAGCCCCTTGACCTTTGATTAGAACGATGTCAACGATTAGCTTTTCATGGCTGTGCCTATACTAAGGTGCAAGTGAATACAGAGCAGAAAAGGACACAAAACAAGCGGAAAGCCAGGAAAAAGCAATTGCTAAATGGAAACTTCCTACCCCGTGTATCAGCTAGTAACAGGAGATATTAATGGAGATGGAAAGGACGAAGCAATCGTTGGGGTTATCAAACCGACTCGTTTTATCCACAACCTGCACGTAGACTCTTCATTTTAAGCAGGTAATGACAAAAATACGTCCTATGTGGATGGGGTCGCAAATGGGTGGGAATACTATGCAATTTTCGTTTTTATTGAACCATACGATGCGCACGTACGCAAGCAACCGATGAGAAATATGTTGCATGCAGACTATGTTTGGGATGACTTCGGACTCTCCTTCGTACGCTTTTTAACAAAAGCTGTTAGCCACGAAGAAAGCTCTAAAACGATTTACTTTGGACGAATAAAGCTAAAATATAACAATTTAAACCAAAACAAGATGAAACACAATCCGCTATTCTATCTGTGCGTGAAGATGCATTTAGTAGTAGCTATTGTCTTGCTATGCTATTCTCCTCACCCTCTGCATGGGCACAAAAGCAAAAGACAGAGGATACCCGAGGGACGCGTATATTGACGCACGCAGAAAAAGAAGTCACCTCTCATTCTCCCTGGTGCAGGAAAAATAAATGTGAAAACTGAAGGTAGATTGACACACAAATGGATATCTCAAACTCAATCTTGTTGAACTTCGTGCTATCAGAAACGCCATTGCTGCACAGCAAGGATATGCGTTTAAGGATGCCACACTACGTGCAATGTATAATACGACAACATGGTACAACAAAGTTCTTTGGAAGAGAGCCGAACTGGAAGAGGAGAAAGGTGAAAAGCTATCCTGTACGTTACACCAAAGAACAACTTGCTTTTGCTGAACGTATCCGTGCAAAAGAAAATGAGTTACGAAAACTGAATTTTAAGTCAAAAGACAGCAAGGATGTGGTAAATATGAACAATCTTATCAATCCTTTCCAGCTGAATGAATTTGATCCAAAACTTTATAACATGTTGGGACGTACTGGTTTTGCAATTGTACCAGCCGAACATAATCAGCTTTTCCACGTATATGAGAAGAACGATTGATGCTGATTTTCCAAGCTTCAATCCACCGATCTCTACCTACAACTGTTCCATCTCTATTTTGATTGCGTACTGCGTGATGTGGAGGAAAAGCACTTGGATTCCCTGATGATTGTCTTCTCTTCCAAAATGGGAGCAGAGATGAAACTGCTTACAAGTAGTAAGGATGTAGAAGTAAAGGCTACATGCAGAATATGGTCAAGCATGGTTTGCTGTGGCATCGTGGCTATTCAGTCATGATAAGCACCAAAATCAATACTACACTGAATGCACCGAAGCATACAAGAAGATGGTAATGGAAGAAATTACTAAGTCTTTCGAGGCTGAGAATGGGTATTCTGAGATGCTTGAATATGACCCTCATACAGGAATGTTTGCTTATTCGCTCTTCCGTCCACGTGGTCATTACACCCGTTCTAAGGTTTGTAGTCGTTACTTCCGTGGCATGATGTGGTTACAAACAGCCCATTTTGGTACGGACAAACCTGCTAAGATGCAGCAGATCTGCACTTATTGCCAATGCTCTCAACCAACAACCAAAACTCAAATCCATATACGACAAGGTAAGTGAACCTATCACTTATCTTATGGGAACACTCTGATAATGTTACCCTTATACAGGTTGCGGAACTTATTAAGAAGATGAACTTACCTAGAGATAAGCTATTATCTTCGAAAAAAGATATGGCTAAACTGACGGAAGACATCGAAAGTATTGCAAAAAAACAAACGCGTATCGAGTTGAAGAAAACACGTGGAAGTAAATATGTTGTAGATATTATGCCACAGCGTTACCAACCAGATGCAGAGGCATTGATAGCTACTACGGATCAAGATAGTCCTACCTCTCTCCGCCCATGTCCAAAGGGTCTCGACTGGATGGCTGTGATGGGATTGCCAGGTGCCGAACGTATTCTCATGGACGAGCTGAAAGAAGCACAGAAATGGACGGATTTTCCAAAGGCATTAACCACTGCTCGTAAGAAAGTTGCTAATACTCCTTGGGAGGCTTGTGTAGCAAATCAATGGATGTACACGCTTCAGTCATTAGGTGACACTGCACAGTCACTACCTTATTTCATGCAGACACCACAATGGCAGAAGAAGAATTTGAATACAGCACTTGCCTCTTGGGCAGAATTAAAGCATGATGCTATCCTCTATGCAAAGCAGCCGATGTTAGCAGAGTGCGGTGATGGAGGTCCGAACCACCTGTTGTGAAAGGTTATGTAGAGCCTAACATAAAGTTTTGGGAGAAAGCTATTGCACTCGTAACAAGAATGAATAAAGTTCTCACAACTTACAATTTACAGACAGAAAAGGCAAAGACTGTATATGAACGAATAAAGGAAATGGCTGAATTCTGCCGTGATATCAGTAGAAAAGAACTGAATGGTGGAAGAGATAACTGATGAAGAATACAACCGATTGAGATTATTGGTTCGACTGTGGAGAACATCTCTTTGGAGCTTGTCAGCGAGGACAATCAGATGTTACAGGGATGGTCTGATGTGGTAAGTACCGACAAGAAGGTTGCAGTTGTTGCTGATGTCTTCACTGCTGGAGGCGAGAATGTTGCCATAGATGATAAGTGTGTGCTATATGAAGGAGTTGGTCCTGCCTACGAAATATATGTGGTTATAGAGATTGATGGCTCCTCTATCTTACACGCGGTTCTGTACTCTCTATCGTGAGTTCACTCGTTTGATTTCAGACCACGCATGACGGACGAAAAGAAATGGCAAGAGGAATTAAAGAGTCACCAACAGGTGGAACGCCATCATGGATGAAGAAGATTATAGCTCCAGTAAAGGGATGAGTGCTGATGATGAAGAGACCTTCTATAGCTCTGGTTGTTAAAGTTGTATATATGCTATTAACTCTATCCTACTATCTTCAGCGGAATAGGAGTTGATTTTATCAACCAAAAGGAAGTCGGCTCAAAAAGACCTGACGACAGCCCACGTATCGTTATTACAGGTGACCTTCTACTTGACAGGGGTGAGACAGAAGATTGATATGGTGGGAGTTGATGCTCTGTTTTCATCTGGTATCGACTCGTTGTTTCAATCTTCCAACTATGTAATTGCCAACTTAGAGTGTCCAGTGACCAAAATAAGAGAACGAGTGTTCAAACGTTTCATCTTTAGAGGGGAACCAGAATGGTTGCCCTCATTACGTCATCATGGCATAACTCACCTCAACTTAGCCAATAATCATAGTATTGACCAAGGAAGAAGAGGACTTTTAGACACGCAAGAACAGATTAAAAAGGCAGGAATGATACCTATCGGAGCTGGCAGGAATATGGAAGAAGCAGCAGAACCAATACTCATTTCTACAAATCCACGGCATGTTTGGGTAGTTTCATCCCTACGGTTACCATTAGAAAACTTTCCCTATCTTCCTCAAAAACCTTGTGTTAGTCAGGAGAGTATAGATAGTCTTATCATGCATGTTGAACGCTTACGGGCTGCAGATAAGAATTGTTATATTCTACTTCTACTACATTGGGGATGGGAACATCACTTCAAAGCCACTCCGCAACAGCGTGAAGACGCACGCAGACTTATAGATGTAGGGGCTGATGCTATTGTTGGACACCATAGCCATACACTTCAAACAATTGAGACGTATCGAGGAAAACCAATCTATTATGGTATCGGCAACTTTATCTTTGACCAAAGAAAACCGATGAATTCACGGGCTTGCGTTGTGGAATTATCCATAACAACAAACAAGTGTAAAGTAAAGTCTTTACCTATAGAAATCAAGAACTGTGTCCCCTACCTTAGCAAATAGCTTTTTCAAAATCTACTTATTTCTCACTTTTGGATAACTTTTCAGCGAAAAAGTTTGGAAGTTTACGTTTAGTATATACTTTTTGCAGCAGGTCTGAGGTATAACCTTGCATAACGTTATACCTAAAAGCAAAATGAAAAAGTAAACACAATATGAAGCGACAAGGACAAGCACTATCATTAAAGAATCTAACAAAAAGCAATGTGTGGGACATTCAGGAAAACGATGTCTTCCGCCTTTGGGCACAAGCAGAACGTGACGCCGATTTAAAAGATAATGAGCGACACTATATAGATATTATCAAAAAGTGCCTTTAGCATAGAAGAAGTTGAAAAGTTGATAAGCGAGTTATCAGAAATATGAAGAACGTGGCTGCCAAGTGGGTCAAGTTAGACTTGATGAAGGTACCACCATGAAATGGGCTTTGAAGAAAAATCAATCCAACGTATTACTGATTTAACTTTGGGAAAATATCCATCATATATCAGCTCAAAAAGCTAATTGGAGGTATGAGGCGTAACTTTGGCGGTGGCTGGAAAAGCCTTCCACAGAGTGTACAGGATATTATCTTGAGTGGATTTGATATAAGTACAACAACTCTTCCGACAGCTCGTTTGAAAAAAGCCAGGTGGCCTTTATGAGAGAAAGTTGCTGATGGTTTCGAAGTTCTTGAGATTTCAAAGGGCTCATGGACAGAAGCTATCTTTGCTAAAGAAAAGCCAATTTCAATCGTACCAACTACTAAACTTTCATCATTTGATGAGGGTTGGAAAAGAAGAAAACTTAAAAGGATTTTGGATGATGAAGAAGACCTGATGCGGAAGAAGAGAGTAGAGACGATGAGGGACGACGAGGACTTCGATGATGACAAGCTCACAGAGGAAAGTTATCGTACCACATTCGATACCAACCCGGAGGATTTGGAAATGCAGGCCGATGAGGTTGAGAGGATGTAGACTTCTAAACAAGCATTAAAAACATAATAAGTGATTGACCAAATCACTGATAAGAAAAAGACCCAATCAACATCAAATGATTGGGTCTTTTCTTACTCTCTAACTTTAATCTTGTTCTCGTTTTCCTACCTGATCCACATTACCGAACTACGAATAGCCACGGATGCGAGGGCATTTGTTTTAGTGCTTTTAGCCTTCTGAGGCCAAAGCCTGACGACAGAGCATTCTGGATCTCGAGGAAACGAGCATCCATACTACTATCAAACTCTTGGTTCTTAATAATTAGCCTATCCATAAATGTATGTTATCTTAAATACTTAATCGGATGCAAAGATACATTTTCTAAGCAATCATAACAAATTAATACAACCTTTTGAACTATTTTCAGTTACTTTTTGACCATAATCAATACTATTGACTTATATCAAATATACATCTATATTGCAGCAAACACAACAAAAAGGTCGACTATATCAAAATTCTTTCCTACCTTTGCCGAATTTCCCAAAGAAAAATAGTAATAACCGCAGAGACCAAAGGGGTTCCGCACAAAGAAGAAAGGATAACATTATGTTGACATTTGGTATTGTTACTATCGTTGCAGCCGTAATCGCAGAGGCATTGATTGTTTCAAAGAAGATTAATCTTGATTAATAATTATCAAGAAACAAAAAGACGAGAAATTAAAACTTACGCTGTTAAAAACGATTAACAGCAGACAAATAAAAAGAAAGCCGGTACATCAAACAATGTATCGGCTTTTTCCTTTTGCTAATAATATAGGATATATCTTATCTACCACTCTTCAACATTTCTAATAATAAAGATTGATTGAATTATAAGCCACAATAAATAACATATAAAACAATATTCTTTCTCTATATTATAATAGAAAAACAACACTCCCTCTCTGAATTTTTCTTTACATTAAACCCTAATTTAAGCCTTCAAGAAGACAGAAACTTTTACCACAGCTGTAACTTATCTTGTTATAAGAACCGTTACAAGATAGCTAAATAAAAAGATGCCGAATAAAGCCTTCAAAAGGCGTTAGTTAGACTCCAAAAGAGCATCTTTTGCAAGCTAATTGGGCGTCTTTTCAAAGCCAATTAAGCATGAATAAAAACAGAGAGAAGGAAATATATTGACAAAACAAAGTGATAAACCTTAGAAAACACAGCCTTATACTCAAACAGAGCATTAAACACCTAAGTTCACCTTTACATATAAGTTGTGTCCTTTCAAAAGTATATTTAATTCTCTTGTTGAGCATCTTCTCTACCTCATCAACTCGATATTGCACACCACGTCTTTTATAGATAGGCAAATAAAATGCTCAACTAAAAAGCAAAAACATTAAACTCTAACGATTAACGAAAGCTTAGAGAATATTGAGATCAGCAAGAGCTTTCTGTGCTATAACATCAAAGTCATCTCCTAATTCGCAGAAACTTAGAACACAATTATATGCTGCATGTTTCAATGGTAGGCTCTCACCTGCCAGCGTTGTGTGTGCCTGATCAAGGAACTCATTAATCCCTCGCTCATTAGGTTCCATACCACGAGCAAACAAACGAGCAAGCAACTGATATCCACAAAGCTGATACATATCACGGTCAGAAGCTATCCACTTGTATGCCAAAGCAGGTGCAAAGTCAAGATACTGAAGAAGATTAAAAGCCAACAACTCAGCCATCTCCTGTGTACGAAGGCGTTCCATCCATACTTCCACAAGGTCCTCATCCATCTTCTCTGCTGGCATAATAAGCGTAGCAAGTACCTGACACTCACGAATATCCTCTTTCCAAAGTTCAATAGCGAGTTCATAATCCTTACCATACTCAGCTGCCATCTTCTGCAAATCAGGGATTAGCACTCCCCAGTTTATCTTATACGTAACGCCCTTACAGCGCATAGAGTGCGATGCAACTCCATTCATCAAGAGGCGGAAAGACTGTTTAATCTCTTTCAGTTTCTCGTGTATCTGTTCGTTCATTATCCTATTAATCTATATAAATTGATAAATTCTATTATGGCTTTTCTATACCACAACAGTTTAATTATTAAGTATTTAAATTCCTATTGGCAGTTGTTATTAACCGATTAAACTCAGCATTAGAAGCTGTCAGTTTCTGAAATACCGTACATCTCCAATGTGTCAGCATCACTACGGAACTCTTCTAATAATTGCTCCCTACTCTTTCCACTCTTTACCATCCATTCTCGAAACAATTCAACAGCACGTTGAACGTTGCCCATAGCCCACTGACAATAACCTGCATTCAGATAATCCTCATGCGCTGGAGTTGCTGCAAGAAGGTGTCCTACAACTGTGATGCCTTATCAAGACTATTATCCGACAGCATTGCCCATGCAAGAACACGCTTAACATTCAAGTCCTCCGGATATTGATAGTCAAGACGGAACAACTCTTCACGTACCTCGCTCGTCCTACCTAACTTCAATAGAGCAACACAACGATTCATGGTGTAATTCTTATGACCAGGTTCTAATTTCAGCAACTCGGTATACACCTCTTCTGCTGTCTTATAATCTTCTGCGTCAAGTGCTGCTCTTGCCTTTCCCTTCAGTGCCCACTGATTATCAGGCTCAGCCTTCAGCGCATAGTCAAAGAACTGATAAGCAAACTCAGCCTTACCCATATTGATATTCGTATAACCCATTAAGATAGCATATCGTGGGTCTGCGCTTTGGAAAGTAGTCAATAGTTCTGCAAGTTCCGTCATCTGCTGATGCTTATACAAATGTGAAGCTAAACGCAACTTGACATTATCCAGCCCTGTACCCATAAAGGATTTATACGTAAAGAAGAAGGTGTCAGCAACAAAGTCACCCTTACCATTATCCTCAAATGGATTGATAAAATCATTAGCTGTATGATAAAGGCGGAAGAAACGATATAAGTCTTGTAAATAGGTACGACGAATACTGATAGCATCTTCCATATCATCACTTTCTGCCAATGGTCCTAACATAGCGTCAGAGCCAATTGCATCTTTAATATCAGCAGGTAACTGATTGATAATTTGTTCTAAAGCGAAAGCAAAAGAGTATCGATCGGACTCACAGAAATTACTTCTTTCCATGAGTGTATTTAAGAACTTCGTGTCGCCTAATTTACTTATCACAGGGCGTAAAGCAGGGTGATTCAAGTAGAAAGGAGTAAACCAATTCACCATATCATTGAAGAAAGGGAATCGCTTCATCTGACTGAAACCACCAAAATAGATGTCAGAACCTTGCTTCTGCATATCCATCATCTTGCGTACCTTCTCTTCCATCTGCTCCATGCGCTTCTCATCTGCATCTTGGTGAAGAATGCTCTCTATCGCATCTTCTTCCTTTTCCATAATTCCAAGACGTCCGATTGTCAGATTAGAGTTACGCATGATATCAGGCATAATATCACGTTGAATTTTGTCATTATCCTTTTCAGCATCCTTGCTATAGAAGAACTGAATCTGTAACGTCAGTAATTCACGAGTGATGGTAGGGTTTTCACAGAGTTCACGTATCATCGCATCCTGCTCTGGAAAGATATCCATTCCTTCGAAGACTGCCAACACCCAGCCCACCAATGCACGCTGTCTTACATGCTCGTCCGTAGCTTTTTGATATACATTGACAAGTGTCTTGAACTTATTAATATCAAACTGATTCATTGCACCAAGGCTAATAGCACTTACAATAACCTGCTGATCAGTTGACACAACAGTAGGAGCAAAAGGAGCAACTTTGTATAGAATTTACAATCATCATCCGTCCACTGGCTACGATGTCCATAAGGAACTAAAAAGACGATTCATAAACAATTGGTGTCGATCATATAACTCAGTACTCTTTTGTTCTCTTGTTTTCTTACGGGTTGAAGTGAGAGCATAGCGATGTCTGACACGAAATGATTCTAACACCGTACGAACAAAGTCATGACTGGTATTCAGGTGGTCAATTACCCTAAAGAGTTAACGTATGCACTAACATTCTTGCATCGCCAGCTAATCTCAAAGGTCGGCAGCAACACGGTAAAGTCGCTGCAACAATGTGTGTAGAGTGATTCACGATGACTATCTGAAAGCCCCTTCCCATATAGTTTACCATCAACTGATAATCAGTTTTTGATAGCTTCAAACTCACTGTGTCCCATAAGTGATGGGCGCTGAACATAAAGTTGCTCTAATACCTCAATGGCATTACTCAACCTTCTATCCATCAAACAGTTTATAGCCTTGCTAAGAATCTCTTCTACATTCACTTCCCTACTCCTTTATTTAATTACTATTCAATTCTTATTTATTAACCTTACCGCCACTAAGATATTGCGAGCCATAAGCAAGTTTGCCTTACGTGGTGGTCCAATCTTCGTATATTTAATATCAGGTAGTGCTCGCACGACAGCTTCATCCACCTTCATATACTTTTGAATCAAGGCAGAATAATACTTCACACCATTCTTGTTGATTTGATCTACAGCCTTATCATAAGCCTCAGCAAAGGCTGCTTCCTCATCTTGACGACGCACTTTATCCATTATAGCCACCACGCCAAGGTGTACACCTGCATCTTCCGAATTGAATAGAGAATTATTATCTGCTGATAAAGCCTTTGTTATCTGTGGCTCAGCAAACCAATAAGCATCAATCTCATGGTTCTGCAACATAGCAAGCCTTACCAATACATCATTAATCTGTACACAAAAGACTTGATACTTAGAGCTAGCTTCTTCACCGCCATATCAGTCAGAAGGCCAGTTCCAGAGAAACGAGTCATAGCAACAATCTTATCACTTAGGTCAGAGAGTTGCTTCAACTTCGAATCTTTGTCAGCAATCAGTTGCCAATTAAGATTCGTATCTGTCAGATAGTGCATCAGCACCTTGTTCCTATGTTTCAGTCTTTCTGTACGAACGAGATCGCTGAAAGCAGCTTGTACACTTCCCCCAATCATAGCCGTATCACAATCCATCTGTGCATTAAACCTACAAAGTCTAATGTCAACCTTCGCTGTATCATACAACAAGCTATCCTTCAATAGATACGCCGGAAGGCAATCCATCGTAGGCATAACAGCTATTTTATAAGCTTTTCTGATAAAGCTTCACGCTCAGCCAACTTCTGTGCCTGACGTTCAGCCTGCAGTTCCTTGTCGCTCTTACCACAGCTGACAAGGGTAAGCACAGCCAGTATGAGCAGGTAATTAATACGTTTCATATAGTTGCAAAATTAAGAATAAATTTTGTAACTAAGAAAAATCTTATTACTTTTGTCTTACTTATGGCAAAGGACAAGATAGCTTTCGTCTGCAGGTAATTGTGGACAGGAAAGTCCAAAATGGATTGGTAAATGCCCCAACTGTGGGCAGTGGAACACTTTTAAGGAGTTCCGTATCGCTGCTGATACGGGTTCGCAGGCTGCACGCAATGCCGCAACAACATTGCGCAATGCGGCTTCAGGTGGCTCTGTTTCGGCTTTGGCAAATAAGCCACAGCGTCTCCGCGACATCTCATCTCACGATGACCCACGCATGATATGCACGATGGTGAACTTAATCGCGTGTTAGGTGGCGGTTTAGTACCGGGTAGTATCGTACTACTTGGTGGCGAACCGGGCATCGGTAAGAGTACGCTGACATTGCAAACGATTCTCCACATGACACAACGTGTACTCTATGTCAGCGGTGAGGAAAGTCCTCATCAGATAAAAATGCGTGCTGAGCGTATTTCCAAAGATATTGCAGAAAACATCATTATCTTGTCGGAAACTTCCTTAGAACATATCTTTGAACATATCCGTGACGTACAGCCGAACTTGTTGTTATTGACTCTATCCAGACTATCTCAACAGAAGACGTTGACAGTAGTCCTGGAAGTATCACTCAAGTGCGCGAATGTGCGTCAGCCCTTCTACGCTTTGCCAAGACAAGTGGCGTTCCTGTGATTCTCATTGGTCATATCAATAAAGAAGGAAGTATTGCTGGACCGAAGATATTAGAGCACATTGTTGACACCGTAATTCAGTTTGAAGGCGACCAACATTATATGTATCGAATTCTACGAAGCATTAAGAACCGCTTTGGTTCTACCTCAGAACTCGGTATTTATGAGATGGAACAGCAGGGACTTCGAGAGGTTAGCAACCCTTCCGAACTTCTCCTTACTGAAGATCATGAGGGACTTTCGGGTGTTGCTATCTCAAGTACTATTGAAGGGTCACGTCCTTTCCTTGTTGAGACGCAAGCACTTGTGTCAAGCAGCTCACGGAACTCCACAGCGTTCAGCCACAGGTTTCGATCAACGCCGCCTTAAACATGCTCCTCGCCGTATTAGAAAAACGTGTCGGTTTTAAGCTGATGCAAGAAGGATGTTTTCCTAAATATTGCTGGCGGTTTACGTGTGACGGATATGGCAATGGACCTCAGTGTCATTGCAGCCGTACTCTCATCAAATGTTGATACACCAATAGAACAAGGTTGGTGTATGTGTGGTGAGGTCGGACTGAGTGGTGAAGTACGTCCTGTCAGCCGCATAGAACAGCGCATTGCAGCAGAGAAATTAGGTTTTAGCCATATCATTATTCCAAAGTATAACCTTTCGGACTTACAGTGCAGTCAATATACAACTTCACCCCGTAAGAAAGGTTGAAGAAGCACTTAGAGCATTGTTCGCTAAAATAGTGATGATGACTTTGAGACAAACACTCAAAACACTCTACACCCCATTTTTGTAATAAAAAAATTCAGTACCCAATACTCTAATATATGCCTTTTTTGGCTTTTAAAAAGACGCCCTAATTGGCTTGCAAAAGATGCCCTTTTGAAGTCTAACTAACGCCCTTTTAAAGTCCAACTAAGCACCTCTTCGAATAGATACTCTAACTCCTTTATAACAAAAGAGTTACAAAAGGCGTTCGAAATGACATTTTTTGGCTATTTTTAAGTAAAAACAAGGGAGTAATGTAAAGATAATTCAGCATGCAATAAATGTAAATTAAGGGCTATATAAAGAATAAAAACCATCCGAACAGATAACGAAACGAAAGGCAGTAGCTAACGGGATAAACCGCTACTGCCTTTTAATATTTTTCTTTTAATACTATTGCATTAGAACTTGGCCATCTTTATAGCATCAATCGCACACTCATCACCCTTGTTTCCAAGTCTGCCACCACTGCGATCCTTAGCCTGCTGAAGATCATTAGTTGTCAGAAGACCATAGATAACAGGGATATTCTGTGATGCGTTGAGATGAGCTATACCATATGTCACACCCTCACAAATATAGTCAAATGAGGTGTATCACCCCGGATGACACTTCCAAGAATGATAACAGCATCGAAACCGTCATTCTTAGTCATCATCGTGCACCATAAATGAGTTCAAAGCTACCAGGGACTGTCTTAATATGAATATTCTCTGGGATAGCACCATGCTTCTCGAGTGTCTTTACAGCACCATCAAGCAAAGCACCAGTAATCTCCGGATTCCACTCAGCTACAACAATACCAAAGCACATATTACTTGCATCCGGTACGCTCTGTGCATCGTAATCGGATAAATGATGAAGTTCTGTTGCCATGTTTGCTTAGTTAGAAGCACGCTCAATATACTTGTCATATCCCTGATAGATAGGAGAGTTGACGTATGTCTTCTTGATATCCTTGTAAATCTCAAGTGCTTCGGCCTTCTTACCTTCGCTCCAAAGGAGGACACCAGCCTTGCGGCAATGCTAATGAGCAATACTGAGATTAGTGTTGTCAGCAGCCCTCAGAGTTAGCCATCTTAGCAGTCTTAAAGCACTCAACAGCCTTATCATTCGGTTGTTGTTAGCATAAATGTCACCAAGTGCCATCTGAGAAGCTGGACTAATCATCTGGTCGTCGCTTGTACTAAACTTCTCTGCATTCTCCAACGCCTTTGCCCAGTTTGGCTTAGCCTGATGTGCATAGCAAAGCGCAACATAAAGGTTTGCTGAGGTTACCAGCATCAGTGCTGCTATGAGTCTGCTCTGTACCTTCTGAAAACCAGCGAGCCTGGTCATACTGCTGACTGTTGAAGAGTGTCTGACTCTTAGCTAACTCTGTACTTGCCTCCGCCTCACGTGGAGCAGAAATGTAATTTTTGTAAAGGAAAAAGCCAGCTATAGCCACTACAACAGCAATAATAGCGATAAGAAAAGGCTGCTTGTACTTCAAGAATGTAGCCTCTGAATTGTTAAGGGTTTCTTCGTATGTACCCTGTTCTTTGTTGTTTACCATTTTTACGTTATGATGTTTTTATTTTATTCTAAACTGTAAGGTGTGCATTATTAGCGGGACTAAAATTAATCAAAAAGTCGCATATATTGAAATTTATCAACGACTTTTTCTTTTTATTGAACGGAAATGAGTTAACTTTGCAAAGAATGAGAAGGAGTAATATAGAGGTTAAAGGTTGACTGGATTAACTTAACTTTTTATTCTCTTAATAGGGAAGGAGCTATTTCTTTTACTGTTCTTTTAATTATAAAGGAGCATTTATTCACATTCATCTCCTTAACATTCAAGCAATAAATAAGACAATGCAATTAGAGAAATTATCCATTATAAACTATAAGAATATTCAGACGGCAACATTAGATTTGTCGGCTAAGCTTAACTGTTTTATTGGACATAATGGTGAGGGGAAAACCAACCTGCTTGATGCAGTTTATTATCTTTCGTTCTGTAAGAGTGCTTTTAATCCAAAGGATTCGGAGGTGATGCGCCATGATGCAGACTACTTTGTACTGGAAGGTGATTACTGTACGGATGATGGCGAGCATGAGCAGGTGTACTGCGGTATGAAGCGTGGCTCAAAAAAGCATTTTAAGCGCAATAAGAAAGAATATAAACGATTGTCACAGCATATCGGACTGGTGCCATTGATTTTTGTTTCTCCAGCTGACGCGATCCTCATCGAAGGAGGGAGTGAAGAGCGAAGAAAACTAATGGATGTGGTTATCTCGCAATACGATACACCTTATATAGAATCACTCAGCCAATACAACAAGGCTTTGCAACAGCGTAATAGCTTGCTTAAACAAGAAGAAGAACCGGATGCTACACTTCTGGAACTACTTGAAATGCAGATGGCTGAGTATGGTGAAGCAGTATATAAGAAACGAGCTGCCTTCGTAGAGGAACTTACCCCTGTTTTCCAACGTATCTATCAAACAATATGTAATGAGCGAGAGCAGGTCTCACTCGAATATGTCTCGCATTGTCAACGTGGTGACTTGTTAGAGGTTATTCAGCGTGATCGAGCAAAAGACCGTATTATGGGCTATTCACTTCATGGTACGCACAAGGATGACTTAGTGATGAAACTTGGTGGCTATCCAATGAAACGAGAAGGAAGTCAGGGACAAAATAAGACATACGTATTGGCTTTGAAGCTTGCACAATTTGATTTCCTCAGACGCACAGCTGGTAATAACACACCATTATTATTGCTTGATGACATCTTTGATAAGCTCGATAGTAGTCGAGTAGAACAGATAGTGCGCTTGGTTTCTGGTGATGATTTTGGACAGATTTTCATTACAGATACTAACCGTGATCACTTAGATAAAATTCTACAAGAAAGTGTCTTCAATTACAAGCTATTCTCTGTAGAAGGTGGAGAAATAAACGAAAGAGAAGGATAAAATATGTTTAGACGGAAAGTACAACCATTAGACGACCTGCTCAATCAATTCTTACGCCAAGAAGGACTTGGGTCTCCCTATTACAAAAACGTATTATTGCTGCATGGGACACTGTGGCAGGTGCGACGGTAGCTCGATACACACAAGAGAAGTTTATAAAAATCAAACTCTATTCGTAAAGATTATAAACCCAGCTTTACGTGCCAATCTCTGCATGATGCAATCAGACTTAGATCAAAAAGCTTAATGCAACTGTTGGTTCTATGGTTATCTCCGAAGTAAAGATCTACTAAACGGATCTTCCTATCATAGGAAAATAACAACCTTTATATTATCAAAGAAAGTAATGAATTATTCCTTGTTATCACCCTCTCTCTTTACAACAGTTTTCATTATTTGTAATTGATACAAATCAAGAAACAACATATCAAGAGAAAAATTATGCGTAAATTATTTGGTGTGTGCAAACAATACGTACTTTGCATCGTCAAAAAGACAAATAATAGATTGTTTAGGTTAGTAGTAATAGATTTAGGGTTTTTAGTTATTTAGTTTAAGGTAGAACAAAAGAGATTGTTCAAATAACACAAATAGGTTTTTAGTTAAGGTAATAAAAAGGATTGATTAAGGGTAACAATGATGCAAGATGATTGGGGATTGCCGTGAGGCATGAACCAAAAATCAAGCATAAAACAGAAATTTCACATAAGAAATAAGAAAGAGCATGATAGAGTTTCTATCGTGCTCTTTTACTTTTATAATCAATATAAAAGGGCAGTCTCCTGCCCTTTTTGTTATACTACGATCTCTGATACTTAATTATTTTTAGATTCTCATTCCTTTAAGAATCTCATTCATCTTCTGCTTTGTCTCAATACGTGTTGGAACCAAAAGGAAGACGCAAGACATTCTCTATCATACCCATATCATTCAAAGAGAGCCTTACAACCTACGTGGGTTACCATCCACAAAGAGAAGTTTGTAAAGTTCTGTAAACTGATGATGTATCTTACGTGCAGGCTCATACTCACCCTTAAATTCCAAACGAATCATACGTGAGAACTCCTTAGGCAGAGCGTTACCAATCACAGAGATAACACCTACGGCACCACTTGCTATCATTGGGAAGGTCAATGCATCGTCACCACTGATAACCTCAAAATGCTTTGGTTTGTTCTTGATAATCTCATCAACCTGCTCCCAGTTGCCTGATGCTCTTTAATAGCAACAACATTGGTAAACTCTGAAGCGATACGAACTGTTGTCTCTGCGGTCATATTGACACCAACACGACCAGGCACATTGTACAAAACAATCGGCAGTGGGCTTGCCTTTGCAATAGCCTTAAAATGCTGATAAAGTCCCTCCTGACTTGGTTTATTATAATAAGGACAGATGCTAAGAATACCATCAATACCACTCCAATCAGTCGTTTTGATTTCTTCTACAACAGCCGCAGTATTGTTTCCGCCACAATACTTTAAGATTGGAACACGACCATTAACTATTCGTTTAATGACAGCAGTCAGTTCATCCTTTTCTTCACGTGAAAGACAAGGAGACTCACCAGTAGTAGCAAGAATGCAGAAGAAGTCAGCACCGTTATCTAAATGGTAGTTAACCAAGTTTTCAAGTGCTTCATAATCAATACTGAAATCTTCCTTAAATGGAGTTATCAATGCTATACCTAATCCATGAAAAACATTCTGCATAGTAATTATTGTCTTTTAAGAGACTCACGGTAAAGACTCCTCGGGGAGTTAATGTGCAGTCCTATTCATATTAAACGCTGAAGGGCGTCTGCCAATATCGTTGCAAATATAGCAAATATTTATCAATAACCAAAGACTTTTATCCTTTATCTTAAGGAGTAAATCATCATCTTAACGTGAGCCAATCCATAGGAATATCATTCCAAGGAGAACAAAACATAAGTCGATTGCTTTTTGCCTTTAAGTTCTTTTTCTCTAAACAGTAATGCACACATAAGAACGACACGAGAACAGAACCACGCCGTACCATTGACACAATGGAAATCATTGCGCCTGGTAATGAGAGTGCATAAAAGTAGGCAAAAGTCTGCCATTGATAAAAATATAGATATGAGCAAGATAGACCACTTCCATGAGAAATGAATTGTACGTCTGTTTTCTTTTCCTCTGATTGAAGATATAGACAAGGAGGACTGCACCCATCATCATACATTGATAGTATTATACCAACTCTGAGCCATCATACGATCGAGCCCCTACTCCGCCATTCTCAGGACTTGCCATCAGATATTTATCGCGTAGTCACTGCATGTTCCCATCACCGCTGCCAATACCAAGAAGAAGATCCACCTATTATGCTTAAAGTCTATACCCTCTCTCTTACCGCTTCTTGCCAATAGAAACAGGGAAATGATAGCCAGACTGACACCAACCCATTGCCAAACATTTAATCGTTCGCCAAAGACAAGCATTGCACCAACAAGTGTCATCACTGGACGTGTAGCGTTAATTGGACCGACTATCGTTAAGGGTAGTTGCGCAATCGCAAAATAACCGAATACCCAAGAAAGGAGTACAATAACGCTCTTTAATATGATCCATCGGTGCATCTCCCATCCACCAGCTCCAACATGAAAGATACTGGAATCGAGTACATGGGTATATTGTGACAATAATATCAATGGTAGAAAGATAGCCGAACAAAAGAGTGTATTGAGGAAGAGTACAGGTATTACGTCATTTCCACAAGAGAATACTTCTTCGATGTATCATAAAGTCCCAGCAATGTTGCTGAGACGAAAGCTAAAAAGATCCACATAAGTTCTTTTCTAATACTTTACTTCCCAAAGAAAAAGGGCATTTCCAGGCATACTTTCACCTGCATCGCTTCTTGTTCCATTATCAACAATCTTCTTAAAATCATCTAACGAAAGACGACCTCGTCCTACTTCGACTAAAGTTCCAACAACAGCACGTACCATATTGCGTAAGAATCGGTTAGCTGTTATCACAAAACACCAATTTGTAACAGCATCATCTGTAGTCAAAGCAAACTCTTCATTGGCTGGAATCCATCGTGCTTCGGTAAGATTACAGATAGTTGTTTTAACGTCCGCTCCTGTCTTACAGAAACATTTAAAGTCTTTCTCCCCTATTAAATAGGTTGCAGCCTCATTCATCTTATCAAAGTCTAAGGCATAACGAAGCTCACACGAATACTGTCGTGAGAAGGGTTGTTTGCCCGTATGGACATAATAATGATAAGTGCGTGAGGTCGCTGAGAAACGTGCGTGTAAGTCTTCATTGACAGCTTCTATCTTGTTTACAGATACATCAAGTGGTAAAAGGCGGTTTACTTTATATACCAAATGCTCACAATCAAATGACTGCTCGGTATCAAAGTGTGCAACCATCATTCTGCCATGTACACCTGCATCAGTACGCCCTGCACCTATAATAGCAATCGTTTCTCTTAGTATTGTAGACAAAGCGTGCTCCAACTACTTGTACTGATATCCCATTAGGCTGAATCTGCCAGCCATGATAGGCTGTACCATCGTATGAAAGGGTGATAAAATATCGTTGCATAATTATCTGCAAAGGTACAAATAATTACTTAAACTCTATCTTCCTGCAAAGAAAACGGCTCTTATGTTAAATGCGTAGAGGCTTTTCGTACTGTTTTAACGGAAGAACCGAAGTTACTCATTAAACAAAAATATCGCTAAGACAGTTAACACCAAGCAGCCTCATCTCAACCCTCCCCCATAGGGAGGGAGTGATTAATGAGATACCCTCTATTGGTTAGGGAAAACTTTTAGTCATTCCTAAGCAAATTGTTTTAGCACTCCCCTCTCCCTTCGGAGGGGGTTGGAAAAGTGAGGTTGGAGGGGTTGAGGGTGAGGTTCTGTGCGTAAAATATCCTTACAAAATATTGATTGAAAAGGTCGAAAAAACGGCTAAAAACGTGATTTTCTTATACCCTTGTAAGTTGTTTGTTATCAAATAGTTGCAAGGAGGTATTTTAAAAGGTGCTTAGTAAGGGTTCAAAAGGGCGTTAGTAAGGCTCTTAAAGAGCATCTTTTGCAAGCCAATTAGGCGTCTTTTAGAAGCCAAAAGAGCATGTATTGGTTTTGAACCTAAGGAAAACAATTTACAAACCTCAACTAACAAGGGAATAAATTGTTTGTAGAAGACAAATAGACCTCGCACCTAATTACGTTTATTATGTAGTTTATTCCCCTTGTGAAACCATCTAATTGAGAGTAATCACACCATTTATGTGGATTAATCTCATTCTATTAACAATCTACGCATTTAACGGAAGAACCCCAAAAACTCCATAAAATCCAAATAGCCATCAGCATGAAATAATATATAAAGAGCTGAAAGATGGTTACATGAACATTCTCTATACTTGCACAAGGTAGGCTTGCAAGCCAGTGAAGAGAGGTATTCAGTCCATCTGTAACAACACAAATACACTTCCCAATAAACGATGACAAAGAAGGTAATGGACTAAGAAGTAACAAACAGAATGACGCTGATACGATTAGCATTGTGCATGGTACAGCTATAAGAGTACTAACAGCAAAAACTGTGGAAAATCTTCCAAAATAGTAAGCTATCAAGGGGCTGTCTCTAATTGAGCAGCCAATGACACGGCAATCATCCCCCACAACCACCTGACTACGACAAAACTCTTCTTCTGTTGTAAAGGAATTAACTCATAGATGAGCGGATAGAACAATAGAATTGACCATACAGAGATAAAGGATAATTGAAAACCTATATCGAAAAGACTATTAGGATTGCTAACAAGCATTATAATAGCGGTTAGTGCCAAAGTATTAACTGACAACCGTTTCTCTATTTTAAGAGTGTTACAAAAGAATATATTGTCAACATAACAGCAGAACGAACAACAGAAGAAGACATCCCTACCAAAATAACATAACTCCAAAGAATAAACAGGATAAGAAGTTCACTTATTCCCCTTTTAAATACTCTTGGCAGAATACGTTCACACCAACTCAGAATGAATAATAGCAAACTATACAAGATAGTTAGATGTAAACCCTGACAAAGCTAAGACATGACTTGCACCTGTTATTGAGTAATCTTCTTTTATATCTTTACTAATCAAATGCTTATCACCAAGTGTCATTGCAGACACCACAGCTATATGGGTGCTATCAAGATTACTTTTCTAATACTTTCATTAACTTCTCTCTATAAAGCGTTGCAGACAAAGATGTACGTTGAAGAAAACTCATCTGACGAAGATTTACTAGTCTTCTGCCATTGATTATAAAAGATAAAGGTTTCTGCAGAAAAATCATGCAACCTCAACCATCGAGCATAATCAAAGGTAGCATCAGAGAAAAGTTCATAGGTTCTTCAAGATAGGCAGTTGCCTCTATTCCATCTCCAAGATGTAATGTTTGATAGCGATTTGTTATCGTATCACGAAGAATTGATGCCTTAACCTTCATTGGTTCGCCTTCGGTCATAACCATTAAGTCTGTTTGTATGACTTTACCATGAATAACGGGGTTGCTAAGAAGAACAGCCTTAAAGGTTATTTGCGTATTAGGTAGCTGTATATGAGTTCTTTGCCTCTTCATTGAAACGAATGTCCCACCAATTAAAAAGACAGTAAAGAGCAATAACAAACTTTGAAGATACTTCTTCCTCCATACCACAAAGGTAATGACAATCATGCTAACCGTCATTATCCACCAATACAGAGAGGACACATCATCTCCCAAAGCATCACCAACAGCAACACCCAATCACCAAAGGTACGAGTAACTTTACTGAGGGATACATCAGTAAATCCATTTTCTTCTTCACAGCATTAATGTTTTCATGTACTTCATGCAAATGTAAGAAAAAGAACTGAAAAACAACAACTTTGCACTTACTTATCTTGCAAGATTTACAAAATATCAGTACCTTTGCCACATGATATTCTACTTTTCTGGTACAGGTAACAGCAAATGGGCTGCAAAGACATTAGCTTTAGAAACAGACGATACACTCGTTTCAATCCCAGAAGTAATCAAAAGCGATTGTTCTTTTACATTGGAAAAGGACGAACACGTAGGTTTCATCTTTCCTATACATGGATGGAGAGTTCCAAGTATTGTAAAAGAATTTATAACTAAATTAACAATAAAGACTCAGGGAGAAGACACTTCCCACATTAAATCATTATTGTTTCTGCTTGTTACAGCTGGAGATACTATCGGTAAGGCTATGGAACGCTTCCAACAGCATCTAAGAACAGCTGCGGTTGGTGACTCCTGTCACTTAATGCAGTATGTTCTTTAATAATGCCAGAGTCATACGTTGGTTTTACCAGGTATGGATGTAGATACGAAAGAGAAAGAATTAGAAAAAGAAGGAACTTGCTAGTGAAAACAGTTAAAAGAATTTCTAAAATTCTTACACAGCATCCTCATACAGATAATAATCAGATTTGGGGTTGGGAAACAACTGAAAAGAGGTCCTATACCTTCTTTCTTCTCTCGGTCCTGTGGGAGGCTTCTTTGAACGCTTCCTCATTACCGACAAACACTTTCATGTAGACAGTCGCCGATGCGTGAAGTGTGGTATTTGTGCCAACGTATGCCCTAGTCGTGATGACATCGAAAAGGTGGCTTAGGTTATGAGCCAGAATGGCAACACAATGGCAAATGCCTCACCCTACTTCTCGTGTTATCATCACTGTCCGCACCATGCAATTGAGTTTGTAAAACGCACACAGAAGAAGGGACAATATTTCTATAACAACTAAGTAAACGAAGTTAAGCAAAGAATATGATCAAAACACGTAAAACAAATATCGCTTTATAGTATGTCTAATGCTTTGTTCCCTTACCACTTGGGCAGCAAAGGCAGAATCAATCCCTGTACAAGTAAGACAGGTTGATGGTTCTGATATTACAGTCATCTTGCGTGGTGACGAACATATCAACTGGTACACAACCCTTGATGGTGTACTGCTTGTACAAGGTGCTGATAACAATTACTATATCGGTAAAGTAGAGTAGTGGCAACCTTATTGCTACCAAGCAGCTTGCACATGAAGCATTGACTCGCTCACAAGCGGAGCGTAACTTGATTGCTAAGCAAGATAAGGAGAAGTTCTTTGCTTATGTTAATAAGATTGCAGAAGAATCTGAAAACGCTTACGATAATACTCCTCTTACTCGAGGACCTATCATAAATACAGGTTGGGATGGTGTACCTTATTTCCCTCACACAGGTAGTCCAAAGGCACTTGTTATCCTTGCAGAGTTCCAAGATACAACTTTTACTATCCAAGATACAAAGAATGTGTTTACAAACTATCTGATGAATGAGAGTCATTTCATGAGATAAGCGCTATAATCAAAGATCAGAACTACAAGGTGTTCGTGGCTACTTCAAGGATTGTAGCTATGGAAAGTTTACCCCTGTCTTTGAAGTTGTAGGGACCTATCAAACTACCAAAAGGCACATGATGTCTATGGTGAAGGTAATGATAGAATGGACTTATTGTCTTGCTGATGCTTGTGCTGCTGTGGATGAAATGGTAAACTTTGCAGATTATGATGCAAAACAATGATGGTATCGTTGACTTGGTTTATGTTATTTATGCAGGACATTCTGCCAATACTTCTGGTAATAAAGATACTAATATATGGCCAAAGTCTGGTACTATTACTATCTCAAATAAGTTTGATGGTAAAAGTATCCGACGCTATGGAGTCAGCAATGAGCTTAATGGAAGTGAGAAGACATCTAAGAATAACAAGAAAAATTAATGGTATAGGTTTATTCTGTCATGAGTTCTCTCATACACTTGGACTTCAGACATTTACGCCTATAAAACTGATGCAGAAGATCAAGATAATCAAAGGTATGGAATTAGGGACCTTATGGATGCGTGGAACAGGTGTCCGTGGTGGACGCGTACCAACATCCTATCTTGCATGGGAGCGTGAAGTAATGGGGTGGATGAATATTGATGAACTCAAAAATGACAGCATCATTAACAATCTAAAGAGTATCGACAATGGTGGAAAGGCATATAAGATTGTCAATAGCAAAGATAAAAATGAGTACATCGTATTACAGAGTATGCAGAAAGTGCTTGGAAACCAAGGCTGGGGAGATGGCACATACGGAAAAAGGGTTGTTTGCCTATCGCATCTCATATCCTTCCAGGGAAAGTAAATGTTTTTGATTATCCGAACAATGTAAAAGGTAAACCACGTGTCATCCCTATCCCAGCTGATGGTAAAAATATTACAGCAGCCAATGCTGGAGGCTCTTTAAATACATACGTACAACAGCTCAATGGCGACCCTTACCCTTATAACGGCATAAATAAGATAGACAATTTTACGATGTATGATGGCACGATACTAAAGTGGTCAATTTATGATATTGTAGAGAACGATGCAGAACGCTATGTTAGTTTTAAATTTAAGAATAACGAAACAACAGGCATTCAGGCACCTTCAATCATTGAAAGAAGCACTCCTGACAACCGTATCTATACCCTTGACGGCAGATATATAGGCACTGACGCCTCTATCTACCGCATGGCATCTACATTCAGAATAATAAGAAGTTTGTAAAGTAATACTAACTTCAGAACATACATAAAGCTGCCTCTTTATGGGAACAAACCATTCAGAGGCGGCCTTCTTTATCTTTCAAAATAGCATAGACACTTATCTGTTGATAGATAAGAAGCAAACAAAGTATCAAGAGATACTGTTTCAAAGTTACTCTCCTCTATTACATCCAAAATCTATCACGCCTTCTTTCGAGAAATGTAGACACAAAGTCTACTAAAGTTAGAGATGGATTATCATACTAAAAACAAGAATAAGTTTTATTTTAGTTTGCTGTCACTTTTTAACATTTCGTGTATCCACACTGTTAATCAATGTTAAGTGACAGAGACAGATGACAGAAAATGACAGGAAAAATTGGTTTTCAAAAATCACCTTATCGTATGTACACCAAAAGAGGTACAAAGATTACTCATGTGAAGTAGCTTTTATTCTTCCATACATTGGAAGAACAAGGTACTACCAAAAACATAATAAGAGTCCTATTCAGCATCTATGAATTTGACTTAATAGCCGACCCTTACCTTATTATATTATCTAACAATACACCTCACAACCAGTTCTCTCAAACGTGTTAATACTCAGCACATCATGTGCGAATACACATCAGCTATAGTGCTGAGCGCAAACACATTACAAAGAGAGCATTAGAGAGGGCTGTATTATCTTACTTCTCTTGATAGAGATAACGCTTATACTCTTCTTCGAGTCTTGGCAAACTCTCATCACGCAACTCTATCGATGAAAGATGGCAGAAAGATGGAAGCATAGCATTCAGTTCTATACGATTCTGCTCCATTATCTCTTGCAAGTCTGATTGTGAGAAGCCCATCTCTTTAGCCTCATCAAGATCTGGATGAACCAAACCAACAATCTTGTCACCACGTTGGATAACGATACACTCACTCACCATTGACATTGAGTTCAGCTTGTCTTCTATCTCTTCGGATAGACATTCTGACCATTAGAGCCTCAAAAGCATATTCTTTAATGCGGCCACGGATAAACAAATGACCATCCGCACTCATCGTCCCAAGGTCGCCTGTATGATACCAGCCATCCTTATCAAGCACCTCTTTCGTTGCCTCTTCGTTCTTATAATAACCAAGCATAACGTTTTCACCTCGTGTAATTACCTCACCTGGAACATGCTCTGGATCAGGACTAACAATCTTCACCTCCATATTCAAAGCAGGTGTACCGCAAGAGCCTGGTACAAAGTCTTTGTAGTCACTGAACGTTACCAAAGGGCCACACTCCGTAGCACCATAAACGCTTGTTATAGGGAAATCAATGCTTACTAAGAAGTCTTCTATCTCTTTATTAAGTGCAGCTCCACCCGTTACTACCTCGTATGCATTGCCTCCAAAGCATTCCATAACGATTGCTCTAATCTTTTCTTTCACCTTCTTGCTTACCACTGGCATCTTTAACAGCATTCGGGTAGCTGTACTCTGGACCCTTGGAAAGACATTCTTACGGATAATCTTCTCTACAACCATTGGTACTGACATAATGATAGCAGGATGGATGTCTCTACATGCTTGAGCTATCAAAGAAGGACTCGGTAGACGTGTGAGGAAATAAAGATGACTTCCAAAACAGAACTGACAGATGAACTCGCATATCATACCATACATGTGTGCCATCGGTAATATACAAAGCACTTTACTATCGGGCTTGATATGTGGTTTTATATCAGCTATTGCCCATGCGAGATTACTACGAATAGAGCGATAACTTAGCATGACACCCTTTGAGAAACCCGTCGTCCCACTGGTATAATTAATCAGTGCAAGGTCGTCAGCCTCATCCTTAAAATAGTTAACATCCTCTGCACGGAAGAATTTAGGGAATTTCTTACCAAAGAGTGCATTAAGGTTTTCACGCGCATTTGTCAATGATTCTGAACGAGAAAGAATCAAAGAGAAGTCTGGTAAATAGATTATACCCTCTAACTGTGGCATCTGCTCACCATCAATCGTAGTAGCAACAACATCACCTACAAAGAGGAGTTTTGATTCAGAGTGATTAACAATATTGTAAATCTGCTCTGGCTTAAACTCATTCTGAACAGGTACTGCCACTGCTCCATAGGTTAGAGTTGCAAAGAAAGCAACTGCCCATGAAGAGGAGTTCCGACCACAAAGGGCTACCTTATCACCCTTCTTCAAACCACTATTAGCAAAGAGAATGTGTAACTTCTCTATTTTCCGCGCTACATCATGGTATTGAAGTGTAGCACTAAGATAGCCGGTAAGAGCATCTTTGTCCCAGTTATCCTTGATACTCTTTTCTATACACGCGTTGAAACTTTTAATAGAATCCATTGCACAAAAAGTATGATTTGCGTGCAAAGTTAGTAATTTTTCTGCACACAACAAAAACTATGTGCAATAAAAATAAACTAAATAGACAAAAAGAAGAAAGCCATCAGCTTTTTATCTATCTATACAGAAACAATCAAAGCTGTTTTTAGTTGTTTGCTTTTTATACAAAAATATCTTATTTAAAAACAAACCACAGACTTTTGAAATATATTTACACAGAAACCGACTTTCTTCAACACTAAAAACCTGATATCAGAGCTATTTTTGCACCTTGCAACTTAAACGATATCAATAGTTACAACATCACTTTGCAAAAGATGCTTAGTTGCACTTCAAAAAGCGGCATAGTTAGCGTCTTAGCGGCATCTTTTGCAAGTCAATTAGGCATCTTTAGAAGCCAAAAAGCATAGATTAAAAATAAAGGTGTGAAAAATTAGGACAAAACCGATTTTTATTATCCTTCTATAGAATAATGATGAAAGTAAAAACACCAACGAACAAGAACAAAGAGACCATTTCAAAATGTAGAACACATGATTTAGAAGTCAGTAGTGCTTATTGAAAATATAGCAGTTTAATTTCCCAACAACACTCTGGACTACATTGCAGAAATAGTCTCTTTCTATATTCCCCAAAACCAATTACACCTTATTAGGTGCAGGGTGCATGAGTCGATGATTAGTCTCAGCTGGCTTCCGTTAGTATAAACATTCTGCATCGTCGTGAAGTTTCCAAACGTCCATCTTATCGATAGTCCCACGCTCCTCAGCAGCACAACCTTCAAGTCGTTAGGATATTGAGTGAACTCAGTGGGGAAGCACCGCTTTCATTGTCCTCCAAGTGCTTCTTTGAACTCACCGAAACTTGTTGGTCACCATAAATAGTGATTTCCTGTTCTTCTCATCCTCGTCGAACTCTGTCCTCAACACCGTAGTTCATCAAGTCGCAGAATCATCCTCCATATCCAAGTCGCCCTTTCTCTTAAAGGTAAAGACAGCCTTTGGTCAAAAGGAAACTGAGAGAACCTTTGAGTACTGAGGTTATCAACTTGTTGAATATTGAATTAACATCACCATATGTGCATGTGTAGTGTTATCCGTCAATGACAACAAATATAGCAACTCCTACGAGGTCCATAACTGTATGTCACCTCCTTATAGTCGTTGGTATCTCACCATAGCGTTCTTAATACACGCTGGATATTGTCCTTGGCATGTTCACGCTTACGTTGCACACACCCATCAGGCGTGGGTTGCTCCCCTCAGGCCAGGACCACCTGCCTTAACAGTTATTAGCGATTTCTTTTTACCTAACTTTAGGAACGTACGGGCCATGTGACCCCATCTCTTTGAGCTTAGTTGCTTTAGTGATATTCAAATGCTCTACCCATTGATTTGTTTGTTAACGGAGTTCTGCTCCGAGTTTATTTGTTAAATTCTTAATTAATTTCTGCATGATGGCATCAATTGCCTTGTCGTTGAGTGTCTTGGTTTCATCCTGAAGAATGAAGTTGACTGCATAGCTCTTTCTTTCCTCAGGAAGGTTCTTGCCTTGATAAACATCGAAGAGTTCAACACGCTTTCCAGGAGTTTTCTTATCTGTCTGACGTGCAATCTCCTCAATCTGTGCAAACTCAACATTATTATCAACCAACAACGCAAGGTCGCGGCTCAGCAGGATACTTAGATATCTCTTGGAACTGAAGTTTATTCTTACGAATAGCCTTCATCAATCCAGCCCAATCCAACTCCGCATAATAAACCTTCTGATCTATATCAAAATTCTTCAAAAGTTTGTGGCTGAGAATACCCATCTCAACAAGTACCTTACCTGCACGTGTCTTCAATGCAATCGCCTTATCAAAGACGTTGTTATCGGAATTTTCACTAATGAGCAAGCCCTGTGCAATACCGATACGACGAAGAATATTCTCAACGTATGCCTTCAACTCATAGAAAGTACTTTCCTCATCAGGATGTGCCCATGAGCCTTGTACACGCTTACCTGTCACCCACAATGCCATGTGATAATCCTGACTATAAGCCTTTACAGGACTTTCCTCTGACCACTTCTCCTTATTGAACTTGTAGACATTACCTACTTCAAAGAAGCGAAGGTTCTGTGCTTTACGGTTTACATTACGTACAATGCTCTCCAAACCACCAAAGAGAAGAGTCTGTCGCATCACTCCCAAATCGGCTGATAGTGGATTCATCACCTTCACAGTCGCCTCCCAAGGATAAGCATTGTAGCCCGTCTCCTCATAGTAAGAGCTCTTGGTAAGAGAGTTGTTCATAATCTCTGAGAAGCCAGATCCAACCAACTGCTCACCAATAATATTCTCACGGTGATAGTTCTTGTCAGCCTCTTCTGCGATTGTCAATGAAGACTTCAACTCTGTAGGAATCTCTACATTATTATATCCGTAGATACGAAGGATGTCTTCTACAACATCACAAGGACGCTGTACATCGACACGATAAGGAGGAACGAGGAGATTGAGTCCCTCTGCATCTTCCTTCTCCACCTTCATTTCAAGGCTCTCTGCAATACGCTTAATCGTTTCATGACCAAGTTTCTTACCAATAAGACGATCGCAATACTCATAGTTCAAACGAACTGGGAAACCCTCCATCTTAGTTGGATACTCGTCACGAATTTCCATACTGACCTTTCCACCCGCAAGTTCCTTACAAAGGATTGCAGCCTGCTTTAATGCATAGATGGTTCCATTTGGATCAATACCACGCTCAAAACGGAAACTGGCATCAGTAGAAAGACCATGACGTCGAGCACTCTTACGAATCCATGTTGGATGGAAATAAGCACTTTCCAATACAACATTTCTTGTTGTTTCGTAAGTACCACTACCCTTTCCACCGAAGACACCTGCAATACACATTGGCTCTTCCTCATTACAGATAGCGAGGTCGTGCTCACCAAGTATATGCTCTTCACCATCTAAAGTAACGAACTTCTCTACCCTCGTTCTTATCCTTAACGATGATATGATTGCCCTTAACCATGTCTGCATCAAAACAGTGCATAGGTTGACCGTAAGCCATCATGATATAATTGGTAATGTCAACGATATTGTTGATTGGACGCAGACCGATAATATTCAGTTTGTCCTTCAACCATTGAGGACTCTCCTTTACCTCACAATCCGTAATACTCAAACAAGCATAACGGCGGCAAGCATCAGTGTTCTCAATCGTCACATCAATAGGAAGATCATGATTGTCAACCTTAAAAGCATCGCAAGATGGACGATGCTGTGAAGTTTCATAACCGTTCTGTATTAACCATGCATAGAGGTCGCGGGCTACACCATAATGACTCAACGCATCTGCACGGTTAGCAGTGATATCTATATCAATCAGCCAGTCACTGTCTAATTGATAATATCTGATGCAGGCTGACCTACTGGGTGCATCTTTCGGTAACACGATGATACCATCGTGAGCAGTACCAACACCAATCTCATCCTCGGCACAAATCATGCTGAAAACTCTCTACACCACGCAGCTTACTCTTCTTAATAGTAAATTCATTGTCGCCATCATAGAGCACACAACCTAAGTCAGCAACAATTACCTTCTGTCCTGCTGCAACATTCGGTGCGCCACATACAATCTGCTGTGGTTCTCCCTTGCCAAGGTCAACGGTTGTTACATGAAGATGGTCAGAGTTGGGATGCGCCTCGCAAGTAAGCACCTTGCCGACATATAATCCCTTCAATCCACCACGTATCGTTTCAACTTCGTCCAGTGACCCTACTTCCAAACCAGTAGAAGTGAGCGCAACAGCAATCTCTTTCCTGGACTAAGATTGAAATCAACGTATCTCTTTAGCCATTTGTATGAAATCTTCATTATATAGTTATATTGTTTGTTCTCAAAATACATGCAAATTTACGAAAACTCAGACATAGCAAAAAGGATAAAAGAAAAAGCTATTGCTTATTAAGAAAGTCACTATTTCTATAATCGCAACAAAGAAAAAGTAGACTATTTTTATTTGTATAAAGCTATTTCTCAAAGTCCTTATCATACCACTTTAACCCATGAACATACAGGTATTATGGTATGTAACATATACATTTAAGTTAGAGGAACTAAGATCTTATACTTGCAGAATTCAAGATAATGCCTTACCTTTGCCAACATAGAAATCATTAAGCTTTAAAACAACAGAAACAAAATGAGACTTACAGGACGTAGAGAAAGTAATAATGTAGAAGACCGTCGCGGCATGGGTACTGGTGCAAAAAGCTGGTATCGGTGGTATTGGAGGTATTATTATCATTGCTCTTATTACCTTTATGAACGGTGGAAACCTGGGGGATGTGGTAAACAATGTCGTACAAACACAGATGCAGGGGCAGACAGAAATACAGACTGGCGGAGAACAACATCAGTTTACAGAGGAAGAAGAGAAACTTGCTGACTTTTCAAAACAGATTCTTGCAGGTACAGAAGATGTATGGACGGAACAATTCCTGTTGCATGGCATGAAATATCAATACCCCTACTCTTGTTCTCTTCACAGGTGCTGTACAAACGGCTTGCGGTAATGGGTCTGCTGCTATGGGTCCGTTCTATTGCTCTGCTGATCAGCGCCTTTACCTTGACTTGAGTTTCTTCACCGGTATGCGTAAGGACTTAGGAATACAAAGCGGGCGACCTTGACTTTGCTTATGCTCTACGTGATTGCACACGAAGTGGGTCATCATGTGGAATATCTCCGTGGTATTCTTGGTAAATGTCACGCAAAGATGGCGCGTGTAAGTAAGGAAGAAGCTAACAAGTTGAGCGTAAAGCTTGAACTCCTTGCCGATTACTATGCTGGCTGTTGGGCGCATTATGACAATGAAAAGTTCCAGAGTCTTACTGATGGTGATATCGAAGAGGCTATTGATTGCGTGTTGAGAAAATCGAGATAACTATCTCCAAAAGAAAGCTCGTGGCTATGCACTTCCTGAGACTTTCACACATGGAACATCCGAACAGCGTATGTACTGGTTAAAGAAAAGGTATCGAAACTGGCGATTGGAACACAACAACCTTTGCACCAGGAGATTTGGATTAAGCTTCAACGTTTTTTCCCATATCTACAAGCACACTTATAGCATGGTAAATAAGCTTTTGTCTGTTATCCAAACTATACGCTTTTAGAAGCAAAACGATTGTAAAAAGACAATTTATGCTAAAGAATATGTTTCACGAAAAGAAATATTTTTCTTCATGAAAAGAAATATTTTTCTCGTGAAAATAATTCGATAAGAACATTCGAGTAGTAGTAGAGAAAGGCACTTTAAAAGCATCTAAAACCTCTCAAACAAACGATAAACAAAGCCTGACAAACTTCTGACTATCAAAAGGCTATATGCTTACAACTGTTGGAGATAAGCAAAACCATTTCAGCACAACGCTCTCCATCAATGCCCGCACTAACAATTCCACCTGCATAACCAGCACCCTCTGCACAAGGAAAAAGACCTTCAAGGCGAACGTGCATGAGGCGTTCTTTGTCACGAAGAATACATACAGGAGAACTCTGTACGAGTCTCAGAAGCAATCATTACTTGTTCATCTGTGAGGAAGCCATGCGCTTGTTTACCAAAGGTTCTGAATGCTTCTTGGAGTCGTTTTGTAATAAATGATGGCATCCAGAAATGAAGTGGACTGGAAATAAGTCCTGGTGCATAGCTTGATTTAGGGAGGTCATACGACAGACGATTATTCACGAAATCTGCCATACGCTGTGCAGGAGCAGTCTGTTTGCGATTTCCCTGCTGCCATGTGTCTCGTTCTAGCTGTTCTTGATAACGCAAGATACGCAAAACATCATCACCTTCAACGTCTTCCGGATTTAGTTGAACTACCATACCTGAATTGAGACCATTGCGTTCCACGATTGGCAGGACTCATACCGTTGGTTACAGTTTGCTCTGGACCAGTTGCTGAAGGAATCACAAAACCACCAGGACACATACAGAAAGAATAGACTCCACGTCCCTGTGCCTGTGTCACAAAAGAGTACTCTGCTGTTGGAAGATACTTTCCCTTGCCGTTCTTATTATGGTACTGTATTTGATCGATTAGGTGAGAAGGATGCTCCAATCGTACTCAACAGCGATCCTTTTTGCTTCCATCTCAATTCCTGCCTCTGCAAGATAGCGATAGACATCGCGTGCAGAATGACCCGTAGCAAGAATAACTGGACCATGAAACTCACGCTTCACACTCACGGCTCCACCATTATCAACAGCCTCAACACCAACGACTTTGTCACCATCGAGAATCAAAGAGGTCATCTTTGTTTGGAAATGAACTTCACCACCACAGTCAAGTATTGTGTTACGCATATTCTCTATCACACGAGGAAGCTTATCTGTACCAATGTGTGGATGAGCATCAGCGAGGATAGATGATGATGCGCCATGCTGACAAAAGACATTTAGAATCTTATCAACAGGTCCACGTTTCTTACTTCTTGTATAAAGTTTTCCATCAGAATACGCTCCAGCACCACCTTCACCAAAGCAGTAATTTGACTCAGGATCAACCTCCTGCGTCTTCGATATTAAAGCCATATCTAACTTACGATCGCGTACATTCTTTCCACGTTCGAGGACGATTGGGCGCAATCCTAACTCTATCAGTTTCCAGAGAAGAGAATAGACCAGCAGGTCCTGCACCCACCACAATGACCGAAGGACGACTGCTTACGTCCTGGTATTCAGTCTTAACATAAGGGTCGTCTTGTGGAAATTCGTTAATATAAACACGAATCTTCAGATTAACATATATGTCACGATGGCGTGCATCAATAGAACGCTTCAATACTCGAACACGATAAATTGTACGCTCATCCAGCCCCTTTTCTTTAGCAAGATATGCCTTCATGTTGTTTTCATTATAGGCAACTTGGGGCAAAACGCGTAACTGATATTCCTCTGTCATTATATAGTATACTTCTTCTTTTTGCCACAAATTTACTCAAATATATCGAGAAATTCGTTGGCTATTGCAATATTTCTTATTATTTTTGTGGCTAAGTTTTTGCACCTCCTCATTGCAAAGGGGATGCCAAATAATAACAAAATAAACATCAGGAATGAAAGTATTAAAGTTTGGTGGAACATCCGTAGGTTCTGTTTCGAGTATTTTAAGTCTACAAAAGATTGTAGAAAAGGAGGCTAAACATCAACCAGTTATTGTGGTTGTTAGTGCTAGGTGGGCTATAACAGATCAGCTCATAGCTACTTCTCAACTTGCCTTGAAGGGTGATGAAAGTTGGAAAACAGAGTTCGATTCTATTGTTGCACGACATCATAAGATGATTGATGCGATTATTACCGACCCACATGACCGTGAGATGCTATTCAACAAAGTGGATAGTCTTTTTGAGCAACTTCATTCTATTTATTACGGTGTACTTTAATTCACGACCCTCAGTCATAAGACAGAAGATACTATTGTAAGCTATGGTGAACGTCTAAGTTCAAGAATAGTAGCTACGCTTATTCGTGGAGCAAAGTGGTTTGATGCACGTGAGTTTATCAAGACTGAAGAGAAATTGGGCAAAAGAAGTCTCGATTCAGAACTAACTAACAAACTTGTAGTAAATACTTTCTCTGACCTTCCTCGTATCTCTCTTGTTCCTGGTTTTATAGCACAAGACCGTGATTCTGGCGATATTACCAATCTTGGGCGTGGTGGAAGTGATTACACGGCATCCATCCTTGCCGCATCTCTCAACGCTGAAGTCTTGGAGATATGGACGAGATGTTGACGGCTTTATGACAGCTGATCCTCGCGTCATCAAGAGTGCCTATACCATTAATGAGCTTTCCTATACTGAGGCTATGGAGCTTTGTAACTTTGGTGCAAAGGTTGTCTATCCTCCAACGATATACCCTGTCTGTGTAAAAAACATCCCAATCAAGGTAAAAAACACATTCAATCCTGATGGGCAAGGTACGATTATTAAAGCACACATAGAGAACAATCAAAAACCTATTAAGGGTTTATCATCTATCAAAGGTACTACGGTCATTACCGTGACAGGTCTGTCAATGGTAGGGTGTTGTTGGTGTCAACCGATCGTATCTTTAGTTCTCTTGCCAACAATGGTATCAGTGTCTTCCTCGTATCACAGGCAGCTTCAGAGAACAATACGTCTATCGGTGTAAAGGATGAAGATGCCGACAATGCAGTGAAGGTACTAAATGAAGAGTTCCGACTTGAGATAGAAGATGGACGTATGTTCCCTATGCACGCTGAAAATGGACTTGCAACAGTAGCGGTCGTTGGCGAAAATATGAGGCAAACGCCAGGTATCAGCGGTAAACTCTTTGAGGTTCTTGGTCGTTCTGGTATTAGTATTATTGCTATTGCGCAGGGTGCATCTGAAATGAATATCTCATTCGTTGTAAAAGGCTCTGATCTAAGAAAAGCACTGAATGTACTTCATGATTCACTTTTCTTATCGGAATATAAAGTGCTGAATCTCTTTATTTGCGGCATTGGTACAGTAGGCGGGGAAGCTCATTGAACAGATTAAGAGCCAGTCATGAAGAGTTGAAGCAAAAATTCTAACTTGAAACTAAAGGTGGTGGGAATTGCCTCATCTAAGAATGCTATTTTCAATCACGACGGCTTAAATCTTGATAATTATCGTAAGGAACTAAAAGAGAGTGAGCCTTCAAGTCCAGAGCACTTGCGTGATGTTATCCTCAAGATGAATATCTTTAACTCGGTATTTGTGGATTGTACAGCTCAAAAGAAGTGGCTGCACTCTACCAGTCTTTATTGGAAAACAATATTTCTGTGATTGCAGCCAACAAGATTGCAGCATCTCGAACATACGAAGATTATTACCATTTGAAGCAGACTGCCATTGAACGTGGTGTCAAATTCCGCTTTGAAACAAATGTAGGTGCGGGTCTGCTCTATCATTGGTACAATCAATGACTTACGCACCTGGGTGACAAGATACTCAAGATTGAAGCTGTGTTGTCCGGGTACACTGAACTTTTATCTTTAACGAGATTGGAGCAGACGTTCCTTTCTCTGAGACTGTTAAACGTGCTAAAGAACAAGGCGAGAAGGAGCCGGATCCACGTATTGACCTTAGTGGAACAGATGTCGTTCGTAAGTTGAGTTATCCTTACACGTGAGGCTGGATACAAGGTGGAACAAGAGGATGTAGAGAAGCACCTCTTTGTACCAGATGATTATTTCCAGGGCTCAGTAGAAGACTTCTGGGAACGTCTTCCAGAACTTGACGCCAACTTTGAAGAGCGTCGTCAGAAACTGACAGAAGAGGGAAAAACGCTGGCGTTTCGTTGCTACAATGGAACATGGCAAGACTAATGTTGCTTTTAAAGGAAGTGGGTTCTGCCTATCCTTTCTATAACCTTGAGGGTTCTAACAACATAGTTCTACTGACAACCGATCGTTATAAAGAATATCCTATGCAGATTCAAGGCTATGGTGCAGGTGCATCTGTTACTGCCGCAGGCGTGTTTGCCAATATTATGAGTATTGCAAACATATAATGTACTATATAGATCTAAATGAAAAAGGGCATTCGGTGTATGCCCTTTTCATTTAATATAACTAAAAACTACAATAACAAATTCCATTCAACATTCTCTGTTTTCATATCACCTCGTTTCTTCATTCAACGAAAACCTTGCGGCTTTTTGTCCTTCCACCCTTATTTCAACGACAGTCATAGTATTACGCTTTAACACTAACTGTTTACTCTCTTGTTCAACTGTTCCATCATCTTTTGTCCATGTTATCTTCACCTCTATCGTTGATTGGATATCCATCTTTGACACGCTTTTTGAAGTATTAGCAAAAGAGTAAATAGAACTATTATCATACGCTTCACTATCCTTTGTTAAAGAGAACCGCCATCCAATATAGTTAACTACCAATTTACCTTCCTTCTGAGGTGTCACTTTGAAATGAAGTCCGAACACTGTCTCTTCATATCAACCGTCAGTTCCTTCTTTATCTTTTGGACCGAAATCTGTAATAGTACCATATAGTTTCACAAGGCGCGGATTTAGAATAATGCGCCCATCAGCAACAGCTGTCTCACCTTCGTTAAACTACTCAGATTTTCATCTTTGAAAACACTAAACGTATTTGTCGCTTTTTGTTCCTTTACTTGTTCCGTGTAAAAAGGGAGCTAAAAACTCTCCTTCATTTTGTACGAAGTTTATCATCGCCTTCCTCTACTATCAAAGCATTCTACTTTATAAAGATTCTCCATTCATCTTCAATGTTATTTTTGAAAGGCTTGTAAACAAAACCATAGGCATACATAGAATAGCTCTCGTCATTAGGTTTTCTTCTCGTAAACATTGACAGCGTAAAGTTTCTGTTTTTCGTCACTAACAGCTCTACTTAAAGGTTGCAGCTTCGCCTCCAAACGCCTCCCCCTATCGTTTCAACAGTTAACTCCTTAGGATAAATATGCACAACTCTTGTCAACTTATGCGGCACATTATTTACCTTTTAACGTCATCATTACTCTAATACAGGCTTTTTCGCAGGCTGCAAACAAAAATAAGCACAATAAAAATGCAAACCATGTTACTTGTTTCTTCATATTAGTAAATATTTAAGTTATTGTTAATACATTATCATTCAGCCTAATCACTCGTAGAATCACAAATACTAAAGTCTGAGAAAAAGACTTTTTTAGATAATTGCCTCAAAGGCCAGTTTCAGAATGATTATTAACCAGCCCTTGCTCATTTCCTCAATGCATTGCTATCCGCCTGAGAAACCACCTAACAATTGGAAAGAAGGTAAATGCAATATTCTTTTACTAGGTTTGATATATGTTTTTCATGTCACTTCTTAATGATTAAATAACTATCATAGTTCGACACACAGTTAGAAAAGTATTTATCTATTAAAATACTTCTTACCATTCACTATTATAATCCCCTTTATAATCTTTGTCCACTATTTTGCCTGCAAGATTATAAATAGGGACCAGTTATCATTTTCTTTTCTCACTCACAGAAGGAGTCTGCATTCTAATGAAACATCAAAGCCAAGGAAACTCTTTGCATTTGAAGCCATTGAGGGGGCGAATACAAGATAAGCTTTTATGTGCTTCCAGTAGTAAAAGGCTTTCCCATTTTTCTTCTTTTCCAATAAAAGCCTACTCCATTGCTACCATTACCTAAGATATAGTAGAGCTTTCCACCCTCCGTCAAAGTCCTAACATCTGAACCACGCAGGGCACATTATCAGGGTCAACAATTCCTTCCTCACTTGTTTCTTCAAAAAGTATTGACCTTCCTTTGCCTCTAAAACAACAGCTGTACCTTTCGGAAGAATATTTCCCTTTATATTCTCGGCTTTGAGAGAGAACATTACCTCATAATCTTATAAGTGCGCAACAACATTCTTAGGAATTATAAACGACTTATTACCATAATATAGCGTTCTTTTTATTAACAGAAGGAATAAGAATAGAGTAGACTTATTATACGTTACTATTATTGAGTTTATACAAACACCTAGTGAACCCACAGCCGCAAAAGACACTCTATCAGCTTTTTCCTGTCCATTCTTGTTTGTAGAAAGTGTCATGACCATATTTTACATAGTACATTGCTGTCATCATTATAATCTTTAATATACGCCTTGTATCCGAGATTATGATAACTTGATGTTATTAGCTATCCTTCTAACGTCAGTATACCATAACTATCAAGTTTCAAAAATGATTCTCTACAATATATTTAGGGTGAAGAGTTCCTTCTTGGCTTAGAACTCAACTTCAGAGTTATACCATCCTTCTCCATCACTCTCAGTACAACATCATCTGAAGAAGACTTAGAAAATCAAATGTAACTGAATTTTGTGCCCATATCGTTATAGGCAACAATAGCATTAGACACAATACAACAAACTTTTTGGTCATAGTTATTAAGTTTTATAATTTTGTCAATCAAGTTTGTAGCCGACTTTGCTTTATATCTCATTAAAAAGAAAAATAGGTATTGTAGACTACTCTTTCAACAATAGAATGTTTAGTTCTTATTGATGCAAAGATAAATAAAAATCAACAAAAGCAAATAAATCAGAACCAAGAATATACAAAAACAAGGTTAAACTCTTTAAAATAGATTTACATCTATGGTTCTTTTCTATTCACCACACCCTCTTTACACTTAAAAAGAGCTCCGTGTAAAAACTCAAATTACCAGCGGTAAAAAACGGTAATAACTCATCTATCCAGTTCTTTTCACTGAAAAGAAGTATTTATTTACGTGAAATACTAGTGATGCAATAATTTTTAAATTAAACTCATATATCCCTTTATTAATAAGGGTTTCAGAGCGTTCTTTGATTTTTGATTTGAAAATGACAGCGTAACTTTGCAACCAAAACTGCATTGTTATGAACGTCGGTCGATATGTTTCACAGTTGTGAAGTACATACCTCGTTATCAGTCTCGACAAGTGCGTGAAGAGGTACCGTGGCGACTGGCATGTCAAAGATTTGACTTGTTACAACCAGCTTCTGCACCTTTGTTTGGACAGCTGACGAGTTGTGATTCCCTACGGGACATCTGCCTGTGTCTTGGTGCCCACTAGGACATTCTCTACCATCTTGGATTTGGCAACACGGTCAACCAGTCATCACTTTCCCGAGCTAACGACAATCGGGATTACCGCATCTATGAGGAGTTTGGCATCTATATGATAAATCTCGTAAGGCCTTTATACACAAGTACCTCGATACGCGGATATCACGAGTAGACAACGTACTTTACTCCCTCGATTCCCACGACCATCTCCACAAGTGTCAAACTTGCGACATGGGCTTTAGGAAAATACAACAAGGGGGCGGTGAAGATGCACACTCTGCTTGACTTGCGCGGGAGCATTCCAGCAAACATCCACATCACGGATGGCAGATGGCATGACAGCAACGAACTTGAACTGACTGCGCCGGAGCCTCTTGCCTTCTATATGATGGACAAGGCCTATGTTGACTTCGATGAGTTCTTTCGCTTCTATTTGGCTGGAGCCTATTGGGTTACCAGACCAAAGGACAACATGAAATACGAGATTATTGGCCAGAGAAAGACTCCTCCCGAGAGGATGGTATTCGAGGCGACTTTACCATTCGCTTGACTCAGCCAAAGACTCATGCACTTTACCCTGAGCCTTTCAGGGCAGTCTGCCACTATGATGAGGAGACATGTGAAGAAATAGTGTTCATCACTAACAACTTCGAGATCAGCGCAGTGGAAGTGTCCGTCCTGTATAGGCACAGATGGGACATAGAGGTGTTCTTCAAGTGGATAAAGCAGAATATTGTCGTGAATACCTTGTGGGGCTATTCCGAGAATGCAGTCCGAATCCATCTCTGGGTTGCAGTCATCGCCTATCTGCTTGTTGTAAGAATAAAGGCGGACAACAAAAGCCCTACACCATTATGGAAGTGGCAACGCTGATAAGAGTTTCTCTGGAGAAAACTCACCTCAGAGATTTAATCACTAAGCCGAGAACCTCTGTCATTTTCAATCAATATGTCAAAGAACGTAAGCATCCAATATTAGCCGCCTTTGCGTGGTCTTCCAGCTTTACTACCTTTGCCCGAAAAACTTATGTTTGTACTCAACGAAACAATGTTTTTCGGGTTTATCACTCCTGTGGACATGCGTCAGGGCCTCCTTCGCCCGTCCCAAGTGGTCCGCAGCCATGCTTTCAACCCTTCTGATGGAGTAGTCTATGTCTTCTACAACCGCTCCCGTAACCGAATCAAGGTTGCTGCACTGGGAACGCTGTGGTTTTGTCGTCATTTCATAAACAGATGGCACAGGTTGCCTGAGTTCAAAATCACTACGGGCGAGTACTGGCTTCTATGACTCTTCGCTGGGACGAACTGGTACTCTATATTGAAGTAAATCCTAATTGCTACCGAAGAAAAAGATATAATAAATCTTAGTATGGTAATGTCAGATATTTTTGTATCTTTTACATCATATAAAGAACTGATAATATGATGGATACGTCTCGCTGCACAATGATATCGACTACCATTCTCTAACTCAGGGAAGCTGTTATTAAACTCTTGAGCAAAAAGGATGCTGAACTAGGATAAGGATGCTGAACTTAGGATAAGGATGCTGAACTTAAGGATAAGGATGCTGAACTATGATAAGGATGCTGAACTTAAGGATAAGGATGCAGAACTTATGATAAGGATGCAGAACTTAAGATATGCAGAACTGGAAACGAAAGTCCCGTCGCATTCTTGAGCTTGAGCGCATGGTGTATGGTGGCGCAGGAGAGAACGCCTACCTGAGATGCATGCGACTGGACAGGTACGCTTTTTGGAGGAACAGTGGGCCAAGGAAGGCTCCCTGGCTCAGGTGGAAGCCCTTCCCATCATCAGGAGATAAACAGCAGGCCGGACAACGCAGAGCATCACGCCGCACGAGCCGTCCTTCCGAAGGGAACGGTTTTACGCCTCCTCGTGTTCCGAGACATAGAGCGACAGGTGACGGAGATATATCCGGAGGGTTATGACGCCGAGCGCATGGTTATCATCGGACGTGACAGAAGTGAGCATCTGTGCCTGCGTCCTCATCCTTTTATGTCAGGGTCAGAAGATCGCGTCATCTCGCCGCCTGGAAGGAAGCCCGCCCAACGGATGCGAAGGTCGACATCCCTAGAAGCCCCTTGAAAAAGCAGGCGGTGGATTGTTTTGCCGACGCTTCCTGCTCGCTGAAATCATCACCGCCAAGTTTGCCTATCACCAGCCCGAGTACAGACAATGTGCCCGGTGGAAGGAACTGGGCGTGAACATCCCCAACTCAACCGTCAACAGCTGGGTTCACTGACGCCGATGCACTTTATCCGCTTTACAAGATCCGGATCAAAGCAGATGCTGCAAAGTCCACTTCAGGTTGACGAAACCAGCGTACAGGTTGCCGACCGCAAGGGAAAGACGCGCAAAAGGGATACCTGTGGGGCGTGCGTGACGCCATGCACTCCCAGGGCGTGTTCTTCCATTGGAAGGACGGTTCGCGCTCGGGCTCTGTGGCAGATGAGTTGTTCAAGGGCTACCAAGGTGCCATACAGTCTGACGGGTATGAGGCCCACAGCAGGTTTGAGAACGTTCAGGGCATGGTGCTACTGGGATGCATGGCATATGTGAGACGTAAGTTCGAACATCCGCGGATGACGACAGAAATGCAGCTCACATCATCGAAACGATAGCCACGCTGTATGAGTTGGAGGAAAAACCTCAGACACAGGAAAAGCGCCACCCGAAGAAGTGGAGGCCGAGCGGAAGGCCAGGGCTCACCCCATACTGGAAGTATCTTGAGACCTATATGCTGGATGTGCACAAACAGTACACCCCAGGCGAAGCTATGGAGAAGGCACTGCGTTATGCCTTCGCCGTATGGATACGCATTGGCGGTATGTGCAGGACGGACGCCTCAACATAGACAACAATCTCATGGAGCAGGCCATCAGACCCATCACGCTTGGAAGAAAGAACTATCTGTTCTGCGGCAACAATGAGGGAGCGGAGAACAATGCCATCTTTCTATACCTTCATGGCGTGTTGCAGGGAAGCAGACATAACCCATATGAATGGATGAAGGAAATCTTTTCAAAAACCGTTTGCTCGACATGACGAGGAGGAACTCACGAAAATACCTTCAAATCTAACAAATAACAAACAACCCTTATTTGCTGCCGGACATATAAGGGTTGTTTGTTGAGTGGAAAGACGGCTAATATTGGATGCTTACACTACTCCATCAGAAGGGTTGAAATCATGGCTGCGGACCACTTGGGACAGGCGAAGGATGCCTGACGCATGTCCATAGGAGTGCAACAAACCGAAAAACATTTGTTTCGTTGAGTACAAACATAAGTTTTTCGGGCAAAGGTAGTAAAGCTGGAAGACCACGCAAAGACGGCTAATATTGGATGCTTACAAAGAAATTAGAGAGATTAGTATTTTATTAAGAATCAGTCTTTTTCTACAACAGCCTTAAAGCTCATATCAAGACCTTTGACACTGTGTGTTAGTGCGCCAAAAGAAATAAAATCTACACCAGCCAGTGCGTAAGGAATCATCGTATCAAAAGTAATTCCTCCACTTGATTCCGTCTCACAGCGTCCTGTTACCATTTCCAACTGCCTTGCGAGTATCCTCAGGTGTGAAATTATCAAACATAATACGGTCGCAGCCTTCATTCAAGGCTTCTTCAAGCTCGGCAAAGTTTCTAACTCACATTCTATTTTGAGGTCATCCTTGCCATGGTCCTTACAATGCTAGTCTGCCATAGAAATAGCATTATGTACACTGCCACAAAAGTCAACATGATTGTCTTTCAAAAGAATCATATCAAAGAGACCAATGCGATGATCCATACCACCACCAATCTTCACAGCCTCTTTTTCCAACATTCTCATACCCGGAGTTGTCTTACGTGTCTAAAACGCGTGTCTTCGTCCCAGCATCAATGAGTGCTTATGATACTGTGAGTCATCGTTGCACACCTACATGCGCTGCATAATATTGAGCATAAGACGTTCTGTCTGCAAAAAGGCTCTGCGTTCTACCCTTTACACTCATGATAATATCGCCAGGCTTCACATGCGCACCATCTTCACATGACTCTCTACCTGCAGTTCTGGGTCAAAATGATGAAACACTTTTTTGGCAACTTCTACTCCTGCCAAGACGCCCTCTTCCTTAATTAGTAATCTACTTTCACCCATAGCATCAGCAGGGATGCAGCAAAGCGTTGTATGGTCACCATCACCTATATCCTCACTGAAAGCGAGTTCGATAAGTTTATCGTTTAATTCTTTCTACTGACAACATAATTATTTGATTAAATTATAAACCTAAACTATTTGAAATATCTAACATTCTATGAATTGATTTGACTGCCTTCTTCGCCATCTCTGGCTCAACCTCAATAGCAGGCCACTCATACTTCAAGCAATTGTACAGCTTCCTCAAAGTAATGTATTTCATATACTCACACTCGTTACAAGGACTATCGCTATCATTAGGAGGGCAGGAATGAAGGTCTTTTTGTGGAGCCAATCGCTGCATTTCAACAAGAATACCACCTCTGTCACCACTATAAACTCCTGAGCATCATTTCTCAACACTATACTTCAATAAGGCAGATGTACTTCCGATCTTATCCGCCAAACAGAGGACAGTAGGTGGACATTCTGGATGAGCCAGTACTTTTGCAGCTGGATGTTCGCGTTTTAACTGCTGAATCTTCTCAACAGAGAATCTGTCGTGAACTTCACATACACCATCCCAAAGCAACATCTCACGCCCTGTTTGCTCACTAATATAATGTCCTAAGTTCTTATCTGGACCAAAAATAATAGGAGTATCCTTTGGTAAAGACTCAACAATCTGTTTTGCATACTGCTCGTTACTACAACATCCGATCACAGCCTTGGTTGTTGCTGTTGTATTGACATAGCTACCACAGTATGATTAGGGTGTGCTTTCACAAACTTCTCAAACTCATCAGCAGGACAACTCTCTGCTAATGAACAAGAGGCGTTAAGGTCAGGAACGAGTACTGTCTTCTCAGGACATAAGATTTTATTTGTCTCACCCATGAAATGTACACCGCACATAACAATAATATCGGCATCTGTGGTAGCTGCTTTTTGTGCTAAAGCCAGACTATCACCTACAAAATCTGCCAACTCCTGAATTACGCCTTCTGTGTAATAATGTGCCATGACAAGTGCATTCTTTTCCTTACACATTCGACGAATTTCAGCCTTCACATCTGTTCCCTCAGGAATAGGTTCATCTATGAAACCCTGTTCCAGCCATTTTTTTTCAATCATTCAATTTTGTATTATAATCTGAGAGTACAATGGTTATTGTGCTTCTCTCAGTATCTATCTATACTCTTTTACTACTTCTTGTCGTATGCATGCTTCGGATAATCTACCGTGTAGTGCAATCCTCGACTTTCCTTACGTTCTATGGCTTGTCTTGTTATCAGATAACCAACATTTATCATATTACGAAGTTCACATATATCCTTCGTTGCCGTAACACGCTTAAAGAGGCTTTCTGTCTCCTCATACAATAGATCAAGCCGTGCCCAAGCACGTTTCAAACGTAAATCACTTCGCACAATACCAACATAATTGCTCATGATTTCGCCAACTTCCTTAATACTCTGTGTGATTAAAACATGTCTTCATTGGTCATTGTGCCTTCATCGTTCCACTCGAATATTTGTGTTAAAATCATAGGTATCTATCATCCGTAGAGTATGTTCTGATGCAGACTTGGCATAGACAACTGCTTCTATCAGCGAATTGCTGGCAAGTCGGTTTCCTCCGTGCAATCCCGTACATGAACATTCACCAACGGCATAGAGCCTATGAATAGAGCTTTCTGCATTCAAATCGACCTTTATACCCCCACAGATATAGTGAGCACTTGGACAAACTGGAATATAATCTTTTGTTATATCAATCCCAATGCTCAAACATTTCTCATAAATATGTGGAAAATGATGCTTCGTTTCTTCAGCATCTTTATATGTTACATCAAGGCAAACATGGTTTAGTCCGTGAATCTTCATCTCATGATCAATAGCCTGAGCAACAATATCACGTGGAGCAAGAGAAAGACGTTTATCATACTTCTGCATAAACTCCTGTCCATCGGGAAGCCGCAACACTCCACCATAACCACGCATAGCCTCAGTAATCAGAAATGCTGGATGTGTCTCAGAAGGATTATAAAGTACGGTGGGATGAAACTGTACAAACTCCATATCCTTGACTGTCCCCTTAGCACGATAAACCATTGCGATACCATCGCCAGTAGCTATAACGGGATTGGATGTCATTGCGTAGACAGCACCCACCACCACCAGTTGCCATAATTGTTACCTTACTCAAAAATGTATCAACCTTCGGGTTTCAGAATTGAGAATATACGCACCATAACATTCAATATCTGGAGTTCTACGCGTTACCTTTATCCCCAGGTGATGTTGTGTGATAATCTCAACAGCATAATGATTTTCAAAGATAGTAATATTCGGATTAGCTCTCACAGCCTCCATTAGTCCACGCTGTATCTCAAAGCCTGTGTCATCAGCATGATGAAGAATACGAAAATCGCATGACCTCCTTCACGATGTAGGGTCGTAGGTACCATCCTTATTCTCTATCAAAGTTCACCCCCATTTGACAAAGTGTTTTAACTGTAGCTTCGCGCATTCACACAACTTGTTTTCACAGCCAAAGGGTCGGGAAATATAATCACCAGCGACCATAGTATCGTTGATGTGCTTTTTCAAAATTATCAATGGCAAGGTTCGTTACCGCAGCTATTCCTCCTTGTGCTTTAGCCGTATTAGCTTCATCCAAAGATGTTTTTGCAAAACAAGGGCAACTCTTTCCTTTACCACTATTTGCCACACTCAGTGCATAAGTCATTCCTGCATATACCGCTACCGATAACCAGGGAAATCAAATTTGTGTATCATAAGATGATTTCGTCTGATATCAAAAAATTAGTCGGTACAAAAGTAATAAAATTACCATAACATTGATAAGAAAGAGGATATATATTTATACGTGCATGAGAAAAGTTTTTCTACTCCATCGAATACGAGTAACTTCCTTTCTGAATCAAGTATAAGTAAACAACATTCTGTCCCTTTTCAACCCTTGTGGTACTATTTCATATACTGTACAAATACTACGCACATCTTGTGCGAGGCTTAATACCCTCTGTGCGGAGGCTTAGCACCATTAGTGCGGAGTACCAACACATAATAAGGTTTCCTATAACTCATGATATACTAATGAGGTTTTTCATCCTTATTTTATACTAAATCCTTATCCTTCTACTTCCATATTAAATAGAAAAACGCTATTCAGTCCTCTTAAATGAGGAAAGAATAGCGTTAATATTTAGTGGTTCTGTAATCAAAACATTACAGAATAAAGCTTTTACTGCTCGTCTGGAACAATGAGTTTATAACCTTTACCATGAATATTGATAATCTCAATCTGTGGGTCTGGTTTCAAATGCTTACGCAACTTAGTGATATAAACGTCCATTGAACGTGCATTGAAATAGTTATCATCAATCCAAATGGTCTTCAGAGCATAGTACGCTGAAGAATCTCATTAGAGTGTGCGCAAAGTAAAAGCGAGCAACTCATTCTCCTTGTTGTAAGCTTAGTAGCCTTCTCTGGATTGTTATCCAGTGTAAGTAACTGCTTCTGTGTATCGAAAGTAAAGCGACCAATAGTGTACATTGTAGACTCCTTGGTCTTTTTTCCTCTTACACGACGGAGGATAGCCTCAATACGGAACACGAGCTCCTCCATAGAGAATGGCTTAGTGATATAATCATCAGCACCAATCTTGAAACCTTCCAAGATATCCTCTTTCAACTGCTTTTGCAGTAAGGAAGATGATAGGAACTTCTGCATTTGCCTGACGAATCTCCTGTGCAAGGGTAAAACCATCCTTCTTTGGCATCATAACATCAAGCACTACAGATATCATACTTGCCTTCAAGAGGCTCTATATCCGACCTCACCATCCGGACAGAGGTCAGCCTGGAAGCTCTTTTGCCTGCAGATATTCGACTCAACAGTGTTCCGAGATTCTCATCGTCTTCACACAACAGAATTTTTCAATTTATCATCCATAACTTATACGTATTAAATTGTTTATACTCTTAATTATCTTTTATTCTTCATCTTCCTCGTCCCGAATTACAGGAGTTTAATGACGAATTTTGTACCTTACCATATTCACTCAGTACTTGATTTCTCCTTCATGAAGGTCAACCATCTTCTTACGTATGCCAAAACCTAATCCAAATCCTTTTAACATCATGAAGGTTTCCTGTGTGAACACGATAGAACTTATCAAAAATCTTCTTTAGATTCTCCTTCTTTATTCCTTGACCAGTGTCACGAACTGAGAGATAGAGATTCTCATTCGTATTCCATGTATTCAGATAGACATCTAATGGTTGATCGGGTTTCGCATATTTAATACAGCGTTATCCAAGAGGTTGAAAAATGACATTTTTGGAAATGCATTTCATCAACATACATGAGTGAATCTACCGCTTCTATCTCTGTATACACCTTACCACCAGTATGCTCTACACGCAAACTAAAGGAGTGAGCAATCGTTTCTACCATCTCGTTAAGATCAGTGTATTTCTTCTTTAACACAGCCTTCTTGCGGTCGTACATACTCATCTGTAGTACCTTCTCAACAAGGAAACGCAGACGTTTTGACTCATCATTGATTACGCCTCCTAAGTGTTCTATCATCTTTGGACTCTTTGTCAACGTCTTATCATTCATCATCTGAGCTGCCAAAGAAATACTTGCGATAGGCGTCTTAAGCTCGTGCGTCATGTTATTGATAAAGTCATTCTTTATTTCACTGTATCGTTTCTGTCGGAAGATAGTCACGATTGTGAAGATAAAGGTAACTAACAGCACGAAGGTGAAGATGATAGACGGAATCATAAACCGTACACTGGAGAAGATATAGTTGTTCATCTGTGGGAAATGAACCTTTACAACACCCATTCTGTTTACAGGGTCGTTGCGAAACAATACCTGAGAATAAGTATTCTCCTCACCATCACTTACATAATCAGGACATTTATAGACCTCTCGACCATCTTGAGTCGTCACCGTGAAATGATAAGGAATATTGATTCCATTGTTCATCATCTCCGCCTTTAAGTCCTGATCCAATAGCTTGAAGTTGATTCTATTGCGCAAAGGCTTATCTGAAGCAGAGTAAAGAATATTGTACACTACTCTTCTAACATTAAGCTCTGCAGTAGACATAGCGATTGCGAACAATCTCCTGCATATTGCGCTTTGTTGTCAGACAACGTACTACTATCATTGCGCAGAGATCATCAGCCTTTTGGTGTCAAAGATGGCTTTGCTTGAGTAACTTTGCCTCAAAAAGAGGTATAGGGTTCACCCGATCATCAGTAACAGGAGCCTGATGAGTTGCAGTAGATGTATCTTTTATCAGTGTTTTGATTATCGTCTTGTGAACGTTCCTTCTTGTTTACATCATCCTCCAAATAACGAAGCGTCTCATTCAACTCCATATTTCGAGAAGCTTGATAGGGGCACGGTTGACAGATCTGTCAAACTGTTCCTTCTTCATCTCAGCCATCTCTTCAATATGAGTTGAGTTGGAGCAGAAGCAAAACCAAGGAATGAAAGTCCATGATTATAGCTATTGTCCAAATTGTTTTCTTCTTCATTATTCTCTGTTTATATTCATACTGTTCATAGAAGAAATCCACTCACAGCACCATATATATTTATGACTGCAAGATAGGATTTCCTTAAACAATTAACATCTAAAAGTTAAAATAACTCATAATTGATTTTCATTAACTAAATATCACTTTTTAGATTAATAATTATCAAGTATAAGGATCGCAATACCACAGTATTCACCTGCGAAGCTATAAACAAAAACGGCAATAAATGTGAGAATATATGGATATTTCCTTACAAGACGAAGTAAGGGAAATTGTTAAGTGTCAAAAAGGTATGTACAACTTTCGTTGCTCGAAGAAAGAATAAGCCCAAATGAAGTTGCAAAACAAAAGGTGTGATAATAAGACAAAACACCTTATATTATTATTAAAATCTCTATTCGCAGACAAGAACTGTTCTGTGAGGTCAACTTAAAACGGTCATTGATACGAAGACCGAGAACCCAAAGGATAGTACCAGTAGCATCAAGGAGGACCAACTGGTTACGTTTCTCAAAGCGGTTACGTTTGAGATTGGTGAGAAAATCACTCACCAGTTGAGTACCACGCATTCCAAGAGGAGTAAAACGATCACCTTCTGCAACACATCTTAAAGTCAAAGGAAATTGAATAGAGGATGCATCAAGGTCGACAATAGTAGGGTTCTTTTGAGAAAGAAACGTTGCCGAGGGGTCACTGCACGTTCCGTTAGTCGAAGAGATAATTGTTCATCATAGACATAACGCCCAGTTTCGGGGATAACAAGCTGACGTGGTACAGCTTCCTCACGAGGTAAAACCATGAAAACGCCACGATCGTGTGTAAGTTCATGCGATGGAGAATACCACAACTGCCCCGTCTGTCCATCAAGATGCGAAACCATCTCTGCTATCTGAGATGATGAGAAAGCGAGCGGTTTCAGTATATAAAAGAGGAGATAAGAGGGAGAAGGAAACGCACGAACGACAGACAAATCGAGTTGGAAAGGCTCATTACTCAAACTGTTTGAACTAACCTGAGTCACAGGATTGACAAAGCTAACAGCCTTTCCCAAAGCCGATTAGCGACTCCTGCACAATAGCATCTACCTCAGAGAGATGATTGGCAGTAGTAAGAATAGCATCCGTAACCGAAGGATTAATCTCAGACAACTGTGGAAGAACATTCAAGCGAATCTTATTCCGCATGACATCATCTACAAGATTAGTGCTATCAGTAACAAAGGAAACAGCTTGTTGACGAAGATAATCTTCAATTTCTTGGCGTGTCACACAAAGCAAAGGACGGATAACATCATTATTGCGAGGGCGAATACCCATCAAACCACTAAGGCCTGTTCCACGAACAAGGTTAATAAGAATCGTTTCGACAGAGTCTTCTTTATGATGCCCCACGCAAATACCATCAGCACTCAGCGCTTCTTTCAACTGAAAGAAATAACGATAACGCACTCACGCGCTGCCATTTCAATGCTTACCTTATGCAAAATCTGGCACAAGCCTGCGTATCAAAATGAGCTTTATGGAATGGGATATTCTCACGTTGACAAAGGTCCTCACAAAACTGTTCATCCTCAGACTCTCTTCTCCACGCAGATTAAAAATTGCAGTGAACAGCCCTCAACACGATAGTGCCCAACCTTGAGACATAGCAAAAGAGCAACACTATCTGCACCACCGGACAGCGCTACTAAATAAAGAGCATCTACCCGTAGCAGATGCTCAGAAGCTATGTATCGTTTGATTTTTATTCAACATAAAGGACTAATCCTTCAAATATTCGCCTTCGGATGATAAATATTAATGTGGATCAGCAGGCTGATGAATCTGATGCAGGATGCGCACCTTACGTCCAGCTTGTGCAGCAGCAGTAAAGACAGCCTGTCGGAAGTTGTCCTTGGTGACTACCTGCGAGCAAACTGAAGGCAAACAAAATTCCTCCCGGTTTAATCTTTTCAAATCCTTTTGACATTCAATCGTGTATAACCACGCAAGCCATTCTTCAATGCGTTACGATGCTTTGCAAAAGGCAGGTGGGTCCGAGAATGATAAGATCATACTTACCATCGTTATCATCAAGATACTTGAAAGCATCCTCACAGATAGCCTCATGACGTGAATCATTAGGGAAATTGAGTTCGATATTCTTATTCGTCAGTTCGATAGCTTTGGCCGAACTGTCCACAGAATGTACTATTTCTGCACCACCACGCATAGCATAAACAGAGAAACCTCCCGTATAACAGAACATATTCAGTACACTTCTTCCTTTTTGCATAATACTCCAAGAGAGAGCGGTTCTCGCGCTGATCGATAAAGAAACCCCGTCTTCTGACCCTTCAACCAGTCAATATGGAACTTTAAGCCGTTCTCTATCGCAATATTATTGTCTGTATCTCCATAGATAAAACCATTCTCCTGACCGAGGTCAGCCTTAAAAGGAAGAGTTGTTTCACTCTTATAATAGACACTATCCAACTTATCGCCCATCACCTTAACAAGGGCCTTCGCAATTACCTCACGGCATACGTGCATACCAACAGAATGAGCTTGCATAACGGCAGTCTTGCCATATATATCAATAATCAATCCAGGAAGATTGTCGCCCTCACCATGAACAAGACGGTAAGTTGTGTTTGAGAACAGTCCTTTTCCTATTGATTCTTCCCGAATAACACCAATAGCCTGACGAACTTGAAAAGCCGCTTTCAAACGACTTTCCCAAAACTTATCATCTATCTTTACGTCATGGAATGAGAGGACACGGATAGCAATAGAACCTATTTGGAAGTGACCAACAGCAATAAACTTCTTTTCATGCGTCATAACACGCACAATATCGCCTTCCTCGAGTCCTTCTTCTATCTTGTTGATAGCACCTGAGAAGATCCATGGATGAAAACGAAGAAGACTTTCTTCTTTGCCCCTTTTAAATATACTTGCTTATACATAAAGTTCCTTTTTAGAGTTTATTGGTTTCCGCTTCTTGATAATTCCCGAATTATTTACATGAAAATAAATATTTATTTACGTGAAAAAGAAATCTTTTTCATGAAAATAAATATTTTTCTTCACGATAATAATTTACATTGAGTCATCACTCTGTTGTCACTCGGCTCATTTCCAACTTCTTCAGGCACTGGTTTTCACCCTTTGGGAGGGACTACAACGAGTTCATAATTACCACTATGTTTCAATTCATGCAGACGCTCATAGAGTTTAATCACGTCCAAGCATCTAGAAGCATATATTTTCTGCTTATCACTTAATATCTCATTCTCCCCAGTTAGACAACTGTTCACGTTTTGTTATACGCTCATGAAAGACATTTGCATAGAGTTTCGAAGACTCATATCTTCAATACCTAACGACTTAACATAGTCTTGAAGGTCTATAAAATAACCCTGGCTTGAAGTCGAGTCGCTGATGCAACATCAACATATCATCGCCCAAAGAGAGTCCCACTTTAGGCACTGTTGTATCTTCAAGAAAACGTTTAATACATTCAGGTACACTCTATGAGATCAATCGAAAGAGGAAACACACTTCATGGTCGCAGGCTTTGCAAGAGTGCAACCTTACGACGTTGCCCTTTTCTTAAAGACAGGACGTGTTTCCGTATCAATACCGATAATGTCCTTAGAAAGCAAATAATTGCCTTTCAGCTTCCAGCTTCATTTAAGACAACAACAATCTTCCCCTGGAAAGTAACCCTTGGCAACTGTGATATTTTTACTCTTATCAGATCTATTGTATAATACTGTACTCATTTCGGATTGCATACTAACTTGCAAAATTAAAAAGTTTGAAAAACGGCACTTATGTGGCACTAATTTATTACTTTTTGCAAGTATAAAAAGAATAGCGATAAATGGCAAAGAAGAAAACAGAACATAAAAAGAAAGACTCACCGAGGCGATCGGACTAAATAACATTATTAACGACAAGACTGGATTTATTGCCGGACTTATCCTTTTATGCGTTGCCATCTATATCTGTGTAGCTTTTTAGCTATTTCAGTACAGGTGCAGCAGACCAAAAGTTTAGTAACAGACCTTCGTCCTGGAGAGGTAGAAAACACAAGTAGAGTTTTTCCAAAATGTCTGCGGTTCATCTGGCGCAATCATCTCATACGGACTTATTTCCCGCTGTTTTTGGTATTCCAGCCTTTATCATTCCAGCCTTCATTGCACTTTGTGGTCTCCGCATGATGGGAGCTATAAAAGCTAAACTTACTAAAATGGTTCATGGGAATGGCTTTGGTAATGATATGGTCCTCTATTACTTTTGCTAAAGCACTTACCCCACTGATGGGCGACCAAGTCTATAATCCAGGAGGAGACCATGGCGCTCTGTGTACAATACATGGAAAACCTTGTTGGTACACCGGGATTAATCGCTATATTGGTGATTGTCATGTTGACTTATCTCACCCTATATCACTTCCGAAACGATTACTGTCGTACGTAAGATGATCAACCCATTTGGCTACATTCGTGACAAAGTGAAGTTTACGGTGGTACATGATAATAAGGGAAACAACACAGAGAACCTCTATGATGAAGAGGTTGTTATTGAGGATGAACCAGTTGAACCAATAAAATATGTTGACCCTACCCTTGCCGAGCCTATTGACTTGCCAACGGAGCCAGCAATCGTTCCACAAGAGCCGACACGCTCTATTCACCAAATAGTAGTGACAAGACTAAAAACACAGCAGAGAAAGAAGGTCCAGGCTTTTGAAGTTGAGGAGAGAAAGTTGAGGAGAAGGCAAATAGCAAGACGCTTGCAAACAACAATTCTTCCACTGACTCCTATCAATCCTCGTGAGCTCATTTACAAAGTGGAAGTTTCCTTCACTCGACCTATTAAAGGAATATTCTTCTGATTCTAAGACCAACTACGTTAGCCAAGAGGAGTTAGAAGCAAACAAAGACCGTATCATCAAGGTGTTGAACGACTTTGGAGTACAGATTCGTAGTATCCGTGCAACAGTTGGTCCAACGATTACTCTTTACGAAATTACACCCTGCACAAGGTGTTCGTATCTCTAAGATTAAAAACACCTTGAAGATGATATTGCACTGAGTTTGGCAGCTATCGGTATCCGTATCATTGCTCCTATGCCAGGCAAGGGTACGATTGGTATTGAGGTTCCTAATGCTAAGCCAAACATTGTGTCAATGTTCTCTATTCTGAACTCACGCAAATTCCAAGACTCTACTAATGGAGTTGCCAATTGCATTGGGTAAGACTATCACCAATGAGGGTGTACATGGTTGACCTTGCAAGATTCCTCACCTGCTCGTTGCAGGTGCTACTGGACAGGAAAGTCAGTCGGTCTAAATGCTATTATCACCTCCCTTCTTTATAAAAACATCCTAACGAACTAAAAGATTGTACTGGTTGACCCAAAGAAGGTAGAGTTCAGTGTTTACTCTCATAGCCAAACCCTTCATGGCAGCTGTTGAGGAGAATGAAGATGAACCTATCATCACAGACGTTCAGAAGGTTGTAAAGACATTGAAAAGGTCTTTGTGTTTTGATGGATGAGCGTTATGACTTACTGAAGGCGGCTCGTGTTAGAAATATAAAGGAATATAATCAGAAGTTCCTCAGACACGAACTGAACCCGTAAGAAGGTCATGAGTCTCATGCCATACATCGTTGTCATCATTGATGAGTTCGGTGACTTGATTCTTACTGCGGGCAGGAAGTGGAGATGCCTATCACATCGTATCGCACAGTTAGCACGTGCTATCGGTATCCACATGATTATTGCAACCCAGCGACCAACAACAACAATTATCACTGGTATCAAAGCAAACTTCCCTGGACGTATTGCTTTTCCGCGTTGGAGCGATGATGGACTCACGTATCATCCTCGACCGACCAGGCGCACAACAGCTTGTTGGACGTGGTGATATGTTTTTATCTCAATGGTGCTGACCCTGTGCGTGTACAGTGTGCCTTGTTGATACACCGAAGTAGAGAACATTACAAAGTTCATTGCTAACCAACCAGGACCTGTTCGCCCATTGGAAATCCCAGTAACCATTGTCGAAGACGAAGCTGGAGGAGGTGGGCATTGGACACTCACAACCTTGATCCATTGTTTCGAAAGAGGCTGCACGTGCTATTGTTGTCAGCCATCAAAGGCTCAACAAGTATGATCCAACGTCGTTTGTCTATTGGCTACAACCAGTGCTGGTCGACTGATGGATCAAATGGAGAAAGCAGGTATCGTTGGTGCAGCAAAGGGCTCAAAGCCACGTGAGGTACTGATAAGCGACGAGGTAAGTCTTGATAATATGCTTACTATCCTCCGTGGATAACAAAGAATAAAAGTATAAGAAATCAGAATAAAAACGCTAAAACAATGAAACAGATTAAATATTTCTATTGTTCGTAGCCATCTTTATGGCAAATAGTATTTTCGCACAGAATGCTAATCAGGCTAAGGCTTGTATGGATAAAGCTGCAGCTAACATTTCTAACTTGGGTGGTTTTACGGCTCACTTTGCACTTTCCAGACCCGGTGCTGTAGGTAGAACAGCAGGAACAATTTCTGTGAAAGGTATTAAATTTGTGCCACAACACCGCAGACAACTGTATGGTTTAACGGTACAACACAATGGTCATCATGAAGTCTACTGACGAAGTGAACGTTTCTACACCTACTAGAAGCACAGCGTCTTTCAATGAACCCTTCGCATTGATGACATTGTATCGTCAGGGTTACAACCTTTCAATGACAAATGAAGGTGGTTCTTACGTGATACACATGAAGGCAACCAATCCTAAACGTAATATTCCTGAGGGCGCTATGTAACTGTGCAGCCTATCAGCTACAAAAGATTAAGATTAAAGCAGGCTAATAAGTGGACTACTATCACCGTTTCTGGTATTCAGCGCAAGAACCTTTCAGACAATATCTTTACTTTCAACAAGAAGAACTATCCGTCTGCTGAGGTGATAGACTTGAGATAAATGACTTACTGGGAAGCTATACAAACATTACATAAGCACTGCTGCCTATCGGGTAGAAGAAATAAAATATGGTAGATCAACAACGTAGCAAAGTACTTTTTACTACGTGTTGGCTATTTTTCTTTAGCTTTATTTTGTATGGATAGGATGTGAATTGGCAGACCTCGTTATCGAGGATAATCTTGGCGGTTATCGTTTCATCTATGCCCTAATACCTGTGTTTCTGTTCATTGATTATCTTTTCAGATATACAACAGACCACCGATTACTGATGCATATCCGTCCTCACCTACTCTTACCACTTCCCAAACACAGCTATACAGACTATCTGATCTTGCGACAACTGATAGTTTTCAAGAATGTAAACCTTCTCTTTATCTGTATTCTTTGGTGTTAAAAACAGTCATTCCGTAATTGGGTGCATCGGCTATGATTGGCTACACAGCAGGCTTCTACCTCCTCTTTCTTATCAACGGACAGTTTTCAGTTCACACAAGTACTGACAGCACGTGGGCTGCGCTACTGGCTCATACCTATTCTTACCTATTTATCTATCGCTATACTAACATCTCTTCCTTCCCCACAGAGTTACCTCCACCGTTGGGCAGAGATTGCAATGCAATGATAAGAGGAGAGATATGGATATATGCAGTAATGATTCTGCTTCTGATAGGAATGATATTGCTAAATCGCAATGTTCTTGAACATCGTATTCTCCAAGAGCAATACACAGCAGCACCAGATAAGCATAACAAGAATAGCATAAACCTTACTATCTTCGACCGTTTCAACCAAATCGGAGAGTTTCTTAAACTTGAAATATGGTGTATCCTCCGCAATCAAAGGCTTCGCCTCATCTTCATTTTCAACACCTTGGGTATATTTCTCTTTAGCTTAATCACTGCTATTGACCCAGAGAGTGACATGGTTAAGAGTAATGGCTTTCTCTACTATAGCTTCATCACCTATGGACTAAGTTCACTCTCAAGAATCATGTGCTATGAGGGCAATTATTACGAGTGCTTACTAATGCACCGCAATAGCATCCAAAATCTTATGTTGGCTAAATATTACCTCTATACCGCCTTACTATTAATTCCACTCCTCGCCTTTCTTCCTATCGCACTTATTGGGAAGATAAGTTTCTGGACAATACTATCTTATGCCCTCTTTGCAGCTGGTGTCGCCTATCGAACTCTATTTCAAATGGCAATATATAATAAGGTAACTCTCTCTATGCAAGCTACCCACACAGGTAAGAATGCAAATACTAACTATATGCAACTCATCGTTACGCTCGTTACCATCATCATCCCACTCCCCATCGCAGCACTGGGTACATGGTGGCTCAACCAACCTACCCTCACCAATACGCTCCTTTTCCTCCTCGGTATTATCTTCATCGCCACGCACCGCCGTTGGATTATTGGAATAAGTATGAAGATGAAAAGGCAACCAATACGACCAACTTGAAGGATTTCAGAAGAGTAGATAAAGAATACAACTATCCGTTAAAAACAAGATTAAAATGGGTTATTAAATATCAGTTCTTATCTGTCGTTCCCCTTTTCTACTCACAATTCACATATTCTCTCCCATCCTTTTACATGGTGCTAAGCATTAACACAATGTGTGTTAGATGTTAACACCATATGTGCGCAGCCTCAACACAACAATAAAAACACTAATAATAAGATAGACTCAAGGGTAAACAGGATCGTCAAATAACGATGAATAAGATGACAAGAGGATTACTTATAAACCAAGCATAGTCAATATTATCAAAGAGGCTCTTCTCTTAACAGAAAAACAACTACAATCATTAGAAAAATAACTATGGTTGATTCAACTCAATACAGAACAAAAATAAGTAATATAAATGTTTTTGACTTTATAGAAGTTTTTCGTAACTTTGCTCTCAGATACAAATTAAAACTAAAGATTAGAACGTTATGTTACATTAAAGCTCATCAGTGAAAGAAACTGAACGCGTCATCAAAGGACTGGAGAAGAAACACTTCAAGGGTGCACGTGAAGCAGTTGAGAAAAGTATTGAATATGATCGTCTGCGTCGTGAGACTCAGCAGAAGCTTGACACAAACAAAGCAACAGCAGAATCAGCTCTCGAAGCAGATTGGTGGACTGATGAAAGAAGGAAAGAAAGACGAAGCTGACAAGATAAAGGAAGAGGTAGCACTATTAAAGTCTTCCGACAAGGCTCTCCAAGAGATAATGGATATGGCACAGAAGGATATGACAGACGTGTTGCTGACCATTCCTAATATTCCTAACGATCAGGTACCCGTAAGGTAAGGACGCCGAAGACAATGTTGTTGTATAAGGAAGGTGGCGAAAAAGCCTAATCTACCTACTGACGCATTGTGCCACTGGGACTTGCTGAAGAAGTTTAACTTGGTAGACTTTCGACCTTGGTGAAGATTACTGGTGCTGGTTTCCACTCTACATCGGTAAGATGGTTTCGCTTCAACGCGCCTTAGAGGCATTCTTCCTCGACGAAGCCCGTAAGAGCGGATACTTAGAAGTACAGCCACCATTAGTAGTAAATCAAGACTCTGGACTTGCAACTGGTCAGTTACCTGACAAAGAAGGACAGATGTATCATGCAAATCTTGATGACCTCTATCTCATTCCTACAGCTGAGGTTCCTGTAACAAATATCTTCCGTGACGAGATTCTCAACGAGCAGGACTTGCCTATCAAGCGTTGTGCTTACTCTGCTTGTTTCCGTCGTGAGGCTGGTAGCTATGGTAAGGATGTACGTGGTTTGAACCGCTTACATCAGTTTGACAAGGTTGAGATTGTACGTAGACAAACCTGAGCACTCTTATAAGTCATTAGATGAAATGTTAGACCACGTTGAGGGTCTTTTGAAGAAGCTTGAATTGCCTTATCACATCCTCCGTCTTTGTGGTGGTGATATGAGTTTTACATCAGCAATCTGTTATGACTTCGAGGTATGGAGTGCTGCACAAGAGCGTTGGTTGGAGGTATCAAGCGTGTCAAACTTCGAGAGTTATCAGGCAAATCGTCTGCACTGTCGTTACCGTCATGCCGAAGATAAGAAGATTGAACTTTGCCACACATTGAATGGTTCAGCCCTTGCTCTACCACGTATCGTCGCAGCTATCATCGAAAATAACCGGACCCGGAGGGAATCCGTGTACCAAAAGTACTCGTACCATACATGGTTTCGAGATGCTCGACGACAAGATGGACTAGTCACAGCCCCTCCCCAACAAGGAGGGGCATCATTACATGAACAACTAATTTAAACAAACAAAGTACCTTTACCCTAATTCTATCTTCACACACCTCTATCCAATTGGATAACACCCATTGTATAAGTGGAATATAGGGACCGTACTTTTCATATCTATTACTACTCCATGAACAAGATTATCCACAAACAACAGTTTTCCGAGAAGGTCTTCTGCTTAGAAGTAGAAACACCGCTTATTGCACGAAGCTGCCGTCCCTGGTAACTTTATCATCGTGCGTGTCGACAACCACAGCGAACGTGTACCTTACACCATTGCGAAATCGGACCCAACAAAGGGAACAATCACTATGGTTATTCAAGAGGTAGGACGCTCATCAACAAAACTTTGCCAGTTGAATGAAGGCGATGAGATTGTTGATATTGTCGGACCACTCGGTACCCCATCCCATATTGAAAACTATGGTACAGTTATCTGCGCTGGTGGTGGTATCGGTATTGCAGCTATCCTACCTATCCTTACAGCACTAAAGAAGGCTGGCAACAAGGTTATCTCCGTCCTTGCTGGTCGTACTATGGGAGTTAGTTATCATGGTAGATGACGTAAAGAAATATTCTGATGAGGTTATCATCATGACCGATGATGGCTCTTGATGGAGATAAAGGTGTCATCACCGTGGGTGTAGAAAAAGGTGATACAGCGTGAACACGTAGACAAGGTGTTGGCTATTGGTCCTCCTATCATGATGAAGTTCACCTCCCTTTTAGCTAAGAAAACATGGCATCTCTAACGATGTTTCACTCAATACGATTATGGTGGACGGAACTGGAATGTGGTGCTGCCGCCTTACAATTGGTGGTAAGACCCGCTTTGTCTGCATTGATGGCCCTGAGTTCAATGGCGACCTTGTAGACTGGGACGAGATGTTCAAGCTGAATGGGGGACATTTAAGGATATTGAGACCTCCCCAACCCCTCCGAAGGAGGGGAGTGCCTGGCGGGAAACAAGTCAGAAAAAGAGGCTCAAGGAAAGAGTGGAGATTGTTGTGACAGTGAGAAAAATAAGTCTGCAAATAACGACGAAAAACACTTCATCACCTATAGCCCACCTATCAGAAGAGATGGCGGACGACACTTGGCGTACTACATTACGCAAGGCACTTAAACCAAAGGACGCACAGCTATTGAGCGTGAAGATGCCTGAACTGGATGCCGACTATCGTGCAAAGACCCGTTTAGAGGAAGTAAATATCGGACTAACCCCGAAATGGCTATGCAAGAGGCTAAACGCTGTCTTGATTGTCGAAACCTTCTTGTGTAGAGGGCTGTCCTGTAAACATTCACATACCTGACTTCATCAAGAATATTGAGCGTGGCGACTTCCTCGAAGCAGCTAAGATACTCAAGGAGACATCAGCTTTGCCAGCCGTATGTGGTCGCGTTTGCCCACAAGAGAAGCAATGTGAGAGCCGTTGCATCCACCTCAAAAATGAACTCACCAGCCGTGGCTATCGGTTATCTTGAACGTTTCGCTGCTGACTACGAGCGAGAAAGTGGACACATGGCATTGCCGAGTTGCACCATCCAATGGCATCAAAGTAGCCGTTATTGGTTCCGGGTCCTGCAGGATTGAGCTTTGCTGGTGATATGTCTAAGCGTGGATCTGAAGTTTATGTATTTGAGAGCACACGAGATTGGCGGTGTGTTGAAATATGGCATCCCTGAGTTCCGTCTACCAAACAAGATTGTTGATGTCGAAATAGATAATCTTCGTCGCATAGGCGTACACTTCCAGACCGATACTATCGTCGGTAAGACCATCAGTATAGAAGACTTAAGAGAAGGGCTTCAAGGGTATCTTCGTTGGTTCAGGTGCCGGATTGCCTAACTTCATGGGTATTCCAGGTGAGAACGCTATCAATATCCTTTCAAGTAACGAGTATCTGACACGTGTAAACCTCATGGACGCAGCCAATCCAGAGACCGATACCCCTATTATCATGGGTTAGAAAGTCTTGGTTATCGGTGGTGGTAACACGGCTATGGACTCTTGTCGTACTGCCAAACGATTAGGCGCAGACGTCACACTCGTCTATCGTCGTTCTGAGGCCGAGATGCCTGCACGTCTCGAAGAGGTGAAACATGCAAAGGAAGAGGGTATTAACTTCCTCACACTCCATAACCCACAGGAATATAAAGCGGATGAAAAGGGCCGCGTATGTGCAGCTGTATTAGACGTAATGAAACTTGGAGAACCAGATGCAAGTGGGCGATGCCGTCCAGAGTTGACTGGCGAGACCGTCACTGTTGAATGTGATCAGGTTATCGTTGCCGTAGGTGTATCACCAAATCCATTAGTACCTAAGTCTGTAAAGGGACTTGAATTAGGTCGCAAAGACACGATCGTTGTTAACGAACAGATGCAGAGTTCGCAATCAGAAATCTATGCTGGTGGTGACATCGTACGTGGTGGTGCAACGGTTATCCTTGCCATGGGAGACGGAAGAAGAGCTGCTGCAAATATGGCAGAACAACTATTAGCAGAAAAATAATCACCCTTGCTTTGTTGCTTGTATTGGTTAGTAGCACGTTTTATTAATAACAGTTACTCCCTTTCCAACAACAATAAACATTGGTGCTAAGCCTTAGCACGAGTGGTGTTTACGTACAGCACCATTCGTGCGAAGCATCAACACATGTGCAAAGAGGCATAAATAGCTTACTTTCTGTACCCTGAATAAAGGGCAATATACTGTAAGCATCCAATATTAGCCGCCTTTGCGTGGTCTTCCAGCTTTACTACCTTTGCCCGAAAAACTTATGTTTGTACTCAACGAAACAAATGTTTTTCGGGTTTGTGCACTCCTGTGGACATGCGTCAGGCATCCTTCGTCCTGTCCCAAGTGGTCCGCAGCCATGCTTTCAACCCTTCTGATGGAGTAGTCTATGTCTTTCACAACCGCTCCCGTAACCGAATCAAGTTGCTGCACTGGGAACGCTGTGGTTTTGTCGTCTATCATAAACAGATGGCACAGGGTTGCCTGAGTTCTGGGGAAATCATACGGGCGAGTACCGGGTTCTATGACCTTCGCTGGGACGAACTGGTACTCTATATTGAAGGTATAAATCCTAATTGCTACCGAAGAAAAAGATATAATAAATCTTAGTATGGTAATGTCAGATATTTTTTTGTATCTTTACATCATATAAAGAGCTGATAATATGATGGATACGTCTCGCTGCACAATGATATCTGACTACCATTCTCTAACTCGGGAAGCTGTTATTAAACTTCTTGAGCAAAAGGATGCAGAACTTAAGGATAAGGATGCAGAACTTAAGGATAAGGATGCTGAACTTAAGGATAAGGATGCTGAACTTAAGGATAAGGATGCTGAACTTAAGGATAAGGATGCAGAACTTAAGGATAAGGATGCAGAACTGGAACGAAAGTCCCGTCGCATTCTTGAGCTTGAGCGCATGGTGTATGGTAGGCGCAGCGAGAAACGCCTACCTGAGAGTGCATGCGACTGGACAGGTACGCTTTTTGAGGAACAGTGGGCCAAGGAAGGCTCCCTGGCTCAGGTGGAAGCCCTTCCCATCATCAAGGAGATAAAACAGCAGGCCGGACAACGCAGAGCATCACGCCGCACGAGCCGTCCTTCCAGAAAGGGAACGGCCTACGCCTCCTATGTTCCCGAGAACATAGAGCGACAGGTGACGGAGATATATCCGGAGGGTTATGACGCCGAGCGCATGGTTATCATCGGACATGACAGAAGTGAGCATCTGTGCCTGCGTCCCTCATCCTTTTATGTCAGGGTAGAAGATCGCGTCATCTGCCGCCTGAAGGAAGCCCGACCAACGGATGCGAAGGTCGACATCCCTAAAGCCCCTGAAAAGCAGGCGGTGGATTGTTTTGCCGACGCTTCCCTGCTCGCTGAAATCATCACCGCCAAGTTTGCCTATCACCAGCCCGAGTACAGACAATGTGCCCGGTGGAAGGAACTGGGCGTGAACATCCCCCACCTCAACCGTCAACAGCTGGGTTCACGATGCCGCCGATGCACTTTATCCGCTTTACAAGATCCGGACAAAAGCAGATTCTGCAAAAGTCCTTACCTTCAGGTTGACGAAACCAGCGTACAGGTTGCCGACCGCAAGGAAAGACGCGCAAGGGATACCTGTGGGGCGTGCGTGACGCCATGCACTCCCAGGGCGTGTTCTTCCATTGAAGGACGGTTCGCGCTCGAGCTCTGTGGCAGATGAGTTGTTCAAGGGCTACCAGGTGCCATACAGTCTGACGGGTATGAGGGCCTACAGCAGGTTTGAGAACGTTCAGGGGCATAGTGCTACTGGGATGCATGGCACATGTGAGACGCAAGTTCAGAACATCCGGCGGATGACGACAGAAATGCAGCTCACATCATCGAAACGATAGCCACGCTGTATGGGTTGGAGGAAAACCTCAGACACAGGAAAGCGCCACCCGAAGAAGTGGAGGCCGAGCGGAAGGCCAAGGCCTACCCATACTGAAGTATCTTGAGACCTATATGCTGGATGTACACAAACAGTACACCCCAGGCGAAGCTATGGAGAAGGCACTGCGTTATGCCTTCGCCGTATGGATACGCATTGGCAGGTATGTGCAGGACGGACGCTTCAACATAGACAACAATCTCATGGAGCAGGCCATCAGACCCATCACGCTTGGAAGAAAGAACTATCTGTTCTGCGGCAACAATGAGGAGCGGAGAACAATGCCATCTTCTACCTTCATGGCGTGTTGCAGGGAAGCAGACATAGACCCATATGAATGGATGAAGGAAATCCTTTCAAAACCGTTGCTCGACATGACAGAGGAGGAACTCACGAAAATACTACCTTCAAACTGCAAATAACAAACAACCCTTATTTGCTGCCAGACATATAAGGGTTGTTTGTTAGTGGGAAAGACGGCTAATATTGGATGCTTACAATATACTAACAAACGATGTATATATAAAACGTGTACAGGATAGTATGAAAACCTATAATAGAAACAGTCGGATTGAGTTTTTCAATCCGACTGTTTAGTTTTTTGCAATCAAAAAACAAGCAATAATAGAACAATCCTATCAATCATTGCTATAAATCGTTGGGTCCTTCACACCTGCAGCATTAAAGGCTTCCTTACGTTCAACACATGTTCCACACTTACCACAGTGTACGTCGCTACCCTTATAACAACTCCACGTCTTAGAATAGTCGATTCCCAACGCAGCACCACGCGCCACAATTTCAGCCTTAGTAATATCTGTATAAGGAGCCTCAACACACACTTTCACAAAGGTTCCAGCCTCCGTAGCACCATTCATCGCATGGATAAACTCAGGACGGCAGTCAGGATAAATCGTATGATCACCTCCATGATTTGCAATATACACACGCTTCAACTCATGACTCTCGGCAATACCCGTTGCAATTGACAGCATAATACCATTGCGGAAAGGAACAACTGTTGATTTCATATTCTCTTCCTCATAATGACCCTCTGGAATGGCATCAGCCCCATCAAGCAACGAACTCTTGAAATACTGGTGCATAAAGACAGTGGGAATCGTTATATGAGGAATCCCCAACTTCTACAATGATACTGGAGCATAAGGCAGTTCCTTAGCCCCATGGTTCTGACCATAGTCGAAAAGAGATTGCTAAAAGCGATCGTCTCCGCCTTATCATAAAGTAACGTGATAGAATCAAGTCCACCACAATAATAACCGAATCTTTCATTACAATCTTATTTTTCTGCAAATTTACAAAAAGATAGTGTTTGATTTCACCAATCCATCAAAAATTAGTATTTTTGCGGATAGGAATATTATAACGTTACAAATAATAAAAACAAATGAAAATTAACGATTTTAACTTCGCTGGACATAAGGCTATCGTCCGCGTAGACTTCAATGTGCCTTTTGGACGAGAATGGTCATGTAACTGACGAGACACGTATCCGTGGTGCTTTGCCAACACTTAAGAAGGTATTGGCTGACGGTGGTGCTCTTATCATGATGAGCCACATGGGTAAGCCAAAGGGCAAAGTGAAGCCAGAGCTTTCATTGAGCCAGATTGTTAAGAACGTAAGCAATGCTCTCGGCGTTGAGGTTAAGTTCGCTAAGGACGCTGGTAACGCTGAAGCTGAGGCTGCTGCATTGAAACCAGGCGAGGCTCTCTTGCTTGAAAACCTCCGTTACTATCCTGAGGAGGAAGGCAAGCCAGTAGGTGTTGAGAAGGGAACTCCAGAGTTCGACGCTGCAAAGGCTGAGATGAAGGAACGTCAGAAGGACTTCGCTAAGAAGCTCGCTTCATACGCTGACGTATATGTAAACGATGCATTCGGTACAGCTCACCGCAAGCACGCATCTACAGCAGTTATCGCTGACTACTTCGATGCTGACCACAAGATGTTGGGTTACCTCATGGAGAAAGAGGTTACAGCTATCGACAACGTATTGAAGAACGCTCAGCATCCTTTCACCGCTATCATCGGTGGTTCAAAGGTTAGCTCTAAGCTCGGTGTTATCAAGAACCTCCTCGACAAGGTTGACAACCTCATCATCGGTGGCGGTATGGGATATACTTTCATCAAGGCACAGGGTGGTAAGATTGGTAAGTCACTCCACGAGGACGATTTGATGCCAGAGGCATTGAACGTAATCGCTGCAGCTAAGGAGAAGGGTGTAAACCTTTCACTCTCTGTTGCTACTGTTTGTGGTAAGGACTTCTCTAACGATACAGAGCGTAAAGTATTCCCTATCGACCAGATTCCTGATGAGTGGGAAGGTATGGACGCATCTGAGGAGAGCATCGAGGAATGGAAGAAGATTATCCTTGCTTCTAAGACCATTCTTTGGAACGGTCCCTAGGCGTATTCGAGTTGGAGAACTTCGCTAGGGTACTGGCGAGATTGCTAAGGCTGTTGCACAGGCAACTCAGGAGAATGGCGCTTACTCACTCGTAGGTGGTGGTGACTCTGTTGCAGCTGTTAACAAGTTCGGTCTTGCTGACAAGGTATCTTACGTATCTACTGGTGGTGGTGCTATGCTCGAGGCTATCGAGGGTAAGGTACTCCCAGGTGTAGTTACTATCCGTAGTAAGAGATTTATCTCTCAAATATACAAAAAGCCGTTGCTTCTTCATGAAGTGACGGCTTTTTCTTTATATAACAAACTCATAGATGCCACAAAACCTTATGTTAAACCCAAAAGCCAACCTTTCGGTACTGTCCTATAAAAGTGTGTGCTCATATTTTTATTATCTTTGTATTTGGATATAAACTCAAAGATAAAAATGGAACTTACACAATTACAAATTTCGGAATTATTTCTAATTACACAAGCAGTAGTGAGGGTTTTGTTACTCTTCAGTCTTTAATTATGAACTCATTGATGTTTCACGAGCGTGAATTATTCGTCAGTGAGAACACAGATGAACAATGCAATGGCTTTCGTAGTCGTCGCTGGTATAGTCATGGCTTTTGAGTTTTTCTTCGTATTCCCCGTAGCCGTAGTGGTAATTTCTATCCTGTGCTTCTGGACTGATACGTACGAGAGCGAGGAACGCGCTCGTCTGTTCAATCTTCTTTATACTAAGGGGCTCACAACAGAGCAGATAGGTGATATATCTGAGTGTGTCTATGGTCGTTCTTACAGCAAAACAACAGGTTTTCCTATTTGCAAAACAGTTGTCGTGATGATGTTGAGCAATGGCTTTGCCGTGGTCATCCTCTCACTATCTCGGCAGTCTATATCGACGCAACCTTCATCTCCACTCGTAGGGACAGACAAGTGTCAAAAGAAGCTTATTATACGATATTAGGCGTCTGAGGACGGTAGCAGGGAGGTGCTCCGTGGTCAACCATCCCACCGAGGGCGCTCTATGCTGGAAGGATGAACTTGATACTCTGAAAGAAAGAGGCGATAAGGAAATAGACCTGGTTATCTCGATGCACTAACAGGCATAGAGAACGCTGTCTGTGCCGCTTTTCCCTTGTGCTGCGCATCAGTTCTGTGTGGCGCATCTCAAGCGTCAGGTTATCAACAGTGCTGCCCACAAGGACAAACCCACCATCGCCAGTGAACTCTCAGAAGTCTTTTCGTATGGAAGATAACATGTGGATTCCTTGTGGGGATACGAACATTTTTCTTACTTTTTGTAGACAGATGGGAAAAGAAGTATCCAACTTAAGAAATGTAAGGCAGAAAGAAATAGTATACTTCACCCTATATGGACTTCCCAAAAGAAGTGCAAAGGTGTATATACACGACAAACTGGATTGAAAGACTCAACAGAAAGTATAAGAGGACTATCAACATGAGAACATCAATGCCATCAGCACAAGCGGTCATCTTTCTATTGGGCTCCGTGGCTATGGAGGAAACTAAAAAGTGCTTACAAAAGAAAAATATATCAATTTAAAAGTTGGAAGAAAAATAAAAGAAAATGAAAATAACAAGGATAAAAGAGAAGAATAGATTACACACTTTTTAAGGACAGTACCAACCTTTCACGAAAAACCAATGAAAAACTAATTAAGTAATAAAAGATTAAAACACCATTACAAAACTTCATTTTGTAATAAAATATTCACAGCCTTAAATTCAATAGATGCTTAATTAGAGTTGAATTAACGTCTAATTGGCTTCTAAAAAGATGCCCTTTGCGGTCTAACTAACGCCCTTTTGACCCCTAACTAAGCACCTTTTAAAACACACCCTCACAACAACCTGATAACAAAACATTTACAAGAACGCTTTGAAACGCGTATTTTTTGAGGTTTTTTTCTTGCCTTTATTTCCCTGTTATTTTGTAAATATAATTGACAACTAAACTTAAAAACCTTGAACTTTGAACTTTTTGAACTTTGACGTTTGAACTGTCCCCCAATCGGTAATCATAATTATGACGTACTGATGAGAACTCCCGTTCGAATAATTTTTGAATTTTGAATTTTGAATTAACAACTCGCAGTTTCATACAGCCTGAGCACTATTTCATCAGCAGGGAGAAAAAAGATGAGAGTAAGTAGAGATTAAGTCTAACTTTTGCATCGAGATTATTAAAACAGTATCAAAAACATAACCATTAAAGTACATAACAACATGATATATTTAATTCAAACAAAAATGAAGAAAAACAAACAGAGAAAAAAACGAATCCTTTATTCCACCTTCACTATCATTGCCATACTCGGAGCGATAATTGCACTGTGCAACATCATTGTTGATAAGAACGCAAAAAGGTAGAACATTCAATGATATCAATGATGTTCCCACTATGCAGACAGCCTTGTTGCTCGGCACTAACCCAAAGACAAGAGACGGTAAAAGACCAAGTTCCTTCTATATGGCACGTATCAAGGCGACGGCAGAACTTTACAAACATGGAAAGTTCAAACAACTTATTATTAGCGGAGACAAGCGAGAAGGCTATGACGAACCACAAACAATGCGCCACGACCTTATAGAAAGAGGTGTGCCTGACAGTATCATCACAATGGACGGACAGGGTTATCGTACCCTACTGTCTATGAGAAATATCAAACAACACTTTCGGGTTAACAATATGATTATCATCTCACAGAAGTGGCACAATGAGCGTAGCATCTTCTTGGCAGACAAGATGAATATTAAAGCTGTGGGATATAATGCTGATGACGTACGACATCCAAGGGCTATATGGACTCATATAAGGGAGTTATTGGCAAGAGTTAAACTCTTTATTGACTTGTATGTTACACATCGAAAAGACTTCTGTGAGTAGTCATCCTAAACCATTGAATGACTGACAGAAATAGATTTTCTATACAAAACAACAAGAGAATAGCTTTTTATTACTAAATTTGCAGTACTATAACAATTTGTTGACAATAAGTAGTGAAACAGCTGTTAATCATACAAAACGGAAGCACAGAAATGATGCGACTGGCGTTTGACGAGATCTCTATATATCCGATCAGACGGCAACTACTGTGTGATGACACTTTTCGAATGGTGAGGAGATACAGCTATGGATGAACCTCAAAGCCATTACAGAACTGATTGATCAACAGATGCGACAGCAAGAAATTGTATTCGTAAGGGTGGGTAAACAATACGTTCTCAACCTTCACTATATCAGTAGAATTGACACGAAGAAGGACCAACTGAGCCTGTGGAGAAAAGAACTATCACAAAAGATAGTACTCGACTCTATCTCACACAAAGCGTTGCAGCTCCTTGAAGAGGGTATAAAACAAAAAGCAGAATGAGCTATAGTGACGACGATATTCAGTTCTTAGGAGGTACGGAGTTCAAAGCCTTCTCAGCCAACAGACAAGCAGCAACCAGCATCCCGCAGATGGTGGATAGGAGTTGTTGCGCTTGTATTTATCGCCCTTTCTACTGCAACCTTCTACTCGGCAGAAAGCAAATAGCCGTACTCTCGCTTTTGATTACCCATTAAGTCGCACGTCAACAGAAATCATTCGCGACTTGGAAAAGATGCCGACAGACTCGTTACAAGGGGTAACAATGAAGGTTGATTCACTCTATGGTGTGAGTATGAGACTATACGAACTGCACGGACTCACACCTACCCTATCTCGTACAGCCCCTTCTGACAGCGACTCTACCGTCTGTCTTGTCACACATGGTTGGGACTTCTATTGGGACGAAAACCATCAGTACAAATACATTGGCGACTTTATCTATCATGGTAAGGAATATGCAAGCAACCATAACAAGGCTGGCTTTGTAGCTATTGTTGGCGACAAGTGGCAAATAGGCATCGGTCAAGATGATTCCATAAAGAAGTATATCAAAGCACACAATGGCAGTATGTTCCGCCAATTTTCCCTCGTATCGGCAGGACAAATATGTGAGGAGCAGTTTGCCTTAAAGGGAAAAGTGACACGCTGTGCATTGGCACGTAAAGCCGGCTCTACAACGATTTGGTATGTTGAGACTATCCATAAAGAGTCCCTCTACGACTTCGCACAAGCCCTTGCCGACTATGGCTTTACTGATGCTGTCTATCTGACAGGTGGAAACAATGGCACCTTTCTATCGCACACCATCTGATAGCATCTGTGGAGTAGCAGATTGGAAGGATATGCAGATAACTTATTGATATTTAAGAAACAATAGACCAATAAGCTAACAAGAATATAAAAGGACATTAATACAAATTATATAAAAAGGACACACAAACTGTGCGTCCTTTTTGGCCTATATGACAAAAATGTGCTTAAAATCCTTGTAACTATCTAATAATCATTATCTTTGTTTTATTTATATTTTTATGGCAAAAATCTGCTTTTTATTGTGGCTCAAAATCGACTATAAAACGTGGTCATCTTAATGGTAGTCAACGCTGGTATTGTAAGTGCTGTAAGAGGAGCTTTGTTGGACATAATCGCCTTACCAATACCATTGTCAATAATCGTTATTCCAAGGGTAATCTAACAGTCAAAGATCTATCAGAGGAGTACGGAGTTTCAACCAGGACAATTTATAGAAAACTCACCAAATCTTATAAAGAAGAACTTCCCAACCTTCTTGTTCGCCCTATAGTGGTTTTTAATGGATGCCACCTATTGGGGACGTAATTTTGGTGTCGTTATCATGAAGGATTCATTGTCTCGTGATGTACTTTGGTTTAAGTTTATCAATAGGCATGAACGTCTTGAAGACTATAAGGAGGGCATAAGCTACTTGGAGTCACTTGGGTATACCATTCAAGGGCTTGTATGCGATGGTTTTAAGGGACTTAGGCAAGCTTTTCCCAATTATAAATTCCAATTATGCCAGTTCCATCAGGTAATGACTATAAAGACAAAACTAACTTCAAGACCCAAGCTTGAGGCTTCAAAAGAACTGCTTGAATTATCCAAGATGTTATGTCATACGGACAAGGAGTCCTTTATTGGGGCTTTAAAGGAATGGTACACCAAGTGGGAGGATTTTCTTAAGGAACGGACAACAACAGAAGATGGAAAATCACATTATACTCATAAAGCTCTACGTAGTGCTTTTTTGAGCCTTAAAAGGAATATGTCGTCATTGTGGACATACTATGATTACCCTGAATTGAAGATGCCAAATACAAACAATGCCATTGAATCACTCAATGCAGATTTAAAGACAAAATTGAACCTACACAAGGGGATCAGTATGGAAAGAAGAAAGATCTTCATCCAAGACTTTATAAAGTCCCATTCTCCTAAGAAATAAAAGGGGAATGGGAGATTTTAAGCACATTTTTGTCACATAAGAGAAAACGACGCTAAAATAAGCACACTTTTTGTCACATAAGCCCCTTTTTATATAACTTATTGCAATAAGTCTGAGAATGATATTCTAATCTCTTAAGCGATAAAGTCCAATCTCAGAGATAGTAGGCACTGCACGTACCTCACTGATAGTAAGGCGTACCTCCTTAGCAGTTTCAACAGGGAACTTCAGTAAACGCTTATGACCAACGGTTGTACCCTCTGTCACTTTCTTCCAGTTGCCCTTGGCATCCTTCACTTCGAGTGAGAACTTCTCTACACGCTGTCCCTTACGAATATCCTCTTGCACAGAAAGGACATTGAAGGTATGGGTTTATTTAGTTTGAAAGAGAAGACAGCCTGACTATCCTTCATCTTTGGACGACAGAAGTGTCATAATTATCGTCAATAACATTGCGACCCTTACCTTCTGAAAGCGCACAAGTAACCTTAGCTTTTGCCAAGAGGTTATCAGTGAAGGTTGTTGCACAACTGACGGAAACCGCGAAGACTTCTTATATCAGCCTCAGAGAGTTTACCTTCCTTATTAGGAGGGAAGATTCAAGAGGAGTACACCGTTCATTCCGACAGATGTGAAATAGATATCCATCAGCTCTTTTAGGCGACTTCACCTTGCTATCCTGATCCTCATGATAGAACCATCCTGGACGGATAGACACATCAATCTCAGCAGGATACCAAATAAGTGACTTTGCCTTTTTCAATCTTCTTACGACTACCAAGGTCCTGCCCCATCATATCACCAACAGGCGCAGTCAGTACTTCCCTGCTGTGAGTTCTTTTGCAATAGCATCCTGATCAAAGATTATCCTTAGGGAACAACACTCCCTCCATCTCACGACCACGACCAGTCTCTGTACCAACCCAACGAACATCAGGTCCCATGACAGCAATCACTGCCTCTGGCTGTAACTTACGGATAAGCTCATACCAACGTACAAAGTCATATACCTGCTTCTTACCATTTGGACCCTCTCCACAAGCACCATCGAACCCGGACTTACTTACCTTACCATATTGTGTAAGCAATTCAGTCAACTGTTTAACAAAGAAGTCGTTATAAGCTTCTGTCCCATAAAGTTCCGAATTACGATCCCAAGGAGAAAGGTAGACACCAAAGTCCATACCATACTTCTTACAAGCATCGCTCACCTCACGGACCACATCACCCTTACCATTCTTCCAAGGAGAGTGTTTAACACTATATTTCAGTATAAGCCGATGTACAAACAGAAACCATCATGATGCTTACAAGTAAGAATTGCACATAAAACTGCTGCCTTCAACTCACGTATCCACTGGTCTGCATCGAGGTCAGTAGGATTGAATATCGCTGGTGACTCCTCGCCATCGCCCCACTCTCTACCAGTATAGGTGTTAACACCATAATGCAAGAAAGCTGTAAGCTCCTGACGCTGCCAATTAAACTGACGAGCAGATGGGACAACATTTGCAGCCTTACGAACAATTTCCTCAGGAGAATCTGTCGGATTGATTATTACAACGTTTTTGCTCCTGAGCATGAAGCGTTGGAAGAACTCACCGGCGAGAATAACAAAGCATGTACAAGCTATCGTTGCCTTTAAAAATGGGAATAAGAATTCAGCCACATAAATTATATAGGTAATGATTTATAAATGTAATTTTAATATTCTACAGCAAATTTAATTATTTTTCGTCGAAAAACCAAATACGTACACAATAAAAACGCATTTATAAGCGTTATATACACAATCGTCTGAATTCAAAGAGTGCAGTTTTCAAAACAAGAGATCTATCGCATTGGTAAATTAAAGTTAAATAAAACCTTTTTAATAAGTAAAGCGTCTCTTTAACTGTTACTTTTCTTTAAATCTTATATAAAAATGAGTCTAAATCTAAGAACCTAAAAAGAGAACAAGATGCTGCATGGTCCAGCAACATGGGTTCCTACGCTTTATTTTGCCATGGGTATGCCTTTCGTCGTACTCAATATGGTTTGTACCTTAATGTATAAAGGAATGGGAGTATCTGATAAACAGATAGCCTTTTGGACCTCCCTCATCATGCTTCCTTGGACCTTAAAGCCCTTATGGAGTCCGTTCTTAGAGATTTATAAGACAAAGAAATTCTTTGTTGTATTAACGCAACTGCTTACAGGTGTGCTTTTTGCCTTAGTAGCTTTTGCTCTTCATCTCCCTTTCTTCTTTCCAGTCACGATTGCAATACTTGCAGTTATTGCGCTGAGTGGTGCTACGCATGATATTGCTGCAGACGGAACCTATATGTCTGTACTCTCAAATGAAGAACAGGCACGCTGGATTGGTTGGCAGGGAGCCTTCTATAACATTGCTAAGATTGCTGCAACAGGTGGATTGGTCTACCTTGCAGGGTATATTCATTGAGCATTTGGTGTAACAAAGGCATGGATGTTTATCATGTTTATTATTGCTACAATTATGATAGCGATAGGCTGTTACCACATCTTTATCCTTCCAAACCCAAAGAAGGCAACAACAGATTCGCCAAAGTCATTAAAAGAATCATTAAACGAACTTATAGAGGTATTCATTGACTTCTTCAAGAAGAAACATGTTGTATATTATATCTTCTTCATCATCCTTTATCGCTTTGCTGAAGGGTTTGTAATGAAGATTGTTCCTCTCTTCCTCAAGGCTTCACGTGCCAAACAAGGTTTAGGATTGAGCGAACAAGAGATTGGACTTTGCTATGGTACCTTTGGTGCTGCAGCCTTTGTTATTGGTTCTATCCTTGCAGGCTATTACATTGCATGGAGAGGACTGCAAAAAAGCCTCTTCTCACTTGCATTAGTGTTCAACATCCCATTCATAGCCTACACATTCTTAGCAATCTATCAACGAAAGCCTTTGGTTGATTGGCGGTGCAATCGTAATGGAATACTTTGGCTATGGCTTCGGCTTTGTTGGACTATCACTCTTTATGATGCAACAGATTGCACCTGGTAAACACCAAATGGCGCATTACGCTTTCGCAAGTGGCATCATGAACTTAGGTGTCATGTTGCCAGGTATGTTGAGTGGTGTTTTCAGCGATATGCTCGGTTATAGACAGTTCTTTATTTTCGTATTGCTATGTACCATTTCCAGCCCTGCTGGTTACATAGTTCGTTCCTTTTCACCTATCCTGATAAGACAAAAGAAAAGAACAGGTTGAAGCATAAAGAAAAGAATAGATTTTTATAACATAAACCAAAAACATAATAATTAAAACCAAAGATTATGAGATTAATCATAGAACCTAACTACGAAAAAGTTATCTAAATGGGCAGCAAACTACGTTATTGAGCGTATCAATGCAGCTAAGAATCAAGACAAGCCATTTGTACTCGGTTTGCCAACTGGTTCTTCACCAGAGGGCATGTATGCTGAGTTAGTAAAGGCTTATAAAGAAGGTAGAGTAAGTTTCAAAAATGTTGTTACATTCAACATGGACGAGTATGTTGGTTTGCCAGGGAGCCATCCACAGAGCTATCATAGCTTCATGGCTGAGAACCTCTTTAACCACATCGACTGCCCAAAGGAGAACATTCATATCTTGAATGGTAATGCAGAGAACCTTGAGGCAGAGTGCCAGCATTATGAGGAGATGATTCGTGAGGCAGGTGGTATCGACCTCTTCCTCGGTGGTATCGGTCCTGATGGTCACATTGCCTTCAACGAACCAGGTTCATCTCTCCGTTCACGCACTCGTGTTAAGACGTTGACATCAGATACACGTATTGCAAACTCACGTTTCTTTGACAATGATCCTAACAAGGTTCCAGTACACGCTTTGACTGTAGGTGTTGGTACTGTAATGGATGCTAAGGAAGTATTGATTCTTGTTAATGGTCACAACAAGGCAGAAGCTTTGCGTGCTGTTGTAGAAGGTCCGCTCACACAGAAGTGGACAATAAGTGCTTTACAGATGCACGAGCATGGTATCATTGTTTGTGATGAAAAGTGCAACAGACAAGCTAACAGTGAAACATACAAATACTTTTAAAGACATCGAAAAGGAGAACTTGTAATGAAACTGAATTTAAGTTCATAGATTGTACTCAATCAAATACCTGAGGAGTTTTATCGTCCTGCAACAGCTATTGAATGCTCGGAGATAACACGTTTTGAGAAGGTTCCAACTGATATCTTCCCAACGATTGAAGAAAGGAGCTATAGACATTGCAAATCAACTTGAAACAGACATCAAGAGAGAGAGCAGGAAGGAAGAAAAGTATGTTATGGGCGTTGGCTCGGGTTCTTCCCTCATTCCTATCTTCCAGGAACTTATCAAGCGTCATCAGGCTGGTAAGTTGAGTTTCAGAAATGTTGTTGTCTTCAATGCATACGAGTATTTCCCACTGAGTGAGGAAAACGTAAATCGTGGTATCAACCAGCTCAAAGAGCATTTCTTGAATCATATTGATATTGATGTAGAGAACATCTTTACGCCAGATGGTACTATTACTCAGAATGATGTACAAGAACATTGCCGTCAGTACGAGCAGCATATTAAGGAATTAGGTGGTCTTGATGTTATCCTTTTGGGTATTGGCCGTATGGGTAACATTGCTACTAACGAGCCTGGTTCAAGCATAACTTCTGCTTCACGTCTTATCTTGATTGATGAGACTTCACGTGAGGAGATGAAGATGAGCTTCGGTTCTCAGGAGTCTGTTCCTCCATGCTCTATCACTATGGGTGTTAGTACTATTCTTTCTGCACGTAAGATATTCCTTACAGCATGGGGTGAAGAGAAGGCTGATATTATCAAGAAGACTGTTGAGGGTAAGGTAAGTGATGCTGTACCTGCATCATTCTTGCAGACACATAATGACGCACACGTTGTTATTGACCTCTCTGCTGCTGCTAAGTTGACACGTATTCAGCATCCTTGGCTTGTTGCTTCATGCAAATGGACAGACAAGTTAGTACGCTCTGCACTTGTTTGGCTTTGCCAGATTACAGGTAAGCCACTTCTCAAGTTGACCAACAAAGACTATAATGAGAATGGTCTTAGCGAACTCCTTGCACTCTATGGTTCTGCATATAATGCAAATATCAAGATCTTCAATGATCTCCAACATACAATTACAGGTTGGCCAGGTGGTAAGCCTGATGCTGATGACACCTATCGCCCAGAACGTGCTAAACCATTCCCAAAGAGAGTGATTGTATTCTCTCCACACCCTGACGACGATGTTATCTCAATGGGTGGTACCCTTCGCCGTTTAGTACAGCAGGGACACGATGTTCACGTAGCTTACGAGACATCTGGTAACATTGCAGTAGGTGATGAGGAGGTAGTACGTTTCATGCACTCATCAATGGTTTCAATCAGCTCTTTATTAATGATCAGGATGACGTCATCAAGTCTAAGTACAAGGAAATTAAAGTTCTAAAGAACAAGAGGAGGAGATATCGACTCACAGGATATCCGTACCATCAAGGGACTTATCCGCCGTGGCGAGGCACGTACAGCTTCTACCTTCAACCAGATTCCACTCGACCATGTTCACTTCCTCGATCTTCCTTTCTATGAGTCTGGTAAGATTGAGAAACTCCCAATGGGTGAGGCTGATGTGAACATCGTAAGAGAACTCATCACAAAGGTACAACCTCATCAGATTTATGTAGCAGGCGACTTGGCTGACCCACACGGCACTCACCGTAAGTGTACAGATGCTGTACTTGCTGCTATCGACCTTGAGAAGGAAGCTAAGGAAGAGTGGTTAAAGGACTGTCGTATGGATGTATCGTGGTGCATGGGCAGAATGGGAAATTGAGAACATCGAGATGTGTGTTCCTATCAGTCCTGAAAGAGCTGCGTGCAAAGCGTAACTCTATCCTCAAACACCGAGTCAGATGGAAAGTGCTCCATTCCTTGGCAACGACGAACGTCTTTTCTGGCAGCGTTCAGAGGACCGCAACCGTGGTACTGCTAAGCTTTATGATGATTTAGGATTGGCTTGCTACGAGGCTATGGAAGCATTTTGTTGAATACAAGTTTTAGTATTTATCCGACAAACAAGGATTAATGTATAAAAAGATTTTATTAACTGTTTCCTCTGCGCTTCACTCTTACAAGTTGGCGCAGTAGGAACGAACAAAACAACAATATCAAGAACGATGATGGTTTTTACCACCATCGTTTTTGATAGAGCTAATAGCCCAGTTCTTATCGTATCCCTGCAATTACCGAGACACGTAAGGGAACTCTGTTAGCTGCTTGCGACTTCCGTCTCAGTCACACTGATGTGGGATGGAATAACAGAAATGGTCTGTGGCAGATTAATATTGTTATGCGAACAAGTAAGGACTTTGGTAAGACATGGTCTGACACCATTTGCGTGGCATGCGGTAATGAACATGCAGTTAACCCAATTCGTACTGCTTTCGGCGACCCAAGTATCATTGCTGACCGCACGTCAGACAATGTATTGCTCCATTATGTAGCAGGTAAGAGTGCATATCAGACTGCAAACCCGTCAGAACCCACAGCACGCTTACTTCTTCCACAGTACTGATGGTGGTAAGACATGGGACAACGGAACAGACCTTACCGAGATGATTCATGGTCTCTACGATGGAAAACTGCCTAACGGTGGCAACCCAGACGGTATCTTCCTCACATCAGGTAAGATTATGCAGAGCCGTTACATCCGCAAAGGCAAGTTCTATCGCCTTTACATTGCACATCCTATTCGTCAGAAGGGCGTTGACCGTTGTGGTACCTTTGTTATCTATTCCGATGACTTCGGTCACACATGGAATGTCTTAGGTACTCCATCAAAGGCTCCTTCTATTGCTCAGGATGAGTCAAAGGTTGAGGAAATGCCTGATGGTAGCGTATTACTAAGCTGCCGTGATGTTTACGGAGGTAGACGCTTTAACATCTTTACTTACAAAGATGCAACGAAGGCAATAGGTAGCTGGGGCGAGGAAGTTATGCCACAGAACATGACTGGTAAGCAGGTAAATGCCTGCAATGGTGGTATTCTCATTGTTCCTGCAAAGAGAGTTGCTGATGGTAAGAGACTTTTTGTTGCCCTTCAATCAGTACCACTTAGCGCACGTCGCGACAGTGTCGGTTTCTTCTATAAGGAGTTGGCGACCTACGCTGACTATTCTACAGCAAATGCATTGGGTAGCAACTGGAAGAAAGGTCTGCGTGTAACAGACGAGTCTTCTTGCTATTCAACAATGGTTCTTATTAAGAATCAGCGCATCGGCTTCCTCTATGAGGTACGCGGACAGAATGACGGCTATGACATTGAGTTCAAGAGTCTGTCATTGAAGGCGATTACTAATGGAGAATATGACATTCTTCCTTACGTTGATCGTTCTAAGTATGTGGTTGATGCAGCTAAGGCACACGGACCAAAGCACCACTTGCTGTAAAAAGCAAGTGAAAAGAAAGAAATAACAGCCTGGAAAGGCGAACGTATCGGACTTGAGTTTCCATTGCCGAGTGGTGAAGGGCAACTTGAAATTAACTATGAGCTGTAGCAATCGACTCCTGTCGACTGCTACAGCTCATTCTTCTGCCGTTATCACTGATGACTTCCAAAACTGTGGTAATCACCCCGACTCCCTTGCAGACATGGCTCATGCCCGACATCGTTGGAGATGATAGCATAAAGGCTGACGACCCGATGTATGGCAAGTCTGCATAGTCACTAATTGAGATACCTCAAAACATTAAGGCAGGTAGCTACAAATTAAACTTACTACTTCAACAAGACGGTAAGACAGTAAGCACCATCCCATTCACTATAAAAAGTGCTCAATCGCAAGCTTACTCTCTCTGACAACTTCCATCTCTACTTCTGGCAACAACCCTATGCAGCAAGCAGATACTACGGTGTAGCCCCTTGGAGCCAAGCACATCTTGACATCCTTCGCCTATATGCAACTTCTTGCGCGCAGGACAACACAATGCTTCAGCCATCTCTTCTACGAGCCTTGGGGCGTACAGAGCAATGACAAGTTCGATGCGATGATTGAAACGACACGAAAGGCAGACGGCACATGGTCGTATGATTATACTGCCTTCGACCGTTGGATTTCCTTCCTCGACTCTTGTGGAATCAATGGGGACATCAACTGCTTTTCAATGGTGCCATGGGACATGACTTTCACCTATTATGACGAAGCCTCAAAAAGCTATAAAGACCTCAAAACTACAACCAACAGCAAAGAATACAGCGACTTATGGATTCCTTTCCTACGCTCCTTTGCTGCCCATCAGAAGGAGAAAGGTTGGTTTGACAGAACGGTCATAGCAATGGACGAACGCGCCCTCGATGCTATGCAAGATGCTTACCGAATTGCACAGAGGCAGCACCGGGTATCAAGATGTCATTGGCAGGAAACTATCACAAAGAACTTGTCGATAAGGAAACTATCACAAAGAACTTGTCGATAAGATATATGATTATTGTATTGCTTGGAAGCAGCAATTCACACCAGAGGACCTTGCTTTGAGAAATTCAAAAGGTTGGATTAGCACCTCCTACACGGCTTGTCCCGATGCCATGCCAAATGTCGGTAGCAATAACGAACCGATAGAAGCAACCTATCTCCCACTCTATTGTATTGCTAATGGGTTCAATGGCTTCCTTCGCTGGGCATGGATGAATTGGACTGATAACCCAATAGTATGACAGCTGCTTTAAGTTATTCACACCGGGAGACACCTATATCGTGTATCCAGGAAACCACTCAAGCCGCCGTTTTGAGCACATAATAAGAGGTGTACAAAACGTTGCCAAGATTGAGACATTACGTAAGGAGTACAAGCAAAAAAGAAATCAGAAAGCTTTACAGCTGTTAGAAGATGCTCTCTCTCAGTTCAAAGATCCAACACCAAACGAGGCTGAACTGAGAGAAAGTATATAAGATTGAGTCACTACTCAATAAATAAACCTTACTTGTTAGTATTCCTTCTTTTTAGAATAGAGGTATCTTACCCTATGAATATAAATCTCACGAGCGTAGACATCTGCGCTCGTTTTTTATCAAAAAGCCTATAACTAACTAACAGAAGGCCTACAAAAGAAACATACACTTAGAAAAAGGAAAGCACAGACATGCTAATGGTAAACAAAAGTTCAACGCTGAATAATAAAATCTTCAGTTAAATCTATTTTATTAAAGTCTTTCCCTTTTTCAATGTCACCAATGATATTAGTAATTATTGTCTGAGCAACATCTATTACAAATCGTCCCGTTTTAGTATTTGCAATTTTTCCCTATTGTTATTGTTGTCCCTGCACCATCAACAAGCAAGGAGATAGCTGCCGTAAAATACCTTCAAAACTGAAGTTCCCCAATGAACATGGCGAAAAGCTGTTTTATAATCCATACTCTCAAAAATCCAATTGGAAATAAAATTAGTTCTTCCGTTAAATGAGTGGACGTTTTTATATTGCTTTTAACGGAAGAACTATGCGTGAATTCAACAAGCAAGTGCAAATTTACTTAATTAGTTTGTAAAAACAGTCCTGTGGTGTTTTAAAAATCTAATTTCTTTCTTGGCCTCATGTTAATTTTCTTTGAATACTTCGTGATTTGTTGCTGGCTGATATGCTCAAAAGGTTTCTTTTTGGCACGTATTGCCTAATTAGTCCGTTAGCATTTTTCTATAGTGCCTTTCTGCCATGAAGCGTATGGGTCAGCAAAAAATATGGTAACACCAAAGGCTTTTTGGCTATCATTTCATGACAAGCGAATTCTGTACCATTGTCAGTTGTAATAGACTTGATATGGTCTTTGAAAGGAGACAGTAAGTGTATTACAGTTCATGTGCCAGTTCTTTGGCATTTTTCCCCTTCTTAAGTTTTTCTCATAAACAGCATGTTTGTACTACGCTCTATCAGTGTTACGATGGCACCATGGTTTCCTCTTCCAACAATCGTGTCCATCTCGAAGTCCCCAAAGCGTTTGCCGTCAGCTTCAGTGGGTCTCTCACTGATGCTTGTTCTGTTGGGTATGGATATGCGTTTGCCACCAACAGGCCTGGTGCGATGCTTAAGCTTGTGACGACAGTGTTTTATATAATGTTCCCCCTTCTGCCTTATCCTCACGTATCATACGATATATGGTCTCATGGCTAATATACTTGCCGTCCTTGGCCAATACACGGATATTTGTTCAGGGAGACCATTGCTCAGTAATAAGAAGGCACTTCGCCTCTTCCATGACATCCTTGTCGACTGAACGATTGCCTGGCTTTCTGCGCCTTGTTTGTACTGCATTTGCTTGGGCAGTTTCCCAATTATAGTGTCTTCTGACTCCACTATTACGTCTTATTTCACGAGACACTGTACTTGCACTTACATTTTATCGCCTTGGCAATATCTTTTTGTTTCGTTCTATTTTTGGAGTAGCACAGAAATTGTGTACCTTTTGCTCGAGGTTAATTGTTTGTACATTGCAATGCAAAATTAATTAATCTTTGGGAGACAGAGGTCTCCCTTTCTATTTTATGCATTGCTTGTTGATTTTTCTTCTCATGGGGCTTCTCGCCCCAAACCCCTCAGTGCTTTTCAGGTATAGTATTAAGCTACACCAGCACTTGGGATTGCAGTTCTATGTTGAACTTGCGTAGTTACTCATTAAATAAGGTTCTTCCGGAATTTGGAGTGATAAACAGATAAAATAAAAAAGAAACCGCTGTAAATATTGTATATTTGAATAAGCACAAACAAATGTACAAAGATGAACAGCAGTTTCCTATATCATGCTTGGGGTCTTTACACCCACGAATGCACTTGTGAAGAATACAAAGGTAATAGAATTATTTTGCATGTACAAGCAAAAGAGCGAATAAGGTGTTGCCCTTGTTGTGGGGCTCGCTCTGTTGTGAAGAACGGGTATCGCCTGCGGGACTTTGTTGGACTTCCCATAGGTGGCAAGCGAGTAACTATCCGCATGAAGGTGCAACGCTATAAATGTAAGGAATGTGATTTCGACCAGCAGGAGAATATTCCCTTTGCTACTGGCAGTCGCAGCTATACTCATCGCTTTGCCAAGTATGTAGTAGATTTACTTCGTGGTATGACGCTTCAGGATGTATCGCACCATCTGGGCGTTTCATGGGATACGATAAAGGAAATACACTCCTCTTACCTTGAACGTCATTATAGCCCTCCATCTCTGGATAAGGTGGAGAATATAGGTATAGATGAGTTTGCTGTTAGGAAAGGACATGTCTATAAGACAATAGTCGTGGATTTGGACAGTGGCAGGGTAATCTATGTTGGCGATGGAAAGGGTACGAAAGCTTTGAAGAAATTCAGGCGGAAAGTCAAACGTAAGAATATAAAGATAAAACATGTAGCAACAGACTTGTCTGCGGCTTTCATAGCCTCTGTCATGGAGAATTGTCCCGATGCGGTACATGTGTTTGATCATTTCCATGTAGTGAAGTTAATGAACGAGAAACTTGACGATATTAGACGTAAGTTTATAGTATGGAGAAAAGATATAAATAAGCGTAAAGTACTCAAAGGAACAAGGTTTCTGCTGCTTGGTAATGGTGCGGACATCTTTGACAAAACAGCACAAGACAAGGCTTTGAGAATACTTTAGCTATGAATGAACCATTGTCAAAAGCATACTATCTGGAAGGAACAGCTCGTCAGGTATGGTCTCAACCCATGAAGACTATGGCAGAAGATGTACTTGATGACTGGATAAGGCAGGGCAGAACAAAGCAAGATAGCCCAACCATAGAAAAATGGCTGTTGCACGTAAAAACTATAAGAAAGGAATCCTTGCTTGGTACGATTGCCATCTATCAACAGGAAAAAGTCGAAGGCATCAATAACAAGATTAAAGTAATGAAACAGAAATGCCTATGGATTCAGGGATGAGAGGTACTTTACACTAAGACTCTATGCACTGCATGACTGCCGTATCACTCGAAATGTCGGATGAACCCTAAAATAAAAACTTGGCTAAGACTGTCAACTATCTATTCTATTATTATCCTCTGACATTGAATATCATTTTATTTTTAGACTGAAAAATATGTAGACAAGGATTTGAAAAATAATTACATAATTTCAACGAAAAACATCTATAATTAACGGTAAAAACACATATACAAAGCGGCTTTGTAACCAACAGCAAGTCAATTAGTTATAATGTAGTAAAGTAAAAGGTGCTTAATTGAACTTCAAAAGGGCGTTAGTTAGATCTCAAAAGGACACCTTTTGCAAGCTAATTAGGCGTCTTTTAGAAGCCAAAAGAGCATGTATTGGCTTTGACTTGCACGAAAATAATTTACAAGCTTCAAGTAATAGGGAAATGAGTTGTTTGTAGAAGACAGATAGATATCGCACCTAATTACATTTATCATGTAGTTTATCACCTTCAAAACCATCTTATTGTAGGTATCATACCATGTATGCGGATTTATCTCATTCTATTAACAATCTACGCATTTAACGGAAGAGCCATAAAATTTACTTCAGCGGACACAACAAATATATAAAGCGTGAAGTTGTCCGTCTCATGGAATGTAATACCCTACGGTGCACCATTGATATATACACACCTCCATCGTACCGTAACTCTTCATGATGCGTTCGCCCAGTAGCATTGTAAGTATAACGACTCGTCTTGCCATTGTCAGAGAGTACCATCAAGCGGTTGTCTTCATCCCAGTACATCTCACGGGTAGTGTTCGTAGAGTCGTTCGTTACTAATGTAGGATTACCATTGGCATCATACGTGTATTGGTCATGACCAATCTGTGTTGGAACCGTCGGGTGGTTGCTGTCCTCATACTTATAAGTAAAGTTATAAGACATAGCAGTTGTTGTTGAGTCCACTTTTCTGTACCTTAGTCAGCGGTTCACTCATCCTTCCGAACGACATCACCATATCATACGATAAAGTATAAAAGAAACATCTCTTATGAGTATTTTCTATTCTTTATATCATAGAATCCTTCCTATAAGTAAAAATGAAAAAGCTTAAAATCCATATGTAGTATCCAATCTGCAATGAAACAATATCACTATGTTTTCCTGCTTCATTAATAACAATATAGGGGGCATCCGTGGAATAAGCATCCTAAAAATGAGACTGCCTGTTAATAATATTATACCGAAACTTTTACTCTTTATAAATAAAGATATCAAGAAAAGAATATTCGCATACCATGATATATAATAAACAGTTAGTTCGCTATTTATAAATATACCAGCCCATCAAAAATAAAAGCAGTATATCCCATGTAATCAAAGGAACTATCTCTTACAGAAAAAGCATGGTAGAAAGCAGCTAATTATAAAGGTAATTAGACCTATAAAAGTAATAACTCTCATGTTCATTTATACCCTCTATTTAAAAATTTTTATAACAACTTTCATTGTATGCTTATCAAAGGCATTACCATCTTCATCCCTTGAAGGTAAATATATTTTTATCTATTTTTTCGGCGTATCTATTTATAGTTTCATCAAGAAATTCTCCTCTAACAACCATGGCTGTTACTCCCAACCTCTTATAACCAGTGTAATTTGCTATTGATAACCCATACTCTTTTAAATTTACAGCTGCAGGATTAAATAATATGGCATTACGATTTGTTGCCACTGCATTAGCTGCAGCTTTCCCCACCTTTCGAATGCCCAACAAAGGTTATTTCGCTGTTCTTAAACTTCCTCACCACGTCTCTTGCAACTTTAAGAGAAAGATACATATCTATAGAATATCCAAATGGCTGCTTTTAAATCTTCGATTATACTCTGACGTCCTTTAGAACTATTTTCAAAATATGTACCTGCGTTTTGCAAGGACATATTCAATCTTTCCATTAGTTCTTTTTGTATATAATCCAGCCTTAAAACTATCAGAATATTTACTTGTATAAACATACTTCAAAGTCCACCCATCAACAATATCTCCGGCTTTTTCCATCATATATATGGTTCGCAAGCTTTTGCTGCTTCCTTCTCTGTGGGATATTTTCCTTTATAATCAATAAAAACAGTCGGATTCCCGTAGCAATAAGAATATCCAAAGTATACAGGAACTTCTCCGCTAAGGGATCCACCCCATACCAAATACTTGCCACAGGATTCATATACCTTGCACCGTAATAGTATAGACCTGTTTCGTCATCAAATTGTTTGCCGTTGAACTTATAAGGTAAGTCTTCACTCGATGAGTGCTCGTCTACAAGGAGTTCACCGTACGGCAGGTAGGCATCATACTGCGTGATGTTGGCTTTATCATCTGTGATGTAAGACGTGCTGCCGAGGTGGTCACTATGATAGAAGAAAGTTTCCTCTTTTGTAGTGTCGTTTGGAATGTAACCATAACCAGCCTGTGGGTCATCAGGGTTACTTGGCTCATTCCAGCTTACAGGTGGGCCGGGGTAGTATTCGTGTGGTGTTGGGGCGTGAGTCTGAATCCAACCCCTGTGGCACATCGTGGTTGCCGAGTGTGTCAATGATAGAGTTATATCCTCGTTTTGTATTCTCGGGATCACCATATGCGCCCCTTCATTGTAGGTACACCAGGTGCAATGCCCTGCTGTTTGTCATAACCCTCATGCAGAATCTCGTTCTCGTAAGAAACATTTTATAATAGATAATTTCAAATTTTTATTTGTATGGTGTTTACACATGTTTGATGCTTTTCCTCTTGATCATTCTTCCTTTGTAATATACATAAATATGAATTGTATCAGGCGGAATCCTACTAGAAGTGATACTTATTATGTCATAATTTTTATTTGGTTTCAAAAATAATCTTACGTGTACAGAACTGTATCACCTTCTAACAGACATCCACTTAACACGAAATAGTCATCTGAAATATCTTTAATGTTTATATAATAAGCACCTTGTCTTTTCTTTCTATTGAATAACACTCTTCACCATCCTGACTATAAATTAGAATGTTTTCTAATTGATCATGGGTAACTGAGTAAACATACTGCCTCTGCTCACTAAGGTCTATTTTTATTAACTTGATCTTTACAAGCATATATAATACAAAAGCGCAAGAAGACTTATTATTTTAATAAATCTACATTTCCTTATTTTATGTACCATATAAATATTTTTACTATTTTCAATTGGGGATAAATTCTTTAACAAAAGAGCTGTCCAAATCTTTTAGTATCCATTTTAACCCTAATATATTTCATTTTATACTCTCGGAAATTATCAAATAGCAGTTCACATGAATTCAAGGAATTGATAACTCCGATTGTTATACGATTATCTATATCTCTTAGACATAATGTATCATTTATTATTTTATATCTAAAATACATAACCGTATCTATTTTATTATCAACTATTGCTGTTGAGTCCTTATAGAATGTTAGTTGATTATAACATAAGGCACCACTCTCATCTTCTAAATGCCAACATCCCACTATTTGGTTAGAATCAATATAAGATTTAACACGATTACTGCAAGAATAAGCCAAGAAAAATATCCATAATAACAATGCCATCAAAAATTTAAGTGGCGTGACCGAGTATGCTTTCCCATCCTTAAAATGTAATTTATTAATTTTTAAATTGTCAATATCTTCTTGTGTAACTTTTCTCTTTGCTGGATTCAGAGTTCCTCCGTTACGTGAATCAGGTTTTGCTTTCGGATTATACTGGTATTTAGGATCTACAAGAGTATTTCTTGGAGACATTATTCCAGGTTGCCCTTTCTTTTCGAAGATCCCTACCAGGATGTTTCAACCTAATCCATGACCAAATTCATGCACTTCCGTTGTTGTACCAGCAGCCTTGAATATTATTATACTGAAATTCACCGGTTTCCTCCTATGTCGAAATTAGAAATACCCGAATATCACTTTTGGTAGTATGCTTAACAACTTCTATGTAATTTATTTCAGGATCAGTATTCATCGCCATTTCCAACTTAAGTCCAGCTCGCTTTAATCCCTAACCAGCCTGCGGGTCATCAGGGTTGCTTTGGTCATTCCAAGAGATTGGAGTAGCTGAAATTCTTAATAGAGAGTTATATAGACATTTGTAGAAAAACTACCTTCTTTATATTGCCAAATAAAAACTTTTTTTGTGCAACATCTCTGAAAAGATTTTTGCAGCAAAATAGTCTTCTGAAATCTCTATTCTATTTTTGATAGAATAATAAAAGGAGGAGTCCATTTATCTATCATGCTTAACTTTAACGTTTCGGGATGACTTTTTCTCTTATTTTTTAAAGAAAAGCCAATGATATATAAATTCGTTATATTCTTCTACTTTTAATAAATTCTGTACATATATCGAGGATTGAAAAAGAAACTTTCAACCAATCTCTTCTTTGTATTTCATTACAAAAAATCAGTTATATGACAATCTGTATAAATATCGTCAGAAAGTGAAAACCTCTTAATCCACCTATGTAATTTCTTTCTACAATTTGTATCCATATTAAATTAAACTTTATATCCTCCAGCCCTCAAGCCATTTTCGAGTTTTTCATTTAACTTTGGTTTTACCTTTTTGATAGTGCAATCTTTATTCACAGCACCACCATTTTTCAAATGAACATGTTCTTGTCCTGTTTTTGAGTCATGAGGCTTGTCAACTCTATCTACATCTCACGGGTAGTATTCGTAGAGTCGTTTGTTACCAGTGTAGGATTACCGTTGGCATCATACGTGTAATAGTCGTTACCAATCTGTGTTGGAGCCGTTGGATGGTTACTGTCATCGTACTTATAAGCAAAGTTATAAGACTTCGCAGTTGTTGTTGAGTCCACCTTCTGAACCTTAGTGAGCGGCTCACTCATCCGTCCGAACGACATCACCATATCATACGATGCATGCTTTGCTTTACCGCTTGCATGAATAAGGCGGTTCAGCTCGTCATACTCATACGTATGCGAACTCCTTCCTCCTAACTTCGCCCTATTGAGTTTTGTTAGCGACGTTGGGTTGGCAGCATTCGTAATACCGAGGATATTATCCACAGCATCATAACGATACCTATTTTCCATCACAGTCTGACCGTCCGCTGTAAGGTTCATCACCTGCAGACGTTCACGATGCTTGTCGTAGGTATAGCTAGTCTCCGTGCCGTTACCGAGTCTCGTATAGACCGTATGCCTCTCCTTGTCGTAACCTATCCTATCAACAATAACGCTCTGACGTCCCTGTTTATTGCTTGTCAGACGCTCAACCTGTCCAGCAGCATTGTGGTGATAGGTCACCACTTCACCATCAGGGTAAGTCATCGTCTGCACACGGTTCCAGCTATCATAGGTAGCACCATAGACATAAGTCCTAGTATCCGCCACGCTCGCCATGACTGTACGGACGGTCTTCGTCACCTCGCCCTGACGACCATAGTAATTGGCTTCACCGCCCGAAGCATTCTCTACAAGAGCAAGAACAAAAGGGCAGAAATAAGCTTCATTTCTTACTTCCATGATACCCTTTCATATAGAGTCTCATGCAAAGTACTGAGAGTAGGCCTAATGAAAGAATCCCCAACCTAACATATATATCCTCTTTTTCATCATAAAAAGTGTATCATTCCATGTATTATGGTATAAAATTTTATTTAGACTCCGTCATTTATATCCTTCCTACTTACTGTGACAGTGTATTCTACTCATATAACGTACTATAGATATATGAAGTTATATTTATAGCACCACTATGTTCTGACACTATTTTATATGACTTAATTGGACCCAATTTAATTGTTTGAGTATCGTAATAAACAACTATAATACTGTAGAATAAATATATAATACAGCCAGAGATCATCAATAGAAAATATCTACGAACTTGTTTGTATTCCATTTTATTGACCACCATAATCTTTAGGTAATTGTGATTGTACTTTCTTTCCAACTTCTTTTTTTAGGTTCTTCCGGAATTTGGAGTGATAAACAGATAAAATAAAAAAGAAACCGCTGAAAATATTGTATATTTGAATAAGCACAAACAAATGTACAAAGATGAACAGCAGTTTCCTATATCATGCTTGGGGAGTCTTTACACCATACGAATGCACTTGTGAAGAATACAAAGGTAATAGAATTATTTTTGCATGTACAAGCAAAAGAGCGAATAAGATGTTGCCCTTGTTGTGGGGCCTGCTCTGTTGTGAAAACGGATATCGCCTGCGGGACTTTGTTGGACTTCCCATAGGTGGCAAGCGAGTAACTATCCGCATGAAGGTGCAACGCTATAAATGTAAGGAATGTGATTTCGACCAGCAGGAGAATATTCCCTTTGCTACTGGCAGTCGCAGCTATACTCATCGCTTTGCCAAGTATGTAGTAGATTTACTTCGTGGTATGACGCTTCAGGATGTATCGCACCATCCGGGCGTTTCATGGGATACGATAAAGGAAATACACTCCTCTTACTTTGAGCGCTATTATGCCTCCATCTTTAGATGGTGTAGAGAATATTGGTATAGATGAGTTTGTTGTTAGGAAAGGACATGTCTATAAGACAATAGTCGGATTTGGACAGTGGCAGGTAATCTATGTTGGCGATGGAAAGGGTACGAAAGCTTTGAAGAAATTTCGCGGAAAGTCAAACGTAAGAATATAAAAGATAAAACATGCAGCAACAGACTTGTCTGCGGCTTTCATAGCCCTGTCATGGAGAATTGTCCCGATGCGGCGTACTGTGTTTGATCATTTCCATGTAGTGAAGTTAATGAACGAGAAACTTGACGATATTAGACGTAAAGTTTATAGTATGGAGAAAGATATAAATAAGCGTAAAGTACTCAAAGGAACAAGGTTTCTGCTGCTTGGTAATGGTGCGGACATCTTTGACAAACAGCACAAGACAAGGCTTGAGAATGCTTTAGCTATGAATGAACCATTGTCAAAAGCATACTATCTGAAGGAACAGCTCCGTCAGGTATGGTCTCAACCCATGAAGACTATGGCAGAAGATGTACTTGATGACTGGATAAGGCAGGCAGAACAAAGCAAGATAGCCCAACTACAGAAAATGGCTGTTACCGTAAAAAACTATAAGAAAGGAATCCTTGCTTGGTACGATTGCCATCTATCAACAGGAAAAGTCGAAGGCATCAATAACAAGATTAAAGTAATGAAACGAAATGCCTATGGATTCAGGGATGAGAGGTACTTTACACTAAGACTCTATGCACTGCATGACTGCCGTATCACTCGAAATGTCGGATGAACCTTTTTACCCCTTTGTCGTAACCTTTCTTATCAATAATAAAACTTTCACGTCCACTTATTGCTCATAAGTCGATAAAAATCTATGACTTTCTTATAGAGGAAGTTCAGGAGTTAGGGATTATTGATTTATGCTTCGATACGAGTTTTATGTCAAAAACTATTTCTTTTTTATTAAACTATCTCCTACCTGAACTGTATGTAGATCCCACTTTTGAAGAAATATCTAATTTAAGAATCTGTCCCTTTCTATCGATACCATAAACATAATATTCGCGTGCTTCTTTCTTTATGCTCAAGACTTTCACACAATATGATTGCCCTTTAACGTATTGATTATAAGAGTTATTACTCAGATCATCTTGTTTAATAAAATAAAAAGAGAATAACACAGAACATTGGCCATAAAATACGTCTTCTTATGGTATCCATGTGTGTCCTCCTTCTTTTGAGAAACCAAAATGTGCAGGTGACATTTAGGTTCCACAAAGATTTTGATTCAAAAATCATAATAATCAAAGAAACCATTTTAATAATGCTTATATAATAATCGAAGTCTGCTTTATTTTTAGAGCTATATCACGCATTATAACCCCATACATTCCACTTGGTATTGGTGATTTTCAATAATCTAATCCCTTTTTCTTCAAGAAATTAACGACTTTCATTTTGTCTGTATATTCTTTAGAACCAATTGGATATACGCATTTACGTAGTTCATATAGAATGTCTATTTCAAAAGTGGGATAATCAGGCTTATCCAAGTCTCATTTCGTAAACTTTCTGCGATAGTCTGTCCTTTTTGGCAGAAGATATACATAATATCCATCCTCATCATGAATCAGTACAATTTTTCTATTGCGCAATTTGCAGTAGATGTTGTATAACTAATGTTTGCTCCTGCATCAACTAATAATTTAACCTTCTCAAAGGAGGAAAAACACAGCACTTGAAAGCAAAATTCTCTAATTGGTACAACTTCCCAAACCATTCTCCTGAACTCACAAGTTGTTGAATTTGGGTCTCTCCATACTTCAGTAATAAAGCAAGTATTTTACTTGAAGGTCTCAGGAAAGCGACAAGCTAGTAATACTGCACTTTTGTCCAAAGTATTTAGTGGAGTCATTAGTGCATTAGGATTAGCTCCCAGCTCTAATAATTTTTAACGGATTCTATTTTATTAGTACGTGTTACTAACATCAAAAAGAGTCTGCTTGTACTTAGGATCTCGGTAATCTATAAAGCTATGCATCTGTAAAACTTGTTTCGAAATTCTCGTAGTATCTTCATCCTCAACAGCCTTGCTAAAGACCATGCAGGCGTATGTTTATACAACCTGAAAATCATCTCCTAACATGTCGTCTCATGTTAGGCTCTGTACACGAAAACAAAACAAACAACACTAAGAATAAAAGATGCTTCATATTTATCAATAGTCCGTTAAATATTATGCTGCATCATCAGCGAAACTAAATATATCATTTATCCTTTCTTTATTTAATGGCGTGTTCGGGCTTTTCTCGAACACGTCAATAATCCGTTGCGCGTAATAGGCATTGTTCATCTTCGCTTTAAGGCGACCGATGGACGTACCAAGTTCCTTGCACATAATTTTCGCCACATTGAGTGCTGTGAATGAAGAGTTAAAAGCAAATTCAAGTTTTTTCTTGTCGCGTGCCTGACAATCTGTAAGACCGAGGAACTGCTTTGCGTCGCGAAAGCAAAACTCCTCTTGGAAACGTGTGGCATAGTACTCCACCACATCGCGTCCGTCCATGCTCTCATCCGTAGAGAAATACAAGCGCCGAGCGCCATTAGGTAACTCGTGGATGACAAGCGACACGACCCTATGCAAGGACTTGCACCATGCCTTGAGCGCATAGGCTTTGCCTTCGGTCTCTCCTAAATCAAGCTCATTGACTTTGGATATGTCGATGTTCCTTACGTCAATCTTATCACCTTTGACACGAGGACGGCCGGGCTTTCCTGTGGGCTCCCCATCCCATATGTAGAACAAGGCTGCGTCATGACGCAAACGGCTCACAACATGGAATCCCATCTTCATTACCTTGTCGATGAAAGGCCTTTTGGAGAAGGCTGAGTCGGCGACAAGAACCTTGCAAATACGCTGTAAGGTTACCTTGTCGTCCTCCAATACTTTGGCATACCAGTCGTATAGGCTCATCTCTTTTTCTTCTCGCCTTTTTCCAATGTGGTCTGCACAGCCTTCAGCATCATACACTCATGCAGGTCCATGTCTATCACACCGATGCCGAGGACCTCAAGACCGTGCTTTACAGCACCTGCACAGCCGGACCAAAACGTACCAACGTATGGGCTATGCTTCCCAGCCTTCTTAATGAAGCTAGGATCAATAACGATGGCATTGCGACCCTTGCTCTCCTTGAAGGCGAAAGCACTCAGCCACATATTCATTTCGAGCCAGTTCACGCTGCGCTCTGCCGTCTGCCGATAGCATTGTTCGCCACGCTTTCCATAGCGTCCCATCTGCGTGAAATTACATTTCCTTGGGATGACCATCAAAAGAAAAAGCATTTTCCATGACGTTTGTTTGAATACTTTTTGTTTAACTTTGCTCCATCTTCAGCACTAAATGCTGCTTTGCAGAGCTTCATATATCGGCTAATCAAGTTGATCAGCATAAACTTTATTGTCTTTTACATCTATAAAGTTACTGAAATTCAATGAGATAGCCGATTTTTATTATGTTATATTTTGTTACCTAATTATCTCTTTTAGAGACCTGTCATGTTTTCTTTCTGCCACAATACCTGTTAGCTTAGGGACGAAAGATCTCAAACCACAAAAATTTTTAACGGACTATTGATTTATAATAATTTATTCTTTATATCTTAAAATCCTTCCTATAAGTAAAATGAAACAGCTTAGAAGCTCATTTGTAGTTTTGAAAAGAACTAACCTACTTGATAAGTTATACGTACGCTATCTACATAATATACATCGGGAAAAGGTTCCTTTATCAAGCATCGTACTACGATATGATTGATGACCGAGTCTCCGTAAATCTGATATAGGCTATCTGATTCTTGAGATGTTGGGATTCTTTGCTTACTTCCTTTACATTCTCATTCTAAATCCACTACTTGCCCCCTTCCTCCAGAACCTGTTGAATATAATACAATACTGGGAGTTGTTTGGTGAGATAACCTTTTCAAACTTCTGCTTCTCAAATCGCATATACTATAAAAGATTAACCAAACTACAAAAACGCACAGCCTACAAACATAAAGAGTAGTAATGCAGTTTATTCTTTATTTTAAGCATTATATAAGAAAATATCAAAATGTTTAATGACATCATATAGAAATATGTATCTATACTGACATTCGCTCCCTATATAGAGCAGTATCAACAGCCCTGCTAAGGCCAAGAAATACCAAGTAGCTTCTTCCTTTAATATAGATTCATCGTCTCATAGCATATTTATAAATTACACTTCCTTCCGTGCTCCAGCAGTGACACCATGTACATCCTACTAACAGCTGTATTTATACCAAGATTCTGCAGGATTAGAGAACCAACCTCACTTATAAGTTATACGTACGCTATCTACATAATATACATCAGAAAAGGTTCCTTTAGTAAAAATCGTACTACGATATGATTTATAACCGAGTCTCCGTAAATCTGATATAGGCCATCTGATCTCATGAGTTGTTGAGATTTTTCGCTTACTTCCTTACATTCTATTCTAATTCCACTACTGGACCACCTCCACCAGTAACCTGTTGAATATAAAAACAATACTGGGAGTTGTTTTATGAGATGGCCTTTCAAACTTCTACTTCTCAAATCGCATATACTATAAAAAGATTAACCAAACTGCAAAAACGCACAGCCTACAACATAAGAGTAGTAATGCAGTTTATTCTTTATTTTTAAGTATCATATAAGAAAATATCAAAATGTTTAATGATATCATATAGAAATATGTATCTATAAAGACATTCTGCTCCCATATAAAGTAGTATCAACAGCCCTGCTAAGGCCAAGAAATACCAAGTTGCTTCTTCCTTTAATATTTTCCTTAGATTCATCGTCTCATAGCATATTTATAAATTATACTTCCTTCCATGCTTCAGCAGTGATACCAGACACACCTACTAACAGCTGTATTTACCAAAATCCTGGCAGGATTAGATTTCCCAATTTCAATAGTTGAACGTTTATTTACTAATTTTATTGTAGATGCACCGGAGACAACGAGGGACATAACGCCAGTAACAAGTACATTCTTTTCCGGCACCATCCCAATCAATCTGGCTATAGGCTCATTGTACATTTCCGCCATTATTTAAAACTTCATGATGCACTGACACCCCGTGTTATAGGTGTAGCAGCTTGCCTTGCTATTACCAAATATAGGCATGTGGTTTCTTCTATCTGCGTATTTATTTTTATATTAGCTTTTAGATACCATTGATTAGATTTTACAACTATTATATCCTTTTTATGAGAAAACGCCAATATGGCTATCCGAAAACGATAAAAATTAACACTCCACAAACTGCTTTTTCCCAAAGTCAATAATTAAAGCGATCCCTTCGATTAGTAAAAGCTATTTTTTACATATAGCCCCAAATTGGTGTTGAACAAAAAATATGTGCGATATTTCCTTCCATGAAATCTTCATATTTCCTTCCTTTTTCTGTAATTAGTAAGCCCAACTCATTTATGACTATTTTTCTATTGCGGGTTTTTACTAATCCATAGACAAGAATGATAATTATAAATACTGAAATCAAAAGAAGTATTTTCATATTGCTTTGATCATTACTCATATTATCACTCTACTGATAATGCGAATGGTATTAGCATTATCAATAACAATAAAAAGAAAGTAGGATATGTATATATATTAAAAATCTTTTTCCATTAGAAGTAAACCTTTTATAAATCGAATAACCATAAGAAAACCTTGAAGGTGTCATCTTGCACCATAATAGTATAAGTCTGTTTCTTCATCGAGCTGTTTACCATTGAACTTATATGGCAGATCTTCAGACGAAGAGCGTCTCGTCAATGAGGAACTCACCATACGGCAAGTAAAACATCATATTGCGTAATGTTAGCGTGTTCATCTGTGATGTAAGACGTACTGCACAGGTGGTCACTGTGATAGAAGAAGGTTTCTCTTTCTTAGTATCATTGGAATGTAACCATAACCAGCCTATGGATTATCAGCATTGCTTGGCTCATTCCATAAGATTTGAGTACCAGAGTTGGTGCCTGGTGTCGTGTTAGGATGCGGAGCCAAAATCCACCCTGTGGCACATCATGGTTGCCGAATGTGTCAATGATAGAGTTATATCCTCACTTTATATTCTCCGAGTCACCATACGCACAAGTAGTGGGAATAGAAATAATGCGGGTGGAAAAAGTCTGATAGACAGGGACATCATTCCCCTTCTTTGCCGTTCATCGCAGCATTGAGGATAAGTTTTCCTACACCACAACCCGACATCCACTGTGAGGCCCTGTACCTGCAGACATTCTTTGTTATGTGTTATGTTGTGGCTATACTGGCAAGGTTATTCTCTTTTTGAAAAGAATAGATAAACCGAGCATACCACTTTCAAAGGCAAATATACAATATTATTTCAAATGGATGTTTAGATCATAGAAAAATAGGAAAAGAATAAACTGCATTGTGTACATAAATGTAACCGAGACAGAACCATAAAAACCTAATTTAGTTTTTAATTTTAGTTGCTGTCACTTTTTAACACTTTACGTAATAGCCTTATAATCGGAAGGATAAAGATAGAGAAAGGGTAACAGAAATGACAGCAAAATAAAAACAATATGTAACCATTCTTTGTCCTTAGTGGACAAGAAAAACTAATATTAAGATTGTAGATAAGGATTTGAAAAATAATTACATAATTTCAAATAAAAACATCTATAAATAAGGATAAAAAAAGCACATAAAAAAAGCAGGATTGTAACTAAAAATGAAATCAGTTAGTTATAAAGCTATGCAAGAAAAACATGCTTAACAAGACTTCAAAAGGGCGTTAATAACATGCTAAAGGGCATCTATTGCAAGGCAATCAGGCATCTTTTAGAAGCTATAAAAGCATATATTGATTTTTGAACTACATAAAAATAGTTTACATTTAGTGATTAATAAGGAAATACGTTGTTTGTAGAAGACGAATAGACATAGTGTCTATTTACGTTTATCTTTTTAATTTTTTCCTCTTTCCAAAAACCATCTTATTGAAGATAGTAAAACCAAGCATGTGGATAAGCCTTTATCATATTTCCAATCGAGTAGCATTTAACGAGCCCCAATTTCCTCTATTAAACCAAAAACTATCGTTTTTATTCTACATCTCTTGCCTTTATGCTTGTAAAAGTATATTTGTACTACATATTAAGCATAAAACAAAAATGATTAGAAAACTATATACTCTCCTTACTGTGGCTGCCTTAATGCTGAGTAGCTGTAATAAAGGAACACAAGAAAAACCGAGGGGAGATTTTCATGGTATTAAGACGATTACTACCGAGACTGTTGATAAAGGCGACCAAGCTGTTAAGAATGCAAATAGAAGAGATGCTGGCTTTATCAGTAACAGAGCAAATGAGGTTACATTGACTATTCCTTGCTTTGGAGTTGTCAATATGGATAATCTTGACCTTTTACCTCACCCGAATGAAATAAGCTGAAAAGATTCTACCATTATTAAAACAACTAAACAATGGAGAGGTATTTTTATTACAGCCGGGCACAAAAGGTATCATGCTGACCGATACTGGTTCAAAGCTGTTAATTCGCTTTCAGATGGGCGAATTATGGGTGTGGAAGTCGGCTACAAAGTAATTATGAATGAACCATCTGTTAATAACACATTCCCACCCCTACCCCCAATCATCAATTTAACCTTACCATATGGCTTACCTTTTAGCCAAGAATATAAATCGTAAATAACATTATTAAGTTACTATGTTTGCAAAGGCTAACACACAGAGACAAGTCGGATGCCGCTCTTCGGAGGCTTCGCGCCTCCGGCCGCATGGCAAACCACCGCGGTGTTTTTCATAGTCTGCAAGGAAAATGTTGGTACGATAATAATTGGATTGTATATTTGTAGTGCAAAACGACAAATGACAAACAATTAGAACCGTACCGATATGCAAAGAAACAAAATTTTCTTTTAAAGGACAAAAAGATTTACATCGGAATTGATGTGCACGCAAAAACTTGGGAGGTCTGTAGTGCTGACCGAGTCGGGTTACAAAGAGAGGCACCCGCAGCAAGCCTCCGCAAAGACGCTCTTTGACTTTTTGAAGAAGCATTTCCTGATGGCGAGTACCATGCCGTGTATGAGTCAGGCTTTCCAGTGGTTTTTCCACATACTACGCTCTCAAGCGAGTACGGCATCAACTGTGTCGTACCCATGCCGCAGATGTTCCGACCACCCAGTACGAGGAGGTGATGAAGACCGATAAGGTAGATGCAGCCAAACTTGCGCGCTCCTTGCGCGCCGGTGACATCCGTCCCATATACATCCGTGAGAAAGAGAATATCGATGACAGGTCAGTCATCCGCATAAGGAAGACCAACAGAAACAACTCTCTGGCTACAAGGCAAGGGTGAAGCACCTGCTGCACTGCAATGGCGTGGAGATACCCGAGCAGTTCGCAAGACCGGGGACGCACTGGTCAAGGGCTTTCATCAAATGGCTCAAGGAGGATGTCGTGCTGCTTTCCTCCTCAAGATTGTCGTTGGACTTGCTCGTCAAGCAGGTGGAGACGATACGCCAGACACTCTTGGATGCGACAAAATCCATACGAAGGCTTGCGCAGACCAACAGGTATAGGAACAATTACGAGCTTCTGATGTCGATACCTGGCATAGGTGTAAGTGTAGCCATGTGTATACTGACAGAAATCTACGATGTGAAGAGATTCCGTAACGAGAACCAGTTCGCCAGTTATCTCGGCCTAATACCGACCTGTCATAATAGTGGAGAGAAAACCGCAAGCGGAGAGAAGACCTTCCGTGGCAACAAGCATCTCGGACCGATGATCATAGAGGCTGCATGGATAGCCATCTACAGAGATTACGGACTGGGAATGGCCTATGCCAGATACAAGCAGTCCATGAAACCGCAGGAAGCCATAGTCAAAATAGCCAGAAAGATGTCCAACATCATTTTCTCGGTACTCAAGAATAGTAGGAAATATGAGCCATACAGATGGGATAAAGAATAACATACAGACTTTTTGGACAACTTCATAAAACGACTCTTTTCATAATTGATGGACCTTCGGTGTCATCTCCGATAAGATTGTTGCGTTTTACCTATATTCTGAAGAAGTAAATTGTTGGGCGGATACGTCCGTGTCAACTCATAGAAGTTTGTCTGATAGGGTCTGTTGTTCTGTAGCCTTTCCATACCCGGTGTTCCCATGCCGGGCTGGTGGCTGTTGCTTCTTCTAAAGTCATCGTACTAACAAACTTCACGCTAAGTGATTGATAATGAACAGTTAATAAATTACAAATATTTCCCAATTATTTGGAAAGCAACATAGAAGATATGAAAAGAAGCCTTTTTCTTGTTTTCTTATTACTGACATTCATTACCAATGGGTATGCATTCACAGTCAACAACCCTGTTGATTACGTGAGCACATTAGTGGGATCAGCCTCAAAATCAGAACTTTCAACCGGCAACACCTACCCTGCTATTGCCTTACCATGGGGCATGAACTTCTGGACTCCACAGACAGGAAAGATGGGAGACGGCTGGACTTATACCTACGGGGCCGATAAGATTCGCGGTCTCAAGCAGACACATCAACCCAGTCCCTGGATTAACGACTACGGACAGTTCTCTATCATGCCCGTCGTCGGTAAGAAAGTCTTTGATGAAGAGGGGCGTGCCAGTTGGTTCTCGCACAAAGCTGAGACGGCTACCCCCTATTACTATAAGGTTTATTTAGCAGACTATGACGTCACTGCAGAGATTAGTCCGACCAGCCGTGCAGCCACAATGCGCATCACTTATCCACAAACAGATGAAGCTTATTTTGTTGTTGATGCCTTTGACAAGGGTTCTTCCGTAACCATCATGCCTGACAAACGTACAATCGTGGGCTATACAACAAAGAATAGTGGAGGCGTGGCAGCAAACTTCAAGAACTATTTTGTACTTCGTTTCGACCACGAATTCTCTTTCGTTGGCAGTATTGAAGATGGAAAATTATCAGAAGGAAAGACTTCTGCAACCAGCAATCACACTATGGCTGTTGTCGGATTCCGCACCAAACGAGGTGAACAAGTTAATGTGCAGGTAGCCTCATCGTTTATTAGTGACGGACAGGCATTGCGTAATCTCAAAGAAGTTGAGGGAAAGACATTCGAGGAAGTAAAGACAGAAAGTAGAAAGGAATGGAACAATGTCTTAGGACGTATAGAGGTTGAAGATAACAACATCGACCATCTTCGTACTTTCTATAGTTGCCTCTATCGCTCCGTACTTTTCCCACGTTCGTTCTATGAGTTTGACAAACAGGGTAATCCCTATTCATTATAGTCCTTATAATGGCAAAGTTCTACCGGGCTATCTCTTTACCGACACAGGTTTCTGGGACACTTTCCGTTCGCTCTTCCCATTGCTCAACCTCGTCTATCCTTCAATGAATGAGAAGATGCAAGCGGGCTTAGTCAATGCCTATAAGGAGAGTGGATTCCTTCCAGAGTGGGCAAGCCCGGGGCATCGTGATTGTATGGTGGGCAACAACTCAGCTTCAGTCGTTGCTGATGCTTACATCAAGGGCTTGCGTGGCTACGACATAGAAACACTTTGGAAGGCTGTTGTGCATGGTGCTAATGCTCTTCACCCAACCGTTAGCTCTACTGGACGAAAAGGCTTTGACTATTATAATCGTTTAGGTTACGTACCTTATAACGTAGGAATCAACGAGAGTGTTGCCCGCACTTTGGAATATGCTTACGACGATTGGTGCATCTATCAGTTAGGATTAAAACTCGGAAAGAGTGCTAAGGAACTCAAACCTTTCAAACTCCGTGCAATGAACTATCAGAAGGTTTTCGACAAAGAAACGGGGCTGATGCGTGGACGTAATGAGGATGGTAGCTTCCAATCGCCATTTAATCCTTTCAAATGGGGTGATGCCTTCACGGAAGGAAACAGCTGGCATTACACGTGGAGTGTATTCCATGACCCTGCTGGACTGGCAAAGTTGATGGGAGGATACGATAAGTTTAATGCAATGTTAGACAGCATCTTCCAACTTCCTCCTATCTTTGACGATAGCTATTACGGCTTTACAATTCACGAAATACGTGAGATGCAAATCATGAACATGGGTAATTATGCACATGGTAACCAACCTATCCAGCACATGATTTACCTCTATGACTACAGCGGACAACCTGGAAGAGCTCAGTATTGGGTGCGTGAGGTGATGGACCGACTCTATACTGCTCAACCTGATGGCTATTGTGCGATGAAGATAATGGTCAGACATCAGCCTGGTATGTCTTCTCTGCACTCGGCTTCTATCCTGTTTGCCCCGGCAGTACTCAATATATGATTGGTACTCCTTATTTCAATAAAGTCAAGATACAGCTTGAAAATGGAAAAACCATTACAATTCATGCAGACAAAGAATGATAAGACAATCGTTTTTATCAGCAGATAACGATGAATGGACAGCCTTATCCACATTATTATCTTGAACATGGGCAGCTGATATCAGGTGCTACCATAGACTTTACAATGGCTAATAAACCTGCAAAATAGGAAGCTATCACATCTATATTGTACTCAATTAACAGATTTTACTTCTATTTGAACAAATCTGTTAATTACAAAAAGTCTGTTAACTAATTCTATAAAAATCATTTAAAACAGTATAAATACTTCCCTGCTATTATAATTTCTTTACGTATATTTGCAACATATTAATCCAAAAATGAATATATAACAATGAAGAAAAACATTTTTTCTAACCGCACTTTATGTGCTGGTTTAGTATTAGGTGGACTGTTTACATTTTCCAGTTCATACGCTGCAAATAATGAAGCAAAGGCGAATAACAATGTTGTAGCTGCCGCACCTATAAACAACTCTAAGATTGTAGGGACATGGGAGCTTACTAATAAGGGTAGCTATGCCATCGTGCGCAATCCAAAAACACATAAGGAATACAAGGTAGGGTTCACAATTGACAGATATGATGACTATAAGTTCCTCCCTGTCGACTTTGTTACAGGTGAGCCTGTTAATCTTCGTACACTTGTTGGTCACGACGATAACGACCTCGATGATGAGTTGCATCGTTTCGACTTCTATCATGATGGAACCATGAGTGTTATAGAAAGAGAAGACAATGGCAGATGGAAGCGTGATGACGATATTGGTGTTTATGGTTTCCGCCGTGATGGTTTCTTTATGAAGATAGACGGTAAGATGCGCAAGAACCTACAAATTAGATTCTTGAACAACAATGAGTTTGAGTTGACTCAGACCAAGTTCAATGACAGCGATTTGAGAAGAGTAGTGGTCAAGAAGGTGATGAGATATGTTCGTGTTACAAGAAAGTAAGACATAACAATTTCAAACTTATAATATTTACTCCAGTTAACAGTAGCTTAATCTTACGTAAAGCTCTGTTAATTGGGGCTTCTTTTTGCTTCTTCCGTAAAGATGAAATAATAAAGTAAAGCTCTGTTACATAATAAATCACACAGAGATATAGAGAGCGCAGAACTAAAAAACAACACACGGAAACACCTCTGTGGCTATGCGTCTTTAAAGCTAAAAGGCAAAGAAATATATTGACAAAATATTCAAGAAAAAGGTAGGAGAAAAGGTTAAAAGCAAGTTCTTTTATCACCTTTGTAAGCTACTTATTATCAAACAGTTGCAGAGAGTGGATTTCAAAAGATGCTTAATAAGGGTTCAAAAGGGCGTTAGTTAGAACTTCAAAAGGGCATCTTTTGCAAGCCAATTGGGCGTTATTTGTAAGCTATTTGGTGGTCTTTACAAAACCAGTATGTGAAAAATTCGGACAAAACAGACGTTTTCAAAAGTTTAAAGTGATAAGGTTTATCCTTTGCATTGAGAGCTTTAAGAAATATCATACAGAGAAAACAGAACACTGAGAATTGTTAAAAACAAAGCGATAAAATCACTAAGACAACGACGATGTGTGGAGCAACGAAGGCTCTTTGCGAGTTTTTATGTACAAAGCGTTTAGCCCTAAAGTTATCAGAAATAAGTATGTTTCGCCTCTGTCGATTTTCATACTATTGTCACCTCCGTGATATTTGACAATAAATCCTCCAGCCTCTACATCTCTGTGTGACTTATCATGTAACAGAGCTTTACTTTATTATTTCATTTTACGGAAGAAGCAAAAATATAGCTCCCAAAAAGTCCCCGAAATACAGATTTTTGTGTAAGTTTGTACAGTATTTTAAATACTGACTTAAAAAAACAACATAACACAAACAATAGAAATATGAAACGTAAAACATGGCGTAAAATATCACAAATGGATTGGTATCATCATAACATTCTTCTTAGTAATGTTCTGCCTTTCCGGTATTGTACTCAATCATCGTCAACTCTTTTGCTAACATTAATGTAAGCCGTGGCATATTGCCTGGACAGTATGAATTCAACCAATGGAACAATGGACTACTACGTGGAACACTACGCTACAAAGATAATAAAAAAACGTAGATAAAGGTGTTCATATATGGTGCAGCAGGTGTCATTCAAACTGATACAACTGCTTCTCACTTCACGAGAATACAACCAAGGTCTACCTGCTGGTGCTGACTATCGACAGATGCGAGGAATGGCTAAAACCCCACAAAATGACCTCTTGCGGTTAGCGTCATGGAATTATATAAACTGGGGAAGAACGCATCATGGCAAAAAGTAGACTTACCCAAGCAAGAGGATGACGAACTACTAACAGACATCACTACCCATGGTGATACGCTGATTGTCCTTTCTCGCTCCCACCTCTACTATGCTACAGCCCCTTATAAAAGTTTACTTGTCTCACATTACAAGCTGGTGAGGGTAATGAAGGGAAGGTGTCACTGTTCCGTCAAATATGGTTAGTGCATAGTGGTGCGCTGTTTGGAACCGTAGGAAAGCTCATTGTAGACGGAATTGGAATCGTCTTAATTATCCTTTGTGTGACGGGTATATGGTATTGGGATTCGTCGCAAAACAGTATCAATGGTCGTTTGGCATACAAAGATTGGGCATTACACATTTGCATTGACGCTGTTTATCGCAATAACAGGATGGGCATTACGTCCGCCACTGATGATTCTCCTTGCCTACAAACAGTACGAAACCATTGCCTGGCACGACCTTAGACAATGATAATCCTTGGAATGATAAACTAAGAATGATTCGATATGATGAGCAAGCTCACGACTGGCTCATCTCGACATCGAAAGGTTTCTCTCTTAAGAATCTCTCGGCAAAGCCAACACCTATCACGACAGCACCCCCAGTTAGTGTTATGGGGCCAAAAATGTTTGGCAACTATGCAAGCAACAAATCATGGATAGTAGGCTCCTTTCGATGGACTGTTCTACTGGGATCGTAAAGAACAACGTCGTACTTTACTACAATGATGCTATGGTCTCTACTCCCCACGCATACCGGGCACTGCACCAGATGAACAGACAATCTCTGGCTATAGTTCTGACTTTCACAAACAAGGAATGTATAGCAACCTATTTTCCAAGGTTCATCCTTCGCCACAACCAGAAGAATTGAAAAAGATAAACCCATGTCGCTTTGGAGTCTTGCTTTAGAAGTACACACAGGTAGAATCTATGCAGGTGCATTGGGTTCCTTCCTCTTCATTTTCATCGTCGGCATCCTCATCATCTTCACACTTGTTTCTGGCAAGAAAGCGTAGGTACAGATTTCATTCGAGAGTAACATTATGTTTATCTTTGCATTAGCTACGTACAACCCATTGCTGTTGAGTGTTTTCAGGATTCTCGGTTGCGAATTGCTTCAAAATGTGCATCTTTGCATTAGCACGTACAACATTTCGTTGTCGTAATGTTGTTCTTGAGAGTTGTGAATTGCTTCAAAATGTGTATCTTTGCATTACATCGTACAACCCGTAACAAATTAACTATTAATCAGATAGGGTTGTGAATTGCTTCAAAATGTGTATCTTTGCATTAGGGCAGTACAACTCAAACCGTGGTATCGTCCAACAACGTAGGTTGTGAATTGCTCAAAAATGTATCTTTGCATTAGCACGTACAACATTACAATGCAGAGTGTATCTCTATCTCTGTTGTGAGTGCTTCAAAAATAGTATCTTTGCATTAGCACAGTACAACTTCAAGTGTCGCATAAAAGACAGCTATGAAGTGTTGTGAATTGCTCAAAATGTGTATCTTTACTATGCACGTACAACTGACGGATTTCGACAGGCCATGTTAACAGCGTTGTGAATTGCTTCAAAATGTGTATCTTTGCATGATAGCACGTACAACCAATATCAGCTTCTTTAAAATAATCAGATGGTTGTGAATTGCTTCAAAATGTATCTTTGCATTAGCACGTACAACACTATCGAAAAGCATTAAACGATTTTGTTGTGAATTGCTCAAAATGTGTATCTTTGGCCTATATGACATATGTGCTTAAAATCCTTGTAACTATCTAATAATCATTATCTTTGTTTTATTTATATTTTTATGGCAAAAATCTGCTTTTTATTGTGGCTCAAAATCGACTATAAAACGTGGTCATCTTAATGGTAGTCAACGCTGGTATTGTAAGTGCTGTAAGAGGAGCTTTGTTGGACATAATCGCTTACCAATACCATTGTCAATAATCGTTATTCCAAGGGTAATCTAACAGTCAAAGATCTATCAGAGGAGTACGAGTTTCAAACCAGGACAATTTATAGAAAAACTCACCAAAATCTTATAAAGAAGAACTTCCCAACCTTCTTGTTCGCCCCGTAGTGGTTTTTAATGGATGCCACCTATTGGGGACGTAATTTTGGTGTCGTTATCATGAAGGATCTCATTGTCTGTGATGTACTTTTGGTTTAAGTTTATCAATAGGCATGAACGTCTTGAAGACTATAAGGAGGGCATAGCTACTTGGAGTCACTTGGCATACCATTCAAGGGCTTGTATGATGGTTTTAAGGGACTTAGGCAAGCTTTTTCCCAATTATAAAATTCCAATTATGCCAGTTCCATCAGGTAATGACTATAAAGACAAAACTAACTCTCAAGACCCAAGTTTGAGGCTTCAAAAAGAACTGTCTTGAATTATCCAAGATGTTATGTCATACGGACAAGGAGTCCTTTATTGGGGCTTTAAAGGAATGGTACACCAAGTGGGAGGATTTTTCTTAAGGAACGGACAACAACAGAAGATGGAAAATCACATTATACTCATAAAGCTCTACGTAGTGCTTTTTGAGCCTTAAAAAGGAATATGTCGTCATTGTGGACATACTATGATTACCCTGAATTGAAGATGCCAACATAAAACAATGCCATTGAATCACTCAATGCAGATTTAAAGACAAAATTGAACCTACACAAGGGATCAGTATGGAAAGAAGAAAGATCTTCATCCAAGACTTTATAAGTCCCATTCTCCTAAGAAATAGGGAATGAGATTTTAAAGCACATTTTGTCACATAGAGAAAACGACGCTAAAATAAGCACACTTTTGTCACATAAGCTGCATCTTTGCATTAGCACGTACAACTGACAGTTTTCAACGTGCGCTAACTCATGAGTTGTGATTGCTTCAAATGTGTATCTTTGCATTAGCACGTACAACTACTGCCAAGAGTACACCCTACACGAAGAAGAGGTTGTGAATTGCTTCAAAATGTGTAGTCTTTGCATTAGCACGTACAACTGGTATGGTAAGAGTACGCTTGTCTATCGTTGTGAATTGCTTCAAAATGTATCTTTGCATTAGCACGTACAACATACGCTTAGACTAAGACAACTGTTTATGCCAGGAATTGCTTCAAAATGTGTATCTTTGCATTGCATCGTACAACTTAGACCTTTGAATATCAGTAAGAGAACCACGTTGTGAATTGCTTCAAATGTGTATCTTTGCATCATGTACGCTACAACTGATGATGTGATCCTCCTCTCAACATCTGTTGTGAATTAGCTTCAAAATGTATCTTGCATTATGCACGACAACAGAGGATCCATACTAAACCAATTTTAAAAAGTTGTGAATTGCTTCAAAATGTGTATCTTTTGCATTAGCACGTACAACGAAAGTGTCATAACATTTTCTGCACAACAGGCGTTGTGAATTGCTTCAAAATGTGTATCTTTGCATTAGCACGTACAACGAAAGTGTCATAACGATTTTTGTGACAACAGGCGTTGTGAATTGCTTCAAAATGTGTATCTTTTGCATTAGCACGTACAACGAAAATGTATAACTGTAAAAGCTTTAATTACTTTGTGCTTACGTACAACCGAGTTCGTCCTGGTTGTGAATTGCTTCAAAATGTGTATCTTTGCACTTACTGCACGTACATCCTGTATCTCATGTATCGCGTTGCACGACATACCTCGTGATGAGAAGAAGAGTTGTGGAATTGCTTCAAAATGTGTCATCTTTGCATTATGCACGTGTGAGCAAAGACTTAGCAACGTATGGGTTGTAATTGCTTCAAAATATGTATCTATACAACCTTCTGCTATTAGTTTGCTGTTGTGAAATTGCTTCAAAAATGTGTATCTTTGCATTATGCACGTACAGGGAGCGCCCAACATGTGTATTTTCTGTGCTGATCACGCATACTTCAAATTTGAGTTGTGAGATTGCTTCAAAAATGTATCTTTGCATGCATCACGATGCACAACCATCGACTCATCGCGACAGAATAATGAGGTCAATAGTTGTGAATTGCTTCAAAATGTGTATCTTTGCATTAGCTACGTACAACTCAAGACGTGTGGAGATATCCGTTCATAAGTTGTGAATTGCTTCAAAATGTGTATCTTTGCATTATCACGTACAACTGAATGGCTGCAAAAGTTTTTCAGCAACGAATGTTGTGAATTGCTTCAAAAGTGTATCTTTGCATTAGCACGTACAACTCTTAATACTTATCAGGTTTTCTTCTCTAGTAGTTGTGAATTGCTTCAAAATGTGTATCTTTGCAGTTAGCATCGCTACAACTATCGAGTTGATTGAGCAAGAGGTCTAGCGGTGTTGTGAATTGCTTCAAAATGTGTATCTTTGCATTAGCACGTCACAACGTAGAGCGAAGAACAGCAGCGAGCGTATGGGTTGTGAATTGCTTCAAATGTGTATCTTTGCATTAGCACGTGCAACTCGACTTTCTATCACATCTGCGCGACGAAGTTGTGAATTGCTTCAAAATGTATCTTTGCATTATCACGTACAACATGTATGCTGGGTGAGTTCGGTAAGTGCAGTTGTGAATTGCCTCAAAATGTGTATCTTTGCATTAGCACGTACAACCCAATCAGATCGCATCCAATCTCAAATATAGTTGTGAATTGCTTCAAAATGTGTATCTTTGCATTAGCACGTACAACATCGTTGGATAGAATAGATGCAGGTTAATAGTTGTGAATTGCTTCAAAAATGTGTATCTTTGCATTAGCACGTACAACCTGCAAGACTGGGCGGAGTATCCGTCTCATAAAGGTTGTGAATGCTTCAAAATGTGTATCTTTGCACTATCATCGTACAACGAATGGCTGAAGTTTCTTTCACAACGAATGTTGAATTGCTTCAAATGTGTATCTTTGCATTAGCACGTACAACTGTCAGCTAAACCAGCAATCTTCTGCGTTGTGAATTGCTTCAAAATGTGTATCTTTGCATTAGCACGTACAACTCGTTCCAGCCATGTATGCTTGAAAACGTTCTGGGATTGTGAATTGCTTCAAAATGTGTATCTTTGCATTAGCACGGCACAACCTCATCGCTCTGTGAGACTTAATGTCCCCGACTACGTTGTGAATTGCTTCAAAATGTGTATCTTTTGCATTAGTCACGTACAACGTAGTCCGTGTATTAGCATCAATGACGTAATAGTTGTGAATTGCTTCAAATGTGTATCTTGCATTAGCACGTCGCTAACTCTGTTCATAAAGGCTATAATAGTCTCATGACCGTTGTGAATTGCTTCAAAATGTGTATCTTTGCATTATCACGTACAACTGATTATCGAGGTGAATGCTTAATAGCGTTGTGAATTGCTTCAAAAGTGTATCTTTGCATTATCACGTACAACGTCAGCGTCAGAGGGTTAGCAAACTCGGGGTTGTGAATTGCTTCAAAATGTGTATCTTTGCATTAACTGTACAACGAGCGGGTTAGACTCACTTTGACGCGCAAACTGTATGGTTGTGAATTGCTCAAAATGTGTATCTTTGCATTAGCACGTACAACCATCGTCTTAGGTGTAAGACAAGTGTTTATGTTATGAATTGCTTCAAAAATGTGTATCTTTGCATTAGCACGTACAACTGAGCGAGCTGGCCTTGCTAATCAGTGGCGCGTTGTGAATTGCTCAAAATGTGTATCTTTTGCATTAGCACGTGCACAACTAGAAAAGCCATATCTGCCTCATATTACAGCAAGTAACTAAGGCTTTTGTACAAATAAAAATGCAAAACAAAAGGAGTCCTATCACAATGATGGGACTCTTTTTAGAATAATTCAGTTGCTGTCCTGGGGCATTAGGTTCTTGAGGCTGAGTTCCACGAAAAAGTTCTATCTCACCAAATTGTTTATCAGTGATGACCATAATACAGACATTACCAATTAGGGCATAAAACGATTTTACACGCTTCACATGAACATCTGCATTTTCTCTGCTTGCACAATGACGAACATAGATTGAAAATTGAAACATAGTAAAACCATCTTTCATCAAATCTTTTTCGGAAAATAGTATAAGCACGCTTTTTCCTTGTTTGTGTTCGTTGGAAGATCGAAAAGACCATCACCCACATAACCCTATACTCACTAAGACGCTGCATCAAATAAAAAGAAGGATAAGAAATTTCACGAGCATCTCCATTGTAACACTTTGCAAGACTTGCTGCTGTTAAGCCTGCAACTATCATCAACGGACTACGTTTACCACCTATAAAAACATCAAGAACTGGTATTGACATACATTCTCGCTTTAATTCTACTGTCAAATCATCTGAAACTCCATCTTCTTCATCGTTGAAAGAACTAGGTCATCCACAAACGGACGATAAGGTTCCATAATATCATCTGCTAAACAATATGCATTATAGCGGTTATGATGATGAATTCCATAGACAGGTAACATACGCTCCTCACCAACGCCTCGAGCTATCACAGCACGAAGAATTGCATACCCATAATTCAACAGATTGTTAGGTGGAACACCATCCTTGTCTCTCGTGAAACCTTCAAAGAAGATATTCTTCCAGTAATAGGTTGCAGCCTGCGCTTCGTGGTTGTCAGCATCATCACTCCAACTTTACGAGCAAAAGAACATGGAGAGGAACAAATGATTTAGAAGTATCTTCTGTAAACAATACGCTTGATCTCTATCTTAGCTTTTACCGTTTGTTGCCATAGCTGTTTACGCAATGGAATTGCAGCTTCTATCTGATTACGAAAACGTCCTGATGCAATGTATTACGTGAAAGGGAAGCACATTCCTGTGGGCATACATTTTACTATCACGAGGTTATTACTGCTAGCAGAGTTGGCTACTGAACTCTGCTAAAAGCACCTGTGTATGGTTATCTGCTTTATTATCCAATACTACAACGCAATATCTTCTATGAACCGTTCTAACAGTCTCTTGTTTTACGATATCAGGAGCTTCTGTCCTCCACTTCTGGAAGTCGGATAACCAACCGCCCATTACGAAGTGAGAGACAAGCAGGATTCCCAAAATATAAGGTTTTCTTTATCATCGGTGATTGAAGACGTCTCACGTTCTTAATAACAAAGTCACGATTCTCGCCACATAATAAGAAATCTTTGTTTTAACACCACAGCAGGAATGATATCAGGCAATTTCGGCATAATCTTTAACGAGATTCTCCATAGCCTCTTTTACAACTAAATGATTTACCATCCTAACACGTAAGCCGTCATTTTCAAACCCATTTATCTTATATAATAGTTTACTCAAGTTCACATTATCTAAATCATACAATTCTCAGGAGTATCCTTATAAAGCAATATCATATCACCAGCGTGCAAACTTTATAATCAAGCATAAGTCGATTACCTTTTCTTATCGGTGATAAACTGGAATATCCTCTATACAGATTTACGATGACAGAGACACATCACAAAGCTGTATATTCTAAACTCACGAATCTTACCATTTGTATAACAACATGCGCCTACAAATCGCCAACTGCAGCATAGAAATAACGCTTGTATTCTTTTCTCGGATTTATAAGTTTGCTCTTTTATCTTCAAAGCATCTGCACAGTGTCACATCTTATATAGCCTTATCCTGTACAGCTTTTTATCAGGCATACCATTCTTTCCCTGTCTTTATCATATAGATTCCCCTGCTCACAAGCATCCTTTGAAAGATGTTTCTTCTGGGAATTGCCCTTCATCAAAGCCAAAAAGTTCCTTATCAACAATGAGCTTTTCCAAGGTCATCCCACGAAGTAAAGCCACTGTCGGCAGTAGATTTCTTATACTTTTAATTCTCGACGTGTACAAATTTAATCGTAGGATCTACTTTGAGGACGTCCCTCTTTCATCAAAAACTTTCCATCTTTATCTCTTGCATACTGTGTTATCGCACCATAATAACTCGCCTTATGGATTTCACTGCAAGGCATCACCAGTCTGCCATCGAGGATTATCCACTCTCCAACTATATGTCCTTCTTCCTTTCAACCGGCGACGAACTGGTGTGAGAGCTGGTTCTTAACATGGTGATTAACTAATGATATTATCATTTATAAACGTACCAATTTCGAAACTTTATGTCCTATCCTACAAGCCTTAACTCTTTACTAAGCTGAATCTCTCAAGCCCTTCAAGTTCTTGTTTTCAGTCCTATCCTATCCTCGTTTCCTCGAGAAAGATAACATCTTATTAACCTCTCTCTATCTTTGTACAACAACTCCAGCATACGTCTCTCTTTGCAGAAGCTTGGGATTATTGTCAGAGTTGTAGCAGTCTCGTGCATGATGGGAATGTAAACTACGAGTCCTCTTTTCATCTACACTTTGTATACCGTATCTTTCTAAATTTAGTAGTTACATCTCCTCGTTGCACATCTACATGTGGGAAAATATCTTTCAGATATAAAAACTGCATGACGAGTTATAACTCGTGTATCAACAAGCTGACTGTTCTTAAATCCGTCTGTAACCTCAGTAACTGTGAGCGTTCCAACTTTCTTTTCCAATATTCCTGCTCCATTCTACAGATTTCACTCTCACGCATACATTGGTCTTTACGATCTTTATTCTGAGCTCCTTCTGCCTGCCCCTCTCCAATATTCTACATTGCGATTAAGACTCAATTACTATCTATCCAACGTTGTAGCTGAGATGTTATAGCTGGATACTCTTTACCATCTATTATAACAGCCTATTTAGCACGTTTCGGCATATCTAGGAATATGGTTTCTTATGAAACGGTTACATGAGCGTCACAGTCTGATTCATATCAGAACTATCAAAACTGAGACTCTCAGATAGTATGCTCAATATCAAAAAGCATTTGGATCAAAAAGGTTTGATAGGTTTATGGTGCGACCAGTCTACATACACTGCCCTCCCTGCTCCAACACACAATTTTATACTTCTTTATATCCTTATTATAGATTTTTAGAGTTCAGTAAAGTAATCAGCCTCACGTTGGTCATTACATACTGCCTTATCTATATCATCTGTACTTATAGTATACGTTTCGGATACTCTTCAAAGATCTTCTTTATCTTCATTTTCATCGTGACGGATTCTGTTGTAAGTATCCGTGCCCACTTTCTATTAGCATCATTCAACTCACGGGCTGTCTCTACAACCACTCTTGTATCATCTGAGATACTTACCCCATCATCCAAAAGAGTTTATTCACACGCTTTCTAGTATTACGCATCTCAACACTGTAGGATTCTTATTGCACCAATATCCGGATTACCCAGTCTTTAAAGCAGAGCGATCCTACCAGCAAACTGGACGATAAAGCAGCGATTTGGAGGATGATATAACTTTTCCATTGCTCTCTCTCTCGACAATTGGGAAATTTCGTAAGATGGTTTCTCAAAACTATCCTCAACTTAGGTGACTCTCACAACCACGATCGTGACTACAGCAGTCCGATATCATCACGAACTGCCCAAAAATATCAGTCGACTCATCAGCGTCCATCGAAAACTCCATCGTTTTGCACCCAAACTATTTTCTATCTGTCTAATAATATCCTCATATCAGACTCATCCAATTGATAATCATAAATTGTGATCGGCAAAACGGTATTCTTCTGACGCAGATTTATACTGGCTATGAGAGCATTAATATTATTAATCTGTCTCATACACCCAACCCTGCGCTTCCACACGATGATAATCTTTCCTTACGGAAAGATCTCGCCATCAAGTTATCTCCATCTCTCGGAACCTTTAGCAAGTAACACTGCATCAGAGTATTTCATTCCCAATATCAACATCTTATTGTATACGGATAGTTTTTGCTCCAACATACATAGCTGTGAGGTATTGCTGACCCGGATACGGACGAGTTCTATCTGCTTTTTCTTCTCCCACTTTAAACTATCTGTGTAAAGACAATACCACTCGGTTCCTCCGCATCGTAACAACAAAAGTGCCATACATCTTCAACGGTATAAAAACTGTATGAACGAAGCGTTATTCTTACCATGCGCCAGTCTCTGTTTTTGCCCATCAGTACGGAAAGACTCCCCAATCCTCTCCCAAAAGGTTTTTCTGAATCCGAGTTGTTATAGGACAGCCAGCAACACTTTGTACTATCGCTTTATAGTTTAATAGTCTTGTCATTATAAGAAATGAACACCCAGACGCTCTCAAGATATTTCCGAATATCTCAAAACTAAATTCTGTCTTCACAAAATGCTAAAAAGCAGTCATTATAAAAGTTCGACCTGTAACTTCGGAAGTTGTTCTGCTATTGTTTCTCTTCAGACATTCTGATCTACATTATTAATCAGTGTCCAAGCATCGGAACTTCAAACAGTGGATGTACAATAGCACAACGTGGCTGTACGCTCTGTGTACACTACCCATTACCGACGCAGTTGTGAGCGTAATGGACGTTTATCAAAAGATTGCGCTAATATTTTTCTTCTCGCTATCATAGGCGTTTCATAACTCTGTTTTCTGTAAACAAACCTTTGGAACTTAAAATGGTTTCTATTTCTTGCCAGAAATTAGCGAACGTATTGCTCGATAATCATTATTGTTCTCGAACTCCAGCATCTTCATCTTCTAAACTGAGCAAAAGCAGCACCAACTGTCAAAAGATTATTCTTCATATAGGTAGACAGACCCTTTGACAGTTTCTCTTCCGAAGCTTTCATTTCTCCAACGCCACATCTGTGGTTTCATCTGTAAGTGATTGCTGCTAGTTAGTTTCCGCTGTGACAATAGTTTCACCCTTTACTACTCTTAAACCACGGGATGGAGCAATATGATACAGCTCGCCCAATTTATAACGTTCAATAGGCTGATTCGAAAGTCAAAACTGGCGTGTGACAAGTTCTCGACGTAGTTGATATGGGCTGAATAATGTGGTTTTACGTCACCATCAAAATCCAAAAGTATCCACGCATTGAATTCCTTTATCATCTAGGGTACTTCTAAAAACTTTCTGATTTTCATCGCATAAGTACGCCAACGTAATAAAGACTCAGGATTCATCGGGCAAAAACCATACTTAATTAATGTAAAGTCCCAAAAGGTTGCCCACAACTTACGCCGTCTTGCTTCATTCAACCTTCTGCCCTGCTATGTGCAGAACGCTGCGCCAAAAGGCAAAGTATTCAGATCGTTACTTTCCTATTAACTACTTCTGAAAATATCAGAAGAAAAACTCTAACTGCCCTTTCAAATCACTCGAGAGGTCCAGATTTCACCGAAGAGCTCAATAGAATTAGTACACCAAAGGTTCAAGCCTAAAACTTTGTGTCATATTTTTATGGTTTTACTTGTATATTCATAGTTGTAAATTGCAAACGGATCACAGTGAAGACTTTTCACAACAAGGCTATAAGCCGAAGATTTTCTGTCTTCTGTGGACAAACTGTAGGGCTTTCTATATTCCTAGCGTACTCAGACTTCTTTAGGTTCTTAATTTCTGTTATTACATTATTTAGTCTATTCTATAAATGCAAACTTAGCTATCACATTTCCAAATTAGTGGATATTTTATCAAATTAAAAGCTAGCCAAAACATTCCATTGATCCAAAAAATAATTCTATATCAAGTAAGCACATATACACATGATAATACAAAACATATACTAATTTTAGAGTCATTAGCTGCACATAATTAATTACTTTTTAACGGTTTTGTTTGTACCCTACAAACATGGTATTTTCAGCTAATTAGTACTTAAAAGGCATGAAAAGTAAGGATTGTGAAGATTTATTTGGAATCAAAATACAAAATAATTCTTTGCAGTTTGAAGATAAATATATATCTTTCGCTGACAAATCCAAACATAAGGATCAAAAAATAGGTTAAAGGAATAGGACAGACTAAACTTAATCTATAAATTGCTAGAAGACCCACAAACACAATATAAATTCAAGACATAAAGTCAATAAAAACAGATTATGAGACAAGTAAAATTATTGTTAGATTTCGTTCTTAATACCGCAGCATCGCTGAAGGGTACAGGTATTCATTTGATACGTATTGCCATCTTAATCATCTTCGATATGGATTGGTGGTTTCGAAGTTCTGGAACTATGAGGCAGAGGGTATTGTACCTTTCGTTGCTAACAGTCCATTTATGAGTTCTTCATTCAAAGGATGCACCTGAATATAAGGACTACAAAAGGCTCAAAGAGGTGAGTTTGATAAGGTAAAGCATGAGTGGCATGAGGCAAACAACACTTATACTTTCTCACACGGCTTAGGCATTGCAATCATGTCATTTGGTATCTGACATTCTTAGGTATTTTGGTTTCCAAAGATTGGTTTTGTAGGCTCAGGATTGGTTTCATTATCATGACATTCGGAACGCTATCCTTCCTTGTCACGACACCGAAGTTTGGGTACGAGACTTAGGCAGTGGTGAGCATGGATTCCGCTACCACTGGTGCTGGCCGACTTTGTCATCAAGGATGTATACGTATTTAGCAGGCGCAGTGGTGGTTTAGCAGATTGTGCACAACGAATCTTGAAAATAAAAAGAGATAAACGATTATAAGAAAAGGGGATGTAACGATACATTCCCTTTTCTTATCTATAAACAGAAGGGTAAACCACCTAGTTGTTAGGAGACTGCCTACTTTTGCTTTACATAACATAAAGCTGCATCTACTTTTGACCACATATAGCGAAGATATATCTTAACACCATGGTGTATACCATTCTCACACATTATGTGCGAGCATCACAACGATTGGAAATGCGTAAGCAAGACTCATTATGAGCATTATAAGATGTGGAAAGGCACTCAATAATAACTTACAGAAAAATGTTTACTACCCTAAACCAATATAGCATGAAGATATTCATTGAAAGGAAAAACACATGAAGCATATCTTTCTGCAAATACAAAGATATCCTGTTACAATTCAGAGTAATTCGTTATCTTTTGCAGATAAAGTAGAATCTAATGACTGCAAGATATAACATAGAGATAAAGAACATCTTTTCTTGTCAGCTGGCTTTGCTTTGATACTACTATTTCATCCTGACAAGAAACAACTACTCACGGTCGTTATCAGAGCAGGAATGTCACTATGATGACCGTTATCAACATTGGTTATAGACAGGATACTGGATTGGCGGGTGAGACGGGTGTTATAGCGGCATGTTGACGAGCAAGACAGAAAGCGATTTTTACACTGGACTTGGACCGCATCATGACATTGAACGCGACCCTAATCAGATCTGATCAGATGTGATAGCATCACGTCAAATGCTGGTTTACAGTCATGGAACATAACTGCCGACACGCTCATCCATAAGGCAACCTTTGAGATTCCCAGCAAAGGCAGTGATACTCCATATACTATGTGATATAGCAGACGCTACTCTCTTGTTGCCACTTCCCAAGGACTTTTTCTCATGCCGCTTGATCAACAGCAGCAAGGGTTAGCCCTTTACCCTCTTCATAAAGAAAGGGCAGGTCAGTATTATGAACCTTTTAGTAAAATAATCTCTGTCATGTTGGAAATAAGTGGCTTTTTGCTGCAACAGCAAACTGGCGTTATAAGTATAAACCTCTCTCAAAGAAAACAGAACTGCGTCATAAAGGAGAGTACACGCAGCGTAGCTATTTATGACACCAAACTTTATATCCTATCTGATAATCAGCTGACTATTGAAAGTTACGATGGGACTGATAGTAAGAGCTTCTCGCTTCCTCAACCAGTCCTTTCTTTCTATAAAGCCAGTTCAACCTACTATTTTATCACGTCATCCAGTATTCTATTATCAGACAATTTAAAGCGTTTTGTTAGTATTCGCTTATGACGACAATATCCTCGGACAATCCGCATCAGATATCCATTGCAGACGATGGCAACGGCTTCTCTGTCCTACGACAAAAATGCGTATGGCGTATTCCACACCATCTGCCTTCTTAACGCAAATCCTCCCGTCGTTGCTGCATGTCTTTCAGACAAAGACCTTATCTATGTTAATAATCAGCATGAGCTATTCCACCAAAAAGCAGGCGAGCAAGTAGCGACGAAGATTTACGACTTTGAAAACGATGACTTACCAAAGGAGATGTATGCCAATGGTGAGGACATTATTACTATACTGTTAATCAGTTCATTATTCAAGCTAAGTCTTGGCAAGCATTACCTTATCAATCAGCTCTTTAAACGTCCACTAACTATTGGCAAACCAAGACACGCATCACGCTATGTCATTTCTGCTGAGACAAAAGCAGAATACTTCTGGTGTGCAAGACTATCTATTATCCATTAATGCCCAAAAATGGTAAGACGGATACGATAAAGGCAATGAATAACAGATATATAACGGCGTTTCATCAAGTAAAAAACGGTGAGGGGATATATATTGCCACGCTCAATAATGGTGTATTTGTAGAAAAGGGGGAACAGATAAAACAAGTTGCAGGAACACAGGATAAAGTATTTATCAGCAGTCTGCTAACATACGGTCAGCAGAATCGCCAATTACTCCTTCTTACCAATCACCATCTACAAATTCAGTGTACTGACTCTATCCGAGCCGATGGAAGCTGTAGAATGTTCTGCATCAATGACAGCATTATCTATACAATACCAGAAACAGGTATACATAAGTATAAGATTAAAGGGGGAAGACTAATTGATAGTGGTAGTTTCTTTGCAGACATCCACTTTAATACTCAGGCAGGATTTATCCTCGACAACACCCTATATATAGGCTCCGACCTTGGAGTTTTACAATTAAGTCCTGGCAAGGAAGATGCTGCTAAATGGGTTACCTTTGACACCAAAGTGCCAAGCTTACACCTTATTGGTATCATTCTCTTCACCCTCATCTGCATTCTCTGTATTATCCTCTTTAGCTATCGTAGACATCAAATATTGACTTATCGCCAACTTCAGATAAGCAAAGATGACCTACACCAACGTTTGGAAGCCTTAGAATCCCTAAAAGACAAGCTGACAGAAGCTGAACGCAATACGCTCAATAGTATTAATAATGAGATTGATAGCATTAAAATCAGTTCATAAAGTTTGCATACTAACAACGAACAGTTTGCAAATCTATCAGCACGTATTACCCGACTGAACCGTGATACTGCTCTTCATATGGTGAAATATCTGAATGAACAAATAGCTCGAATCCAGCAATTTGAAGTGTACGAACGTGATTCTATGATACATGATTCAGAAGAAGCACGCAACACCGACAATATAGAAATTATCATAGAACAATGCCGAAGGAATGAAGTATGGCTCAACTCATATCCAAGAACTTAAAGAACGACTCAATAAAAATCCATCGTTCACTCAAGACACACTCGTGCTGAAGGGCTTGAATGATGGTATGAAAGAGCGTCTTCATCATATTCTTAATGAATCAAAGCTACGTCCTGTGGCGGAAGTTTATACAGATTTTATTGCTGTTAAGAACCAATATGAGAACATCTTCACACCAGAAGGGTTAAAGATTATTCGTAACTATATCTGATAGTATCGAACAACTAAAAGAACTTGATGGTTATGAAATAATGACAAAAGCGTTATCAGACGAATTACTGTCAATAGAAAAAGACATTGATAAGCGTGACTGCATAGTACTTCTTCGCTTGTTACAGACGATTGATAATCGTATCAATCAAATTAAACATCTGAAGGCACTACAAAAACTAATGCAGAATATGTATGTTGCACACGAGAATGTTGTGCAGGAGAACGAGGAACGATGATGAAGAAGTTTAACTCAAAAACTCTTGCTGACATCGACTCTGCCACACGATAATTTTGATAAAGAGAACTTGATTCGTATGGGTTACTTCGTTCACCAGTTTGGTTTACAGAGTGGTACATCATCAAGTTTCAAGATTTCAATGGAAGAGCCATTGGCTAACCAAGCATTCTTCAACAGCCGTTTAGTCGGTGCAATGCACGTTCACGCAGGTGAGAAGTTCCATGCTATAGCATCTGTGTTTGCTGAGAATGATGCGATGAAGATGACTTCCGATAAACTCTTGCAACGAGGCATGGGGTCAATAACACGATTGGTATGGATGCCAATGACTGAACGCGGCAGATTTTCCATATTGGTATCAGCGGTGCATCGAGTCACCACGTTATAACAAGACTGCGTGGCCCTCAGCCATAAGTCTTGCACTGTCCTATAAAAGTGTGTGTCCCATATTTTTATTATCTTTGTATTTGGATATAAACCAAGATAAAAATGGAACTTACATAATTACAAATTTCGGAAATTATTTCTACTACACAAGCAGTAGTGAGGGTTTTTGTTACTCTTCAGTCTTTAATTATGAACTCATTGATGTTTCACGAGCGTGAATTATTCGTCAGTGAGAACACAGATGAACAATAAGGCTGTAGTCGTCGCCGGTATAGTCATGGCTTTGAGTTTTCTCTTCGTATTCTGCAGCCGTGTAGTGGTAATTTCTATCCGTGCTTCTTTGGACTGATGTAATGAGAGCGAGGAACGCGCCCGTCTGTTCAATCTTTCTTTATACCAAGGCTCACAACAGAGCAGATAGGTGATATATCTGAGGTGTCTATGGTCGTTCTTACAGCAAACAACAGGTTTCCTATTTGGCAAACAGTTGTCGGATGATGTTGAGCTAAATGGCTTTGCCGTGGCTCTATCCTCCTCACTATCTAGCAGTTCATATCGACGCAACCTTCATCTCCACTCGTAGGTGACAGTGTCAAAAGCAGCTATTTACGATATTAGGCGCACTGAGGACGGTAGCAGGAGGTGCTTTCCGTGGTCAACCATCCCACCGAGGAGCTTCTATGCTGGAAGGATTGAACTTGATACTCTGAAAGAAAGAGGCGTTAAGGAAATAGATCCGTTATCTCGATGCACCAACAGGCATAGAGAACGCTGTCTGTGCCAAGCTTCCCGTGCTGCGCATCAGTTCCTGTGTGGCGCATCTCAAGCGTCAGGTTATCAACAGTGTTGCCTGCAGGACAAACCCACCATCGCCAGTGAACTCTCAGAAGTCTTTTCGATGGAAGATAACAGTGTGGGATTCCTTGTGGGGATACGAGCATTTTCTTACTTTAGTAGACAGATGGAAAAAGAAGTATCCAACCCTTAAGAAAATGTAAGGCAGAAAGAAATATGGCATACTTCACCTATATGGACTTCCAAAAGAAGTGCAAAGGTGTATACACTGACAAACTGGATTGAAAGACTCAACAGAAAGTATAAGAGGGACCATCAACATGAGAACATCAATGCCATCAGCACAGCAAGGTCATCTTTCTATTGGGGGTCCGCATGGCTGGAGGAAACTAAAGGCTTTATGACAAAGAAAAATATATCAATTTAAAAGTGTTGGAAAAATAAAGAAAATGACAACAAGGATAAAAGAGAAGAATAGATTACACACTTTTTAAGGACAGTACCCTAAGTCTTACACATTAAGGGCTCCATTCCCAACACGTATTGCAAATGTTGCAGCACAAGAAGCAACTATCACAGACGCTACTGCACTGTGGAAGTTCTCTCCTGAAATGAACTTTGCTGTTGGCAATTTCGGCTTCGAGGCACAGTACTTCACGTAGGTATCAAGCGTGACAACGCTATGCCAAAACTATAACGCATGGGGTGCATATAGCAATGTACGCTATCTTCTCAAGGGACAAGGTTACACCTACACCAAGGCAGATGCAGGTATTGCTACCCCTGACCCAGGTTCTATGGAGCTTGTTGCAGCTTACAACTATTCAACCTTAACCGATAAGGACGCTAATATCTTTGGTGGTAAAGTAAACGATTGGTCATTGACTTTCAACTATTACCTCAACAAGTATATGATTTGGCGTGTTCGTGGTTCTATCACCCGTGCAACAGATAACGCTGCATCTAATAATAAACATTCTCTATCCTTTGAGACACGTTTGCAGATTAAATTCTAAACTAATTCATAATTCGCAATTCATAATACTAGTGATGCAATAATTTTAAATTAAACTTCATATATCCCTTTATTAATAAGGGTTTCAGAGCGTTCTCTTTGATTTTTGATTTGAAAATGACAGCGTAACTTTTGCAACCAAAACTGCATTGTTATGAACGTCTGTCGATATGTTTTTCTCATGTTGTGAAGTACACACTCGTTATCAGTCTCGACAAGTGCGTGAAGAGGTACCGTGGCGACTGGCATGTCAAGGATTTGACTTGTTACAACCAGCTTCTGCACCTTTTTGTTTGGACAGCTGACGAGTTGTGATTCCTTTACGGACATCTGTCCCTGTGTCTTGGTGCCCACGAGGACATTCTCTACCATCTTGATCGGCAACACGGTCAACCAGTCATCACTTTCCCGAGCTAACGACAATCGATTACCGCATCTATGAGGAGTTTGGCATCTATATGATCAACGTAAGGCCTTTATACACAAGTACCTGGATACCGTATATCACTATAGACAACGTACTTTACTCCCTCGATCCTACGACCATCTCCACAAGTGTCAAACTTGCGACATGGGCTTTAGGAAAATACAACAAGGGGGCGGTGAAGATGCACACTCTGCTTGACTTGCGCGGGAGCATTCCAGCAAACATCCACATCACGGATGGCAGATGGCATGACAGCAACGAACTTGAACTGACTGCGCCGAGCCTCTTGCCTTCATATGATGGACAAGGCCTATGTTGACTTCGATGAGTTCTTTCGTTTCCATTTGGCTGAGCCTATTATGCCACGCACCAAAGGACAACATGAAATACGAGATTATTGGCACATAGAAAAGACTTCTCCCGAGAGGATGGTATTCGAGGCGACTTTACCATTCGCTTGACTCAGCCAAAGACTCATGCACTTTACCCTGAGCCTTTCAGGGCAGTCTGCCACTATGATGAGGAGACATGTGAAGAAATAGTGTTCATCACTAACAACTTCGAGATCAGCGCAGTGGAAGTGTCCGTCCTGTATAGGCACAGATGGGACATAGAGGTGTTCTTCAGTGGATAAAGCAGAATATTGTCGTGAAGACCTTGTGGGGCTATTCCGAGAATGCAGTCCGAATCCATCTCGGGTTGCAGTCATCGCTCATCTGCTTTGTTGCAAAGAATAAAGGCGGACAACAAAAAGCCCATACACCATTGATGGAAGTGGCAACGCTGATAAGAGTTTTGTTTTGGAGAAAACTCACCTCAGAGATTTAATCACTAAAGCCGAGAACCTCTGTCATTTTCAATCAATATGTCAAAGAACTACCTCTATTTGATAATATGTAAAACTTAATGCGATTTTATCGCATCAGTACTAATTACTGATATAATTCACAATGCATAATTACAATTCATAATTATGATTACTATTGTTTACTATAAAGATGGGTGAACTTATTCTGAGTTAATAACATCCTCATCATAAGCGGCAGAAGTTATCGCAGTATCGAATTGTGAATTATAAATATGAATTTTCAAAAAGCCCCACTACAAATGAGAAAATCAATCTATTCTCCTCCTCCTGATGCTGACATTCCTTTGTCCAGCATTAGCACAGACAGCTTCAGCGTTCTGGAGGCATTCAAAAGGAAAATACATTAAAGGAAGTTATTATCCTTTCGTCATAACATCCGTTCACCGCTTTCACTAACGGTTCTGCATGACAAGATGATCCACATGAGTGGGACAAATTGGTCATCTACGTTTCAGCGAATGTAACACTCAGGGTGGCGTTGCTTGAAACCGAGATGGGACAGTTCTTCCAAATGGGCAATCGAAACAGGATTGCTTTATGGAAAACTATCCTTCTATTGACGAGGTAAACGTTTACGCTAACTCTATGCAGCGTTGCATTGCTAGCTGCACAATACTCACAAAGTGGCTTTTATGCCCTGAGCTAAGCTTGCGCGTAAACCACCGCTACGTCTCGTCTGAGATGGACCCGAATCTCTTCCCACGTCTCACAAAGAGTACAGGAGGCTTTCGCACTGAGGCTATGAAGCAAATCAATGCTATGGGTGGTAGGAAGGACTCGTTGGTATCAACAAGGGACTCAGGAGAGCTACGACCTCATTGCTAGGTCTTAGACATGAAGCAGAGTGAGTATTACAAGAAAGGAGACATAAAGGACTTTCGTTAACAACGATGCTACAGATTACGCTTGAACTCAATCAAGAGCCTGGCATGAAGGGATCATTGAAGAATGCTAATTCTGCATCTGACGCCTTTATCCTCCAGTATCATGAAGAGCCGACGGCATGAAAGCTGCCTCGTCATAAAACTCAACTGAGGAGTTGGACCAGATTGCTAAGGTAAAGGACGTATATGATGTGTTTTCACCGCTCTATCGTTGCTGTTACGTGGCTCACCCACTTTTGCAGTATATGTATGACGAGCTAAACGACAAGGATCGTAAGTTCACTTTCCTCTGTGGTCACGATTCTAACATTGCAAGTGTTGATGCTGCCCTCGGTGTTGAGGAGTATTCACTTCCTAACTCTATCGAGAAGAAGACACCTATCGGTTCAAAAGCTTGTCTTTTAGAAAAAGTGGGTTGACGTTGCTGGTAAAGCTTATATCGCCGTAAACCTTGTTTATCAGAGTACAGACCAGCTGAAGCAGATGTCCCTACTCGACCATGCAGCATGCTCCACAAGTATTCTCTTAAGCTGAAAGGTCTCAGTCAAAACACTGACGGTCTTTATACTTTCGAAGATGTCAATGCACGTTTCCTTCAGGCAATTCGTGCATACGATGATATTAAGTAAGTGGACGAGTTAACAAGTTTACGAGGTACATTGTGAGATAGATAGAAAAAGAAATAAAAAGTTAACAAGCAACTTTCCTACTCGTAAGCTCGTCTCATCAATCAACTCATATCCCATCTTTACTTCACTATTGTTGCTCGCACACCTTGTGCCGTTGGTTAGCACCACTCGTGCGAAGTGATTAGCACCACATGCGGAGCCTCAACACCTATCCTATTAAGGACATAATAACGAGAAAAGGGGGTAAGTTGCCTATAAAAAGACAAAGTAAAGAAGTGAATAAGTAGATAGGTGAACCAATTGCTTGTGTAAAAGATAAAAAGGACATAATAACAAAGGACGTGAACAAGTTACTTATTAATTTTTCACGTTACCTTTTGTTACTATGTCTATTATCATGATACACCATCTTTTATTATAAGCAATTAGTAAACTTGTCTACCGTTCACTTGTCTTCTCGCTCTACCATATCTATACATTGTATATCCATCTGTTCCTTTTCCCATCCCCTATATATCTCGAGAAGAAGGAAGGAACACCCTGGACAATAGGTTCTGTAGCATACTCATAACCATAGGTATCAGCATCATCGCATATTACATGCAAAGGATAGTAAACATTATTCTTATCCTTAGCATAATTTTCCATCCCATTAGTAGTTTCTGTATTCACATAGAAGGTCGTTATATCAACATCTTCCATTGGCTTAACAAACTTAACAAGGATAGCCGAATCCACCTAAGGCGTGCATAAATTTTGTCATTATGCCGCCAATAAAAACCTATACGTTCATCTCTTCAGTTGCATCCAATCGCCCCCTTTCCTTATAATCATCATAAGGTTTGCAAGCTGCAAGAAGCAATAGAACGATAAGGATATACCCTCATTTTCATTCCTTTATAAACCTTTTTATTCTTACAATTCATCTTTTGTTACATGCAACTGGTAAACTTGTCTCACTGCTCACCCGTTTACTTGTCTACTCGTTCACCTGTTCCACTGTCTCACCGCCTACCCGTTCTACTTGTTCACTGTCTACCCGTTCACTTGTCTCACCTGTTCACCCGTTCACTTGTCTACTAACCAAGGTACTCATCGTCACGAATCTATATTTTTCTATTTTACCAACATACATCGTATGAAGGTCACCATTAGAATAAGCCTGTTCAAAACCGTTTTATCAATAAAACCACTTTTCTTTTAGTTCCGTAGCAAAATCCTTTTCTTACAAATAAAAACCAACTTTCAGCCTCCTTTAAAATAAACACTATTATCAGCAAAAACCTTTGTCAATCCAGCTTTTCAATTTTTATTCTCATCACGTCCAAACAGAACCGAGATAAGCCATTTGTTTTCTAAAAGAGGCATCCATCACGCAAAGCGTAAAATAATCTTCCTTATCTACGAAAGTCTTGTATAGCGACTGGCACGTATATAAGCTACAACCGTAGGGTCATTATGTCCCACATACAGCCAATATGTCCCTCAACTGATTGTCATCGTGTTACAACCATCCTGCTGTTTACTTTGCAGATAACAGCATCCATTCCTTTTCCTAAAAGGTTAAACGGATTGAACTTCAAATCTTTAACTAACTCCTTCATACTAAACATTAATTAGAACACGAATAAAACATTTACTAAATACAGCAAACTTTTTATATAAAACAAAATGCAGAAGAAGAGTTTACGGGTTAACACGCGAACAAGGTGACAAGTGAACGAGGTGCATGTTACTTGTAAAAATAGAACGGACTTATTACCATAAATCAGTTTCCTTGTTACTATGTTCTTTCTCGCAAGCACCTTTGTTAACTTGTCAACTCGTCAACCCGTTAACTTATCTACTCAATTACCCGTCAACCACAATATTTTGTAGTTTTTCCAACATAATACTTGTCAGATTTTCAAATTTCGTATCTCGTAAAATATTATCTCACCCATCCATATTAATTCGGATGAATTGTTATGATTAGTGGAAATTTTAGTATAAATAGATAGGGTAGACGACAGGTGGATCTAGTATATAACAAATTAATAGCATTAGTATTCTGCTCATCTATACAGCGTGTAGCAATCGAAGTATCTGATTAATCACCACACCCACTTATAGTGGAGGAGGTGTTTTTCTGACTTAAAGAAACAACTCTCAAATTTCGGTGAGCCGCACAACTGTTTATAACACCTAAGAATGTTGTCAGAACACGGAGCAGCGTCAATGATACTATTGATGACCACCGTATGCTAGACGGTGTTACTGAGCCACATGCACTACTCTCTTCTGTAAGCGTTGTGAGAAAGCTATGACTTTGAAGTTAAGGGAAAATGCTACTGTTACACTGGTGAAAATTGGTAAAGGTTTTAGAATTGACGACACAGCTTTTATTATAAAGGTATCTGCCTCACTGTCTCGAAGCAATGAACGAGAAAGAAGAAATAAACTAATTTCTTATACTAAAAAGGTCGCATGAGCTATGGCCTTTTTGTAAAATCATGAACAAATACAGACGGGCATGAGCCTGATTCATCGTAATAAGAATAAACAAGGCATAAAGCCCATTCGTAATACAAAAACAGACACATTATGAAAAGAAGTTTATCTGTACCGTATGTGGTTATATCCACGAAGGTACATGAGGCACCTGAGCAGTGTCCAATCTGTAAGGCTCCTGCAAGCAAGTTTAAGGAGATGACAGAAGAAGATGTAACTGAGTTTGCAACTGTACACGAATTAGGTACAGCATACAAAGACAAGGTTTCGAAGAACTTATTGAGCACTCGTAAGATGACTTTCGCAGTGAGTGTTCTGAGGTGGGTATGTATCTCGCTGAGTGGCTCGTCAGGCTGACCGTGAGGGTTACCCGAGGTAGCTCGTGCTTTTGAACACTCATGCTTACGAGGAGGCTAACCATGCAAGCCGTTACGCAGAGTTGCTCGGCGACGTGCTGAAGGACACCAAGTCAAACCTCATGGCTCGTATTGAGTGCAGAGAAGGGTGCTTGCACTGAGAAGTTCGAGATGGCAAAGCTTTACAGAAGGAAGGTTTGACGCTCTCCACGATACCATCCACGAGATGGCTAAGGACGAGGCTCGCCACTGTGCAGGTTTCTGCTGGTCTCTACAACCGTTACTAAGTAGACATCTCTTTCCTTGTTCTCCACAAGCGAAGTAATCTTAGAAAGAACTAATGAGGGTTGGTCATGGCAGTCTCCTCGTAGCTATACAACTTTAGCGACAAGGAACACATACGTCAAATTATTTCAAACCTCAAAATCAAAACTACGCTCTTTTAGCTTCTAAAAGATGCCCAATTAGCTTGGTAAAAGATGCCCTTGAGGTCTTACTAACGCCCTTAGTCCACTACACCTTTAAAAACACAACTTTGCAAGTGTTTGATTCTTCGTGTTACAAGACCACTAAAATCAGCCTTTACGATTCATTTCACCCAAAACACACACCGCCTTTTGCAAACATATTTCATCCCTTTCCCCACATTTAATGGTTCTAAATAACAAAACAAATATATAAAGATAGAAGATAAAAAATACAAATATGAAATTATAGTTCTATATTAATGTATCTATACCATATTTTCGAGGGTTAGAATTTGCTTTTTCGATATTAAATCGCTATCTTTGTGACGTGTTAATATTATAAACACCCAAAGAAAATGACCGCAATCGTAGCGTTTTTAAATAAGATGACAGTAGCTCATCGTTGTGATAGTGCAGTAACTATGGGCGATACACACAAAGCGGTGAATAGTGCCAACAAAATATTCACGCTTTCTAAATATCATCCTGTGCGTTATGGACCCAGTAGCAACGCTGCATTTATGGGAGTACCAGTGATATCATCATTAGGAGTATCGCAAAGAATTAGCAGAAAAATCTTTTGAGAAATTGAAAACTATGTAGAAGATCATTGATTTTTGCATAAGGTCATCCATGACGAGAAACACAGCGTAACTATTTTTACATCGCAGTTAGATCTGTTTGTAAGAATTTGTCGACGAATTGTCACAGCAAAGCGGAATTGACGCAGAAGAATTAACAGAAGAAAAACCCAAAGAGAAATTTATTAGCTGTAAGGAGGAACTTAAAAATGTAGACAAGTGTCCGTAATTTGAGAATTACACTTTATGATGATTTCAGAAAACAATTTATACACTCTGTCGATGAACATGTCAAGACAAAGCTAAATATATCGACTATTATGTGGAGGCATTCTCTATTACCTCTCAGCAAAATTAGAATTGCCAATGAATACTGGGCTTGGTATTTGTTGGCTATGGTGAAAACGAGACTATCCATCACTATATCCACCAATGTCTCATTAGCTGCTGATGATCATTTACGTTACTATTTCAATAATGATATTGTTGAAATATCAGACCATGGCTGTGCAACCAGCATCACACCTTTTGCTCAAATAGACGTAACACAAAACCATTGTGCGTGGTATAAATCCTACTTTCCGGCATACTTTTCATGATGTCATTAATAAAACAGTGTCAAGTGTATTGGGGAATAATTGCTGACTCATTTAACAAAAGGATCCTTCGTATAGCAGCAATAGCCTCATACATACAAGGCTTAGATACAACACGTACAACAGAAGATGCTATCCAAACAATACAACAGCAGATGTTCAAAATGCTACACTGAAACCTTTGTTGCAAACAGTAATAGGATTAGACAAGGAGGATATGGCAAAATATGGCTGAAAAGTTTTATTTCTTCACATCTCGCGTTCGAGAATGCAGCCTGGTGAGGAAAACCGTGGGTATTCGTAGACGAAGGTAATATCGAAAGGTGGCTATGGCTGATAAAACTGCAAACATTATTTTTAAACCAATCTGAAATCCAACATTCTTCAAAACTATTTTAGAAAATAAGCAATATGGATAAAACAATATATAACACTCTTTTTCAGCCCCTGAGGTTGAGGAAACGCTTTTACCAAAGAACAAATAAAAGAAAATAACAGATAGTATATCAAGAAAAATATCTGACAGTTCACAGTTGGATAGCGTATTCAAAGAGTATAACGAAAAACAGGAAACAGAAATGTCATAGAGACACTATGCCGGTTACAACTATTAGTTGTATATTTACGCAAAGAGAGTAAAGAGGATTATTGATGGGTCCTCGTTTTGTCTTATAATGATACGTCTAAAATTATATAGTATCTTTTGCATAATCATTAAAGTGTCAATACGCAAAAGAAAATAAGACATGATAAGTACTCGAACTCAAAGACCCGAAGGCCGTCTGTGGCAATCGTGACATGTTGCACAGTGGTGCACACCTTGCAGCCAATAAGCATAGTCAGCCTATCTCTGACTTATCTCCTCCGCTACGCCGATGTGCTATTTGAGCAGCATAAGGGAGGAGATTGACGCAGCCTATAACGAGTATAAGGACACACGTATGGAGCGTAGCCATAAGACATGGCCATTGAGAAGTGTGGCTTCTTCCCTGCCCGAATGTGCTTATTTTGATCATCTCAATGATGCCCCCTGACGATGCTCAAAAGGCGTTGTTGGTAAAGACTGCGATGAGCAAGGATTGAGCAGGAAAACCCCTGCATGGATGGTGTCTGCCAAAGGAGGTCTATGGCGTTGGTTCCAAGAGGTTCCCGGAGCTACTGAGTCGCATCGTACGTGTGTTCAAAGATCCTGAGAATATCAGTATTGACATCTTCTTTGATCAGATTTACGAATACTCCTTGGCAAATCTCGCCCTGTTGGGAAGGTCAGGTGGGAGTGAGTTTCTAGTACCCCAGCCAGTGTCAGTACAGCAGTCATGGTTGAGGTCTACAACCACCACTGGTGACAAGAAGTTTTCGATCCAGCTCTGCGTTCGGGCGGTATCGTTCGTTCAGGCGGCACGCTATATGCACCGCCACAATGCCACCAACGAGCAGATGATGAACTCTGTTGCTAAGGGTGAGGAAAGAGCCTGACACGGTGAAGTTGGGCAAAGATGAAACTTGTTGCTCAACAATGTGCGGCGAGATTACGGAGGCTAACTCCTCTGAGTAGCGATCTCTACAATGCCGTTGGACAGTTCGATTATGTCATGGCTAACCTCCGTTTAATGTCACGAGGTAGTCTGTTGAGAAGGTGACAGACGATGCACGCTTTATCACCTATCGTGTACCTCGTAACAAAAACAAAGTCTGCCAAAAGGTTTCAGACAAGAGAGACCGTACCTAATGCCAACTACTTATGGATTGGCTATTTTGCACAGCCCTCAACGAGCAAGGGTAAAGCAGCACTTGTCATGGCAACTCTGCCAGCGATGCAGGAGGCAGCGAACTGGAGATACAGAAGATGATTGAGGACGGCATCATCAGTCGATGGTGACCTCCCCAGCAATATGTTCTTCATCAGGACCTCCCTGCCACACTGTTCTCAATAAGCAGCGACCAAAAGAAAGACGAATACTTTATTGACGTCGTAAATATGTTTACACAGGTAGACCGTGCACACCGTGTTCTCTGATGAGCAGGTAAAAACCCTCAGTATATCTCTCGCCTTTACGAGGGCGACAGCGATGCTTTTCCGGGCATTGGTCGAGGAATATAAGGCAGAAGGCAAAGCAGAGCGAGGCAGACTGGTTTAGAACGTTGGCCGACGGCAAATATCAAGACATTGTCGGTCTGTAAGGTGGAGCGAAAACTTGAAGACGAAGATGGTATTATCGACAACGATTATAGCCTTAACGCAGGTCGATATGGGCGTAGTGATTGAAGACGACGGAATGACTGAAGAAGAATTCTGCACCGAAAATGCTATCGCTAAACTCGGAGTTTGGCTAGCTGCTTTGCTGCAGCTAGGGAGTTGGAGAGTGAGATTGAAAAGAACTTAAAGGAGCTGTTGAAATAATGTGGATGCAAGAATAGGAGATTGTATAGTATCGCAACCCAACTGTCAAGTTAGTAAAGGGAAAATGAATATCCACTTATTGATATTGATAAAATAACAGTAGGCAGAAACTCGTTACGAACAAAGAGATACGATTGTGTAGGAAAAGCAAAGTGGATGTAAATTGTCAGAATGGTGATACATTTGACGCAAGGATTACACCTTTGTCTTGAAATGGTAAAATAGCAATGGTACCAATTCCTGATAAAGGCATTGGTTCCAACAGAGTTATTTGTTTTTCGGGTAAGAAAGGTATTACAGATAATGACTTTGTGTATTACTTTCTTAAACAAAGTTACATTAGAAATCTTGCAGCAAATAGTAAGGACTGGTGCGGGAGTGGAAGGCAAAGAGCAGACGGGAATTCATAGAAGAAAATATAAAGTTTAATTTTGTCCTCCCCACCCAGCAGAAGATAGCCTCTACCTCTCCTCCTCCTATGGACCGCTCTGAGTCGAGAACAACATATCTGTCGTATCCGTTTGTTAGAGCAGATGGCAGAGAACCTTTACAAAGAGTGCGGTTCGTCCGTTTCCGATCTTTGCAGGACACGAGAATGGTGAAATGGTTAATGGACTGCCCGAGGGTGGAAGATCAATTCATTAAAAAGAAATCTAAGCGAGTTTAAAAGAGTGAAGAAACATTACTCTGCGGAGATGCGACGAATAATCGCTATATCAGTGCAGGTTGCACCATCAGGGCTATCATAACAAAGCAAATGTACATGGCGTATCTGCTACGATGAGTCTCATCCGGCGCAAATGCAGTGATATATCAGCACGCTGACTCATGATGATATTTGGGCAGCAGACTCGTTCTTAAGATCTCTGAAAAGAGACGTAAGATATATGGTATAGTTTCATGAACCATTAAATAAACTATCCGACGTTATTATTAATACTCCAGATATAGGTGCAGCACAGCCACTGTTTACCCAAAGGATATTAAACTAAAATTAAAACATGTGTCACACCCATTGGAGAATAAAGGGCAAACACTAACATCTCAAAAATACATAAAGAACATAGCACAGCTATATAAGAAACCAACTCCTCACTGCCAACGTGATCTACTTCCTTTCCCCGTTTGATGAGTGGCAAACTTGAAGTAAAATCTTTTAACATCAGTATATTATGAAATCGTTTATCAGCGAAGACGACTATAGAGCAGACCCTTTGTACCCGACTATCGCAACCGTAGTTCGGATGGAAGCGCATTGAGCGGATCGAGTGTAGCACAAGATGACGTTAGCAAGACGGGCGTCGCAACTCGTCAGAGTGTATCTGCCTGCGGTGTTCCTTACCGCCTTTGAGAACGACTTAATCCACAGATTGACAAGAGCATCTTAGCAGTAGTAGCTGACTCCGTAAGTGACTATACCGGTACGGACATGATGGACACGAACTATAAGTTCTATAACCAGTTGCGCAATGGCATCAACGAAGGTGAAGAAGAATGGCAAAGACGACTTTTGACATCGTTCACTGATGACTTTGATAATGTAGAGAACAACGACTTCCACCGGTGTTAACCCGATGTAGATAAGCGCAGAATTTGGTTATCGTCGCCCCGATATCCTCTTGTTTGTCAATGGACTCAATGGTCTTCATCGAGTTAAAGAACTCTATCGAAAGATAAAGGAAGCCTATGAGAAGAATCTCGTTAGCTACTGAGAAGATATTCCCAACATCTTTTGCACTAAACTGATATGCGTACCTCACGGTATGCAGACGAAGTTGGGTGGAAATCAGGTTATGAATTCTTCTCGACTGGGTTAAAGGTCAACGACGAACATGAGAAACTCGACCGAGCATATAGCTGAGTATGTCTTTCAATCATCAACCCTCATTGACGGTCTTTCCGCAAGGAACGCCTGTTAGACTATATAGAGAACTTTATCTCTTTGGACAATAAGCGCGTGAAGATTATCGCTAAGAACCAATTCAACATTAGGCGCAAACAACTCACGAAGAGCGTGGAACGCAGAGAAGAACTAGAGTTAGTGTGTGTTCTGGCATACGCAGGGCTCTGGGTAAGAGTTATTCGATGGTGATGCTTTGTACGAAAGGTAAGCTAAGCTAGGGTAACTTCAATTTCCCCGTCATTACTGACAGAGCATCCCTTGACTCCGACACAGATACATAAGACCTTCTGCGCAGCAGGTGAGGTCATTAAGAGAAAAGAAGAATGCGCAAAGAATGCAGCCCAGCTGCGTGAGTTCCTTTAGCAGTAACAAAACCGATGGTCTTCACGCTGATACATAAGTTTTCAGTATGACAAGACAAAGAAATATCCTCCTCTCGAGCGCAATGACATCTTTGTCTTGGTAGACGAGGCACATAGAACACAGTATAAGCAGTTGGCAGAGAACATAATACGGGTCTGCCTAATGCTAACTACATCGCTTTTACAGGAACCCTTTGTTAGGTTCAGCGATTGACCAACCAATGGTTTATGACTATGTATCAGAATATAACTTGTACGTTGACTGAAGACTGGTAGTACTGGGTGCGCCTGTACGAGGAGTCGTCGAGTAGTCCGTGAGGTGGGATTAGAGAATAACTGGTTTGACCTAGACATTGGACAAGATTGTCGAAGAAGAAGAACTCAACGATAGAGAAAGAGAACTCTAGAGAACCTCCTCACGTATCTTAGAGGTAATCAAGCGCGACGGACGTCTTGATCTGTATTGCACAAGACATTGCCCACCACTTCCTCAAGACGAGGCTTCTAGAAAAGGAATGGTAGTCAGTGTGGACAAGCTACACGGCTAAGATGATGAGAAGGCAAATACTACTGGGGAGAAGAGAAGAAAAGCCCTCATCATGAGCGCAATGCAGCTAAGACGAATGAAGAACGTGACGAGCTGGACAGCACGATTAGACTATATGAATAAGGGTGGAGATGGCTACAATATCAGTGAAGAGGCTGACGAAAGTAGAGAAATTCAAAGCACAAGGATTAGACATCATCGTTCATTCGCAACAAGATGAACTGAGATAACACCCTGTAGGGAAAGGACATAGAAGACAGATAAAAGAGGAAGGACGATCCACTCAAGTTTAGTTCTTTGTATGTGCAATGTGGCTCACAGGCTTTGACGTTCCTTTCGCTCTCTCAACCCTTTATCTTGACAAGCCTATGAAGGGCCATACACTGATGGAAGCGATTGCTCGTGCCAACCGTGTGTGGTCCCGGTAAGAGCTGCGTGGCATCGCGTAGACTCATGTCGTAATGTGTTTAAGCATATGCAGCAGGCACTGTCTGGACTATGCCTCAAATGGTGAGGAAGGTGCAGGAGTTCCCAGCAAAGGATATTACGCAGTTAATCGCCAACCATTGACGGTTGTATTGAGGAGTGCGATCATGTTCTCATAGGATTAGGGATAAGATTAGATAAGATGTCACCGATGAGACACACTTGACAAACTGGGAGTCCTTATACTGGCATTGGTAATGACATCCTTGAGAAAGACGAGAGTACAGGTTTACAAGGTGATGAGCAACTCACATGATGAACCTGCATGGACGTTGCTGCAAAGCCGCAGGATATTTGAACTTGATGGAAGAATGAGAAGTCTCCACTGAGTTATCTCACGACTGTTCTGTAACAGAATAGATGATGATGAAAACCAAGAAGGGCAAAGTAGAAGATGAGCCACACACTGGACGATAGCGTTACGGGTGATGGTTGCAGAAGACATGCCACATATAGTAGTATTCATCAGTGAGGCAAGGTGATCGACTTTAAGTAAAATTAGATATAGAAAGTATCTCGTCAGTCTATCAATGCAACTCCTCATAAGTCAATGGAGATTGATAATCTCCGCACCTCGGCAGAAACAGCGTTGGAACAGTTGGATTAATCAAGAACTGCAGGCTAAAGCAGTGCCATTCTCCAAAGATACAAGCACTGGCATTGGCACTCTGGTACTGCAGGTGGTACGGAGAATGAGGATCACTATGAGAAGTTAAGTTGCAGCTGATTGATGAACCCAAGAAAGAGCAGGGACGGTTCATGATATGGGATTAAGGGAGGAAGAACTCGAAAATCTCACTGACCTTCTCTTTATCCACATGGTAGAGAAAGCTATCAGCGATGAAGAGAAGGAAGTTATCCTCGCTTTCTACCTCTAGCAACAAGTTGGTGGAGGAAAAAGAAAGAGATTGTTGGTGGTTGACTGGTATAAAGACCCACGTAAACCAAAGACAAAGGTGTTGGGACCGATACAACGGTCGTTGGATAAGGATCGCCAAAGACCTATGATAGGGAGGTATTTTCATCACAACGACAAACCTGTTGCTGGACTGCACTTTGTCGATATGGCAGTACAGGGTTGTAGGATGGACATCCTCAATACTTAACGCCTCCTTTTCATTAGTAGCGACTACTGGACCACATATATTTTTGTATATATACCCTCCTGTGCATTCCTTCCGCATGAATTGGCTACCTTTGTACCAGATGTTAATCATTCATCAATTTGCTTTCATGGAAAAGATATTGTTATTACTGATATTAATGATGTCGTTGCTACCGCATTACGCACAAGTCACCGATGAAGCGGAGTGCGAATGGAAGGACAGCGTAAGCAAGCATATTACGCACACGGCGGAAACATCATTCGGCTATAAGGGTACGTGCTATTGGTATGGCGAGAGCCGTTCAGTGGATGGAAAACCGTGCATAGCTCCGCTGGGAGTCAGCTGTTATACATCAGCGATCTCAACGAACTGGACGAACAGGGGGCTGGTGCTGCCTGCGAGCACTGAAGCAGGTAGCGACATCGAAGGGGGTTATCATTGAACGCATCAAAGGTGCTGTATATAATAAGCAGACACGGAAGTTTGTGATGTGGTTCCACTTGGAGCTGAAAAGGACGTGGCTGGCGAAGCAGTGCTCGTGCAGCAGTCGCAGGAGAGTGACACACCACTTGGTCCAGTCTCCGTGTTTGTGCGGTCGACGTGTCACGGCAGGTATTCTACCCGATAGACTGTCAAACGTAGACACGACCGATTTAAGGCAGCGACTTACCGAGCTCTTTAATATAAAGCTATGGTGGACCCTTTGCTTGGTGTACAGGCAGAGATAGAACGTGGAATGTCTATGCGTGACTTGGTGGCGGTCAGATGTCACGCGACATGACGATTTTTGTCGATGATGATCGGTAAGGCATACTCGTACCTATTCGTCGGAGGACAACCTCACCCTTCATATTGCGCAGCTCACGGACGAGACTATATGCAACATAATGGCACTTTTGCACGTGTTGCAGCAGGAGGACAAATGAGGCACTCGACTATCTTTAGAAAGATGGTATTTACTGGATGATAACGTTGGTTGTCACAGGTTGCACCAAATGCAGCCCGAATGTTCTGCGCAAAACATCTTTGGCCCATGGGAGCAACTGCTTTCAACCTCTGCGTGTGGCGATGGTGCTGTCACTTTGGTGCGTACTAGGGTACATATATCTCATAAAATAGAAACTGACAGCAGCGTGAAGAAATTGTTTGGTGGGTAGCAGCATGTTTTGATATGATATATGGAACCCAAAGCAGCTGAGCGATAGTAGACATCTTTGGTTACCCATTCGCTTTGAAGAGGAAAGCTGGTGATACAGAAGTAATTCAGAATTCAAAATTCAAAATTACGATTACTTTGATAATTCAGAATTATTCGAACAAAGTTCTGATTGCAGCACGTCACAATTATGATTACCGATGTTGGAAAGGGTCAAAAATCACCATTTCGGCTCATACGACATGTGCTTAAAATCCTCTTGTAACCATTCAATAATCATTATCTCTGTTCTACTTTATATTTTATGCGCATCTGCTTTTATTGTGGGGGCAAAATCAGACTATAAAACGTGGTCATCTTAATGGTAGTCAACGCTGGTGCATTGTAAAAGCCAGAGGAGCTTGTTGGACATAAGGTCACCACTCATTGTCGGGTCAATCGTTGCAAGGGCACTCAACAGTCAAAGATCTCATCAGAGGAGCATGGAGTTTCAACCAGGACAATTTATAGAAAACTCACAAAATCTTATAAAGAAGAACTTCAACCTTCTTGTTCGCGCCCTAGTGGTAGCCGGATGCCACCTATTGGGGACGTAATTTTGGTAAGTCGCTATCATGAAGGATCTCATTGTCCGCAGATGTACTTTTGCTTTAAGCTTGATCAATAGGCATGAACGTCTGAAGACTATAAGGAGTGGCATAAGCTACTTGGAGTCACTGGATATAGGCCATTCATGGGCTTGGTATATGCGATGGTTTTAAGGGACTTAGGCAAGCTTTTCCCAATTATAAATTCCAATTATGCCAGTTCCACTGGCACTGACTATAAAAGACAAAACTAACTTCAAGACCGAAGCTTTGAGGCTTCAAAAGAACTACTTTGAAATATCCAAGATGTTAGTGTCACACGGACAAAAGAGTCCTTATTGGGGCTTTCAAAGGAATGGTGTCACTCAAGTGAGTGATTTTCTCATGAACTGACAACAACGAGAAGATGGAAAATCTGCCATTATACTTTCATAGCTCTCACGTAGTGCTGAGCTCTTTAAAAGGAACATGTCGTCATTGCGGACATACTATGATTGGCTCCTGAGTTGAAGATGCTGTCAAATACAAACAATAACAAGCTATTGAATCACCAATGCAGATTTAAAGACAAAATTGAACCTATCATATGATTCAGTACGCGGAAAGAAGAAAGATTCTCATCCAAGACTCTTATATAAAAGTCCCATTCTCCCAGAAATAAAAGGGAATGAGATTCAGCAATATTTTGCTCAAGCAGATGTTGAGAAAAACGACGCTAAAATAAGCACACTGTCATATAAGCTCAAATTTCAAACTTCAAAGATCAAAGGTCATAGGTCAAACCTGTGGCTCAAAGAATAAAAGAGTCAGACAACGATGTCCGACTCTTTTATATATTATTTATTTAAGGTGAACCTTATTGAAGGTCCTTCATTGTGAGTGGTTGAGCAAGGGTAGTAAACTCAAGACCACCTGTGGTACACTCGATAATCCCTTTAGCAGCATCCTTAATCTTATTGCCATTTATGGTTTCTGAACCATCCATCTTGAAATAGAGTTCTAGACCATCAGACTTAGGATTAACACCTAACATATTCTGCTTAATCTGATTCTCGGCACGAGCAACGCTCCATACACGAACCTCACTCATATAACCATAGAATGGACGCTCACCCCAGGGAAAGCCCGAATCTACCAATGCTGAAAGCCAACATCAGCGTTAGGATCGAAACCAGAGATGTTCCATGCAGACTCAGCCCACTTCGTACCATTAAGATACATAACGGTCTTACCCGTTGCTGATCGAAGGTTACTGCTACATGATACCACTTATTAATTGAAAGCTTCTCTGGTGCTTTGCTAGATGCTGTCTCACCTGCTATCTGAAGAATACCAGCAGAGATCCCACCACCAACATCACCAACACGGAAGATCATCAGACCCTCAGAAACCCATGATGGTACAGTTGCTTTTGCCCCACCAGATAGAATGAACTAAAAGCCTCGTAAGTAAATGACTTTGAAAATAGGTTCCTGCAGGGAACTTCACAGAGATATACTTGTTATAGAAATCGCCAGCCTTTTGTTATCTTGACTGGTTTTAGCCAAAACACAGTATTCAACGTCCTCACCATCAATGATAGTGTAGAAGCAGAATGTAGTTTGATAGGCAACATATAGTTCTACCTGCCTCTAACTGATCAAGATTAGTTAAGCGTCAACGACACCTTTGTCAGCATAGATGCCTTGCCTCAGCTATCGTTGAAGAAGTCTTACCGAACGTAACATTCTGATGCTTGAAAGCAACATAGTCTGTTCCGTATGCAGTATTATAAAGGGCAACCAGTGACGAGTCGGCAAGTGAATAAGAGACATCTACTGCCCCATCTTGCTTGTTAGAAAGGCGAGAAGTAATGTCGACATCTAAGGTTGAAACCAGTGTCTCGCATTTCAACTTTCTGCAGATTGCCATCAAAATATATTCTCTGTTTCAACAAATCGCTCTCACTGTCTTGGCAACTCACCCACACAGCATGCGGCAAACGCCACAGCAATATGTTTGAAAACATGCTTGTTCATATTTTGTATTCTATTAAATTTATAATGTGAGCTATGCAATGTTGAGTTGAGTGGTCTGACCCATCTCTCCTTAAACACTTGTTGATTAATCTGAATTGCCTGACGCATCCACTTGTAGTTAGGCGTGTTGTCGTAGTCGTTATCGAAACGATAAGCACCTACTCCACCCTTATAACCCTTAGAAGGCATACTCTTGGCTTGTCTTAACAACTGACCACCACTCTTGAAGGATGACTCAAAGTTATCGGTTGTGATAATTGTCTTTCGGGTCAAACAACTATAGTAATCGAAGTGAGTTGTACGACCGTAAGCCTGATCAATCCAGTAATCAACATATCCATCTAAATCCTCAGTAAGGCCACCAAAGTGGCCATCAATACAGATAAGACGGTGTCCCTTATGCTCAGGATCGCTCTTAGGACCGATGTACTTGTTCATCTCCTTTACCAAGTAAACGAGGTCAGCATTAGTGCTGAGCGTGCCATCCATATCAAAGACACCACTACCAATCTCCCAGTCGATATCGTAACCGTCCCAGTCATTGGCTGCCAATGAGTCGCAGAGACCCTTTGCAAAGCGAGCCAAAGCCTGCTTATGGTTGTCAGAACCAGCAACACCCTCGTAGCCCCAGAACTTCCAACGAGCCTTCTTCTTAGCCTCTTCAACGCGAGCTTGGTCGTTTGCCCAACCCTCTTTCTCAGCCTGCTTCTCAACGGCAGGTAGACAGAATCAGGGTTCACCCTTACCAATGTAAGACAAGAGTGTAACTTCCAAGAGTTCTGTACCCTTCACCTTCTGTACAAACTCCTTGTCCTTTTTCTTCTGCTCAGGTGTAATATTAAAGCGATTAGGTGCACCACTCACATAGAAACGATATCCATACTATCTCAGGGCATAGAGGTAAGATAGCCACGGCGATAGGTACCAGCTGGCGACCAGCAGAATACCAACCGAAGGCAACAGGACGACCATAATTAACGGCTTGTTGCTTATAAGCTTTCAACCGGCATAATACTTCTGCTTTCAGCATTGTTCATCGTATTATATCCACCGATATGATCGTAAGGTTCGTCTCTCACCTCTGTCATCTTGCTACATCCACAGAAAAGAACTCAGCACAGAGCAATACCAACGAACTTATATATTTTAAAAGTTTTTCATATTCAAAATGCTTGATATTAATGATTCTATTGTCCCACCACAAACGTGTACCAGCTTTTATCCAGACCGCCACGAAGTAGCTTGCGTGCACTCTAAGTTAGCAATATCCTCGTCGAAGTAGACTTGTTAGTTGGGAAAACGCATACGACGGATGCCCACCTCACTGTCAACCTCACCATTATGAGTAGTTTGTAACTGACACTATGCAACTTAGGATAACCTGTATGACGATACTCTGTCCAAGCCTCTTGTCCGTTAGGATAGAGTGCAATCCACTTCTGTATCATAATTTTCTCAAGTTTCTCCTCATCGGTTCCAGTCCATCTTGTAGTTGCCTGAGTACTGCTGGTACATCAACATTCACACCTGATTGGTGAGATGGAAACTGTAAGCAGATGGTTTGAAGACCAGACGACATATAGTCTGCCACCTCAGAACTTTGCACACCATCTCTCCAAAACTGACATCTCGATACCCTTCTCATAAAGTGACTCTGCAGTACCACCCACAGCGAATCCATGCAGAGCAGCCTCAGCCAAGAGGAAATAAAACTCAGAAGCACGCATCCAATAAGTAGGAGTTGTACTTTGTGATTGCAGGACGAGAAGAATTTTGAAAGCATCGTTAGAACTTACGTCATGACCTGTTGGTACACCTGAATACTTTCCGTATGTGCCTCCACAGTCACTGCCTGAGAAACCGTACTTGTATTGAAGTACTTTTGAGCAAACTGGGTCTTGATAACCGCCTAAGTAAGCCAACATAGAAGAACCCATACGGCACTCGTTATACTGGTTGATAAGTGACATCGAGGTTGTTCTTGAACTCCAAGCTTTGCACCTCTCTCCATCTTAGCCTCATCATCCATGCTCTTCATCACACCATAAGGATGGTTGACAGCCTGCAAAGCGTACTGCTTTGAGAGTGCTGCATCAGCATAATAAACACGCATAGCAAGACGTAACATCAATGAGTTGGCATAAACAACCCACTTATGTACATCCCCAGCATAGACAGCATCAGCATTTGGCAAGAGCTTGCTATTACCATTATCAGCGTATTTTGTCAACACCTCGATAGCATCAGAGAGTTCTTTGAACATTGCCTTATACACTTCCTCTTGGCTATCGTATGGCACAGTGATAAGTCCTTTACCAGCCTCCTTGTAAGGAATAGGCCCGAACATATCGGTAGCCTTATGCCATGCAGAAATCTTTAGAATCTGTGCTAAGGCGAAAACCTCTGGGAACTGAGTCTCAGTCTTACCCTTTAAGTCCTGCCACAAAGGTACAACCGTTGAGTAAGACTCGGTGTAAGATGAAGCAAACCCAACCATCCTTGAGGAAATAGTTGAGGTTATTAGGACCGCCCCAGTTGTTGTTCTGACCGAAATAGCCACTCCAACAATCAGCAGCAAGGTTATAGGCTGTTTGATATCTGTTAGCAACACTGGTACCATCTGCCTGTGTTCCTACTGGGAAGACGCACTTCTGCATGGCAGTTATAGGACCACCAATAGAAAATACCATCCATCAATCCTCCTCTGGGAGGAGTTCAAACTCGTTAGTGTTTACCTTTTGGAAGTCACAAAGCCGTAAACAAGGACAGCGCAAGAACACCATACGATATATTTATATGCTTTTTGTCTTCATATTCAATTAAAATTTGAACTTTAATACTGAAACCATAACTTTCAGACTTGGCTGCATGAAATAATCATTGCCTCTGTCCATAAGTACCTGTTGAAGCTGTAAGCTCGGATCGAAAAGGTGCTTTACAATAGATCATCCATGGATTTGTTGCTACAAATGAAAGTGTCAAACTCTTAATGACATTGTTAAACAGCCTTGAATTAAACTTATAGCTCAAAGTAAGCTCCTGCAAACGTACGTTTGTTGCGCTGCTAGGTATAGTAACCTGCGAGGTCGTTCTCACCTGTAGCAACAAGTGTATAATACTTCTTTGCATCATACAAGCCCTGATTAGGAATCATTACGCCACCTGCATCTCTTGCATCAGCTGATGCCTTAGACACACCAAAACGGTCTAACAATGCTTGTGCTGGAAGAAGTAACAATACCGCCAACACGTGCATTAATCAAGAAACTAAGCCCAAAAGTTCTTATAGGTGAAGTTATTGTTCCAACCCATTGTGAAGTCTAGTAGTCTTACCTAAGTAGATAGGCTCAACAGTCTCTAAGCTCATACCACCTGATGGACTAACATTTACGAAGCCTGATTGTCCTTTTGCCAATACCTTTCTTGCATAAATATCATTGATAGAACCGCCTACCTTAAGCAGAACGCGGCCATTATCCTTTGATACTTCAGGGATATTGATTGGCTTTGGACTCAATGGGTGATAGTAGTCCTTCACCATTTCCTTAATCTCATTGACGTTCTTAGAGTAAACCAATGATGAGTTCCATTGCAAACCTCCGAAAGTTATCGTTATAACTCAATGCCATCTCGACACCACGGTTCTCATCATTACCTGCCTGCAAGTAAACAGCCTTTGTAACCAGAACTCTCAGCAAATCACCGATAAAGGTTTGATTATAAAGTATTAGACTTATACCAAGTGAAGTCGAATGACAACTTCTTCCAGAAACGAGCAGTCAAACCAAACTCGTATGACTTTGTACGCTCTGCCTCATAATCAGTAAATGGATAGATATCAGTAGACTTCAAGCTACCACCCACGATTGAGTTGTGATAGTGCCTGGCGTCATACCTGAACGTAAACAGGAGAACCAACCTCTGTATAAGAACCACGGACCTTCAAATAAGAAATGAATGAAGGAGTTTTGTCATTTCTGAGATATACCAGACAAACCAACTGATGGATAGAAGAATGATTCCTCAGATGAGTTTACAAGGCGTGAGTTCCAGTCGTTACGACCCTGTCAAAGCAAGATAAACCATACTTCTCCAACCCAATTCGGCACTCTGCAAAAAGCTGCTACATTAGTACCCTTTGAGTCACCACCACCCTCTCGAATCTTAGCTATCACTTGAGTTAATATTGTTCAAAGAGAACTTATTTGGAACTAAAACCAGTTACCACCATAACCACGAGTGAGAGATGCAGTAGTCAGAATAGCTATAACCAACGTTGGCAGCAAGACTGAAACTTACCGAAGGTCTTATTGATATTGGCAATAGCATCAATATAGGTCTGATGATCCTTATAATCATAGCTCATAAGCTCCTTTCTCCTTGGCAAAGTAATTGAACGAAGAAGCATAAATCTATACGCTCGCTTTGTAATAAACGTCTTGTCGAGACGAATACGACCTGACGCTCAACCAATCAAAAGATGTTATAGGTAAGACCCGCATTGAACATGAAACGATCCTTATCATCTGGTGCTAAGTTGCGATAAGCAGTCCAATATGGGTTCTGATTAGCAAAAACGGCTATCGCTAATTGGCCAATACTGAGTTAGGGAAGTTTCTACGTTATCGTAACGCTCAAAGGTCTTTATACCTTTCGAAAAGACTCACCGCGTGGGAAGAGATAAGCAGCAACGATTGGGTTCCAATACTCACCTCTGTGACACCATGTTATTGTCCTTCTGCTTGATATAAGATGCACCAAGGTCGAGTTGCACCTTATTCTTGAACATACGGGTGGTAGTTACGATTGTGAAGTTGTAACGGTCGTAAGTATTATTTGGTATGATACCACGTGAATTAGTTGTTGCATGAGGCAAAAAGTCCGTTGAACTCATTACCCATGTTCAATGTCAAAGCATTGATGAAGTTCGTTCCTGTACGGAAAAAGTCCTCTTTGGATCGTATGAACTGGAAGTTGAAAAGCTTTCACCCCAACCTCGTAAGAACTGAGTTTATTGCCATACGTGCTCGGAACTCGGCATCAACAAAGGTGAACTGAAGTCAGCAGAACTTGAGAAACGAAATATCTACGCGTCCTTCCTTACCTGTAGTAATGAGGATGGCACCATTAGCAGCATTACTCACCATAGAGTTGGCAGCAGATGGACTCAGCTAAGACGCTGATGCTCCTCGATATCCTCCCGATTGAGGTCGGCAATACCTTCACTACTTGCACGACCTTCTCCCATGATACCGCTATCACGTCCGCCACTAAAGTTGAAGATTGGAATACCATCGATAACATACAACACGTTGTTATCACCTTCTATAGACTTGGCACCACGCATGATTACACGTGTAGCACCTCCGACACCACTGGCACTCTTAGAAATGCTAACACCAGCTACTTTACCGTTTAATGAGTTCACAAAGTTAGCATCTTTGTTACGTGTCAACTCATTTGAGCCAACTGATTGTACATTGTAACTCAAGGCTTTCTCGGCACGCTTGATACCCAAGGCTGTCACAACAACCTCGTTCATAGTGTTTGCTACTTCCTTAAGAGTAACATCAATAGTTGTTTTGTCACCTACAAGGATTGTCTGGGTAGTATAGCCAACATAAGAGATGACCAACTTTGCCTTTGACGTAGTATTAATAGTAAAGTTACCATCAATATCCGTTACAGCACCTTCCTTGGTTCCTTCCACCATAATAGTGGCACCAATCAGTGGCTCACCAGCTGGATCAACCACACGTCCAGTTACCTTGTGATTACCGTTTTGTTGCACAGCCTGAGTGCATTGATGCTTCTGGCGAGCCCTACGGATTTTACCGCATAGCTACTCGTTGAGCTAACGCAACAGAAAGGGCAAAAGCGACTGAGATACAGATGCTTTGCTTTGCTTCATGAATCATTCTCATTAGGTTCAGGGTTTAAATATTTATATTTAGGGTTCCTAATTGTTACTTATTAATAACAGCTGCATGGACAACTGCCATGTCATTATCACCTTATAATATTATAAGGTAATGATAGATAGATTATTATTTTATTTTATCACAGGTTGTTTAACGTATAAACGTCAAGATTATTAATGAATAATAGGTTAGTCAATGACCTCATAAATTCGGTGCAAAAAGTATAAAATAAATCTATAAACGACGTACTTTTTGTAAAAAGTGAATAATGTGTTTTGATTGCAGAATAGGGATATGCGCGTACCTATCTCCTGTTCTTATGTAATACACGAAGATACTGCTTATACGCTGATCCGTTCTTTACATCAACTATCTTTTGTTGGAGCCTGCTCCTTATTGCGACGATTAACAACAGTAACTACACTCTGTGCAAGACTGAGGAATGACTGACCTGTAATGGTGTCAACCTCTAGAAGTTGCAGGTGTTCCATTATCACCATTTTCGCAAATGCTCTGTACGATTGGAATCTGAGCAAGTAGCGGACAAACCAAGTTCCTTCTGCTAAGTTCTTGCAACCGTCTTTACCAAAGATAGTATTTGTTCTTCTGGGAGTTCGGCTGGTGTAAACCATGCCATATTTTCAACCAATCCGAGAATTGGAATATTCACCTTTGTCATTGCGATACATATCACACTCTTATGCGCATCTGCCAACGCTACATTCTGAGGAGTTGACACACACTACTGCACCCGTAATAGCAAGTGTCTGCATGAGTGCAGATGAATATCGCTGGTTCCCTGGTGGTGTATCGAGGATAAAGTAATCGAGTTCTCCCCAATCTGCATCAGCAATAAGCTGTTTAAGAGCTGAGGTTGCCATACTTCCACGCCAAAGGGTTGCTGTGTCTCGATTGACAAAGAAACCGATAGAAAGCAACTTCACACCATACTCTCTATTGGTTCAATAAGCTGGCGTCCATCCTTTTCTACTCTGTATGGACGAGCATCTTCTACACCGAACATCTTTGGCATACTTGGACCGAAGATATCAGTATCAAGCAAACCTACCTTATAGCCAAGACGCGCCAAGGCAATAGCGAGGTTAGCAGAGACCGTGCTCTTTCCTACCCACCCTTGCCTCGAACTAACAGCAATGATATTCTTCACCTGAGGCAACAACTTGCCCACCTCTCAGGTGGTACGTTCTAAATTCTGCTGTAATAGTTACTTCAACTTCCTTGCCAACTGAATAGTGAATCTGAGCCTCAGCAGCCTTAATAGTAGACTTGAGGAAAGGGTCGGTCTCGCGTGGGAAAATAAGCGTGAAGCTTACTTTGTTACCATTGATACTTGGTGTATCAGCGAGCATTTCACTTTCTATGATATTCTTTTTGTTCCTGGATAAATTACTTTTTCCAGTGCATCTGTAATGAGTTTTGGATATAATGTCATTGTTTTATTATTTTATAATCTTTTGGAGAATGAAGCTATCTCACTGCTATAAAAAGCTTATATTCCTTCTTATTAGAATTTCACTTACTTTTTAAGTTAACAAAAAGAATGCCACAACATAATCGGACACATTAGTTACCGTTAGTTTTTGCGACTGTCTCTATTCTTCCCACTTCTTTAGCAACAGCTTTCCAGTCGGTCATCTCACCCGCTTCAATGGCTTGCTGTTCACGCGCAGCCTCATCACGAGCCTTATCACGAGCACGTTTTTGCCTTTCATGTCGGCGATAGTGGCATCATCGAGAATCTGAATAGCTCCCACGATGAATAGCATCCCTGCACCTCCTCGCCAAAAGCCTTCCAGGCTCGTTAAAGTCAGAGATGTTAAACTCATAGATAGTACGGAGGTCATGACGAACCAATTTCGTTTCGCCCGATTACCCGCATTCTTCAGTCGGAGATAGCTTTTGCTATTTCTTTTATCTCGTCTTGTGCGAACTTATTTCTTCCCATGCTTTTGATTCTTATTCAGATGCCATTGATGGCTTTTCTTGTCTGCGAAGATAACAACAAATTCCCCTAATACTGCAAGTTTTTTAAGGAATACATTGCGCAAGGCATAATAAATTATCTAATAAAAACAAACTTTAGATAGCCTAACAATATGTATTATCACCTCAAAATGGAGTAATAAAGAAATATGCTTTCTACTTTTAAACTTTTAACCCAAACCTCTAAGTTTGCAATATGAATTGCAATAAATAAAAAGAGATTTGGATTTAATAACAGAAGATTTTTCTTAACCACCATGTATAATTGAACTAAATCAGAGAATACTTGAAAAACAAACCAATAAGGACTTTTTAACCATACTTTTTACGCTACAAACAACAATAAAAGGGAATGTTAAAAGCGTGTGTACAAACGTAGTTGAACCAATTTTTAACAATCAAAATAATATTAAATTGATTATTATAACTAATCAAAAATAACCAATAAAGGTTAATAGTGTTTTTAATATTAAAAATATTTCTCAAAAATTTGATTGTTAATAAAAACATGTATCTTTGCACCAAGTTTTTAGTGGTTAATTTAGTTTTTAGTATTTAAACCTTGGGTGATGTGAATCAGTCAAGGTCTTTTTATATATACTGAACCTCTGACACAAAAATTCTTTTTATGCGTGAAATTAATTCATAACAGATAATTCACAGTTTCAACAAATCATTTTTATACTAATTATGTACGATATGAAATATGCTAATGACCGCATACGTCGACAAGATCGTCTGATGAATGAGGAAAGAGCTATAGAACTTCTACAAGATGGAGAATATGGAGTTTTGAGCATGGTATCAGAAGGTATGGGGTATGGTATTCCTGTAAACTTTGTATGGGACGGCAAAAATAGTATCTATATTCATTGTGCACCTGAAGGACGTAAATTAGTCGCTATTGAGCAGAATCCCAAAGTTTCGCTTTGTATCATTGGTAGAGTAAACTTATTGCCACGTAATTTTACCACAGAATATGAGAGTGCTATCTTCTTCGGTAAAAGCTCATATTCATCTTTCTGAGGAAGAAAAGATGCATGCACTGCACCTATTGATAGACAAGTTATCACCTGATTTCAAAGAACTTGGCGATAAGTATGCGCATAAAAGTTTCCATCGAGTTGAGATTATCCGCGTAGACTTTACTGAGTTCAGCGGAAAACGGAAGAAAGTGCTTACTAATACATTGTTAATTATATAACTAAAGTTTTCCCACCCAAATAAATAGATAGAAAAATAACAGCTTGTCGAATTGTAAATCAAATAATTCAAGAAAAGAAAATCATGCAACATCCATATAAAAATACGAACAGAGCAAGGCCTGGAAACGTTATTACAAGTTAATTGAAGATTTAGTTGATAATAATGATATTGAATTACAGACTCAATAGAGTATGTTGTAGGTTATATGCAAAGGGTATTAGATGGTCAAACTACAATCTCATAATGATTTAGACTCAATCGCAGGAACTAGATTGAACGAGCATTGAAGCCGAACATTATCAAGAGAAATATAAATATATCATCTGATGACGGTTTCTAGTCAATGAAGCGAAAGATCGTGAAAAGTGAGCCAGAGTCCTTAACATGTTTACCCTGCCCTTCCTCAACATCTTCGAGCATGAGGAGGAAAGCAGGAAGTGAACAATGTAGTGAATAACTATGAATGGTATCAGAGAATGAAATTTAAGAAAGAAGGTATCAGGGTGAGAACTAGATTTAACAAGTAAAGACTTCTTCGGTAATGAAAGGTAATACTTCCAAAAACATATTTCTGTTTCTATCGAGTTGAGATTATCCGCGTAGACTTTACTGAGTCCAGCGGAAAAACGGAAGAAAAGTGTTTAAGTAATACATTGTTAATTATATAACATAAGCAGATAACGGTCTGAAAAAAATCATTACATATATTCAAATAAAATATCTATAAATAAAGGCAAAAACACATATAAAAGGAAAGATTACAACCAACAGGAAATCAATTAGTTATAAAATAGCGCATAAAAGATGCTTACTTGGACTTCAAAAGGGCGTTAGTAAGACTTCAAAAGGGCATCTTTTGCAAGTCAATTAGGCACCTTTTTAGAGACCAAGAGAGCATAGTTAGCTTTTGAACTGCATACTTACACATTTCAATCAATATGAGAATAAGTGATACTGTTTTTAAGAAGTGTATAAGCCTTTTATTCTATTTTTTCAATTCTAATGGAAGAACCAGAAAAACACCATCTCATAAGACTTTGCATGAAAGAATGTACATTGTCTTTCATATAATAAAAATTTGGTAGTTTCAGTTGTTATTTGTATCTTTGCAGGTATTTAGAAAAATAAGTAAAACACTAGATAGTATGGCAAAGAAATTCGCCGAGCACAAGGGTCTTGACCTTGTTAGCACAAATCAGGAAGTATTGAAGGAGTGGGAGAAAAAGACATCTTCCACAAGAGTATTGATGAACGTGAGGGCGAACCACATTCATCTTCTTTGAGGGACCTCCATCAGCTAATGGTCATCCGGTATTCATCATGTATTGGCACGTTCAATCAAGGATACTTTCAACCGCTACAAGACAATGCAAGGTTTTCAAAGTGCATCGCAAGGCGGGTTGGGATACTCATGGATTGCCTGTAGAATTGGGTGTAGAAAAAGAGTTGGGTATCACGAAGAAAGATATCGACAACCACGCATCTGACAAATATATTTCAACAGAGGAATATAACCATAAGTGTCGTGAGAATGTAATGAAGTTTACTGCTGAATGGCAGCAGTTGACAGAGGAGATGGGCTACTTCGTTGATATGGAACACCCTTACATTACTTACGATAACAAATATATTGAGACGCTATGGTGGCTTCTCAAGCAGCTCTATAATAAGAGCTTGCTATATAAGGGTTACACCATTCAGCCTTATTCACCAGGCGCAGGTACTGGTTTGTCAAGCCATGAACTGAATCAGCCAGGTTGCTATCGTGACGTAAAGGATACTACCGTTACTGCACAGTTTGCTATCCCTGCGGAGGATTGGAAAGCATTGGCTGAAAAGGCAAACTTGCCAAAGCAGACATGGGGGAAACCTTGCTTTGTTGCATGGACGACCACACCGTGGACCTTACCTTCAAACGTTGCGCTTTGTGTTGGTCCAAAGATTGAATACGTTGTTATTGAGACCTATAATCCATACGATGCAGAGAAGCTAACACTCGTTATGGCTGCAAGTCTTGTAGCTGCCTATCTGAAGTCAGAAGGTGAGATTACCGATGGTGGCGAATTACCAGAGTACGATCGCGGTGATAAGTATGTTCCTTATCGCATTGTAGGTCGTATGATGGGTACAGAACTTGAAGGTCTGCACTATCAGCAACTGATGCCTTGGGTGAAGCCTGTTGAGCAGACTGGTGATTTTGCACCAAAGTTTGTAAATGATTATGCTGCAGCTCACCCAGAGAAGGTGTTTGCAAGCGAAGATGGCCGTGACAAGTTCGTAGAGATGGAGAGTGAGGCTTTCCGTGTCATCCTTGGCGATTACGTCACAACAGATGATGGTACGGGTATTGTACACATTGCTCCTACCTTCGGTGCGGACGATGCTAAGGTGGCTAAGGATGCAAATATCCCAGCACTTTATCTGATTTCAAAGAAGGGACAGACCCGTCCTATGGTTGACCTCCAAGGTAAATACTTTACTATCGAGGAGTTAGATCAGAACTTTGTTAAGGCTTGTGTAAAATGAAAAGGCATACGGCCATCATGCTGGCGACTATGTGAAGAATGCATACGATCCTCGCTTCAACCCAGATGGTGTATGGGACAAGAAGGCTTCTGAAAAGGAAGAGGACTTGAACATCATCCTCTGTATGGAGATGAAGCAGGAGGGTACAGCTTTCAATATTCAGAAGCACGTACATAACTATCCTCACTGCTGGCGTACTGATAAGCCAATCCTCTACTACCCTCTCGACAGTTGGTTCATCAAGGACACTGCGAAGAAGGAACGTATGGTTGAGTTAAACAAGACTATCCGTTGGCAGCCAGAGTCAACTGGTACTGGTCGCTTCGGTAACTGGTTTGAGAACTTGAACGACTGGAACCTCAGCCGTTCACGTTTCTGGGGAACACCACTTCCTATCTGGCGCGATGAAAACCGTGGCGAGAAGTGTATTGGTTCTGTGGAGGAACTCTACAACGAGATTGAGAAGTCTGTTGCTGCAGGCATTATGGGAGAAGAACCCACTGAAAGAAGCGGGCTTCTAGTAGGTGACTTCAGCCAAGAGAACTATGATAAGATTGACCTTCACCGTCCATACGTTGACGATATCGTCCTTGTAATGATGAAGGGAAACCAATGCATCGCGAGTCAGACCTCATTGACGTTTGGTTTTGATAGCGGTTCAATGCCATATGCTCAGCTTCACTATCCATTTGAGGGTGAGATTAATGCAGAAGGTTTGAAGGCTATAGGTAAAACTGAGGCAGAGTATCGCAACCAGTTGGTACACTCATGCTATGAGGGTACGGCCGTTCCACCAGCATTCTTCCCAGCAGACTTTATTAACGAGGGTAGTTGACCAAACGCGTGGTTGGTTCTTCACACTCCACGCTATTGCAACAATGGTGTTTGACTCTGTTGCCTTTTAAGAACGTGATTTCAACAGGTCTTGTACTCGATGCAAAGGGTAACAAGATGAGTAAGCACGTGGGCAATGTTACCAACCCATTTGAGATGATGAATAAGTATGGTGCTGACCCTGTACGTTTCTATATGATGACGAACAGCGAACCATGGGATAACTTGAAGTCTCGACCCAGAAGGTGTTGACGAGTGTCGCCGTAAGTTCTTCGGTACCTTATATAATACGTATAGTTTCTTTTGTTCTTTATGCTAATGTTGATGGCTATGATGCCACAACATGTGAGGGCAGTGAAGGCTGATGCACCAGAGATTGACCGTTGGATTATCTCTAAAGCTTAACTCACTCATCAAGGGCGTGACTGCTGAGTTAGAGGATTTCGACCCAACACGTGCAGGTCGCCTTATCGACTCATTTGTAAACAACGACCTTAGTAACTGGTACGTTCGTCTGAACCGTAAACGCTTCTGGGGGTAAGGAGATGAGTGCTGACAAGAAGAGTGCATACGACACATTGTACACTTGTTTGATGACTGTTGCACGTCTGTTGGCTCCATTTTGCTCCATTCTATGCAGATCAGCTCTATACAGACTTGAGTGTGATTCAGAGCATCCACTTGATCGTCTGGCCAGTAGCAGACGAATCTGTTATTGATGCTGACCTTGAGGCACGTATGGATATGGCACAGCGCATCACATCAATGGTTCTCGCTTTGCGTCGTAAGGTGAATATTAAGGTACGCCAGCCATTGGCACAGATTATGGTTCCTGCTATCGACGCAACTCAGAGGAAACATATCGAAGCCGTTGCAGACCTTATCAAGCATGAGGTGAACGTTAAAGACCTAACTTTCGTTGAGGGTCAGGGCATCCTTGTAAAGAAGGTGAAGTGTAACTTCCGCGTCATGGGTAAGAAGTTCGGCAAGTTGATGAAGCAGGTAGCAGCCCTGTATGGATGCTCTCTCACAGGAAGAGATTGCAGCTTTGGAAACTGCAGAGCGAATTCAACTCGAGTTAGAAGGTCAGCCAATCAAGGTAGAGGCTGCAGATGTTGAAATCATCTCAGAGGATATTCCTGGCTGGTTGGTAAGTAACGAGGGTAACTTAACAGTTGCTTTTGAGGTTGAACTGACAGAAGAACTCCGTCGTGAGGGTATGGCACGTGAGTTAATCAATCGTATCCAGAACCTCCGTAAGGAGACTGGTCTTGAGATTACTGACCGTATCTCTGTCGTTATTGAGCCACAAGCAGAGGCTGCAGCAGCTGTTGAGTCATTCGGTGAACTGATTAAAGCGCAGGTTCTTGCCAATGACATTACACTTGCAGAGAACAATGGAGCAAATGTTGAGTTTGATGAGTTCAACTCCATATAGAAAACAAGAAGAACTAAATGAAATAGTCGGGGTGTACGAGTCGTGCATCTATAAGCTAAGAACAATAGTGGACGTGTCACGTACACGTCCCTATTATCAGGCATCCGACAACCTCAAAATAGTATAGATTACTTTCATAACCTAATTCAATTGTTACTTCATGGAAAATAAGAAGCGTTATACCGATGAGGAACTTGAGGAGTTCCGCACGATAGTAAATGACAAGTTGGCGATTGCTAAGTCTGACTACGACGAGACGATGAGAATTCTGATGAATAAGAATACAAACGACGTTAATGACACATCACCAACATATAAAGCGTTGGAAGAAGGTAGCTCAAACCAAACTAAGGAAGAGCTGGTACAGATGGCACAACGTCAGCAGAAGTTTATCCAAGCACTTCAGGCTGCACTTGTCAGAATCAACAATAAGACTTATGGCATTGACCGTATCACTGGAGAACTTATTCCAAAGGAAAGACTGCGCATAGTACCACATGCAACACTGAGCGTAGCATCCAAGATGGCAAATAAAAATCACTAATGAGTAAACAGAAAAAACAAAGCTTGATAGCCACCTTACTAATTATTCTATTGATTGTGATAGACCAGATTATCAAGGTTGCTGTCAAGCTTTAATATGAATTTAGGCGAATCTATCCATATCTTCGATTGGTTCCAGATACAATTTATCGAGAATAATGGTAGGGCATGGGGTATGGAATTAGGAAGCAAACTCTTCCTTTAGTATATTCCGTATCGTTGCCATTGGTTTCCTTTATTTGGTACATTTTCTAATCGTATCAAACACGGAGCAAGAATGTATATCATTGTCTTGTCTATGATAACTGCAGGGCTGCGGGTAATATCTTTGACTCTCTCCTCTATGGTCAGCTCTTTACTGCTTCTACACCCTATTACATAGAAGGAGCCACACCTGCTACCCTCGTTTCATGGGGAGAAGGCATGCACCAGTACTAATGGGTAAAAGTGGTAGATATGTTCATTTCCCACTCTTCCACGGCACATTCCCAGACTGGTTCCCTACTATGGTGGTGGGAGTCATTTACCTTCTTCTCTCTATATTCAACTTTGCAGACTCTTGCATTTCTGTGGGTGTCATTACGATTATCCTTGCTCTTCGAAAGGATTTCAATGGTTGGGTACCAGCTAAGGGCAAGAAGGTTGCTGATAAAGAAAACATTACTGATAATCAGTAGATAGATAATGAGAAGTAAATATCTGGTTCGTTCCTTCGCCACTCTTTGTTGGTTACTGCTTGCATTCTTCGTTGTAAGGTGTAAACCTTCTATCCCTTCTGAGTATATCCAACCTTCAGAGATGGAGGATATGCTCTACGATTACCACCTCTCCATGGCAATAGCCAATCGTGAAGGCTATACAGATGTCAGGCAACAAGCTTTTTAAGCTCGCTGTAATGAAGAAATATGACGTATCGGAAGAGAAGTTCGATAAGTCCCTTCAATACTACATGCGACATACCGAGAAGCTACATGACATCTATGTTGAACTCAGCAAACGACTGGAAAGTGAGGCGCGTGCGCAAGGTGCGTCAGAGAGTGAGTTGTCTCAGTATGGTGATATTATCAAAGGAGATACTACCGACATCTGGCGTGGTAACCGTACATTAATACTCTCTCCATATGCTCCAGTAGACCGTGAGTCCTTTGAAATGAAAGCAGACACAGCCTTCCACAAGGGCGACCGACTCCTCTTGAGTTTCGATTCACAGTTTATCATTCAGGATGGTATGCGTGATGCGATTATCATGATGGCTGTTACTTATTCAAATGATAGTATCGTCACATAATACCAGCATGTTACGTCAGACTCCCACAATACGATGACAATTGATGCTGGGGATTCTTTACGCATCAAGAATATTCGTGGCTACTTCCTAATGTTGAAGGGACAACAGCCTCACGACTACTTTTCAAGATGCTTATCCTCAATAACATCCATCTTGTTCGTATGCATGTCCGAAAGCAGGAGACAACACAACCAACCGATTCTCTTAAAGGCTCCGACCCAATCAGAACGATTGGTGGCGCGCCTGTCAGTCCTCCAACAGACCCTAATCAACCAGCAGGACCACCAACAAGAACACCTGCTGATGCAATGAAGGAACGAGGAATACCTACCAAACCCGATAAGTTATGACCGACAGTAAAAAGTCGATAAGACGTATCGGTACCAACATCATTGAAACAGCGGCAGGTAGAATAGAACAAGGAATTGTCGTTATTGAAGACGGAATTGTCCTTGAAACCTATCCGTTTACAGAGGAAGAACCGATGACAGAATGGACAACAGGTACTATCACCATACGCCTCGACAATGATGGTAAGTCCAGAGCCTAAAGGCAATCAATTACTGAAATGATTCTGTTGTCTTGCTATGTGCCAGACGACAGATACACCTATAAAAAGAAAGGATCTGATAGCTCATGAGTTTGTTATTCAATCTATTATTATCCATACTACCTTTCGGTTCACCAGTTCACGTTCCTGTACAACTGGCGGGCAATTTTGGAGAGCCTCGACCTAACCACTTCCACGGAGGTATTGATATCAAAACCGAACGTGAAGTAAATCTTGGTGTCTATTCTATTGCCGATGGCTATATTTCTGTTGCCATCGTTGAGAAATATGGATATGGGCGAGCTATCTTGGTCACTCATCCAAATGGATATACCAGTTGCTATGTTCATCTCAATCGCTTCACACCACAGATTGAAGCTGCCGTACGTAAATGGCAATACCAGCATCAACAGTTTGCTTGCGACGTTAAATTCTGGCCAGGAGAGTTCCCGTAAAGAAAGGACAGTTCATCGCGCTTAGCGGTAATACTGGTTCATCACAAGGTCCACACATCCATTTAGAGATGCACAAGACCACAAATGGCAACCTTTATGACCCACTCAATTTCTTAAAGGGCATCGTTAAAGACAAGACTGCTCCCGCTGTATATTCCTTTAAGGCATACCCTCAACCGGGAGAAGGAGTATTCCAACATAGTTCAGACTCACGCCTCTTCACCTTTGACAAGGGATATTTCCAAGCATGGGGAAAGGTTGGCTTTGGTGTAAGAGCCAGTGACCACATGGACTCTGTATATAATAATTTTGGGGTAAGATACACCCAGTTGTATTGCGATGGTAAATTAATATTCTCCTCAGATGTGAACAATATTCCTACAAGTTGCCACAGAATGGTTAATTCGTGGGGTGATTACGACCACTTCCTTTCTACAAAGATTTGGTTTATGAAGTCTTACATTGAGCCCGGTAATACGCTTCCTATCCTGCGAGCCGACGCTAACAGGGGTATTATCAACTTCAACCAGCAACGCGACTATCACCTTCGTTACGTCATAAAAGATGTCTTTGGCAATCAAACAATAAAGGAGTTCACAGTAAGGGGTGAGCCGAGCTATACCAATTATTCATCTTCCAGATGGCACAAGTCCACTCTATTATAACAAAGACAATCATTTTGAGGCAGATGGGGTACGATTGAACATCCAAAAAGGTTTACTTGCAAAGAATGGTTGGCTACAATTACGGCATGGCAATACAAGCAGTGCACACTCTCATGGCTTATACCTTCTCTAAGGCTGCATATCCTCTATTCCACTATGCAGAGATAAGTCTCAAACCATCTGGTTCGGTACATGATCCAAAGAAGTTATATGTTGCGATGCGTAACAGCTTAAACGCTGACGCCCCAGCATCCTATTGCGGTGGAACATATGCGAATGGTTGGGTTACAGGACGAATGCGCGAGTTGGCAAATGCCTACTTCCTTGCTTACGATGAGACCCCACCAACGATTACACGCAGAATCTCAACCCACGCAATCTCTTCTTTAAGATAACTGACACAGGTAGCGGCTTACAAGGTTACAAGGCTTACCTCGATGGACAGTTTATTCTGCTGCAATTCGGCAAGAACAAAGAACTATTCTTCTGTAACCTCGCAGAAACACCAATACGCCCTACTGGAAAGGAACGAATGTTGAAGATTATTGCAACCGACAACCGCAACAACAAGAAAGAATATCTGACTAAAATAAAGTATTAACAAAAAATTGTAGAGTATGAAGAAATCATTCGCAACACTATTCTTCCTTACAATGATTACGTATGCTAATGCGTGTACAAAACCTCATTGCAACAAAGGGAGCAACAACAGACGGTTCTGTCTTTGTTACTTACACCGCTGATGATTACGGCATGTTTACTAACCTATGTCATTATCCAGCAGGCACACACACGCAAAAGGTGACCGCCGTGAGATTATCGACTATGATACTCACGAGAGCCATGGTTTTATTCCAGAGGCTCCTGTTACATACAATGTCATGGAAACATTAATGAGTATCAGGTAAGTATTGGTGAAACAACCTATGGTGGTCGTGAAGAAATGGTTGACAAGACTGGTATTATCGATTATGGTTCATTGATGTATCTTGGTCTGCAACGTAGTAAGACTGCACGCGAGGCTATCAAGGTAATGACCTCACTCGTTGAGACTTATGGTTATAACTCTGGCGGTGAAACATTCACTATTGCTGACCCTAACGAGGTATGGTTGCTCGAGATGCAGGGTTGTGGTGGTGATAAAAAGCAGAAGGTTGTCTGGGTTGCTGTCCGCATCCCTGATGGTATGATTTCTGCTCATGCTAACCAGAGCCGCATTGGTCAGTTCTCGACTTATAACACAGAGGTCATCACGTCTAAGAACTGTATCAGCTTTGCACGTTCAAAGGGCTGGTTCACTGGAAAAGATAAGGACTTCAACTGGAAGATGACCTATGCGGCACCTGATTTCGGTGGTCATCGTTGGTGTGAAGCTCGCGTATGGAGCTATTTCAATCATTTCAAAGACATGTCACGTTGGTTGCCATGGGCATTGGGTAAAGACCCTAACGCAGAGGACATGCCACTTTGGATTGCACCCGATAAGAAAGTCGATTTACCTAAGATGGAAGCTTGTATGCGCGACCACTATGAGGGTACTCCTCTGTCACTCGATAAGGATATAGCACAGGGTATTTGGAACTCACCTTACCGTCCTACTCCACTAAAGTTTGAGGTGGATGGCAAGCAGTACTTCAACGAACGCCCTATCTCAACCCAGCAGACAGGTTTCTCTTACATTGCACAGCTCCGTTCATGGTTGCCACGTAGATTGGTGGTATCCTTTGGTTTAGTAACGATGATGGCAATATGATTGCATACGTACCAATCTATTGTAGCAATACCGAGCGTGCTGAGTGTTTCAACACCTGGCGCAGATGCTGCAACCTTCTCTGATAAGAATGCTTTCTGGGTATGCAACTGGGTTAGCAACATGGTTTCACCCTCGATACTCTCAGCTCTTCCCAGCATTGAAAGAGGTGCGCGACTCACTTGACAATGCTTTCCTCGTGGCACAAAAAGGGCGTGGAGACGAAGGCAGAAGCACCTCTATGCCACCGACAAGGCTGCTGCTGTGAAGTATCTCAATGACTACTCTGTTCAGAAGAGCAACGAAATGATTACACGTTGGCGTGAGTTGGCTATCCATCTGATTGTGAAGTTCAACGATATGGCTATCAAGCCCTGAGAAGGATGGCAAGTTCCTCCGTACTCCAACGGGTCTTGAGAGCGTGTTCAGCGTCCAGGTTACAGCGACTACTTTAAGCGTGAGCTGGTAAAACAGACTGATGACAAGTATGCTATACCGAACAAGTAAACATCTAAAGAAGGAAGTTTAGATGATAAATCAATTTAATCATCTGAATATTATATATGATATAGAGGCTATATTCGTCAGAGAGTATAGCCTCTTTGTTTATACAAAGATAAGTTTTTCAAGAAATAACTTGAATTATTCCTAATATACATTACCTCAATTCCGCAGCATTATTCCTTGCGAGGTATTTTTATATATTGAAGTGACATTTTTGGGATTTATCCATTGATATGGGGATTTTCTGGGGTTCTTGGTTCTTGCATAGTCATAAAATCCCCCACCCAAACCAATGGGGAAGTATGATAACCACAAAGAAATACTGTTTAGTCAATGAAGACCTCAGTGTAGTATGTTTTATTTGTATACAGGATTAGAACGTTCTGCCTTCCAGTGAGCACCCATTTTGCTGGCACGCTGACAAAATGTAGGATAAAGGTTTTCAGCCTGCTTGTCTTTTTCAATGGCTTGACCTTATCACTGATATGACAGACGAGGTAGAAGTTCTTCAGCATGGCAGTAACCATCATGAAAACCATGTTTCTCAGCCATAAGGAAAAAGGGCAGATGCGACCATCCGAAATCATTGTTCTCTATATCAAAGTTCTTTTCGTTTGCTCCACGCTCATTATAAAATGTAATGATATCTTTCTCGGTAGACATCCAGTTATTGGTAAGGATACAGCGGTATGTGTATATTACTCGAACATATCCGTCTGCTCCTGCCATGTCCTTGTCTTTCAAAAGCCCAACTTTGAGAAAACGTCCATAATGTGATAAATTCCACCGGAAGAAATGATATTCTCGTTTTTAATTGCTACCTTTGCCATGTCAGATGTTTTATTTGTTTTTGTTGGTAGCACTAAGATAGGTGAAATTTCTGACATATCCAAGTGTTTTGAGAACTTTGTTTCTCAGGCACTTGGAGTTCTCTCAAGAATTTATGCTGCGGAATTAAGGTTAAATATTAAGTAGTACAAATTTATGAAATATTTTATTTTTAAAGTGGTCATCAGAAAAAGCAGAACAATAAAAACAAAACAGAAGCTTATGGTGTCGTTTGCTGCATAAGATGATTGTTCCACTCAGTGCAAATCCCTGATTTTGATGATAAAATAGAGGATGTTACTCTATGGTTTATTGAATATGACGATGTGGTAAATCATATTGCAAACAGAGAAATTGGATTTACATAAAGATGGTGGTAGGATTATTGCAAAAATGCCAGACGATAGAAATTATGGTTATTGGCTGGATACAAATTGCGAATTGGAAGATTTCAAAAAGATGGGTATAAATATGATAACCGAAAAAGAATTTAACGACTTATGGAATTCGGTCTATTACGATAGAGAAGCAAAAAGAATTCAAGCAGACTGTTATCAAAAATGGAGACTAAAGAATGTATGCAATCTTGCCTTCACGGACATTTTGGGCAGCATCCTTTACGTTATAGATGAGAAGGGCACGAAGGTCTTCGATGCCTCCTACGATGCATGGGCAGACAGACTGGTGACAAGTATGCTATACCGAACAAGTAAACATCTAAAAGAAGGAAGTTTAGATGATAAATCAATTTAATCATCTGAATATTATATATTGATATAAGAGCTATATTCGATCGAGAGTATAGCCTCTATTTGCTAATAAAATAAGTTTTTTCAAGAAATAAATTGAATTATTCTAATATATATTTATATTTGCAATAAAATAAACATCAGATTAATGGAACTAATACAAGGCTTATCTTTTATAATAGCACTCATACTTATGCCGTTTTTGTGTAAAGGACAGTTTTTACCATAAAGTTGATCTACACTCGTTTGTATGACAATGCTTACCCCTGATACTTGGATATCCAGTTTATCGGTATATTATGACTCACTAAAGAAAGTTCTTTCTTTTATAGCAGTTTGTTTCTATATAAGGAAAGTACTGCTATCTGTAAAACTAGCAACTCTTTTTGTATCGTATTTAGTATGTACCATTGTGATAAGCCTTAGCACGATATGTGCGAGCATCAACACAATATGTGCTAAGACTGAACACGACGGCTAAAAAAATAGGCGGAGGAGGTCAACTTTGTAACAACTAAGAACTTATATACACATATTCATTATTCAATAATGACACACTAATAAATGAAAAGAGGTTGATTCTAATGCTACATTGCATAGCCTTCGAATCAACCTCTTCGACTATATTAGTCTAAAAATGGAGGACTATTCTTCTTCATCCTTTACTTCTGCCTCATGCTCAGCAATCAACTTCTGCTGGATATCATTTGGCACAAGTTCGTAACTTGCGAACTTTGTTGTGAAACTTGCACGACCACCAGTGAGAGAACTCCAATGAGATACTATAATTAGTAAGCTCCTTCAAAGGAATCTTTGCCTCGCAACTTGATAACCTGCCTCAGAATCCATACCCATAATCATGGCACGACGTCCCTGCAAGTCGCTCATCACGTCACCCATATAGTCACCAGGAACATACACCTCTAAGTCATAGATTGGCTCAAGAATCTTTGGACCAGCTGCCTTGAAAGCATCTGAGAACGCATGACGAGCAGCCAAAGTGAATGAAAGTTCGTTAGAGTCAACTGGGTGCATCTTACCGTCATGAGACAATTACACGTACATCACGTGCAGCTACCCGTCAGTGGACCACGCTCCATACAATCCATCACACCCTTTAAGATAGCAGGCATGAAACGACCATCAATAGCACCACCAACAACAGAGTTGATGAACACGAGTTTACCACCCCATGGCAGGTCACGCTCTTCGCGTCCCTTAATATTCATCTTAAACTCCTGTCCGTTAAACTTATAGGTTGTAGGATCAGGCATACCCTCTGCATAAGGCTCAACAATCATGTGAACCTCACCGAACTGACCAGCACCACCACTCTGTTTCTTATGACGGTACTCAGCCTTTGCCTGTTTGGTAATTGTCTCACGATATGGAATCTTTGGTTCCTTGAAAGTAACCTGAAGTTTCTCATTGTTCCCCAAACGCCACTTCAAGGTACGAAGGTGGAACTCACCCTGACCATGAACGATAGTCTGCTTCAACTCCTTACTCTGTTCAACAACCCATGTTGGGTCTTCCTGACGCATCTTCAATAATGCAGCCATAAGCTTCTCAGTTTCCTGTGAGCTCTTTGCTTCAACGGCACGAGTATTTTTGAGTTTGGATATTTAATGAAATCAAAACGCTGATCAGTACCTTACCATTCAAGGTATTCCCAGTCTTTACATCCTTCAACTTCACGGTACAACCCTAAGTCGCCTGCATTTAACTGGTCAACTGGAATACGATTAGCACCTGCACAAGCATAAAGCTGTCCCATACGCTCCTTTGAGCCACGGTCAGAGTTGGTCAAGTCATCACCCGACTTCACACAACCACTCATCACCTTGAAATAGCTTACCCTCACCGATATGCGGTTCCATACCCGTCTTGAAAAAGTAAAGTGACTCTGGACCATTACTGTCTGGAGCAACCTCCTCACCACGAGTATTATGAATCTTAGGCATCTCGTCAACAAAAAGGAACAACATTACCCAAGAACTCCATCAGGCGACGAACACCCATACTCTACCTGCACATACACAGAAAACAGAGGAAGATAGAACGGGTTACTAAGGCCCCTTACGAATACCTGTACGCAACTCGTCTTCTGTCAATGTTTCCTCTTCAAAGAACTTCTCCATCAAACCCTCATCATTCTCGGCAGCAGCCTCAACAAGTGCTTTATGTAGTTCCATTGCCTTTGGTAACTGGTCAGCAGGAATATCCTCAATGATAGGTTCACCTCCTTCTGGCTTCCAACTATATTTCTTCATCAACAGAACGTCAATCAAACTATTAAAAGCCGGGACCTGTTTCGATAGGGATATTGTCAGGACACACTTTGATCCATAAATCTCCTGCATGTTGGAAATAAGATTATCAAAGTCGCACTTGTCTCGAATCCAACTGGTTAATAAGGAAGATAACAGGCTTCTTGAGTTTCTCGGTATAGCGGAAATTGTTCTGTGTTCCTACCTCTGGTCCATACTGACCATTGATAAGAATAACAGCCTCATCGGTTACATTGAGTGCAGTAATAGCACCACCCACGAAGTCATCACTACCCGGACAGTCAATGATATTCAGTTTCTTATTATTCCACTCAACATGGAATACTGTTGGGAACACTGAGTAGCCATACTCCTGTTCAACAGGGAAATAATCGCTAACAGTATTCTTAGCTTCTACTGAACCGCGGCGCTTAATGACACCAGCTTCGAACAACATACTTTCGGCAAGAGTAGTCTTGCCGCTACCGGCACTGCCAACCAAGGCAATGTTCTTAATCTCGTTTGTCTGATATACTCTCATATCTGATAGATTTAAGCTGTTAGTAATAATTTATTTCGTCTCAAGGGACAAGCCGTAGCTCATCATTTCTGCGGTCTAAGTTATACATTTTCATCGAAAAGTGCCAAAGTTTCTTACGAAAAAAACGAAATCTTTTAAAACTTATTAGTACATTTGCATTAATTCTTGTAAGGCATACATTAATATATACGCACATACACTTATCATGTTAGGATTATACATTCACATTCCTTTCTGTGCCAGTCGCTGCATTTACTGTGGCTTCTATTCTATCAGCCAGCAAAGAAAAAGGACGAAAGACTTTCTGCAGAAGAATGCTATGTGAATGCTATCTGCCATGAGATGGAACTGCGTGCGGAGAAGGACGGCAACTGTTCTGGTGGAAGAACAAGTGGTTTGTCAACTATTTATTTTGAGCGGTGGCACTCTTCACAGCTTTCTTTCGAGAGCTTACAGAAGATATTCCAGACGATAGACAAGCATATCACATTGGTTTAGAATGGGATGCAGAGAATAACACTTGCACCCAGCGACTCTATCGAAGTCACAATGGAGTGTAACCCTCGATGATATAACGGAAGAGTTTGCACAGAACTTTGCGTTCCTTCCTATCAATCGCATCTCTATGGGAGCGCAGACTTTTCGGATAAACGCCTCCGTTTCCTGCATCGCAGACATACGGCTGACGAGGTGGAAACAGCGGTCAAGCGTCTAAGAAACGCAAATATAGAAATATATCGGTAGACCTTATGTTTGGCTTTCCCAATGAGACACTTGAAGAATGGAAAGAAGACATTGAGCGATTGCTTGCATTAGACATTGAGCATATCTCTGCATATAGTCTTATGTACGAAGAAGGGACTCCCCTCTATCGCCTTCTTCAAGCAGGAAAGGTCAAGGATATGGACGACGAACTTTATCGTCAGATGTACGATACACTCATCGACCGCTTAGCCGAAGCTGGTTATGAGCAATATGAGATTAGTAACTTTGCCAAGCTTAAAGTTCAATGTTCAAAACTCAAAGCCCAAAACTCAAAGTTCAAACCTCAAAGTTCAAAACCTCAAAGTTCCAAGCCCTTTCCGTTCCCAACACAATAGTTCGTATTGGCACAATGTCCCTTATATAGGCATCGGAGCCTCTGCTCATTCCTACGGCAACGGTAAGAGAAGTTGGAATATAGCAGATACTAAGGCTTATATTACTGCAATTGAGAAAGACATACTCCCTTGTGAGGAGGAGATAATCGATGCAGACACACATTATAACGATATGATTATGACAGCCCTCCGCACGTGTGAAGGAATAGAACTTTCGATGCTCTCAGCTGAATATAGGACCTATCTCATGCGCCTTGCAAAACCTTTACAACAACAAGGTTTATTGAAAGAGGACAATGGTTGGCTCCATCTCACCCGTAACGGCATCTATGTTAGCGACTCCGTTATGAGCGATTTAATGAAAGTATAAGTATATCACCACAATTCATCACCACCCACCACCCACCACTCATCACCCTTCCCCACAATTCATCACCAACCAACACCCATCACTCAACACCCACAACTCCCATGACCAACGAAGAATTTTGAAAAAGAAATGGACTGAGAATCGCAAAAGAGGTTCTTGCCAACAACGAAGAGTATCAGCGTATTGCCCAGAGCTATAATGGTTCGAGCTGGATTGACTATATCATACTCATAGCAGGTTTTGTCATCTATGAGAACTATACAAAAGACGATTGTAAACAGTATCGTAGTCCAATATCTCCTTGCTCTTGTAGGTATGCTCGTGATATGGTTTGGGCTATCGCCTTATCAAAAGTCTATTCAACAGCAAAGCAGACATTAAGCGAACTTGAAGAAAAAGATAAAGCAGCAATACAAAGATTCTATTGGTGGTTAATCCTCTTATATAGAAGATATTGGGCAAATAGGATTTGTTATTCTATCTGCCCAATATTTATATTACAAGTGAATAGCTTTACGTTAACAAGCTATTCATATCAATAAACACTGCAAATAACGGTAATCATAATTATGAATTGTGAATTATGAATTATGAATTAACACTAATCATAATTATGAATTCTGAATTATAAATTATGAATTACCCTCGCTCTTTTCTCCTTTGCAGGTGGCAATATCAGGTTCAAGATAACTCCCACCATAGCTGAAAGTCCAATACCACTAATAGAGAAGCTACCCTCATTGCAGCACAGCTACTCACCAATACCCATCGTCAATGTAACAGAGATAATAATGATATTGCGTGTGCGGTTGAAGTCTACCTTATGCTGAATAAGGTTCTGAATACCCACAGACGCGATTGTACCAAAAAGCAATAACATGATACCTCCTAAGACAGCAGAAGGAATACTCTGCAGAAGCGCACTCAACTTTCCAATTACCGAGAAGACAATAGCTGTTGCAGCGGCAATACGGATTACCTGAGGATGGGTCACCTTTGTAATACTCATCGCACCTGTCACCTCACTATAAGTTGTCACTGGAGGACCGCCAAAGAAGCAAGCAGCCAAACAAGCCAAGCCATCACCCAACATTGTACGATGCAAACCAGGTGACTTCGTAAAGTCTTTCTCCGCTACAGCACTTACCACATAGACATCACCGACATGCTCAATCACAGGAGCTATCGCCACAGGAATCATATAAAGGAATGGTTCCCATGCAAACTGTGGCAACTGAAAATGTGCTAATGCAGGTGGAAGAGCGAACCAAGGCGCTGCCTCTACACCTGAGAAGTCGATAATACCCATAAGGGCAGCTACGAGATAGCCTACAGCAATACCGCAAATTACAGGTACTAACTTCATCAAGCCACGTCCCATAGAGAGGACTGTCACAGCCGTTCCCAATGAGATAAAGGCTATAAGCCAGTTTGTTTTCGCCATGTCTACCGCTGCCTTTGACAGAGAAAGACCAATCAAAATGATTACCGGACCGATAACAACTGGTGGGAAAAGTTTATCCAATAGTTTCTTTCCTTGCCACTTAATCAGTGCTGACATCACGAAATAGACGAGTGCAACACCTGCTATTCCTGCCAACGTTCCAGGCATCCCCCACTGCTTTGAAGCTGAGATAATTGGAGCAATAAAGGCAAAGGAAGAACCCAAAAAAATAGGAACCTTACCTTTCGTAACCAAATGAAAGATAAATGTTCCTAAACCTGCTGTGAATAACGCTGTTGCTGGGTCAAGTCCCACGAGCAAAGGGACGAGAACAGTAGCACCGAAAGCAACAAAGAGGAATTGCACTCCCACTATTGTCTTTCGCATCGGCGATAGTTGTAAATTACTCATGTATAGAATGATTTTTATTAGTATTTTATAGAGATGTATTGCTACGTATTCAATTTGCAAAAGTATAAAAATGTATGGCATAGTGGTTGAAATAAGAGAAAAATGACTTTTAAGTAGAAAAAGAACCCTTTATACGTAACAGAGCAATTCTTTTTGTATCTTTTAGGCATCTTTTTCTTACTCTAAACATATAATATGTTATGACATATCTATCCAACTACTATAAATAACTTATTCACACAGCACCAATATTTGTAAACTATTTTTCATGCAATTCAAAACCAATTCATGCTCTTTTGGCTTTCTAAAAGACGCCCAATTGACTTGCAAAAAGATGCCCTTTAAGACCCTTACTAACGCCCTTTTGAGTCCTATTAAGCACCTTTTTCTCATACCACCTTATAACTAACTGATTTCCTGCTAATTGCAAACCTGCTTTTATGTGCGTTTTTGTTATTATTTGTAGGCGTTTTACCCGAATATATGTAATAATTTTTCAAACCATTATCGACGCTGAACTATCACATAAAATGATGACAGGTGCGCCAATAAGTGGTGTGACGGCATTGAGTGGAATAATACCTGCTTCACCAGGAAGATAACAAATAAAGTTACAAAGCAAAGCGATAGCAGCACCACTCAACACTATTCCAGGAAGAAGAACCTGATGATTTTCAGTGCGAAACAAGAGGCGGGCTATATGCGGAATAGCTAAACCGATAAACGAGATAGGTCCACAGAAAGCGGTTGTGATAGCAGTTAATAGTCCTACAACAACTAATAATATATTGCGAAGCTGGCGCGTACTAACACCTAAGCTCTCTGCATATTGTGGTCCTAAAAGTAGGATATTCAGTGGTTTAATCAATAGAAAGGACACCCCGATACCCATCAGACACAGTACAGAGAATAGAGGAATATGACTCATCGAAACACCTCCGAAATTGCCCATTCCCCATACCATATAACTCTTTACACCTTCTTCTGATGCAAAGAAATTCAGCAGAGAAACGGCGGAAGAGGAGACATATCCCACCATAATACCCACTATCAGCAATAAAACGCTGTTGCGTACCATAGTAGAAAGAAACAATATGAGTGCTGTCACAGCGATTGCTCCAACAAAAGCAGCAGTGAGAATAGCAAGAAAGCCTGAAACAGTAAACATTGATATTGATACAGTTCCACCTAATAGCAACATCACTAAGGCAACACCTAAGCCCGCACCTGAACTGATGCCAAACACATCCGGACCTGCCAAAGGGTTGCGAAAGGCTGTTTGAAGCATTAAACCACATACAGACAAGGAGGCTCCACAGAGTATAGCGGTGAGTGTTTGTGGGAGTCGGTTCTCTAAAAATAATGTACTGCCAGCTTTCCTTTCCCATAAAAACGACCACACAGAATATCCAACACATCAGCAAAAGGTATCTGAACCGAACCTGTTATAAGATTCAATCCAAACAGAAATAGGATACTTACTGCTAAGCCTATAAAAAAAGAAGAATATTCCGTTTCATCATCTTATCGTTTCGATTCTATCAATCTTCTAACTACTGATAATAACGCAACGGAGCGATATGCAAGTCAGGATGGAAGAGTTGAATTAAGTCTGATAGTAACCAATCAGGACGCCAACTGACCTCCTCAAAGTAGGGCTTACTGTCTACCTTGCATCCATAGATTTCCTTTGTCTGATAAGGTTTTAGCTTAGCATACCCTTGATACTCAGACAATAAAAGGCGACGATTGAATTTACCATTGTAACTTAACACCCAAAAATCACTTTGTCCGAACTTATCCAAAACCGTCTCAAAAGGCATTGCAAGACTTCCACTATGCTTATCATTAGAATAAGCATAACGTCCATGGGCATCCTTATAAAGCAAACCCACACTGCTCTCACCACCGGTAAATACCAAACAGCACCCACCTTCCGATCTGGAAGAATACTACGAGTTATCTTACTCTGGCTTGCCTTCTGACTTAAAGACTTATAGTTTTGTTCAACAACAGCGAATAACGAGTCGGCTTCATGCTCCCGACCATAGAGAAGACCATAAAACTTCATCCATTCTGCACGCCCCAAAGCAGAACGCTCCATGTAATCAGCACATTCAATTATTGGTACTCCTATTTGTTCTAAACGACCATAGCCACCACTGTTTTCAAAAGGGGAAAGCAGGACTGCATCTGCATTTAAGTCTATAATACGCTCTACATCAGGCTTCATTGCATCCCGCAGTCTACAATACCCCCTTTATTCTTGCGCGCTTCTGAATATCAGGGATAATCATATACTTCAAATCGGCAACACCAGCAATAGCTTTCTGTGCCTGAAGCATCTCAACAAGGTTGGCATGAGCAGTCGTAAAGATAACACTTTTGCGTAAAGGGGTAACGACCTTTGTACCATCATCAGGAACTTTTACATCCTTTCCACGCTCAATAAGATAGTAAGTATGTAGGACAGTTCCCTCTTTCCAAGGGTTTAACAGCCGTACAATCACATAATCTTTCATACGCTCGATGGTTATATTTCGAGCATACTATAGTTCTATTTTTGTCCCTTTATCGCTTTTATCAACTCCAGGTTTCTGATGGTTACTAGAGGATAAAAACAATAAAAGATAAAGAGTAAATACTAATAACTGTCGCATAAACAAGAATTTGTTATGCAAAAAAATACAAAAAGAAAGATTCTTTTGCGTGGTAAGAATATTTTTATACATTCGTCCCCAAATTTACTAAACAATCTAAATTTATTAATCTAAACAACTAACACTATGACAGAAGAAAAGTCTAATGAACTTAGTAGCCACATTGAGATGAAAAAAGTTTGAGAACTTTTAGCCATCGTCGTGGTTACAGCTATTATTTGGAACCTTCCCACAAGCAGTTTTGGCATTGATGGGTTGACCGTAGTACAGCAACGTATCATTGCAATCTTCGTGTTTGCCACCCTATCGTGGCTGACGGAGTGTATTCCAGCATGGGCAACGTCGCTGAGTATCATGTCTATCATGTGTATCACAGTGTCCAAGAATGCTTTTGGAGTCTTCAAAAGTGACGGCATCGGTGAGCTACTTGATTCAAAGGAAATTATGGCATCCTTTGCAGACCCAATCATTATGCTCTTCCTTGCGGGCTTTATCTTAGCGATAGCTGCATCGAAGTCGGGACTTGACACGCTCTTGGCACGTAACCTTATCAAGCCTTTTGGTAACAAGAGTGAGAATGTTCTTTTGGGATTCCTGCTTATCACAGGACTCTTCTCTATGTTCATTTCAAACACTGCGACTGCCGCATTGATGCTTACCTTCCTTACTCCAGTCTTTGCAGCGTTACCTGCTAATGGTAAGGGACGTATCGCTTTGACAATGTCTATCCCTGTTGCAGCCAACCTTGGCGGTATGGGAACACCGATTGGTACACCTCCAAACCTCATTGCACTGAAATATCTTAATGACCCAGCAGGACTTAACATGAATATCGATTTCATGCACTGGATGGCGTTTATGGCACCGCTTGTGATCGTTCTGCTTCTCTTGTCATGGAGAATTATCCTTTACTTCTTCCCATTCACACAGAAGACTATTCATCTGAAGATTGATGGTGAGGTACACCGTGGATGGCGCATGTGGGTTGTTATCATTACCTTCATTATCACTATCCTTTTATGGGTGATTCCAAAGGAAGTCACAGGTATTGATACCAACACTGTTTCAATGATTCCAATGGCAGTCTTCGCTGTCACTGGTGTTATCACCGCAAAAGATATGCAGGAGATTAACTGGAGTGTAATTTGGATGGTTGCTGGAGGCTTTGCTATTGGTTTGGGAATGAACGGATCAGGACTTGCTGATGCTGCTATCGAGAGTATTCCATTCGGCGATTGGAGTCCTATCGTCATCCTCGCTATCTCTGGTTTGATTTGTTATTTCCTCTCTAACTTCATTTCAAACACTGCAACAGCTGCATTGTTGGTACCTATCCTCGCTGTGGTATGCCGCGGTATGGGTGACAAACTTGATGGTATCGGCGGTACAAGTACTGTTCTTATTGGTATTGCCATTGCCGCTTCTACTGCTATGTGTCTCCCTATCTCTACCCCACCGAATGCTATTGCCTACTCAACAGGACTTGTGAAGCATAATGACATGCTCAAGGTGGGCTTGACCAGTGGTATTGTTTCTCTCATATTGGGTTACGTACTACTGTATTTCATCGGTCAGGTACACTTCCTCGGATAAAGAGTTCATTCCCTGTAATCACAATTTGATTAGGATATTATGAAAAAATTCTTCAGCTACATAGCACTACTCTTGATAGTATTACCTTTCATGAGTTGCCAAGAAAAGATGGCGGAGGCTAATGTTCCGAAGTGGATTCTATCCATGGTAAGTGAGAGTAAGAACACAAGTGCTGAGACAGACTTTACAAACATATTGTCTGACAAGCGCGTTCCTTACATCGGTTATATTGGGACTGAATATCAGAAGTTCACGATAGACATTCAAAAAGTTCAACGAACGGACAACAACCAATATGATGTCAGCGGCATCACTATTGTCAAGAACAATCGTTGTAACTTCCATGGAACCATTAATATCGTTGAGAACAGGGAATTTACTCACCCCACATACGGTGTGGACGACTCTATGAAGGGGCAGTTCAAACGACGTGGATGCAGTATTGCAAAATACAAGTTAGAAGAAAATGACAGCCAAACTGGAAGTGGTGTCTTCACTGGTTATCTGCTGTTCTATTGGTATGAAACCAACGATGGTAAGTTCGTTTATGACGACATTGATAGCCATTCGGATTCCTATTGTAACAATCAATATGCAGGTACATGGAAAAGCAACAAGACTAAAAAGTCTAAACCATGTGCATGGGGACAATACTGAGTACCAAACAGTGGAGATCTTGACATAGGAGCAGGAGACTTTTCTGTCAATCCTAAGTACGCTAAAAACGGCTGGGAAAAAGAAGTAAGTGGTCAGAACGAAACACAATTCGCTTAACCTCTACTACATACACAGACTACGTCACACTATAACAAGACGTATCTCTGTGAATATCCTAAATAAAGGGGCACACGCTATGTGTGCTCCTTTTTCATTCCACGAACACGTTATTATTGACCAATCCTTTGCTATCAGAAAATAAATATGTATGTTTGTAGTCGTTTTCAATAACATTTAGTAAATCCAAAAAGATGATAATAGCAGATTTAAACGCATGCCATCGCTACTATAACCTACATCCAAGAATGAAGGAAATGATGGAGTATATTCTCCAACATGATTTCAGCCAACAAGAAGCTGGTCGCATAACCCTCGATAGCGACGACTTGTTTATCAATTTAGACGAGGTAGAACTAAAAACAAAGGAGGAACAACGATTAGAATTCCACAAGAACTATATTGATGTTCAAGTACCCTTATTACAGCCAGAGATAATGGGCTGGACAGCCTTATCTGATATGGGTAAACCTGACATTGCCTATAATCCTGAGCGAGATTGCGGCTTCTATACGCAATGCGCAGAGGAGTACATCAATGTTAAACCAGGACAGTTCACCATCTTCTTCCCTAGAGGATGCTCACGCTCCTATCATTGGGAAAGGGAAACAAAGAAAGTTAGTGGGGAAGATTAGGGTGTAGGGGAGCCTCCCCCGACCCCTCCGAAGGGAGGGGAGTTCAAAAGGATGTATGCTGCGCACATGTGGTGCTAAGGCCCAGCACACTTTGTGCTAAGGCTTAGCACGAGTGGTGTTGAGACTTAATCACATTATAATATGTTGTTCACAGAAGAGGATATTGGCGTTGGGAAGAGTTTATATTGTCTATAAAAAGAATTGACCTACAACTAAAGTGCAAAGATTCATTCACTTTAGTTTGTAGGTCAATTACATTTATATAAATAGGTCACATTTTATATAAAAGCTAAATACTATAAGCTTTGACGATTTTAGACCCATTTAAACTATGTAAACAAATTAAGTCTGTTGGTTATGTATGGTTTAGTTCATATAAACATATTTTTATACTTTTCTTCCTTTGTCTTTAATGATTTTTTAAAAAAACAAACAAGGTTTCGTATTGAATTATTACCTATCTTTGCCGGAGAATGTAGACACTTTGAGTGAAACCTGTTAAGTGGAAAAGGGACACATATATACCATGAGTTTAATATAATTTGCAAACAATGTTATACTTGAGCATGTAATCAGAATAACGACTAAAAGCTAATTCTATCTATACCATTTATTAGAACTTGAATTGAAAGATATCCATTCTGACCGCAAAGAGGCAGTCATTTATAATAAACTTAAACATAATTACCTAAAATTTAACAAAAATGAAGAAGTATCTTTTCAAAGCAGTATTGCCTGTTTCGATGGCAGTTTGTGCCATTACATTTGGTGCTTGCTCACAAGACGAGCTGTTGACACCAGCCAAAGAACAAAAAGTGAAGAAGGGTTTTTGAATAATCCGAAGGAAATTCGAAACTATCTGAAAAACGTTGCCCTTGGCACCAATGATGACACGTGCCAATGGACCAGTAAACCCTGATGATGGTGCTCCGATACCTATTGAGGAAGAAAAACCTATTGTAGAAACACAAGGTGTACTCGATGGTATACCTGGTAATTGGGTAAAAACAACACGGCATTACAAAATAAAACAGACATTCGATGAGAATTTCCTCTTCGATCCTACAAGCGATGTTGTGTATCCAGGTTGTGTCCTCAAAGGTGGTACGATAGCTAATGGGACCTACGCAATGATTACTTCACACAAAACTGGCGATGTAACCTTCTCTATTAGCTTATCACCAGCTAATCCAAGAGAGGCACACGAAACTTCAGCCACTGTTCCTAACATTCGTAAAAGTGAGTATCAAGAAGTATGGAATAAGTGGGCAACCATGGATTGGAAGGAATCTCCAGTAACAACGATACAAAGTGTCGAGAAGATAAACTCCCAAGAAGAACTAGTTACAAAACTGGGGGTAGCTGTGACTGCACCAGTTGCAAATGGCTCAATCAATCTTGGATTTAACTTCAATAAGAAGAAAAATCATATCTTGGCACGACTCATACAGAAACATTTTACAGTTTCAACCGATGCACCTAAGAAAGGTACTATCTTTGAGTCAATCGACAAGGATGCTCTCGATGGTTACCAGCCTGTTTACATCTCAAGCATCAACTACGGCCGAATCATCTACCTCTATCGAGACTGATGAGAAAGAGCGTAATATTAACGAGGCAATTGAATTTGCTTTGAACAAAATTAAGGGTGTTGATGTAAACGTATCAGTCGATCAGGCTGTCAACTACCGCAAGATGTTAGCTAAGAGTGATGTACATATCACAGTCCTTGGTGGTGGAAAGACTATCCAGCAAGAGATTCTAAAGGGCGATATTGATTCTTTCCAGCGTTTCCTTGCAGCCGATATTCCAATGGAGCAGATGTATCCTATCAGTTTCTCTTTGCGTTATGCTGTTGATAATTCACAGGCACGTGTCGTTACAAGTAACGAATTTACTGTTACACAACGTGACTTTGTCCCTGTTTTTAAGAAGGTTCGTATGCAGTTACAGGTTCTCGGTTTCTCTGGACAGCATAGTGGTCCACTACCTAATCTTGACAAAGATGCTAACATCTGGGGAAAGGTTTCAGTCGGTGTCAACGGCCAAGAGCATGAATTGGTAGGGATAGATAAGTCGAATCCTTTCTGGTTTGATTATCGTGAGAAGGAAGAAACATTGCATCCAATAGGTTTTGGTGGTATCGTCAATGTTGAGTTTGACAAAGATAAGAACGAAAGTTTAGAAGATTTTGTCGACCATCAGAAAATATCATTCATCACAGATTTGCACACAGAGAACGGTATCTATAAATATAACTATGGTCGAACACAATTCAATCATACTCTTGGTAGTGTCTTCTCAAAGTATAAGAGTGACAACCCTGTTGTCGTATTAGAAAAGCAACTATAAGCACATCAAGATTCATACTTACGTAAAGATTCTTGACCTTAAGTTCTTTAACTAATAAACAACAATAGCGATTTTATCGGCGTCACCACTAAGACGCCGATAAAGTTGCAGCACATTTATTATCCCTAAGTCGAATTCAAACTCATCAATATGAAAAGAATATTTACGCTTTTAGCCTTATTATGCTTGCTGTGTCAGCTATCATTGGCTGGACCAGTTGATCAGTCGCTGGCATTAAAGATTGCCTCAAGTTTCTTTGGACAAGGCACTACAACAAGTCAACTCAATATGACGTATAAGGCTCCATATAAGACTTCTCATGCTGGAAAGGCTGAGGAAAACTTATATTATATCATCAATCGTGGTAACGATCAGGGATTTGTTGTTATCGCAGCAGACAATCGTGTTTCTCCTATTATCGCATTCTCTGAAAAAGGTAGCTTGTCAGAGAACGATATCCAAGGGAATCCTTCTATTAAATGGTTATATGATGAGTATTGCAACCAGATAAAATGGGCTATCGAAAACACTCCTGACATTCCATCACCAGAGTTTAGGCAGGTAGCGACCATGCAAGCAAGCAACTATCAGATAGAGATTAGTCCGCTTCTCGAATATGCCACTGACCGTAGAACAAAGCTTACAACACCTATCAGCTGGGGACAAAGTTGGCCTTTCAACCTGTATGCCCCTAACTATCATTACAATGGTAATACCTATGAAACTGTGTCAGGTTGTGTGGCAACAGCTATCTGTACCGTACTACGTTGGCACAAGTGGCCACGTAAGGCACATGGGTCAGTGAGCTACTATTGGAAACGTAACTACATGTCATTGAACTTTGATGGACAAGGTTCAGAGAATGCAGCTTACGATTGGAGTCAGATGCCTGCTGGAATTGACAGATATGGACGTGACAGAACGACTGGACACGACGTTACATCTACACAAGCTGATAACATCGGACGTCTTCTACGCGATATTGGTTATGCTGTACAGATGGATTATAACCCAGCTGCCTTCGGCGGTTCCGGTGCATACGTCTACAATGCTCCAGAAGTTCTTACACGTAATTTCGGCTATAAAAATACTGTTAGGTTCCTTCAACGCAGCGACTATTATTACGAGCAAAGTTGGCTAAAAGAGATACATGATGAGTTGCGTGATTACGGCCCCGTTGTTTATGCAGGCTTTTCTGCTGGTGGTGGACATTGCTTTGTTCTCGATGGTTTTGCTTCTAATGGCTTCGTACATGTTGACTGGGGCTGGAACTATTCTTCAAATGGTTGGCATAAACTTAATGTGCTTCGCCCTGGACAAGAGGGTATTGGTGGTGGCAGTGGTGGATACAGTTCTAATCAACAGATGCTGCGTTACCTTAAACCTGATCGTAATGATGATCCTGATCCAGAACCAAAGCCTAACCCAGAACCAAAGCCTAATCCACAACCCGACGTAGAAACAGGTTCAAAATTTGTACATTGCAGCTAAAGTGCCAGCAGACAACTTTAGCACAAATGTACTCAGTTCCAGTTACAATCACTATTGGTAATAAGAACAGCGAATCTGCTTATTCAGGTCGATTGGCTCTTGCCCTCTATCAAGAAGAGAATGATCCTTACTCAACGATTATCGCTACAACAACAGCGTCTATTGGCGCAGCGTCAACGAAGAAGATAACCTTCTACGCCAATCTTGCTAATGTCAAGGCTGGAACTTACAACCTTACAGTAAATTATGCCAAAGGAACAGGCTTCAAGGCTATTGACGCCGTTGCCGGAACAGTTACTATTGGAAAAACTGATCCCGACCCCGACCCTACTCCAAATCCAGTTGTTAAGCAGCCAGAACTCTATGCTGTGCAAAGAGTAGTAGAGTATATCAAGAAAGGTCAGAACACAAAGATTGTTTCGACACTGGCAAATGAAGGTAATGCAGACTATAATGGTAACCTGAAGCTATATGTATTACCAGCAGAATCAGACAATGTAAAGGCAGCTACACTTATCTCAGAAGGAAATGCTAAAATAGCAAGAGGTGAGCGTGTAACCTTCTCTTTCTATACAAACGACAACTTTAAACAGCTGGAAGTAGGTAAATATAGCCTACTTGCTGGATACGATGTTGATGGTGAAGAGGTGGCTGTAAAAGTAAAAACTGATTCAAAAGTATGGAAAATAGGTGAGCTAACAATCAATACACCTGACGATAGTGATAATGACTCACAAACTGTTCACGATTTAAAGTTACAGACAATCTATTTCTATCAAGGTGGTAGTTATCTCGGTTCTGATAATGCTTATGTGTCAACCACCAATAGTAAGTTTACTGCTCGCGTTTACTTGAAGTCTGTCAATGGTTTCGAAGGCCGCGTGAAGTTCTATGTCACAGATGCTCAACTGAGTTCTAAACCTCTCAATAGCAACATGACAGAGACAAGAACCATCACACTTAAGCCTAATAATAGCGGATATATTGAAGTATCACTCCCAACAAGATATTTAAATAAGGGACGATATTACATGAACATTCTCTACAACAATGGAGGTGCAGCATGGCTTTATTATCCGACAGACGTTGTTCCATTCAATGTTTATACCACACTTAACCAGCCAGACCCATCTAACTTATTCAGCAACAAACAGAACCTCGGTCCAACCTTTGACTTTGACACTCCACCTACCTATGGCGAACACTTCCAATCAATTGGTAATAAAGTAGATGGCGAAATTATTCCATTAGGCATTGATGAGGTTATTTCTGGTGATACAGAATTATCTGTTCATAATGATTTTGTAACTGATAACGTAACCCTTTCTGTTACAAAAGCAAGCACTGTACGTATATACAGCGTTCAAGGAAATCTTATCAGTAAGCACAATGTTAAAGCTGGTGACAACATTATCAGTGTTACCAACCTACCGTCAGGAATTTATTTCCTAAACATTGGCAAAACAACTTGTAAGATTGTGAAGCGATAATAGTAATCAATTATCATAATTTGACGTATTATTTGAAGAGGGTGTGTCAAAATAGACACATCCTCTCTTTTTATTTTCTAAAACTTACTCTGTCCACAAAAAGGGTCAACAGTTCTCATCAAAGCAGTCGACTATTTTTCAAAAAAACAGTCGACTGTTTTTTCAAAAAGGGTTGACGGTTTCCACAAAAATAGGTCAACAGTTTCTTCAAAAAGAGGAAGTGTCTATTTTGACACACCCTCTTTCTCTATACCTTATAGACAGCCATCATGTAATTTCTCTTACTATTCTACGATTTACTTAATGACAACTATAAGCCTGGTTTATCAACTATTGACGATGTCTTCACGCTGCACACATGTGGTGCTAAGACCCAGCACACTTTTGTGCTAAGGCTTAGCACGAGTGGTGTTGAGACTTAATCACATTATAATATGTTGTTCACAGAAGAGGATATTGGCGTTGGGAAGAGTTTATATTGCCTATAAAAAGAATTGACCTACAAATAAAGTGTTAAAAATCATTCACTTTATTTGTAGGGTCAATTACATTTATATCAATAGGTTACAAGCTAATGATTTACATCTATAACCTTTCTACTTGATTTTACAAAAACAAGGAATAAAATCTTAATAACCTATACCAAGCCTTATCCTGTTACCTCCCCTCCTTTCGGAGGGGTCGGGGGAGGCTTTCCCTCATTAGAAATGCACTCTGAAATCCACACCCATCTGGAATGGATTACCTCTCTGCGCAAAGGTATAGCGTGTGCCAGTGGCAGCACTCTGAACAGCAAAGCTGTTATATTTTGTATCTGTCAGATTACGCACCCAGAGGTTGACATGCAGCGGACCGAAGTCGGCATCGGCATGAGCACCTAAGACAGCATAGAAGTTCTGACCAATAGAGTTCTGCTCATCCCAGTAAGTCTTGCCCTGCGCAGAGAGGTTGAGTCCCACCGTAACACTGCGCAAATGGAAACGATTTGATGAGTCGAGCAAGGCCGCAGGGTCAACATCTATACGATAATCAGCATTGGCACCCAGTGTATGCTGTGGTACGAAAGGAACACGCTTATCCTTGTAATCAACTGTTCCTATTCCAGCAATAGAGTCCTTATACTCATCGAATTGAGCACTTGTAAAGCCATAGCTAAGACCGTATGAAAGTTTGTTATCTAACGCAACACCACGAAGTGTTGCCTCCAAGCCACAAGAATGACTACGACCAGCATTCGTCATCACACGTCCGAAACCATAGTTACCAGCCATCACAGAGAGCTGCTGATTGCGAATCTGCATATAATAAGCGGCGAGGTCAAGATGAAGTTGGTTGTTCAAGAGATTAAGATGCGCTCCCACCTCATAGTTCCAGCTCGTTTCTGGCTTATACTCAATCGTCTTTGCAATACGCTCATAGTAAGCCTCATCATGTGCAATATCCACATCGGCACGTGCCTTGTTAGCAGCTTGTGAGGTCTCAGCCTGAAGTACATCAGAGAACATCTCAAAGTTATAACCGCCTGCTCGATAGCCCTTTGACCATGTTGCATAGACATTACTACCATCCTGAAGACGATAAAGTCAGACCAAGTTTTGGAAGGAACTGCTTAAAGCTATCATGTTCGCTATGTTTCAACACAGAAGTAATAACAGGATTAATATTTACACCCATCACACTCTCCTGCAACGCCAAACGTGCAGAAGTGTCATAATCAATACTTACACGTGAATAATCATAGCGCAAACCCAAGGTCGCCATCAAGCGATCAGAAAGTGCGACATTACTCTCATGGTAAACACCTAAGTTGAGGGTTGGCGTACGGAAGACACCCGGAACTGGGTCCATTGCCATATTAATGTTTACACCACCTACTGCAGCGATTGCCGCAGCAGCACTTGCACGTGCCATTTTATTGGCAAGTTCTTCTGACATTCCACCTGCAATCATTCTCTGTGCCATACCCTTTGCCATTGCATTGAGCATACCATTATAAGCATAGTCGGTAATCTTCTTAGACAGATAGCTGTTCATATCTTGGTCGAAATAAACAGGAGCTGTCGTCTTCAACCACTGATAAGAACCAAAAGCACCGAAGGTCCAATGCCATTTGCTATTATTACGGCTCTTGATAGAAAGTTCCTCTGTCAAAGTATTCCCTAATTGACGCTGTGTAAGGTGCATGAAGTCCTGCGGACGATAGTCTATATCCATGAGCATATAGTCACGTAGATACTGCCAAGAAGTCATCGAGTTGATATCAAAGCCTTTTCCTGCATACTTAATACCCAGTCCCGTATTGATAATATTACGACGATAATTTGCCTGACGATTGAGGTTAGGCGATTGTGTACCAGCCTTCATCCCATAAAGTGGTGAAGTAATTGTAGCAGAAGAAAGTTCGTCTTCTGTCACCACCTGACCGTATGGAAATCCATTCTGACGAGTATATTGATAATCAGCAATAAAGTCAAAGTTCAGTCTTTCCGTTGGATGCCAAAGGAAGCGTCCCTTACCACCAAACTCATTAATAAGGTCGGCATGTGAGCCATCATACTGATTACGGAAGAATCCGTTCTGCCCTCCATAGAAGCCAGCTACCGAATAAGCCATCTTATCATTTAGTTTCTCAGAATGACTTGCCTCTATCTGACGATGCAGTTTCGTACCAAGCGAGGTTTTACATCCGTTCCCTGATACTGGAAAGGATTACGACTATAAAGACGAATCAGTCCGCCCTCAGTGTTCATACCATAAAGTGTACCCTGTGGACCATGCAACACATCAATACGATCAACATCGTATGTATGGAAATTAAACGCACTCTTGTTCAAGATTGGCATACCATCTACATAAATACCCACAGCTGGCGAGTAGACACGTGAGCCGATTCCACGCATATATATAGAAGAAGTGTAGCGGCTTCCATACTCAGGCATAGAGAATGATGGGACGAACACAGAGAGGTTGCGAACATCCTGCACATTGAGTCCACGAATCAAATCACCATTGAAAGAAGTACTGCTCAATGGCTGTTGACGTAGACGAAAGGCTTCCTTTGGTTGATCAACGACGACAACCTCGTCAATATCATAGACGCGAGAAGTGTCGTTGCTTTCGATAATGTTGTTAGCTTGTACTCCTATTGGCAAAGATGACGCCAGTAACAGAGCAAAAACTCAGTTTAAACTTAATCATATAATCTTATTTCAAATGTTTTTGTGTATCGTTAATGATGGCAAAGGTAAGCATAAAAATATAATAAACAATCCTTATTTATTAGGAATATTACAAAACTATTCTGTTGAGATACAACTACATAAGCGAAATAAGATAAGAGTAAGGAAAAAGTTTGTTCTATCAACCACCTCATATAAATATGTCAGAATTTTATCATGATATAAAAATCAATACATGACGAATTAGAGTCGAATAGATGCCCTTTAAGCTTCTAAAAGACGCCCTTTTGAAGTCTAACTAACGCCCTTTTGAAGTCCAACTAAGCACCTATTAGATTAGTACTTGTAACTAATTGAATAAATGACACTTACAAGGGTAATAAAAATAGCCGTTTTTTACCCCAAGAATAAGGTAAAAACGGCTATTGAATTGTAAATAAATTTCCAAACAGACGAGTATCTATTTTGAATATAAAAACTATTGAAAAGTGCTGTCTAACGAGTATCTTCATTATTCATTCACAGCTCCACAATGTGGACATCTTCCTTTTCTGTGAGGCGTACGCCACAGTTTCCGCAATAATAAGTCTCGCTGCTCTTACGCAAATAGACACGGAAGGCATAATAGATATAGGCAATAGAAGTGGATAGCCTATATAATATAACGTAAGTACAGAAAATACGATGTAATTTACCGCACATACCGCACCTAATCCGCTAAGATAAAGCAGAGTCTCACCTGATTTCAACAATCTTCGAACATCGTCTATTGTAGCGATACCAGTGATAAGCATTGCCCAGACAAGAACTAAAAATATATTGAGTAATAAGGGTTGAGAGAAGGGATTGAGGGAAGGGTGGAAATAGAATTCACGCCATGTCTCGGGTGCAAAGAGCTGGATGCTGGCATAAAAAGCAGCAGAAAGTGCCACAATGACAGCTAACAGCGTAGGATAGAACGAACTAATATCGTTAAAGTGTACGATATGCGCATTCTTTTTCAGTATCTTACGTGCCAAAATAACTCTACCCCCATGATTGAAATAACAATCAAGAAGATGAGTAAGTGAATGTTTGAGAACGTAGAAATAAACTGCGATATTGGGTCAGCTGGGTCAACCTGTTTCAATAAGCGAGATTCATGAATCCAACCAAAGGAATAATCTTCCGTAGCAATCTGTACCCATACAGAATCCTGCTTATCAATGGGAAGAATACGAATGTCTGCCACAACAACTTCCTTTCCGTCCTTCACCGCAAAGGAATCTATCTTCATTCCGTTGACAGCCTCTTTCTGGTTGCTGACGAAGAAGCATCAGTGAATCAGCTGTAACAATAAAGTTAAATCCCTGAGAATAATGATGTTTTTTCACGAAAGTCTAACGAGTCTATTTTACTTCGCATACCACTCCAATCAACATCTCTATTACTCTTTTTGCCTCAATATAGAGTCATTCCCAATTGATAACTGACGAGAAATCTGTGCCTCTTGAATACTATCAGGAATTCTAAAAGATGAAGGGGTCTTCTTATGATAACAACCTGTAAAACAAGAAACTAAACATTAAGAAAAGAAATCCTCCAACAATACCGTAGCCTTGTCCAAAACAACTGTTAGACTTTCTTCACAGAAGTCTGCACATGACCTTGTTCCTTGATATTTCGTTTATTCGTAATCATGATGATAAGCTATAAACTATGAATTTCAATACGTAACGTTGCACACATTCATCTGACAGTTCTTACAATCGAACTCTAAGCGGAAACGACGCTTGTCAGGCAGTTCGAGGAAGAGCGGTTCACGCCAAGTAGGCTTCTGTCCACCTCGCTTCACGCAATAGCCGAGCGAATAACGAATACAATGACGACACTGCATCAACAAGTGAGAAACTGCCTCTTTATCTCCCTTGATAGAGAACGACTTACCTGACGACTCAGAACCATTAGTCCCCACAGGGTATTGTATCTCAAAAGCAGGCTCGACTTTGGTCAATCCCTGCTGTTCATAGAACTTACGGGCAGCATCATTGGAGATATTATACGGTAAGGTAACTGCTGATATTGGGCTGGATTCACCATCGAGATATGTGGCTTATGATCAGAGACCTTATCCACCGACTTTCGATGAATCGTCATGCGCTGCATATTCATTACCTGCTTGTCGAGATTCTCTATCACCATACGACGAAGTTCTGCAAGAATACTGCTTGGAATGAAGTACTTATCAGCTCCGTCAACTATCTCAACCTCAGTACATTCATATACCGTATTACCCAACTTCGTGAGCTGACGTATGATGTTATCACGTTGAGGTTTTTGGGCAAGTTGAAGACCTCCCCCAGCCTCCTCCGAACCAATAGTCACTGACCGAAGGGAAGTAATAGGAGGAGAGAGCCTAACAGGATGCTCGTTAGATATTCTTTCGTTAGATGTTTGATTTGGAGTTAGACTTCCTATCACCTCCGCTTTTGCCCATATTGCCCCACGACTATCCGTTAGGCACTCCCCTCCTTTGGAGGGGTTGGGGAGGTCTCAGAGGAGACTCAAACCACATCTTTATCGCACTACGTTCAGCGGTCTTACCACTCAACGCCTTATCGAACGCCTGATCCTGATTACGATACAAGCCCATACCAGGCTTTTAAGCCTCTTGGCATCTTGAAGGATAAAGCCTATTACCAACAGCACGGTTAACACGGAAGCCTCCAAGCGTGTTGACTGGCTTTCTGTATCACGTGAGGAAACAGAGTCCATCACCATTCGCAAAGTTTCTATGCTGGACACATTAAAACTATCACGCCTTATCTCCTTTACCCGGCCCACAACTCGCCCAAAGCCTTTGGCGTATCGAGTGAGAAGATATCAGCCTGCCTGCTTTGAGGAAGTAATTGGTATAACCACGATTGAAAGTCTTCTTCAAATCGGGTGTAAACGAATAGCGGACACGCCCCAAAGACGCACGACGGAACTCACCCTGGATGCTTACTGATAATCTCGTCTATGCGCTGCTATAAGCCGAAACAACGTTCTTCACGTAGTTGATATCCTTCAGTCTTCCCTCTATCTTAAAGGCACAAGCCCCCGAACGCATCAGTGTTTTCGAGGTTATCAATCTGCTCATATCCTTCAATGAGAGAAGATGGCGCTGGTGTTCGATGGTCTTCCGTCTGAATCCTTTCAAATCAAAAAGCCAACCGACAGAACTGTGCACACGCACCACGATTAGCTGAACGCCCGAAACTATATTGAGAAACATAACATACACCACTATAACTTACGCACAATGCACCGTGTACGAAGGCTTTCCAGTTCAAGCTCTGGCAAACGGCTATGAATATCGTTTATCTCCTCAGCTGACACTCACGAGCGAGTACAACACGGTCAAAGCCCTGCTGGCTCAACCATTGTGCCTTCTCCCACGTACGTGTATCACATTGTGTACTGGCGTGGAGAGCTACTGTGTCAGGAACAATCTCCCTCACCTTACTCATCAATCCCATATCTTGCAGGAGGAAGGCATCCACACCAACGTCCACTAATTCACGCACCAATGCAAGCGTATCGTCAAACTCATCGTTATAGATAATCGTATTGATGGTCACGTGAACTGTGGCTCCATAGCGATGGGCATATTCGCATAGCTTGCCAATATCCTCTACACTATTGCCTGCGGACTGGCGTGCACCAAAGCGGGAAGCACCAATATATACGGCATCAGCTCCGTGTTCAATAGCGGCTATACCACATTCAAGGTTCTTGGCTGGGGCAAGGAGTTCGATTGTGATGGGTGATGGGTGATGGGTAATGGGTGTTGATGATTGCATATTGTTGGGTGATGGGTGTTAGGTAATGGGTGTTGATGATTGCGTATTGTTGGGTGATGGGGTTGGGTGATGGGGATGATGATTGCGTATTGTTGGGTGATGAGTGTTGGGTGATGGGGGATGATGATTGCGTATTGTTGGGTGATGGGTGATGGGTAATGGGTGATGATGATTGCATATTGTTGGGTGATGGGTGATGGGTAATGGGTGATGATTGCATATTGTTTGAATGGTAGATGCTAAGCAGAATCACTATTCATTACCACCTAACACCCATCACCCATCACCCATATGTTGGGTGTTGATGATGGGTATAAACTATTTATAATGGGAGATGTTACTAATCAAAATGCAACAATTCATTAATATCCATCATTCAACACCTATCACCCAACGACCACCCAACTCAACCAATTTGTGAACAGTAAATTAGCATGTGCACGCCAAGTTACCAGTGGACCTTTCTCGGGATTGTCTTCACGATAATAATACTTCGGAAGTTCTACGTCATCACGCTTACCAAGGTCACGGTGATACTCCGTGTCAAGTGTATCGGGAGCATATTCTAAATGGCCTGTGATAAAGAACTCACGCCTACTGCGTGACCTTACAATAGACACACCACTCTCTTCCGATTCAGCAATGACTTCGAGGTCGTCTACCCGTTCAATGTCCTCACGTCTTATCTCCGTATGACGACTCTGTGGCATACGGAAGACATCATCAAAACCACGAAACAGAGGTAATTCGGGTTTCAAAGGGATAGTTGGGAAGATACCAAACATCTTCTTTGACAAAGGATACTTCGGAATGTTATAGAAATGATAGAGTCCCGCTTGTGCCGCCCAACAAATATAAAGCGTTGAACGCACATTCTCACGTGCCCAATTGAATATCCCTTGCAGTTCTGTCCAATAGTCCACCTCCTCAAAGGGCATACCCTCAACAGGTGCACCAGTGACTATCAATCCGTCTATTTTCTCCTTACTAAGTTCCTCAAACGTATGATAGAAACAGTCTATGTGTTCCACAGATGTATGCTTAGAAGTATGACTTTTTGCTTCATAAAACTGATATCCAACAATAGCGAACTATTAGAAAGAAGGCGTAAAAAGTCTGTCTCAGTCGTAGCCTTGAACGGCATAAGATTGAGTATGACAATACGAAGTGGACGCTTGTCGTCCTTCTTTGCAAGCATTTCTTCTATATTGATATTCTCACGCTCCAGTATATCAATAGCGGAAGCCCTTCCGGTAATCTTAATGGCATATCCTGTTTCCTTTTATCTTTCATAGTCGTACAAGCATACGACCCTTTTTAAATAAGTTACAAAGATAGTAATTTATAACAGATTGCACAAGTCTTACCTATATAAAAGATAGAAATAGGATAAGCGCACACATTTCCTAACCAATACGGTATGGAGTGATGGGTGATGGGTGGTAGGTGGTAATGAATAGTGATTCTGCTTAATATCTATCACTCAAACAATAGTAATCATCAACACCCAACACTCAACACTCAACACCCATATGGGTGATGGGTGGTAGGTGGTAATGAATAGTGATTCTGCTTAATACTATCACTCAAACAATATGTAATCATCAACACCCAACACTCAACACTCAACACCCATATGGGTGATGGGTGTAGTGGTAATGAATAGTGATTCTGCATAGTATCTATCACTCAAACAAGGTGACGGGTGATGGGTGATGGGTGAGGTGGTAATGAATAGTGATTCTGCATAGTATCTATCACTCAAACAAGGTGTAATCATCAACACCAACACTCAACACCCTAACACCCATATGGGTGATGGGTGGTGGTAATGAATAGTGATTCTGCTTAGTATCTATCACTCAAACAATATGCAATCATCATCACCCAACACTCAACACCCTAACATCCCATAACACCACTTACCAAAGCTTCAAACGCTCAGTCTCTGGGATGAAGAGCTTATCACCCTCCTTACATCGAAGGCCTTATACCACGCGTTGATATGTGGCAAAGCACCATTCACACGCCATTTGCCCTGAAAGAGTGAGGGTCACTCTACACGACTACGAATCTCAGCCTCTGTGATATTGTTTGCCCATACACCAGCATAAGCGATAAAGAAACGCTGTTCTGGTGTGAAGCCCATAATGCTCTTACCCTTCTTAGCCTCTAGGGTCTTTTTCAAAAAGCATTGAAAGCCACCTAAAGACCACCGTGGTCAGCAAAGGTTCTCACCCTAATGTGAGCTTACCATTTGCATAGAGATCAGGCAATACCTTAATAGCACTGAAGAAGTCAGCATACTTACTTGTACGTGCCTCAAAATTCTTACCATCCTCCTCTGTCCACCAGTCAGTCATATTACCATCCTTATCATATGGCGTCCCTGATCATCGAATCCGTGTGTCATCTCGTGACCGATAACCACACCGATAGCACCATAGTTAAAGGCATCATCAGCCTTTGGGTCGAAGAATGGATATTGAAGAATACCTGCTGGGAAGCAGATTTCATTCGTCGTAGGGTTATAGTAAGCATTCACGGTCTGAGGGGTCATCAGCCACTTATCCTTATCAACTGGTTTACCTGCCTTCTCCTCGATGGCATCCTTTGCCCAGAACTTCTGACAGGTCAGCACGTTCTCATAATATGACTTCGATGGATCAATCGTAAGCTGGCTCAAATCCTTCCACTTGTTAGGATAGCCCACCTTCACATAGAAGGTTGAGAGCTCTCAAGTGCAGCTTTCTTAGTGGCCTCACCATCCAGTCTTGTGCCTTAATACGCTCAGCAAGGCTCAGCTCAAGATTCTTGATAAGGTCTTCCATACGCTTCTTACTTGTAGCTGGGAAGTAACGTTCACTATAGATTCGGCCAAGTGCCTCACCCATCTGTTTCTCCACCTGCTGAGTAGCACGCTTCCAACGAGGATAGTCCTCCTTTGTACCGCGCATTGTCTTACTAAAGAAGTTGAAGTATTCAGCACGAACATCATCGCTCAGGTAGTTAGCCGAAGCAAGGATAGCACTCCACTCCATACGTGCACGGAGTTCGTCAGCAGTCTCAGTAGATGTCAGTTTGTCAACACCTGCAAGGAAGGCAGGCTGACATACGACCATCGTCTGAATATACTCACTCTTGATACCCTCAGCATTTGCCATCTGTTCAAGTGGAATATTAGGATACTTTTCCTTGAACTCGCTGAGCGTCATCTTATTATAATTTGCCTCAACGTCACGCAATTCAGTACGACTCTTTTGAGATCATTACTAACATCGTCTCATAACGCATTACGGCATCACGCCTAGCCTGTGCCTGTGCATCAGAGAATCCGTAAAGACGGAACATATTAGCAATAAACTGACGGAAGGCATTACGGATTTCTGTTGTTGCCTTATCATTGTCAAGATAGTACTCCTTCTGTCCGAGACTTAATCCGTCCTGATAGATAAGGAGGATATTCATCTTCGCATTCTTCTCGTCGGCCTCAAAAGAATAACCCATTGGCACACCATAACCAAAGCTCGCATACTTCAATTGAAGAGCACGAAGGTCTGACAGAGTCTTTGCACCTTCCATCTCATTAAGCAGAGGCTTAACAGGGCTCACACCCTCCTTGTTACGACGCACTGAGTCCATAGCGAGTTTATAGAAGTCACCTAACTTCTTCTCTGTGGCACTCTGCTTACCCTGCTTTTTGAGCAAATCTGTCAGAATAGTGTTGATACGCTTGTTATTGTTCTCCTGCAATTGGTCAAACGAACCAAAGCGTGAGAAAGCTCCAGGAAGTGGATTAAGTTTCTGCCATCCACCTGTGGCAAACGTGAAGAAATCGTCAGCCGGACGTACCGACTTGTCGAGATTCTCTGCCTTGATTCCTGCCTGTCCCTGTGCCATAACGGTAAAGGGGGCTGATGCAAGGAGCATCATTGGTAAAAGTTTCTTGATACGCATAGTAAAAAAATATTTGGTTTTAATTCAGAAATTGACTTAATTCATAATTCAAAATTCATAATTCATAATTATGATTACCGATGTAAGAGATATTCAATGCTCAAAGTTCAAAGCTCAAAGCTCAAACATCAAAGCTCAAAGCTCAAAGCTCAAAGTTCAAAGGCTTAACCTCAAATCATAAAGTTCAAAGTTCAAACATCAAAGTTCAAAGGAAACAGTTCAAAGTTCAAAGTTCAAAGTTTCCAGTTCTTCCAGCACCATCCATCGTTCATTTTCCTCATCGAGTTCACGTTGGAGGTTCGTATATTCCGTTACGAGTTCCATATTCGAGGCATTCTCAGGGGCCATCAGGAGTTCATCGAGTTCGCCCCTACGTGCTTCAAGTTTCGCTATCTTAGCCTCAGATTCTTCCCACAGCACGTTGTGCCTTACGAATCTTCTTCTGTTGCTCTTTGCGTTCAGCGTAAGATAAAGCTCCCCGACCCCTCCGAAGGGAGGGGAGTTGCACTTTTCGCTATTATTTGATGATGACTTACCATTATCCCCACTATTCAGCGAGAGGTTCTCTGCACTCTCCCCTTTGGAGGAGTTGGAGGGGCTTTCAACCAGTCATAAATTCCACTAAATGCTCTCGACCTTACCACCACCAAATTCATACACCTTGCTCACCAATCCGTCGAGGAACTCACGATCGTGGCTCACGATGATTGCCGTTCCATCAAAGGCTTTGATAGCCTCCTTCAACACTTCTTTTGAAGCAATGTCGAGGTGGTTGGTAGGCTCATCGAGGATAAGAAGATTCACTGGTTCGAGTAGGAGTTTTATCATCGCCAAACGCGAACGCTCACCACCCGAAAGTACCTTTAACATACTTCTCGACGTCTCACCTCCGAACATAAAAGGCACCGAGCAAGTCGTTTATTCTCAGACGCATATCGCCTGTTGCAACTCTATCAATGGTTTCATATATCGTGAGGTTCTCATCTAAGAGCTGTGCCTGATTCTGTGCGAAATAACCTATCTGTACGTTATGACCTATCTTCAGCGTACCGTCAAAAGGTATCTCGCCCATAATACACTTCACGAAGGTAGACTTACCCTCACCGTTCTTACCGACAAAAGCCACTTTCTCACCTCGTTTGATAATCAAGTCTACACCCTCAAACACCATCTGTCCCGGTCCGTCACTATGCAATCTGCTTGGATAAGTCTTTCCCAATCCCTCTGCAATAACAGGATAATCCCCACTTCGCAAAACACGGAGGGAACTTCAAACGCATAGCCGAATTATCAACCTCATCCACCTCTATTGGCACAATCTTCTCCAACTGGCGAATACGTTGCTGTACCTGTACTGGCCTTTTGTGGCTTGATAACGGAAGCGCTCAATGAACGCCCTTGTTTCTGCAATTTCCTTCTGTGGTTCTCATACGCACGGAGCTGTTGTTCACGACGCTCTTTCCTGAGGACGAGATACTCGTCACTTTCACACGATAATCCTCCACGTGCCCGCAGGTAATCTCCAGCGTACGGTTTGTTACATTATTGACGAACGCACGGTCGTGGCTCATGAGGACAACGGCCTTTAGCACTCTGAGAGAGGAATTGCTCCAACCATTGAATAGACTCAATATCAAGATGATTCGTCGGCTCATCCAACAAGAGTACATCAGGACGACGGAGAAGAATCTTCGCCAACTCAATACGCATACGCCATCCACCAGAGAACTCACGTGTAGGGCGATCAAAAATCCTCACGTGTAAAACCGAGACCCGTCAGCGTACGCTCAATCTCAGCCTCATACTCTCACCTCCCCATCATCATATAGCGTTCGTGTTCAGTGGTGAAGCGCTCCACAAGCTCAGCATATCCTCACTCTCATAGTCAGTACGCTCAGCCATCTCCTGCTCCATCTTCTTGAGCTTGCCTCCATCTTCGTCTTGTCAGCGAAAAGCCTTGCGCGTCTCCTCCTTCACGGTTGTATCGTCAGAAAGCTTCATCACCTGAGGAAGATGGCCCACAGTTGTATCATTCGGTATGGAGACAACGCCACTCGTAGGTCTCTGCAATCCACAGAGAATCTTCAACATCGTCGACTTTTCCCTGCTCCGTTCTTACCCACTGAGCAATCCTATCTCGTTCATTGATGACAAATGAAACATCCTTAAACAATGGCTTCACGCCAAATTCCACCGTCAGTCCGTCTATTGATATCATTATTCTTTTCTTTTTCCTATTGTTCTTTGCAAAGATAATATTTTTATTTTTGAATAGGAAAGTTCCCAAACAGCCTTATACCAAAGAATTAAAAACTATTGAAAAACTCCCCACAAAGCCTATCGTTGGCTTCTTTAAAAGCTAAAACTTTCTTTTGTATTATATGTGATGTACAAAGTTAGTAAAAATAAGCAAAAGAAGCAACTGATGGAGAGAATTTATCAGCAACATTATTATTCAAAGAAACCATCATCACTAAAAATTTTCATATTGAATGTGGTAATAAAAGAGATATGTTAGATTTAGAATCAACTAACATAAATAGAACATCGTTTCCTAAATTATACCAAGAGTATTGGCTTCTCTATCATTTGCTCCCACGAATCAAAACCCAGCAGAAAGAGGGTTTGCGTATAAAAGTAGTTATTGTCATTGTATTCTTACTTTTATTGATTATCACAAACTTACTTTTTTATTTTTTTATTTGCTGTCATTTTTAACATTTGCATAGAGTTCGTTGTAAATCAACAAGTTAAACGCCCACAAATGATGACAGCAGTGACAGGAAAGTTTTGTTTTGAAGTGCTGAACTACAAATATAACGACTTTTATTTGATATATCGTTATTTTATGTTTACAAATTCTATTTAACACCTCAATTCGCAGTATTATTCCTTGTGAGGTACTTTTATATATTGAAGTGACATTTTGGGGATTTATCCATTAATATGGGGATTTTATGCTTAGAAAAGACCCAAGAAACACCGAAGCACCTCATATCAACATATAGAGCCCCCAAAAGACACCTCAACATATAAAATTTTCTCACAAGAAAAATATTGCGGAATTAAAGAATACGATAAATCCCACCGAAAAGAAGTGATATTCTCTGTTTTAATTGCTACCTTTGTCATGTCAGATTTTTGCTTACTTGTTATGTTTGCAGCACCAAGATAGGTGAAAATTCTGACATATCCAAGTATTGTGAGAACTTTGTTTCTCAGGCACTTGGAGTTCTCACAAGAATTTATGCTGTGGAATTAAGGGATTACATATGAGAAGTATCATTATTTTTCTTTTATTTGTTTTTCATTTACATTACATGCGCAAGAAAAGCAAGGGCGTGTAACGCGCCTAACAGTGAAGCGGTATAGGGAAAATGTTCAGTGATTGGGCAGGCCACAATTAAAGTTAGGCTATGCTCTAAAATGCTAATGATATTAGCGATGAACATTATTATTTAGACTCTCAAGTACTTCTAATAGGAAAAGGTTTGAGTAAGCTTTATAGTCGTTTCTTAGAACTAAACGATTCCTTACATGATGATTTTATTAAGCGAAACCCAAATGCTGATAACATACCAGAATATTCTTTTCTAGCGGAAAAACAATCAATATTGGAGTGAGTATCAATTTTACAGATATTTACTCGACTAACAACATATATACTTCTATGCTAAGATGCCATGGGCCATGGAGCGTTATAATGCTTTCATACTGAGCCAATGTACCAACAACATTGGACGCTTTCTGATGAGCAGCTATCAATACTGGGGTATGATTGTCAAAAAGCAACTTGCCATTGGAGAGGTCGGACTTTTGAAGCATGGTTTACTCCTAAAATTCCTACACGATTAGGTCCATGGATATTTGGAGGATTACCAGGACTAATTTTAAAACTATATGACAAAGACCATCTCTATACATGGGAAGCTGTTGAGATAAAATCTGGTAATTTCCCAATTCTTAAAAGCGATTATAAAGGATTTGTTAAGGATACACGTGAACATATTTATAAATTACAAGTAGCCGCAAATCGAGATCACCTTAAAACAGCTGGAGCTCGCGACTATCAAACGGGGCAATTAAAATCAAAGCCACACCCTTACGAGCCATTAGAAAAAGAATAGATGAAAACTACAACCATAATCAGTCTACTAATTATCTTTTGCTTAAAGATACAAGCTCAAACAGTCATTGAAGGCAGTGTGTTAGATGCACAGGGCAAGGCAGGAGATGCCATTGTTACTGTAACGGCAAAAGGGTATAGTAGCGTACTGGCATTTGCTGAGACAGATAATAAGGGTGACTATTGTTTGGAGGTAAATTCACAATCCGATAGTTTAACAATTACTGCAGCAGTGTCGTCTCAGAGGGCAGCAAGTTAAAGTTGTTTAGTAACCGTTCACAACGAGTTGAAACTTTCGAGTCAAAAGAAAAAGGTACTACAACTAAGGAAGTTGAAGTTCATGCCAAGAAAATACGACAAAACGGTGATACTCTCACTATTCTGTTGGTGCATATCAACAGCAAGGCAATCACTTTTACTAGAGGCGATGTTTTGTAAAGCGTATGCCTGGTATAGAAGTATCAGATAATGGTAGTATAAAATTCAATGGGAAAAAGTATCTCAAAGTTTTATGTTGAAGACATGGATTTGTGCAAAGGTCGCTATGGTCTTGCAACAGGAAATATCAATGCACAAGATGTTGGTTCAGTTTCAGTGCTTTGAGAACCATCAACCAGTGAAAGCCCTACAAGGCGAACACCAACCGACGATGTTGCTATAAATCTCAAATTAAAAAATGCTGCTAAAAGTACAGTAGCAGTAAACACAATGCTCGGTGGTGGTGGTCAACAATCCGGTGGATGGGGATCTCGAATGCGTTCCCTATCAGATGGACAAAATCCTATTGGCGAAATCCATTATGGACGGCAGAGGTTGTGAGGTATGTGCTTTTGACGTAGGCAGAATATAACTCTCTATAAAGGAAACAATATCGGTGATGATGTTTCCCAAGAATTAACTCTGCATATTCTGGTCTATCAATGATGTGGGGCTTGTTGCTTTTGCTCCACTGGGAGTTGTTACGCCATCTGGCAGTGGATTACCACAGAAACGGACTTTTGACAATCAGTCACATTGTATCAATGAACCACTTGGAGAAAATAGGCAAACAATCTGAACTAACTTTGAATATCTCATATCTCCATGCATCTATACCGACAAGAAGGAATCTCAGAAGCCGACCGATTTTATAGCTCTAATCAACGACTATTGAGTAGCGAGTCGCTATATTTGTAACACACATGAATAATCTTAGTACAAACTTTAAGATACAATCGCAATGGTGAAAAATGGTTTTATTGCCAATGTACTGAAGTTAGATGGAGAATGGACTAATGATAACGTGCAGAGCCATCTTTACCTCTGACCTAACAGGAGCTGTCCCCATCAACTATAGGAGACAATCGGGTTTATCAATACTTTCATCGCCCCTTCGCTAACAGTCAGTAACACAATGAGATCTCATCAAGAATTATGGTAAACGTACATCGACTTTGCATTTCTCTGTTGGTTATGCCCAGCGCTCTAACACATTGATGGTTGATGTGGATTCACTCTTGCCACAAACATCAGTCCATTATAATCAAGAATTGAAGTCACGCAACATAGCTGGTGAATTCCACACTAACTTTACCTTTCACTTAAGATCGTTCTCTCTGGACTATGGAATTTTAGCCAATGCCAGCTTGCATGGCATAAAGACCGATTTAAGCGGCTTTACTAATTTGACGGCAAATGGTAGTCAAAATCATACATCCAGTCGGTATTGAATGATTTGTGGTATAACACTTATGAATTATCGCTAAATCAACAATACAAATTCGAACAGGCTGGTTGGCGCCTCTCTTTTACCTGCCCCCTAAACTTATACACACAAACCCTTGATGACCATATCACTGAGAACAAGAATAAATATACTCGCTTACTTGTGACACCATCGTTTACTGTAAATTATGAGTGGCGTGATTGGAGTGGTAACATCAATGCAACTTACTATAAGAATGTCGGAGATCCTGGAAGTATTTAGATGGTTATATAATGAACAACTACCGCACATTTCAGCGGTCGTATGTTGAACATTTATCGGAGACCAGTCGCTTCGCAACGAGTGCATCAGTTGGGTATCGCAGTGCTCTTACAGCTACCTTTTTCCGTATAAATGGTAGCTATGGGCACACTCGTGACAATCAAATTTATGGTTATGAATATCAAGGTGCAACCAGTGTTGTACATGCCATTGATAAAAAACATATACAGAATAATTATGCTTTCGGCTTTGATGGTAGCAAAGGTTTTGATTGGTTACAATCAACCATTCAGTACTTTTGGAGGCTATAACTATAGTAAGAGTGAACGCCTCATTGCTCAGAATCTTTACCCTTTCCATTCTCGAACAATCAGTGTTGGAGGAGGTGGTACTATCACTCCTCTTGCATGGCTTAATATTGTCATTACCAGCTGGATACGCATGGAATGTGTCATCCATAGATGCTATATAATAATAATTCTTCAGAACTGTTCGAACTGCAACTCAGCGTATCAAGTTTCAATGTCTTTGTTACTAAGCAATTTACGTTTACTACTACAATAGAAGGTAATTACAACAATTTGACCGAAAAGAACTAGGCACACATGGTTTGGAGATATGTTGTTTAAATACAAAATTGAAAGCATGTTGAATTAGACTTTACAAGCCAATAATCTTTTTCAATCAGAGTCAGTACACTAGAGGTTAACTTCTCGTGGTCCTGATATATATTCATCTATTTTCTGTTGAACCTCTTAACATAGTTGGGACTATACGATTTAAAATGTTGTAGCCTCAATTCGCAGCACAATTTTTCTCACAGAGAATCATTGCTGCGGAGTTAGAATATAGTCATCAAGCCATTCAGCCGTGGTGACGTCTATCACCTACAGCCATATTCTCGTTTGTATTGTATCGTCTTATATAATGTCTTTACAGCCCTACAAAACTAAGCAGTCTCAGTTATAATGCTCACTAATTATCTACAAAACTTACTTTTTATTTTTAGTTGCTGTCATTTTAACATGAGTGATGATTTGTTTCATCTTTTGTAAGTTTGGTATCAGTCATCTATGTATCTCGCCTGTCATTGGAGAAACGGGACGGAGTTGCTGCTTCGGAGTTAATCCTTTCTCTTTGCCTCTTCCGCATTTTAGGAAAGAGCATTCACAATATATGCAAGCATAAGATATATGAGCTTTCAAATCATGGTAAGAACTGTTTCTATCGCATGATAATTCGCCCTGCAGATGGATTTGAAACGATTGATGAACCTGTTGCACTGCGTTATATGTCTTTTGTAAAAGCCTTTGAAGTATATCAGATCAGATGGAACATAGAGGTGATGAACAAGGAGACTAAGCAGTATCTCGGATTAGGAAGTGGCAATGTTTGTATTGGTAGCGTTGTTTGCCATTGCAATTCTTCCCACTTTTGACGATTGACTCAGATTGACAATAGGGACATAAAAACTTCACTCCCAATCTGGAGCATAAAGTTCCAAAACTATCTTGTTGCTTCATTTGCTTATGCTATAATTGCGAAAAATAATGACAAGCAAGCGCTAATTTCTACCGTCGCATTTTAACTTATCAGATAATCCTGATAATCAAGACCTATTTTCACAACTCCCAATCTGGAGACATTACCAATCATAACATGCTCATATTTGACAGTGTAAATGTATCTAAGATGAGATGAACTAATGGGTTTTACCTAGAACTTTATAATATCCGGAAATCTCTTTCTTGTGGTAGATATAAGAATGATATATTTTACATTCGTTTTGATATGGAATAAATTCTATTGTCCGCTATAATAGTTAGTATTTCTTACCATTCTACAATTTATAGATTTAGAGGCAATTTATCACGCTTGCAATATCACTTTAATATTAATATTATATGTTGAAAGAATATTCTACATCTTTCAAAGTTTAGCTCAATATTACTCAAAGAAATTTGTTTTTCTTATCATCTATTATATATGGAATAATGTCAATATCCACATCATCTTTACATCTATTTAATGTAAAGACAAACTGTTCTTCTTTTATTATTTACTATATCGTGGCTGTTGTAAAAATCGATAGCATACTAAAAATACTTTTCATTATTTCGGAAATTAGCAATAAGAGTATTCTCTTGTGCAAGGATAGGTTTGCCTGCATGAAAAGCACTGAAAATAGCATAATGGGTAACAATAAACACTTTTTCATATATAACCTTAATTCCGCAGCATAAATTCTTGTGAGAACTCAAGTACCTGAGAAAAGGAAGTTCTCAAAACGACTTGGACATGTCAGAAATTTTCACTATCTTGGTGCTGCAAACATAACAAGTAGCCAAAAATCTGACTATGACAAAGGTAGCAATTAAAAACGAGATATATCACTTCTTGGGTGGTATTTATCATATTATGGACGTTTTCTCAGTTGAGCTTTGAGAAAGCTTACTGAATCTGTAGAAAGTATTTCTTTGTGGTTATCATACTTCTATTGATTTGGGTGGGATTTTATCATAGAAAGACCCAAGAAAAGCACCAAGCATCTCCTATCAACATATAGAGGCCCAAAAGACATCTCAACATATAAATTTTCTCACAGAAAATACTACGGACTAGGTAATACTATTTTAATGTTTGTTTCCAATATGAAATATCATCATCTTTCATACTAATCCAGCCATTCTCGAATGCCGATATGCATTAAAAGAACAACAGCTTCACATATAAAGATAATATAATAAAATATTTGCAGCGTAATCTTTCTTATTGTTCCTAACATTTGCATCCATTCTTCTTTTCACTCCTTTAAGAATGCGATTTTCTTCGATCTAAATCGATAATAAACCCGATATCCAATAATCTGTTATGGGAAAAATAGATTCGTCATATCTTCAATATCTTGAATTTGATATTGTCAATAAAAGAATACGATTGTATTATGGATATCATTCCGTTTCCATCTTTTGGGTATTACAGGATGATATAAACAATACTAAAAATATAATAAATGGAAATTTTATATTTTCATCATTGCCCTTTTTTTGTTTTTTGTCAAATATCTTCCTCATAATCTCCCAATACTTGTATATTCCCTTTTATATGTTGGGTTGAGAATATAATCTTTGAAGTTTGGTTTCCAAAAGCTGAGCCCTCACAAAACCTTCACTGGCTATTTAAACATCAGCTTTCTTTTGCATTATATGTGATGTACAAAGTTAGTAAAAGATCAAATCGCAGCTAACTGATGAAGAAATTTATCAGCAATATTATTATTCAAAAAACCCATCATCACTAAAAATATTTTTCATGTTACTTTAAAAAGTGTGTAGGCAAGGTTTTGATCGTGACTAATTTGAATAAAAACATCTACAAATAGCAAAGATAGGTGTAAAAAGGAAAGTTTGCAACCACAGTAAATCGTCTGTTATAAAGTCAACAAAAAAGGTGTATTGGACTTCAGGGCTTAGTTAGCAAAGGGCATCGTACCAGAACATGCGCGTATTTTCGAAGCTTAAAAGACATGCTGGCTTTGAATAGATTAAAATAATTTGCAAATACACCCAACACCATATGGGTGGTGGTGGAGACTGTTAGTGAGTGAGGAATGATTCTGTAGTATCTATCACTCAAACAAGGTGATGGGTGATGGGTGTGGGTAATGAATAGTGATTCTGCTTAGTATCTATCACTCAAACAATATGCAATCATCATCACGCAACACCCAAACACTCATCACACACCACCCAACAATTATCACCCATAATTTCATAATCTCAGTTTTATGTATATTTGCGAGAAAATATGGAGTGGTAGGTGTTGAGGTGGGTGGTAGGTGGTAATGAATAGTAATTCTGCTTAGTATCTATCACTCAAACAATATGCAATCATCACGCAACAATCAACACCCAGCCACCCCATCGCAACACCCACTCACCCAACACCCAACAATATTGTGAATATGAAACAGAACCTCAAACATGCTGTGCTTGCTGCCAGGACTTACCTGCACAGCACTTACAGGTCGAGGCACAGAAGTGCAAGACCTAGAAAAGACCACACAGACGGTCACGAATTCGCTTATGAAAACAGAGTACATTGCCGCTAATGCTCCTGACTCCAGCCGTATCCAAAGAGTGAGTGACTATCTGGCTCAGCTATCAAACAGCTATCGCTCAGCGAGGGCGGAGATAAAGACGCTACCGATAACAAGCAGAAGCCTACCTCCGTAAATACTCTCTTGGCATACGAACGACGGAAGCAGAACTTGGAAACGTATCCCAAATATCTCTAGTGCACTTCAGTGTCTGCCAGACAAGACTCCTGAGGATTGCGAGGCGCAGGGAAGCATCGTTCCGCTGATGACGGAGTTTAGAGAATGAGGTTAAGTTCAACTGCGAAGTTCTTCCAGCGCATCAAGCTATGCGCGACCACGAGCCAGAAGACACTCAAGGGTGAGAGACAAGAAAGTTATTAGAGGTTGTCTCATAGGACTTTACGCACGCTGGTGCTCTCCTTCCGTAAAGGAGAAGATGGCTCGTATGCAGGAGACTAACAAGGAAATTGGCAAGCTCAGCAGGACTTCGCATATTATGCTTCCAAGGCCGCCACGAGGCAACAGTATGGATCGGTGATGTAAAGGAACTGGCGTCTTGGGTGAGACGGATATCGCTCAGTGCAAGAAGCGATGCTGAGAGTCGTGAGTGGTGGGCGCCTGCTACTGTATCATGTTACAACATACTACTCAACAACCTATCCTCTCGCAAGTCTTGAGAATCGTGCACTTCGTGGAGAAGGTCTTCAACGCGTCGGCCCATCGCATGCGGATGGTGCGATTGCTTATAACACCTTCCCTATCACCGTGAAGATAGTCTCAGCTTTGCGTGCAGAGAAGTTGCCCAGCTGATGGGCTAGGTAAGAATCATGCTTCTTACTCTGCTCTCAAAGACAATGGCAGAATACGGATAATGTATATGCCTTCTTGCGTCAGATGATTGAGGCTATAAACCTAAGTCGGAGGCCTGGGACAAAGAGCCACTGCGAAGTATATGAATGAACAAAGTGAACAAGTTGCTGAGTGAACAAGCTAACGCAAACTAACTCCGTCTACTGGTCAACTCCGTCAACTCGTTCCTACGCTTCCAGCCCTTACGATCGCTTCTATTATTCGGCAAAGATGAAGAAGGGATCAGTATAAGCTGCTCCGACGACGACGTGAAAACCTTACTCAACCTCGCACTCGGTACTCGTAAATGGTATCTTCTATGCCGCTCTCATCGTGTCTATGGACTCCAGCTTCCGGGGAGCGCAAGGATCCTCGCACTACCAAGGATATGGAAGGTGTTTGACGTGATAGCTGCTGATCGGCGCGCAAATTGGCGCTCTTCATGTGCGATTACTTCCGTCGTCCTACAAAGCGTGGTGGTGCGTGGATGAGCGCCTTCCTCAGACGAGTGGTTGATCTGGCATGAAACCTCTGATTTTCAACGTTTGCAACTATGCTGCAAGGCCCTGAGGGTCAACCAACGCTCCTCACTTGGGATGGGGACACAGACGATGTTCCATCGAGTTTGGTCAGCGCCCTGCATGGTATATGCTTTCAACTGTAAAGTATAACACGCTGAGTGGTACGCTGTATCACGTGATTTCGTGGAGATGCCTTCACAGTTTAATGAGTCGTTCGCAAGCATACCAGAGGTGGTCGAATAACTATGCGCGCCATTACAAGCACCAATGAGCTATGCCAGATGCCCTGCGTGAGAAGATGCTGGGTTCACTCAGCTCTTCAGCTTATTCGAAAAGCATTGTTGGGCGAGAACCTTGCTGCACAGGAAGCGTAGACTCTGGCTTGCATTGCCTCTCTCACCATCTGAGGGTTCCTGACAGTTGAAGAGGCGCAGCCTTTCGAGGAAAGAAAGTATTCGGCGGATATGTAGTCTGTTGAACCGTCAGATTCCTCCACGTTTACTCTGCCCTGCCCGCTTCAACCACATTTGCGAATTGGTGGATGTGCAGCTGGATTTATTACAGCCATTTGTGGAGGCGTGTTAGCCGCAAACATTGCTGTGCTGGAGGCTCACGGTGCACTGACACGTAAGGTGGGTGACGACTCTCCAGAGAGATCCTTCCTCACGTGGAAACACTCGCGATCTGATGCAGATTCCTCTCTGATTCTCACCTGGCCTCAAAGCGCCTGATAGCAAAGGGATTGTTGGAAAGTAAGGGGGATGTGAAAGTAGCAAAACCGACAGGACAACAAAGCAACCTGCCCCCTCACCCCTCAAAAGGGAGGGGAGTGATTACTCGTCACTGCATAAGAAACTAGCAAATGAAAAGCAAAACACAATCAAAAGGGAGGAGAGGCCAGCTTCTTCTTTTTCTTTCTTCTCTCTCTTCTAATCTCCAACTTTTAGTGTCGTAAGGGCTGTTATTGGAAAATAAAATCCTAGCCCATTCCAAAAGCCTACTTCCAAAGATGTATGAAATCTGTCACGAAAAGGGGAGAGAGACGAAGATTATTGCTCCTCGTAGACTTCTCACGCCCATCAGGTGCAGGGACCGAGTGGCTATCACTTTCATCGACATGAAGATCACCCATCCGTGCTTCGATACACTGGTCCTTGCGCACACGGTGAGGAAAGGGAATAGCAGTGCGCCAAACCAAGTTTCTCAAACTAAGGAGGGAGCAAATGCTCGAGTCTCGGACATTTCGAGATTGGCTGAGGAGAGGCTATCTGCGCTTGTGTCGGACTGCGTTTTGCCCTCGATGGGCTGGATGCATCAAACAGCATGCAAAGACGAAGAAATATTCTGTCCATAGTCTCCCGATACGTGGGTGCTATGCACCATCTCACATCTTATCTCCCACTCTGATGCTTCGTGGGATGCTTCGCACAAGCCCTGCTATGCTGGAAGAAAATCGAAGCCCTTTGTAGACGAGGGAGTAAAACCTATCCTACTTTATGCATACAGAATAATCTTAACGAACAAAAATATTATAATGGAACTGAACCTGAAAAGAACCCTGATTTATAATCTGATAGTGCTCACCACTCTCAGCACACATGCGCAGACCTTATGCGTCATTGACGGCCTCCCTTCCGACTCCCTCCCCGCGTCACCATCGACGAGATGCGGTCGGATTCGGCCAAACAGATTGTGGCAAAAGACTGGGACTTGTTCCGCCCTACGCCATCGAATCACAGACATTCGCGGTAGAAGAGCAGATAAAAGCAAGGAAAGAACATCACATTCTGTAAACCACCCAAAGATATCATCATCAGCGAACCAACTCGCTTTGCAGAACCAATGGGTAATAAACGGTAAACTAAGGAAACCACGAAAGAAGTTGGCTATCATTGATTACGAAACTACCCCAATGACGTATATGGAGGCTCACAAGGGTATCAAACTCACCGACATCCTCTCTGCCGACATCCTTACTTATATAAAACGATCCACGGATGGAAAAACATCAACAATCGATTAAAGACAAACAACTTCTAATCGCCTTCTAAACCAACAGTCACTGACCGAAAGTAATGAGTAAGGAATGGAAGAAAGTAATGAAAAAGAGAAATAGATAAATCGATAAGACACAATTCAAACGACACTCCAACTGTGGGGGTATCAGTGTTCACTCCCTCCCTACGAGGGTCGAAAGAGGCTGGTTGGATGACGCTGATGGACCTTCTTCCTATCTCCCTCCCTTCCTTCCTCTCAAAGCGCATCAGCCGTTCTCACCTTACTCGATGAGGGCTGTACGATTCCTTTCATCTCTCGCTATCGTAAGGAGGCGAACGGGAAACCTTGACGGTGCAGATAACCAATATCAGCGAACTCAATGATCGTTTGAAGGAACTCGGCAAGCGTAAAGGAAACTATCCTCAAGACCATCCGTGAGTAAAGAAAAACTCACACCAGAATTAGAAGCAAGAATCCACGCTTGTATGGATTCCACAGAGTTGGAAGACATCTACCACATATAAACCCAAACGCGTACACGCGCGCAGATTGCACGTGAACGAGGTTGGAGCCGTTAGCGTTGGCGATAATGGAGGAAGCCCAAAACAGTGGCAACCTCCCCGAAAGGGGAGGGTGCCGCTACGCACACAAAGGGTGAATGTTGACCCTTCCCAACACCTCAGCAAACTATTTGCAAGTTTGCCTCTCCCCCTTTCAGAGTCGGAGAGACTACTGGAGTCGGAGGGCTGGACTTTGGACATCATTACCGGGGATTGTCTCCGAGAACCAACAAGCAGCACCATACCGTCCACACAGCTTACCAGCGTACCCGTCATCACATCGAAGGTCATCAAGAAGATGAAGGATACCGACGATGGCAGAAGTTCGCTGATTACTTCGATTCCTCCGAACCTCTCGACGATGCAAAGCCTCGACTTCTTGCCATGCGTCGTGGTGAGGACCGAGGCATCTACGTGAAGCATGCGATTGATGACGAGGAATGTATCCACGCCTCACTCCCAATTCGTGCGTGGACACGGAGTCTGTCAGACCCTCGTCAGCCAAGCCGTAGAAGACTCCTTCAAACGTCTTATCAATCCGAGCATTGAAAACGAATTTGACACACTGAGCAGAGTCGTGCTGACGAAGAAGCCATCAAGGCTACCGAGAGCACTCCGTCAGCTTCTTCTCTCTGCACCCCTCGGCCCGAGCGTGTCCTCGCCCTTGACCTGGTTTTGCCAATGGATGTGAGATTGCTTGCCTTGACGAGCAAGGTAACCTCCTGCATCATGAGATTATCTATCCGCATCCTCCTCGCAATCAGGTGAACAAATGCACCGAAGCCCTGCAGAGAATGATACGCACCTACAAGATTGAGGCCATTGCCATTGGTAATGGTACGGCAAACAGGGAAAAGTAAGGAGTTTGTGGAGAACAGCCTCACCCCAACCCCTCTCCGAAGGAGAGGGGAGCACCCAACCTCCCCGAAAGGGAGGGTGCCCTAGCTCTTGAGAGGATAAGGGCGCTTTAAAACATCCTCCACACCTCAACAAAGCATTTGCAGAGTTTGCCTCTCCCTTTCAGAGTCGGAGGGGCTTCCATCTTCCTTGTCTCCGAAGACGGCGCATCTATCTACTCCGCCTCACCCGTAGCTCTTGAGGTTCCCCGATGAAGACGTCACCACACGTGCCAGTATCCATCGGCAGACGATTGATGGACCCACTCGCTGAGCTTGTGTAAGATTGACCCGAAGAGCATCGGTGTCGGACAATACCAACACGATGTTGACCAATCAAAGCTCAAACGCTCGCTCGACCAAACGGTGATGAGTTGTGTCAATCAGGTGGGTGTCAACCTCAACACGGCTTCCCGTCACTTGCTTACATGCGTCAGCGGACTCGGCCCTGCCCTTGCACAAAACATCCTTGATTATCGTCGTGAGCACGGTCCCTTCACCTCACGTACCCAATTGAAGAAGGTGAAGCGTCTGGGCGATACAGCCTTCCAGCAATGCGCAGGCTTCCTCCGCATCCCCAATGCCAGAACCGCTCGACAACCTGCCGTTCATCCCGAGCTATCACATCGTTGAGCAAATGGCGAAGGACCTAAGATGTACGATAAAAGAGTTTGAGTGGAAAATGAAAATACTCTTGGCTGAAATTGATGTCAAAGAGATACCTCCAACCCTAACCTCCCGAACCAACGGTCACTAGACCGAAAGCGGGAAGTAAAAGGAGGAGCCCTATCTCGCACACGAGAGGATAAAAGGCGCTTTAAAAGACCCTCACCACAACCTCAACAAAGCATTTTGCAGTTTGCCTCCCCTTTCGAGAGTCGGAGAAGCTGCTGTGAGAGCCACCCTCCGCGACATCCTCACTGGAGCTTGAGAAGCCTGGCCGTGACCCACGTGGAGGTTAAGTCTTCGAATTCGACAAAAGTGTCCACACCTCAACGACCTCATCGTGAGGAATGGGACTCCTTGCATCGTGACGAACATCACAATTTCGGTGTCTTCGTCGACATCGGTGTCCATCAAGACGGCCCTTGTCCATCTCCCAGCTCTCCGACCGCTGTTACCGACCCCGACAGATCGTCCGCCTCCACCAGCACGGTCCGTGTTCGTGCCGTCGAAGTCGATATGCGCCGCAAACGAATTGGACAGTGAGAATATAAAACGATACAAAATGAATCGACAAAAAGCAAATCCTATTTAGGTTTATCGCGTTTACCCTCTTAGGCGTATGGCTTCACCATGAAAAACCCACCACAGCATATCCGCTTTTGGAAGATGAAGAGTTGCTACTTTCCTATCCATCCTCTTCTTTGGTGGCGGTTTGTTTATACTTTATAAAAAGATAAAGCTCCTCATAAACCATAAGAAAATAGAATTTTACCGACAGAGGTATCTCTATCTGGAGCTGAGGAAATATTATGGAACAGGATAGCCGACTTCTCTCTGATACGTTTTAAGGAAATCTATTATAACCATTCAGATGAAAGACCCCTGAAAAGGTTATCGCAAACGAATCTTCGTGGATAAAACCCTAAGACAATGGAGTATAACCTGAAAACTATCAACGCCATCTACTCCTTCCTGCTCTATATAATGGATGGACGAGCAGAAGAAGCATCACGCTATGCAGACTGAACATGGTAAAACACAAAGGCCATAACAGTAGTAACTCCCAATAGTTAGTAATAAGCTCAATAATATGGATGAAGATATATTACTATACATCAGCTCTATTATCAGCATACTCCTCACTATCTACCAGATATTCAATTGCCAGAAAGGAACAGGTGTCTTATCAGCTATTGTATTATTAGGTTACTCTCTCCCACTCTATTACCTCTTCTTCTTTCATTCAGAATATGGAGCAGGTCTCACATGGTGGTTTTCTCTTCTTGTAGCTTAATCTCATATACATCCTCTCAACAGCAATACACCTCATTTTTAAGTATATCAAGGAAGATGGCTTTTCCTTAAAAAATCATGAAGACAAACTATGGGAATGCTTTTTGTTCTTATTTTCTGGGCAATCGCTCTTATAATCCTATCCCTCATATTAGGACTGATAACGTTACCTTTCTCTTACTTTCTTTGCAAAAAGCAAAGGAAGAAGAAGATGGTTCTATCATTCCTCACACCAGGAATATTTATTGGGATATACACTGCAAGTAGTTTAGTGTGTATGATTATCATTGCTATCATTCTTGGTTCTGACATTGGGGCATAGGTGATGGCTAGGGCTGTGCCACTAAAGAATGGTTATGAACTTACTCAGTTGATACGCTCGAATATGCTAACATCAATCGCAGAAACGATCCGAAAGAAAGCCTTATTGATGGGATTACACATATACAAGTGGTTGGAGACTCTGTCATAGGAAAAGGGGCTGATGGAAACTACTTCATCTTCAACCTAAAAAATGGTGACAAGGAAGATAACCTAAGCTATCAAAATCTCACAATAAAAATGAAATCAAGACCCATTACACTCGTTGATAATGATACTACTATTAGGAACAACTGCAAGTACCCTATATAATTGCAAGCATCTTTGCCTTCTTATAACCATTTTAGCCATAAAAACTCTTTGGCGAATAGGTCTAATTTACTAAGCATTTATTTCATATTAGTCTTCCTCATTTACTACAATTAAATCAGAAAGAGTATAGACGACAACCTTTAATTTTAAGTTTCTTTCTATATTATCATTTGACAACTCTCAATCAGCGAAGCTTTATATTTTCCTTCGGAATCCTATCTATCACTGCTTCTTTATATCCAGTAGTAGAAGCCCACCTGGGAACCATAGTGCATTCGCTCCGATTTCGTTACCGACGCATCCTCAACCTCAGTTTCTTCGGCTTGAGGATGTCAATCCTTACTAATATTCGATGTTTCCACGCACCTGCTGGGATTCCCAATTCGTGTTCGATACGCGACAAGTCGCCATGACTTTTTATCAAGACACTATCCATCTCCGACTTCATCATAATAAACTGGCTATTATCAGCCTTTCGATAGAATCACCGTGATATCGTTCTAACAATTCTTTCGAAAACAAGGCATGATGCACCTGCCTTAAAATTCTTCAGATGTCGCCTTATATATCTTCGCTTCAAATAGGTTTCAGGTGCAGGTCGTTTACCCATAGGAATATTCTGTATACTCTTTCTCGACATCCCCCTGCGAAAGAACCTATCAATAAGACATAGTGTGTCAACGCGATAAGTAGGTCTAACTTGCCTATCAACCTTCTGCCCAAAATTATCTGGCAACAAAGAATCCTGTTTCGCCTGCCACCTCGCGGTATCTTTCGTTATCACATCTTGCGCGTACACCTCCTGCCCCACTCCACCACAACGAGCAGCAGAACCCGAAACGATGAAGAGCCTCACAACCCTCTCCGAACCAGCGGTCACTGACCGAAAGGAAGTAATGGAGAGTAATAACGAGATACCCTCTGTTGGGGACTTGTTCTTTGCTTTCATTTTTACCGCAGATTCAGCAGCTAATATGTGAGGGATAACACGCTGTTCTCTCCCTCTCCGAACCAGCGATTGCGGCGAAGGGAAGGTAATGGAGGAGAAATGAATGCGAAGATGCCCATATATCTTCCTGCTACGTTATGAGGAATAAACGCCTAACGTGTGGTAGAATCGTGACCTCTCCCACTGAGAGCACGAGGAGCTGGCTGCCACCCTTTCAGGCGACAGCTCCCTTCCCGTTATAGCAGGTGCCCGATGCGCCCGAGGCGTCGTGTTAATTTACTTTTACCTTTGTCTGGCAACAGCGGCTTGACGGTCTGATTGTTAGCAGCGAGGTCGGCGAGGCACCTTACGGTTAATCTCGATTACCCACGCGGCGTGCGAAAATGCACCCATCAGCTGGCCCATGGCTCATATCGCCGTAAAGACGAGCGAGCAGCGTTGATTCGCTGAATCACAATGACCGCGCGGAAGGTTGCGCTTCTTGTTGGCGGTCGATGCGATGACGCCGTCAAACCCACTTCTCATGGGTGACTGCTGCCACCGTCGACATTTTGCGGGCACCATAGTAACCGCTAGTCTGCTTCCAAAAGTTCTTGCTCTCTTTGCTTTTGAAGCAACGCGGTTGACTGATCACTTGGCATAGTTTTTCTTTCCTTTTTAATTTGTTTGACTAATGAATTAACGGAGATTGAGCCCGTCGCGTACCTGCTTCAGTTGTAGCGCATCCCGAGCGTCTGGTGGTCAGATTTCTCTTCTGTTTCTCGTCTTCTTGCGTCAGAATGTGACTGTAGTGGCGTGATGACGTTTGATCTTACCAGTGCCGGTGAACGTGAGAATCTCTTCTTCGCGCCGGAATTTGTCTTCTGTTTGGCATTTTTAATTTTGGTATTGTTATATTCATCTGTGGCAACGTACCTATACCAGGACGTTACGCACTGTTGCATTCTCGCCCCTCGTGCAGGGAGACGCCAAACGGGCGTTAGTCCGTATTCAGTTTCTTCAATGCGTCAGCGCATTCTTAGCGTTGTGCAAACAAGCCGCCATCCGTCTTTGGCTCCTCATGACAGCCTCAGCACTTCGCGCTGCGCCGACCTCCACTGCCTCCTCTGCGGTCGCGCTTCTGCTGAGCTCTTCTGGCAACGCCTGCCTTCGCGGTGCAGAGACATCTTCTTGCCCTCAAGCCTGGAGGCTGCTCTGCCTTTTGCAAAGCTCCCGCAAGATCGTTGGCGAAGCAGAAGCAGCAACACCTCGCCCTGCTCCCTTAAACGAGAATCGAACGGCCACGGAAGAACACGTATGCGCGTACCTTGTATTACCTGCATTGAGGAACTCCTGCGCACTGCGAGCTTAAACTTATGAGTCGTGCTCATCCGTCTGAGGACCAAAACGAATCTCCTTCACCTCCTGCTTAACCTGCTTCTGCTTCATCTCTTTCTGATGCTTCTTCTGCTGGTAGAGGAACTTAGAATGATCGATGATACGACAAACGGTGGCAGCAGTTTAGAGAAATCACTAAGGTCAACTCTCTTTCTGAGCCAATTCCAACGCTTTTCGCGTGAGGCATAACCTCAACTCCATCATCACTACCACGTACTTCCCGAACATGAATCTGCCGTTCGCAGTGCCATTTTCATTTTTGTCATTTCTTCATTCAACTATTTTAAAGTGTCTAAATTCGCTAAACGCGTGCAAAGTTACTATTTTTCCAACCGATTATGCAGCGTTTTTAGTTATATATATATAAGGAAAAAGCCCCCACCAGCCTCCCCGAACCAACGGTCACTGACCGAAGGGAAGTAAAGGGGAGGCCTCCCCAGCCCTCCGAAGGGAGAGTGCCTAGCACACGAGGGATAATGACTCAGGGCTCTTTTCCTCAGATAATTTCAACCAAAATACTTGCAGACTTGTCTCTCCCCTTTCGGGGAGTCAGGGCTTCAAACAGCTCGACACACCCAGCGTTGTGGCAATGGCAGTGAGCACGAGATAATCACATTAATGATTGTTTTTCCATTTTTCGTGTTTCATAAGGCAACTATCTTTTAACTTTAAGATTATGAACTAAATAAAAGAACCAGTAGCCCTCCTTACCCTCATAGGGAGGGAGTAACAACAGATACCCCAAAGATTTTGAGAATCGTGACTTATTGTGTTTTTAAGCCCCTATCATTTTTATCTAATAAATAGAAAAACGTTTGACTTATTTTGTCTTAACATTTTCCATCACTTATCTAATAAACAGAGGAATCTCAGTATCTCCTCCCTTTGGGGAGAAGTGAGAGGAGCCAGTGTTGGTTGGTTGTCGGCTTTTTACGCGTGCCCAACCTCGCTCGATCTGGGAGTGATCGCCATGCTCAGGTCCCGGGTGTGGGCTCATTTGCAGGGACGCTTACCTTCTTACCACCCTTCCTGCTATCTTTGAGCGACTGGTCGATACTTATCGTACTCACGCAAGCGCACAGAATGCCTGAAAACGAGCCGTCATCAGCGAGCCCAGCGCAGCGGGCACGCAAAGTGAGGCTGATAGATATCCCTTGCCGGAGTAAAGTCTCCAACGTTTCCACACCCTGACTGCGAATGCCTGCCGAAGATTGCCAAGTCAGGAGTTTTCACTCACACCTTCAGTACCAACTCGCGGATGCAAGACCACCATCGGTCCAGCACACCAGCAATAGCACCCTTAGAATAAAGGCGTGTTATGGGCGAACATATACTCCGCCAACTTCTCCAAATCGTAGGTCACGAGCGACTACCGCTCGCGCATACCATATCCCTTTATGCTGGTCTTGCGCTTGTCCTGATAAATTTTGTAATGAATCCTAGTATTTTTAACTTGATGAAATTAATGAATCAGCCTCACCCCCAGCCCCTCTCCGAACCAACGGTCACTGACCGAAGGAAGTAATGGAAGGGTAGCATACTCGTGTTATCCAGCGGTAACGTATGCCGTTACTTTAAACCAGCTCACCCCAACCCCTCTCCGAAGGAGAGTGGGCTCTCATGTTACCCCCAACGGTAACGTGTGTGCAGTTACTTTCTTTTCTCATCGCCCCATTTTTCTCGTTTCGCCCTATTTAGTAATCTCAATTTTCATAAATTGTAACGCACTAATGATGCTGTCCGAATAATTCAGAATTAACAAAAGAACCTATGCGATAAGTTTGAGAGAACTAATCTTTTACGTTTGAGAGAACTAATCTTTACGTTTGAGAGAACTAATCTTTACGTTTAAGAGAACTAATCTTTTGTGTTTGAGAACTGCTATCATCCCGATAGAGTATCTGCTAATCACTCCCCTCCTCTGGGAGGGGCGAGGAGGAGGGCTGGTTGTGTGTGTTGTTGGGTTGTTTTGCTTTCTCTGCAAAAAGTTAATCAACAACAGAGAAGCTAAAAATACATAGTGTTAAAATTGCAAAATCAATCTTAACGCACTATCTCGCAGCGTGTTAAGAAAACCACCACCACGTGTCAGCAAAGCAATACAAAACAAGCATTAGCAAGCAAACACCCACGTATCTAACGGAATAATCAAAAAGCCGACCTACTCCCCTACCCCTTTGAAAATTACAAATTACAAAATTACAAATTACATTAAGCCCCAGCAGGATGAGAGAGGAGGGAGTCCTATATATTATAATATATAATATTATTATATTATAATAAAAAATTATAGATAATAATTTATAATTATTTTCTATACTTATCCTTTCAATCCATAACCTCACTTTCCTCAAAAAGAATATCCCGACCAACCTTAATGTAATTTTGTAATCTGTAATTATGTAATCGGGAGGAAGGTGACGGATAATGAAGGACAACATATTCAGCCATTCTGCTTGTAATCATAACTTCAATCTTTTAACAACTTCTATCCCTAGAAGCCAATTTCTTAGCATAAGACCCCGTGCCTAATATAGAATAGTTACCCGACAAAACCCCGTATAAGGCTGATTTCCTTTTTGCAATTTATTAATATCGGAGCTTTATTCTTTAGCAATCAACTGAGCCCATCCCCATGTTTAATGACGGTATCAACTTCGAGACGTTGAGGCAGGATGCACCTCTAGAAATATATCTTATCATCATACGACAGGGGCATAGTCCCAACGATTGTCCTCAGTGATATATTTCCTGACTTGTCCATCAATGTCAAGGCTCCTTGTATTTTTCTCGGATCTACGATTTTACTTTATCACGGTCAGAGTTTTAACAGCTCTCAGAGCTACACAAAAACCGTTTTTCACATCAGGTGTATTTTCAACAGCAATCTGAAAGCGCACTTGCACCCTGTTTCGTCTCTTCCCCTTTTTCTTATTCTTCCTCACCATACAGCGCCATATATCTTGACAACATCATTAGTCTTACTCGGAACTGGGTGAGGCCACCCCACTCGTTTATAGCCGTCTCCTCGCTAGAGCATCAGGGAGAAATATCCTTGATTCTACCTTCCTGCCGTATTGCGCGATAATATGTTTTATATCTTTCTCAAAAAGTGCTATTCAGGAAATTAAGATTTGGCCATTTTCACGCTTTTAATATCAAACAACTCACACATACCTACCACGCTTATCTTCGGGGATTTTCAGGCAATTGATGCCCATGCAATTCCAAGTAGCATGGGAGAATGTGTTGACACTATCACCTTGAACCCATTATTTTATAAAGCTCTATCATCTGCAGGATGATAGCCTGGATTGCTAAGGGTGTAAGTCCCATCTCAGGTTCTTCAGGATGACGTATTTGTACTCACGATTCACTACGGGCTGGGGAGGACCTGAGAAAGGTCATAGATGCCATCAGAAGAGGGAGAAACCTTCTGACCCGCACTCCCGTCATCAGGGAGGTGCATATTCTCGACATTCATTGCAATCTTGCACTGCCGCCTTTTCTCTTTCAAAGACTATCTCTGCACCGTATGGTCTTGTCATGCTTCTTTTGATGCGCTTTTTAGCCTGTTAGAAGCGGTATAACTCATCTCTGTCGTCCGAGACCATTCTGAGCAAAGTCTTAGTGTTTCACTGAACTTACGCAACACAAAAGGGTCGTTCTCGCTGAATTCCGTAAAATATTTAGGACGGCCGTCAGCAATGCTCAGAATGCGTTGGGCAGGGATATAAAAGACCTTGTCTGCAGGATTTCCATTTGGCGGACGCTCTAAAAACTCTCAGGGTATAAGTTCCATCATTGAAATAAAGCTCAGATTCATCTGTCACATTTTCGACAAAGCCTTCCCTAAATAACGGTCAATAGGTTTTTCCAACCTGTTGTTCGACAAAACCATAGTTATCCAATGATTCTAATATAGCGTCCTTGTCTTTTTATCAATTTGAACATCTGAAGGAGCAGGCTCTTTCCGCTTGCCTGCGCACCAACAAGCACAGTCAAATCACCCAATTCAACATCAATCTCCTGAATTGGGCAAAAATTCTGACAATAAAACGGTCTTTCACTTCTTTTGATTTGACTCATCATATAGTCTTTAAACATTATAAGTACAACCTCATACACCCAAGAAAACTCAGGTAAAAGGCTTATTCTCAATTTCACAATACGAAAATCACAGTATCAGGACCCACAACAAAGATTGCCTTGTTGTCATTACTATCGAAAAACTTGCTGAGTGTAATGACCCTACAAGATGATAGATTCCAACTATAGACACGGCAAATATACAAAAATTAAGTCTAAAAGATTTTACTTCTTTCAAAGTCGCAATAAAAGAATTATACGTGATCTTATGTAAAGAAACAAAGCTTGCTTCTAGAAACATCATAAT